>LNAP01000144.1_pt1 | contig 213398 bp, 189 predicted proteins | sample 602601 | NCBI WGS metagenome assembly LNAP01 (sample SAMN02440304, study PRJNA202911) | soil metagenome | biome: Subtropical and temperate rainforests or woodlands; isolation source: soil samples (1 kg each in a 20% v/v slurry with milli Q water) were... ...
GCGGCGAAGAACGAAACTATAGCAAGCCTTTTGACGGCGTGCAACTCGCCCCACGCGAAAAACGCGGGAAAATGGCTACCGCGTGACCAAAATCGCCGCTCAAATCCGGTAACACACTGAAAGATAAGCTGAAATTATTTTTAATGAAATTGACATATTTTTAAGAAACCGGCGGGTTTAACGAGACCTGGCAGCGTTAACAACCCAAATCAGTTGACTTGACACGTATCAAGCCCTTCATTCAACCATCAGCCCTTTGGACAAAAGAGCTGATTTACCGGCTCAGCATAGACCCCGTTGCCAAACAATCTGCTTTTAACCGACTTCACTTACCTGTCCTTCTTGCAAAACAACGGCCACCTCACCTCATCGATCTTTTCTGTATTTACCACTACCCCATCCATTTACTACTACCGGCCCTACTACCTGCTATTTATTATTACCTTCTCTATCTATATAGGAAGGACCACCATTGTTCCAATAATCCAAGCAAAACACTCACCGGCCACCTTTTCACTTCACCCTTCGCTCATCCATATATAGAGGCGGACGCTTTTCACACCCACATAGGGATCTATATAAGAGCCGCTTGCATGTCGCCTCGTTTAACTCGCGCCAAAGGCTGCCTGATTGCCCTCTCTTTTTCATTGATACATTGCCACGGAGCATCCAACGCACTATAAGATAGGGTTCTGGCTGCGCGGCAGTCTTGATTCGTAGACCTCTTCTTCCACCCAAACCGATAGCGACACCTATGACCGAAGATATTCTTATTAATGTCACCCCTTTTGAAACACGCGTGGCTTTAGTCGAGCAAGGTTCGGTTCAAGAGCTCCATATGGAGCGCAGCATCCAGCGGGGCCATGTCGGCAATCTGTATTTAGGCAAAGTGGTGCGGGTGCTGCCGGGCATGCAAAGCGCCTTCGTCGACATTGGCCTGGAACGCGCCGCCTTCATTCACGTGGCCGACCTTCGGCAGAATCGCGCCGAACGCACGAATGGCAGCGCCGTGACCCCGATCGAAAAGCTGCTGTTTGAAGGACAGTCACTAATGGTGCAGGTCATTAAAGACCCCTTGGGCACAAAAGGGGCCAGGCTGTCGACCCAAATCAGCATTGCCGGACGCATGCTGGTCTATCTGCCGCACGATCCTCACGTTGGTATTTCGCAAAAAATCGAATCCGAGGCCGACCGCATCGTTTTGCGTGAGCGGGTTTTAAACCTGATGCCCGAAGGCGAAACCGGCGGGTTCATCGTGCGCACCCAGGCTGAAGGCGCTACCGACGAAGAACTGCAGGCGGACCAATCGTATTTACTCACATTGTGGAATACGATCCAGACCAGGACGAAAAGCCAGCCCGCGCCGTCGGTTCTTCATACCGACCTGACCTTGGCCCAACGCGTGTTACGCGACATGGTCGGCCCTCATACCGGCACGATATTGGTCGATTCGCGCACCACCGCACAAGAACTTATCGACTGGGCCAAAATCTACACGCCCTCGGTGCTGGATAGAATCCGCCACTACAGCGGCGAGCGCCCCCTGTTCGACATTGCCAATGTCGACGAAGAAATTGCGCGCGCCCTGTCCCGGCGCGTTGACCTCAAGTCTGGCGGCTATCTTATTATTGATCAGACCGAAGCCCTGACCACGGTCGACGTCAATACCGGCGGGTTCGTCGGCGGCCGCAATTTTGACGACACCATCTTTAAGACCAACCTGGAAGCCGCAATCGCCCTGGCGCGCCAGCTACGGCTGCGCAATCTGGGCGGCATTATTATTCTGGACTTTATCGATATGGATGACGTCGAGCACCGTAACTCGGTGCTGGCTGAACTGAACAAGGCGCTCAGTAAAGACCGGACCCGCATGACCGTTAGCGGATTCAGCCAGTTGGGGCTGGTTGAAATGACGCGCAAGCGCACCCGGGACTCGCTGGCTCACCAGCTTTGCGAAACTTGCCCAACGTGCCAGGCGCGCGGCAACGTCAAAACGCCGCGCACCCTGTGTTATGAAATATTGCGCGAAATATTGCGCGAGTCGCGTCAATTCAACCCCAAAGAATTCCGCATCCTGGCCTCCCAGGCCATTGTGGATCTGTTCCTGGAAGAGGAAAGCTCGCATCTGGCCATGCTGGGGGACTTCATCGGCAAGCCTATTTCCCTGGAAGTGGAAAGCATGTACACCCAGGAGCACTACGATATTGTGCTGATCTGAACCAGCCCCGATTTCATCGGCCCCCTAGCGGGCGGCGGCGCACTCTTGCGGGCGTAAAACAACGCCATATAACTGTTCTATTTGCTCGTCCGGAACGGCATAATAACTATAAACCCGGGTTCTGACGCTGTATTTATCTTCTTCGTCGGAACGTAAATTCAACACCATGACCAGCGTGCGGTCCAGTTGGGCATCGGCCGCCATTTTCTGCTGGATACGAGCCACACTAGGCTGCGCGGAATCGACACTCAATTCAGGCCCCGCGCCACAAGCGGCCTGATGCTTGAACAGCGCCTGCTGAACCTGCACAAAACTTAATGGCAGCGTGCGCGCGGCACGCAGGTTTTGATCGCTCTCCAGTTCATTCAGCGTCAGCCCAAGCGGCGAAGCCGCACATCCGGCTAACAGCAATGCGGCACACAGCGGCATCAATTTCTTCATTTTTCCATTTTCCTGTTATGAACTCGATTCAAGTCCCGCAGCCGCAATCAGTCTATTCGGCTTCTTTAAACTGCATCTGATAAAGCGACGCATACAAACCGTTATTACGCAGCAGTTGCTCGTGCGTCCCCTGCTCCGCGATCTTTCCTGCGTCCAGCACGACGATTTTATCGGCCTTTTGAACCGTTGATAAGCGATGGGCAATCACCAGCGTCGTGCGTCCGACCATCAGGCGATCGAGCGAGGCCTGGACCAGGCTTTCGGATTCGTTATCAAGCGCGGACGTGGCTTCGTCAAGAATGAGAATGGGCGCATTCTTGATCAACGCCCGCGCAATGGCCAAACGCTGGCGCTGGCCGCCCGACATCATGCTGGCATTTTCCCCCACCTGGGTAGCCAGCCCGTCCGGCAGACCTTTTACAAAGTCCAGCAGATTCGCGGCTTCCAGGGCGCGATAGATCTCGTCATCGCTGGCATCATGCAGGGCGCCATAACCGACGTTCTCGCCGATGGTACCGTCAAACAACACGACATCCTGGCTAACGAGCGACAGTTGCGCACGCAAACTGCGTAATGAGCACTGCGCCACAGGCGTATCGTCAATCAATACTTCCCCCGTGCCTGGCACGACGAATCGCGGCAGCATATTGACCAGCGTTGTTTTGCCACTGCCCGAGCGCCCCACCAGCGCGACGGTCTGGCCGGGTTCCACCGTAAAAGAAACATTGGAAATGGTATCGCTCTGGCTGGAGGGAAAGCGATGAATGATATTCTTGAACTCCACCTTGCCTTTCACCGCCCGGACAAACTCATGCGTGCCCGTGTCCTCTTCGGGCTTTTGATCAATCAGCGTAAATACGCTTTCCGCCGACACCAACATGCGCTGCATGGCGCCGGCAATATTCGTAAGGCGCTTGATGGGGTCGAATATCTGCCCCAGCGCCGCCATGAAGGCGGCAAAACTGCCCACCGTCAGCCCAGTGGTGTTGGCCTGATACAGGGCAACGGCAATCACAGCGGCCACGGCCAGCGCAATAAAGAATTGGGTAATGGGCGACATGGCCGCACTGGCGGTGGCCGCGCGCATGGCAAAACGCCGCAAACGCGCATTCACATACTGAAAACGCCCTTCTTGACGCGAATACCCATCAAACAGCTTGATGACACGCTGACCGTCGATGCTTTCCCCCACGACATGCGTGAGTTCGGCATTCATATTGACCGTATCGCGATTGATGCGCCGCAGACGCTTGATGAAAATACGCGATACCGACGTGGAAAACGGCAGCATGATCAGCACGATCAGCGTCAATTGCCACGACATATATAAAAGCACGCAAAGCAACGCGACGACAATCAGCGTTTCCCGAACGATGACGGTGATCACCTCGGTCGCCAGGGTGGTGACATTGCCCGCATCGATGGTAAAACGGTTCAGCAGCCGCCCGGTATCGCCGCGCCTGAACTCTTCGTCGGGCAGACCCAGCAGGCGCTCGAACATTTCCTTGCGCATGCCCAGCAACATATTATTGGCGATCCAGGCCAGTACGTAGCTGCTGGCAAAAGTACATACGCCGCGCAACAAGAACAAGGCCACCACAGCCAGCGGAATCGACCATATATACGACGGATTCGAGCCCGAAAAGCCATCGTCGAGCAACGGCTTCATGATGAGCGCCAGGGTGGGCTGGGTCGCCGCGCTGATCGCGACCAGCACCGCCGACACCAAGGCAGCCTTCCAATAAGGACCGAGGCGGGAATAGATTCGACGCCACAGATCAAACTTGACCGGTTCAGAATGTGAGGCTGCGGCCTGGGAAACAGAATTCAAGAATCAACTCGCTTTTATACTAATGGACGGTTCATTTTAACGTTGTTCAAAAACCGTTGATAATGGATGCCAGTCATCATACCTTTCTTAAACATATCTTCGCCCAATGCCTACTTTGTCTGCCATCTATGTACGCCTGCCCAACTGGATCGGGGACGTCTGCATGAGCCTGCCCAGCCTGCATACGCTATTGAATACGAATATTCCGATAGTCGTATGCGCGCGGCCGTGGGCCCGGGACTTGCTCGCCGGTTTTGATCTGGCCGGCTTCATCGAAATGAAAGGCCATTGGCGGGAAGACCGCTCCATCGTAAGTTCCTACAGGAAAAAGGCCAGGCACGGCCATGTACGTGGCGTGTTGTTGCCCGACTCCTTATCCAGCGCCATGGTGTTCAAGTTTGCCGGCATTCCCAGCGCGGGCTATCGCGACGACGGCCGCAGCCTGATTCTACGTTGGCCCCTTCGCAAGCCCTCCGCGAACCTGCATGCCGTTGAATCCTGGCACCATATTACGACCCAGGCGCTAAAGCGCTGGAACCTGCCTGCGCATCCCGCCGCGCCCGGCCCTCAGCTGGGGCTGAGGATTGCAAAAAAACAGGAGCAACAAGGGCTCGCCGCCCTTGCCAATGCACAGCTTGAACCCGACCGTTTCATATTGATCGCGCCCACGGCTACCGGTTTGCACCGGGGGAAAAATAAAGTCTGGCCTCATTTCAACGCCTTGACACAGTCGCTGCAAGCCCAGGGATACACGGTTGCCATGTGCCCCCCGCCCTCTGAGGTCGCGGAAGCACAACAAAATGCGCCCAGCGCCTTGCTTCTGCCTTCTGTAAACCTGGGCGCTTTTGCTACACTGACTCGCTTGGCCGCACTCGTCATATGCAATGATTCGGGGGTTTCCCACTTAGCCGCGGCGGTCAATGCGAAACAACTCACCCTGTTTGGGGTGACACAACGCGAACGCACGGGCCCGTGGTCGAACAACGCGATATGCCTGGGCTCCGACAATCAATGGCCTGCCCTGGCGGATGTCGAGAAACAGGTTTTAGCCATGGCCCACAAAACTGAAATCAGCGCATGAGTATGTCAAGCTTTCTGACCAATCTGGTGGTTCCCCTTAACCTGTGCATCACGATGCTCTTGATTGCCGTATTGCTTTTTATAATACGGCTGCGTAAAACGGCATTTGCATTCGTTGCGGTCGCTCTGTGCTGGTCCTTGTTCTGGTCTTTACCGGCCACGTCGCTCTGGGCCGGAGGACGCCTTGAACAGCTCTACCCGCGCCTGCCCGTGAGCGCCGTTCCAACGGCGCCCGCCATAGTCGTGCTGGGAGGACAAACCGCCAACGGCCGTCCCAACTGGTTCGAACCGTACGACAGCACGACAGCCACCGAACGAATCGACACGGCGGCTCAGCTCTATGATGCTCATCGCGCGCCGCTCATCATTGTGTCAGGGGCCGCTTACGAAGGCAAAACCAGCGAAGCCCAGGTGATGGCGCAAACGCTGAGGCAGCGCGGCATTCCCGATTCGGCCTTGATTCTGGAAAACCGCTCCGCAAACACCTATGAGAACGGCGTCTACAGCGCCGCCATATTAAAAAAACTAAAGATTGATCGCGTGCTCGTTGTGACGTCGGCACTGCATATGCCCCGCTCTATCGCGGTATTCAAAAAACAGGGCATCACCGCCCTGCCCGCGCCCGCGCCTGCACAGATCGTGGTGCCCAACGACCCGCAGTTTTCATTCTGGCTGCCCAATGCCCGCACTTTTTTTGCCAGCCGCTCGATTATCAAAGAATACGTGGGGCTGCTGATGTACTGGATGCGCGGCTGGATTTGAGCTCAAGTCCAAATCGACCCTGACCGATGTCGCCGGCTTCGCTTGTCGTACAAAGGGCCTGCTGCGCTTCGCCTTCGTGCCTGCAATCGATTTGGAAATGGGTGCAGTTTTTTATTTGTCGCCCCGCTGTAAAAACAACAGCTTGCTATAGCGGAAAAAACTGCCCGCGGCGCCCGTGGCGGCCAGCACAAACCCTTCTTTGCCATCAAGAAAGCCGCGCCGCATAAGATAAATGCGAACAAACGTCCAGACCGAATGCCCTATCACGCCAAAAACGGAGGTTCTTTTGCCTTTCGCGTACATCATTTGGGCCGCATCGGACGAATAGCGATTTACCTTGGTCAGCAAGGCGTCGATCGTGTCGTAGGGATAATGCAAAAAATGGGCATCAAGCACCGCCACCGTGCCGGTGCAACGGACGCTTTCATGCACCGCCGCATCGGTAAACCGGGCCGTTCCCCGCTTGAACAAGCGTAAAACATGGTCGGGCCACCAGCCGCTGTGCCGTATCCAACGGCCGCAGAAATTCGACAGCCGCGCAATTTTATAGCCGTCGGCGCCCGGCTGCTTGAGCACCTGCTGGATGGCTTTGGCCAATTCGGGCGTTACCCGCTCATCGGCATCAATCGACAACACCCATTCTTGCGTAGCCAGCTCAAGCGCCCGATTTTTTTGCGGGCCGAAACCGGGCCAATCGCTGGTCTGTACAACCTTGGCCCCTTTGGCCTGCGCAATAGAACAGGTGTCGTCGGTACTGCCCGAGTCGACCACGATAATTTCATCGGCAAAAGCGACGGAATCAAGGCAATCGGCGATATGGCGCGCTTCATTCTTGGTAATGATGATGACAGATAAGGTCATGCTTTTTGCTTGCGTGATCGTTCCCAGGACTTCCATTTATTGTACAAAGGCCCCCAGGTTGTATTAGCCGAAAGCCGCGTGCGACGGCCTACCGTCGCGCCGTCCCGGTTACGTACCGCAAATCGGTAAATATGCGTCGGGTCGGCCCCCCACCGTATTATGGCCATAGGCATCGGTCGTGTACAGGAACTGAAAACCCGCCTGTGTCGCAAGCTCGACGTAATCCTCATCAAAATAACCTTGCGGCCAGCAAAGATGCGCCGATACAGTGCCCATCTTTTCCGTTAACACGGCACGCGCCTGGGCGAACTCTTCAGCAATGCGCTCGCGTTTTTCGGCAACGGTGGCCGCTTTTTGATCCCAGCGGGTATGGGTGTGCGTGTGGCTGTGCACTTCGAAGGTGCCCGCGGCCTGCATCGCCTGAATCTCACTCCAGCGCACAATGACCTCGTCCGCGCGGCCCTCATCAATAGACGTCTTGCAGTCGTTATGCGAAGGAGTCGCCACTACCGCGCCCTGGCCGGAAAATGGCCGGACCGGTCCATCATGCACCCATGCGCTGACGACGAACATGACTGCCTTGAAGCCGTATTTGAGCAGCACCGGATGGGCATGAACCCAGTTGTCCAGGTAGCCATCGTCGAACGTGATCAGGACCGACTTTTCAGGCACCGGAACGCCGTTAAGATGGCCCGCGAATTCATCCGCGGTCAATGCATGGTAACCGTGGTGCTTCAGCCAGGCGATCTGGCTATCGAAGTTATCGGGCGATGTCGTGATCATGCCCGGCGACGGCGAGACATGGTGATACATCAACACCGGGACATTATGGGCTGATGTCATACGTAATTAATTTCCACGGAATGGGGTTTGGTCCAGTCGTTCAGTTGATCGAGCATAACGTCCGCCATGCGCACACGCCACTCTTCGCCCAGGCGTACGGTGCACATGAATTCGTCGCGCTGAAGGCGCAGCTCGACAGGTACGCCGGGAACCCCGTTTTCCGGTTCGGCGCGGAACGGATTGAGCAATTGACGCAGGCGGTCGGCATCGGCGTTGCCGTTCAAGGTAATACGCAGGCTGCGCGCGCGCGACTCGCGCGCCAACTGCAGGTCGAACACCTCTTCGGCCGACACGCGCAAGCCGCCGGAATAGTCGTCATTACTGACTTTGCCGTGAATAATGACGAGCCGGTCCTCTTTGAGCCGGTTGCGATGCTGCTCGTAGAGCTCGTTAAAAATGGCGACCTCGACCTGTGCCGAGCCATCGTCCAGAACGGCGTACAGCATTTTGCCGCGACGGGTCATTTTGGGCCGGACCGACGACAGCACGCCGGCAAACCATTGCAGGCCCCGCGCCGGCTCGAGACGCGCCAGCGGTTTGGGCGCAAAGCGCCGAACCTCGTCGCGCCAGGCATCAAACAAGTGTCCGCTGAAATAAAACCCGAGCGCCGCCTTTTCCTGCATTAACTGCGTCTGCAGATCCCAGACCGGCACTTTACTGAGTTCGCCTTCTACGATGTCGTCGCTGTCGTCATCGAACAGCGACACCTGATTGGCGCTGCGCTCGGCTTGTTCCGCCGCGCTGATGGCATTGGGAACCGTGGCCAATAGGGCCGCCCGATTGCTTTCAATGGTATCAAAGGCGCCGGCACGTATCAGCGCCTCGATGGTGCGGCGATTGACGTTATGGCGGTTAATGCGACGACAAAAATCAAACAGGCTTTTAAACGGCCCGTCGGCTTCGCGAGCGCGGATGATTTCCTCGACGGCGGCCTGCCCCGTTCCCTTGACCGCGCCCAAGCCGTAGCGCATGGTGCGCGGCGGCTGGCCCTTGGCCATGTACTGATCGGCGACCGGCTCGAACCGGTAGGGCGACTCGTTGACGTCGGGCGGCAACACCGCCACGCCGTTGGCCAGGGCGTCTTTCCAGAAAATCTGCACTTTATCGGTATCGTCCATATCGGACGACAGGGTCGCGGCCAGGAACTCAGCCGGATGATAGGCTTTAAGCCAGGCAGTCTGGTAGGCAATCAGCGCATACGCGGCCGAGTGACTTTTGTTAAAGCCATAGCCCGCAAACTTTTCCATCAGGTCAAACAGCTTGACGGCCAGCTTGGCGTCATGGCCTTTTTCAACCGCCCCTTTTTCGAAAATCTCGCGGTGCTTGGCCATTTCTTCGGGTTTTTTCTTACCCATGGCCCGGCGCAGCATGTCGGCGCCGCCCAGCGTATAACCGCCGATAATCTGCGAAATGAGCATGACCTGCTCTTGGTACACGATAACGCCGTAGGTGCTCTTGAGCACCGGCTCCAGATCCGGGTGAAAGTAATCGACTTCCGCCCGGCCGTGCTTGCGGTTGACGAAATCGACCACCATGCCCGATTCCAGCGGGCCCGGACGATACAAAGCCAGCATGGCGATCACGTCTTCGAACGTATTCGGACGAAGATTCTTGAGCAGCTCTTTCATTCCCCGCGACTCGAGCTGGAACACCGCCGTGGTGTTGCCCTCGCTGAGGATGCGATAGGTTGGCAGGTCGTCCAGCGGCAACGACATGATGTCGAATTCGCGTTTGCCCTCGTTGAACCGGCGCACATAGCGCACGGCCCAATCCAGAATGGTCAGGTTGCGCAGGCCCAGGAAGTCGAATTTGACCAGGCCGGCGGCCTCGACGTCGTCTTTATCGAACTGCGAAACGGCGTTGGCGTCCGGGCCGGGCTGGCAATACAGCGGACAAAAGTCCGTCAGCTTACCCGGCGCGATCAGGACCCCACCCGCGTGCATGCCGATGTTACGGGTCAGGCCTTCCAGCGGCCTGGCCAGATCGATCAGGGCGCGAACCTCTTCATCTTGTTCGTAGCGTTCCTTGAAGGCCGGCTCGTCGGCCAGGGCGCGGCTGAGCGTCCAGGGGTCGGCCGGGCTGAACGGGATCATTTTGGACAGGCCGTCGCACAACATGTACGGCATTTCCAGAACCCGGCCCACGTCGCGCACAACCGCTTTGGCGCCCAGGGTACCGAAGGTGGCGATCTGGCTGACGGCTTCCTTGCCGTATTTTTGCTTGACGTAATCGATGACGCGTTCGCGGTTGTCCTGGCAGAAGTCGATATCGAAGTCGGGCATGGAAACCCGCTCGGGGTTCAGGAATCGTTCGAACAGCAAGTCATAGCGTATGGGATCAAGATCGGTAATGCCCAGGGAGTAGGCCACGAGCGAGCCTGCGCCCGACCCCCGGCCCGGCCCCACCGGCACGCCATTGTGCTTGCCCCAGTTGATAAAGTCGGCCACGATCAGGAAGTACCCTGGAAACCCCATGCTGATAATGGTCTTGCATTCCCAGCGCAAACGCTCCAGATATTGCGGGTAGTGCTCCTGGCGCTCTTCCTCTTTAGGAAAAAGCTGAGCCATGCGCACGGCCAGGCCCTCTTCCGACAACTGTATCAGGTAGTCATCCAGCGTAACGCCATCGGGCGTCGGAAAATCGGGCAATCGGGGCCGCCCCAGCTCCAGCGTCAAGTTGCAGCGCTTGGCAATTTCAAGGGTGTTGGCCAGCGCCGACGGCACGTCGGCAAAGCGCTGCACCAACTCTTGCGAATCCAGCAGGTATTGCTCGGTCGTAAAACGGCGCACCCGCTTGGGGTTGGCCAGTTGCTCGCCATCGGCAATACACACGCGGGCCTCATGGGCACGAAAATCCCCTGGGCTGATGAACTGTACCGGGTGGGTCGCCACGACCGGCAGGTTGAGCTCGCCGGCCAGCCGCATGGCGGCCTGAACATAGGTTTCGTCGCCCTCGTTGCCCGTGCGCTGCAATTCAATGTAATAACTGCCGGGAAAACGCGCGGCCCACTGCATGGCCAGCGCCTTGGCCTCTTGAAGCCGGCCGGCATCGATGGCCTGGCCCACGTCGCCCGCGCGCCCGCCCGAAATGACGATCAAGCCGTCCTGATCCACCAGCCACTCGCGGCGAACCTCGGCGCGGCCGCCGTACTGGTTCTCGAGCCATGACTTGGTCAGGATCTCGCAAAGATTCAAATACCCCTGCTGGTTGCGCACCAATAACAACAAGCGTTGCGGCTTGTCGCGATCCTCTTCGTTCTGGAGCCAGACATCACAGCCGGCTATGGGTTTTACGCCGGCATTACGCGCAGCTTTATAGAACTTGATCAGACCGAAAATATTCGACAAATCGGTCAAGGCGACCGCGGGCTGGCCGTATTCGGCCACTTTTTTAATCAGTGCGGGAATCTGCACAATACCGTCCACCACCGAAAACTCGGAGTGGACACGCAAGTGCACGAAAGACGGTGGGGTAATTGCTTCAGTCATGGTGAGATTGTACCTATAGAGTCCGGATCGTTAGCGCTGCAAGGCAGACCAGGCCTTTTGCAGGCGCTTTACCGAAACCGGCATCGGCGTGCGCAGTTCCTGAGCGAAAAGCGCCACCCTCAATTCTTCAAGCAGCCAACGAAATTCGTCCAGCTTGGCGTCCACGGCTCCTTTCAGAGCCGCCTGGGCACGCTGATACGGCGCGATCAAGGGCGACATCTCGGCCATCAGGCGGGCATCGCGCGCCGGATCCGCACGCAACTTGTCGATACGAACCTGGGCCGCCTTCAAATAGCGCGGATAATGCGCCAGCTGCGAATAGGGTGTAGCGCGTATGAATTGCTTGTGCATCAATGCGCCGACCTGCTTTTGTATATCGGCATAACTGGCCGCATGGGGCTTGGCTTGCGGCAACTTTTTCTGCAAGGCCGACCACTCTGTCAGTATCAGCCCCGCCAAACGGGCAATTTCCTGGGCCAACAAACCAAGACGCGATTTGCCTTCGTTGCGGCGCGCCTCGAAACTGGCCTGATCGGTTGGCCAGGGGTCGCCCAGACACGCCTGCTCGATGGCGCAATCAATAATCTGATCGCGCAGTTCTTCCTGCGTGCCCAGGCTCATGTACAACATGCTCATGCGGGTCAAATCATTCAGGTTTTTCTCCAGAAACTTGACCTGCTCGCGCAAGGCCAGTCGGAAAAGCCGCAACAAACCGGCGCGATGCTGCTGATGCGCTTCGGCCGGATCGTCGAACACGTCCAGATCGCAATGGGTCTTGTGATCGATGAGCGCCGGATAGCCCACAAACGACTGCCCCTTGCGCTTGATCTCCATCAGCTCAGGCAGCGGGCCGAACGTCCAGCCGGTCAATTGCTCGTGCGCCAGCGCCTGTGCCACGTTTTCATCACGCGCGGCCAGTTTCTGAAACGAGGCCTGCGCCTGGCGGCCGTGCTCGGCCTTGAGCTGATCCAGATTGCGCCCGCCCGACAACATGCGGCCATGCTCATCGAGCACCTTGAAATTCATGAACAAATGAGCCGGCAGGGTCTCGACCTTAAAATCGCTGCGCACCGGCCGCACTTTGACCTGTTCCCACATGTCGCTGGCAATGGCGTCAAGCAAGCCCAGCTCAGGCGCCGAGGCACGCTCGAACCAGCGCTCCACAAAACCGGCGGCATAATCGGGCAAGGGCACGCAATGACGGCGCATTTTTTGCGGCAAGGATTTCAGCAACAACAGCACCTTCTCTTTGAGCATGCCGGGCACCAGCCATTCGCAGCGCAATGGATCGATTTTGTTCAAGGCAAACAGGGGCACGCCCAAGGTGACGCCATCGCGTACCGACCCGGGCTCAAAATGATAGTCCAGCGCCATCTCGACGCCCTGCCATTGCACTTTCTTGGGGAAGACATCGGTCGTGACGCCCGCCGCCTCGTGACGCATCAAGGCGTCGCGCGTCAACAGCAAGGTTTGCGCCGCCGTTTTATCAAGCCGTTTCGCCCACTTTTCGAGCGTTATTGCCTGGCAGATATCGGCGGGTATGTGCTGATCGTAAAACGCGTAAATCAGCGCGTCATCCACCAGGATGTCGGGCCGGCGCGCCTGATGCTCCAGCTTTTCGATGGACGCGATTAATTGCCGATTCTGATTCAGAAACGGCAAATTGGAGTCGATATCGCCGGTCACCAGCGCATCGCGGATAAATATTTCACGCGCCTGAACCGGATCGATCTTGCCAAAATGAATCCGGCGGCCGCTATAAATCGGCAAGCCATACAGGGTGGCGCGCTCGTTGGCCACGACCTGCCCGGCCTTTTTCTCCCAGCGCGGATCCGACCATGCGCGGCGTATCAAATGCGCAGCGGCTTTCTCGATCCAGACGGGGTCGATTTTGGCCACGCAGCGCGCATACAAACGGGTGGTCTCGACCAGTTCGCCGGCCACGATCCAGCGGCCCGCCTTCTTGACCAGCCGCGATCCTGGGTGGATCTGAAAGCGAATATCGCGCGCGCCCTGAAAACCGCCGCCCTCTTCGCTTTTCAAGCCGATATTGCCTAACAGGCCCGCCAGCAAAGCCATATGCGTTTGCTCGTAGGTCGCCTCGAGCGTATTGACCCGCCAGCCCTGCTCGCCCACCAGCGAGGCCAACTGGCTATGCACGTCGTGCCACTCCCGCAAGCGCAAAGGAGACAGGAAATTCTGCCGCAACAAGGCGATCAGCTTGCGCTGCGAGGCTTTGTGCGCCACCTGCTCGCCGTACCAGCGCCAGAGCTTCACATAGGACAGGAACTCGGAGCGATCGTCGGCAAACTTGGCATGAGCCGCTTCGGACGCCTCGCGCTCGTGCATCGGACGATCGCGCGGGTCCTGAACCGAAAGCGCTGAAGCAATGATCAGCACTTCAGCCAGGCATTGCTGATCCTTGGCCTCGAGAATCATGCGCGCCAGTCGCGGGTCGACCGGCAGCCGCGCCAACGTGGCGCCTGTTTCAGTCAGTTGATTGGAATCGTCCAGCGCCCCCAGTTCCTGCAGCAAATGATAGCCATCGGCAATCGCCCTTCCTGAAGGCGCATCGACGAACGGAAAGGTTTCAATATCGTCCAGCTTCAGCGCCTTCATGCGCAAAATCACCGACGCCAACGAGGAGCGCAGGACCTCGGGGTCGGTAAACGGCGCACGATTCTTGAAGTCGGCTTCGTCATAAAGCCGTATACATACCCCGGGCCCGATCCGCCCGCAACGCCCCGAGCGCTGATTGGCCGACGCCTGGCTGATCGCCTCGATGCGCAACTGCTCGACTTTATTACGCCACGAGTAACGTTTTACACGAGCCACCCCGCTGTCCACCACATAGCGGATGCCCGGCACGGTTAGCGAAGTCTCGGCCACGTTGGTCGCCAGCACGATGCGGCGCGCATTGCCTTTAGGGCGAAAAATCTGCTCTTGCTCGCTTTGCGACAAGCGGGCAAAGAGCGGCAGCACATCCGCGCCCTGCAAGTGGCTCTTGCGCAACGCCTCGGCCGTTTCGCGAATTTCCCGCTCGCCCGGCAAAAATACCAGTACGTCGCCCGCGCCGTGACGCGCGCACTCGGCCACGCCGTCGACGACAGCATCAATCAAGTCGCGCTCTTCGTCGGAGCTGGAACGCCGGCTTCCGGTGTCGGCGTCGGACGAGGCCATGTCCTGCAACACCGGCCGATAAAGAATATCGACCGGGTAAAGGCGGCCGGACACTTCAATAACGGGCGCCGGCTTGCCGCGCTGGGCAAAATGCTGGGCAAAGCGATCGGCATCGATAGTGGCCGAAGTGATGATGACTTTCAGGTCGCGCCTTTTCGGCAGCAACTGGCGCAGGAAACCCAGCAGAAAATCGATATTCAGGCTGCGTTCATGGGCCTCGTCGATAATGATGGTGTCGTAGCGGCGCAACAAGGGGTCGCGCTGGGACTCGGCGAGCAGGATCCCGTCGGTCATCAACTTGATGGCGGCCTTGGGCCCCGTACGGTCATTGAAACGGATCTGATACCCAACCCAGTCGCCCAGCTCGGTTTTAAGCTCGTCGGCAATGCGTTTGGCCACCGAGGTGGCGGCCAGGCGCCTCGGCTGGGTGTGGCCGATCATTTTTTTACGGCCGCGCCCCAGCTCAAGACAGATCTTGGGCAATTGCGTGGTTTTACCCGAACCGGTCTCGCCGCAAACAATCACCACCTGGTGTTCGGCAATGGCCGCGGCAATATCGCCGCGCCGCGCACTCACCGGAAGATCTTCCGGATACTCGATGACGGGAAGCGGCCGGGCCGACGGCTCAGTCGAAATAGGATTACTGTGTGGGTTTACCGACAAATCTACAGACTCTTGCATGAAAATGGTTATATGTGGTCAGTCGGTTATTATAATTTTGCTCTGACGTAAATACTTCCAACCCCTAAACTAGACGACATGGCCACCAACGAAGCTGAAACTTTATCTGCCCAAGAAGCCCCCGAATTCGCTCCGGCTCAATTCGTGCGGTGGTTTCGAGAGGTAGCGCCTTATGTGCACGACTTTCGCGGCAAAACATTTGTGGTGGCCTTCGGAGGCGAACTGGTCAACGATGGCGCCTTGAATACGCTGATTCAAGACCTGTCGTTACTGTCGGCCCTGGGCGTCAAACTGGTGCTTGCGCATGGCTCGCGCCCGCAAGTAAACGAACAGCTTAAGTTAAAAGGCTACAACACGCAATTTGACCGAGGCATCGAACCGACCAGCGCCGAAGCCCTGGAGTGTGCCAAAGAGGCCGCCGGCGAAATCAGGCTCGATATCGAGGCGGCTTTCAGCCAGGGCTTGCCTAATACGCCCATGTCGCACGCCCATATCCGGGTTATTTCAGGCAACTTCGTTACGGCCCGGCCTGTTGGGGTTATTGACGGCGTCGATTATAAACACTCGGGCGCTGTGCGCAAACTGGACATTGACGCCTTAAAAAGCGTACTGAATCAAAGTGCCATTGTCTTGCTTTCACCACTGGGCTTTTCGCCCACAGGCGAAGCCTTCAATTTGGCCATGGAGGATCTGGCGACCAGCGCCGCCATTGCGTTACGCGCCGAAAAGCTTATTTTCCTGACTCAGGACCGAACGGTGCTGGATGCCGACGGCGCGGTCGATACCGAACTGGCGCGCGAAGACGCCGACGCTCTGCTCGCGGGCGGCACCCTTGACGAAGATACGGCCTCGTTTCTAAGCTATGCCTCGCGCGCGGTCAAACGCGGCGTGGCCCGCGCCCATTTGCTGCCCTACACGCTCGATGGCAGCGTGCTGCTTGAAATTTTCACCCACGACGGGGTTGGCACTATGGTGGTCGAGGACACGCTGGACGACCTGCGCCCCGCGACGATCGACGATGTCGGCGCCATCGTTCAACTGATTGACCCGCTCGAGGCCGATGGCACCTTGGTGCCGCGTGGCCGCTCGGTGGTTGAGCGCGATGTCGAGCGCTTTACGGTGCTGGAGCACGACGGTGTCATCTACGGCTGCGTTTCGCTTATGCCATACTTAAGCGAGCAGATGGCCGAAATGGCCTGCCTGATCGTCCATCCGGAATGGCAGGGCTCTGGCGAAGGCGAGATTCTGCTGCGCCACACCGAATCCAAGGCACGCGGCATGGGCGCCAAGCGGCTGTTTGTATTGACGACCCGTACTTCGCACTGGTTCATGAAGCGCGGTTTTGTTCAGGGCGGTATTTCCGACTTGCCCAAAGAGCGCCAGGCTCACTACAACCGGTCGCGCAACAGCCTGGTGTTCATCAAGAAGCTGTAGGCTGGGTAAACCGCCGCCCTAAGCAACGATGGCGGTGTCGATGGCGGTGGCGGTGGCGCGCCACCGTCTGGTCTGCATCAAGATGCCACCAACCTTGTGAAAGCATTCACGACCGTCCAGATCTCGGCTGCAGCACCTTGACCCTAAGCTTTAAAGGGGTAAACGCAGTAAGTGATTTAATGCGACTGCGCGTCAACTGGGTACAATACCTTTATTAGTTAACTGTTTTAAAGGTAAGACTGTCATGGCACGTATGGTTCAGTGTGTGAAACTTAAACGCGAAGCTGAAGGGCTGGATTTTCCGCCGTATCCCGGCGAGATGGGTACGCGTATCTGGCAAAGTATTTCAAAGGAAGCCTGGGCGCAGTGGACCGATACGCAAACGCGTCTGGTCAACGAGAACCGACTTAATCTGGCCGATGCCCGTGCGCGCAAGTACCTGGCTCAGCAGATGGAAAATTTCCTGTTCAACGACATGAATGTCGAAGCACACGGCTACGTTCCTCCGACGGAGTAGATTTTTGCCTGGCCGGCTTGCGTCCGGTTATTGAGGTAATGGTTTTTGACGTGCCTGATGGTGCGTCTTTTTTTATGGACGCCTTTTGTAGGGGCGTCTTTTTTGCGGGTGTCAGGTACTTTATCGACGTCAGTTGCTTGGTAGGCGTCACGGCGGCGAGGCAGCAATGAGTACGGCTAAACGTGGACGGCCCCTTCGGGGCTAAACCGGGCAATCCACTGAAAGCGGGGCGTTCGCGAACTAGGCGAACGAACAGCCCCCGGCTGTTCGTAAGCGTCGCCGTCGAACAGCGCGAACTTGCCTCCCCGCTTTCAGTGGATTACCCGGCGCCCACGAAACCGCCGTACTCATTGCTGCCCCGCCACCGTGACTTGCAGAAGAGTTAATGGAAGACTTCATGAAAAGCTTCTTGGATGAAGTCTGAGGACCTTGGATGACATCTGAGGACTTAAGGAGTCTGAGTCACCGTGAGGCGGGGCATCAAGCGAAGCCATGCTGTCTCGGGCAAGGTCTATTCAGGTCGATTTTTCTCGGGGCTGGAAACGGCCTGCCAGAACATTTCCGCTGTTCGGCCGATTTTTGACCGGTCGCGATAGAGTCGCACCTGCAAGGGAATCCGCCAACTCTGTGGACCAACAGGCATCAAACGGCCCGAGTCAAGATCTTCGGCAATCAAGGATTGCGGCAACCATGCAACGCCTCGGCCGCTCAGCACCATGGGCTTGAGCACTGAAGCCAAATGAGCGGTAAAAACGGTCTGGATACACAGTCGGTCCAAGTCAGGTCCGAGAACTGCGCGCAAAATACGGCCGATGCCGGACTCGGTACTGTAATTAAGCAGGTGTATGGCGCAGGACGGGTCGTCTGTTACAGGATGGAGCGCTTGTCCCTGCTCGTTGACCAACGATACCGGAATCAGTGTGTCGACACCAAGCTGGATGGAGGGGTAGCCTGCGGCTTCAAGCTGCCCTTTGACATGCGGATGCGTGTGACTTAGAACAAACTGAACCTTCCCTTGCAGCATCAGGTTTTCACAACGCTGCAACATGTCGGATACGCACTGTACGGCTCCTACGCTTACCCGCGACTCCAGGCTGCGCAGCCAGTTGGGCATAAAGGTGAAAGACAGCGTGTGGGTTGCGGCGAATTGCAAGGTTGTCGACCAGGATTCTTCTACGGCCCGCGCCTCATCTGGAAGGCGCGCTACTTGGGCAAGCATATCTTGAGCAACCTTGCGAAACCATTCCCCGGTCTCGGTGAGCATAGTCGGTTGTTTGCTGCGGTCAAAAAGATCGGCGCCCAACCATTCCTCTAGTGCGCGAATGCGACGACCGAATGCCGGCTGAGTCATGTGACGCAATTCCGCCGCACGCGAGAAATTCTTGGTCAGTGCCAGCGCCAGGAAGTCTTCAAGCCAGGAGAGATTCATAGTGATGCTTTCAAAGCATGAAGCAGGAGAAAAATAGCATTGGCCATAAAAAGCAGAAGCGCCGACTATAACGACACCGTGTTGAACAGATTCAGTTTAACGAAATTCAGTATAGGAGCCGCAGTTGAAAATCGTCAATATTATTGAAAAAACGCTTCCCATCAGTTCCCCCATCCGAAACGCCTACATCGACTTTAGCAAAATGAACCTGAGTCTGGTTGCGGTTGTTACGGATGTCGTTCGCGATGGCAAGCCGGTCGTCGGATACGGCTTCAACTCCAACGGGCGCTACGGCCAGGGCAAATTGATGCGAGACCGCTTCATCCCTCGCATCCTCGAAGCCGACCCCGCTTCGCTTGTCGACGCCAGCGGCAACAATCTAGATCCGCATAAGATCTGGGATGCCATGTTTACCAACGAAAAACCCGGCGGCCATGGCGAACGTTCCGTGGCGATCGGTACGATAGACATGGCTGTTTGGGATGCGGTGGCCAAGATCGAAGAAAAGCCGCTCTTTCAGTTGCTGGCCGACCGCTATGGCAACGGCCAGCCGAACAAAAAGGTCTTCGTCTATGCCGCCGGCGGGTACTACCACCCGGGACAAGACCACAATAAGCTTAAAGACGAAATGCGCAGCTACCTTGACCGCGGCTACTCGGTCGTCAAGAAAAAAATCGGAGGCGCCTCGCTGGATGAAGATCTTCGCCGCATCGACTCGATCCTGAGCGTACTGCAAGATGGCCAGAAGCTGTGCGTCGATGCCAACGGCCGCTTCGATCTTGACACCGCGATCGCCTACGCCAAGGCGCTGTCGCAGTACGACTTGTTTTGGTACGAGGAAGCGGGCGATCCGCTTGACTTCGAACTGCAAGCCGCTTTGCGCAATTACTACAAAAACCCGATGGCCACCGGTGAAAACCTGTTCTCGATGCAGGACGCCCGCAACCTGATTCGCTATGGCGGCATGCGCTCGGATCGCGACTGGCTGCAATTTGACTGCGCTTTGAGCTATGGGCTGGTCGAATACCTGCGCACCCTGGATATGCTGAAAGAGCATGGCTGGTCCGCGAGCCGTTGCATCCCGCACGGCGGCCATCAGATGTCGCTGAATATCGCTGCCGGACTGGGGCTGGGCGGAAATGAATCCTATCCAGATCTCTTCCAGCCATTCGGCGGTTTTCCCGACGGCGTCAAAGTCGAAAACAGCTACATCACCATGCCAGAGCTGCCTGGCATCGGTTTCGAAGGAAAGGCGGATCTGTACCGTGTAATGCAATCCGTTTCGGCGCAGTAAATAAACAACAGGAGACAACATCATGAATTATCAGAAACTCGCTTTGGCACTGGGGCTTATTGGGTTTTCCTTGACGGCGCAAGCCGCTTTTCCCGAAAAAGCGGTCACGCTGGTCGTACCCTTCGCCGCAGGCGGCCCAAGTGACAAAATCGCACGGGACGTAGCCGAAGCGCTACGCAAACCTTTGGGGCAAACCGTCATCGTCGAAAACACAACCGGCGCGGGCGGCACCATAGGCACCGGAAAAGTGGCGCGCGCCACGCCCGATGGCTACACACTGCTGATCCATCACATCGGTATGGCTACCGCGCCGTCCCTCTATAAGGAACTCAGCTACCAGGTGCCCGATAGTTTTGAGTTTCTGGGCTTGATCAATGAAGCTCCTTCCACGCTGATCGCCAGGCCCACTCTTGCGGCCAACAACTTTGACGAGTTGCGCAAATGGATCACCGAGAACAAGGACAAGGTCAACCTCGCTCATGCGGGGGTGGGCTCAGCCTCGCACCTTTGCGCCCTCATGCTGCAAAACGCCTTGAAGGTGGAGATGACAACGATCGCGTACAAAGGAACGGCGCCTGCCATGATCGACCTGATGGGCGGACAAGTCGACCTGATGTGCGAACAGGCCACTAATGCAGTGACTCAGATCGAAGCCAAAAAGGTTAAATCGTATGGTGTCACCAGCGCCCAACGACTCAAGCTTCCGTCGATGGCGGCCGTCCCCACCTTGGCTGAGTCAGGCTTGACCGGCTTCAATGTAACCGTTTGGCATGGCCTTTACGCGCCACGCAACACACCACCCGAAGTCCTCGCCAAACTGAACACCGCCCTGCGCGCCGCATTGAAAAACCCCGAACTGATCCAACGCGAGGAAGCGCTGGGCCTGAGCATAATCAATGATGAACGTCTGGATCCCGCTGGACATAAAAAATACGTGGCGGGCGAAATGGCGCGCTGGTCCAAGGTAATCAGCGACTCGGGGCAGCAGCCTAATTAATAATAAGCAGCCTTTTCGGTCGATACGCCCGGTCTACTCCAAGAAGCCTAAACGGACCAAAAAGCTCAAGGCATCTCGAAGCGCCCTGTACGTTTGAAGGCATTCAAACGTACAGGGCTTTCAGGCCTTCAAACCTTCAGAGCACTAACCATAACAAGTCGTGGCGGCGGGGCGCAGGTCGGCAAGGCGATTTCGTGGGCGCTGAAGAGGCTGTGGCAAACCGGGATGCAAGTGAGCATCTGTTCGAGCCCGACGGGTGTCGACAAGCCGGGGGCTTGTCGACCGGGCGAGTTATGCGAACGCCCGGTTTGCCATGGACTCTTCAGTTTAGCCCCGAAGGGGCCGCCCACGTCAGCCATGCCGACCTGCGCCCCGCCGCCGCGACGGCTTAAAAACCCAAACACCGACGCCGCTTAAGTCCTAAAACGCCAACAAACTATTCGTCGCTTTCCTGCTCAGGCGCTTCCCCGCGTGCCGTACGTTCAGTGGCCTTCACCCCCGTATGACGCACGTCATCGCCACGCACCATATAGATAACGCGTTCCGCCATATTCTTGGCGTGATCGCCAATACGCTCGAGCGAACGCGCAATAAAGATCAAGTCGATCGAGTGGCTGATGGTGCGCGGGTCTTCGATCATATAGCTGATCATATGACGCAACGACGCCTTCCATTCCTTGTCGACTTCCTTATCGTTGCGCACCACCGACGCCGCATGCACCGGATCTTCGCGGGCAAAGGCGTCGAGCGAATCGTGGATCATCGCCACCACGTATGTCGTGATGTGGCGCAGTTCCACAATAGGCGTGTAACGCCCTTCGGACTCATGCAGTCGGCGCGCGACCTTGGCAATTTTTTCAGCCTCGTCGCCGCAGCGCTCCATGTCGGTCAACATTTTGGAAACGGAAAGCAGCAAGCGCAAGTCGACGGCGGTGGGCTGATTTCGGGCGATAAGCATACCGATGCGCTCGTCGATCTCGACTTCCAGCCGGTTTACGTTGCGCTCACGTTCACGCACCCGCTCGACCAGCTCCAGGTCGCCCGTAAAAAGCGCCTCCATGGCGTCGCCCACCATCGACTCGACCAGGCCGCCCATTTGCAAAAACAACGAACGCGTCGCCTCGAGGTCGGAATGAAACTGCTTATTAGTATGCTCGGACATATCAACCTTTCGTCATTGCCATGAATTAATAAAATAAATGCGGTGCAACAGCTATATTACCGTTAACTGCAGGCACCCAAGCCTACAGAAAATATATGACGTAATTATGACTGAACGGCACGCACTTCGCGCACCCCGCCCTGGCCCGACACCAGCGCCACGTCGGCGCCGGCAATAGCAAACAGACCACAAGTAACCACACCGGGAATATTATTGAGCTGCGCCTCAAAGCCGGCCGGATCATTAATGCGCAAACCCGCCACATCCAGAATCTGGCAGCCGTTGTCGGTAACAAAGCCTTCACGCAATGTGGGGATGCCGCCCAAGCCGGTCAGGCGGCGCGCGACCGAGGCCAGCGCCATGGGAATGACTTCGATGGGCAAAGGAAATTGGCCCAGGCAGTCGACCAGTTTGGATTCATCCACAATGCATACAAACCGCTCAGCCACTGAAGCCACGATTTTTTCGCGCGTCAAGGCGCCGCCTCCGCCCTTGATCATATTCAGGCCGGCGTCGATCTCGTCCGCGCCATCGATATACAGGGGCATGCTCTGCACGTCGTTAAGATCGAAAACCGGGATACCCAGGGCAGTCAAGCGCGCCGAACTGCGCTGCGAGCTGGAGGCCGCCCCGCGAAAACGATGTTTATGCGCCGCCAGCGCGTCGATAAACAGGTCGGCGGTCGAGCCGGTGCCAACGCCTAGAATGACATCAGGTTTCAAATACGGCAATGCATATTCGACAGCCGCCAGGGCTACATTTTGCTTCAGATCTTGCTGGGTCAGCATGAAATTATCCTAATAGTTCGCTGTATTTTTTGTCGGAAAAACCGACACTGACGGCGCCATTGCCGCGCACCAGGACCGGCCGTTTCACAACGGTCGGGAATTCTTTGATCAGCGCCAGCCATTGCGCATCGGAAGCAGGCTCTTTGCGCTCGGCAGGCAGGTTGCGCCACGTCATCGAAGCCCGGTTGACCAGCTTTTCCCATCCGCCCAGTTCGGGCGCCCAGGCGGCCAGCAGCTCGGGATCAATGGGTTCGTCGCGATAGTCGATAAACGTCGATTCAACCTGATGCTCTTCCAGCCATTTCATGGCTTTTACGCAGGTACTGCACCGTTTCAATCCAAAAATTTTTACTGCACTCATTACAAAAAACTCCAAAAATCCATCAATGGCCTCCAGACCTGTCAGTTCGAGACCTGCCTGGTTAGCGGCTTAAATGAATAAATCCGACAGGACAGCAACTAGGCTGCTTTGCCCCATTTCATACGATTGGCCACAATGACGCAAATGCCCACAATCAACATAAACAAGGTCGCCAGAGCATTGATTTCCGGCTTCAACCCCAACCGCACCCGTGAAAACACCTCAAGCGGCAAGGTGGTATAGCCCGGGCCGGACAAAAAGGCGGCAATGACGACGTCGTCCAGCGACAGCGTAAACGCCAGCAGCCAGGCCGCGACCAGCGCCGGGGCAATCAACGGCGCGGTAATCACGAAAAACACCTTGAGCGGGGACGCGCCCAGATCCAGCGCGGCCTCTTCCAGCGAGCGGTCCAGATCGCGAATACGCGCCTGGATGACCACCGCCACATAAGCCATGCACAACGTAACATGCCCGACCCAGATCGTGAACATGCCATTACCCTCGGGCCAGCCGAACATATTGCCGATTTCGACGAACATCAGCAACAAAGCCAGCCCCAGGACCACTTCGGGCACGACCAGCGGCGCGCTGACCATGCCAATATACAAGGCAAAACCGCGAAAACGCCCCATGCGCGCCAGCACATAACCGGCCCAGGTGCCCACCACCACGGCGGCGGTCGCCGACAGAGCCGCTATTTTCAAGGACAGCCAGGCAGCGCTCAGCAAGGCGTCGTCATTGAACAGCTCGCGATACCATTTGAACGAAAACCCCGACCAGGTGGTCAGCATGGATGAGTCGTTAAACGAAAAAGCCATCAGGCAGAGAATGGGAACGTATAAAAACGAATAGCCCAAAAACAGGACGATGGCGCGCACAACGCGATTAGGCCGGACCATGACGCCTCCGTCCTTGCTGTTCCAGTTGTTTGGCCGAGTTGTGCTGAAACACGACCAGAGGCACGAGAAGAATCAATACCATGACGCAGGTGACCGCCGCGGCCATGGGCCAATCGGCATTATTGAAAAACTCCGTCCATAGAACGCGGCCCATCATGAGCGTGTCGGCGCCGCCCAGCATTTCTGGTATGACGTATTCGCCCACCGACGGTATGAAAACCAGCATGGCGCCCGCCACGACGCCAGGCATCGACAAGGGCAAGGTAATACGCACAAAGGCTTGCCAGGGGCGCGCTCCCAGATCGTAGGCCGCCTCAAGCAGGCGTATATCAAGCTTCACCAGGCTGGCATACAGCGGCAGAATGAAAAACGGCAAGTAAGCATAGACCAGGCCAATGTATACCGCTAAATCCGTGCGGTAAATTTCGAAGGGCGTATCGATCAGCCCGAACCATATCAAAAAATTATTCAGCAAGCCATCATTGCGCAAAATACCCACCCAGGCATAGACGCGCAAAAGCAGCGACGTCCAAAACGGCAGGATCACCGCCAGCAACAGCATATTGCGTACCGCCGGACCGGAACGCGCAATGTAGTAGGCCAATGGGTAACCGATCAAGGCGCAGCACAAGGTCGTAATGGCCGCCATCTTGACCGAATTCAAGTAAGTGGCAATATACAAACTGTCGCTGAACAGCAAGGCGTAGCTGCGCAGGTGCAAGCCTATGGTCAGCGTCTGTTCTTTGAGTTCAGCCAGCGGCGTGTAAGGCGGAATGCCGAATCTCAAGTCGGCAAAGCTGATCTTGAGCACCAGGAAAAACGGTATCAGCAGGAACAGGGCCAACCAGATAAAAGGCGGTGCAATGGCCAGCCGATGCGACGATGGCGAGAAGCGGCGCCAGGGTATTTTCTTCATGACGGCAAAACCGTAGCGCTGTCGCTGGACCAGATGATGAATACTTCATCGTCGATACCCGGCGCGTCGTTCTGCGCCAGCACCAGACTGGGCACCGTTGCCTCGACCACTTGGCCCGCATCCAGGCGCACTTGATAGCGCACATAACTACCCATCCATGCCACGTGGCTGACCATGCCATGGCCCCAGTTGGCGTCTGTCTCGGGTTGCGTGCGCGATACGCGAATGTGTTCGGGCCGCACCGAAACATGGACCTCCATGCCCAGGGGTTCGCTGATGCCATGATTGACAAACAGGGGCCGGGTCAGCGCATCGCTTTCAATGACGACATGATCGGGCTCGTCGACCACGATGGTTCCCGTAAACAAATTGGTCGAGCCGATAAAGCCCGCCACAAACCGCGAGTTAGGAAAGGCGTAGACATCTTGCGGCGTGCCGCACTGCACAATCTGCCCTTCGGACATGACCGCCAAACGGCTTGCCATGGTCATGGCCTCTTCCTGGTCGTGGGTCACCATAATGCAGGTCACCCCCACCTGATCGAGGATCTTGACCAGTTCGACCTGGGTTTTCTGGCGTATTTGCTTGTCAAGCGCCGACATGGGCTCGTCCAGCAAAAGCAGTTTCGGACGTTTGACCAGGCTGCGCGCCAGCGCCACGCGCTGCTGCTGCCCGCCCGACAGCTGATGCGGCTTGCGCCGCGAAAACGCCCCCATTTGCACCAGGTCCAGCGCTTCGAATACACGTTCGTGGATTTCGTTCTTGGGCACGCCCTCTTGTTTGAGCCCAAATGCCACGTTGGCCTCGACCGACATGTGCGGAAACAGCGCATACGACTGGAACATCATGTTGACCGGGCGGCGATAAGGCGGCAGATAAGTGATGTCTTCGTTATCGAGAAAAATACGTCCCGATGTCGGTTCTTCAAAGCCGGCCAGCATGCGCAACAGCGTCGACTTGCCGCAACCAGAACTACCCAGCAAGGCGAACATCTCGTGGCGTCGTACCATCAGGTTGACCGACTGCACGGCAACGGTGTCGCCAAAGATCTTGACCACGTCCTCGATTTTGACGAACTCATCAGAATCGCCCGACCACGGTTGCGCCCCGGCACGAATATCCACCGACATGCCTAGCGCCCCGATTTCAGCGATGCCCACAGGCTGTTCTGCAAGCGTTGAATCGCCAGCGGCTGCGGCTTGATCACATACAACGTTTTCGAGACTTCAGCCGAAGGGTAGATCATGGGGTTATCGGCCACTTCTTTCACCACGAACTTACGCGCCTCGCGATTGGCATTAGGATAAAACATGGTGTTGGTAATGGCCGCATGCACCTCGGGCGTTTCGATGTAATTGATGAACGCCAATGCTTCGTCCACATGGGCCGCCCCCTTGGGAATGGCCATGGTGTCAAACCATACGGGCGCCCCGCCCTGCGGAATGAAATAGTTGATTTCATAAGAAGCCTTGGCCTCTTTGGCACGCGCCCCGGCGATCATGACGTCGCCCGAAAACCCGTAGACCATGCACAGGTCGCCGCCCCCCAGTTCGTCGATATAGCCCGACGAACTGAATTGCCGAATATAAGGCCGGATTTTCTTCAGCACTTCCAGGGCGGCTTTATAGTCGTCCGGATTGCTGCTATTGGGATCTTTGCCGATGTAATGCAACACCGCCGGAAAAACCTGGGCGGCCTCATCCAGCACGGAAATGCCGCAAGACTTCAGTTTTTCGGCGTTTTCAGGCTTGAAGAGCATGTCCCAGCTATCGAGCTTGACGTCAGCGCCCATGATTTCCCGGACCTTGGTCACGTTATAGCCCAGGCCATTGGTGCCATACCCCCAGGGCACCAGGTATTCGTTGCCCGGGTCGACCGTAGCCACCAGCGCCATGATATCCGGGTCGAGGTTCTTCAGATTGGGAATCTTGGATTTGTCCAGCTTCTGAAACAAGCCGCCTTCGATCTGGCGCGCCGCATAGTGCGTGGAGGGCACGACCACGTCATAGCCCGATTTGCCGGTGAGCAGCTTGGCCTGCAAGGTGTCGTTGCTGTCGTAGACGTCGTACCGCACTTTGATTCCGGTGGCTTTTTCAAAGCCAGAAATCGTGTCGGGCGCGGTGTATTCGGCCCAGTTATAGACATTGACCACTTTATCCTGCGCCCAAAGCGGCGACATCGCAAAAGTGAGTGCGGTTCCGAGCATCAATTGCCGAGCCACGCTTAATTTCATGGTGAGACCCCCATCAAGAAACACAAAACCCAAAAGGCGAGATCATAAAGCCTTTTTCGCGTTAAAAGTCAGCCGCGAGCGCCAGGCTAGGGATTATTGCTCAGTCGCCCTAAATAATCATATTCTTTTTGCACTTCGCTCCAGAACTGCAGTCCGGTTACGCCGGCCACTTTCACGAGCGAGCGGCGCAAGCGCAGCAAATTGCCCTGCCGCCGCCGGGCCGACAGAACCTGGCGGCGCCCACGGTCAAAATCAATGAGCCAGACACGGCCTTGCTCGTTGAGCAAAATATTGAATGCATTCAGGTCCGCATGCCAGACCCCTGCTTCGTGCATGGCGAAAATAGCCTGTGCCACTGCCGCATGAGCGGGCAAGGCCAGGCTTTTGGCTAGCGTGTGCACCTCGGGAATACGCTCCACCATGATAGCCGCACGGTAGGTCAGGCCGTCGCGCCAATAAGCCGCCGCCAAGGGTTTATTAACCGGCAAGCCCCGTGCATGCATGAAATGCAATAGGTTGAATTCGGAAAACGCACGCGTGCGCTCGGCGCCCGTCCAGATATAGCGATCCTGGCTAAGCTTGGCAATCAGGCCCCCCCGGCGATAGTGACGCAGCACCCCGGCCCCGAATTCCCCTGTCACGAACCAGGCCGCCTGACGCCCGCCCACCTGAACAGGCCGGGCATGCAGTTGCACATTACCCGGGTCGAGCAATAAGGCGTCGGGCGCGTGTATACGGTCGGGCGCATAACGCAAAACCCCGCCCTCAATCGCCATGTCTTGCGTTGCCGGAGCGATCACCATGTCTGCACCCTCGAAACCATAGTCAGGAAACCTCTCGCAAAGAGACCAAAGGCGGCGTGCCAAGCACACCTTTAAGCGCAAAAGCGCCGCCGACCCCTGCCGCGACGACGCCCGTCCCCATGGCCGTAAACCACGGCCACCAGCTCAAGGACAATGTGAAATCGAACACGTGATGCGCAAGCAGCCATGTTATTGAAACCGCGCCGCAGGCCGCGAGCAAACCAGCCAGGCCGCCGACCAAGATCAGCTCGATGCGCAGCGCCGCCGACAACTGCCTGGAACTGGCGCCCAGCACGCGCAATATCGCCACTTCGTGCATGCGTTCGTCGCGTGTCGAAAAAAAGGCAGCCCCCAGGACCAGTATGCCGGCCGCCACCGTAAACAGAAACAAGAGTTGAACGGCCCGAATAACCTGATCGAGCATATGTTGAACCTGCCCCAGAAGGGCGCCGACATCAAACACCGTCAGATTAGGAAACTGGTGCACTAACTCCTGCCCCAAATTGGCTTGCGCGCGGGGTAAATAAAATGAGGTAATGTATGAAGCCGGTGCGTCTTTGAGCGCGGCCGGCGACAGAATGGCGAAAAAATTGGTTTGAAAAGAATCCCACTTCACCTCGCGCGCACTGGTCACGGCCACCTCAATCGTCTGGCCCGCCACATCGAAGCCAAGCGTGTCGCCCACCGCAATACCCAGGGTCTGGGCCAGGTCACTTTCCAGCGATACTTCGTTTTTTTCCGGATTCAGCCAGCGCCCCGCCTGTATCGAGTTGCTGGAGGGCATATCGGTCATGTACGACAGGTTGAACTCGCGATCCACCAAGCGACGGGCACGGGCCTCAGCGTACATATCGCCGTTAACGGCCTTGCCGTTGATCGCCACCAGCCGGCCCCGCACCATGGGCGCCAGCACAACCTGCTTGATGCCCGCCTGCTGCAAACGCGTCTGCACCGGTAGGCGTTGATCGGGCTGGATATTGATTAAAAAGGTATTGGGCGCATCCGGCGGCATGGTATTTTGCCAGCCGGCCAGCAAATCGGTGCGCGTCATGGTCAACAACAATAAAACCATCAACCCCATGGCCAGCGCGCACACCTGGGTGACCGTCAGGCTTTTGCGCCGGGCAATACCCGCCAGCGCAAAGCGCAATGTGGGCTGCCCATGCGCATAGCGACGCAAGCGGCCCAGCAGCAGCACGGCGCCATAGGCAAGCAGCGCAAACAAGGCAAACGCCGCCAAAAAGCCGGCACTGATCACGACACTTAAACGCACATCGGCCGAGATCCAGAGCACCAGCATGAAAAATGCGCCGGCGCCGATGGCATAGGCGGGCCAGCTTCTACGCATCGCCTGCGCCGTTTCACGACGCAGCACGCGAACCGGCGGCACGCTTTGCAACGCGGCCAAAGGCGGCAAGGCAAACCCCAGCAGCAACACCAGCCCCGTCGCCAGACCCTGTACCGCTGGATTCCAGGATGCCGCCGGCAGCTGGATATCGAGCCAGGCCGACACCATGGAAACCAAGACCTGATGCACGCCAAAGCCCGCTGCGCTCCCGATGGCCGCGCAACATAAGCCCAGCAATAAAAATTCCGCCCACAACAGACCGCCCACCTGCGACCGGCGAGCGCCCAGGCAACGCATCACGGCAATGCCGTCCTGATGCCGCAGCGCAAAACGACGCGACGCCAGGGCAATGGCCACGGCGGCCATCATCACCGTCAACAAGGCCACCAAAATCAAAAACTGATGAGCCCGATCCAGCGTTTTCTGAATGGTTGGACGATCGTCTCCTACCGTGCTGATCCGCTGCCCACGCTCAAGGCGGGCGCTTAACCAGGTTTTGTAGTCTTGAACGGCGGCCTCGGAGCCGGCAACCAGCAAAGCATAAGTAATACGACTGCCGGGCACGATCAAGCCGGTTTGCGCCAGGTCGTCGATGCGCATCAGGACCCGTGGCGCCACGTTAATGAATTGCACGCCGCGATCGGGTTCATAGGTGATGATGCGCGCGATTTTTAGGTGGGCGTCACCCACCCCAAGGCTATCGCCCAGTTTGAGGTCAAGCAGACTGAGGACTTGCGCATCGACCCAGACCGTTCCCGCATCGGGAATCTGCGACGTGGCGGCGCCCACGCCAAGGACCGAATCCGACACCCTAAGTTCGCCACGCAAGGGATAGCCCGGCGCTACCGCCTTTAATGCCACCAATTGGGCATCGGCGACGCTGCTGGCCATGGAAGGAAACAACACCGTGTGCGTTACCTCGAGATGATGCGCCTTGGCCTGATCGATGAAAACAGGCGCAATCGGAGCGGCGGCCTGCATGACCAGGTCGGCCCCAAGCGTCTGCGATGCGTTGCGATCCAGGGCGCGGCCGACCCGATCGGCCAGGAACCCGACGCTGCTCACGGCGGCCACCGCCACGATCAAGGCAAGGATAATCAACTGCAACTCCCCTGAGCGCCAGTCGCGCCGCAGCGCCTGCGCGCCCAGGCGAAGATTGGAGAACCAGGAAATCAGCATAAGTTCAGGCCTTGATAAGTAGCAAACAGATAACAACCAGCAGCATGCACGCAAAAAACGTTTTAAGGCGCGGCTCGGGCAAACCATAGGCGAACTTCACGCCGTAAGGCACAAAGACAATACTGCCCAGCGCCAGCGGCACGCCAACCAGCCAGTCAACTTGCCCGTGCGACGCATAAGTGAGCAAGCCCACAAACGTGCCTGGAATCACCATCATCAGCCCCAGCCCCTGCGCCCCGATTTGCGACAAACGAAAAAAGGTCGTCATGAAAGGCACCGCCAAAACCGCCCCGCCCACGCCGAAAATGCCGCCCGCCATACCGGCCATGACGCCCATCAACACAAACCAGCCCTTGTGGAATTCCGATGCATCGCGCCGCGGCGCCACCGGTTTAGCCGGGTCGCGCCGGCGCAAGCCCTGATAAAAATAAAAAATGGCAATGCCTAAAATAAATACCGCATACACCTGGCGCAATAGCAGCGGATCCAGACCCAAGGCAATCTGCGCCCCGACCCAGGTAAATACAATAGAGCTTACCGCGCCCGCCGCAGCCGCGCGCAGATCAATTTTTGCGCGCTGGTGGTATTTCCTGACGGTCAGCAAAACGGCCGGCAGCACCATGATCAGCGCCGTCCCCTGAGCCAGTTGCTGGTCCATGCCCAGCACCAACCCCAATAAAGGAATGGCCAGCAGACCGCCCCCAATACCCAGCATCCCACCGGAAAAACCAATCAGGGCCCCGCTTAGCAGGCACCCCACTACGACGACGAACCACTCCACCTAAAGCCCCTTTTTAGCGCAACCGGTCAATGGCGGCGTCCACGCGATCAACCGCCCATATTTCCAGCCCTTCGATAGGCTGCTTGGGTGCATTGGCTTTAGGAATAAGCGCCACGCTAAAACCCAGCTTGGCGGCCTCTTTAAGACGTTCCTGGCCGCGCGGCGCCGGTCGGATCTCGCCGGCCAGGCCCACTTCGCCAAACACCACCAGGCCCTTGGGCAAGGGCTTATTGCGCAGCGACGACACAATGGCCAGCAATACCGGCAAGTCGGCCGCCGGTTCGGTGATTTTGACACCGCCCACGGCGTTCACAAAGACGTCCTGATCGAACGTCACCACACCGGCGTGGCGATGCAACACCGCCAGCAGCAAAGCCAGCCGCGTACTTTCAAGCCCTACCGACAGGCGCCGAGGGTTAGGCACATGGGCGCTATCGACCAGCGCCTGGACTTCAACCAGCATGGGGCGCGTGCCTTCCTGCGTCGCCATGACGCAAGAGCCGGCCACATCCTGGTCGTGCTGCGACAGGAACAGGGCCGACGGGTTGGTCACTCCCCGCAAACCGCGATCCGTCATGGCAAAAACCCCCAGCTCGTTCACCGCGCCAAAGCGATTCTTGAACGCCCGGACCAGCCGGAATGAGGAATGGGTGTCGCCTTCGAAATACAAAACCGTATCGACGATGTGCTCGAGCACTCTCGGCCCCGCCAGCGTGCCGTCTTTGGTAACGTGGCCGATCAGCACGATCGTGATGCCGGTTTGCTTGGCCAGGCGTGTCAGTTGGGCGGCGCATTCCCGCACCTGGGACACCGACCCCGGGGCCGAGTTAAGCTCGCTGGAATAAAGCGTCTGGATGGAGTCGATGACCGCCACGCTGGGGCGCTGCTCGGTCAGTGTGGCGGTGATCGCTTCAAGCCGGATTTCGGCCAGCACATTGACCTCGCCGGTCACCAGTTCCAGGCGCCGGGCGCGCAGCGCCACTTGTTCGGCCGATTCTTCGCCGGTCACATACAACACCTTTACGACCTGGGACAAAGACACCAGCGCCTGCAGCAGCAGCGTCGACTTGCCTATGCCAGGGTCTCCCCCGATCAGCACCACGGCGCCCGGCACCAGGCCGCCGCCCAGCACACGATCGAATTCGGAGATGCCCGTAGGCTGACGCGGCTGTTCCCGCGCCTCAATTTCAGCCAGGCTGCGCACCGGACTGGCGCCTGCCAGCGGTGCAAAACGGTGCGTCGCCGCGCCGGACTCGACGGTTTCCTGCAAGGTATTCCATGAACCGCAATGCGGGCACTTCCCTTCCCACTTGGGACAGATGCCGGCGCACTCGGAGCAAACGTACGAAGTCTTTAATTTAGCCATGCCGGCAGTTTAACCGCAGGGCCTAGCGGCCAGCCAGGCTGGCTCCGCCATCGACCCCGATCACCTGGCCGGTAATAAAGCCGGCCTCGGGCGAGAGCAAGAACGTGACAGCGGCCGCGACATCGGCCGGCTTGCCCAAGCGGTGCAAAGGGGTGGAGGCAATCGCCTTCTTTTCCGCATCGCTGCCCTCGGGATGGCCGGCACGAAACAATTCCGATTCGATAAAGCCCGGAGAGACCGCATTCACCGTAATGCCATAGGAAGCGAGCTCCAGCGCCCAGGTTTTAGTACAGCCTATCAAGGCGCTTTTAGCCGCAGAGTAACTGGTCCGATTGACGGCCCCTTGGGCAACCCGACTGCAAATATTGACGATCCGCCCTTCCTGACGCGCCTTCATCGATGGAATAAACGCCTGGGTAACTTGTACCGCCACACGCACATTCAGGTCGAAAACGTTGTAGAGCGAGGCCAGATCGACCTCCCCCAAGGGCTCAGGCAACACGAGCCCGACGTTGTTGACCACGGCGTCAACCGGATACTTCTCACGAATCACCCGCAGGATATCCTCGGTTTCACCGGCATTTTGCAGATCGCAAGAATAAAGGTAGCCTGGAAAATCAATGTCCTGCGTATGGCGCGCCAAGCCAACGACGTGGCAACCCAAATCAGCCAGCTTCTGGGTAATGGCCCAGCCTATTCCTTTGGTCGCGCCGGTGACCAACACACACTTATTCTTCACGTTCGATCCTTTTTCAAGGTTAGCCATCCATTCAAATAAAGTACACCGGGCGCCTGCCCAGAGCCGCCAGACTGCTCATCCCTCAGGGCCTAGACAATCACCCTGGGCACACGCTGGGCCAGCGCGCACATCAGCTCATAGCCGATGGTTTGCGCAGACTGCGCAACCTCATCGATCGACGGCCCGCCCGCACCCCACAACACCACCGGCATACCGGCCTGGGCGCCGGGCACGGGGGTTAAATCCACCATGAGCATATCCATCGACACCCGACCCAGCAAACGCGTACGCACGCCATCGACATAAACAGGCGTGCCGTTGGGCGCGTGGCGCGGATAGCCATCGGCATAACCGCAGGCCACCACGCCTATCGTCATGGCTGTCGGAGCCACGAAGGCATGACCGTAGCCCACGCCTTCTCCGGCCGCAATTGTACGCACACTCAGCAACCGGGACGCAAGCGTCATGGCCGGCTGCAAATTAAAACCGGGCGCGGCCAGGTCGGTGAACGGCGACGAGCCATATAAACAAATCCCCGGCCGCACCCACTGCTCTTCGTTGGGTGGCATGGAAAGCCAGCGCTCCGGTTGAAGGGTTGCCGCTGAATTACATACGCTGACCTTGCCGGGCAAACCCCGCACGGCGGCATTGAACACGCGCAACTGCTCATCGGTCACGCGGGCGTTGTCGTCGCTGCGCGCAAAGTGCGTCATTTTCCCCAAGGCGCCCAGCAGTCCTTGCTGCTGCGCCGCGATGGCCTGCTGATAGGCGTCCCGGTACTGCTCGGGCGAGAACCCCAGCCGATTCATGCCCGAATTCAATTTAATGAAGGCATCGATCGGCCGCGCGGGCGGCGCCGCGCGCAGCATGTCGAGCTGATCCTGGCAATGTACGGTGCTGGACAGCCCGTATTCGCTCAATACAGCCAAATCGTCCGGCTCAAAAAACCCTTCCAGCAGTAAAATAGGCTTGGTCCACCCGGCATCGCGGCAACGCACGGCTTCGTCCAGATCCAGCATGGCCAGGCCATCGGCCTGCGCGAACGCGCGAACGGCATTCGCGATACCATGACCATAGGCATTGGCTTTGATAACCGCCCAGACTTTAGGGCTTGCCCGCCCTTTCTGAGCGCTGATCGTATGTAATTGTGTAGATACAACCTGCAAGTTGTGGCTTAACGACGACAATGAAATAGTGGCCGAAATCGGACGTGGCATGGCTCTCCCCTAATTACACGGAAGTCTAATCCAAGTCGCGCCCGCGTGCTAAATACCTAAAGACAAAAGCAGCCATGGCGTCTTTTAACTTTATTGATTGTCTTGCAGAAAAACGTCTATGAGTGTCGACCATTACGAAAACTTCCCTGTCGCATCGGTTTTATTGCCGCGACGCCTGCGTGAACCGGTCAAGCATATTTACCATTTTGCCCGCAGCGCCGACGACATTGCCGACGAAGGCAATGCCCCGGCGCAAGAACGGCTGACGCAACTGGACGACTATCGACGCGCCCTGCGCCAGATACAGGCCGGTAAGCTTGAGCTTTCAAGCTCCGATCCCCTGCATGCCATTTTTGCGCCGCTTGAAACCACCATAAAGCAGTTCTCGCTGCCGCTAGCCCCTTTTTTTGATTTGCTTTGCGCGTTCGAACAAGATGTGACCACGGATCGCTACCACGACGACGACGCGCTGTTCGACTATTGCGCACGCTCGGCCAACCCGGTGGGATTGCTTATGCTGCATCTTTACAACGCCGCAACCCCGCAAAACATCCAGGACTCCAACTGCATTTGCACCGGCCTGCAACTGACCAATTTTTGGCAAGACATTGCCATAGACTGGGAAAAATCACGCGTTTACCTGCCGCAAGATAAACTGCAACACTACGGCGTCAGCGAAACCGACATCGCCAACCAACAAACCGACGCGGCATGGCGCGAGCTGATGCAAGAGCAAACCCGCCAAGCTCGCGAGCTGCTGATGTCGGGCCTGCCTTTGGCGCATCGCCTGCCCGGACGCATTGGTTTTGAGCTGCGCCTTATTGTGCAAGGCGGATTGCGTATCCTTGAGCGCCTCGACCAATTACACTACGACATATTTCATAATCGCCCAACGCTGCAAAAACGCGATTGGATTTTGCTTTTATGGCGCGCACTAAGCCAGACTCGCCCCAAGATTGACGCTGCCAACCCAAAACCCGACGACGCATGAGCCCTGACGAATACTGCCAAGACAAAGCCGCGCAAAGCGGCTCCAGCTTTTATTACTCTTTCCTGTTCCTGCCGCCTGAACGGCGCAAGGCCATCACAGCCCTGTACGCCTTTTGCCGCGAGGTCGACGACATCGTCGATGAGGTGCATGACCCGTCGGTGGCCAGAACCAAGCTGGCCTGGTGGCACAAGCAGATCAGCCAGATGTTTGCCGGAAAACCCGATCACCCCGTCACCAAAGCCCTGGCGCCGCATATCCAGCCCTGCGATCTTTCTGAAGAACGCTTGCACGCCATTATTGAAGGCATGGAAATGGATCTGGACCAAACCCGCTATCTCGACTGGCCCGGCTTGCGCAAATACTGCTGGCATGCGGCCGGCGTCGTGGGGGAATTGTCGGCCGGCGTTTTCGGCTACACCCAGCCTGAAACTCTGGTTTACGCCGAAAAGCTGGGCCTGGCTTTCCAGCTGACGAACATCATTCGGGACGTCGGCGACGATGCCCGGCGCGGACGCATTTACCTGCCCGTGGACGACATGCAGAAATTCGACGTCAAGGCGTCCGAAATCATCAATAGAGAACACTCCGACCGTTTCGTCGAGCTTATGCGCTTTCAATGCGAACGCGCCAAGCAATGCTATCGGGAAGCCATCCAGACGCTGCCCGAAGCCGATCGCCGCGCCCAGCGCCCAGGCTTATTAATGGCGGCCATTTACTATGCCCTGCTCGAGGAAATCGAACGCGACAATTTCCAGGTGCTGGATCAACGCATTTCCTTAACGCCCATACGTAAATTCTGGCTGGCCTGGAAAACCTGGGTGAGCGGCGGGCGTGGACTGGTCAAAAAACTGGGGCGATGAAGGTTGCCGTCATTGGCGGCGGCTGGGCCGGGCTTGCCGCCGCATTTCATTTACACCGCGCGGGTGTCGACGCCACGGTTTTTGAAGCGGCCCGAACGCTGGGCGGCCGGGCCCGCGCCGTCTATTCGCCTGGCTTGGAAAGCATTATCGACAACGGCCAGCACATTTTGCTGGGGGCTTACACCGAAACGCTGGCGTTGATGCAAGACCTAGGAATCGATCTCGATTCCGTGTTGTACCGACAGGCACTGTCGCTACGCGCGGCTGATGGGTCTTTCACTCTGCAAGCCCCTGACTTGCCTGCGCCGTTTCATTTACTGGGGGCCATAGTTTGCGCCCACGGACTGTCACTTACAGAACGCTGGCAGCTTATTGCCATCAACCGGCGTCTACAGAAGAACGGTTGGCAGACCCCTTCGGGCTGGACCGTGGCCCAGTGGCTTAAGAACGAACGCCAATCGGACCCTATCGTCCGACGGTTTTGGCAGCCGCTTTGCATTGCCGCGTTGAACACGCCTATTGACCAGGCCTGCGCGCAAATTCTGGCAAACGTCCTGCGCGACAGCCTGGGCGGGCCCAAAGCATCCAGCGACACCCTTATTCCGCGCGTTGATCTCACTACCCTGTGGCCAGCCCGCCTTCCCTCAGCCATAGCGACTCGACCTGGGCACGCGGTAAGGCGGCTGGAACAGCATGCAACGCACATCAAGGTGGACGACGAGTGCTATGACGCCGTCATCGTAGCCACCAATGCCCCCTCGGCTCATCGTCTTCTGAAACAGCTGGACGTCCCTGAATCCAGGAGCATGCCGGACTTGCCCGCCGCCGCACATACCGGACACGGTGCAGACGAAAAACGGCGCTGGCTGGCGGCGATGGCCGCGTTCAGCTACATTCCCATCGCCACCGTCACCGTTACGCTGGAAGCCCCCTGGCGACTGCCCCATCCGATGCTGATGCTCACCGAGGCGCCGGCCCAAGGCCAGTTCGGCCAATGGTTATTCGACCGCAGCGTATTCATGAACGATAGCGCCGCTAACCGGCACAATCCGTCTCCAGACCACGACCGCCGGCGTGGCGCCTTGGGCAAGCAAACCGAACACACCACGCTGACCGTGGTGGTCAGCGATGCCCAGGCGCTCAGCGAATGGCCCCGCCAGCAGGTTATTGACGGCGTTATCGCGCAAGTCCAGGAACAAACCCGGCGCTTCACTACCATGCCGGCCATCATCGGCCATGAACTTATCGTCGAAAAACGCGCCACCTTTGCCGCCGTGCCCCATTTGCAGCGCCCAGGCAATGCTACTCCCTGGCCCCGCGTGTGGGTGGCGGGCGACTGGACCGACACTGGCTACCCCGCTGTCCTTGAAGGCGCTGTGCGCAGCGGAAAAACGGCGGGACGCCAACTGTTGCAATCGCGCACCTCGTAACATCATTGACTTCAAGCTCACGTAACATTGAGACAGCTCCCGACAATGCCCGCGGAATGATTTCAATCGTTCAGCGTCAACGGAGAAGTCGATGAACCAGCCTCCTGAAAAGCCCACGCGTCCAGCCAAAGCGGTGCAAGCCATTTCCGATAAATACCTCATTGTCTTATTGAGCCCGACCCGAATCCAGGAGGGTCTGAGCACATTAAGCCAGCGCGCGGGAGTCAATGTATTGAATGCCGCCGAATCGCACCAAGCCAGGGAAAAAAACGCTCCGCTTCCGGCCCAATGCGCCATTGTTTTCGAGGCCATCGGGGTGGCCGTCGTGCGCTGCCCCGCCGCCCGGCTCCAACGGTTCGTCACCGGCCTGGTCCGGCCCGATGGGGCGATTCTCGCCATTGAACCCGAACGTGCGGTGCACGCGCTGCCGCGCACGCGCGCCCCGCATGGCGCGACGGCGAAGTCCGGCAGGCTAAACGAAGCGACCGCGACCTGGGGCATTCAGGCAACCAAGACGAATGAGTCTGCGTTCAGCGGCCAAGGCATCCGCATTGCCATTCTGGATACCGGTCTGGACCTGACCCACCCCGACTTTGCCAAACGCAAACCAGTCAGCCGCTCGTTTATAGAGGGAGAAGACGCGCAGGACGGCAACGGGCATGGCACGCATTGCGCCGGAATAGCCTGCGGCCCCCGTGAACCATCGACGCCGCCCCGCTACGGCGTGGCTTTCGAGGCCGAGATTTACGCTGGCAAGGTACTGGGCGATGCAGGCAACGGCTCGGACAGTGCCGTCCTGGACGGCATCAACTGGGCCGTGGAAAACAAATGCCACATTATCTCCCTGTCGCTGGGCAGCGCGGTGGAGCCGGAGCAGGGCTATTCAAAGATATTTGAAGAAGTCGCCAAACGCGCCCTGGCGGCCGGAACCGTCATTATTGCCGCGGCGGGCAACGACAGCCGACGCCCCGACTTTATCGCGCCCGTTTCACATCCCGCCAACTGCCCTTCGATACTGGCCGTGGCAGCCGTGGATGAACAGCTTGATATCGCCCCCTTTTCCAGTGGCGGCCTGGTTGCGCAAGGCGGACAAGTGGACGTGGCGGCGCCCGGCGTCGATATATATTCTTCATGGCCGCTTCCCCAAAAATACAACACGATTAGCGGCACCAGCATGGCCACCCCGTTTGTCGCCGGCATTGCGGCGCTTCATGCCCAGGCTAATGACGGCGGGCGCGGACGCGAATTGCTGAATTTAATTGTCCAAAACACAAGACGGCTGGAACTGCCTTCGCGCGACGTCGGCTCCGGCCTGATCCAGGCGCCTTAGCCATGCCGCCCGTTATAATCAAGATCTTGCCGACACAAAGGTGCGCAAATGGCAAAAATCACCCTGTCAATCATGGTTGATGAACGGTACTTGCACCGCTTTGCCCAAATCGTTAAATGCTGCCGGGACGCCGGGCTCGAAGTACACCAGGAAATGACGATGATCGGCGTCATTGCAGGCTCGATCGATTCGTCAAAAGTAAAGTCGCTTAGCCAGATCGAAGGTGTCTCTTCGGTCGAAGAGTCGCGACCCGTCCAAGGGTTTTAATCACGCAACAATCTTTTCGGCGCCTCTCCACGCCAAACTCACCAACATGTAACGATCCGAATTAAATGATGAAAATTTCAGACATAAAAATCAGAACCCGCCTAAGTTTTCTGGCGGGCTTTTTGTTGGCGGCCATGCTCATTGTGGGGGCCACCGGCTGGCTGGCGCTGGCCGACACGCATCGAGACAACCTTGATCTAGCGGAGCAAACCGGAACGCTCTATGCCACCGCCGACACCGCGCGCGAAGCTCAGGTCGCGTTCAAGATACAAATCCAGGAATGGAAAAACCTGCTGCTGCGGGGCAGCGATCCCGATCAATTGCAAAAATACCGCCAGGCCTTCATCGACCAGGGCGCGGAAACCCAGTCGTTACTGGGTCAGCTGTCCGCCAGTTTGTCCAAATCAGGTATAAACCTGCCGCTGCTGGGCGAAACCGTAGCCATGCATCAGCAATTGAGCGCCAAATACCTCAACGAGCTGGCGCAGATTCTAGAACAGCACTACGTCATTAACGCCTATAGCGCGCCTCTTCTGGATAAGGCCGTGCAAGGCATGGATCGGCTGCCGACGAAAAACATCGACGAAATTGCCGAGCATGTCACTCGATTGGCGGCCCAGGCCGCCGCAGCCGGCTCGGAAAGGTTCGAAACGGACTATGCCAAGACCACCGTGGCCCTGCTGGCCGTCATGCTGATTGCCGGTGCGTTGGGCGTACTGATTACGTTTTTTCTGATACAAGGCATTACGCGCCCACTGAACCGAGCGCTAGCCATCGCCCAAACGGTGGCCTCGGGCGATTTAAACAGCCGGATCGACGCGACATCCCGGGATGAAACCGGGCAATTGCTTCATGCATTGAGCGGCATGAGCAAACAGCTGGCCTCGGTGGTCGGCAATGTGCGGCTAGGCACGGAAACCATTGCCACCGCATCGCGCCAGATCGCCACCGGAAACCTGGACTTGTCGTCCCGCACGGAAGAACAGGCCAGCTCGCTGCAAGAAACAGCCGCCTCCATGGAGCAACTGACCAGCACCGTCAAGCAAAATGCCGACAACGCGCAACAAGCCAATCAATTGGCGATAACCGCCTCGCAGATCGCCGCCAGAGGCGGGGAAGTCATTGCCCAGGTAATTCAGTCCATGGACTCCATCAATGCCTCTTCGGCCAAAATATCCGACATCGTCGCCGTCATCGACGGCATTGCCTTTCAAACCAATATCCTGGCGCTCAATGCCGCCGTGGAAGCCGCGCGCGTGGGCGAGCAAGGCAAAGGGTTTGCCGTGGTGGCGGGCGAAGTGCGTAGCCTGGCCCAGCGCTCGGCCGATGCCGCCAAGGAAATCAAGGAACTGATCGAGGCCTCGGTCGGCGAAGTGGCGCAGGGCGCGGCACGGGTCGATCAGGCCGGCGCCACCATGGAACAAATCGTCCAAAGCGTGCAGCGTGTCAGCGACATCGTCAGCGAAATTTCATCCGCCAGCCTGGAGCAAACCATGGGGATTGAGCAGGTGAATATGGCCGTCGGACAAATGGATCAGGTCACCCAACAAAATGCAGCGCTGGTGGAAGAGGCCTCCGCAGCATCGCACAGCCTGCAGGAGCAGGCCCGGGCCCTGGCGCAGATGGTCAGCGTGTTCAAGATAGACGCCGACGCCCGTACTCAAGCGGTATAAGATAGAGACGTTTTTAACGATGCACACCCAACGGGCCAGTACAACACTGGCCCGTTCAGCTCTTATGAATCAAAAACTGACGCCGTCGACGGTCTTGCTGCTGGTCCTTCCCCCATTGCTATGGGCCGGCAACGCCATTGTCGGACGCGCCGTCAATGATCAGGTTCCGCCCATTACGCTGAACTTCCTGCGCTGGGTCATTGCCTTCGTCATTCTTTTGCCGCTGGGGTATTCGGTATTTCGCCGAAGCAGCAGCTTATGGACGAACTGGCGGCGCTACTCTTTACTGGGGCTGTTAAGCGTGGGGCTTTACAACGCGCTGCAGTATTTGGCGCTGCAAAGCTCCACCCCCATCAACATCACCCTGGTCGCCGCCAGCCTGCCGTTCTGGATGCTGCTGGTCGGCCGACTGTTTTTCAGCGCCACCGTCTCGGCCAAGCAGATCATAGGCGCCCTGCTATCTTTGGCCGGCGTCCTGGTGGTACTGGGCCGCGGCGACCTGACCCAACTGCTGGCCCTGCGTTTTGTCATCGGCGACTTCTACATCATTCTGGCCACCGTTGCGTGGGCTTTTTACAGCTGGCTACTGATACAAGGTCAAGACCCGGATGATATACGCAAAAACTGGGCGACCTTTCTAATGGCTCAAGTGTCATTCGGCACAGTCTGGTCCGGCGCGTTTGCGGCCGGCGAATGGGCCTTGATCGACTGGCATATTTCCTGGAGCTGGCCACTGGCCGCCGCCCTGCTTTATGTGGCCATTGGGCCGGCCATCATTGCCCTGCGCTGCTGGGGCGCCGGCGTACAGCGCGTGGGGCCCAGCACGGCCGGTTTTTTTAACAACCTTACCCCGCTTTTCGCCGCGCTGATGTCGACAGTGTTCCTGGGGGAAACGGCTCGCATTTATCACGCCATCGCGTTCGTGTTGATTGTGTGCGGCATTGTTTTGTCGTCAACCAACAAGAGCACGGCGCCTACTGTCGACAATAATTGATCAGGGCATCAGCCCTTGATCGACCAAATACTGCTGAACCAGCTCTAAACGCAAGACTGGATCCGTCAAAGCCAACAAGTGCAGCTTTTGCGCCAGAGGCATCGGCAACACTTCGCTCCAGCGATCCGCCACCCAGCCGCACTCATCCAGCCGAAACGGCGCGGCAATGGGCATCTGATCGGCAGGCAAGCCCTCTTTTTGCAGCTCGGCAATGAGCCCGCCCAGCTTATTAGCGCTTGCCTGCAACGCTACCGGCAAGCTGACTTCATCATCATCCGCAATAGATTCGGCCTGCCCGCTCCACAGACCATACTTACCCTGCTCGGTCGATAGCAGCCGAAAACGCGTCGTGCCGGTACAACGCACATGAAATAGCCCCGGCATAGGTGAACTCCATTCCTCAATGCGCGCCATCGTGCCTACCGTGGCAAGCTCTTCGTGCCCTTCGGGAGTGCGTATCTCATTGCCGCTTAACAGCGCGACCACGCCAAACTCGCTCTGGTCGGCAATGCACTTTTTGACCATATCGAGGTAGCGCACCTCGAAGATGCGCAGCAACAACACGCCCGATGGGAACAGGGGCTTGCTTAGAGGAAACAGCGGAATGGAGGTCATAGGTTATGAAGGCAGATAGGATGCGTCTATGATAACGCCCGTTAGCCATTCAGTCGCAGCAAGCCGATTAAGCGCTCCAGGCCTCACCCAACGCCTCGGCCTGTTGCAATACCAGTTCCACCGCCGAATCCGCCATGTCGGGCGGGTATTTGTATTTGCGCAATATCCGTTTGACCATCAGCCGTAAGCTGGCACGCACACTTTCGCGTTGCGACCAATCCACGGTGATATTCTTGCGCAGATTTTCCGTTAATTCGTGGGCTATCTTTTTTAGCGTTTCGTCGGTCAGCTCTTTGACGGCCGCCTCGTTGTTCGCGAGCGCATCGTAAAAGCGCACCTCGTCCTCGGTGAGACCCAGTTTCTCGCCGCGACTGGCTGCTTCCTTGAACTTCTTCGCCATTTCCACCAGCTCTTCCATGACCTGGGCAGTTTCAATACTACGGTTCTGGTAGCGGGTAATGACGCCACTGAGCATTTCAGAAAATTTCTTTTGCTGAACGACATTGCTGGCGAACTTGCTTTTGATTTCCCCTTCCAGCAGACGTTCCAATAGTTCCACGGCCAGATTTTTTTCCGGCAGGTTTTTCACCTGCGCCAGGAACTCTTCATCCAGCAAACCGATGTTGGGTTTATCCAGCCCGACCGCATCAAAGATATCGACCACGCTTTCGCTCACGACCGCCTGGCTGATGATTTGCCGGATAGCGGCATCGCGCTGTTCATCTGTTTTCTTTTGGGTGCTGATGTCGCGCTTGGTTAGGATGACCTTAACGGCCTGGAGAAACGCCACTTCATCTCGCAAGGCTTTAGCTTCGTCCAACGTGCAGCACAAGGAAAAAGCCTTGCTCATGGCCAGAGCCGTATCGGCGTAACGCTTTTTACCGTCCCGTTTTGGATCCTTGCTACCTGCTGCGGGCGGCAAGCCCAGGATGTGGTTGGCAGCTCCGGCCAGTACTTTATGCCCGCCCGTTTTAAAGCCAGCGTAATCAAACCCATACAGCATGGCACGCAGCACATCCATTTTTTCAAGCAGGATGGACAAGGCTTCGTGTGCATCGACCGTGGGCTTGCCACGGCCCTTGCTGGCCGTGTATTCCTTCATCGCCGCTTTCAGCTCGTTGCCGATGCCAATGTAGTCAACCACCAGCCCGCCTTGTTTGTCTCTGAACACGCGGTTCACCCGGGCAATGGCCTGCATCAGGTTATGGCCCTTCATGGGCTTGTCGATATACATGGTATGTACACAAGGCGCGTCAAAACCCGTCAGCCACATGTCGCGCACAATCACCATACGCAACGGGTCACCGGGGTCTTTGAAGCGCTTTTCCAGACGCTTCTTGACTTGGCTGCTGTAGATATGAGGACGCAAAAGCGGCTTGTCGCTGGCGCTGCCCGTCATGACGATTTTGATTGCGCCCTTTTCCGGGTCGGCGTCATGCCATTCGGGGCGCAGCTTGGTGATTTCGTTATACAGATGGGCACAGATGTCGCGGCTCATGGCCACCACCATGGCTTTCCCGTCTTGCGCCTTATTGCGTTCCTCAAAATGGGCCACCAAGTCGGCCGCAACGCTGGCTACGCGGGGTTCTGAGCCCACCACTTTTTCCAGCGCAGCCCACCGGCTTTTCAGCTGTGCCTGTGTGGACTCTTCTTCGTCTTCGGCCAGTTCGTCGACCTCTTCGTCCAGCACAGTGAGGTCAGCTTCTTTTAGCCTGAGTTTGGCCAGCCGGCTTTCATAGTAGATGGCCACGGTCGCGCCGTCCTCTTTGGCCTGCTGCATATCGTAGACGTGAATGTACTCGCCGAACACGGCGCGGGTGTCACGGTCGACAGCACTGACGGGCGTGCCGGTGAACGCGACGAAGGTTGCTCTCGGCAGCGCATCACGCAGATGCTGGGCATAGCCGACCTGATACTTGGTGACGTACTCTGGCTCGGCAAAATCCACCGTCAGCGCTGTCGCTAACGTTTCGCCATCGGTCAATGCCAAAGCCTTGGCGGCGCTGACACCTTTGGATTTAATCGTCTTGACCTTCGCCTCAAAGCCATATTGAGTGCGGTGCGCCTCGTCAGCAATCACCACAATATTGTGCCGCTCGGACAGAATCGGAAATATGTCCTCGTCTTCCCCTGACATGAACTTCTGGATGGTGGCGAACACAATACCGCCCGAGGGTCGGTTGGCCAGCAACTGGCGCAGTTCCTGCCGGGTACGGGCCTGAACGGGTTGCTCGCGCAGCAGGTCCTGGGCCAGGCTAAACACGCCGAAAAGCTGGCCGTCCAGGTCATTGCGGTCGGTAATAACCACAATCGTAGGGTTTTGCATGGCGGGCTCTTGCATCACCCGGGCCGCAAAACACGTCATGGTGATGCTTTTACCACTGCCCTGCGTGTGCCAGACCACACCACCCTTGCCCTGAATACTGTTGGGGCTATCGGGCCGGGACGCCGCCACGACGTGTTCAATCGCGGCATGCACTGCATGAAACTGGTGGTAGCCGGCAATCTTCTTGACCAGGTGGCCGTCATCTTCAAACAGCACAAAGTAGCGCAGGTACTCCAACAGATATTCAGGGGCCAAAGCGCCGCGTATCAATGTTTCCAGTTCATTGAACTCGCCCAGCGGGTCCAACTTGACGCCATCAATCGTACGCCACTGCATGAAACGTTCAGCATTGGCCGAAAGCGACCCGAGCCGGGCCTCGGTACCATCCGAGATGACCAGCACCTCGTTGTACTGAAATACGTCAGCAATCTGCTCTTTATAGGTTTGAATCTGGTCGTAAGCCTTCCAGATATCGGCATTTTCATCAGCCGGGTTTTTCAGCTCGATGAGCACCAGCGGCAAGCCGTTGATGAACAGAATGATGTCCGGGCGGCGTGTGTAATGCGGCCCTTTGATGGTGAACTGATTGACCGCCCAGAACTCGTTGCGGATCATATCCTCAGACCAATCAATCAGGCGAACGAAATCACCACGCGTTTCGCCGTCTTTTTGATATTGAACCGGCACTCCGCCCACCAGCAGCTTGTGAAAGGCGCGGTTGGCGGATAACAAAGCTGGAATACCCAACTCCATTACCTGTTGCATGGCGTCTTCGCGGGCTACATCAGGGATATCGGGATTTAAGCGTTGAATGGCTGCGCGCAGGCGGGATGGCAGAAGGACTTGACGGTAATCAGCACGCTGCGGGTCAGCGCCATCAAACGCGATGTCCGGGCCGTAACGGTGGGTGTAGCCGACATCTTGTAGCCAGCTGAGGGCTTCTTGTTCTAGTTGGTCTTCGGTCATGCAAGTACCCTTCACCCTACGATTCTTCGACGGTACTCATAGCGTCGGATGTCTGTTTTATTGGTTTTCATAGCGTTACTCGCTGGTTCTATGCCGTTATTATGTCCGGAGCTGGCATTCTTATGTACGGAGCTGCTGTCGTTATGTACGGAGCAGCCGCCCTTATGTACGGAGCTGCTTGCCTTACCTCTGGTGCTAATGCCTAGTGCAAACACTTGCTCCGACGGTACCGGTGCTGCCCCAAAGAGCTGGTAGCTATGGCTGCAAGCGACAAAATGTCGCTTGCTCAACACATCTTGTCCCAGTTGGTCTTCGTTCATACCTCAATATCCTGCACGATTTGCAATTAAGCACTTAGGCCTATGTTTTTATTGGTTTATTTCGATATGACTGGGGTTTTATCGATTTGCATTTAAGCACTTTTTAGTTCATTTGGGCAGCAGCTTGCTGCCCAAATGCGTGACGGAAAATTTGGTCAACAACTTGCTGACCAAATCACTTGTCGTTCTGGGCCAGCCAGCATAGCCGTCAAACAACTCGAATAGGATGCACTTATTCACGCGCAAGACTCCTCTGTGAGAGCCTTGGCCTCTGACAGGCGTAACCGACCGGAGATTAGACGGGGGAGCAGGGTGTCGCTGAGGGTGGCGAGAGTGTCGACCTGCTCATGATTTGAAAGGATTGCTTCTAATATGGGGTAAGTCACCTCAAAAAAGGAACTCAATATGCTTTCGTTGGCAATCACAACAGGATAAGTCATTAGCGCGGCACCGCTTACATTAGCTTGTGGGATTGCGACTCCGCATACTGTTTAAATTCCGTTGAACGGACCGAGCCGTATAAATAGCCCATATCGCGAAGCCCCAATTGAGTTGTAAGCCTGCCGACTCGTTGATTGAGATAAGGGCTCGGCTCCCTCAAGGGGACGAGTCCTGTCTCTCCAACGTAACCTGTCATTCCGACTAAAAGATTGCCCCGCTCGAGTCGAAACCTTTCAAGTCCAATCACAGTTTCAGCGGATACAAATGAACAACCGCTGAAATCGATAACGCCCGGTTTGACATCACCAATTTTCACGACTGGATGTCCAGCATCAGTCCAGTCTTTACTTTTGAAAGCATAACCATTTTGAAATGCCGCGATATCGTTTAATACACCAATATGCCACCCCTTCGGTACCACCCCCAACTCCAACTCTTCAAACCTATCAGGAAACAGCGCAGCCGTTTCCTCGTCCATGCCCTCAGGGCCATGACCTTCCATCTTGGCACGCACAGGATCAAAGTCTACAAACCATGACTTAAAGATGGCTTGGACAATGGCTTCCAGGGTAGTATTGGTTTCGCGTAGAAGGGTGATGCGGTCGTCGAGAGCGGAAAGCATCTCAACAATGACGTCTTGCTCGTGACGCGGCGGTATCTGAATGGACACCGTATAGATGAAATTCCGATTCAGCGAAGGTTGGGCGCTACCTGAGTTGTAGGCGCCAAGATTCAAAGTCTGCAAGAGGTAATAGGCAAACCGTGGGTTGTTACCCATGAAGTCGGTGACGTACAGACAAGTGTTATGCGGCCAGTAGTCAACTTTAGAGAAATGTACTCTGCCTATCGAAGCGCCGCTTCGCCCAATCACAACGCCAGGACCTGAGGCCAAGGCTTCGCTATGACTACCATTTGGCCCAGCTGACCCCATGACGGGAACACTTCCAGGCTTCTGCTCAGAGGCAGTTAGGTCATGTCCCCGTTGAAGACGAACAAAATCCCCGAGTGTGCAGTCGGTCCACTCAGAACTCATACCCCAGTCCTCCCAGCTTCTGCCGAATCAACGCATCCAGCTCTGAGCCTTTAGCCATCTGCTCACCCAGCTTTTCAGTCAACTTTTGCATCTTGTCGGCAAAGGCCTCATCATCGTCCTCGACCTCCTCGGCCCCCACATAACGTCCCGGCGTGAGCACATGCCCGTGCTCGGCAATTTCAGCCAACGGAACGCTACGACAAAAACCAGGTATGTCCACATACTCGGTAATGGTCGCGCCATCTTCCACTATGCCACGCCAGGCCGCAACGGTATCTGCAATGCGGTTGATAACATCGTCATCAAGCTCAGCCTGCACACGGGAAATCATCTTGCCTATCTTGCGCGCATCGATGAACAGCACTTCACCTTTACGTTTTTTCTGTTTGGCCAAAAACCAAAGACAAGCCGGTATCTGCGTGTTGAAGAACAACTGCCCCGGCAGAGCAATCATCACTTCCACCACATCGGCATCCACCATGGCCGCACGAATGACGCCTTCGTTGTTCTGGCTGGAGCTCATGGAGCCATTGGCCAGCACAATGCCGGCACGCCCGTTGGGCTTGAGGTGATACAACATGTGCTGCAGCCAGGCATAGTTAGCGTTACCTTGGGGCGGAGCGCCATACACCCAGCGCGGGTCACCTTCCAGGCTGCCGTGCCACCAGTCGCTGATATTGAACGGGGGGTTGGCCAGGATGAAGTCAGCGCGCAGGTCGGGATGCTGGTTGCGGGTAAAGGTATCGCCTGGTTCTCGGCCCAGATTGAAGTCAATGCCGCGAATAGCCAGGTTCATGGCGGCCAGGCGCCAGGTGGTGGGGTTGGATTCCTGCCCGTAAATGGACACGTCGCCAATCTTGCCACCATGGGTTTCGATGAATTTTTCCGACTGCACGAACATGCCGCCCGAGCCGCAGCAAGGGTCATACACCTGCCCATGGTGTGGTGCCAGCACCGCAACCAGGGTCTTGACGATGCTGGCTGGCGTGTAGAACTGGCCGCCCTTCTTACCTTCCGCACTGGCAAACTGCCCCAGAAAGTATTCATATACCTGGCCCAGTACATCGCGAGCGGTACTGGCATCGGCGCCAAAACCAATCGTGGAAACCAGGTCGACCAGTTCCCCCAACTTGCCATCGGGCAATTGCGCGCGGGCGTAGCGTTTATCCAGAATACCCTTGAGCTTGGGATTCTCGGTTTCAATCAGGGTCAGAGCGTCGTCTATGCGCTTGCCGATGTCAGACTGCTTGGCCGCTGCACGCAGGCTCTCCCAACGGGCGGCCTCGGGCACCCAGAACACATTGGCTGCCTTGTAGTAGTCGCGATCCTCTAGCTCGGCAGTAACCATCTGCGCATCGGCGTCAGGCAGAAAATAATCGTCAGACTCGTCAGCAAACCGGGCGGCCAGCTCTACCCTGCGGGCCGCAAAAGTATCGGAGATGTACTTGACAAATATAAGGCCTAAAACCAAATGCTTATATTCCGCCGCGTCCATATTGGCGCGTAGTTTGTCGGCGGTTGCCCACAATGTTTTCTTGATATCGTCGAGCATGAATTCTGGAGAAGTGGCTGTAAAAAGGAGTTACTGCGTAAGGTAGCACACTGCCATCAGATAACGGTTGCACCAAGCCCTGCGCAGCCGTTGAGATCATCATTAGTGTCGTAGGCGCGGTTTAACCTGACATTCAATGTCCGATCAGTTAGAGTTGGATTTGCAAGCGTCTATTTTCGACCGAGGCTGTGTGGAAACGTATTGGAAGCCTGAGAATGTGCAGCGTTGGGCAGTGAAGTATGCCATTGATCATACGCGGCCATTCACCTTGCCTATGCGTTGATCAGCCCAGCTAGCAAGGTTTTTATCTACCTTTATCTGTTTAACGAGCGTTAATAACGCATAAAAGGGCTTAAGTCCTTACCGACTTGATCGCTTTCATCGTACCCACGATACCGAACATGCTCATCACCCGCTTCAGGTTGTAGGCCAGCACATGCAAGCTCATTTCGGTGCTCACGTGCTCGAGCGTGCGCGTCAGGAAATGCGTTGAACCCATCCAGTGCTTCAGCGTGCCGAACACATGCTCGACCGTACATCGTCGTAACGTCATGGCGTCTGGCTTGCGATCAAGACGCTGCTGAACCTTTTCCAGCACCTCTTCATGCTCCCAGCGGCGGATGCGTCGATAGCTGCTGGTCGTGCACTGTTGTTTGATGGGACATTGAGGGCAAGCACTTGGCCAGTAGATGTGCAGACTCAGGCCATTCTCCACCGTAGTGAACCGGTGGATGGCTCGCTCGCCGGCAGGGCACTGATACTCATCGTCCTGCGCGTTGTAAATGAAGTCGGCCTTGTCGAAACGTCCTTTAGCTTTGGCATTGGACGTCATGGGTTTGGGTACGAACACGGAAATGCCCGCGTCCTCGCAGGCCTTAATCTCCAGGCCGTTGAAGTAGCCTCGGTCGGCGAACGCCTGCAGGTCCTCGATCCCCATTTCCTTATTGGCCATAAGGGCCATCTTGCTCAGTTGAGCACGATCATTCCCTACGTTCGTCACCTCGTGAGCAACAATCAGATGATGCTCTGCATCGACGGCCGTCTGTACGTTGTAGCCCACCAGGCCCGATCCCTTGGCCTGGGAGATCATCGAGCGTGCGTCGGGATCCGTCAGCGATATTTGCCCGTCGGGAACGTTTTTTAACCGCTCCTTCATCTCATCGAGTTGCCGCATTTGCTCGCGCAGCTTCCCGATCTTCTCCTGCAGCCGATCGGTCTTGGCCTCGACTTCGGTGGGTTGGGTCCGGTCAGCCGTTTCCAGTGCGTCGAGGTAGCGCTGGATACTTTGCTCGATTTGTTCCTGGCGCCTGTCGATCTTATTGGGTGTGACGTTGCGGTCGCGGCTGTTGACCGCCTTGAATTTGCTACCGTCGATAGCAACGATGGCTTGCGAGAAGAGCTTTAGCTGACGGCACATGGCGATGAAACGCTTGCAGGCATTGCGGATGCCAGAGCCGTTGTTGCGACGGAAGTCAGCAATTGTTTTGAAGTCTGGCGCCAATCGGCCCGTTAGCCACATCAGTTCAACATTGCGTTGGGCTTCCCGCTCAAGCCGACGGCTGGACTGAATGCGGTTAAGGTAGCCGTAGATGTAGAGTTTTAGTAGAACGGTGGGATGGTAGGCGGGGCGCCCCGTCGCCGCAGGATCGGCACCGCGGAAGCCCAGGGACTGAAGATCAATCTCATCGACGAAGACATCGACAATCCGCACAGGGTTGTCCTCGCCAATGTAATCGTCCAGACACTCGGGCAGCCATGTAAACTGACTTCGGTCCTCGCCTTCGATAAATCGCTTCATCGGCCACCTCGCTTAAACGGGTTGGCTTATTTTAATTGGCATCAGGCGAGCAGTGAAGCGTTTTCACACAGCCTCGGCCAGTACCGTTCATTTCATTTTTTAATAGCGATTACGAATATTTAGCGTTTCCTCGGCTATGCTGATTGTTTTATTTTTGCCTCCTTGAAGTGCCCGTATGACGACAGGAGTGGGAAGACCCGTGAAACGACATCGAAACCATGTACTAGAAGATCTTTCGCTGACTGCACTTAAGCAGGCGCTGCCGCCGATGTGGGTCATACATCCATTTCATACGGATTACGGTATTGACGTTCAAATCGAAATTTTTGAAAACGACGGGAATTCAACCGGACTTAGGGTCTATGGTCAGCTAAAGGCTACTGACAAGAGTGAGGATGAGGATGTCTTAGCACTCGACCGCGATCACTTCGAATATTGGGCCGCACACACTGACCCCGTTGCTCTATTTCGCTTCTTTGCTGGAAGCGGTGTCATTAAATGGTGTTGGATGCATGATCTTGAGTGGCGCATGCGTCCGTCAGCAAACTCGCTGGATGTCAGTTCGCATCTACGTCTTTGGCATGACACAGATTCTGCGTCCGCGATTACCCGATTAGCTCAACTCCGGGTAGATGTGCTTCATCAGAAATTGATCCCGCCCATATCAGTTTCTGTCAGAAGTACACGCGGCGGCATAACAGAAAGCCTCCAGTTAGCTGAGTGTCTGGCTGTGCAATTCCCTGCTCACGTATTTGAAGTCCTTGGGGACGCAAAATCACAATGCCATTTTGACGTTATCTTGGATGGTAAGAAGCTCTGTATTGGACATCTTGGATTGCCCGGATATGTGACTACTCTCGAGGTCGAGAGCCCAGTCGACGTGATTGCAGACTTAGCTCTCCTCCTAATCTTCTTGATTGCCGTCCAGTACGATAGAACATCAGTGTTACGTGGTGTGGTCAACGGAGTCGTAAGAAGTATGTGGTCAGTGGCGGACGGCCCCTTATTACCGCTTGCCATCGAAGGTCTAATGGGAGCCCTTGGGATTGACCGTGCGGTACCTCGAATACTAGAAAAAGCGCCCAACCCGGGAGAACCAGTTCTTTGGTTCAGTCTGATGACAGCCGGCACAAGAGCGAGCCACCGTTACGGTGAGGTGGAGTCTTGGCTTAGACAGCTGAAGAGTTGGGCTGATACACCGCCTTTCCGGGATATGGCAGCGACAGCTGCTTACAATTATGCTAACCACTTGACGAACGCCGGAACGGCACAGTGGGAAGAAGCAGAAAAGTATTATTTTCTTGCGGGTGAACGCGATTTCACCTATCACAATAAGGACTACTATTGGAGCGAATTGGGCGCAGCACAATTCGAAGCCGGAAAATATGATTCGGCCGTAACCTCTTATCAGCAATCTCTTGAGATTTCCCCATCAGCGACGACTCAATGGCGCCTTGGCGATGCGATGTTCCACTGCGGAAATTACGAAGCTGCCCATGATGCCATCGCCAAAGCTGTTAGTAGCGGAGAGAGCTTAGGGACGTACCCATTACTTGTTATGGAACTCTGTAGCGAGTTGATGTCCCGGTGGAACATAGTGCAGCAAGCAATTGCCCCTGTCGATGTTGAACTCCACGAGCGGCTTATGGCGCAGAAGCCTGTGGAAACCGAGCATGAACTTGTTGCGGCTTTACAGCCATTTATGGAAATATGTGCTGTCGATCCGTTATTGGCTTTCAATTCGGGACATTTTGCGATGATATCGAAACAGGCACATGTTGCGACGTACCAATTTCTTACTTGCGCACTAAGGCAGAGATATGATGCCGAGGCGTGGGCACTGGCTTTTGTAGCCGCTTTCGAAGCGCAGCTCAGTGAGCTTTCTGCGCTTATTGTTGAGTCCGCATACTTCTACACAGGTGAAGATCTTACGCTTGCGCTGATGAAGGTGCTCTCTTTGTCGACTGAAGTATCAGGCGATGCCGAAAATCAATTTAGACAGCAGCTAATTGACATAATCCGGTCGACCAAGACAAAAGAAGATCGATCCTTCACAATGCGGCTATATGGAGACGACAAGGTAAGAATGCTGCAGGGAGCCATAGATGGAGCTGCGGAGTGACGTCTGGCTTACAAGGGGTGCTGCGGAATTAAGCTATACAGCCCCGTTCGCCTTCGCGTTGAGCGTCCGCTTCGGAACCCTATGTAATTCCGCTTTAGGTCGAGATCTGGCAAGCAGCCGACTCGCTTCGGCCAAAAGCAGTAATTCTGTCTGATAGCGCAAAGGAGCCAGTCGACACGCATTCAGCCGGCGCTCAGAAGCCACTGTTGTTCACCAGCTCGGTGGCTTGGGCAAACCACACCAGATCCTTGAGAGCATCAATACGGGGCTTCCGGCCAGAAATCCGGAGCAGTAGTGCATCGAAATCAAGGTGGTGAAACTCACCGCGTCCTATGTTGAAGACTGCAACGTTCCTCCAGCGCTGGCACCCAGCTCCCGCATCAACCGCTAGGTAGGTTATGAGCTGCCGCAAATCCGTCCCCGTGGACTTACGTGTCGTCGTATTGACCGCCACCCAGATCCCGGCAATGTCAAGATCGCCCTCTACTGCGTCAAGGAGAGTGTCCACCGGATTCGGCGATCAGTTCATACCGCAACAAAACCTGGTTGGCCTGGCGCCACCGCTGAACCGACTATTGAAGTTCTCTTTGCGACTCATCGCTTGAGACCAGGAGATCATCCACCTGGTCGAGGAACGCGGCGAGCTCGCCCTGCTTACCGACGCCCTCTGATCGCCACTCGCCCATCGTCCTGACTATCGCAAGCTCGCGAGCGGCCTGCGACAGCTCCTCCAGCTCGCGGTCGCTCATGCCACGCACCCGCAGGTAGTACTGACCCCATCGGATAAAGGTCAGCATCCACATCGAAACCACCAAGGCATCGTCCCACCGTGCCCAGTCGGAAGTGCTGGCGAGGGGCTGTTGTACGATCCGTCGCTGCCGTTTCAGGATCGCCTGCATCGATTTCAGGCTGACCTGCTGTCGCTCGGGGCTGCTGTAGGCGAAGAGGAGCGCGGTAATATTGGTCGTCTGGCCCTCGCGCTCTCGATTAAACGGCCGCGACTGGTACTTCAGTTCCGGCCCCAGCAAAGTAGCCAGCTCCTGAACCCATATCTCGCAGGCATCATCCGTGTTGGCGCGATCATTCTGCAACAAAGGAAAGACCACATCCTGGAACAGCCACGGCTCAGTCCAAGCCAGTTGACGCATATGCCCGCGCATGGAGTCGACCAGGTGCCTAAGCTCGTCCGCGGAGATCGTCGCCGGCAGAGCCTCATGCAGTGCCGAGACTAGGCCTTTGTAGATCTCGGCCTTCTTCGGATCCTCTGCTGCATGATGAACCATCCAACCTAGGGCACGCACCCGCTCCGGGTAGGTAAGGGCGGCCACTAACTGCAGCACTGTGGGGAGTCCCCCCGGTTTTTCCAGCTGCATCTCAATCGTATTCAGTCCCATCCATTGCAACATACCGTTGCTGCTGCGAACGAGCCGGTCCCGCTGCCCCTCGCTGATGTCGAACTGCACTGACAGCGAAATTTCGCTGATAATCTGACTCAACAGGGACAGCCGCACCACGTCCGGACCTTGAGGCTCCATTGGGACGCGGTTCACCTGGGCTTCGGCGATCGCCAGCAGAGCGTCTGGGGCATACCACCACAGAAACCTGATGGTGAAGTACTCCGGCCAGCTCAGGGCTGTGTATTTTGTCGCATAGAACAAGTGGTGTGGGTGATAGGAGCTGTGTAGCAGAGTCTCGAGCGATTCCCGGAAGAGCCGGACATCCATAATGGCCAATTCCTTGCCCCCCTCATCATGCGCGCGGTTAAATGATGCCTTGAGGAACCCTGCCAGGAATTCCAGAAAGCCACGCTCGGATTCGAGTTCGCGAAAGCTGCTATCCCCGGTGTGCGAATGCGCGAGTATCTCGCCAAGCACCTCCCAGGTCGACGTGAAGTCCGCGAAATCGCCCTCCTGCTGGTCCAGGAAATTGCGCAGGCCTGCCGTCTCAGACAGCGCGAGCGAGTCTTCCTTAAGCAGACCCAACGCCGCCATCCGCTCCTTCAACGGATCACCGCTCAGGCCTTGTAGCGACCGCTCGCCGCTCCATACGCTCATCACGCTGCCTGCTTGTGTTTTCTCGAGAAAGCGTAGTGGCTCGTAACGTCGCGGCGCGGTCGCCGACACCGTGGAGTCGAAGAGAAGCCGCATGGCGGGATTCTCGGCCTCGCCCTCGGGCCGTATGGCCTCCGCCTCCTGCACCAGCTTAGACTTGTATTGCTCAACCTTGAGCAGGTTGTCCGAAGGGATCGGGGTGATCAGCAAGGGGTAGTTTTCGGCGGCTGTCTGAAATGAGTTGGACAAGTTGAAACCAGCGACCGGCAGCCCGTCCGACCCCATAAACAGGATGTACCGATCATGCAGCCGGCCTTCCTTTAGGCCGTAAATACGCAACTTGATGCGTTTTAATAGGTAACGGTTATGCTCACAGTTCGCCACCAGATTGTTAATCTGGCCCGGGGTGGGATTGTCGGATTCGCCCGGTGTGGCCTCACCTTCCTTGGAATGCTTGGGTAGAGACCTGAAGACAATGTAGTCCGACCCGGGTGCGGCGCAAAGCAACATCAGACCCAAACCGGCACCCTCGAAATAGGGATCAAAAATGACTACCTGGTGCTGCTGGTACTTGGTCAGCACCGCCCTGAACCACTCCACGAATTGCAGCCGCCCCTCGCCATCGCCCTGCCCCCAGCGTAGGAAGAACCGCCCCTCCGATTTCGGCGGATGGAGCCGCGCAAAAAGGGATACGAGATCGCGGCTAGCCGAGACCCAAGGGTCTGCCTCACGCCCGCCGACGCGGTTGGTGAATCCCAGATTACCGCGATCGATTGTCAGGGTTGCCATCACCCGCGCCGACACGGACGGCCGAGTGGTTTTTTCCAGCCAATCAAACTTAATCGGGCTTGCCCTGTGGCCCACCATATGACCCTGAAGATGTATCTCCCGAACGTACCCGATTCGCCACCGGCAACACAGCGTGCCTTCGCGGGAGTGATCGCTATGGAAGCCGAAGATCTCCAGCTCGGTACCGTCGGTCCTGGCGTGCAGTTGGTCGCTCAGCTCGAACTTGCACTCGAACACACCCTCCTCATTGCGTTCTGCTGTGGTGATGCCCGAGTAGACGATTTGGCCGTCGTTCTCGATGCTCAGACGGAACTGAAAGCCGCTAAAGTGCGGTACCTGCATCGGATCAAACTGGGCGACCAAGGCTCGCGGGGCATCGGCCCAACTCACGCTCAGCAAGCGCCGTTCCAGATCGTCTAGCACAGGAAAGACCAGCAACTCGAGGTCGCCGAACCGAGCGGTGTCGGCACCACCAAAGTCCAGACCGGTATCCGTATTGAGGTGCTTGACCACTGATGCGGTCAAAGCGACATCGTAGTCCTGCCCCAGGCGGAACAGCCCTCCCTTGTCGGTCTGGGTGATCGAAGCGCTGAAGGCCCCAGCTCCGCCATGCGGGCTGGAAAGCGAACGCTGGTCATACGCGTCGCGGTTGAGCAAGTAGGCAACGGGGCGGTAAGCCAAGTCATCGTCAACGAGCGCAGTCGCTCCGAACCGTGCTTTCAACTGGCCCGAGAGCCCAAGCTTCAGTTCTTCGCTGATTGCCGAGACGGTTCGGCCGACGCTTAATTGCCGTAGTAAGTCCGCGCAGTGGACGCTTTTGACGTACAAGTTGAGCCGGATAACCTGCGCCTGGACTTGCCCGAAAGTCTGAAAGTTATTGTCTTCACTAGCGGACCAGCGATCACTGGAATGACTGTAGGGGAGCAAACGGCCGTAAACAACACGATTTTCAATCGATTGCTCAGACTTGATCTGCAAGACCCACAACTGCAGTGCGCAGTGGCGTGCATCCTTCGAGAACAGTCGCGCCAACCGACCATCGTTAAGCAGGTCATCTAGTGTAGGAGCCATCGCTTCCCTGTGATCGTCTTGGCGCTGCAGCTTGCTTCGTCAAGTTCAATGAGCTGCGGTGTTGAGCGAAAAAGCTCATGCCTAGTCTCCCTTGGTTTATTGCCAATGATAACTTGACTGTGCGTTGTGGGGTAGGTGGGGCATCGAACGGCTCGGGCAGCGAGCTTAACGATATCTTTTTCGCCGACAGTGTAGTCATCGACGAGAGCTTCAATTACGTCCACTTAACGTCGTTTTCTGCCAACTAATCTGCTAGACATAATGGTCGCTCGTTAGGCAGAGGTGGCCCGTCTCCTGTATCGTGGATTGCATCCTCTTGCGAGGGTGCCGAGCCACATGCGGCGGGGCGAGCCAGCCGCAAACCGTATGGAGACGAACCATGGACAACGATATCAAATTTTTTGTCGGTCTGGACGTGCATAAGGACAGCACGGCGGTGGCGGTCTGCGAACCCGGGCGCGAAATCAGTCGTTTTGTCGGTTCCGTCGGGCCTGATCTGCAGCAGGTACTGAAGGTACTGCACAGGTATGGCAGCGCCGGGCAGGTGAGCGTGGTCTACGAGGCAGGCCCGACGGGCTACGGACTGCAGCGGGCCTTGAGCGAACTGGGCTATCGCTGCGAGATTGTTGCACCGTCATTGATTCCGCGCCGCGCGGGCGAGCGCATCAAAACCGACCGTCGTGACTGCGCACGGTTGGCCGAGCTTTCGCGTGCGGGCGAGCTCAAAGCGATTTGGGTGCCTGACGCGGCGCACGAGGCGATCCGCAATCTGTGGCGTGCCCGCGAGGATGCCGTGCAGGCACGCCTGAAGGCGCGTCAGCAATTGAAGGCGTTCCTGCTGCGCGAGAACCGTTGCTACGTCGGTAAGACCTCCTGGACCAAGATGCACCAGCGCTGGATTGCCGACCAGTGCGTTGAGCAGCCTGCCGATCAGATTACGCTGGCCGAATATCAATTGGCGGTGCAGGCGTCAGAGGAGCGCGTGCAGCGATTGACAACGGCCCTGGAGCAAAGCGTTCTCGGCTGGCAATTCGAGCCGATCGTGGCAGCCCTTCGGGCGCTACGCGGCATCGATACCGTAAGCGCCATTGGCCTGGTATGCGAGATGGGTGACATCAACCGATTTGGCACGGCCCGTCAGCTCATGGGCTATCTCGGGCTGGTGCCTTCGGAACATTCCAGCGGCAACACGGTACGACGCGGCTCGATCACCAAGACGGGTAACGCGCACGCGCGACGCCTGCTTACCGAGGCGGCTTGGAACTACCGATTCCCGGCACGCATGAGCAAAGTACTGCAAGCGCGCAGCAAGGACCTCTCCCCCGAGATTCGCAACCATGCCTGGAAGGCGCAGCTGCGGCTGTGTTCACGATTCTCTGCGCTCTCACGCCGAGGCGTGCAGGCTAATAAAGTGTGCGTGGCGGTAGCCCGGGAGCTGGCGGGTTTTATCTGGGCGATTGCACGGCAGACCACGCCTGCTGGCCGTGGGCGATAAGAATGACTTCAGTGGTACGAGGTGATGCGGTACGATCACGATAGGAAGAACCCTCACGGACACTATCTACAGAACCCCACGGGGAAACCTGCGTCACTAGAGCGAGGCAGCTTCCATGACGGATCGATGCACGGTGGTAACCAACCCACGGATATCAGTCTGATCCATCGTCGCAGCAACAGACTTGTGCCGCATCACCCCGTACCATTGAGGCAGGGAAGGACTTTATTTCTATTGACAGAAAGCGACCATATCAGTGTCTAGCAGATCAAGTCTCACTCGGACGCTTTAGGCGATAACAAAATCCAGATGCTTTCCAAGAGCCTTAAACGCGTCGCTGATCGTATCGATTTTGGTTGACTGGCGTACGTTCACCATGCGGTTTACTTGTGTCGGAGATACGCGCATGCGCCGGGCTAGCTCGACCTGTTTGACACGCTGGCGCACCATCTCGTTAAGTAACTGAACCTTAACTGCAATGCTTGCCGGGAGTTCCACATAGTCCTGCTCGGACACCACCGAAGCTGCGGGAACTTCTCGCAAGTCTTCAAAGTAAAACTCAAGGGCGGTAAGAAGCGCATCATGAGCCATTTCTTTGGCGTGTGTGATGCTGTCTCCGTACGTAATAGCCTCCGGGATATCCGGAAACTGCACGAGATAGCTCTGACCATCTGGTGTAATTTTTATTGGGTATTGGCTCGACATGATATTTTCCTTTACTTGCTGTCCCTATGTTCAGCCCAAAAACTAAAGAGCCTAAATGCCGGTGAGCTAATAGGCCCCCGAAGGGCGAACACTATAAGCCTAGCTGTTTTATGATCGCTTTCCGAAGCCCTTCTGCCATCTCTCCTTTGTGCCGTGGAAGTGTGGTTTGTTTGCCGTTGCAGTAGACCTTGGTATGAAGGCTGCCCTCTATAAACGTTGCACCTTGAGATTGCAGCCAGCGTTTGAATTCGCTGGTTTTCAAAGCCGCTCCTTTAAATCTCGGCCCACGCAAATAATACACGAAAACGTTTACTTAATAAATGAAAACGTATAAAAGTTTAGGCCGATATATATCTACGAAAAATTACGTATTGGCTGTAATGATTCTGAGTCATACTGTTTTCTTGCGTCTGCATGCCAATATTAGTGATTGTTGTTACTGGTGGTGCGTCAGGTGCACAGAGTTGGCCGTGCGAAGTAGTACTACCTCAGCACTTTAAACAACCGCCTGCCGCGACGGCTAGTTCATACGATTTTTAACCGTAGAGTCTGACCACGATCGGCAAGCCTCTCATTCTTACTCTGGAAAGAGCACGCTAGACGGAAGTCCGGACCTCAACGAAGAGGAGGAGTCATGCGCGGACCCATCACGATTGCGACCCTGAAAGAATTCCTCGCTGCATTTAATGCGCACGATCTCGATGCGATCATGGAGTTCTTCTCCGATGACTGTGAATTTTTCATGCCCCGAGGCAAAGAGCCCTGGGGCACCCGCTACGTCGGCAAGCCAGCAGTGCGAGAGGGCCTCGCTACTCGATTTGCGGGCATCCCCGACGTCCACTATGGTGAGGACAGACACTGGGTGGCTGGTAACCTTGGTGTCTCAACCTGGTTGCTCAGCGGCGCTACCAAGACAGGCGAGCTGATTCGTGTTCGTGGCGTCGATCTTCTAGAGTTTCGCAATGGCAAGATCATCAAGAAGGACTCCTACTGGAAGATCATCGAGAGGTGAACGGGCAGCAAGACGATGCCGTATTCGTTCAGAAGTTCTGCCCGAGTCTGGACGCCAGCCCCCCCCACGGTCCGCTCTCGCTGGCTTACCAAACACTCTCGAAATCCGGCCGATCGGCAACAATGGGTCGTTTTCTTCCTATCACGATGAAACATCTCTCGACCAGAATCGATCCTTCATCGTGGCGCAGCATCAATGGTAGTCCGATTCCCGTTGATGCCTGACAGCACGGATGGTAACAATGTTGTCAGGTTCGATTTCAAACAGCGCGACATAACCCGCTGAGCCGAATGGAATGACTAATTCCCTTAAGTACGGGTTGCCTGGTGTTGGTCAGACTGTGCCTCCTCTATGAAACGGACAGAATAGTTCACTTGGGGCTGCGCTTTGCTTTGGCCTTTTGCAAGCTTGAATGCAGACGCTCCAGTACCGCGTCGGACTGTACGTAACGCCCCGTTTCACACGCGTTTTCACGCGACGCCAGGCCGCGAGCCAAGAAATCGGCTTGGTGCTTGCGTAGTTTTATCTGGGTACGTACTGAGTACTCAATCAATTGAAGCAGATTAGAATGTGGCAATCGCCAACAAGCATGTCGCTTAGCGTTGCAATAGTGCTGCACCAAATTTATTATTTAATGCAGCACTACTTTAGAGGGTCTCATCATGACTACTACTGTACCCATCCAGGCGGTTAAGGTCGTCGACGCGAATGGTCAAATCTCGCTGGGTAAACAATACGCCGGCCGTCAAGTTCTGGTGGAGGAGCGTGAGCCGGGTGTCTGGATGGTGCGCACTGCCACGGTCATCCCCGATAACGAACGCTGGCTGCATGAGCCCAAAGCCGCCGCAGATCTGCAAGCCGCCATGGCGTGGTCGAGTACACATCGGGCATCTGACGCCGAGCAACCGCCTACCGCGACGGCGAGTTCATACGGTTTTTGACCGTCGAGCCTGACCACGATGCCACTTACGGAAGAAAGTGACGACCAAAAGCTGGCATTTCGACTAAGTCGGTCACTTAGTAACGCTCAAGCCAATGGGCGTATGGCGCCGGTAGCGTCCATGACGCGCGCTCCACAGCGAGCTCCTTGGCTGCAAAATAGGCCCAATGGGGATTCGCCAAATGGCTTCTTCCCACCATGACCACATCAAGCTGTTCCTCTTTGACGACGCGCTCGGCGATTTCCGGCGTGCCAAATCCCCATGCGGAAGATACGGGTACATCCGCTTCACGACGAACGCGCTCAGCGATCGCTCCCAAGAAAGCCGGCCCCCAAGGAATAGACGTTTCGGGAATCGTAAAGCCGATGCTCACACTAATCATGTCCATACCGGCCGCTTTGAAATCGCGCACGAGGCCTATCGACTCGAGCAGTGTTTGCTCATCACGCCCGTCATACTCGAGGACGCCAAAACGTACGGTCAAAGGAAAGTTTTCTGGCCAAACTTCGCGTACTTCCCGTAACGTCTCTAGAAGAAAGCGTGCACGATTCTGAATGCTTCCGCCGTAGATGTCGTCACGATGATTCGAATGTGCAGAGAAGAAACTCTGTGCCAGATAACCATGCGCGAAATGCAGCTCCAACCATTCAAAACCAACGTCTCGCGCCCGTTTAGCTGCGTCGACGAAGTTTTGACGTACGCGTGCGATGTCATCCAACGTCATAGCCTGAGGCTGTTTTGGCAATTCTTTGCCGTATGCGATGGCCGATGGAGCAATCGTCTGCCAGCCGCGAGCATCGTTCTGCGCAATATGGTCATCTCCTTCCCAAGGGCGATTGGCGCTTGCTTTTCTGCCAGCATGGGCGATTTGAATTCCTGGCACAACGCCCGCTGACTTGATGGCTTGCACGACAGGAACAAACGCTTGAGCCAGCTCATCGCTCCAGATACCTGTACAGCCAGGGGTAATGCGTCCTTCGGGGGATACCGCCGTCGCTTCAACGATAACCAGTCCCGCTCCCCCACGTGCCATGCTGGCGTAATGCGTCAAATGCCAATCGTTGGCGAACCCATCAACCGCCATGTATTGGCACATCGGCGGGACAGCAATACGATTGCGCAGCGTAACGTCTTTGAGCTTGAAGGGTTGGAGCAGAGCAGACATGATGGCCTTTGTGAATGGTAAATAGTATTCGTTAGTTCGAAGATATACGAACAATAGAATAAGTATAAGCTAAAGTGTATGATGCCGCTTATGCGTCCATTCAAACATCCCGCCGCGAGTGAGCTTTCTCTCGAGCGTGTGCTCTACGCGTTGAGTGATTCCATTCGACTCGACATTGTTAGACATCTTGCTCGCGTTGAGGCGGCAACCTGTGGCGAGTTGGACGGCGGACGCCCCAAGTCCACCGTATCTCATCATTTCAAGGTGCTGCGTGAAGCCGGATTGGTATTCACACAGAACAACGGCACGATTCACATGAACACGCTTCGACGTGCAGACATTGACAGTCGATTTCCAGGATTATTGGCCGCGATACTGACACAGTAAACTGATTAAGAATGTCCGGTATTCAGCCTGTCTCTGCTATAAGTATGTCCTGACGTCAACGTCCATTAATTTACTTGTTGGGCGTTTAAACGGAGGCAAACGATGACACGAGTTCGCGTTGAGGGCTTCACCATTTCGCTCGACGGATACGGGGCAGGTCCGAATCAAGACCTCAACAATCCGCTCGGCGTTGGCGCAACGGAGCTGCACCAGTGGCTACTCCCAACACGCACGCTCCAGCGGGTCTTGTTCGGCCAGGACGGCGGTACGGCCGGGCTTGACGATGATTTCGCCGCCCGCGGCTTTCAGAATGTGGGGGCCTGGATTCTTGGGAGGAACATGTTTGGCCCCATTCGTGGGGACTGGCCGGACACCAACTGGAAAGGCTGGTGGGGAGACAATCCACCCTATCACGTTCCAGTCTTCATCTTGACCCATCATGCGCGTCCACCCATCGAGATGGAAGGCGGCACAACGTTCCACTTCATAACAGGCGGCATTCGCGAGGCGCTAGACCGTGCACGCGAGGCCGCTGCCGGAATGGACGTGCGGATCGGCGGTGGACCGGACACAATACGGCAGTACCTTCGTGAGGGCCTGATTGATGAACTGCACATTGCTATCGCACCGGTCCTGCTCGGCCGGGGAGAATCGCTGTTCGAAGAGGTTGACTTGCGGGCTCTGGGCTACGAATGCGTTGAATTCGTAGCGTCAGAGAAGGCCACGCATGTCGTCCTACGGCGCCAAGGGCACAGGGACGCCTAACCGCTCGCTGAAGGCCGACGTCCCTGACGCCGGATTCGCCAACAACGGTCTTGTCTGTCCTACATGTTCGTTTGATCCGGCAGCACGCCTTCCGGCAACCCGAACGCTTAAGGGCACTGTCCATGAGTTTTCCAATCCATTTTCTGAGCCCGCTCGTGCGTTAATTATGCTGTCTCCGGATATTGGAGCACGGTACTTTCTTGATATCAGCAAAGTGATAAGCACGGGGGCGCCACCAGACAAGGCCGCTCTTATCGCAATAATGAAGCGGTATGGCCTTGTCCCCAGTGCCCCTGCGGGCGCATAACATTTCACAGTACGGGCGATGGCCCTGCTCTGGCGTGCCATACAGCGCTTGGCGCGGCGATTTTCTTCTGCGATATAGTCTCGGATGCCGATACGGTCTTGGCCGCGCTGATGTTGTCCAACGAACTTTCAAACGTGGGCCTACCGTGAAAGTTCATCGCGGGCTTGGTGGCGCTGGTCGATGTAGCCACGCATCAACTCACGCACGACCTGGGAGGCGGGCCGATTGTCAGCCGCAGCTTCGGCCATGGACCTATCGCGCAGCTCAGGTTCAAGCTTCATTGTGAAAACGGCTTTCGTGTTCATAACAGGGTCTCCGATAGATTTACATACCTAGCATATACCGGAGCATTACCCATGATCACGCTGAAACTGTCTTGAACTGTCGCACAAGTCCTAAGAAATGCCACAACTATTTCCCGGCATTAATGATAGACCTCCCACCGCGCCAAAAGAAATATCGCGAGCAAATCATCGTAATAGCGCCGCAGGCCTGTAATCCAACAAGCAATTAATTCGACTCTCAACTGTTTTGAACATTAGCTCCTCGATATTAAGGATGCCGAGTACCTCCAAGGCTAACGACATCCTTCAAAAGATCGTTCATGCCAACCGCCGTTCAAGTTCCAAACAGAATGAAGCACTACACTAGAGACTAGACGATGGCAACACGCAACAGTATGATTAAATCCTATCCAGCCCTACTCTACATTGAGGTGATGCCATGCGAACCACGCAACAGTTCAGTATCACGCTACCAAACGAAATGGCGCAATTAGTGCGCAGCAAGGTCACATCTGGCGAGTATGCGAGCGAAAGCGAAGTCATTCGCGATGGTTTGCGCGTATTGCTGGCCCGCGATAAAGCGATGCACGCGTGGTTGGTCAATGATGTAGCGCCAGCCTACGATGCCATCAAGACCGATCCAACACGTGGCATTGCCACCCAGGATGTACGCGCCGCCCTAGCTGCTGAACATAAGAAAGTACGTAAAACAGACTGAAGATGGCTTATACCGTTGTCTTCACACCTGAAGCGCAACACCAGCTATTGGCGCTGTACCGCTATATCGCGCAACGGGGCGCACCGCTGACAGCACAACGCTACACTGATGCCATCGTTTCGACTTGTGAGGCGTTGGCCAGCTTTCCGATATGCGGTGTATCGCGGGACGACATCCGGCCAGGGCTGCGCTTGACGCATCATAAAAAGCGTACCGTCATAGCCTTTACAATCAGTGAGCAGACAGTGATCATTCTTGGCGTGCTCTATGGCGGCCAGGACATTGCCACTGCATTTGATTTAGCTGAGCCCGCTCTAATACCTGATGAAGCGCCCGACGCGCCAGATAACAAAAACTAAGCAAAGCGAGTTGAAGAAGGTTGAGTTTCCCTTTCCAATCGAGACAGCCAGTGCATGGCCTGCTCTTTGGACGTTCCACACATTTGCGCGCTGGGGTTCAGGGAGCCGCAAACCGCAGGCCGACCGGGATGACCAAAAATTTTGCAGCGCTCGTCCTCATCCAGTTGAATGCATCGAACGCCCGCGGGCTTACCGTCAGGCATGCCCGGTATGGGACTGGAAATCGAGGGAGCGGTGCAGCAAGCGCCGCAATTAGGTCGACAATCCATAGTTTCAAGAATTGAAAACCTCAGGCTTTTTTCAGAAAACAGGCCTTCAGCATATAACTGACGCCATCGATCTTGCAATCGACTTCATGGTCGCCCGACACCAGGCGAATGCTTTTGACCTTGGTGCCTTTCTTGAGCGAGGTGGACGAGCCCTTGACCTTGAGATCTTTGATCAAGATAACCGAATCGCCGTCCGCCAGCGGATTGTTGTTGCTGTCCACAATAACGGCAGCCTCATCATCCGCCTCGCCATGAGGCTCAACCGCCGGCCACTCGTAGGCGCAATCGGCGCAGATGTAGTTGCCCTCATCCTGATAAGTGTTTTCCAGGGTGCATTGGGGACAAGAAGGTAGAATGGACATAGTTGTAGATCTCAGTCGTTTGCACTACTTATCGACGAAGATAAGCGCAGCATCCGAAAACAAATTAAGCGGCCAGCCAGTATAGCCCACCCTCTTCCGGTGCAATCATGACCCAATTCCCCCCCGTTACCACCACCCAGCGCAAGGGCGTTCGCCATCTGCACATCGGCAGCCCCTGGATTCAAGGCTCGATGCGGCTGAATAAACCCGATGCGCTTGAGTTGGAGTACGTGCAGCAAATGATGATGTGGCTGCTGTTTAACGACCACCCTCGCCATATTCTGCAGCTTGGGCTGGGCGCGGGTTCGCTGGCCAAGTTCTGCTACCAGCATTGCCCGACGGCCCAGGTCACGGCTATTGAAATCAACCCGGCCGTCATTGAAATCTGCGCCTCGATGTTTGCCCTGCCGCCCAACGATGAGCGGCTTAACGTGGTTGAAATGGATGCCCTGAAGTTCGTCACGGACCCGGCCAACCACCACACGGCCGATATTCTTCAGCTTGATCTGTACGACGACAGCACGCGCGGGCCGACGCTCGATTCGCCTGACTTCTATGAGGCCTGCGCCCAATGTCTGACACCCGACGGCATCATGACGGCGAATTTATTTTGCGATTACGCCGATTACGGTAAAAACCTGGAAATCATGTCGCGCTTTTTTGAAGCGGTCGTCTGGCTGCCCGAAGTTCATGACGGCAATGTCGTGATCATCGCCTTCAAGCAAGCCCCCCAAGTGGATTTTTCCGCATTATACGAACGCGCGGCAGTCATTCGAAACACGCTGGACTTGCCTGCGGAAACCTGGGTCGACGGGCTGCAAACGTGGATGCAGGCTTAGAGAGACGAAGTTCGGTTTACTCGTCGATGCCGATCCCGCGTTCAATCATGCCTTCGACATAGCTAATAACAAACTGCCTTAGTGCTTCGCCGATCATGGCATTGTCAATAATCGTGCCACTCGGCGTGCCTTTAAGCTCGCCATCCAGATAGATGCTGGCTTGCCACTCTACAACCCGCCCCGAGCTGTACTGCACTTCGTAATGGAACGTTTCACCGCCCACCTTGCGGGTATACAAATCTTGTATGGACTCTGATCGCATCAGCCGCTCCTTTTCAGAACAGGTGCATAAAACAGACGGGTAAAAAAGCGAACATTACTGCTACAAAAAGTAGCGGCGCGCCATACTGACAGGCATAAACTCAAGGCTCAAATGCCTTGGCGCATTGATCACGCACCCTGTTCAGGAGCCACTATGACGACACAAATCTTCGTAAACCTACCAGTCAAAAACCTTCAAAAATCCATCGATTTTTTTACCAAGCTGGGTTTCAAATTCAACCCCCAGTTTACCGACGAAAACGCCACCTGCATGATTGTGAGCGAAACCAGTTTCGTCATGCTGTTGGTCGAAAGTTATTTTAGTACGTTCATTTCTAAAAAAATCTGCGATACCGAAAAATACACGGAGGTGCTGGTGTGCCTCTCGGCTGAAAGCCGTGACAAGGTAGATACAATGGTTCTACAAGCTGTTGAAGCCGGTGGCACGACACCTTTTCAGCCTAAGGATTACGGCTTTATGTACCAGCATGGTTTCCAGGACCTGGACGGCCATCTGTGGGAACTGGTCTATATGGAACCGGCGCCTTAATCCTAATACATGCAGTAAACGCCCCTCAGCCTTATCCGTCACAATCATGTCATTTTTAGTCGTCACACTACGCGTTTGAGTTACTCAAGCCACAGTGCTGTGGTGTACAACCTTACCCGGAACATCATGACGACTACTATTAATTTCCTTCGGCGAGCGCTGATCAAAACCGTGGCCGGCGTACTCGTTGCCGCACCTTTAGCCGCGTCCGTTCATGCCAGCTCATTGAGCAGCGAGCTATTGGTGTATTCGTCGCAACCCGATCGCGACCTGAAAGGCACGATTGATGCCTTCAACCAGCACTATCCCAACGTCAAAGTGGATGTATTCAGGTCGGGAACGACCGAAGTCATTAACCGCTTGCGCACCGAAATAGCGGCTGGCGCGCCCCGTCCCGATGTGCTGCTGATTGCCGACGCGGTGTCCATGGAGGCCCTGAAGAAAGACGGTCAGCTGATGCCCATCACGGACCTGAAAACAGAAGGCATTTCGTCCGATTTTTTTGATGCCGACCATACCTACGTTGGCACCAAACTGATCTCCACCGGCATTGTGGTCAACAAGCAGGCGAAGCTCACGCCCACCTCATGGAAAGACCTGCTCAAGCCGGAATTCAAAAACCAGGTGGTCATGCCCAGCCCCCTTTACTCGGGCGCCGCGGCCATCACGATGGGAGCCTGGTCAAAAGAACAAGGCCTGGGCTGGGAATTCATCGAAGGCCTGAAAGCCAATCAGGCCATTGCCGTGCGAGGCAATGGTGCCGTACTTCAACAAGTGGCCAATGGCGAAAAAATGATCGGCGTGCTGGTCGACTTCATGGCGCTTAACGCCAAAGCCAAGGGCTCGCCGGTAGACTTTGTGGTGCCCGCTGAAGGCCTGACCTATGTTACAGAACCGGTCGCCATTTTAAAGGCCGCTAAAAACGTCGATGCCGCCAAGGCTTTCGTTAACTTCCTGATTTCTAAAGACGGGCAAGCATTTTCAACAACGCTGGGCTATATCCCTTTACGAGACGGTGTAAAACTGCCCGAAGGCTACCCTGCCCCCGACCAGTTGCAATTCATGAAATTCGACCCCAGTGCGATCCTCGACTCGGCGGAAGACGACAAAAAACGCTTCTCCACGGTATTCGGCGGCTAAGCCATTACAGCGTATTTATTCTTAACTGCCGGCCCGGGGCTGCATCAGCAGCCCCTTCTATTTTGACTCCACGATGCGTCTGAATTTCAAGCCGAATGCCGAGTATGGGGTCGCAGCCCTTACCTCGGCTTTCATTGCCGTGTTCGCGTTATTGCCGCTGTCGCAATTGGTCTTGGGGGTCGCAACCGAACTCCTCGGCAATAACCGGCCGCAGCTGCTGGCCAACCTTCAATCCTCCTCGACCCTCACGGCGACATGGCATTCGATTGAAGTGAGCGTCATGGGTGCGCTGCTGGCCACCGTCTATGGAACGCTTATGGCCAGCGTGCTTACCCTGACCAACCTCCGCTGGCGCAACCTCCTGGTGTATGCCTTTGTGATGCAAGCCATTCTGCCCCCACAAGTCGTGGCTCTGGCTTGGCTGCAAATCTGGGCGCCGCTGAAACACTATCTGGTCGCCTCAGGCTGGGAGTCGTGGGCGGCCTACAGCAATCCGCTCCAGTCTCGCGAAGGCATCATCGTACTGCTTGGACTGCACTATGCACCGCTGGTGTTTTTAAGCGTGCGCGCCGGGCTATTGAATGTTCCCGCGGATGTCATCGAGGCGGCGCGGGTAGCGGGCGCCATGCCCCGGACAGTGTTGCTGCGCATTATCTGGCCCCTGATCACACCCGCCCTCGCGGCAGGCACCGCCCTGGCCTTTGTGTCCTGCGTCGGCAATTTCGGCATTCCCGCTTTCCTGGGCATACCCGCCGACTACCTGGTGTTGCCCACCTTGATCTACCGCGAATTATCCGGCTTCGGCCCAAGCGCCATTTCCACCGCAACCATGTTGTCCATGCTGGCAGGCGGCCTGGCGGCGTTAGGCATTGTGCTGCAACACACGGTTGCCAAACGCGGCCACTACAAAGTCCTTGCCCATCGAATGAGCAAACCGCCGTTCGTCCTTGGACGCGGCAAAGCAATGCTTGAATTCACACTGCTGTTCTGGGTGCTGGCGTTGCTGGTAGCGCCGCTGCTGGCCCTGGCGGCTCGTTCCATCACGCCCGCGCCCGGCGTTCCTCTAAGCTGGGAGACCGCGACCGCAGAGCATTACGCCTATGTGCTTTTCGACAATGGCTCCACCCTGCGGGCCTTCGTCAATAGCACGGCAATGGCGGTTGCCGCCGCGGGCGTGCTGTCGGTGGCCGCTTTTTTCCTGGCTTATCTGATTGAATACCGCCGCCATCCTCTGCTGAAACGCCTGGACTATTTGATCGATCTGCCCTATGCCATCCCCGGCGTGGTCTTGTCCATCGCGCTGATTCTCTTGTACTTGAAACCGGTATTCGGAATATCCATCTACAACACCCTGATCATTATTTTTATCGCCTACCAGGCACGCTTTTTGACTATTCAGCTACGTCCGATCATTGGCGGATTTCAGCAGTTGCCCAAAGAGATGCTTGAGGCGGCCGAGGTATTCGGCGCGCCCTTCTTTCGCCGAATGAAAGAGGTCGTTCTGCCCCTGTTGCTGCCGTCGATCACCGCGGGTGCGGTATTGGTGATCATGCTGGCGATGAACGAATTGACCGTATCCGCCCTGCTCTGGTCCACCGGCGCCGAAACTCTGGGGGTCGTGGTTTTCAGTCTTGAGCAAGGCGGCGAGTCCGCCGCCGCCGCAGCCATGGCCGTGCTGGCCGTCCTCTTGATCAACATTCTTATGTGCATCGCCTCGTTGGCGGGGCGTAAACTTCCTTCAGGTGTCTTGCCATGGCGAGCGTAGAACTCACCCATATTTCCAAGCGATACGGCAGCGGGCCCCACTCGCACCTTGCGCTCGATGATGTCTCGCTCCATCTTGACGATGGCGAGTTCATGGCCTTGCTTGGCCCGTCAGGGTCGGGAAAAACGACGCTGTTACGCACGATTTCAGGCCTCGAAACCATCGACGGCGGCACGATTTCCATCGATGGCAACGTCGTCTCGTCCGCCAATCTCCACCTTAATGCGGAACACCGCCAAGTCGCCGTCGTCTTTCAAAGCCACGCTTTGTGGCCGCATATGACCGTAGCCGATAACATCGCCTTCCCGCTCAGGCAAGGAAGCATGTCATCGACGCAAATTCATCACCGGGTGCAATCGGCCTTGACATCGGTCGAGCTGGCCGATCTGGGGCACCGTCACCCTGAACACCTTTCAGGCGGGCAGAAACAACGGGTATCCCTGGCCCGCGCCATGGTGGGCAATCCACGCGCACTGCTGTTCGATGAGCCGCTGGCCAGCCTGGACGTCACGCTTCGACGCGAGATGATGCGCCACATCGCCAAGGCGAGAAGCACCCGAACCACGATGGTTTATGTCACGCACAATCAAGAAGAGGCCCTTGCGCTTGCCGATAGGATCGCCGTCTTGAATAACGGACGCATTGAGCAGCTGGCCTCGCCCAAAACGCTTTACCGCGAACCGGCCAGCACGATGGTTGCCTCTTTTGTGGGAAGCGGAAATGTCATGCGGGCCAAGGTCATCAAACCGCTTTCCGAGCGCGAGGTTCGACTGGAAATCAACGGCCATCAGTTCACGGCCAGATGCGACCGCGCCCCCGCATCAAACACCGTTCTGGTCAGCATTTCGCCCAACGACGTCTCTCTGGCGGACTCGGCCCTGGTTCCCGGCGTATCGGCCTTGCAAACGCAGGCCGACTATGTGTTCTATCAAGGCGATGAGTTTCGAGTGGAAACCGGTTTGACCCGACACGACGGCCTATCGTTCACATGCAATCTGCCCTTTTCCGTCCACCCGCGGGCCGGCGATTCCTTACGCTTGCAAATTCATGATGCCTGGGTATTGCCCAAACAAGAGCCGGCAGGCATCACAGGCTGAAATCGTCGCCGGCCTTTGAATCGCAGCGCCTCAAAAATAACTAACGCAATGCATGCACCGTCGCCAAACCAAGGGCTGTCAGGGCCAAGGTTCCCATTAAGCTCACGCCGGCATAGCCGAAAGCGGTAAAGTAAGCTTCGCGTTCAAGCAAGCCTACCGTTTCGGCGGAAAACGTGGAAAACGTCGTCAAACCGCCCAGAAAACCGGTCGTGATCATCAGCTTCAGCCAGTCGGGCATGTCGGGGTAATGCACGAAAACACCCAACGCCACGCCAATGAGATAGCCGCCGATTAAATTGGCCGCCAGCGTGCCCCATGGCAGCGCGACATGCGACGAGTTCAGCCACAAGCCTAATAGCCAGCGGCTGATCGCCCCCAGCGCCGCACCAATCCCAATCGCAAAAAAATGACCGAACGTCAGCATAGTGATTCAATGTGTATGCAAAGAATCGCTATTTCAGCACAGATTTGCCGCCAGCAGACCCATTCCGGGGCTAGACCGCAGCCTCATCCAATCGCTGACGGACGCGCGAGGCAACGTCTTTCAACCAGGGATGCCGCGCCCAGTGCTGTGCGGAAAACGCCTCGATTTCCTTTTTATAGGTCAATGAAGCGCCTATCATATCCAGACCTTCGATAAACATCTGACGGTGGCGCTCAGCCAGCGAGAAGGCGGCTTTGCAACGATGGCTGCGCACGGTCATCGCCTGCACATCGATCTCGATGCGAGCCGTCGCCGGGTTTTCCGCGTCGGCCATCATGGCCTGCACATCGGATTCGGGCAATATCACCAGCAACAGGCGATTGTTCATGGCGTTGGAATAGAAGATCTCGCCGAAACTGGACGCGATCACCGCCTGAATACCGTATTGCTGCAGGCCCCACACCGCGTGCTCGCGACTGGAGCCGCAGCCGAAATTCGAGCCGGCAAGCAGTATGCCGGCCTGGGCATAGCCGGGCTGGTTCAGCACGAAATCGGGGCGTACTTGCCCCCCGCCATCGAAGCGCATGTCATACAGAAGGCCTTTATCAAGGCCGGCTTTGTCGATGCCGCGCAAAAACTGCTTGGGCATGATTTGATCGGTATCCAGATTGTCCAGCCGTATCGGCGCGGCAATCTCTTCGATGCGACAGGTATTACTCATGAAATGCTTCCTGCTTTGTGAACGTACGAACATCGGTAATCACGCCCGTCAAGGCGGCGGCCGCGGCCATGGTCGGACTCATCAGATGCGTAATGGCGCCGCGCCCCTGCCTGCCTTCAAAATTACGGTTGGTGGTCGACGCACAGCGCTGACCTGGCTCAAGCACATCGTCGTTCATGGCCAGGCACATTGAACAGCCCGGCTGGCGCCACTCGAAGCCCGCCTGCATCAAGACATCGGCAATGCCTTCGGCCTGGGCCTGATCGCGCACCGCGCCCGATCCGGGCACCACCATCGCCCGGACTCCCGCGGCGACCTTGCGTCCTTTTACGACGCCGGCAACCGCGCGCAAGTCTTCAATGCGCGCATTCGTGCATGAACCGATAAACACATGCTGCACCGGCACGCCTTCGAGCTTGGCGCCGCTGCGCAAGCCGGTGTAGAGCAAGGCGCGCTCGTCTGAAGGATCGGCGCTGCCATCGGCGCGCACCACAGGCCAGGGCACTATGCCGTCGACAGGAATAGCCTGATCGGGGCTGGTGCCCCAGGTGATATATGGAGCTACGTTGCTGGCGTCGAACTGATGCTCGCACTCGAACACCGCGTCTTCATCGCTTTTCAGCTTGGCCCAGTGCGCCAGCGCCTGATCGCGTATGCTGCCGTGAATATCGGGCGCGCGCGCAAGCACATAATCGATGGCCAACGCATCGGGTGCAATCAATGCTCCCCTGGCTCCCGCCTCGACCGCCATATTGCATAGGGTGAAACGCGCCTCAATCGACAGCGCCTCGATGGCGGAGCCGCAAAACTCGACGACATAGCCGCGCGCGCCCTGCGCGCCGATGCGGCTGATGATCATCAATATCAAATCTTTGGACGTCGTGCCCAACGGCAAAAGTCCATCGACGCGAATGCGCATATTCTGCGCCAACCGATAAACCAAGGTCTGCGTCGCCAGAACGTGCTCGACCTCGGAGGTGCCGATACCGAAACCCAACGCGCCCAATGCGCCGTAAGTCGTGGTGTGGCTATCGCCGCAAATTACCACCATGCCGGGGCGGATCATGCCGTGCTCCGGCGCCACCACATGCTCGATGCCTTGCAGCGCATCGTTCGTATCGAACAACGGAATGCCATGCCGGTCGCAATTGCGCTTTAAATTACTGGCCTGCAAGGCCGATGCCGGATCGGAAATAATGCGGAACTTGACGGGGTGAGTCGGAATGATATGACTCACCACCGCCACGTTCTGGCCGGGAACGGGAACGCCGCGCCCCTGTTCGTGCAGCCCGGAAAACGCCTGCGGACTGGTGTATTCATTCATCAAGTGCAAGTCGGCATAAAGCAGCACGTTCTGGGAATCGAGCGTCGCCACCGTTTTTGGTACAAAGTGCGCGCAGTCATCGCGTAATCCTGATTTCAAAAATTCCGTGGGCGTCGTGATTAGTCGACCTTGATGCCGGCGTCTGCAATCAACTTGCTCCACTTGGCCATATCGCCTGCCAGCAGTTCTTGCGCCTGAGCCGGCGTTGACGGCGCGGGGTCGTAAGCCTCCTTGATCATGCGGTCCTTGAGCGCAGGCAGATTCAATGCCTGATTCAACGTTGAATTGAGTTTATCGATCATGGGCTGCGGCGTTCCGGCGGGCGCAACTATCATGAACCAGGTCTCAAAATTGTAGCCAGGCAATCCGGCTTCAGCGATCGTGGGCACATCGGGCATAAGCGGCGAACGTTTCGGCCCTGTCACCCCCAGAGCCCGCAATTTTCCGCCCTGCACCTGGGGCAAGGCCGCCGACAAAACGGGGAAGCTCATATTGACGTGGCCACCAATGGTGTCCAGCATAGCGGGGCCGCCGCCACGATAGGGAATATGCACGATATCGGTCTGGGAAACCGATTTAAACAACTCAGCCGCCATATGGAAGGTGCTGCCGCTGCCGGCGGAACCGTAAATCAGCTTGGCGGGTTCGGCTTTAGCGGCACTGATCACGTCCGACACCGTTTTGGCCGGCAAAGCATTATTGACCACCAGCACGTGCTGCGACGTTGCCACGGTACCGACGGGAACCAGGTCCTTCAGCGTGTCGTAAGGCATCTTGGCATACAGCGCCGGGTTGATCGCCAGCGATACCGTCTGCAGACCGACGGTGTAGCCATCGGCTTTAGCCTTAGCCACGACATCAACCCCAATATTGCCGCCCGCACCCGCACGGTTTTCAATAATGAGCGGCTGGCCCAGGGCTTTGGCCCACTCATCGGAAATCAGCCGAGCCGCAATATCGGCGCTGCCGCCCGGCGCATAAGGAACAATCAGGCGAACCGGGTGTTCGGGATAAGTCTGGGCGGTGCCGGCCAGCGGCAGCATCAATAGGGCGCCGCCAAGCAGTCGACGTACAGCGGTGAATTTATGCATTGTTGTCTCTCCTGAGTTTTCTTAAGTTGCCGGCAGTCAGAACCGCCACATTCCAATGGTAATATGTTCTTCAATATAAATAATGTCGCAATAAACACTACATTAGTTCCTATGGCGACCCAATAGAATCAAGGCAGCAAGGACAACGACTCATGGATGCCATCTCCGACCTGGGTTTCTTCGTTTTACTGACTAAATACGCCACGCTGGCGCGCGCTGCCCAGCAACTGGGCGTCACGCCGCCCACGGTCAGCAAGCGCCTGGCCTCGCTTGAACAACGCCTGGGCGTGCGCTTGATGAACCGCACGACACGACGCATCAGCCTGACGGCCGAAGGCGAGGCCTACCTGGCGGAAGGATCGCGGTTGCTTAACGAACTGAACATACTGGAACAAACCGTGGCCGGCGCTCGCGCCGTACCCCGAGGCCTGTTGCGCGTCCATGCAACGCTCGGGTTTGGGCGGCACCATATTGTGCCGGCGGTTTCCCGGTTCGTGCAGACACACCCCGAAGTCGAGGTGCAGTTGCACTTAAGCGACCGACCGATCAATATGGTGGAGCAGGGATTCGACCTGGCCATCCGTTTTGGCGACATTCCCGACTCGCGCCTGACCGTGCGCCCCCTCGCCTTTAACCGCCGCCTGATCTGCGCGTCGCCGCACTACCTGGAAAGAGCCGGCGAGCCTTCCCATCCCGCCGAGCTGCAGGCGCACAACTGCATCGTCATTCGCGAAAACGACGAAACCTATGGCACCTGGCATCTGTCGCAAGGGTCGCGCGTCGAAACGGTCAAGGTGCGTGGGCGTGTCAGCACCAACGATGGCGAATCAGCCCTGGCCTGGGCCCTGGACGGTCATGGAATTTTGCTGCGCTCGGAATGGGACGTGGCGCCCTATCTGCGCTCGGGTCGCCTGCGTCCCATACTGCAAGATTGGGCTTTGCCGGCGGCCAACATCGCGGCGGTGTATCCAACCCGCCAGAACCTGTCCGCCCGAACCCGCGCCTTTGTCGACGATCTGACAACGTGGTTTGCCGCTCAAAGGCAGCCTGGAAAAAATTCGATCAGCCTTTGGTAGTCTCGGCCCAGCGCGCCTCACGCCAGGCCTGCTGCGCCCGAACATCCAGAAAGGTCCAGGCAACAAAACGGCTCTTTTTTTGCCCTTGCGCCATATCGACCGTGCGCACGCCCAGTGCTCCGACCTTTTTCAAAACGCGACGCACCAACGGCAGGCTGGACTCTTTGGATATCAAGCTGCTGAACCAGAACGCCTGGCTGCGCACCAGGGCGCTCTCTTCGATCAGGCGCCCGACAAAACCCGCTTCACCGCCTTCGCACCAAAGCTCGCCACTTTGTCCGCCAAAGTTCAGCACCGCCCTTTGACGCGCAGGCGCCGGCTTGCCCAGGCCGCGCCATTTCCGCTCCGACCCCGCCTGCGCCTCGTGCGCCGAGGCATGAAACGGCGGATTGCATAAGGTCAAATCAAACCGCTCACTGCCGCGCAGCAGTCCCTTGAACGTGCTGATGGGTTGCAGTTGCCGGCGAAGCTCTATGGCGTCATCCAGCCCCTCGTTCTTCTGAATGATGGCCTGTGCAGACGCCAGCGCCACCTCGTCAATGTCAGTACCCAGGAAACGCCAGCCGTATTCGCTATGCCCAATGAGAGGGTAGATCGCGCTCGCTCCGACGCCCACATCCAGCACGCGCACCAATGAGCCCCGCGGGATCACCCCCCCGTTGCTCTGCGCCAGCAGGTCGGCCAGATAATGAATATAATCGGCGCGCCCAGGAATGGGCGGGCATAAATAGCCCGTCGGGATATCCCAATGCAGGATACCGTAAAACGTTTTCAGCAAGGCCCGATTCAGGGCTTTGACCGCTTTAGGATTAGCGAAATCAATGCTCTGATCCCCGGAAGGATTCACTCGAAGGAAAGCAGCCAGCGCAGGCGATTCGTTAATCAGCCGGGCAAAGTCGTAGCGCCCCTGGTGACGATTACGCGCATGGAAAAGAGGGTTTTTTGGGGGCATTGCAGCAAGATCAGAAGACATTGAGTCCTTGTAACATAACAATCAGAATCAGCACCGGCGACACATAGCGCAACAGCAAAAAAATAACGCGTGCCAAGCTGGCACTGCCAACCCGGCCCTGGTTCGTCACGGCCTCCTTGAACTGCGCAAACCCCCAACGCCAGCCAACAAAAAGCGCCAGAAAGATACCTCCGGCCGGAAGAAGAATATTGGAGGACACCACATCAAACAAATTGAACATATTCAGCCCCCACAACCTAAAATCGGCCAGCAAGCTGCCCGACAAAGCGCAGACTGACCCGGACAGCAGCAACCCGGCCAGCGTCAGCATGATCGCCTTGGGACGCGGCAGACCGAAACGTTCGTGCAAAATAAGCACAGGCACTTCCATTAGCGAAAGCATCGCCCCAGTCGCGGCTACAGCGGTCAACACAAAAAACACCACCATAAGTGCTTGCCCCATAATAATCTGGGAAAACACAGCCGGAATCGTGATAAAGACAAGCGACGGCCCTGCCGTCGGGGCAAAACCGAATGTAAATACCGCCGGAAAAATAGCAATGCCGGCCAGCAACGACACACATAGATCCGCAGCCATGACCCGCAGCGCCGTCGCTGGTATGTTCTGGTCGTCGCCGAAATAACTGCCGTAGGTCATCATGGTGCCCATACCGATGGATAGCTTGAAAAAAGCCAGCCCCATGGCGGTCAGCACCACGGACGCGGATATTTTGCTGAAATCGGGGCTGAACAAAAAAGCCAGGCCCTCGACAGCTTTATCAAGAGACAAACTAACCGCGCCCAGCAACAGCAACAAAACAAACAGCAAGGGCATCAGCCTCTTGGTCAGCCCTTCAATTCCCTTGGTCACCCCCATGAGCAAAATGCCGCCAATAAAAGCCAGCACCGCCCACTGCCACAACAGCGACTGCACCGGATCCGCGACCAGCGCATTAAACGCCGATTCGGTCACCTGCGGATCGCTGCTAAGAATGGTGCCGTCCGCCGCCTTGAGGATGTAGGCAAACACCCAGGCCACGACTTCCGAATAAAAAGACAAAATAAGAAAAGCGGCCAGCATGCCCGAAACGCCAATGAGCCACCAGGGCTGCCCTTTGGGCGCCAGGGTTTGCAATGCGGTAATGGGGTTGGCCTTGGCTTTACGCCCCAACGTAATCTCGGCAATCATGACAGGCAAGCCGATGAGCAGCGTCGCCAGCAGGTAAATCAGCAAAAAACCCGCGCCGCCGTTGGCCCCGGTAAGATAAGGAAACTTCCAGATATTGCCCAGGCCCACCGCTGAACCCAGGGTCGCGGCCAGCACGCCAAAGCCTGATGAAAACCCGGCACGCTTTATCGTTTGATTTTGTTGTTCCATGACACTCCTTCATTGCGGCCAAGCGTCCGAAACCGGCTTAACACCTAGGGTTTACGCACCAGCGTACTTTTACCAAACACACTTTCAATCAGGTCCACCGCCAGGCTGGCCGTTTGATTGCGCACATCCAGGGCTGGATTCAATTCCACCACATCCATTGACCGCACCGCGCCTGTGTCGGCCAGCATTTCCATGCACAACTGCGCCTCGCGGTAGCTGGGACCGCCCCGAACGGTTGTGGCCACGCCCGGCGCGATATCCGGGTCGAGAAAATCGACATCGAAGCTGACATGCAAATGGGTCCGCTCCGTAACGCCGTGCAATACGCTATGCATGGTGTCCCGCATGCCGGTTTCATCGATATAGCGCATATCGAAAACCTCGATGCCGGCCTGATGAACAAAACGCTTTTCACCTTCATCGATGCTGCGAATGCCTATCTGGCGAATCTGGCTTGCACGCAAGGCGGGACTGTGGCCGCCAAGATTAATCAGGGCTTGCGGACCATGGCCGCACAAACAGGCCACGGGCATGCCATGGATATTGCCGCTGGGCGTCAGCGCCGTCGTATTAAAATCGGCATGCGCATCCAGCCATACCACCATCAGGTCTTTGGCCTGTTCCCGGCAATAACGGGCGACGGCGCTAATGGACCCTATCGCCACGCTGTGATCGCCACCCATCACCAGTGGTATGCGTTCATTGTTCAACTGCTGATACACCGCATCGAATACCAGGCGATTCCATTGAACCACCTCGTTCAAATGCCGCAAACCATCGATGGGACGGGCGCAGGGATTGAGCGGCCCTGAAAGATTGCCGCAATCACTGACCTGAATATGTAGACGTTCCAGCGCCGAGACAAGACCCGCCACCCGTAGAGCCTCGGGCCCCATGCCAGCACCGCGGCTGCCGGCCCCCACATCCGTGGGAACGCCGATCAGGCTGACATGGTTTGTAGTGTTGACCATTTATTTACGCCCTTCCATCAACACTTAAAGGCCCTTATTTTACTTCTTTGCGTGTTGCTCGATATAACTGCGCACCAGGCTGGCATCGCAATCCATGACCTGAACACGTTGTGCAAGACCCGCCAAGCCTTGCAAGTGCTCGGGCACTGGCGCGGGTTGGCCGATGGCTTCCTGAATGGTTTCGCTGAACTTGGCGGGTAAAGCCGTTTCAAGTACCAGCATGGGGATGCCTTCTTCAACGAACTGCGCCGCCACCTTGACGCCGTCCGCGGTATGCGGATCGATCAGGACACCGGTCTGCTCGTACAGCGACTTGATGGTGTTCAAGCGATCGGCATGGGTGCTGACGCCGCTGACGAAACCGTAGCGCGTTTCGAACTGCGATTTCAAATGGCTTAGATCGAACTGACCGTGCTCGGCCAACTCTTGCCACAGCGCACGCACTTTTTCAGGGTCTTGCCCCACCAGGTCGAACACGAAACGCTCGAAATTCGAGGCGCGTGAAATATCCATCGACGGACTGGAGGTGGCATGGGTTTGCTCCGCGGAACGCGGCTTGTACACGCCGGTGCGGAAGAATTCTTCCAGCACGTTGTTTTCGTTGGTGGCCAGCACCAGGCGGCGAATCGGCAAACCCATTTCGCGGGCCAGATGGCCCGACAAAATATTGCCGAAATTGCCCGACGGCACGGCAAAAGACACCTCTTGCCCGGCCTGCGACGTTGCGCGCAGCCAGCCCCAGAAGTAATACACCACCTGGGCGGCAATACGCGCCCAGTTGATGGAGTTGACCGCGCCCAGATGATAGGCCGATTTGAACTGCAGATCGCCGGCCAGCGTCTTGACGATATCCTGGCATTCGTCAAACACCCCTTTCAATGCCAGGTTGTGGATATTGGCGTCTTGCAAGGAATACATTTGCGCGCGTTGGAAGTCGCTCATGCGCCCATGCGGCGAAAGCATGAAGACCGATACGCCGCGTTTGCCGCGCAAGGCATATTCCGCCGCCGACCCGGTATCGCCCGAGGTAGCGCCCAGGATGTTCAGCGTGGCATGGCGCTTGTCGAGCACGTATTCAAACACCTGGCCCAGGAACTGCATGGCCATGTCTTTAAACGCCAGTGTAGGCCCTTCAGACAGGCCCAATAAGGTCAGGCCGTTGGACAGCGGTTTGAGCGGTACGATCTCGGCGCAGCTAAAGCCGCCGTCCTGATAGGCCGCGCGCGTCAGCTTTTTCAGGTCGGCCTGGGGTATGTCGTCAATGAACAAACCCAGGATTTCAGCAGCCAGGTCGGCATAGTCCAACCCGCGCCACGCTTCCAGCGTTTGAGCGCTTACCTTCGGCAAGCTCTCGGGCAAGGCCAGCCCGCCGTCCGGCGCCAGGCCTTCAAGCAAGATTTCAGAAAACGAAAGCGGTTTCATGCCGCCGCGTGTTGAACGGTATTTCATGTCAGGTTTTCCACGCGCAGACGCGTAACGTCGGACTTAACAAAAGACAGCTTCTGGATTTTATCGATGGCGCTATCCACATCGCCTTCGCGAGCGATATGCGTCAGAAAAATAATTTCGGCCTCGGTGGCTCCATGCGGCTCTTGAAACATCGAGCCAATAGAGATGCCAACGTCGGACAGAATGCGGGCAATGTCGGCCAATACGCCGGGGCGGTCTTGAACACGCAGCCGCAAATAGTATGACGACACCACCTCGGATACCGGCAGAATCGGAATATCGACCATGGCGTCTGGCTGAAACGCCAGATGAGGAACGCGATGATCAGGGTCCGCGGCCTGCAAACGGGTCACATCGACCAGATCCGCCACAACCGAAGACGCCGTCGGCAATTCGCCCGCGCCTTGGCCGTAATACAGCGTACCCCCGACCATGTCGCCATACACCTGCACTGCGTTCATCGCGCCTTCTACGTTGGCAAGCAGGCGCTCGGCGGGAATCAGGGTTGGGTGAACGCGCAGTTCGATGCCTTCATCCCGGTATTTGGTAATACCCAGCAACTTGATGCGGTAGCCCAGGCGCTCGGCGTGCGCGATGTCTTCAGCCGCCAGGCGGGAAATACCCTCGATATGGGCCTTGTCGAACTGCACCGGAATGCCAAAGGCCAGCGAGGCCAGCAAGGTCAGCTTATGCGCGGCGTCCACGCCCTCGATGTCGAAAGTCGGATCGGCTTCGGCATAGCCCAGACGCTGCGCTTCGGCCAGCACCTCGTTGAACGGCAACCCGCGCGAACGCATTTCCGACAGAATGAAGTTGGTTGTGCCGTTGATGATGCCGGCAACCCATTGAATACGATTGGCGGTAAGGCCTTCGCGTATCGCCTTGATAATCGGTATGCCGCCCGCTACAGCGGCCTCGAAGGCCACCATCAGGCCTTTGGCATGGGCCGCCGCGAAAATTTCATTGCCGTGCTTGGCCAGCAACGCCTTATTGGCGGTAACCACATGCTTGCCCTGCACAATCGCTTCCATGACCAGATCAAAAGCCAGCGTATCGCCGCCGATGAGTTCAACCACGATGTCGATGTCGGGATGGCGCACAACCTCGAGCCCGTCTTGCGTGACCAGCACCTGCTCGCCCACCAGTTGCCTGGCTTTTTCCACATCGCGCACAGCCACCGCCGCCACTTCTATGCGGCGCCCCGCCCGACGGGCAATTTCTTCCGCGTTACGTGTCAATACCTTCCAGGTGCCGCCACCGACCACACCCAGACCCAACAAACCAACCTTGATAGGACTCATTTAACTAATCCGTCTACGGAACATTTCTTTTACGCCGTGCTCCGCCTGACGGATACACGGCTCGTATTTCAATCAATATCTCACTGGCCTGAGGAACGGGAAGTTTCAGGAAAATGAAGAAAGATTCAATGGGAAAAATGACTGCCGTGGAACAACACCCTGTATAAGGGTGTACCCCAATCACGCCATTATAAATCGTAATGGCCGGCCACTCTCAAAAGCGGTGCGACAACTGAACGCCAACCATATCAATGGACGCGGAATACGTACCCGCCACCGTTCCTTTTTGCGCATCGCTACTGTTGTTGATAGACGGCTTGCGCATGATGATATGAGCGTAACCGACGTCAATCGTCGATTGTTCGCTCAGGGCGTACTGCGCCCCCAGGCTTAGCCAAATGCGATCGCTGTCGGGCAACGACGTTGGGCGCAAGGCAGCGCTGGGCACAGGCGTCTGGTCAAAAGCGACCCCGCCTTTAAAAAGCCACTTCGGATTATGCCGGTAATGGGCTCCCAGAGCGACCCGCCAGGTATCGCGAAAATCAAGCTTCAGGCTATCGCGGCCCAGCGCCCCGCTATCGATATCCAGCGAAGGAAGGCTGCTCCATCCAGTCCATGACACATCCGCCAAAACTTGCCATTGCTTGTTGAGGTCATGCACAACGCTAAGAATGGCGGTGTCGGGCAGTGTCACCGTGGTGCGGGCATCGGCACGGCGCGACGCCATGCCAAGGGGCAGGTTATCCAGCGTGGTCGTCCCCGTCGCACGAAAACGCATCGTCGAGCGGTACGAAAGCCCGACCCGCGTTGCAGGCGTCATTTGATAGAGCAGGCCCAGATTCCAGCCCCAGGCATCGCCTTTCAGTTTCACCCGCCCGTGCATATCGGGCGAATTCGCCACAACGCCCGCCAAGGGACTGGATGCACCGTCAGGCAATTGAGCCACAAGCCCTGCCGCCGGCACCCTGCGTCGGTAATCCGCATCCAGGTACTGCCAATTGAGCCCGGCCCCCAACGACAGCCTGTCGCTGACGCGATAGGCGACCGAAGGATTGAGGTTGACCGCCTTGATCCCGAACTCGGTCGAATGATAACGTCCGATCCAGTCGCTGTCGTAAGAGGTTTTAAGGCCGAACGGCGCCCCGATGCCCAGCCCGAGATACCAGTTCGGATCGACTTGCCACGAGACATAGGCATTAGGCAGCGGCGCAATCCCGCCCGCATCGCCTCCCGCGTTGGTCCCCAAGGGGCGTCCCGCGGGACCGGTGCTTGCGCCATCGGAAAATCGGAACGCGGGCTTGACCAGCGTGATGCCCCCCGACACATTGATTCCCGATAGCCGGGTCATGCCGGCGGGGTTATAAAAAATAGTGCTGGCATTATCGGCGATGGCAGCCGACCCCGCATAGGCGTTTCCTATGCCGCTTGCGTTTTGCTCTATCAACTGGAAACCTGCTGCACCGGCGGCCGTAGTTCCCAGACCCAAAAAAAACGCCGATACGGCGCCAAACGATACCCACCCTTTTTTCATGCTCCGTCCATTTGTACTTTTAAACACCAATATTGCCGCTGTATGAATGTACGCATTCCCAATTCGACTGGCAATGCTTATACTCACTTTTTTTTACCAGTGTAACGGCATAGCGACAAAAGCATAACTCACAGGAAAAAGTGATATCTCTTATGAAAATCTACCGGATATAATGTGGGGCGTTTCTATTGGCTTGAGTTTTACACGCATCGTGGTCCTGGCCCTCAATGCAAAAGCAATAATCCTTTGGGCTGATCCATGCACTTAAAAGGCCATCCAGCCTGCCGGCCGTTCACCGAGGCTGGCACCTTATCGCAGATAACCGCTTATTACGAAGAAGAGCGTAATATTCTGTGGATGATGTTGCATGCCCATCCGCGCCCCTGCTTCAATGCGGCGCTCTTGCAAGACATAGCAAAACTGGGACGCGCGGCGCGCGATTCAGGTTTGCCCATTCACTTCTGGGTTACCGGTTCAACGGTCCCGCAAATCTACAATGTCGGCGGCGACCTGCATCTTTTCGCGTCGCACATTCGATCCGGAGACCGGGAGCATCTCCTGTCATACGCTCGCGCGTGTATCGACGCGGTCTATGAAGCGGTCACCGGATTCGGCACAGGCGCGATATCCATTGCCATGGTCGAAGGAACCGCCCTGGGCGGCGGCTTCGAAGCCGCTCTGGCGCACCATTACGTACTGGCGCAAAAAGACGCCAAAATGGGTTTTCCTGAAATCGCGTTCAATCTATTCCCCGGCATGGGCGCCTACTCGCTTGTAGCGCGCAAGTCTCATATGCGGCTGGCCGAGCAGCTCATCAGCACCGGGGAACCGCATACCGCCGAATGGTATTTCGACAAAGGACTGGTTGACGGCGTGTTCGACCAAGGCGACGCCTACAAAAGCACCCGCACCTTCATCGACGTGATTCGCCCCAAACTGAATGGCATCCGCGCCATGCTTCGCGCCCGCGCACGTGTTCTTCCTATTAGCCGGGCCGAGCTTATGGAAATTGCCGAAGACTGGGCACACGCCGCCTTTTCATTGGAAGAAAAGGACCTGGTGTATATGGAGCGCCTGGTCATGCTGCAAAACCGGCGCACCAGCAAACCGCTGTCAACGGCCTGAACAACGGCCTGATGAAGTAAAAACCTAGGCGACCAGCCGCAGTTTTTTTCGGTTGACCAGCCAGTCTTCGAACTCTTTCGCTGGCATCGGCCGCCCGTACAGATATCCTTGGGCGGAATCGACTTCGATACTCTTGAGAAAATCCGCCTGGGCTTCCGTTTCAACGCCTTCGGCCACGACTTGAATGTTGAGCTGTTGCGCGACCGCGACCATGGAGCGCACAACCGCCTGTGAGGTAAGGTCTTCGGTGATGGAGCAGATAAAGCTTTGATCGAGCTTGATGGTATCCAGGGGCAGGCGCGCCAGTTTGGACAAAGACGAATACCCCGTACCGAAGTCGTCCAGATGCACCTGAGCGCCCATGGCGCGGAACTGACGAATAAGCGCATGCGCCATGGTTTCGTCGATGAGGCAGCTTTCAGTGAGCTCCAGGTCGATCATGCAACGAACCTGCCCAGCCTGTCGCAATGCGTCGGCAAAGTCCTGGACGATGGAGGAGTCGCACAACTGGCGTGCCGACAAATTAACGGCAACGCGAACGTCTATGCCCCGGGTCTGCCAGAGCGCCGCCTGTTTGGCGGCCGCCTGTATAACCCATTTTCCCAAAGGAACGATCAGACCGGACTCTTCCGCATAGGGAATGAATTGCATCGGCGAGAGCCGACCGCGTTCGGGCGAATCCCACCGTATCAGGGCTTCGACGCTGCGTATCGCGCCCGTCTGCAGGCAGACCTTGGGCTGGTAATAAAGAGACAACTGATCGGTTGCCACCAAGGCCTTGCGCAAATGGCTGTCTAGCCAAATTTGCTCGGCTGCCTTGTCATTCATCTCGGATGAAAATACGCGATAGGTGCGCTTGCCGGCGTCTTTGGCCACGTACATGGCCGTGTCGGCGCTACGGATAAGTCGTTCCAGGGTTTCACCGTGCTCGGGACAAAGCGCAATGCCAATGGAGCAACCGGTATAGACCTCGATCAGGCCTAAATTGATAGGCGCCTTCAAACGCTCGGTAATGCGCTGAGCCATTTCTTCCATCAGGGCAAACGAGGTGTTGTCGATCAGGATCAAAAACTCGTCCCCGCCTAGTCGCCCAACGGTATCGCCTTCGCGCATGCAGTCGCGCAGCGTCAAGGCGACCGCCTGAATCAGGCGGTCGCCGACAAGGTGGCCGTAATGGTCGTTGATCTGCTTGAAGTTATCCAGGTCGAGGAACAAAATGCCGAACCGCTTGGCTTCTTTCAGGCTGGCTTCTATTTTTTCGTAAATGGCATGGCGATTCGGAAGACGGGTCAGCATATCGACCGTAGCCAGTTCCAGCAACCGGGCTTGCGCTTTGCGTTCTTCGGTTACATCGGTGCCGGAACAGACCAGATAACGCTCATCGGGCCCGCTGCCGCTTTGAACGAATTTATTGCGCCAGAGAATTTTTCGAATGCCATTCAGCGTATTGATTTCGCGTTCGACTTCGTACGACGACGAAGTCTCGAAGAAGTTATTGATATTGGCCCGCGACGGCCCCTGCTCGGCGGGGGTCATAAACGAATGGGCGTTCTTCCCGATGACATCCTGCTCGCGCAGGCCTGTCACTTCCTCGCATAATTTATTGAAGCGCAGGATATTGCTATTGTGATCAATAATGACCACCAGTGAATTGACCTCGGAGATGACTTGCTCGGCGAACTCCAGGCCCTGGGTCAGGTCTTTGGCAACCGCCGGAGTGTCCATGTAGTCGGAAGCCGTTCCGGACCAGGAGTCGCTGCCGTTTTTCTTGCCTACCAAGCTTAACTTCTGGGTTTCACCATACAAGGCAACGTCAACATCAAGGTGCGATGTAATACCGGTAAATGCCCTGATTTGCGCGGCCTGGTCGGGTGGCAGCGCCACCGCCATGTTTGCCGTTCCCTTGACCCCTTCGAGCAGCAGCGCATCGCTATCGGCCGAAAGCTGCCAAAACGGGCTTCGTGTTCCGAAAAGGATAAATAGCAGCGACTCGTTCAAGTCATCAAACATGGATGCACCTCTTTTTTTCTATGATCGCCAGCATGGGTAACCAGAAGACACTCTGTAACGAAGTATAGAGGGGGACAATGTTTTCGCCAACGCCTATTCGTTAAAATACAGAAAATGATGGATATGTCAATGCCAAACAACACCGCAACCGCGGCATCATCGGCATTTAGCCATCGTGCGCCCTTCCAAACAAGGCCGCCGAGCCCTCGGGATGCCCTCCCCGACGCCCTGGCGGCCCCACCGAAAATCCGACCCGGATAAAAACCGGGCGGGCTTCCGGCGCGACCCGTTGGGTTGCCGTTATTTAACCAGGCCGTCTTTACGGAACATTTCCTTGATGCCGCGCACCGCCTGGCGAATGCGCTGCTCATTTTCGATCAGGGCAAAGCGCACGTAGTCGTCGCCGTATTCGCCAAACCCAATGCCCGGCGAAACGGCCACCTTGGCTTCATCGAGCACTTTCTTGGCAAACTCGAGCGACCCCAGCTTTTGATAGAAAGCGGGTATTTTCGCCCAAATATACATCGAGGCCTTGGGAATATCGACCATCCAGCCGGCCTCGTGCAACCCTTTGACCAGTACGTCGCGACGAACGCGGTACTGTTCGACCACGTGAGCGACCTCGTCTTGCGGCCCTTCCAAAGCGGCAATGGCCGCCACCTGGATGGGCGTAAATGTACCGTAGTCGTGATAGCTTTTAATACGCGCCAGCGCATTGACCAGCTCGCGATTGCCCACCATGAAGCCAATACGCCAGCCCGCCATGTTGTAGCTTTTGCTCATGGTGAAGAACTCGACGGCCACATCGCGTGCTCCCTCGACCTGCATGATGGAAGGTGCAACATAGCCATCGAACGTAATGTCGGCATAGGCCAGGTCGTGCACCACCAGAATGCCGTGCTCTTTGGCCAGCGCCACAACGCGCTCAAAAAACGACAGTTCGACGCACTGAGCGGTGGGATTGCTTGGGAAACCCAGAATCATCATTTTGGGCTTGGGAATGCTTTCCCGTACGGCACGTTCGATTTCCTCGAAGAAATCAAGCCCTGGCACCATGGGTACCGAACGAATGTTCGCGCCGGCAATCACCGCGCCATAGATATGGATGGGATAGCTGGGATTAGGCACCAGCACCGTGTCGCCCCGATCAAGCGTGGCCAGCATCAAGTGAGCCAGGCCTTCTTTCGACCCTATGGTCACGATGGCTTCGGAATCGGGGTCGAAACTGACGCCATAACGGCGCTCGTACCAGCCGGTAATGGCTTTGCGCAGGCGCGGGATGCCTTTCGATACGGAATACCCGTGCGTGTCGGGCCGGCTGGCTACTTCAACCAGCTTATCGACAATATGCTTGGGCGTGGCGCCATCGGGATTCCCCATGGACATGTCGATAATATCCTCGCCGCGTCGTCGCGCCGCCATTTTCAACTCGCCAGTGATGTTAAAAACGTAGGGCGGTAAACGCTCTATGCGCGGAAAATTCGTCATGATGCACCTTGGGTTCGAAAAATGGGGGAGAGCCCCGATTGGTAGTTGCGCCGCAGCAAATATCGTAATCTAGCGCATACGCGTATAGGCCGCAAATAGCCCAGTAGTTTAATCGATCCCGAATCAGCATTAAAGCAAGATCTGAACGATAGGATTGCGCTATGATCACCTATGATCTTGGGAGTTTTCAGTGCAACTACAATCCGAATCCAATCCTGCGCTCAACACCGTCACGGCGTATGGGCAAGATTTCATTGAAATCAATAAGGTGCCGTACGAACATGCTGTGTATTTCGCCCCCGAGGGCGAAATCAGGCATTGGCCGGTCGAAACCGTTGCCGACATCACCGCGTCGCGCCTGAGCGAAGTGGCGGGTTTAAACGATCTGGCGGCCGACCCAATGGCCTTTCTCGATAACGATGTTGCGTCGCAAAAACCGCCGGACGCCCCGGAGGTCATCTTAGTGGGAACAGGGCTAAAACAGCAGTTTTTGCCGCCCCACGCCACGCAAGCGCTGCTCAAGCTGGGTATTGGGGTCGAAACCATGAGCACCCAGGCCGCAGCGCGCACTTACAATATATTGATGGCAGAAGGACGCCGCGTTATTGCCGCGCTTCTGCCGCTGGAGCCGTAACGATGAGTCAACTTTCCGTCGGGAAAACCCTGCCCGAATTCAACGCTGATAGCACCCAGGGTCCGGTCAGTCCCGCCACCCTTAAAGGCAATAGCGCCGTGCTGTACTTTTACCCCAAGGACAACACACCGGGCTGCACCACCGAAGCGCAAGGCTTCCGCGACAGCTACGGCGACTTCCAGGCGGCCGGCTGCGTCGTCATCGGCATTTCGCGCGATTCGCTCAAGTCGCATAGCAATTTCACTGAAAAGCAGGCCCTGCCCTTCGCCCTGATCAGCGACGCCGACGAAACGCTATGCAATCTGTTCGGTGTCATGAAAATGAAAAACATGTACGGTAAACAGGTACGGGGCATCGAACGCAGTACATTTCTGATTGATGCAAACGGAGTCCTGGTTCGCGAATGGCGCGGACTGCGGGTGCCGGGCCACGTCGACGAGGTTCTGCAAGCGGTGCGCGATCTGTCATAGTGTGTAAGAACACGCCAGCCATACGACCCTACTTAACGCTCAGGAGCAAAATCGTTTATGCCGTTACCTAAGTTGCCTACCCGTCTTGGGACTCTTGTCGATGTGCTCGCCGGTTTCGAGACCGAGGCTGAAGAACAGGCAACCACCCTGGCGCCCAGCCCCGTGCCTCCCCGCGCTCCCATGGCGAAACAAACGCCCACGCCAGCCATCCTGCTCAAGCCCGCCGAGACACCGGAGGCAAAGCCCGCGACCAAACCCGTGGCCAAGCCTGTGGCCGCCAAAAAAGCAACGTCGACGCGGCCGGCCAAAAGAACCCGCCTGCCTGTTGCCAAGCGCAAGCTTTTCGTTTTGGACACCAATGTGTTGCTGCACGATTCGAACTCGCTTTTCAAGTTCGAAGAACACGATATTTTCCTGCCCATGATCGTGCTCGAAGAGCTCGATCATCAAAAAAAGGGCATGTCGGAAGTCGCCCGCAACGCGCGCCAGGTCAGCCGGTCACTGGACGGCCTGGTCGGCAACTCGAACGAACTGCAGAAGGGCCTTGCGCTCGATGCGCTGGGCAATGTCGAAGCCTTGGGCAACCTGCACTTTCAGACGGCCGCGCTGAACGCCGAACTGCCCATCGAGCTTCCCCTGGGCAAAGCCGACAATATTATCCTGAATGTCGTTCACGCCCTGCAATTACAGCATCCCAAGCGCCACGTCGTCCTGGTGTCCAAAGACATCAATATCCGGCTCAAGGCGCGGGCCCTGACGCTGCACGCCGAAGATTACTTCAACGACCATGTGCTGGACGACTCCGATCTGCTGTACGACGGCGTCCTGCCCCTGCCCGAAAACTTCTGGACCAAGCATGGCAACGATGTCGAATCATGGCAACAGGGCGGCACCACCTTTTATCGCATCAAAGGCCCGTTGTGCGCCGAATTCATTGTCAATGAATTCGTCTACTTCGAAGGCGAACTGCCCTTGTATGCGCAAGTCAAGGAAGTCAGCGGAAAAAGCGCGGTGCTCGCCACGCTGCGCGACTACAGCCACGGCAAGAACAATGTATGGGGCATTACCGCACGCAATCGCGAACAGAACTTTGCCCTTAATCTGCTGATGAACCCCGATTGCGACTTTGTTTCGCTGCTGGGCCAGGCCGGCACCGGGAAAACGCTGCTGGCGCTGGCGGCGGCACTGACACAAACCCTGGAAACCAAGCGCTACACCGAGATCATCATCACGCGGGCGACAGTGCCCGTGGGGGACGACATCGGCTTCTTGCCCGGCACCGAAGAGGAAAAAATGTTGCCCTGGATGGGCGCTCTTGAAGATAACCTGGAAGTCTTGCACCTGGGCATCGGCAACAATGAAATCACCCCCAATACCGGCGGGCCAGATCCATCCAAGAACTCGACCATGGAACTTATCCGCTCGCGCATTAAAGTGAAATCGCTCAATTTCATGCGCGGCCGCACCTTCCTGAACAAGTTCCTGATTATCGACGAAGCGCAAAACCTGACGCCCAAACAAATGAAGACGCTGGTGACACGGGCGGGCCCAGGTACGAAAATTGTGTGTTTGGGAAATATTGCGCAGATCGATACGCCTTACCTGACGGAAGGCAGCTCAGGCCTGACTTACGTGGTCGATCGCTTCAAGGGCTGGCCTCATGCAGGGCATATTACCCTGCAACGGGGCGAACGTTCGCGGTTGGCCGATTATGCCAGCGAAGCGCTGTAAAGGCCGATCTTGAAACAAAGGGGGGCCGCCGGCGCTTTTGCAGATTAATGCTTATTGCGCCTGCCTCCCCCTGCTACTTCACGCTAATGCCCTTCAGCACGCCGCCCCACTTAGTCGACTCGTCCTGCACAAACTTCGTAAACTGCGCTGCCGACATAGGCATGGTCTCGGCCCCCATGCCCAGCAACTGCTCGCGAACCGCGGGGAGCGAAATAACCTTATTAATCTCGCGATTTAGTTTATCGACTACGGCAACAGGCGTCCCCTTGGGCGCGAACACCCCGTACCACGCGCTGGCGGCATAGCCTGGCACACCCGCCTCGGCAATCGTCGGAATATCGGGAAGCGCCGAGGAACGCTGTGGATTGGCGACCGCTATCGGACGCATTTTCCCCTCTTTCACATAGGGCAGTACCGTCGCCATATCAAACGTCATTGACACCCGCCCACCCAGCAAATCGACCATCGACGGAGAAATGCCTTTATAAGGCACATGCTGAATGTCAATTTTGGCCATCGATTTCAACAGCTCACCCGCCAAATGCTGCGACGTACCCACGCCGCCCGAAGCATAGGACAGCTTCCCGGGATTATCGTTCGCATAAGCAATCAGTTCTTTCATGTTGTGAATGGGCAGCGACGGGTTGACCACCAGCAATAAGGTGCCCGTCGCCGCCAACGCCACCGGTGCAAAATCCTTTTGCGGGTCATAGCGCAGGTCATCGTAAAAATAAGGGTTGGTCGCATTCGTCCCGATCGACCCCATCAATAACGTCAGCCCATTGGGCTGGCTTCTGGCCACGTATTCCGCCCCGATGCTTCCGCCAGCGCCGACCTTGTTCTCGACCACCATATTCCAGCCCAGGTCTTTATTCAGATGCTCAGCAATAACCCGCGCCAGAATATCGGTTAAACCGCCCGCCCCAAAAGGCACAATCAGACGAATCGGCCCCGATGGGTAAGCGGTCTGCGCTATAACACGTTGACCGGGCATCACCGCCATCATGGCCACGAGCACGAAAGCCAGCCATTTTGTCATCAATGCCGGTATGGAAACAGCCATTTTTCTTATTAACATTGCGTCCACTCCTATACTAATTTTTCTTACCGCAGCGCATAAATCGCTTATTTCCCATCCGGATCAATGCGTTCCGTCCAAGATGGCCCCATTCTTACGCAAGCAATCACGCAGATGCTTCACATCAAGCTGGCGCAAATCGCCGCCAGTGCCCCGAGCAGCCAGCAAAGCCGTCGCCGTTCCGGCCGCCTGCCCCATCGCCATGCACGGTCCCATTACCCGTACCGATCCGTGCGCGGCCCTGTCTGCGGAAATGCAGCGGCCAGCCAGAACCACATTGGAGACGCCCCTGGGCAACAGACTGCGCCACGGTATGTCGTAAGAGCCGCCGTCATCGACCGGTATCCTTATCTGGCCCGCACCGTCCTGATGAATGTCCACGTGATGGCTGCCTTTAGCGATGCCATTTTCGCTTTTACGCGCCCTGAGCACATCTTGTTCAGACAAAGCCTCTTCACCATGGATGCGCCGAGTCTCTCGAATGCCAATACGCGGCGCCATACCGGAAAAAGAAGCATGCTCGAAACCTGGAATATGGTTCTTCATAAAACGCGTACACGTTTCGATCTGCTCCGCCAATGTTCCCAGGACGGAGCTGAGCTGCTGGGTATTGAGCGCGTTGATATTGGCCACACGCGTCGTATTCAGGCAAACCTCCTGGCGCACCTGCGACGTAGGCTGGATCATGATCAGGGCGGTAGGATACATATGCCCCTGGGCAATGGCCTCCGACAAGACCTTGCCGTCGCCTTTGATGAACACCGTGGGCTGTCCCTGTTTTAACAACTCTTGGGTAATCTGCGCGTCGGTTCTGCCACCCCGGATGGCATCACTCTCGCCCAGAGCAAAGTTTTCCGGGCAAGATTGCACATACGCCAGCAAGCCTGCAGTGTCTACGCCACTCATTCTGAACATCATGGACAGGGGCTGGAACTCTCCGTCTTTGCCGCCAAGATCGAAAGCCGCACCGGCCAGCACGGCCAGATCGCCATCGCCTGATGCATCCACAAAAAAAGGCGCTTGAACACGCAGATGTCCACTTTTATTCAGAACCTTCGCCGCGCGGACTGTGCCGTCTTCGACTTCGGCGTCGTACAAGAAACTGTGCAAGAGAAGCGTAACGCCATAACGCCCTAGCAAACGGGCAATCGCCAGCTTCATTACCTCCGGATCAAAACACACATACCAAATCAAACGCCAGTCGTTCAGCGGTCCAATATATCCGCCCAGGCGTGCGCACTCTTCAAATAATTCGCTCCCCACTCCGCCCAATATCCATTCGCCGCGTGCGTTTAACGCGCCATCCACGGCCATGCCGGTCAATAGTTCGCCTCCGGGCATAGAGCCCGCATCAATCAAAATTGTCCGGGCTCCTGTCTTGGCCGCAGCGATGGCGGCGCAGATGCCGGCCGCTCCGGCCCCGAGCACCACCACATCCGCATTCAGCTCTTGTATCCTGGTAGTTTGCATCATCATTCCATAGTATGAACAATCGTCATTTGATCTGAAATCAAAATTGCTCGATAAAATTAGACTCGATGCGAATATTATGTAATTTATTTACCCTTGGATGACACTTAAGCCGCGTAAGTTTTCCATATTATGAACAAACGGATGCCCCTGACGAAAAACGATCCGCCCGGAACGCAATCGCTGCAACGCACTTTTGCCGTACTGCGAGCTCTGTCCAGTCGACATGGCGGATGGAAGCTCGGCGAGCTTGCCGCTTATTGCCAATTGCATCACTCAACCTTGCATCGAATACTGGCAGCGCTGAGCAAAGAAGAAATGGTCGCGCGTGATCCCCGCACACAACTTTACGTGCTTGGGCGGCTGGCCTTTGAACTGGGCGTGGCCGCCCAACCCAGGCACGACTGGCGGGCCCTTAGCGCACAAACGCTCGACGAGCTCGCTATCCAAACAGGCGATACTGCTTTTCTGAACATACGCAGCGGCCCCGATTCGGTCTGCATCGATCGGCGGGAGGGCAGCTATCCGGTCAAAGCCCTGACGGTAGAGATCGGAGCCCGTCGCCCTCTTTGCGTCTCGGCCGGCGGCGCCGCCATTTTGACGCGCTTGCCCGACGCTGAAATCCAAGCCATCCTGGCCGCCAGCCAGACTTATATGAAGCGATTTCCCGCCGACCGGCTTGCCGCGGTAATGCGTGTGCTGGAAACCTCTCGCCAGCTGGGATACGGCTATAACAGCAACTTGATCGTCAACGGAGTCAGCGCCATTGGCGTGGCGATTACAGATTCGCTGAACCGGCCCATTGCGGCGCTTAGCATTGCCGCGATCTCGTCCCGCATAACAGGCTCGCGTTTGCAGAAAATCGTCGCCCTGCTGCAAGACCAGGCCCATAGCCTGAGCCGGAAATTGCAACAGCATCAGCTAAAATAGCATTAAACCGACCTGCCCGGCTTTTATGATGCAGCTTGCTTATTTATAGCTTGGCTCGCCTTTCCCTGCTTTACTTGCCCCTTTTAATGCCCCGTTTTCTTTTTAATGCCTTCGGTGTCTTTTAATATGAACGCTCAAACCTCAACTCGACCGATAGGCATTACCTTGGGCGATGCCGCCGGCATTGGGCCGGAAATCATAGTCAAGCTGTTCGCGGCCGGCCTGCCCACACCCGCCGTGGTTTACGGCGACGCCGGTGTTTTGCTGGCCACCATCAAACGGCTTGGGCTGGACAGACAGCTAACGGTCAACGTTCTGGATGGCATCGGCGATGCCCAGCTCCCCCAGCCCGGCGTCCTGCCCGTCATGAACCGCTGGACCCATCTGCCTGCCGACCTGCCTTTAGGACGGATTAGCCCGGCAGCGGGCCGTGCCGCCTACGAGTATCTTTGCCAGGCCATCGACGATGCCCAGGCGGGCCTGCTGCGTGCCATCGTCACGGCCCCGCTCCATAAAAAAGCCATGCAGGCAGGCGGCGCCGATTATCCCGGCCATACAGAAATTCTGGCGGAACGCACCGGCACCCGGCATTACGCCATGATGCTCGCCAACCAGGAACTTCGCGTCATCCTGGTCACTATTCATATGGCCTTGTCTGAAGTGCCTGCCCATATTACGTATGACGCCCAATTGGACACCATACGGCTGGCTCACAAGGCCTGCCTGCAAGCGGGCGTGCCCAACCCGCGCGTGGCGGTGGCCGGGCTTAACCCTCATGCCGGAGAAGACGGCCGGTTCGGGCGCGAAGAGATTGCCGTCATCAGCCCCGCCATCCAGCAGGCCAGGACCGAAGGTGTCGATGCCAGCGGCCCCTGGCCGGGCGACACGATCTTCATGCGGGCCCGTCAGGGCGAATTCGATATTGTCGTGGCGCAATACCACGACCAGGGCCTGATTCCCGTTAAATACCTGGGGGTTGATCATGGCGTGAACGTCACCGTGGGCTTGCCTTTCGTGCGCACCAGTGTGGACCACGGCACCGCCTTTGACATTGCCGGTCAGGGCATAGCCGACCCCAGTTCGCTACGCGCGGCCTACGATCTTGCGCTGGCCATGACACCCTAGCCCGCCCTTCTTTTCCCTCACACAAAATTATTTACTTAACGCTTCGCTTCCAACCGGCTTGTATGACTCCCCGCATTTCCATCGATCCCTTTTTAGTCAAACTGCTGCTTGCCGTCTTGGCGGCAAGCTTTTTTCCGGCTCACGGCTTCGGCGCCGACCTGTTTTCCTGGGCCACCAGTTTCGCCATTGCCCTGCTGTTCTTCCTGCATGGCGCGCGCCTGTCGCGCGAAGCGATTATTGCCGGCGTCTTGCACTGGCGCTTGCACCTGACGATTTTTGCCGTCACATTTGCCGTTTTCCCGCTTTTGGGGTTGCTGGCCAAACCCTTCATTACTTCTTTTGTAACGCATGACCTGTATCTGGGCATTTTGTTTCTATGCTGCCTGCCCGCGACGGTTCAATCGGCCATTGCCTTCACCTCGATCGCGCGCGGCAATGTCCCTGCAGCCGTCTGCAGCGCGTCCGCTTCCAGCTTGCTGGGGGTGTTCATCACCCCTTTACTGGTAGGGCTCATACTGGTCGAGGGCGGCTCCGGCACAGCTCCGGTTTCGTTCGATGCCATTGGCAAGATCATGCTGCAGCTCCTGATGCCGTTTATAGCAGGTCAATTGCTGCGCCCCTGGATCGGAAGCTGGGTAAGAAAACGCCACGGCGCCCTTAAGAATGTCGATCAAGGAACGATACTGCTGGTGGTCTACACGGCCTTTTCAGCCGCTGTCATCGGCGGTCTCTGGGCCAACACCCCCCTTTCCGCGCTGCTCAGCCTGGTCGTTATTTGCGCCATTCTATTGGCGGTGGTGCTGGGCATATCACTGCTCATCGGGCGCCTGTTCAGATTCAACATCGAAGATCGCATCACTTTGCTTTTTTGCGGTTCGAAGAAAAGCCTCAGCTCCGGCATTCCCATCGCCAATATTCTGTTCGCCGGTCACGCGGTCGGCGCCATCGTATTGCCCATTATGATTTTTCACCAGATCCAGTTGATCGTCTGCGCCGTCATTGCGGGCGCGTATGCAAACCGCCCCATAACGAACAAGCACGGTAAGACCCAAGCCAACGCCACCGCAAAACCATAAAAATCGGGCTTGCACCGAAAAACGGCTGCAAGCCCTGCGCTTCCATCTCTATGGCCTCGTCTTATTCCTCAGGAATAAAGCCCGAACCCGAGGTAAAGTTCAGGAACCGGGTGCTGGCTCCCTGGAATGTCAGACGCACGCTTCCGATCGGACCGTTACGCTGTTTACCAATAATGATCTCGGCCGTGCCCTTGTCGGGCGAATCGGGGTTGTAAACCTCATCGCGATAAATAAACAGAATCACGTCCGCGTCTTGCTCAATAGCCCCGGACTCACGCAAATCGCTCATGACGGGGCGCTTGTTGGGGCGCTGTTCCAGGCTTCGGTTTAACTGCGACAGGGCAATCAGCGGGCAGTTCAGCTCTTTGGCCAGCCCTTTGAGCGAACGGCTGATTTCAGAAACCTCAGAGGCCCGGTTCTCGCCGGAAGAGTTGCCTGACATGAGCTGCATATAGTCGATAATAATCAAACCGAGCTGGCCGCACTGACGCGCCAGCCGGCGCGCTCGGGCACGCACTTCCATGGAGCTTAGCGCGGGCGTTTCATCGATATAAATCTGCGCTTCCTGCACTTGCTGAACCGCATGGGTCAAGCGCGGCCAGTCATCGGCGGTCAGCTTGCCGGTACGCATGCGATGCTGATCAAGCATGCCCACCGAACCGACCATACGCATCGCCAGTTGTACCGCACCCATTTCCATGGAAAACACGGCAACCGGCAACCCCTGCTCGATCGCGACGTGCTCGCCGATATTCATTGAAAACGAGGTCTTGCCCATGGAGGGACGCCCGGCCACGATGACCAGGTCGCCCGGCTGCAGACCCGACGTCATGCTGTCCAGGTCGCTAAAGCCGGTGGGAACCCCCGTTATATCGGAATTGCCTTCACGATGATAGAGCTCGTCAATACGCTCGACCACCTGCGTGAGCAGCGGCTGAATATTCTGAAACCCGGTCTCGCCGCGGGAACCCTCTTGGGCGATCTGAAATACCCGGGACTCGGCTTCGTCGAGCAGTTGCCGCGCTTCCTTGCCTTGAGGATTAAACGCCCCGGCGGCGATTTCATCGGCAACCGAGACCAGTTTGCGCAGCATCGAGCGTTCACGCACGATTTCAGCATAGCGCCGAATGTTGGCCGCGGAAGGCGTGTTGTGCGCCAGCGCATTCAAGTACGCCAGCCCGCCGACTTCGTCGGCCTTGCCGGCGCTGGACAAGGACTCATTGACCGTAACCACATCGGCCGGCCGGGCCAATGCAATAAGACGAGTGATGTGCTGCCAAATAATGCGGTGATCGAAACGATAAAAATCGTCGTCGCCCAATACGTCGGTCACCCGGTCGAAGGCTGAGTTATCAAGCAACAAGCCGCCCAGCACCGACTGCTCCGCCTCGATTGAATGCGGCGGTACGCGCAGGTAATCCAGTTGCGGCTCAACGGTTAGTTTTTTGCTTTTCAAAATCAGTACCTCAGTGCAGCTATTTCATTTATATCAATTGTGAACTTCCAGGCGGGACATAGCCGGCGCCTTTTTTGTGCGGCAAGCGAAGCCGACACAGTTTACGATTGATTTAAAGGGAATACCCTGGCTTAAATGAAAAAAGCCGGTTTACACCGGCTTTTTTTCTACAGAACACGGCGCACTTTCGCAAGAGAGAAAATACGCCCTGCGGCAAGACGGTTGTTTAGACCATTTCGCCTTGCACAAGAACTGTAATGTCCACGGTCACATCAGGATGCAACGCAATCTGGATAGGGAACTCGCCCACAGCCTTGAGCGCGCCATCAGCCAGACGTACTTGCGATTTTTCGACGGTAAAGCCTTCTTTGACCAGCGCCGCAGCGATGTCCATCGTTGTGACCGAACCGAACAAACGACCGTCAACACCGGCTTTCTGTGAAAGCTTGAGTGTCAGACCGGAGAGTTTTTCGCCAGTTGCCTGAGCGGCAGCCAACTTTTCAGCCGAAATCTTTTCGAGCTCGGCGCGGCGTGCTTCGAATTCTTTCAGGGCTGTTTCCGTAGCACGACGGGCGATTTTTTTAGGAATCAGGTAGTTGCGGGCATAGCCATCGCGAACACGGACGACTTCACCCAGATTACCCAGATTAACGACTTTTTCGAGCAGAATAACTTGCATGACGATAGGCCCCGGATTAGTTATGGTTATCGGTGTAAGGCAACAAGGCCAGGAAGCGGGCACGCTTGATAGCGGTGTCCAGCTGACGTTGGTAGTGTGCCTTGGTGCCAGTCAAACGTGCAGGAATGATCTTGCCGTTTTCCTGGATGAAATCACGCAAGGTATCCAGATCTTTGTAATCGATTTCTTCAACGCCAGCAGCTGTGAAACGGCAAAATTTGCGGCGTTTGAACAGCGGGTTTTGCTGGGTGAATTTACGTTTTTCTTTGCCTTTTTTGAAGAAAGCCATAGTGTGCCTCTTTAGTTTTTGGGCTTGCGGCCCAAGCTGTATGTACTATGCATCGAGTCGGTTAATGGCTCGCGCAATTGAAAATTGCCAGTAGGTTTTTACTAAACGACGACAGATGCGCCACCTGCAAAAACCCGGTCTGCCTGTTGTATGTGCAACACCAGCTTGCTTGAGCCTTTTCGAGCAGCGGCTAAAAAGCCTTCTATCGACAAGACTGCACCTAGCGGGGTGTCGGCCAACAACAAAGCGACGTCTCCGAGGGCAACGGCGGAAAGCACCAGTTCAATTCGGCGGACCACACCGGCTTCCTGGACTTCCGACTCGTGGTTCAGCAGCATTTCGACCGCCGGCAACCCAGCTGGGGTATACCGTAGAGGCTTAACCTCTAGTGCGCTGGCCGTTATGACAACCTGATTCACGCTGTTGCTCGAGACAACGGGCAATTACTCCGATTCCGTCGCGTTAGCGGCTACGTTTTCGGTGGATGCTTTGCGAGCCTCTTCGCGCTCAACCGACTTCATCATGATTGAAGGCGCTGTCGTGGCTTTTTTCGTTTTGATAACGATGTGACGCAAAATGGCATCGTTATAACGGAAAGCATGCTCGAGCTCGTCCAGCGTAGGCTGACCGCACTCGATGTTCAGGCAAACGTAGTGAGCTTTGACCAGTTTCTGGATCGGGTAGGCCAATTGGCGGCGACCCCAGTCTTCCAGACGATGCACCTGACCACCGTTACCGGTGATCACGCTTGTATAGCGCTCGATCATGGCGGGCACTTGCTCGCTTTGATCGGGATGCACAATAAACACTACTTCGTAGTGACGCATAAATACACTCCTTGAGGATATGCCGCGCCAAACACGGCTTGAACCCGTAATTGCCAGGCTACCGCCACAAAAAGTTGCCATAGCCACGCCGCAAACAAAACCCCAAAAGGGACAGCCCGTCTTTACCTGTTGCAGATAAAAATCGAGCAAGAAACCGCTAATAATAGCATGGGCGGGCAGTCGCCGCCAAGCTAAAACCATGAAAGATCAAACATCCAGGTCCGGCCCGCTTAGCATGCCAACGCGCCGGCGCCCCGCCTACCCTTCCACAACGGCATAAGCGGAATGATTATGAATCGACTCAAAGTTCTCGGCCTCGACCCGAAAGCGTTGCACGCCGGCAACACGCTTCAGCTGAACGGCGACATCGCGCACCAGGTCCTCGACGAATTTCGGGTTTTCGTAAGCGCGCTCGGTGACGTATTTTTCGTCGTTACGTTTAAGCAAGCCCCATAGCTCGCATGACGCCTGCTGCTCGATGGAAACGATGAGGGCTTCGACATCGATATCGGCCACACTGTCGAATACGGCCTTGACCGTGACATGAGAGCGTTGGTTATGCGCGCCGTATTCGGATATGGCTTTGGAACATGGACAAAGGCTGGTGACCGGCACCATGACGGTAAGCTCGAACTCAACCCAATCGGCGCGTGCCCTGGCAACCCACTGGACTTCATAGTCCATTAAGCTGGCCACGCCGGACACCGGGGCCGTTTTAGTAATGAAATACGGAAACGTCGCGCTCATGTCGCCTTGCTCGGCACTGAGCAACGGCAGCATGGCTTGCGCCATTTCGCAAAACAACAACGGCGTCATGGGCGTTGTACGGTATTGCTCGAGCAATGCAACAAACCGCGACATATGCGTGCCTTTCTCGTGCGCAGGCAAAGCGACGGTGAGCTCCCAATTCGCCACGGTCGGAAGCGCCGATCCATCGGGCGCGGCAATCAGCATGGGGTGACGCACGCCACGCACTCCGACGCGCTGAATTGGCATATGGCGAGTATCGATGCTGCTTTGCACGTCAGGCATGGCAGCCACGGTATCTATCAGAGAATTCATAATCCAACCTACAAACACCCGGCCTAAAACCGGGTTTCAAAAAAGGCCAACTGTCTATTATCGTATGACAAGCGGCCCAAACCGGCCAAGACCCTAAGACAACAGGGGCATTACAGGCATTCACCCGCCCTGCGCTCGGCTCCGTGCCGCTTAATCGGCGGCCAGTAAGGCGCCAAAGCGGGCCCGCACAGACCGCTCAATACCTTCAGCGTCCAAGCCCAAGCCTTTCAACAAGGCGGCCTGCTCGCCATGATCGATGAACGAATCAGGCAAACCCAGTTGCAGCACCGGCCGCTCGATAGCCTGTGCACTGAAAAATTCGAGCACGGCGCTGCCCGCCCCCCCCATGATCGCCGCCTCTTCCAGCGTGACAAACGCATCATGGCTGGCGGCCAGCTGCAGCAACAGCGACTCGTCCAGCGGTTTCACGAAACGCATGTCGACCAAGGTGGCATCAAGCGTCTGGGCCGCCTTAAGCCCTTGGGGAACCAAGGTGCCGAACCCAAGAATGGCGATTTTCCGACCTTCGCGCAGTACACGCGCCTTGCCCAGCTCAACCGCATCAAGCCCCGGAGCGATCTCGACACCTCGACCCGCGCCACGGGGGTAGCGCACTGACGCTGGCCCCGCGTGCTGGTAACAGGTGCTCAACAGCAAACGCAACTCGTTCTCGTCGGATGGCGTTGCCACGACCATATTGGGCACGCAGCGCAAGAAAGCAATATCGTAATTACCGGCGTGAGTGGCGCCGTCGGCGCCGACCAGCCCCGCCCGATCCAGCGCAAAGGTAACGTCCAGGTTCTGCAAGGCGACGTCGTGAATAAGCTGGTCGTAGCCGCGCTGCAAGAAGGTGGAGTAAATCGCCACCACGGGCTTGAGCCCTTCACAGGCCATACCGGCGGCAAACGTGACCGCGTGCTGCTCGGCGATACCCACGTCGAAATAGCGCGTGGGATACTGCTGCTCGAAAGCCACCATGCCGCTGCCCTCGCGCATTGCCGGCGTAACGCCAACCAGGCGCTGATCCGCCTGCGCCGTATCGCACAGCCACTGCCCGAATACCTGCGTAAACGTGCGCTTGGCGGGCACGGTCGGCTTTTGAATGCCGACGGACGGATCGAACTTGCCCGGCCCATGATAAAGAACCGGATCGGCCTCGGCCAGCTTATACCCCTGGCCTTTTTTAGTGACCACATGCAAGAACTGCAAGCCGCCCAATTCCCGAAGGTTATCAAGCGTAGGAATGAGGGCATCCAGGTCATGGCCGTCGATCGGGCCTACATAGTTAAACCCCAGCTCTTCAAACAAGGTCGCCGGCGACACCATCCCTTTGGCATGGCCTTCAAAACGCCGCGCCAGCTCGAGCACCGGCGGCACATGCTGCAATACGGCCCGGCCTACGTTTTTGGCGGTCGCATAAAAACGGCCCGACATCAGGCGGGCAAAGTAATGATTGAGCGCCCCTACCGGGGGCGAAATCGACATATCGTTATCGTTCAGCACGACCAGCACGTTGACGCCGGGCGTCACGCCGGCGTTGTTCAGCGCCTCGAACGCCATGCCGGCCGTCATCGCTCCGTCGCCGATCACTGCGATATGCTGGCGTTTCAAACCCAGGTTGCGCGAAGCGACCGCCATGCCCAGAACGGCCGAGATCGAGGTGGAGGAATGCGCTGTGCCAAACGCGTCGTATTCGGACTCGCTACGCTTGGGAAAACCTGAAATCCCCCCAAGTTGCCGCAAGGTGCCCATTGCCTCGCGCCGACCGGTCAGTATTTTATGCGGATAAGACTGGTGACCGACATCCCAGACGATCCGGTCGTTGGGCGTATCGAATACATGATGCAAGGCAATGGTGAGTTCAACCGTCCCCAGATTCGACGACAAGTGCCCCCCGGTCTTGGAGACCGACTGCAGCACGAATTCTCGCAATTGCGTCGCAATTTCTTTAAGCTCGCCGCGATTTAACGCACGCAGGTCCGCCGGCGAGTGGATTTGATCAAGAGAGACAGGAGTCATACAAAATAATAAATTGGCAGTAGTCGCCGAAGCGGCAATCGTAAGGATAAACGGCGGTCGCGGAACTTAAATGCGCTTACTTCAAACAGCGATCCCCATACGGTGTCACGCGTCGGTTTGCGATGGCCGGTCAGCGATTGCGGTTCACAATATAGTCGGCTATGTCGTCCAGCCGCTTCCCGGCCTCGCCCAAAGGCAAGGAGGCGGCGCGAGCTTCGGCGCGCAAGACATGAAGGAACTCCCCGGCCCCATCCAGGCCTAACAGCGATACATAGGTGGGTTTATTTTCTGCTGCATCCTTGCCCGCCGTCTTACCCAGTGTAGCCGTATCGGCGGTAACATCCAAAATATCGTCGGCCACCTGGAACGCCAGCCCTATCGCCGCGGCATAGGCGTCAAGACACTCGCGCGCCGCTGAGCTGGCGCCGGCGACAATGCCGCCCAGTTGCACACTGGCCACCAGCATGGCGCCCGTTTTCATCATATGCATGGTCTGCAACTGTTCGCGCGTCAAGGCCATGCCTACGCTGGCGCAATCGATGGCTTGCCCGCCGGCCATGCCCAGACTGCCGCCGGCACGTGCCAGAATCTCGATGGCCTGCACGGTCAGGGCGGGGGCAATAGGCATTTGCGCCAATAGTTCGAACGCCAAAGGCTGAAGCGCGTCGCCGGCCAGCATGGCGGTCGCCTCGCCGAACTTCACATGGGTGGTCGGACGGCCACGGCGCAAAGTATCGTCGTCCATGCACGGCAGATCGTCGTGGACCAGCGAATACGCATGAATGAGTTCGACAGCGGCCGCGGCATGATCAAGGGCCATGTCCTGAGCCGAAGCGGCGACGCCTGAAGCCAGCGACGCTTCGCCCGCCGCATAGACGAGGGCGGCGCGAATACGTTTACCCGAACCCAGAACGGCATAACGCATGGCCTGATGCAGCAATGCAGGCGCCATGTCGGTCGCGGGCAAAAGCTGATCGAGCACGCGCTCGGTATGCTGCACCCGGTCGGCAAGCCAGCGAGAAAAATCGGTTTGCGGCGCTGCCATGCTTAATCCTCGTCGATATCAGGCGTATCGGTGAAAGGCTTGAGCAAATTCCCCTGCAACACCTTCACCTGTTGCTCGGCCGAGTCGAGCAGCTTCTGGCAAACCCTGGCCAACTCGACCCCTCTTTCGTAGGCGGCCAGCGACTGATCCAAAGGCAGCGCCCCATTTTCCATTTGCCCAACCAGCGCCTCGAGCTGCGCCAGGGCTGAGGAAGCGGATTATCGCCTGTGCGTCCTGACGCAACGGCCTTGGTCTTGCCGGGCTTCGCGTCGGGAGGGGTATTGCTATCAACCATCGGGTTTTCCAAAAATAAAGGGCGGCGAGTGCCGCGCCGGTTTCATCGACTCTTTAGAGATTGTACGAGATGCGAGCCGGATCCGCCCGAAACAGGCCATGGCCCTCCGGTCGCACGAAACAGGCCACGGTTTTACCTGCGGCTGGGGTGCTGCTGACGCCGTCACTCGCCCCTGGCGACCGGACGAGCCGGATCACTGCACCACTCGCTCCACGAGCCCGGATAAAGACTTGAACCGCCCAGGCCGGCAAGCTCCATGGCGAACAGGTTATGGCATGCGGTGATCCCCGAACCGCACTGATGCACCACGGTAGAAGGCGCTGCACCACCCAGCACGGAACCGAACTCAACGCGTAATTCAGCGGGCGACTTGAACCGACCGTCTGGCAAGATATTCAAGGTATTGGGCCGGTTCAACGCCCCCGGGATGTGGCCCGCAACCGGGTCCATGGGCTCGGTCTCGCCGCGAAACCGGTTGCCGGCACGGGCGTCCAGAATCGTAAATTTTGGATCGCGCAAATTCGCTTCGACCGCCTTGACATCCAGGACAGGCATCCCAGCTTTGACCTCCCCGGCCACTTCCTGCGGTTTCCCGGGCGCCTTATTGACCCCGGTCTGGACCTGACCGCCCGCCTCCAGCCAAGCTTGCCATCCGCCGTCGAGTACGGCGACCCGATCATGCCCCAGCCAGCGCAACATCCACCAAAGATGGGCGGCAAACATGCTGTTGCCGGCATCATAAACCACGACCTGGGTGTCGGTGGTGAGTCCGTAAGCCTGCATGAGCGAGGCAAATTCGTTAAGCGAGGGCAAGGGATGGCGCCCATTGCGACCTGTCTTGGGTGCGGAAAGCTGACGCTCGTGATCCAGATAAAAAGCGCTCGGCACATGCCCTTGTTCGTACGCAAGACGACCGGCATCGTGGTCGGCCAAATCGTGTCGCACATCGAAAACCAGCCAACCGCCGCCTTGAAGACCGGTTTGCAACTGGGCCGCGCTAATCAGTAAATCAGACACTTTGCGAACTCCTTGAAAAAAACTCAGGCGGAGACACCCGCCTTGGATTCGACTGCCGGGGTGCCGCGCATGACACGGTCTTCGCTGACCGTGCGCCAGATGGACAGCAAACCCGAACCTATGATCAATGCCATGCCGCACCACGCCAGGATATCGGGGTGATCGTCCCAGAAGAGGATGCCCAGGACCGACGCAAATATAATCGTTGTGTACTGAAGCGCTGCCGTCAGCAGCGCCGAGCCCAGGCCGAAAGCGCGCGTCATGGCCAACTGCCCTACCAGCCCCGCCGTGCCAATACCGATCAATGCCAACCAGGCGTTCAGGCTCAAAACATCCCACCCTTCAATGCCCAGCCCGACCAGGCTGGTCAAGCACACACCGGTCGAAAATATAAGGACTGTACGCCACTCGGGTTCGCCAATGCGCCCAAGCTCACGGATCTGCATCATGGCAATGGCGGAAAAGCCGCCAGCAGCCAGGCCCATGACGGCCGCCAGGAAGTGGTCATGCTCGATACTGGGGCGCAACACCCCGACCACCCCTAAAAAACCGAGCAGCACGGCGATAATACGCACCGGGTCGCGTTGGGTGCCGCCCCAGCCCAGCATCCAGCCCGCAATAAACAAGGGCGCGGTGTAATTCAAGCTGATGGCGGTTGACAAGGGCAGATGCGCCAAGGCATAAAAACCCAGCCACATGGACGTCAGCCCGGTTACATTACGGAAAACATGCGGCCTCCAGCTTGGGGGCGCGATGGCGCGACGAGTAAACCAGGCCCAAAAAAACAGCAACAGAACCGAAGGAACACCCCGGAACAACACCACCTGCGGCAACGATGCGCCCACATCGGAAGCCACTTTCACACAGGCCCCCATGATGGCAAATGCCAGGCATGCCAACAACATCCACAGAGACTGCATTGGTTACATGACCCCGTTTAAAACAGACGAAGTCGATACTATACTCCGCAACTTCGACCATGAATTAAGCAAAATACTTTAAATAGTCGAACCACAGACCATATAGAATGTCATAGTATGCCGCTTCTTTTGTAGGAAACCCCAGTTATGAAACGTATTGCTTTATTTTTGATTACCAATATCGCCGTTATGGTGGTGCTAAGCGTCACCATGAACGTGCTGGGCGTCGGGCGCTACCTGACCGCCAATGGGCTCGATCTCACGCAACTGCTTATTTTTTCGGCGCTGTTGGGGTTCACCGGTTCGATCATTTCCTTGCTGATGAGCAAATGGATGGCCAAGCGAAGCACAGGCGCCCGGGTCATCGATCCCAGCGCGCCGGCCAACGCCCGTGAAGCCTGGCTGGTCGACACCGTGCATCAGTTGGCGGATCGCGCCGGCATCGGTCATCCTGAGGTAGCCATCTACGACGGAGCGCCCAACGCTTTCGCCACCGGGGCATTTAAGAACGACGCCCTTGTGGCCGTATCGACGGGCTTGCTTGAAAGCATGACCGAAGAGGAAGTCGCGGCGGTGCTGGGACACGAAGTCGCCCACGTCGCCAATGGCGACATGATCACCCTGACTCTCATACAGGGTGTCGTCAACACGTTCGTCATCTTCCTGGCCCGCGTGGTCGGCTACTTTGTCGATCAGGTCCTGCTCAAGAATGACAGGGGCATCGGCATGGGTTACTACGTCACCGTCATTGCCTGTGAACTGATTTTCGGCGTCCTGGCATCCATTATCGTCGCCTGGTTTTCACGCCAGCGCGAATACCGCGCCGACGCCGGCGCAGCTAGCCTGATGGGCTCGCGTGAACCCATGATCCGCGCGCTGGCCCGCCTGGGCGGCATCGAACCCGGCGAGCTGCCCAAATCGTTCGAAGCGTCGGGCATCTCGGGCGGACGCGCGATCAGCGCCATGTTCTCCACCCATCCGCCCATTACCGCTCGCATACACGCCCTGCAAGCCGCTCAACGCATTTAATGGCGTTCAGCATGCTTAGCGCTCACCCATGAAAGAGCTTTTTGCGCTCTTGAACTTTGCCGGCTATGTCGCCCTGCTGCTTTGGGGCGTGCATATGGTTCAAAGTGGTGTCCAGCGCGCCTTTGGTGCGGCGCTGGGAGTGGCGCTGGGCCATGCCCTGGGAACGCGCACACGCGCCTTTTTTGCGGGACTGGGCATTACCGCAGCCATACAAAGCAGCACCGCCACCGGACTGATGATCACCAGCTTCGCCGCGGGCGGGTTGGTGTCCCTGATTCCCGGGCTGACCGCCATGCTCGGGGCCAATGTCGGCACCACCATCATCGTCCAGTTGCTGTCGTTTAACCTGACCGCGCTGGCGCCCGCTTCGATTCTGGTGGGCGTTTGGCTCTTCATGCGCAATCAGCCCAGCCGGCGCCGCGATCTGGGCCGCGTATTTATCGGCCTGGGTCTGCTGTTGCTGGCCCTGCACCAATTGGTCAGTATCTTTGCCCCCATACAGACCGCCTACCTGTTTCAGGTAATACTCGACGCGCTGACGACTCAACCCCTGATTGCGCTGATTCTGGCGGCCGCGTTCGCCTGGGCCGCACACTCAAGCGTCACGGCGGTCGTCCTGGTCATGTCGCTGGCCTCGCATGGCCTGGTTACACCAGAGCTGGCCTATGCCCTGGTGCTGGGGGCCAACCTGGGAACCTCGATCAACCCGATTATCGAAGGCGTCAATAGCGACGACCCTGCCAGCAAACGCCTGCCGGTCGGAAATTTCGGCATGCGGCTGGCGGGCTGCATCATCGCCCTGGCGCTGTTGCCCTGGATACCCCTGTTCATGAACCTGCTGTCCCACGACGCGGGGCGATCCGTGGCCAATTTCCATACGCTCTTCAATATCGCCATCGCGCTTGTGTTCTTACCGCTGCTCAAGCCCTATGCCGCTTTGCTCACGCGTCTTTTACCTAAGCGCCTGGACCCCAACGACCCGTCCAGGCCGCTTTATCTGGACGAGTCCGCCCACGAAGTTCCCGCCATTGCCATAGGCAATGCGGCACGCGAAGCGCTACGGCTCTCCGACATGCTGGAAACGGTGCTTAATATTGCCCAGGCCGGCTTTCGCCGCGACAACCGCCATCGCATCGCTCAGGCGCGCGATCTCAACAATGCCATCGGCCGGCTGGACAACCACATCACAACCTATTTGGCCACGCTCGATAAAGAAAATATGAACCAGGACGATAATCGCCGTTTTAGCGATGTGCTGGCGTTTTCATCCAACATCGCCCACGCGGCCAGCGCCGCCATCAACGGCTTGTTGTCACATACCAGCACCTTGCGCAAAAAGGGCTGGACGCTAAGCGCCGAGCAGTCGCGCGAACTGGCCGAAGCCATGGACCGGCTTGTGCGCAATCAACGGCAAACCGCCGCGTTGTTCGTCGCCGAGGACATTAAAAGCGCGCGGCAACTGGCACTGGAAAAAGAAGTGTTCCGCGACATCGAACAAACCGCCGCCGAGCAGCACTTGCAGAAGCTCAAGTCGGGCGACCTGACCTCCGTCGAAATCGGCTCACTGCACCTTGAAATACTGCGCGACATCACCATGCTGAACTCGTACCTGGTCAGCGCGGCGGCCTATCCCGTACTGGCCCGCAATGACGAGCTGCTGCCCAATCGCCTGCGCGAAAACGGGGTTTAGGAGTTCCTTATTGCAAGTACGCCTGGATTCGCTGCTTCAAGCCAGGCACAGACAGCGAAGCAACCAGCAGTGCCATATCGCGGTCATGATCGTGGTTGCCCAACGCCTGGCATAGCAGACCCCGTGCGACGGGGCTCAAGTTCAAGGCCGCCCCCTCAGCCTGCCCCAAAATGTCGGTCCAGCCGCCTTGCTCAAGCACCTGAGTCGCAAAGCCCATCTCCAATGCCTGGCCCGCATCGAACGTTTGGCTGGCCTCCAGAATTTCCCGAGCCTTCTGCGCACCGACCAAAGCGGAAAAACGTCCCGTGCCTAACACCAGGCCGAACTTTAACCCTGGCATCCTGAACGAACTTTCTGGTGTGCAAATGCGCCAGCTACAGGCGGCAATCAAATCCACACCGGCACCGAAATTTCTGCCGTGCGCCAAGGCAACCGTCAGTAAACCGGTAGTGGCAATTTTTTGCAGTAACTGCTGTATTCGAATAAATCGCCAACTGATCTCGGCCTGAGATGCTGTATCTATATTCGTAAAATCAAACCCTGCTGAAAAATTCTTGCCGTTACCTTCAAAAACCAAAACCCGGGTATCGCTTCCCGGCGCCGAGTCGATTGCCTCATGCAATGCCTCAACCAGCTCCGCCGACAACGCATTTCTTTTTTCCGCCCGATTCAGTTTAATGATCAGAACCGCGGGGGTCGGCCTGATTAACATGATGTCACCCAATCTATGGCTCCCGTGCGCTCAAAACAGCGGTCTTGATTTCATCATTATGCTCACCCAGTTTAGGGGGTGAAATAAATATAGGCTGCCCCTGACCATTCATCTTGATCGGCGAAGCAAATGTTCTGGTTTTTTGTCCGTCTGGAAGCTCGATGGACTGCACCCACTCCATATGCTCGACTTGCGGATCCGCCAGAACCTCGGAGTAACTATTAATAGGCGCGCAAGGCACCCCTGCCTTCCGAAAAACAGTTAACCAGTGCTCACTGGTTTCGTGCTGAAAAGCCGCTTCCATGATTTCCAAAAGCGCCTGCTGATTTTTGGCTCGATCACTTGGCGAGCCGAAACGCGGATCAAGCAACAAATCGGTACGCGATATGACATTGCATACACTGGCCCAAAGCACGTTATTGCCGGCGGCCATCCCGAAATAGCCGTCACGGCAGCGAAACACCTGATAAGGAGCATTACGCGGATGGGCTGAACCCAACTTCACCGGATCCTTTCCACTGCCAAAATATTCCGAGGTTTGCAGAGCGGCAATACCCAGGGTGGAGCCCAACATGGAAATGTCGATATGCGCGCCATGCCCATCATGTTCTGCTTTGCGCAATGCGCTTACGATGGCAAACGCACCATAAAGCCCTGAAGCAAAGTCGGCGATCGGCACACCACACTTAATGGGCGGGCCTCCGGGGGTACCCGTTACGCTCATGATGCCGCTCATGGCCTGCAAGGTCAGATCGAAGCCTCCTTCCTGAGACCGGGGTCCTGTTTGACCATACGCTGAAATAGAACAATAAACCAGTCGGTTATTTACCTTTTTTAACGTGTCATAACCCAGTCCCAGACGATCCATGACGCCTGGCCGATTATTCTCAATAAGAACGTCAGCAGTAGCTACCAATGACAAAACAAATTCGATGTCGGCTGAATCCTTCAAATTGGCTGTCACTGACTTTTTGTTCCGATTCAACGAAGCAAAATTTTCACTATATCCGCCAGTTAAAGGCGGCCAACTGCGCAAACTATCGCCTCCCTCAGGATTTTCGATTTTGATGACGTTTGCCCCCATGTCCGCTAATAGCATTCCACAAAAGGGCCCTGCTGCCACATTGCACACTTCAAGAACGGTAATTCCCTCTAGTGGTCGATTGGAATTCATACTAACTCCTGCCTCTTCCTTGCTCTAGCACATACACCCGGCGTGTTGCGCAAAGTGTATGTATTAAATGACTGTAACGAGTTTAATTAACTTTAATATCGGCTTGCTTGGCTAAGGCCTTCCACATAGGGATTTCAGTCTTTACGACCTTGTCCAGCTCCTCGGCCGTACCGCCCACCACAACCGCTCCTTGAGCTAAAAAAGCATCTTGTATTTTCTTTTCTTTAGCTGCTTGCGCTATGGCGCCCTGAATTTTATTGATAACTGCCGGCGGTGTATTCGCTGGCGCAAACATGGCATACCAAGAATCCACATTGAAACCGTCAATGCTTTCAGAAACGGAGGGCACATCAGGCAACACAGGTGTACGACTTTTGGTGGACACCGCAAGGGCTTTTAACTGGCCATTTTTTATGAACTGAGTGACAGATGGCAATGAAACCCACAGCAGGGGGATGGTTCCGCCTAACACGTCGATCGTAGCTGGGCCGCCCCCACGATAAGGAATGTGAGTCAGTGGCAGGCCGGTTTTCATCTTGAAGAGCTCGCCCGCAATATGGCTGGGCGACCCCGTTCCAGCCGAACCGTACGGAACTTCGTGTTTAGACTTCTTGGCATAATCCATCAACTCAGCGAGCGATGAAGGCGGAAAAGACGGATTGGCCACTAAAATTTGCGGTGCCGACGCCACCATGGAAATCGGCGCAAAATCAGTTTCGGTATTAAACGGCAACGTGGCGTAGATGGCAGGGTTAATAGTATGGGACGACAAGGTAATCAATAAGGTATAGCCATCGGGCTGGCTTTTTGCCACCTGTGCTGAAGCGATGGTTCCACCCGCCCCACCCTTGTTTTCAACCACAACAGACTGACCTAGCGCTTTGGTTAACGGCTCCTGCAAAATGCGCGCGGCCACATCCACACTGCCGCCCGCGGGATACGATACGATCAGGTTTATAGGCTTGACCGGATAAGAGTCTGCCTTGGCCGCTTGCACAGGCGCAATTGCGGTAAGCACCGCCAACGCACCTGCAGTAAAGAAATAACGGGGCAAGCGGCGCTCAATGTAGCCCACTGTAGCCAAATCAGAACCGCTTTTATTGCTTTGCATCATGTCTCTTCCTTTTTGTTTTCTAATTAATACCCGCCGCACTAACAAGGCTAAAACTATTGTGTCGGCCCGACAGGGCTGAATATCTCCAATTAAAAATTCTATTGTTTTCTATAATCCATAACAATGATTCTGGTATACAGAACAAAAATGAGCCTATAAATACGAGAACACGATGAATCACACCTTGCAAGACGGATTACGCATTATGGAACTGCTGGCCTATTCAGACAGGCCTTTGCCCCTCACAGAGATAGCCGCCACATTAAGCCTGGGCAAAAGCAAAACACATCGTTTACTGCAAACACTGATTCAAGCCAACTATGCATTTCAAAGCGAAAACGCCAAATACCTGGCTTCCATCAAGTTCTGGGAGCTGGGTTCGGCCATGCTAAGACACGCCAGCTTAAGGTCCATGGCGGAGGAGCAGATGCAGGCGCTGATGGAAAGAACCGGAGAAAGCGTGCATCTTTCCATTCTGGAAAAATCCGAAATTGTGTATGTACACAAAATAGACAGCGACAAGCCCGTCCGCGCCTACAGTCAAATCGGAGGAAGGATGCCGGCGCACTTGGTGGCGACGGGTAAAGCCATTCTGGCCTTCCAAAATGAGCAGGCATTAATTTATATCTATAATGCAGCCCTTCAAAAAGGACAGCTCAACGGGAAATCACAAACCGCATTCCTGCGTGAAATGATGGGAATACGCCAAACTCGTATCGCCATTAACAAGGGAGAATGGCGTAAAGATGTCTATGGCGTGGCATCCCCCATCATCAGGCACACAGGGAATGTCGTAGCGGCCATCGGTGTATCGGGACCGGCACACCGTTTTCAAACACAGCACATTGCGCTTTTCACCGATGAGGTCAAGCGCAGTGCTGTTTTGATTGCTGAAAAGCTGTTTGGAGACCTGACCAACACCCCCTGGAAGGAATCATCCTAGCCGGGTCTTGTCACGCCTGCTTATTATCTTTTAAGTACATCTTGAACCAATCCAGCGCCCTGCGCCAGGCATCCTGGGCATCATCGGCTCGATAACTGGGGCGATAGTCGGCATAAAAAGCATGGCCCGCCTCGGGATACACCACCATGGCGGAGGCTTTGGCCGCCGCATTGCCTTGTGCCAGAACCGCTTCCACCTTGCGCACATCCTCAGGCGGAATACTGCTGTCTTGGCCGCCATACAAGCCCAGCACCGGCCCATGGACAGAGTCGGCCACATCCACCGGATTGCGCACTTGCAAAGGCCCATGCCCCACGGTCAGCTTGCCATACCAGGGCACCGCCGCCTTGCACTGCGGGTTATGGGCCGCGTACATCCAGGCCAGTCGTCCCCCCCAGCAGAATCCCGTCACGCCCAGGCGATGGCCGTCGGCGCCCTGATCGACCGCCCATTGCACACTGGCATCCAGATCCGCCAGCACCTGTTCGTCCGGCACCTTGGACACAATGGAAGAGATCAGCGTCGGAATATCGGCACAGCGCGATGCATCGCCCTGCCGCTGGTAAAGCTCGACCGCAATCGCGAAATACCCTTCATGCGCAAAACGCCGACACACATCGCGAATATGTTCATGCAAACCGAATATTTCCTGCACGACCAGGATGACGGGCGGATGTGCCGCATTCGCCGGCGCGGCGAAGTAAGCGCCAATCACGCCGTCGAAGGTAGGCATGTCGACCAGGCCATGCCTTAAGCCTGCCGTCGAGGTACGAATCGTGGTGTCGGCCTGGCCGGTGATGGGCGAAAACGTCATAGCAGCTCCGTTGCTTATATTTAAAAATAGTAATCAGCAAGCTTAATGCGCCTGCTCCCAATTGGGCCCCACACCGACCTCCGCCACCAGGGGCACGGCCAGGCGGGCCACATCGCACATCAAGGCGGGTAAATTCTGGGCCACCAGTTCCACCTCGTCGGCGGGTACATCAAACACCAACTCATCGTGCACCTGCATGACCATCAGCGTCTTGAGCTGCTCGGCATCGATCCAGTGCTGTGCCGCAATCATGGCTTTTTTGATCAGGTCGGCCGCAGTGCCCTGCATGGGTGCATTAATGGCGGCGCGCTCGGCTCCCGCGCGGCGCGGGCCTTTGGCCCCACGGATCTCAGGCAGCCATAGCCGACGCCCAAAAACGGTTTCCACATAGCCCTGCTCGTGCGCCTTGACTTTGGTCTGCTCCATATATTGCGCCACTTTGGGATAGCGCGCAAAATAACGATCGATGTAGGAACGCGCGGCATCGCGCGTAATGCCCAGGCTGCTGGCCAGTCCGAATTCGCCCATGCCGTAGATCAGACCAAAATTAATGGCCTTGGCCGCGCGCCGCTGCTCTGCCGATACGTCCTCGAGACTGACACCGAACACCTCGGACGCCGTTGCACGGTGAATATCCTCGCCTTGCGCAAACGCCTTTTGCAAGTTTTCGTCGCCCGACACGTGCGCCATGACGCGCAGCTCGATCTGTGAATAATCGGCCGAGACGATACGGCCGTCGGTGGCGATAAACGCCGTACGCACACGCCGCCCTTCGGGAGAACGCACCGGTATATTCTGCAAATTGGGGTCGGACGATGCAAGCCGGCCGGTAATCACCGCAGCCTGGGCGTAACGGGTATGCACGCGTCCCGTCGCCGTATTGATCATCTTGGGCAACTTGTCGGTATAGGTCGATTTAAGCTTGGCCAAACCGCGGTACTCAAGCAGAATCTGAGGCAACGGATAATCTTGCGCCAACTTGGTCAATACGTCTTCATCTGTTGAAGGCGCGCCGCTCGCCGTTTTACGGACAACGGGCAGTTGCATGCGCTGGAAAAGAATTTCACCCAGTTGCTTAGGCGAATTCAGGTTAAACGGCTGACCGGCCAGCTCGTAGGCTTTTTGTTCAAGCTGCAGCAAAGTCTGGCCGATCTCATGACTTTGCATGGCGAGCGCATGCGGGTCGATACGCACGCCATTGCGCTCGATAATCGTCAGTACCCGGGAGGCCTCGATCTCGAGCCGATAAGTCGCTTCAAGCCCCTCCTCGGCAGCCACTTTAGGACGCAGGACATGATGCAGCTGCAAGGTAAAATCGGCATCCTCGCATGCATAAAACGCAGCTTTTTCAAGCTCGACCTCGTCAAAGCAGATTTGCTTGGCGCCTTTGCCGCACAAGTCTTCGTAGGTCGTTCCTGTACGGCCAAGCCATTGCTGGCCCAACTCTTGCAGCCCCACGCGCTTATGGGACTCGAGCACGTAGGCTTGCAACATGGTGTCTTCGGTAATGCCCGCCAGCGCCACCCCCTCGTTTGCCATGACATGGGCGTCGTACTTGGCGTTATGCAGCAACTTGGGCGCGCTGGCGCTCTCTAGCCATGGGCGCAGGCGATCGAGCACTTCCTGACGGGGCAATTGCTCGACGCGATCGGGACCACGATGGCCGACCGGAATATAACAGGCCGCCCCCGGCATGACCGACAACGAAATGCCCACCAGGCGGGCCTGCATCGGGTCGAGCGATGTGGTTTCGGTGTCCATTGCCACCAACGGCGCCGCGTTCAGCTTCACAAGCCAGCGCTCGAATGCCTCCCAGTCGAGCACCGTTTCGTAATCGACCGCGGCCGGCGCCGCCGGAGCCCCTGGCGCGACACGGCTGTCTTGCACGGGCACGCGATCGGGCTCGCCGCTCAACTCACGCAACCAGGTTCTGAAGCCGTAGTTGTCATAAAGCGTTACCAATGCCTCGCGATCGACGGCCTTAGGCGTCAGCTCGGCCAAGTCCTCTCCAACCAGGGGCATGTCGCAATCGACCTTGATGGTCACCAGCTGCCGCGTCATCTGAAAATTGGGAATCGCTTCACGCAAATTATGGCCGGCCACGCCTTTGATGGCATCGGCATTGGCCACGAGCGCATCCAGTGTCTGGTATTCGTTCAACCACTTAGCCGCCGTCTTGGGTCCCACCTTGGCCACGCCGGGAATGTTATCGGCCGTGTCGCCTGTTAACATTAGGAAATCGATAATCTGTTCCGGCGTCACGCCGAACTTCTTCACAACGCCCGCGATGTCCTGACGCTCGTTGCTCATGGTGTTGACCAGCTCGACGTGTTCGTTCACCAACTGAGCCATGTCTTTGTCGCCCGTGGAAATCACGGTGCGCATATTGGCCCGGGTCGCGCGGCAGGCCAAGGTGCCGATGATGTCGTCGGCTTCGACGCCGGGAATGGACAATACCGGCCAGCCCAGCGCCTTGACGGCCCGGTGTATCGGTTCGATTTGTGCCGCGAGTTCTTCGGGCATCGATGGCCGGTGCCCTTTGTAGTCGGGATAGATTTCGTCACGGAATGTGGGGCCTTTAGCATCGAAAACGCAGGCGGCGTAATCTGCCTTGTAATCCTGCGCCAGCCTACGTAACATTGAGATGACACCATACAAGGCGCCGGTCGGTTCGCCTTTGGCGTTTCTCAAGTCGGGCAGCGCGTGAAAGGCCCTATAGAGATAGCTGGATCCATCAACAAGCAACAAGGTTTTTTTCATGACAATTAATAAAAGTGTACGTACGTCAGCCAGCCAACAAATTCCTCTGATTATGTCAGAGATGCAAGCAGCGGCCGAAACATTACAAGAAATAGGCTGGGGGGTCAGTGTATTCGGCAGTGCCCGTATTAAACCAGACAACCCCTACTACATGCTAAGCGAAACATTGGGCGCCAGGTTAGCCCAAGCCGGTCTTCCGGTTATTGCCGGCGGCGGGCCAGGCATTATGGAGGCGACCAACAAGGGCGCTTTCGAGGCTGGCGGCTGCAGTATCGGTTTAAACATTAAGCTGCCGCGTGAAAGCACAAACAACCGTTACCAGACTCACAGCCTGCACTTCGAGTTCTTCGCTTCACGCAAAGCCACTTTTTTCATGCACAGCGCCGCCTATGTTGTCATGCCTGGCGGCTTTGGCACCCTTGATGAACTGTTCGAGGTCATGACGCTGGTTCAAACTAAAAAAGTGCCGCCCGCGCCCATCATCCTGGTTGGCGTCGGTTTCTGGAGCGGCTTGGTCGAATGGGTAAAAAGTCAACAACTGCCCAATCACCTTATTGGCCCGCACGATCTGGATCTGCTGAAAATTACCGATGACCTGGATGTCGTCATGCATGAAATTGAATCCTTTTACGCCGAACAGAACGAACATCTCGTTGGCGCCGCGGTACTGCCGGGGTAAGCCCTAGCCGGCGTCTGGCTGAGTATCCAGGTCAATCAAAGCCAAGGCTTGCGACGCCTCATACAGCGCCGGCAGCCAGGTCAAGGCCTTTTCACGTGTTACGCGCGACTTTGGCGCCTGAATCGCCACCGCCAGATTGGACTGACCTTTTATCACGGGCACCGACACTGCTATGCCGATCAAGCCGACGATGTACTCTTCGTCAGAGATTGCGTAGCCATCGTCGGCGACACGCCGCAAGTCGGCCCGCAGGTCTTCGATACCCAGGACGGTTCTTCCTGTCAGGGGAGCAAGTTCGCAATGCTCCAGCAAACGTCGCCGTTGCAAGGGCGACATTTGCGCCAAAAACAGCTTGCCGCTTGCCGTGCAGTGAATAGGCAGGCGAACACCCTGTTGCAGCCTGTATTGCAGGGGCTGATTTGTATCGACAGAATCGATACAAACCACGTCGCTGCCAAAACACGCAGCCAAATAAACGGCTTCGCCCACGGCGTTCATCAGTTGTTCAAGCACAGTGCGACGCGCACCATTGAGCGTGTTGTTCAGCAATGCATTCCGGGCAATGCTATGCAGCCGCCAGCCCGCATTGAAATAACCTCCGCCACTTTCGCGCACCACAATCCCGGCATGCTCCAATTGCTGCAACATGCGGTGCATGGTGGGCTTAGCCCAGCCCAACTCATCGGTCAGGCTCTGCAAGGAAAAAAACTGATTTTTGGCGGCAATGGCTTCGATCAAAGACAAAAGTCGCAGGGTGGGAGTACTGGATCGATCAGTAGCGTCCAGCTTCGTTACCATGGCAGCAAACGTGGCCTTGCGCTACAGACCAAAAACCGTGCGCGCTTTGTCGAGATCAAGACTTTGCTCATACTTTCGCCTCCTGTCATTTTTCTTTTAGTATAAAAAAAGCCGCTACCCGTTTCATTCTACAACGGAGTAGCGGCTTTCAGGCAATGCGGTATACCCGCCTTAGCCCGGCTTAATTGCTTTCGCGCGATGCACGACGACGCTCATGCTCTTGCAGGTAGCGTTTGCGCAAGCGAATGGATTTTGGCGTCACTTCGACCAACTCATCATCGCTGATGAATTCCACCGCGTATTCAAGCGACATGCGAATTGGCGGAACCAGGTCGATGTGCTCGTCTTTGCTGCTGGTGCGAATATTAGTCAGCTTCTTCTCTTTGATGGGGTTGACCACCAAATCGTTGTCGCGGCTATGAATGCCGATGATCATGCCTTCGTACAGGGCATCGCCCGGGCTGACGAACATGCGACCACGGTCTTGCAGCTTCCATAAGGCATAGGCCACGGCGGCGCCGTCGTCCTGGCTGATCAGCACGCCGTTACGACGATCGCCGACGCCACCCTCACGCATAGGCGCATAATCGTCAAAAATGTGACTCATCAAGCCCGTGCCGCGCGTCAGGGTCAGGAATTCGCCCTGAAAACCGATCAGGCCACGGGCCGGAATACGGTATTCCAAACGCGTACGGCCACGACCGTCAGCCTGCATGTCTTGCAAATCGCCCTTGCGGCGGCCCAACTCTTCCATGACCCCGCCCTGATGGCCGTCTTCAACGTCGACCGTCAAGAGCTCGTACGGCTCCAGGCGAACGCCGTCTACTTCCTTGATCAGCACCTGAGGGCGTGAAACGGCGAGCTCATAGCCTTCACGACGCATGTTCTCGATCAGAATCGTCAAGTGCAGCTCGCCCCGGCCGCGCACTTCAAATACCATGTCGTCATCCGTGGGATTGACGCGCAAAGCAACGTTGGATTTCAGCTCGCGCTCAAGACGGTCTCGCAACTGGCGGCTGGTTACATACTTGCCCTCGCGGCCAGCCAGCGGCGACGAGTTGACCATGAAGTTCATGGTGAGCGTCGGCTCGTCGATGCGCAACATCGGCAACGCTTCCTGGACGTCTGGGTCGGTCAGCGTGCAACCAATGCCAATCTCGTCAAGTCCATTGATAAGAACGATATCGCCGGCGACTGCCTCTTCAACGACAACGCGCTCCAGGCCATGGAACTGAAGCACTTGATTGACTCGCCCTTTTATGGGTGCGCCATCCGGGCCGAACTTCACCACGACATCTTGCAATGCGTGCAAGCGTCCGCGGTTTATACGGCCGATGCCGATCTTGCCGACATAGCTGCTGTAATCCATGGAAATGATCTGCAGTTGCAATGGGCCATTGGGGTCATCTTCACGCTGAGGCACATGTTCGAGAATCGCGTTGAACAAGGGGCGCATGTCGCCCTCGCGCACGTCGGGAGTCATGCCCGCAAAGCCGTTCAAGCCCGAGGCATAAACGATAGGGAAGTCCAACTGCTCTTCGGTCGCACCCAGCTTGTCGAAAAGATCGAACGTCGCATTAATGACGTGATCGATGCGAGCGCCTTGGCGATCGACCTTATTGATGACGACGATAGGCTTCAGACCCAGGGCCAGCGCCTTACGCGTTACGAAACGCGTCTGCGGCATAGGACCTTCGACGGCGTCCACCAACAACAGCACGCCATCAACCATGGTCAACACCCGCTCGACCTCGCCACCGAAGTCGGCGTGCCCCGGGGTGTCGATGATGTTGATATGCGTACCTTCGTACTCGACGGCGCAGTTTTTGGAAAGAATCGTGATGCCACGTTCCTTTTCAATATCGCCGGAGTCCATGACACGCTCAGTTACTTGCTGATGGTCGCGGAAGGTGCCGGATTGGCGTAATAGTTGGTCAACCAGTGTTGTTTTACCGTGATCGACGTGGGCAATAATTGCCACATTGCGCAAAGCGCGATTCATAATTCGTCCTTTTATTTAAGGGTTGCAGGCAACAGGCCAGCAGGTAAGGCATCCAGTGCAAGTAATGTAGTTTGGGGCGTTTCCATGGCCTGCAATGCTTCAAGAGCAATGGCATCGTCCAGGGCAAACGGCCCGACCTGCGTGCGGCGTAGTGCAACCAAATGAGCACCGCATCCGAGCTGACGGCCAATATCTTGCGCCAGCGTCCGGATGTAAGTGCCTTTACTGCAGTGAACCGCGATTTGAGCTTCCAGCCCGGTGAAACTCAAAATTTCCAACTCGTAAATTGTAATCTGCCGCGGCGGGCGGTCCAGCTCGATGCCCTGGCGCGCGTATTCGTACAAAGGTTTGCCGTCGCGCTTCAAGGCCGAGTACATGGGCGGAATCTGTTCGATTTCACCGCGAAAACCGGGCAGAACCTTTTCAAGGTCTTCGCGTGTTACGCCATTAAACGGCTCAGGCGCTTTAAATACAATATTGCCCGTCAAATCGCCGGCGTCGGTTTCCTCGCCGAACTTCAGCGTAGCGTGATAGCGTTTATCGGCTTCAAGCATGCTGCCCGCAATTTTAGTCGCACGCCCCAGGCAGCAAACCAACAAGCCCGTCGCAAACGGGTCCAATGTACCGGTGTGTCCGGCTTTGCGCGCATCCAATGCGCGTTTGGCGCGCTGCAGGGCGTGATTACTCGACAAACCTTCCGGTTTGTCCAGCAACAAGACACCATCGAGCAACTGCCCGCGTCGGGAAGCCATCGTTTATTCTCTTTAAGCCAAGCAGAAACGACAGCCCGTCAGGGCTGTTCGTCGGGATCCTCGGGATCCGCAGGGAGGGGTGAGTATGTTTGCGGGAGATTAGCCCGATCAATAAGCTGAGAGAGCTCAATTCCGCGCGCAAGCTGATCGTCGTGGACGAAACGCAAGGTAGGCACCGTGTGAATATGCAGCATTTTGAACAGCAATGAATGCAGCCAGCCCGCCTTCTCGTTCAAGGCCTCGGCGGCCACTTCAGGCTCGGCGCCCATGACGGTGAAGTAGACCTTGGCGTGGGCGTAATCGGCCGACAGATCTACCCCGGTGAGCGTCACCAGCCCAGCACGCGAGACTTCAACCTCGCGCTGTATCAGCCCGGCCAGATCCTTCTGGATCTGGTCGGCTAACCGGGTATTGCGACCCGGATTTGGTTTAGACCTATGACGACCCATGATTATAGAGTCCGTGCAATTTCTTTGATTTCAAAGATTTCAAGCTGATCGCCGACTTCGATATCGTTGTTGCCCTTGAGCGTGATACCGCAATCGAAACCTGACTTGACTTCCTTGACGTCATCTTTAAAGCGGCGCAGCGATTCGAGCCAGCCCGTCCAGTGCACCACGTGGTTGCGCAGCAGGCGAACTTGCGAGTCGCGACGAACCAGACCGTCGGTAACCATACAACCGGCAATATTGCCGATACGCGAAATACTGTAGACCTCGCGGATCTCGACCATGCCGATGACTTCCTCGCGCTTCTCGGGAGCCAGCATGCCGGACATGGCTTTACGCACATCGTCGACCGCATCGTAAATAATATTGTAGTAGCGCAGGTCGATGTCGTTGTGCTCAGCCAGTTTCTTGGCGCTTTGTTCGGCACGGACGTTAAAGCCGATGACGACCGCATGCGATGCAATAGCCAGGTTGACGTCGCTTTCAGAGATGCCGCCCACGGCGGAGTGAACCACCTGTACCCGGACTTCATCCGTGGACAGCTTGACCAGCGACTGCACCAGCGCCTCCAGCGTCCCCTGAACGTCGGTCTTGACGATAAGCGACAGCGTTTGAGTGCCCTCGCCGATATTGTCGAACATCGACTCGAGCTTGGCCGCCTGCTGACGGGCCAGCTTGACGTCGCGGAACTTGCCCTGACGGAACAAGGCAATTTCACGCGCCTTGCGCTCATCGCCCATGACAATCAGTTCGTCACCGGCAGCCGGCACGTCGGTCAGACCCTGGATTTCGACTGGAATCGAAGGGCCGGCGGTATTCACCGGCTTGGCGTTTTCGTTGAGCATGGCGCGCACGCGGCCGAAGCTCGCACCCACCAATACCGCGTCGCCGCGCGACAAGGTACCGCTTTGCACCAGAATCGTCGCGACAGGACCACGGCCCTTATCAAGGCGCGCTTCTATCACGACCCCCTTGGCCGGAGCGTCGATCGGCGCTTTAAGTTCAAGCATTTCGGCTTGCAGCACCACGTTTTCCAGCAGTTCGTCGATACCCTGGCCGGTTTTAGCCGACACCGTCAGGAACGGTACATCGCCGCCGTACTCTTCAGGTACAACCTGCTCGGCCACGAGTTCCTGCTTGACGCGTTCGGGATTGGCATCGGGCTTATCGATTTTGTTGATGGCGACAACCAGGGCAACACCCGCCGCCTTGGCGTGGTGAATGGCTTCCTTGGTTTGCGGCATCACGCCATCGTCGGCGGCAACCACCAAAATAACGATATCGGTCGCCTTGGTGCCGCGGGCACGCATGGCGGTAAACGCTTCGTGGCCCGGTGTATCGAGGAAAGTCAGCATGCCGCGGTCAGTCTTGACGTTATAAGCGCCAATATGCTGCGTAATGCCGCCCGCTTCGCCCGACGCCACTTTAGCGCGGCGGATATAGTCGAGCAATGAGGTTTTACCGTGATCGACGTGACCCATGACAGTGACCACCGGGGCGCGAGGCAAGGCCTCGACCTCGGATTCTTGAACGTCGGATTCGTCGAGGAAGGCTTCAGGATCGTCCAGTTTGGCGGCAATCGCAATGTGACCGAGCTCTTCCACCACAATCATGGCGGTTTCCTGATCGAGCACCTGGTTAATGGTAACCATTTGCCCAAGCTTCATAAGGTGCTTGATGACCTCGGCCGCTTTGATCGACATTTTATGCGCGAGATCGGCCACGGAAATGGTTTCCGGCACATGCACTTCGCGAGCAATAAATTCGATGACCTGCGGTTCCTGGCGCTGTGGCTGTGCATTTCTGCTGTTGCGACCGCCACGCGCACCGCCCTTGCCTGCTTTACCGCCGGCGCGCCAGCCGTCACGGCTGGGGCTGGCTGGCGGCGCATCGGCCTTGGCGGCGGGCTTCTTGCGACCGCTGTCGTCGGTCCAGGAGGTTGAAACCTCGGTGGCTTTCACCGGTTTCTTGCCATCGGCTCCCTTGGCGTCTTTCTTGACCGCCCCTTTCGCACCGGCAGGCTTATGCAGCGTACCGGATATGCCACCGGCTTCGGGCTCGGGTGCCTTCAATACTTTGCGAGGACGGCTAAGCATTTCACGCAAGGCAGCCGCCTCGGCTTCCGCCGCGCGACGGGCGCGCTCGCGCCCCTCGTCGGGAGCGCCGGACTCGGGAACAACACGTTGAGACATAGTTTTAGCAGGATGGCGCGTCGCAGAAGGCGCAGCCGTCTTAGTCGTTTTAGCCGCCTTTTCCGATGCGGGCGGAATGGTTTCCTTGGCTGCGGGCTGTGGTGCCGAAGCCGCTTTCTCGGCCTTGACCGGCTCCACCGCTTCTGGAGACGCTGTTTGCGGGGTCTCGACGGCGGCAGGCTCCGGCTCGAAGACAGGCTCAGCGACAGGAGGCTCGATCGGCGCCTCAACCGTCTTGGCTGCCTCTGGGGCGGCAACTTCTTCCGCAGCCGTATCCGATACGGCAGGCTCAGCGCTCGTTTGCGCCGGCACGCTCGCGTCCGCGTCCGATGGCTCAGCGACAGGAGTCGCTTCAACAGCGGGCGTTTCGACGGGTTCTGGCGTAACAGCCGCGACGGGCGCCTTGGGCATGTCAATGCCGGCGTCGACCACGGGCGCGTCGGCAAGCTCATCAGCCGCAGCGGCCTTCGCATCGGCGACGAGGTCGGACGGGTCACGTTTCACAAACACGCGCTTCTTACGCACTTCGACTTGAATAGTGCGCGATCGACCCGACCCGTCAGCCTGACGGATCTCGGAAGTCTGGCGGCGTGTCAAGGTGATTTTCTGACCCTCGCTTCCGCCATGGGAGCGGCGCAACGATTCGAGCAGTTTCGCCTTATCCGCGTCGGTGACGTTATCGTCAACCGACTTGAGTTCAACGCCAGCAGAACGCAACTGCTCCAGCAGCACGTTTGCAGGCATTTTCAGTTCGACTGCGAACTGGGCGACGGTGTTACTCGACATTCGACTCTCTCTTACTAACTACAACAATTTTCAATAAACACAACCCGGACTAATTACGCAATCAAGATTGGGCATCATCGTCAAACCAGTGGGCGCGTGCTCGCATAATCAATTCGCTTGCGGCTGTTTCTTCAAGACCTGCGATTTCGGACAACTCATCGGTTGACAGCTCCGCCAAATCGTCAAGGGTATAAACTTCCCGCTCCGCCAGTTTCGCAGCCAGCTCAGACGTAACGCCCTCGAGCTCTTGCAAGGCCGGATCGGTTTTTTGCACCTGCTCTTCCTGAGCAATCGCTTCGGTCAACAAGGCATTCCGGGCACGGGCACGAAGCTCGTTAATGGTGTCTTCATCAAACGCTTCGATTTCCAGCAATTCCTGCAATGGCACGTAAGCGACTTCTTCAAGGCCTGTAAAACCTTCGTCGATAAGAATATCGGCGACTTCTTCATCGACATCAAGCCGGGTAATGAATGTCTGGCGCAGCTCGGAACGTTCTTCTTCCTGGCGATTCTGGCTTTCTTCAGGCGTCATGATGTTGATTTGCCACCCGGTAAGCTCGGACGCCAGGCGAACGTTTTGTCCGCGTGCGCCAATGGCTTTAGGCAGGTTCTCGGCATCGACCACGACATCCATGGCATGCTTGTCTTCGTCGACGACGATGGACTCGACATGCGCGGGGGCCAGCGCACCAATGACGAACTCGGCCGGATCGTCGGCCCACAAAACAATATCGACCTGCTCGCCGCCCAGTTCGTTACGAACAGCGGTAACACGCGAACCGCGCATGCCGACACACGTGCCGATAGGATCGATACGCTTATCGTACGCCACCACGGCGATCTTGGCGCGTACGCCCGGATCGCGTGCAGCCGCCTTGATTTCAAGCAGGCCCTGCTCAATTTCAGGAACTTCGTTCTCGAACAGCTGGCGAATGAACTCGGGAGCGGTCCGCGACAAAATAACCTGCTGACCGCGCGCCGCGTGATCGACCTTCAATACCCAGGCGCGCACGCGGTCGCCGATTCGAATGTTCTCTTTAGGGATCATTTCGCTACGCGGCAAGCGTGCTTCAATTCTACCCGTTTCAAGAATCACGTCACCCTTGTCGATACGCTTGACCGTGCCTGAAATAATACTTTCACCGCGGTCGAGGAAATCGTTAAGAATTTGCTCACGTTCGGCATCGCGGATTTTCTGCAAAATAGCCTGTTTCGCTGCCTGGGCGCCAATCCGGCCGAACTCGATGGGCTCGAGCGGCTCTTCAATGAACTCGCCCACCTCGATACCTGGCACAATCTCTTGCGCCTCGGAATAAAGTTCTTGCTGATCGGGCTCTTGCAAGCCGGCATCGTCAGGCACAACCAGCCAACGACGAAAGCCTTCGTGCGCACCGCTGGTACGGTCGATGGCAACACGGATATCAGCGTCTTCCTTGAAGCGCTTTTTCATGGCTGAAGCCAACGCGTTTTCGAGCGCGCCAAAAACCACCTCGCGCGCTACATTTTTTTCACGCGCCAGGGCGTCAACCAATAGAAGAATTTCGCGACTCATCGCTTTTTACCCTTGAAATCGAGAATGGGATCCAGTTTGGCACGATCGACATCATTGAACGTAAAGCTCAGCACCTCGGCTTTACCCGACTTGCCTTCGGGCTCGAGCTCGAGGCCAAAAACAAGTTCGACATCGGTCGCGGCGGCATTTTCGGGCGCACGCAGCGTACCCACAAAGACTTTGCGACTATTGATCGCTTCGCGCAACTTGACTTCGACCCGCTCACCGGCAAACCGAACGAAATCGGCCAATTGCTTTAGCGGGCGGTCGGTGCCGGGCGACCCGACCTCCATGCGATTGAAGTCGATATTTTCCACTTCAAAAACCCTGGACAACTGCTTTGAAACCTGTTCACAGTCTTCGATCCGCACACCGTCAGGACGATCTATCGTAATGCGCAACAGCCCCAGCGGAGCTCGCTCTACGTCAACCAGCTCGATATCCATACCGGCCAGCGCCTCTTGTGTTAATGCGAATATATCTGCCATAAAGTCAAAAAAAATGGGCTGTTCGCCCAGCCCACTGTTATCGCGCCAAACGCGGTACCAAAAACCGGAGTTTTTGCCCACGCGCCCAGCGCATTCGAAAATGTGCCGCCACATACCTTTATGCCACTGCAATCGTGCAAAGGCAAAGTGCCGCCTAAACGTTGCAAAAAGCGCCACGTAATTGGGCGTAGCCAGGCAAACCCAGACACCCAAGCATACACATATATAGCTGGAAAGCTCTCTATTCTAGCAGAGATTTCAAAAAAATCCTGCTATCTCACGAGCTTACATTCAAAAAGCAACAGTTTGCGCACCAAAACCGGCACACAAACCGTCACCAGACCGAACAGAACAATTAAGGGCGGGAGTTACGGCGACCACCCAGAACACCCAGGTGCGACTCGTGCGCGGAAGCGCTGCGCGGCTGCCAGTCATCGCCACGATTGGCGCCGGACTTAGGGCGATCGCCTCCGGAGCGCGACTTGGCCGGCTTGGATTCCGCCGAACGCCCCGTACGACCGCCGGCTTTGGCTGAACGAGGCCCCTGCCCCGATCGCGCTTCGGACTTCTGCCCGGCCGGACGCGGACCTCGCGACGCACCCGGTGCAGCCGTATTTTTCCGTCGCGCACCCGACTTGGATTTACCCGTGCCGTTACCGCCGCCATCAGGATGGCCATTAGCCAAGCCGCCGCTAAACATCATGCCCGTGCCATAGGGATCGGACGGAAAGGTTTGATTGGGAACGGATTTGGAAACACGTCCGCCGGACAACTTGCCACGGCGCCCGACCTTGGCGCCATTAAGCCCATTGCGCTCCATCGTGCCAAAACCCGGAGGCAAGGCACTGTCATGCGAGATCGGCTGACTGGGGCGACGGTTCGCGCCGCGGCCACCGGAAACCTCGTCGCCCTCGCTATTGATGAGCCCCAATTGCACCATCAGTGCGGTAACAATGGCGCCATCAAGCTCTTCCCAACGGCCTCGACGCAAACCGCGCGGCAACACCACATCGCCAAAACGCGTGCGGATCAGACGGCTGACAGTTACACCCGATGCTTCAAACATACGGCGAACCTCGCGGTTGCGCCCCTCTTGCAAGGTAGCGCGGTACCAGCGGTTACTGCCCTCGCCGCCCAGGTATTCAAGCGAATTGAACTGAGCCATGCCGTCTTCAAGCTCAATCCCTTTGACCAACTGAGCCTGTTGCTCATCACCGAGCTCACCCAGGACCCGCACCGCGTACTCGCGCTCGGACCCATAGCGGGGATGCATCAGCCGATTCGCCAAGTCGCCCGAGGTGGTCAGGATCAACAGACCCTCGGTATTCAAATCAAGACGCCCGACCGACAACCACTTGCCCACGCGCATCTTGGGCAGCCTGGCGAACACGGTAGCGCGGCCTTCCGGATCGTCGTGACTGACGATTTCACCCGCCGGCTTGTGATACAAGATGATGCGCGGCGGCTTCTGCGCATTGACGCGCACAATCAAGCGGCCGTTCACCCGCACCTGGTCATTGGGCCCCACTCGCTGGCCAATATGCGCGGGCTCGCCATTAACCGAAACACGACCTGCGACAATCAGCTCTTCCATTTCCCGACGCGAACCCACCCCCGCCTCAGCCAGCACTTTATGCAGCTTGGGCGTGACGGCATCGCTGCCAAGGTATTTACTCAGGCGCTGCTCGATCTTGGCTTCTTTATCCAGATAGGCCAGCGCTTGATCGGCCTCTTTCTCATTGCCATGATTTTTTTCAGCGGCGGGCCCTTTCGGAGCTCCTCGACCTTTCGTGTCATCGGCTCCGGCCTGAGGACGCGGCTTGCGCGAACGTCCTGCCGCGGCCCCCGGCTTTCTGGGCGAGCGCGGCTTGGGCGCCGAGGCCTCCGAACTTGCTTCTGCCGCTTTTTCCGGATGAGCCTGCTCGGACGCTAGCGTATCGCCCGCCCCCGCCGACTCGGCGACCGCATCGCCACGCCGGCGACGAAAGGGCGTTCGCAATTTACGGCCATGCCCACGCGCGGCCGCTGGCTTGCCTTCGGCCGTCGCAGGGCCGGCGACATCGCCCTTGCCCGATGCCGCCGCCTCGTGAACCGGCGCGTTATCTTGATTTGTATTGGTCATATTATTTATGGGACTCCGTATGAATCTGTTCTTCTGGCAACACATCGCGGTCGCTCAGATCATTGTTCGTTGTAATAGTGGTCGCCGCCGCTTGCGTGTCCAATTCGGCCGGCTCGATAGCAATAACACCTTGCGCCTGCGTAACAGGCTCAGCCTGAACGTGCGCATCATTTGAAACGGCAAACGGGGACCCAGCGCCATCAGGCACTTCCTCGAGCGCCAGCCCGGCAAACGCCACGACCGCTTCCTGAGACTCCAGCTCGGGCAGGTCGTCAAGAGCGCGTAAACCCAGGTCATCCAGAAACTGCCGTGTCGTGCCAAACAAGGCGGGACGGCCGGGGGCATCACGATACCCCAACACTTCGATCCAGCCGCGCTCTTCAAGGGTCCTGACGATTTGCGACGAGACCGTCACCCCCCGGATATCTTCAATGTCGCCGCGCGTGACCGGCTGACGCCACGCAACAATGGCCAGTGTCTCGAGCACGGCTCTGGAGTAGCGCGGCGGCCTTTCCGGATTCAGACGTTCAAGATAACGCTGCATTTCGGGACGACTTTGAAAACGCCACCCACTGGCAAGAGACGCCAATTCTAAGCCTTTTTCCGCCCAGTCGAGCTGCAACACCGCCAAATGGCGCCGCAAATCGTCGCTTGAAACGTCTTCCGTCACAAACAGTTTACGCAGCTCCACGAGCGGCATGGGCTGATCCGCGCATAGAAGCGCCGTTTCCAACACCCGGATGATCTCAGTTTCTGTCATCTATTTACCGGCAAAACCCGCATTATTTGCGTCATACATACATATAGGTTAATATTTCATTCTTCAGACGCGGGGTGGAGCAGTCTGGCAGCTCGTCGGGCTCATAACCCGAAGGTCGTAGGTTCAAATCCTGCCCCCGCAACCATTTACTTCAAAGTAAACGGCCTGTTTTTTTATGGCCGAATCGTCTTTAAGAAAACAGCTTCTAACCAAACAAAGGCGCAAATAAAAGCGGCTGATAAAAGCAAAAGCGGCCGCAAAGGCTTGCGCGTAGGCGCCAGGCGTCGTAAACGACAAGCCGGCAAGCCTTGGCACACCACGGCCCCGCAACAATCCACATAGCGCCAGCACTGCATTTAAACAGCGCATTACGATCGAACTCAAGCAAGGGTTATTGTTGGAAAAACCCAACATCTGGCGAGTAATCATTTCTGTTTTTAGCTATTTGCCCTAGGGGCGCAAACGAGGTTGCGACTACAACAAAGCCCGCGCACAGCGCTTGTTTTTATTAATATATTAAATAGATGCACTGATCATGGCGATGACTGGTGCAGCGAAAAAATTGCATTCAGACGCGCGAGCAACCGCCAAGAAACAGGCATGCTTAACTGCATGCGCTTTGCACCTGAAAGCAGAATAAAGACTAAGTATTTTGCCGCAATGGGCATGGCGCCCGAATAACAGCGCTGTCGCTTGATATAAACGTTAACGCGGGGCGAATCGTAAATTTAACGGCCAACCACTTTCTGATATGCCGACGATTCTGTTTATTACACCATCACCAGCCCTACAGCGCAAGTATTTCCATGGATTTATTCGCGCACGCCAAACAACAGTTCATGTAATTGCGTCTCGATCCCAGGGGGTAAGGCACCTCGCAATATCAGCACCAGCGCCGTCTTGCCCGGCTCTTGCACCTCATGTTCCGCCCCAAGCGGCTCTAGCGGATAAAGCTGCTGATGTACGCCCTGTACCACACTTGCCCGGCCTTCGCCCTGAAAATAGACAGCCCCCTTCAGGCGCAGCAATTGGGCGCCCAACTGCTCCTGCAAGCGGCTGATCGACTTGATAAACGACGAACGCGTTATCTGCCGTTCAGTGGCAAGCGTCAAGACCTGGATCTGCGCATGGTGGGCGGCGACAGGCCGGGCTATTGCTGTGGAAAAACCCTGAGCGCCGCCCACCGCCTTCCTTGGCGCGACGGTGGCATTACGGAACGAGCTTGCCTGCAACAGCGACGACAAGGGCGGCAAGGACTGCATGTCATAACACGGCGCCCCCTCATTGACCTGGCCAATCACGCCTTTCAGCTCGGCCAGTGCATCAGCCCGGGCCAAATCCGTCTTGCTGATGACAATGGCGTCGGCCAGCGCCAATTGCTGCATCGCTTCGGGATGCCGATCCAGATGCTGACGCCCATACACCGCGTCAAGCACCGAAATACAACCGTCGTAACAATAACGCTCGCTTAAAAAACGTTCGTATCGCAAGGTGTAGATAATGGGCGCCGGATCGGCCAATCCCGTCGTTTCAATCAGAACACGAGAGAAAACCGGGATTTTTTTATGCAGGGCCGCCATGAACAGATCGCGCAGCGCATTGACCAGCTCGCCCCGAACCGTGCAGCAAATGCACCCCGACTCAAGCAGCACCACGTTATCGCTGATATGCTTGACCAGACGATGATCCAGCCCGACAGCGCCGATTTCATTGACGATTACCGCCATCTGCCCCATTTGCTGCGACGTCGGGCCCTGATTCAAGATACGGTTTAAAAACGTCGTTTTGCCGCTGCCTAAAAAACCGGTCACGACCGTTACAGGAATGCCTTCGCCCATGAGTCTGCTTTACCCTTAGCCCGCTAAACTAGAATGATACCGCGACACCACACTAACTACGGATCACTCCGGCTTCCACTTTAAGGCCGCCTGCTTTGTCTGAAACGTTCTCGCTTTGCCATCACATTGAAAATATCGACGCCGGCCAATGGAATCGCCTGGTGGGCGACCATCCGCTCGTACGCCACGATTTCCTGCTGGCCCTGGACCAGGCTGATTGCGCCACACCTAAAACGGGCTGGGCGCCGCACTACTTATTATTGCATCGCAACGGGCAACTGGCCGCAGCCATGCCCCTGTACTTGAAATCGCATTCCCGGGGCGAGTATGTTTTCGATTCCGGGTGGGCCAACGCCTTTGCACAGCACGGGCTCGACTATTACCCCAAGCTGCTGAGCGCCATTCCCTTTACCCCCGTGCCCGGCCCCCGCTTGCTGGCGTCCAACCATGCCGATCGCGTCCTGCTGGCCCGTCAGGCCATTGAACTGACCCGGCAAAACGAGCTTTCGTCCCTGCATATTTTATTTCCAATAGATAGCGACCGTGCCGCGCTCGAAGAGGCCGGATTCATTTTCCGCCAAAGCGTTCAGTTTCACTGGAGCAATCAGGACTACGACACGATGGAACGGTTTTTAGCCGGCCTGAGTCAGCAAAAGCGCAAGAAAATTAACCAAGACAGAAAAAAGGCGAATCAGGCAGGGGTAAAATTTCGCTGGTTGCAAGCGGAGCAAATCAGCGACGACGTACTGGCCTTCTTCTATAAATGTTATTGCCGCACCTACCTCGAACACGGCAACAGGCCCTACCTGAGTTTTGAATTTTTCAACTTACTGCGCGAACGCATGGCCGAAAATATGGTCATCGTCCTGGCGGAACAACATGGCGTTCCCATTGCCGCGGCGTTGAATATACGCGGCGGCGCAACGCTTTATGGACGCTACTGGGGCGCAACCCAATTCGTTTCCGGCCTGCATTTTGAAACCTGCTACATGCAGGCCATTGAGTTTTGCATTGCCAATCGAATGAGCACGTTCGAGGGCGGCGCCCAGGGCGAACACAAATTATCGCGCGGCATGCTTCCGGTACTGACCTATTCGGCACATTGGATACGCGACGCTCGCTACGCACAAGCCATTGCCGACTTTTTGGCGCATGAAACCCCTGCCGTCCAAGGTTATCTGGACGAACTTCATGAACACAGCCCATTTAAAAACAAGTCGTCGCCGGTCGCCGCGCTCGGCGCCAGTGAGCTGCCGTAGGCAGCCTGCCCGCAAAGAATCAGGGCTTGTCTTTTTTATCTTTCTTGTCCCCCGCAACGGGCGGGGTAAATGGAAATGCGGAAAACATGGAGCGCGTCTGTCCTTGCATTTGATCTTGCATCTGCACAAACAGGTTCTTGCTTTGATCAATATAGGTATTCATCATGTTTTGCAACACCGGCGTCTGAACGCTCATGAATTGCGCCCAGGTCTCGGGACCGAACTGGGTGCCATACCCCGTTGTGGACTGCTCGGCAAGACGATCCTGGATATCGATGAAAGCCTGTATATTTTTTTCCAGGAAGGTACCCATGACGCCTTGCATGGCATGCCCATAAAACCGAATGATTTGCGACAGCGCCGTCGCCGAGAACATGGGAACCCCGCCGCTTTCCTCTTCGAGGATGATTTGCAGCAAAATACTGCGCGTCAGGTCTTCGTCGGTTTTGGCGTCGACGACCTGAAACTCCTCGCTGTCCAGCACCAGCTTCTTCACGTCGACCAACGTAATGTACGTGCTCGTTTTAGTGTCGTATAAGCGCCGATTCGGATACTTTTTTATTAAACGACCCGGTGCCGAAGATTGAGCTTGTGTCATGTCATTTGCCGCCAGCGTAGAAAATTAAAAGAATACGAATAAGCCATAAAACCCCTTTAAGGATATAGCGCCCATTGCCGGACTATAACCGCATTACTAACCTTTGCTAACAAAACAGTAAAGCGCCTGGCCAGGATTCCCTGTCAGGCGCTTTACCAGGTCCGCCCCGAAATCAGCCCATATGCAGGCCGCCGTTCAATGAGAAATCGGCGCCCGTCGCAAAACCCGAGTCGTCCGAGGAGAGCCATGCCACCATGGAACCGATTTCCTCGGGCGTACCCAATCGTTTTACCGGGATGGTCGCCACAATCTTTTCCAGGACATCAGGACGAATGGCGCGAACCATATCGGTACCGATGTAACCCGGCGAAATGGTGTTGACCGTTACGCCTTTGCTGGCCACCTCTTGGGCCAATGCCATCGTGAAACCATGAATGCCCGCCTTGGCCGTTGAGTAATTAGTCTGGCCGAACTGGCCTTTTTGGCCATTTACCGAACTGATATTGATAATACGCCCCCATTGCCGGTCGATCATGCCTTCGATAACCTGCTTGGTCACGTTGAAAAGACTGTTCAGGTTGGTGTCCATGACCGCGCGCCAGTCTTCCTGGCTCATTTTTCGAAATAGCCCATCGCGTGTAATACCGGCATTATTAACCAGTATATCGACCGGCCCCAGATCCGTTTTTACTTTTTCAAAGGCTTCGACCGTGGAATCCCAATCGGCCACGTTGCCGACCGAGACCTGAAATTTATAGCCCAGCGCTGCCTGTTCATCGAGCCACTGCTTGAAGTTTCGACTAGGCCCGCAACCCGCAACCACGGTATAGCCTTCTTTCGCCAAGCGTTGACATATGGATGTGCCAATACCTCCCATCCCCCCCGTCACATAAGCCAATTTACCGCTCATTTCACTCTCCTTAAATTGACCATTGCGTGAACTCTGATCGAAACTGCCTTCTTGACTACGACACCCCTGGATTGACGCCTTGAAAGAACGCCAACCCCTTGCTTAAACTGCTCGTACCTTGACATAACGGCCCGGGGCCGGCTCGATAGGCTTGTACCGCGCATTGCCCGCTTTGGCCCGGGGCTTGCCCCGCGGGCCGGACTGCGGCGCGAGCCACGCGGACCAGTCTTGCCACCAACTGCCCGGGTGCGATGTTGCCTGGCTGAACCAGGCTTCCGGGTCGCCCGGTATCTCGGTGTGCTGGTAGTTGGCGTCGTGCACCCAATAATTACGACGGTCTTTTGCCGGGGGATTGATGACCCCCGCGATATGGCCGGAGGCGCCAAGCACAAAACGCATGGGCCCCCGCAATATATTGGTCGACGCATACGCCGAATGCCACGGCACGATGTGGTCGTCGCGCGACCCGTAAATGTACGCGGGCATGGTCAGCGAACTGAGGTCGAGCGCATGGCCGTCGATCTTGACATGGCCTGGCAGCTTAATATTATTTTCAAGATAGGCGTTACGAAAATACCAGGCGAAAAACGGCCCGGGCAAATTGGTGCCGTCCGCGTTCCAGAAGAGCAGGTCGAACGCCGGAGGAGCCTCGCCCTTCAGGTAATTGCCCACGACGTAGTTCCACACCAGTTCGTTGGGCCTGAGAAATGAAAACGTGGAGCCCAGCTCGCGCGCCGACATCAGCCCCGCATGCCCGAACTGACGCTCGCGCGTCTGGACATGCAGCTCGTCGACGAAGACATCGAGAATTCCGGTGTCGTGAAAGTCGAGCATGGTGGTGAGCAGCGTAAGCGCGCTGACCGGATCCTGACCTTTGGCGCGCGCAAGGGCCAGGGCGCTGGCCAGCAGCGTGCCCCCAACGCAAAAGCCCAGTGCATTGACCTGATCCTGGCCCGAGATGGCACGCGTGACGTCCAGCGCCTGAAGCACACCCTCGTCCAGGTAATCGGCCCATGTCGCCGAATCGATGCCGTCGGTATCGGATGCGAGCGGATTTCGCCACGAGACCAGAAAGACGCTAAAACCCTGCTCGACGGCATAACGCACAAACGAGTTTTCAGGCTGAAGATCCAGAATATAAAATTTATTGATGCATGGCGGTACGACCAACAGCGGCTTCTTATAAACCTGTGGCGTCTGAGGCGTGTACTGGATCAGTTGCATCAACCGATTTTCAAAAATCACCGTGCCTTCGGTTGTGGCGATATTTTCGCCCAGCTTGAATCCGCTTTCATCCGTTTGTGAAATACGGCCTTTTTGCAGGTCTTCAAAGAGATTATGAATTCCCTGGCGCAGCGACTGGCCATTGCTTTCGAGCAGTGCATGCTGCGCATCGGGATTGGTGGCCAGGAAATTAGACGGCGAGATGGCATCGACCCACTGCATGACGGCAAAGCGCAGCCGATTGCGCACCGGCTCGGTGACCTGGGCGGCCTCGACCAGTTGTTGCATGGTCTGGCTTGATAACAGATAGGCATGGGCCGCCAGCAAACAACCTGGACTGGAAGACCACGCCGCCCCCCTGAAACGACGATCGCCCGGCGCCTCAAGAAGCCCCTGCTGGGCTTCGCTGGCTACACGCAACCACTCTCGCGTGAAATCAGCCTGAATCTGAGCCAGCCTATCGGGAGCGACACCGATCGGAACCGGCCACTCTGCAGAGAAAGGTGAGCTCATTTTTGCCTCGACACTTGCATTTACATTGAATGAATCTTGGCGGTCATTGTCCAAGCTGTCAATCAGGGTAAGTCGCTACAGCCCCTCTTTATGCGGCCAAACGCGCAAGCAGCACGCAGTCCGAAAAAAATTACGCTGTGGTGGCGCCTGGCTCGAGCCAGGCCAGTGTCGCCAGGCGCCCCGTGTCGGATGCGCGCCGATAAGAATAAAACTGCGCTGCGTCGCCGTAGGTGCAGCAGCCACTAAGTTCAATATTCGCGACGCCGGCTTTATGCAAACGATGCCGCGCCAGCCCCGGCAGATCGGCCAACCATTTTTGACGGGCTGTTTTTTCAACGAAGAACAGCGCGGTTTGCGCATCCTGGTCTACAAAGGCCGAAAACACATCGGCGCCGACTTCGAAGTAGCGTTGACTGATCGCCGGCCCTATCCATGCGCGCCATTGCGTCGCCTCGGGCCGCTTGGCACGCAAATGCTCAAGCATGGCCTCCAGCACGCCCTTCTGCAAGCCGCGCCAGCCCGCATGGGCCACGCCCAGCGCCCGTCCGTCCGTATCGGCGATCACCACCGGAAGGCAGTCGGCGGTCATGATGGCCAGTACCCGGTTCGTCTGCGTTGTGACGGCGGCATCCGCGGTCGGCACAGCGGAGCCGACACCGCAAAGGTCGGCGTCAACCACGTGTATGCCATGCACCTGATTCAGCCATAGCGGCTCACCGGGCAGTTCCTGTCCCAGCCGACGCCGGTTCCGCGCCACATGCCCGGGCGCGTCGTTCGTATGCAAACCCAGATTCAAGCTGGCGTAGGCACCGGCACTGACGCCCCCATGACGCACGGTGGAAAAGTAGTTGACGCCATCCCAGTTTAGCCCCGAGACCCGGGGCAGCCGCGCCGTTTCGTTCAGGTTTTCCATGTGATTTCGCCCAGCACCTTGACGAAATCGTCGGCCAGCGGCGCCTCGAACGAGACGCGCTCGCCAGAAGAAAAGTCGTCGAAACTTAAAGCCCTGGCATGCAGCAACTGGCGTGTCGCCCCCGGAATCAGTTTTCCGCCATACAGCACATCGGCGACCAGGGGATGGCGCAAGCTCATCATGTGAACGCGAATCTGATGCGTGCGGCCGGTTTCAAGACGGCAAACCACCTCGGTCACAAGCTGGCCCTCGGCGGTCTCGCCGATGCGCACCGGCGTGTAGTGCGTAATGGCTTGCTTGGGTGCAATGGGACGCTCTACCGCCATGCGCACCGGCACTTTGGGATCGCGCCCGATGTCCAGCTCGACCTTGCCGGACTTGATCACATTGCCATGCACCAACGCAACATATTCACGGCTGACCGATCGATCCTGTAATTGACGGATAAGATGTGTCTGGGCTTTTTCATGGCGCGCCACCACCAGCAGCCCCGAGGTATCTTTATCGAGGCGATGGACAATGCCGGCGCGTGCAACCGACTTGAGCTCCGGAAAGCGATGCAACAGGCCGTTGAGCAGCGTACCGCTCCAGTTTCCCGCGCCGGGGTGCGTCACCAGGCCGGCCGGTTTGTTGACCACGATCCAGTCGGGGCTTTGGGCAATAACGGTAAACTCGACCGGTTCGGGCGAAAAAGCAAGGGACTCGGGCGGCAGTTGCTCCCATACCGTTAACTTGTCGCCAGGGTTGACGGTTTGCTTGATGCGTCCCGGCTGCCCGTTCACCAGCACATGGCCGGCCTCGATCCAGGCCTGCAAACGACTGCGGGAATGTTCAGGAATCAGCCGGGCCAATACCTTGTCAAGCCGCTCGGGAAGCGACCTGAACGGCAGCTCGAACTCGAGCGGTTTAGCGTGCGTTAAACTTTCTTTAGCAATATCTGTGTCAGGCATGGCGACAAATCATATAATCAGCCTGCAATGCTAACATCAAGGACACCTTTGTGATTCGCCAAGATTCCAGTTTATTCCATTTTTTTAACCTGAAACGCCTTAGCCGTGCCGTCGCCGCTCTTATGGCGGTGGCCGTCATTGCCGGTTGCGGCACCTTTAAAGGCGAAGTCGATCCAACCGCGGGCTGGAGCGCCGACCGGCTTTATAAAGATGCGCGCCAGGAAGTCAGCGATGCCAACTGGAGCGGCGCCCGCACCCGGCTCGAGCAAATAGAAGCCCGCTACCCTTTTGGCGGCTATGCACAGCAGGCCCTCATCGACCTGGCCTACGTCAACTGGAAAGACGAAGAGCCCGAGCAAGCCCTGGCCACCATCGACCGGTTTCAACAGCAGTACCCCAACCACCCGGGTACCGACTACATGCTGTACCTGAAAGGGCTGATCACGTTCACGCCCCCCAGCGCGAACTTCGCCGGCCTGACACGCCAGGATCCCAGCGAACGCGACCCGAAGGGGCTGCGTGAATCGTACGAGTCGTTCAATGAACTGATTGCGCGCTATCCCGATAGCCGTTATACCGCCGACGCGAAAAAACGGGTCGTATGGCTGGTCGACACCATTGCCCAGAACGAAGTGCACGTTGCCCAGTACTACTACGAACGCGGCGCCTACCTGGCCGCAGCCAACCGGGCGCAAACCGTCATCACCGATTTCAAGGGCGTGCCCTCCTCGGAAAAAGCGCTCTACCTGATGTATTTGTCGTACGACAAATTGAATCTGCCCGAGTTGCGCGATGACGCCAAGCGGGTGCTCGACCAAAACTTTCCCAACAGCAAGTACTACGCACAAGGGCTGGACGAATCCGTCAACCGCTGGAATCCCGTCAACTGGTTCTAAGTCGTAAACAAGCCGGTGCCGCCGCAGCGGCGCCCCGGGCACAGGCTCTTTACGGAGCCTGTTTCTTTTTATAAAACGCCAATACCTCTGCCAGCTCCCGAGTACGAGTGAATGCCGGCAAACCGCGCCACAACAACTTGCCGTAGGGTTTCTCGACCATGCGCGTATCGCCCACCATCAGTACGCCCCAGTCCTTTTCCGAACGGATCAGCCGCCCGGCTCCCTGCTTCAAGGCAATGGCCGCTTCGGGCAGCTGATACTCCATGAACGGATTTCCGCCGCCATCGCGACATAGCTTTAAACGCGCTTCAAGCACGGGATCGTCAGGCGGAGCAAACGGCAATTTATCGATCGCCACCAGGGTCAGGGCATCTCCGGGCACATCGATGCCCTCCCAGAAGCTGGCGCTGCCTACCAGCACGGCATTTTTCTCGCTTCGGAAGCGCTCCAGCAGCACACGGCGGGAACTTTCGCCCTGGCGTAGCAAGACGCGATCAATGTCGGCATCGTCAAACTCGTCGTCCAACAACTCGGCAATCTGGTCGACCGCGCGCAAACTGGTGCACAATACCAAGACACCGCCATTGGCCAGCTTAATCAGCGGAAGCAATGTGGCGACGAATTTTTCGTTGAAAGACCGGTCGCTTGGTAAAGGCAGTCCTTTAGGCACGAACAGCACCCCCTGCTCGGGGTAGTCGAACGGGGACTCCCAGCGCATGGTCTTGGCATCCCAGAGCCCCAGCTGGCGCAGAAAATGGCCAAAATTGCCCTGCACGGACAACGTCGCCGAGGTCAATACCCAGGCCTGATCCTTGCGGCGATATCGGGAAAATATCTGGGCGACGGAGAGTGGCGCGCTATGCAGCCGCATATGATGCAGCCCATGCTCGACCCAGCGCACGGCCGCGCCCGTGTCATCAACGGGAGCCGGCGCGCCATCGGCCGCCACCGGTTTCAGCGCGTTATTGCCCTGACGGTCTGGCTGGCTCCATTGGAACAGCTTGGCGCGTATATCAACACACGATTTCGCCACAGCCGCCAGGTCGGGATGCTTTTCACTTACCACGCCAAGCAACTGGGAAGCACGATCAAGCACCTGCACTAATTCGTCGAGCGCCTTATCGAACTGCTGCGCATCGGGAATGACGTCGAACGTGGCCTTGCGACCTGGCATCTTGTCGATGGGCGCCGCCACCAAGCGCAACTCGCGCGCCGCGTGCTCGATTTTTTTACCGATCTCGCTCCAGTTGGTGGCTTCGCGCGCATGGGCGAGCCCGGCCACTTCAGTGGCCCGCGCCAAGTCCAGAAGCTGGTGCGACGAGACGCTGGTACCTAAAAAGCGAGTGGCAATGTCGGGCAACTGATGCGCCTCGTCAAACACCACCAGATCGACGGCCGGCAATAAATCGGTAATGCCCTCTTCGCGCAGCGCCAGGTCGGCCATGAACAAGGCATGGTTAACCACCACCAGGTCGGCGTCCTGCGCGTAGCGGCGCGCCTTCAAGACAAAACAATCGCGTACATTCGGGCACTCTTGCCCCAGGCAGTTTTCGCGCGTGGAGGTGACGCGATTCCATATGTCCGCATCTTCGGGAACCTGGGCAAGATCGGTTCGGTCGCCGGTTTTCGATTGCTGCGCGAACACCTGGATATGGCGAAGCTGGCTGACCTCGGCACGCGACTTCAATGCGCGATCATCGCCCGAGAGGCGTTCCAGGTGATAGTGACAGACATAATTGCCGCGCCCTTTAAGCAAGGCGATAGTAATCGGCAAGGCAAGCGCTTCGCGCAATTTGGGCAGGTCGCGCCGGAACAACTGGTCTTGCAAGGTGCGCGTCCCGGTAGAGACCAGTACCTTGCGGCCGCTTAAAAACGCCGGCACCAGATAAGCCCAGGTCTTTCCCGTTCCTGTGCCGGCCTCGGCGACCAGGGTGGATTGATCCTGCAGCGTTTCCTCGATGGCTTGCGCCAACTCAAGCTGCGCCTGTCTCGGGCGGTAACCGGGAACAGCGGCCGCGATCGGTCCGTCTTCAGAAAAAATATCGGAAAGTTCTTGCAAAAGCATTTAAAAATTAAATTAGACGAGGAAGGAAAGGCGCTGACGAAGCCAGCAGGCGAAAGAGCTGGCCATGTTTTTTAACAAACTTTACCGAATTCAAACTAGATGATAACCCCCGCGTCCCGTAATGGGCGCACGGATGTGGCAAAATGACCCGCTCCTGTATGTTCAATGCGATAGATTCATGACCGATACCACTGTTGGCCTGACGCCAAACTCCCACGCTCAGGGCAGCGACCCCGCGCGCATCATCTCTTTACTGGCCGTCGAGCTTGGCGTACGCGCCTCGCAAATCGCCTCTGCGGTAGAGCTGCTGGACGGTGGCGCTACTGTGCCCTTCGTCGCTCGCTATCGCAAAGAAGCGACCGGCGGCCTTGATGACACCGTTTTGCGCAACCTCGAAGTACGGCTTTTGTATGTGCGCGAGCTTGAAGGCCGCCGCACCGCCATCCTGGAATCGATCGATCAACAAGGCAAACTCAGCCCCGAGCTGCAAAAAGAAATTTTGTCGGCCGACACCAAGCAGCGGCTGGAAGATCTTTACACGCCCTACAAGCCCAAACGCCGCACTCGCGCCCAGATCGCCCGCGAAGCAGGCCTGGAACCGCTGGCCGATGCCATTTTAACCGACACGTCCTGCGTACCGGCCGCCTTGGCCGAAGGCTACCTTAATCCCGAAGCCTCCATCAACGATGCCAAAGCCGCGCTGGACGGCGCCCGGGACATTCTGGCCGAGCGCTTTGCCGAAAACGCCGACTTGCTGGCCGATATGCGCGAACACCTGTGGAGCACCGGGCTGCTTTACTCCAAGGTCGTCGAGGGCAAAGAAAACGAGGGTGACAATTTCCGCGACTGGTTCGACTTCAACGAGCCGCTGCGTACCATCCCGTCGCACCGGATTCTGGCCCTTTTGCGCGGCCGCCAGCAAGGTTCCCTGGATATCCGCATTGGCCTGGAAGCCGAGCTTGAGGCGCAAACCCCGCACCCTTGCGTCGCCCGCGTCGCTCAATTCCTTAAAATCGGTGCGGACTTCGCCGTGGACGCCGCGCCGCGTGCGCGCTGGATCGGCGAAGTATGCCGCTGGACATGGCGGGTGAAGCTGCTGACCGCCTTCGAGTCCGAACTGGTCGGCCAGTTACGCGACAATGCCGAGCAAGAAGCCATTCGCGTTTTCGCCGCCAATCTGAAAGACCTCTTGCTGGCCGCGCCAGCTGGCCCCAAATCGGTTCTGGGACTGGACCCCGGCATACGCACCGGCGTCAAGGTCGCCGCGATCGACCCCACCGGAAAAGTACTCGACACCGCCACGATCTACCCCTTCGAACCGCGCCGCGATCGCGAGGGCTCGATCAAAACCCTGGCGGCCCTCGCGGCCAAGCACAATATCGAACTCGTGGCGATCGGCAATGGCACCGCCTCGCGGGAAACCGAAAAACTGGTTAGCGATGTGCTTGAAAAATTTCCGTCCCTGACTCTGACCCGGGTTGTCGTGTCGGAGGCCGGCGCGTCGGTTTACTCGGCCTCCGAACTGGCCGCACTTGAGTTCCCCGATCTGGACGTCAGCCTGCGCGGCGCGGTATCCATTGCACGCCGTTTACAGGACCCCTTGGCTGAACTCGTGAAAATAGAACCCAAAGCCATTGGCGTGGGCCAGTACCAACATGATGTCAATCAGCGCGAGCTGGCACGCTCGCTCGATGCCGTCATTGAGGATTGCGTCAACGCCGTAGGGGTCGATGTCAACACCGCCTCGGCACCGCTGTTAACGCGCGTGTCGGGCCTGAACACGCTGCTGGCCAAGAATATTGTGGCCTGGCGCAACGAAAACGGCGCCTTCAAGAACCGGAAAATGCTGCTTAAAGTGCCCCGCTTTGGCGACAAGGCCTTTGAGCAGGCCGCCGGCTTCTTGCGCATTCCCAACGGCGACAATCCGCTGGATGCCTCGTCGGTACACCCGGAGGCTTATCCGGTGGTTCAGCGCATTCTGAATAAAATCAGCGCCCAGGCCGCCCAGGTCATGGGCCAGCAGGGCGCGCTTAAAGGCGTCTCGCCATCGGAGTTTATCGACGAACGCTTTGGCCTGCCCACGGTTAAAGACATTTTCTCCGAACTGGAAAAGCCCGGCCGCGACCCTCGTCCGGAATTCAAGACGGCGCAATTCAAAGAAGGCGTCAACACGCTGAATGACCTGCATGTGGGCATGGTGCTCGAAGGCGTCGTCACCAACGTGGCCAATTTCGGCGCCTTCGTCGATATTGGCGTGCATCAGGATGGCCTGGTGCACATTTCCGCCCTGGCCGAGAAATTCGTCAAAGATCCTCGCGACGTGGTGCGGGTCGGCCAAATGGTGCAAGTCAAGGTGCAGGAAGTCGATGTGGCGCGCAAGCGCGTGGGACTGACCATGCGCCTGAACGACGACAGCGCGCCGGTGCGCCGGGGCGGCGATGAACGCCGCCCCGCCCACTCCGCCAGCGGTTCCAAACGTACGAACCAGCCCCGCCAGCAAGAAGCCGGCGGCTTGGGCGCCATGGCGGCGGCCTTCGCCAAACTGAAGAAATAACGACAATGACCACAGACACTCCACACACCGAACAAACCCTGACCGAACTCATCAACCGGCTCAGCTGCAATGACCTGGATAGCCACGAGACCGGCCGGATCGTCGACATCTGCCTGCAAGCCGGCGACGATCCCGTTAAGGTATTGACGGACAATTACGGCGCTGAAGCCGCGCAAATCGTGCAGTACGATCCGCAAGGGGTACTGGCCTTTATTATTTTCGTTGAGCTGGAAGACTACTTCGCCGCTGCCGATACCGTTGATGAGCTTTACGAGCAAATCATTGAAGCGTTCGAAACGCCCATGCTTCCCGATTACCCGTATGACAACAACACCTTCGAGACCGTCTCCGACTACTATCAATGGCTGGATCAGGAACTGCTGACCCATCACCCCAAGTATCGCCTGATCAGCTTCGGCCAAAGCTATTCCAATGACTTCCAGGTCATTTTGGTTTATCGCGACGACGTCGACACGATACTCGAACTGTGCGGCCAGCTTGGCATCGATGCCGCGCTATGCGAGTAAGCAGGTGAAGCGCAGCGGTCGCTGCGCCGCATAACGCCCAAGGCAAGAAGGAGCGCCCTTTTCCATAAAGGCGCTCCTTCTTTTTATGGCATGCCGAACCGGTCAGTCTTGATTGAGCGTGGCGACCGCCTCGTCGATAACGGACAAATCGTCGGCGGCGAACCGGCAGACCACCGCGTCGCCCATACGCACCGACACCACACCCGCCTGTTCGCTGGACAGTTCGGACAAGGAGTTGGTCTGCAGGTGTTTGATCGCTGCGCCGGCGGCCTTCGGATCGGCAAACGGCTCAGAAAGCAAAAGCTCCTTCCCATCGGCGCCCAATAAGCGAAACCGGAATTGCCCGGCCTCGTCGCGAAAACTCACGAAACGCGCTCGCTTGGCGACGGCCTTCTTGACAGTGCCGCCGGCCTGCGCCTGAGCATTGCCCCCGATGGAACGAAGGCCGACGGCCTCGCGCAAACGGGCCATGAAGGCGCCCGACTGCCGGCGAGCCTTGTCGGCACCGGCCTGCAGCACATCTTCGATCTTCTCTGGCGCCGCCATCAGGCCGGCATAGCGCTCGCGCATGGGTGCCAGGCTGTTTTCAATACGATCGCACAAGCGATCTTTAGCTTCGCCCCAGCCCAGGCCATCCTCCAGCTCGTGGCGAAACAGAGCAGACTGAGTGGGGGTGGAAAAAGCGCGGTACAAGGCATACAGATGCGAGTTTTCGGCGTCTTTGGGCTCGCCCGGCTGGCGCGAGTCGGTCACAATCCGCATGACGGCCGCACGCATGGCCTTCTGCCCCCCTTCAAACAGGGGAATGGTGTTGTCATAACTCTTGGACATTTTGCGCCCGTCCAGGCCCGGCAAGGTTGCCACCTCGTCGTCGACCTGGGCCTCGGGCATGACAAAAAAGTCGTGGCCTTGTCCGTATTGGTGGTTGAAGCGCTGGGCAATGTCGCGCGCCATTTCCAAATGCTGTATTTGGTCGCGGCCCACCGGAACCTTGTGTGCGTTAAACATAAGGATGTCGGCGGCCATTAGAATGGGATACGAAAACAAACCCATATTCACGCCGTCATCGGGTTCGACCCCCTTGGCCACGTTCTGATCGACGGACGCCTTGTAGGCATGCGCCCGGTTCATCAAACCTTTGGCCGTTACGCAAGTCAGCATCCAGCACAGCTCGGGAATTTCAGGAATGTCGGACTGACGGTAGAACGTCACCTTTTCCACGTCGAGTCCGGCGGCAATCCAGGTGGCGGCGATCTCGAGGCGTGAACGCGCAATACGCAGGGGATCATCGCACTTGATAAGCGCGTGATAGTCGGCCAGAAAGAAGAAGGCATCCACACCGGGTTGAGTACTGGCCTGGATCGCCGGCCGGATAGCGCCCGCATAATTGCCTAAATGGGGTGTCCCAGTGGTTGTAATGCCAGTCAGTACTCGGGTAGTCATAAGCTGTTGCGATATAAAAATGAATTAAGGAATTGTGCCGTAAGCGGCTACAGTGTCACGGCTTCACGGCGTTCGGCTTCAAGGTATTCGCGCGACTGCATTTCGAGAATACGCGACACGGTACGATGAAACTCATTGGACAGCGGCCCTTGAGTATAAAGCTCTTCCGCATCGCACTCGGCCGACATGATCAGTTTAATCTTGTGGTCGTAAAAAACATCGACCAGCCAAGTAAAACGTCGTGCTTCCGACGCATGACGCACCCCCATTCGAGGCACACCCGACAAAATAACCGACTGAAATCGGCTGGCCAGCTCCAGATAGTCGTTCTGCGAGCGCGGGCCGCCGCACAACGTGGCAAAATCAAACCAGACAATGCTGCCCGACAAGGCAATCGCCTTCAGCTCCCGATTCTCGACCGTCAGCACCGGTTTTTGTGGCGCCGTGTCGGAGAGGCGCTCGAAAATTTCCCGCAGCTCAATATCGGTCTGGCTGGTGATCGGTGTCAGGTACATGCGCACTTGTTCGAGGGTGCGGCGACGGTAATCCAGGCCGATATCCACGTTGATCACGTCCATGCGATCCTGTATCAGCTTGATCGCCGGCAAGATGCGGCTACGGTGCAGGCCGTCGGGATACAGCGTCGAGGGTTCGTAGTTGGACGTCATCACAAACGACGTGCCGTACTCGAAAAGCTTGAGCAATAACCGATGAAGAATCATGGCATCGGCCACGTCCGAGACATGAAACTCGTCGAAGCAAATCAAACGATAGCGCTTGGCAATACGCTTGGCCACTTCGTCGAGCGGGTCTTGTTGCCCTTTGACTTCGCGCAGCTCTTGATGAACACCCCGCATAAACTCATGGAAATGCAAACGGGTCTTGCGCTTAAGCGGTACGGTCACATAAAACGCATCCATCAGGAAGCTTTTGCCGCGCCCGACTCCGCCCCACATATACACGCCGCGAGGCACTTCAGGACGTTTGAATACGCGACGCAAAGGCGTCGAGCGCGCATCTTTATACACCAGCCAATCGTCAAAATACTTCTGCAGGCGGTCAATCGCCGCAAGCTGCGCCACATCGGACTGATACCCGCGCTCGTCGAGCGCATCGTGGTAATACTCACGAACATTCATAAAAAACCGAACTCGTATAAACAAAAAAAGGGGGACTTGCGCCCACCCTTTTTAAAAGCTTACGCTTTATAGACCCGCGATCTTAGAAATTAAGAGCACGTTTATCGACTGCCAGAGCCGCCTCTTTAAGCGCTTCGGACAAGGTCGGATGCGCGTGGCAAATACGCGCGATATCTTCGGAAGCACCGCGGAACTCCATGATGGTGACCGCTTCGGCAATGAGTTCGGAAGCCAATGGCCCCACAATATGAACGCCAAGCACCTCGTCGGTTTTCGCATCGGCCAGGACCTTTGCAAAACCCGTCGTGTCGCCCAAGGCACGGGCACGGCCGTTAGCCATAAAGGGGAAACTGCCGGCCTTGTAATCGATGCCTTCCGCTTTAAGCTGCTGTTCGTTTTTGCCGACCCAGGCGATTTCAGGCGAGGTATAGATGACCGAAGGAATCGTGCCGAAGTTGACGTGCCCATGCTGACCGGCAATACGTTCTGCCACGGCAACGCCTTCCTCTTCGGCCTTGTGAGCCAGCATGGGGCCGCGCACCACGTCGCCCACTGCCCAGACATTGGGCAAGTTGGTTTTGCAGTCGTCATCGACCGCCACGAAACCACGCTCGTCGAGCTTAAGACCGACCGTTTCAACGCCCAGCCCAGTGGTGTGCGGCACACGCCCGATGGAGACGATCAAATGATCGACCACCAGCTTTTGCTCGGCACCCTTGGCATCGGTGTAAGGCACGGTGACCGACTTGGCTGTGCTCTTCACATCGCCAATTTTGACGCCGGTCTGGATGACCAGCCCTTGCTTGGCAAATGCTTTTTGCGCTTCCTTGGCGACCTGCTGGTCGGCCACGGCCAGAAAATCGGGCATGGCTTCAAGAATGGTGACCTCGGAACCCAGGCGACGCCATACGCTGCCCAGCTCAAGGCCGATAACGCCCGCGCCAATGACACCCAGTTTTTTAGGCACAGCGGGAATGCTGAGCGCGCCGTCATTGGACAACACTTGCTTTTCATCGAAGGGCAGGCCTGGCAAGGCACGCGGCGACGAGCCGGTGGCCACGACAACGTGCTTGGCGACCAGATCTTCTTCGGTCTTGCCCGCCACCTTGATCGACCAGCCGCCGTCGACCTGCGCCGCAAACGAGCCGGTGCCATGGAAGTAGGTCACTTTATTCTTCTTGAACAAGTACAAAATACCATCGTTATTCTGTTTCACGACGGTATCTTTACGGCCGATCAAGGTGTCAAGCTTAAGGTTGACCTCTTTGACTTCGATCCCGTGTTCGGCAAAATGATGATTGGCCTGCTCGTAGTGCTCGGACGACTGCAGCAGCGCTTTGGATGGAATGCAGCCCACGTTGGTGCATGTGCCGCCAGGCGCGGGTTTGCCATCGGCAGTGCTCCAGGCGTCGATGCAGGCGACCGACATGCCAAGCTGGGCGGCGCGAATCGCAGCAATATAGCCGCCGGGCCCTGCGCCAATAACGACAACGTCGAATTGTTTAGCCATGTTATTTACTCTGAGAAAGTGTTAGCGCAAGCACACCGGGCCCGCGCACTGTTTGCAAAGAAGGCGTCAGTCAGTACAGCGTCATCGCGAACATCGACCAACACCCAAACAACAAGCCCCGGAAAACTTACCCGAATGAACCGGTATGTTTTCCGGGGCGTTGAACTAGATCATCAGCGATTCGCTTAAACGTCCAGCAACAAACGTTGAGGATCTTCAAGCGCGTCTTTCATGGCAACCAGCGCCAGCACCGCTTCACGCCCGTCGATAATACGGTGGTCGTAAGACAGCGCCAGGTAGTTCATAGGACGCACAACGACCTGGCCCTTTTCCACAACCGCACGATCTTTGGTGGCATGAATGCCCAAGATGGCCGCTTGCGGCGGATTGATGATGGGTGTCGACAACATAGAGCCGAACACGCCGCCGTTCGAAATCGAGAACGTACCGCCGGTGAGCTCTTCAAGCGTCAGCTTGCCATCGCGCGCACGGGCGCCAAAGTCGGCAATTTGCTTCTCGATGTCGGCCAGCGACATTTGATCGGCGTTACGCAAGATCGGTACGACCAGGCCGCGCGGGCTGCCAACGGCCACGCCGATATCGAAGTAACCGTGATAAATAATATCTTTACCATCGACCGATGCATTGACGACAGGGTATTTCTTCAGTGCGGCCACGGCGGCCTTGACGAAGAAGGACGTGAAGCCCAGCTTGACGCCGTGCTCTTTTTCAAACGATTCTTTGTACTTGCTGCGCAAGTCGAGAATAGCCTGCATGTTGACTTCGTTGAACGTCGTCAGAATGGCGTTCTCGGCTTGCGACTGCAACAGGCGCTCGGCAACGCGGGCGCGCAGACGGCTCATGGGAACGCGCTGCTCAGGGCGGCCATCCAGCGACAAGGTAGGCGCAGCGGCAGGCGCGGCAGCTTTCTTGGCGGCCGGCGCCGACCCGGCTTGCAAGGCGTCGCCCTTGGTAATGCGGCCGCCACGGCCGGAGCCTTCGATCGATGCCGGATCAACGCCTTTTTCAGACAGGATTTTACCGGCGGCGGGCGACGTTGCGGTCGATGTGGCAGTCGATTGCGCTGCCGCGCTGGCAGCGGGAGCCGCGGCAGCAGCCGCTTCGGGCGCTGCGGCCGGCGCAGCCGCCTTGCCTTCGGTATCGATACGGGCCAGCACTTCGCCTGAAGTAACCAGGCTGCCATCGCCCTTGACGATTTCGCTCAATACGCCCGATTTCGGCGCAGGCACCTCGAGCACCACTTTATCGGTCTCGACTTCGATAAGAATCTCGTCTGCCTCAACGGCCTCACCAGGCTGCTTCTTCCAGGTAAGCAAAGTCGCTTCAGAAATCGATTCTGAAAGCTGGGGAACGAGAACGTCAGTAATAGCCATAATATTTATTCCGTTATTAAAAATATTCGTTACTTGGTGAGCATGAAGCCTTTGAACTTAGGCGCAAGAGCTTGTTCGAGCAAATTCTTCTGTTGCTCCTGGTGCTTGGCCAAATAGCCCACCGCAGGCGACGCTGACGCAGCACGTCCGGCATAACCCAAGCGCTGGCCATCGGCCATGTTCTCGTACAAATGGTGTTGCACATAGAACCAGGGACCCTGGTTCTGCGGCTCGTCTTGCACCCATACGACTTCTTTTGCATTGGTGTACTTTTGCAGTTCGGCCTGGAACGCCTTGTGCGCAAAAGGATACAACTGCTCAACCCGCAAGATGGCCACATCGTTGCGGGACGCATCGGTGCGAGCATGAACCAGATCGTAATACACCTTGCCGGAACAAACCAGAACGCGTTTGACGTCGGCCGGATTAATGCTTTCGTCTTGTTCGGCAATTACCGGATAGAACTGCCCGGTGGCCAAATCGGATAACGGCGAAGTGGCGTCTTTGTGACGCAACAACGATTTTGGCGTGAGGATGACCAACGGCTTGCGGAAGGGCCGGATCATCTGACGACGCAAGAGGTGGAAAATCTGCGCGCCATTGGTTGGCTGGACAACCTGAATATTGTTATCGGCACAAAGCTGCAGGAAGCGTTCGATACGCGCCGACGAGTGCTCAGGGCCCTGGCCTTCGTAGCCATGCGGCAGCATCATGGTCAGGCCGCACTGACGACCCCATTTTGCTTCGCCGGAAGCAATGAACTGGTCGATCACCACTTGGGCGCCGTTGACGAAGTCGCCGAACTGCGCTTCCCAGATGGTCAGTGTGTTGGGTTCGGCCGAAGCGTAGCCGTACTCGAAGGCCAGGACGGCCTCTTCGGACAACACCGAGTCAATCACCGTAAAGGGCGCTTGCGTGTCGGACACGTTTTGCAGCGGGATATAGGTGCCGTCGTTCCAGCGCTCGCGCTTCTGGTCGTGCAACACAGCGTGACGGTGGGTAAACGTGCCGCGACCCGAATCCTGGCCGGTAATGCGAATGGTGTAGCCCGATGCAACCAGAGTTGCAAAGGCCAGGTGCTCGCCCATGCCCCAGTCCAGCTTCTGTTCGCCGCGCGCCATATTGCGACGGTCGTTGAGCAGCTTATTGACCAGCGGATGAACCGTGAAATTTTCAGGCACCGTCGTCAGCTTTTCGCCGATACGGGTCAATTCGGCCGCCGGCACGGCGGTATCAGCCTGATCGGTCCATTTGGCGCCCAGGAACATCGACCAGTCGGTTGCGTACTTGTTTTTGTAATCCGTCAGGACTGGCTCGACCGTGCGCTGGCCGTCTTCCATCAGTTGACGGTAGTCTTTGACCAGTTGATCGGGTTCGCCTTCGGCCAGGATGCCTTGGGCAACCAGCTTGTCGGCATACAGCTTGCGCGTGCCGGGATGCTGCCCAATGCGTTTATACATTAACGGCTGCGTCAATGAAGGCGTGTCTTGCTCGTTGTGCCCCAGCTTACGGAAGCAAACAATATCGACGACCACGTCATGGCGGAACGCTTGACGGTAGTCGAGCGCCAACTGAGTGACGTACACAACGGCTTCCGGATCGTCGCCATTAACGTGGAAAACCGGAGCCTCGATCATTTTGACCACGTCGGTGCAATACAACGTCGAGCGTGTATCGCGCGGATCGGACGTGGTGAAACCAATCTGGTTGTTGATAACGATATGCAGCGTGCCACCGGTACCGTAACCGCGCGTTTGCGCCAGGTTAAGGGTTTCCATGACGACGCCCTGCCCGGCGAAAGCGGCATCGCCGTGCACCAGCACGGGCAATACCTGACTGCCCTGCTCGTCGCCGCGACGATCTTGGCGCGCACGCACACTGCCTTCGACAACCGGGTTGACGATTTCGAGGTGCGAAGGGTTGAACGCCAGCGACAAATGCACAGGGCCGCCACGCGTTGAAAGATCGCTGGAGAAACCGTTATGGTATTTGACGTCGCCATCGGTAAGGTCTTGCGCATGCTTGCCTTCGAACTCGGCAAACAGATCGCCAGGCATCTTGCCCATAATATTGACAAGCATGTTCAGACGACCGCGGTGAGCCATACCCACGACGATTTCCTGAATGCCGCTATCGCCCGCATGGTTGACCACTTCGTCCATGGAGGCGATAAAGCTTTCACCGCCTTCCAGCGAGAAGCGTTTTTGCCCAACGTATTTCGTATGCAGGAAACGCTCGAGCCCTTCGGCCTCGGTAACCTGCTGCAAAATATTGCGTTTACGGTCGGTAGAGAATGCAGGCACGCCCAAAGTGGCTTCGAGTCGTTCCTGGATCCAGCGCTTGGCGGCGGGATCGGAAATGTGCATGAACTCGGCGCCGACATTACGACAATACGTGTCGCGCAATGCCTTGAGCATGTCGCGCAAGGTCATGGTGTCGGCTTTGGTGAAATAGGTGTTCGTGGCCGAATAGACCTGATCGAGATCGGCCTCGGTCAGCCCATAGAAACCCGGATCGAGTTCGGGTATGGCTGGCCGGTCTTGGCGCTTGAGCGGATCGAGCTCGGCAAAGCGTGCGCCCAGGGATCGGTAGGCGGCAATAATGGACTGGACATAAACCTGCTTGCCTGCGACAGCCAGGTCGGGCTCTTGGGCGCGCGCTACAAATGCATTGGCTTTAGCACGCTGTGCGAATGACTCGACAATGGGCGCGTGGGCCTGGTCACGCGTAACTTCGCGACCATCGGTAGCAGGCTGATGCTGAAGCTGATCGAAGTAATCACGCCATTGATCCGGCACGGAGCCAGGATTATCGAGGTAGGACTCGTAGAGGTCCTCGACGTATGGGGCGTTACTGCCGAAAAGATAAGAGGTTGATAAAAGTTCTATTTCCGATGACTATCCGAGCGTCTCGCTCGTTATGATGCAGGGGGACAACCTTCCGCGACACGGCCAGACCGGTTAGCGGATAGCGGGGCAGAAGGCAACGTACGACGCCTTAATTAGCCGTATTCAAGCTAGTATACCTATAATAAATTCCAGACGTAACGCAAACTGGGGAAATAGGCCAGAAAGCCGTGAAAGTCGTTGGCTATTACTAACACCCGCCTATAACGCCGCGTCATATTGCTTTTCAACGTCGATTCCGACTCCTCTTTTCTGAAATTAATTCCGCCCCAATGTCATAATGCTGTTTGCCTAACGTTTACCAGACATGCCGGGCCGGCACATCGAAGCCAGCCGAAAACACAAAAAGAAACGACCCATCCACTTTACGTTTTTTGATTCTTCATTCAATTCGACTCAGGAGCACCCCCGTAATGGACGCTAACGCCGACCTTTCCAAACTGGCCCTTGACTACCACGCCTACCCGTCACCCGGCAAAATTTCAATTACGCCAACCAAGACGCTCGCTAATCAAGATGACCTGTCCCTGGCCTACTCACCCGGAGTAGCCATTGCCAGTATGGCCATCCACGCGGGCGGCGAAGACGCCGCGGCCAAATACACGTCGCGCGCCAACCTGGTGGGGGTCATCACCAACGGCACGGCCGTGCTCGGCCTGGGCAATATCGGCCCGCTGGCCGCCAAGCCCGTCATGGAAGGCAAAGGCTGCCTGTTCAAAAAATTCGCCGGCATCGACGTATTCGATATCGAACTCAATGAAAACGACCCCGATAAACTCGTCGACATCATCGCGGCGCTCGAGCCAACGCTGGGCGGCGTCAACCTTGAAGACATCAAAGCGCCGGAGTGCTTCTATATAGAGAAGAAGCTGCGTGAACGCATGAAGATCCCCGTCTTCCACGACGACCAGCACGGCACGGCCATCATTTCGTCCGCCGCCATCATCAACGGCCTGAAAGTCGTTGGAAAAAATATCGAAGACGTCAAGCTGGTTTGCTCTGGAGCCGGCGCGGCGGCCATTGCCTGCCTTAACCTGCTGGTGCACCTTGGCGTCAATCGCTCCAACATCTACGTGGTCGATTCACGCGGCGTTATCTGGGAAGGCCGAGACCAGAACATGGAGCCAACCAAGGCTTCTTATGCACAGAAAACCGATGCCCGCACACTGGCCGACGTTTGCGTCGATGCCGATGTGTTCCTGGGCTGCTCCGCGCCCGGCGTACTCACGGCCGAGATGCTCAAGACGATGGGACCCAGCCCTCTCATCCTGGCCCTGGCCAACCCCGACCCCGAAATTCGCCCCGAAGTGGCGAAGGCCGCGCGACCGGACTGCATTATTGCCACAGGCCGCTCCGACTACCCCAACCAGGTCAACAACGTCTTGTGTTTTCCGTTTATCTTCCGCGGCGCGATGGACGCCGGCGCGACCGTAATCAACGAAGAGATGAAGCTGGCCTGCGTGAAGGCGATTGCCGAACTGGCCCAGGCCGAGCAAAACGACCAGGTTGCCCTGGCCTATGCCGGTGAAGAACTCTCGTTCGGCCCCGACTACATCATTCCCAAACCGTTCGACCCGCGCCTGATCATCAAGATCGCGCCCGCGGTCGCCGAAGCGGCGGCGGCCTCGGGCGTAGCGGCCCGCCCCATCGAAGACATGGAGGCTTACCGCCAGAAGCTGATGAGCCTGGTCTACCATACCGGCCAGCTTATGCGCCCGCTGTTCATGCAAGCCAAGAGCGCGCCCAAACGGGTTATTTACGCCGACGGCGAAGACGAGCGTGTTTTACGCGCCGCACAAACCGTCGTTGACGAACAGATCGCCCAGCCCATTCTTATCGGCCGCCCCTCTGTCATCGAGATGCGCATCAAAAAATTCGGACTGCGCCTGAACGTGGGCAAAAATATTGAAATCGTCAACCCCGAAGACGACGACCGCTTCAACGAAACCTGGCAAGGTTACTACCAGCTCAGGGGTCGCGAAGGCGTTACTCCCGAAATTGCCAAGGCCATGGTCCGCAAGCACAACTCGCTTATCGGCGTCATGCTGCTGCAACGCGGCGATGCCGACGCCATGCTTTGCGGGGTGGCCAGCCGTTTCGACAATCAGCTCAAGTATGTGCAGGAAGTGATCGGGCTTAAACCCGGCGCGCAAACCTTTGCCGCCATGAACGTCCTCATGCTGCCGTCGCAAACACTGTTCATTTGCGACACGCACGTTAACGAGAACCCCACAGCCGATCAAATCGCTGACATGACCATCCAGGCTGCGGAAGAAGTCCTGCGTTTTGGCGTGGTTCCCAAAATCGCCCTGCTGTCGCATTCGAACTTCGGCAGCCGCCCGACCGAGTCGTCGAACAAAATGGCGCTGGCGCGCAAACTGATCAGCGAACGCGCGCCGCACCTTGAGGTCGACGGCGAAATGCATGCCGACTCGGCCTTGTCGCAAGAAATCCGCCTGAAGGCCTTCCCCGATTCCACGCTCAAAGGCCCGGCCAACTTGTTGATCACGCCCAACCTCGATACCGGCAACATCACCTACAACATGCTGAAAATGACGGGCAGCAACGGCGTTACCATGGGGCCGGTGTTGCTGGGCGCGGCGCGCCCCGTTCACATCCTGACCACCAGCGCAACGGTACGCCGTATCGTCAACATGACGGCGCTTGCGGTTGTCGATGCGCAGCAGGAGGCTGGTCAGGCCAAGTAAATATTGTGTCCCAGGACCGCTCCAATGCACTGGCGGTCCTGATGCTGATTCGGCTACATACCGGAACCCGAATCAGTGCATCGGCAAGGCAGCACTAAGCCGCAAGGCTGACCGACACGACACGACACGACACGACACGACACGACACGAGCTCCATTTTGGGGCTCGTTTTTTTTGGCTTGCTGTTTGATTATTTGAACGCGATTCTTAACACGCGGGGCAGGGGTCGGGAGGTTGGGCACCGGATCCCGTGACTGGCTCGGCGCCTACGCGCCGAGCTCCGCTCGCCTGGCTCGTCCGCCCCTGCGGGCTCCCTTCGCCGACGGCCCGCTGCGTCCCGGAAGATCCGCCGCCCATCCCCCCGGCCCCTGCCTCGCTGCATAACGGCTTATTGCAGGCTTCAATACATTCGACACTGTGGTGGCACACTGACTTGCCGCAATTATGCGCCCACAGCCAGTAAGATAACCGCCTGAAAGACACAACAAGCCATCGATTCACCCCACCGCCCTGTCGTTCATCCATTACGCAGTCGTGACGGTGGCGGCCCGGGCTGGCTGGGCGATTTCGTGGGCGCCGTGCCATTTGCTTCAGGCGGGGAGGCAAGGCCGCAGCTGTCTGAGCCGGACGATTGCTGACAAGCCAGTGGCTTGTCAGCCCGGCGAGTTCTGCGGACGCCCCGACTGGAGCGAATGGCACGGTTTGGTCCCAACGGGACCGCCCACGCTAGCCCAGCCAGCCCGGGCTGCCACCGCCGCGACGTCTCAAGGACCGCGACAGCCGCGACGTCTCAAGGACCGCGACAGCCGCGACACAAGAGCCACGACAGCCACAACGCCTCAAGCCCCGTGATCAGCAAACCTCTCAATACCAAGCATAACCATCCGCCAGAAACGACAAATCCCCCACCATCAACCGACAACGGGGGATTCAAAAAAAACCAGCGTCTCAGCGCTTATCCCTCAGGCCAAGCCAGTCAGAAAAAGCAGCAAATCACTACCTGTTCGGGCTCCGTCAAACAAAGCAACGGAGCCCGAACATTCAAAATCACTTACGAACAGGCACATCGCGGCTGGCTGCGCCGGTGTACAACTGACGCGGACGGCCGATTTTGTAATTTGGATCGGACAACATCTCGTCCCACTGAGCAATCCAGCCTACCGTACGGGCCAAGGCAAAAATGGCCGTAAACAGCGACGTTGGAATGCCAATGGCGCGCTGAACAATGCCCGAATAGAAGTCGACGTTCGGGTAAAGCTTGCGCTCGACGAAGTACGGATCTTCAAGCGCAATACGCTCGACTTCCATCGCCAGCTTGAACAGCGGATCGTTTTCCAGACCCAAAGCCGCCAGGACCTCTTTGCAAGTCTCTTGCATAAGCTTGGCGCGCGGATCGTAATTCTTATAAACCCGGTGACCAAAGCCCATCAGGCGCACGCCCGAATTCTTGTCCTTGACCTGCTCCATGAACTCACCGACTTTCTCGAGGCCGCCATTGGCCTGCAAGTCTTCCAGCATTTGCAGGCAAGCCTCGTTAGCGCCGCCATGAGCAGGACCCCACAAACATCCAACCCCTGCCGCAATCGCCGCAAACGGATTGGTGCCCGACGAACCGCACAAACGCACCGTCGAAGTTGACGCATTTTGCTCGTGATCCGCGTGCAAAATGAAAATGCGATCCAGCGCACGCTCGACCACTTCGTTGACCACATACTCTTCACAAGGCGTGGCAAACATCATGCGCAGGAAATTACCCGTATACGACAGATTATTTTGCGGGTAAATAAAAGGCTGGCCTTGCGAGTACTTGTATGCCATGGCGACCAGAGTCGGCATCTTGGCAATCAGGCGGAAAGCCGAAATTTCGCGGTGACGCGGATTCGTGATGTCGGTCGAGTCGTGATAAAACGCCGAAAGCGCGCCGACCAGGCCAACCAGCACCGCCATGGGATGCGCATCGCGACGGAAACCGCGCAAGAAATACTGCAACTGGTCATGCACCATGCTGTGATGCGTCACCACCGAATCAAACTGCGTCTTTTGCTCTGGAGTAGGCAAATCGCCGTTCAGCAGCAAATACGAAACATCCATGAAGTCGCAGTTTTGCGCCAGCTGCTCGATGGGATAGCCTCGGTACAACAACTCGCCCTTCTCGCCATCGATATAAGTGATGCTTGACTCGCACGACGCAGTCGCCATGAAGCCCGGGTCGTAGGTGAACATATCCGTCTGGCCGTACAACTTGCGGATGTCTATGACATCTGGGCCAACCGTTCCCTGGTAAACAGGAAATTCGATCGACTCGCTACCGTCTGAAAACGATAGAGTGGCTTTTTTATCTGACAGTTGCATTCAATATTTTCCTAAAAAGTTACAGCTCTCGCATTTGCCCGACAAACCGACGCAGGTCAGGCGTGTCATACGCACCCCACAGCTCGGTTCGGGCCAATAAAACATCGAGCAAATCGTTATCGTCCATCTCAAACAACAAAGATAACGCCGATACGTCGGTTGCCGTCAGCTGCGTTTCGTAACGATCCAAAAACCGGGTAATGATCAGATCGTTTTCCAGCAGACCGCGTCGAGCGCGCCAACGCAGACGCGCTCGCTCTAGTTCAGACAAATTGCTCATCAAGAATGTCCCATCTTATATGCTGCGTCGGACCAGCATTTCCTTGATTTTTCCAATCGCAGCCGATGGATTAAGGCCCTTCGGACAGACATCGGCGCAGTTCATAATGGTGTGGCAACGGAACAAACGGTAAGGATCTTCCAGATTATCCAGGCGCTCCGCCGTCGCTTCGTCACGGCTATCGGCAATAAACCGATAGGCTTGCAACAAACCGGCCGGACCCACGAACTTGTCGGGGTTCCACCAGAACGACGGACAAGCCGTCGAACAGCATGCGCACAAAATACACTCGTACAGACCATCGAGCTCTTCGCGCGCTTCCGGCGTTTGCAGACGCTCTTTCTCGGGCGGCGGCTGGTCATTGATCAGGAATGGCTTGATCGAATGGTATTGATTAAAGAAGTGCGTCATGTCGACGATCAGGTCGCGCACAACCGGCAAACCGGGCAAAGGCCTTAATACGATAGGCTCTTTGAGCTCGAGCAAGTTGGTCGTGCATGCCAGGCCGTTCTTGCCATTGATGTTCATGGCATCGGAACCGCACACCCCTTCGCGACACGAGCGGCGCAGCGCCAGGCTGTCGTCGACATCACTCTTGATGCGGATCAGCGCATCAAGCAACATTTTGTCGGTCGGCTGCAGCTCGACTTCGAGCTTTTGCATATAAGGGCGCTCGTCCTTGTCGGGATCATAGCGGTAGATTTCGAACTTAACGATACGTTTTTGGCTCATTTCAATTCCTGACTTAGAAGGTCCGCGCTTTGGGAGGGAAGCTCTCTACAGTGATCGGCTTCATTTGCACCGGTTTGTAGTCCAGGCGGCTGCCTTCCGAATACCACAACGTATGACGCAACCAATTTTCGTCATCGCGCTCTGGGTGGTCATCGAGCGCATGGGCGCCACGGCTTTCGGTGCGGTTGGCCGCCGATTTAGTCGTAGCACGAGCCACTTCAATCATATTGGTGACTTCAAGCGCCTCAATACGAGCCGTATTGAAAACCTTGGACTTGTCTTTGAAATAAAGGCTTTCGACTTGCGGGGCAATGCTTTCAATCGCATCGACACCCTTGTTGAGCAGATCGAGCGTGCGGAAGACGCCGCAGTGATGCTGCATGGCTATGCGAATGGCATTACCGACATCAGCGGTTGTTTCGCCCGACGTACGGCTTTCGAGTTTATTCACCCGATCGAGCGAGTAATCGATAGCCGATTCGGGAATAGGCTGATGCGCGTGCTGACGCTCGGGATGCGACTCGACAATATGATTGCCGGCGGAACGACCGAACACAATCAGGTCGAGCAGCGAGTTGGTGCCCAGGCGGTTAGCGCCATGCACCGATGTAGCCGCACACTCGCCAATGGCATACAAACCATTGACGACACTGCTTTCACCGTTAGCCGGCGCCACAACCTGGCCATAAATATTCGTTGGGATACCGCCCATTTGATAGTGAATGGTCGGCACAACCGGGATCGGATCTTTGATGGGATCGACGTTGGCGAACTTGATGGCGATTTCACGAATGGAAGGCAAACGTTTTTTAATCGTGTCGGCGCCAAGGTGGTCGAGCTTGAGCACGACGTAACTGCCATCGCCGCAACCGCGACCTTCTTTAATTTCCTGGTCCATCGAGCGCGAAACGAAGTCGCGCGGAGCCAAGTCTTTAAGCGTGGGAGCATAACGCTCCATAAAGCGCTCGCCGTCTTTATTCAGCAAGATGCCGCCTTCGCCGCGCACGCCTTCGGTAATCAGCACGCCCGCGCCGGCCACGCCGGTGGGGTGAAACTGCCAGAACTCCATGTCTTGCAAAGGAATGCCGGCACGCGCCGCCATGCCCAGGCCGTCGCCGGTATTAATGAAGGCATTGGTCGAAGCCGCCCAAATACGGCCGGCACCGCCCGTGGCAAGCACCGTCTGCTTAGCTTCGAGCACGTAGATTTCGCCGGTTTCCATTTCAAGCGCGGTTACGCCCAGAACGTCGCCCGCTTCATTGCGCAGCAAATCAAGCGCCATCCACTCGACAAAGAATTGCGTACGCGCAGCCACGTTGCGTTGATACAGAGTGTGCAACATCGCATGACCGGTACGGTCGGCAGCGGCACAGGCACGCTGCACAGGCTTCTCGCCGAAATTGGCCGTATGGCCGCCGAATGGACGCTGATAGATGGTGCCGTTGGCATTGCGATCGAACGGCATGCCGTAGTGCTCGAGCTCGTACACCGCATTGGGCGCCTCACGGCACATGAACTCGATAGCATCCTGGTCGCCGAGCCAGTCGGAACCCTTGACGGTATCGTACATATGCCAGTACCAGTTGTCTTCGCTCATGTTGCCCAGCGACGCACTGACGCCGCCTTGCGCAGCCACCGTATGCGAACGGGTCGGGAACACTTTGGACAACACAGCAACAGACAAACCCGCCTGCGCCAATTGCAGTGAGCAACGCATACCGGCCCCGCCGGCGCCTACAACCACCACATCAAACTGGCGGCGAGGTAAGGAATTCTTGACAGCAGCCACGGCTTATAAACTCCAGAGAATTTTTGCAAAATAAACGACGGACCCGACCAGCCACAACAAGGTCAGCACTTGCAGGAACAAGCGCAGGCCTGCCGCGGTAACGTAGTCCATCCAGATATCACGAACGCCAATCCAGGCATGCCAGGCAAGCGACAAAAATGCCAGCGTTGCAAGCAACTGCCCCACGGGCAAAGCGCCCCATTGGAACGTAAAGAGGTTTCGCCAGCTTTCGAAATTCATCTCCGAGGTGAAAACAATTCCGAAAAAAAGCACCAGCGTATACACCGCCATGATAATGGCCGTACAGCGCTGGACGATGAAGTCCATTGTGCCGTAGTGAGCGCCTACCACCAGGCGTTTTGTACCTATGCGTTCTTGCGTCGCCATTACCAGACCCCAAATAATTTAAGTCCAAACACCAGCGTAAGCGCCAGGCTTACGCCAAAAACAATGCCAGCGCTTTTTTGCGCGGCCACTTTATTCATGCCAATATGCAGGTCGAGCGCCAGGTAACGGATACCGGCACAGAAGTGATGCAAATAACCCCAGATCAGAACCAGCAGAACCAACTTGCATAACGGATTGCTTACCCAGGCCTGCATGGCGGCAAAGCTGTCGGGCGATGTCACGCTTAACGCGAACAACGGCAAAATGACCAACGGTAAACAGAGAAACAACAAAGCGCCGCTGACGCGGTGCAAAATTGACGATTTTCCTGCGAGAGGAAGACGGTAGCTCAGGATCTGCGGAATGCTTAGATTGCGAAACTGCGGACGCGGCTTTGAAGCTGAATCGGACATGACGGCCTCGAGGTTATAACGAATAATTTATGCTGGAGCGCAACGAGTATTTTCGCCTATTTAGGGGATCTGTATCAAATCGACGAAAAAACCCAATCAATTCAAACTGTTTCTATAATGAAACCGATCTGTTACATACAATCCCCTACGTACTTCCACTGGGCGGTCGCCATAGGTATACGACACCCTTTCCACCTGCAGCAGCGGGCTGGCCGGTGCAATTTGAAACCGTTCGCTTTGCTCTGCCGTTGCAGTAACCGCCTTGATTTTTTCATCGGCCCGAACCATGCTGACGCCGTACTCGGACTCGAACAAGGCATAAAGCGGTCCGCGATAACGCGCCAAAGATTCTGCGGTCAAGCCGCGAAACACCGCGCCCGGCAACCAGATATCGTCAAGAATCGTGGGCGTCTGGTCGAACGAAAGCAAGCGGCGCACATTCACGACCATGTCGCCGGCGCGCAATTGTAGCAAGCGCGCAATATCGCCCGGCGCTTTAACCCGGCGACAATCCAGAATTTGACTATTTGAAACAGGAGGCTGACCGTCGTCGGGCGTCAGACGCAAAAAACGAAAGCGCACCTTGGCTTCGTGGTGGGTGGCGACGAACGTGCCTTTGCCTTGCCGGCGAATCAAGAGATTTTCGGCGGCAAGCTCGTCGATGGCCTTGCGGACCGTGCCCTGACTGACTTGGAAGCGCGCCGCCAGTTCGAATTCGCTGGGTATGGATTCGCCCGGCTTCCAGTCGCCCCTGTCGAGGCTTTGCAGCAGCAACCCCTTGATTTGCTGATACAACGGGCTGAAGGCCGCGCTGCCAGCAGAGCGATCCGAATCAGTAGATCGATCAGTTAAAGGGGTATCAGACATGGCAGAGAGCAAACGACATCCAGAAAAGTTTTGTAAAACAGTCGCTATTTTGGCACGCCTGACGCTTTTTGTCTAACACTCTTCTGTCTTATATAAGATATAAGATTATTGACGTTAAGGTGAAATTCCACTAATCTTTCGCCCTGTGCCTGCATGCTTTAAATGGGATGAACAGGGGCTGCTTGACGCTCATCGCACCACGTATTCTCTGCCCGATACGAGTGATGCGAAAAGGTGGCGCGAAAAGCCCCAAGCCAACCGCCAGGTCAACGCCCGGCCCCCACAAAAAAGCACAGAACATTTACACTGACAAGATACTCAATACCTAACTGTTAACTACCTTATTACCGGAGATTGTCCATGTCCAAACCTGCCATGCGTGTCGCCGTCACCGGCGCTGCCGGACAAATTGGCTACGCCCTGTTGTTTCGCATTGCCTCGGGCGAAATGCTGGGCAAAGACCAGCCCGTCATTCTTCAGTTGCTGGAAATCCCCGACGAGAAAGCGCAAAAAGCGCTGAAAGGCGTCATGATGGAACTGGACGACTGCGCATTCCCGCTACTTGCGGGCATGACGGCCCACAGCGATCCACGCGAAGCATTTAAAGACGTCGATGTCGCCTTGCTGGTTGGCGCACGTCCACGCGGCCCCGGCATGGAGCGCAAAGACTTGCTTCAAGTCAACGCCCAAATCTTTACCGCTCAAGGCAAAGCCCTGAACGACGTGGCCAGCCGCAACGTCAAGGTACTGGTCGTGGGCAACCCGGCCAACACCAATGCCTACATTGCCATGAAATCGGCCCCGGACCTGCCGGCCAAGAATTTCACCGCCATGCTGCGCCTGGATCACAACCGCGCCTTGTCGCAATTGGCCGCCAAATCGGGCAAAGCCGTCGCCGACATCGAAAATCTCATCGTCTGGGGCAACCATTCGCCCACGATGTACCCCGACACGCGTTTCGCAACCGTAGGCGGCGAAAGCCTGCCCAAGCTCATTAACGACGACGCCTGGAATCGCGACACTTTCATTCCTACTGTCGGCAAGCGTGGCGCGGCCATCATCGAAGCGCGCGGCCTGTCGTCGGCTGCTTCGGCCGCCAATGCCGCCATCGACCATATTCATGACTGGGTATTGGGCTCGAACGGCAAATGGGTCACCATGGGCATTCCCTCAGACGGGTCCTACGGTATTCCCGAAGGCATTATCTACGGCGTGCCGGTCACGACCGCCAACGGCGAATATACCCGTGTCGAAGGCCTGGAAATCGACGCCTTCTCGCGCGAACGCATGGACTTCACGCTGAACGAACTGCTCGAAGAGCGCGACGGCGTCAAAGATTTGCTCAAGTAAATACCGCTAGCTGACAAAGGCCCTGATCACCGGGCCTTTGTTTTATTACCAGGAGCCCCCATGGCACGACCATCCTCGGCCGGCGCGCTGTTTCGCCAGGCATTAAAAGAAGAAAACCCACTGCAAATCATTGGCGCCATCAACGCCAACCATGCCTTGCTGGCCAAACGCGCGGGCTATCGCGCCATTTACCTTTCAGGCGGCGGTGTCGCCGCGGGCTCGCTGGGCTTGCCTGATCTTGGCATTAATACGCTCGACGATGTGCTCACCGATGTACGCCGCATTACCGACGTGTGCGATGTCCCGCTAATGGTAGATATCGACACCGGCTTTGGGCCCTCCGCGTTCAATATTGCGCGCACCGTCAAAAGCCTGATCAAGTTCGGGGCCGCCGCCTGCCATATAGAAGACCAGGTCGGCGCCAAGCGCTGCGGTCATCGTCCAGGCAAGGAAATCGTCACCACCCAGGAAATGGCCGACCGCGTCAAAGCCGCGGTTGATGCACGCACCGATTCCGACTTTTTCATTACCGCCCGCACCGACGCCATTGCCGTCGACGGTGTGGATGCCGCGCTCGAGCGCGCCATCGCTTGCGTGGAAGCCGGCGCCGACGCCATTTTTGCCGAGGCATCCTACGACCTGGCCACTTACCAGCGCTTCACGCAAACGCTGAATGTGCCTGTGCTGGCCAATATTACCGAGTTCGGCCAAACGCCTTTATTTACCGTCGAAGAACTGGCCGGCGCCGGCGTCGGCATGGTGCTCTACCCGCTTTCGGCATTTCGCGCCATGAACAAAGCCGCTGAAACGGTTTACCAGGCTATTCGCCGCGACGGCCATCAAAAAAATGTGATCGACTCGATGCAAACCCGCGACGAGCTCTATGACCGCATTGGCTATCACGAATTTGAATCAAAACTTGATGTCCTTTTCCAGCAGGGAAAATCCAAGTAATTTCCATTCCAGGTCAAACGTGAACTTTATTGGCTTCGCTTGTCGTACAACCGTACTGCCTACGCTTCGCCTTCGCGTTCACGTCTGATCTGGAAATAAGGCTAAGCCCCCTTCCACACAGGAGTGAGACATGACAGATACTGCAAAAAAACCAGCCGTCAAAGCCAAGAAATCGGTTGCCCTCTCGGGCGTCATCGCAGGCAATACGGCATTGTGCACGGTAGGCCGCAGCGGCAACGATCTGCACTACCGCGGCTACGATATCCTTGATATCGCCGACACCTGCGAATTCGAGGAAATCGCCCACCTGCTGGTGCACGGCACGCTGCCCAACAAGGCCGAACTCAATGCCTACAAAGCCAAGCTGCGCCGTCTGCGCGGCTTGCCCGCGCAACTGCAAGTGGCTCTTGAAGCCTTGCCGGCAGCCAGCCACCCCATGGACGTCATGCGCACGGCCGTATCGGTGCTGGGTTGCGTCTTACCGGAAAAAGACGACCACAACATCCCCGATGCGCGCGACATTGCCGATCGCCTGATGGCCAACCTGGGCTCGGCGCTGCTGTACTGGTATCACTTCAGCCACAACGGCCACTACATCGATGTGCAGACCGACGACGACAGCATCGGCGGCCACTTCCTGCATTTGTTGCACGGCGAAAAGCCCAGCGACGAATGGGTGCGGGCCATGCACACCTCGCTGAACCTGTATGCCGAGCACGAATTCAATGCCTCCACCTTTGCCAGCCGCGTCATCGCCGGCACGGGCTCGGACATGTATTCGGCCATTGCCGGCGGCATCGGCGCTTTGCGCGGCCCCAAGCACGGCGGCGCCAACGAAGTCGCCTTTGAAATTCAAAAACGCTACGACTCGCCCGACGCAGCCGAGGCCGACATTCGCCGGCGCGTCGAAAACAAAGAGGTCGTGATCGGCTTTGGCCACCCGGTCTACACCGTTTCCGACCCGCGCAATCAGGTGATCAAGGAAGTGGCCCGCAAGCTTTCCAAAAAAGCGCAGAACACCAAGATGTTCGACATTGCCGAACGCCTTGAAACCGTTATGTGGGATGCCAAAAAAATGTTCCCCAACCTGGACTGGTTCTCGGCCGTGTCGTATCACACGATGGGCATCCCCACCGCGATGTTCACGCCGTTGTTCGTGATTGCCCGCACCGCGGGCTGGTCGGCCCACATTATCGAGCAGCGTATCGACAACAAGATCATCCGCCCGACGGCCAATTATATCGGCCCCGACGACCATAAGTTCGTTCCGCTTTCGAAACGCTAATCGCGACGGGAGGCCGAGGCGGGGCATCAGGCCCCGCCGCTTTCCCCCCCCCCTTTTTGGACATCACTTCTCTTCTCTCGGATGCCATGAACACAGCCCACCGCAAACCCCTACCCGGCACCAAGCTGGACTACTTCGATACACGCTCGGCGGTCGACGCGATCCAGCCCGGCGCCTACGACAAGCTGCCGTACACGTCGCGCGTCTTCGCCGAAAACCTGGTGCGCCGCTGCGATCCTGCAACGCTGACGGCGTCGCTCAAGCAATTTATCGAACGCAAACGCGACCTGGACTTCCCCTGGTTTCCGGCACGGGTGGTTTGCCACGACATCCTGGGCCAGACCGCGCTGGTGGACCTGGCGGGCCTGCGCGACGCCATTGCGGCAAAAGGCGGCGATCCTGCGCTGGTCAACCCGGTTGTGCCCACGCAACTGATCGTCGATCACTCGCTGGCTGTTGAACACGGCGGTTTCGAAAAAGACGCCTTCACCAAAAACCGGGCCATCGAAGACCGCCGCAACGATGACCGCTTCCACTTCATCAACTGGACCAAAAAAGCCTTCAAGAACGTCGATGTGATTCCGCCCGGCAACGGCATCATGCACCAGATCAACCTGGAACGCATGTCGCCTGTCATACACGCCCGCGACGGCGTCGCCTATCCCGATACCCTGGTGGGTACCGACAGCCATACCCCGCACGTCGACGCACTGGGGGTGATCGCCATCGGCGTGGGCGGCCTGGAGGCCGAAAGCGTCATGCTCGGCCGCGCCTCCTGGATGCGGCTGCCCGACATTATCGGCGTTGAGCTCACGGGCCAATTGCGGCCGGGCTCCACCGCCACCGACCTGGTGCTCGCACTGACCGAATTCCTGCGCAATGCAAAGGTCGTGTCGTCCTACCTGGAGTTCTACGGCGAAGGCGCGTCTCGCCTGACGCTGGGCGATCGCGCCACCATCTCTAACATGACCCCCGAATACGGCGCCACGGCCGCGATGTTCTACATCGATCAGCAGACCATCGACTACCTGAAGCTAACGGGCCGCGACGACGAGCAGGTCAAGCTGGTGGAAACCTATGCCAAGCAAGCGGGCCTGTGGGCCGACAGCCTCAAGACGGCCAAATACGAGCGCGTGCTTCAGTTCGACTTGTCGACCGTCGTACGCAATATCGCCGGGCCATCGAACCCGCATCGACGCGTACCGACCTCTGAGCTGGCGGCACGCGGCATATCGGGCGTGGTTGAAAACGAACCCGGCCTGATGCCCGATGGCGCCGTCATCATCGCCGCGATCACCAGTTGCACCAACACCAGCAACCCGCGCAACGTGATCGCCGCCGGCCTGCTGGCCCGCAACGCCAACGCCCGCGGCCTGACCCGCAAGCCCTGGGTCAAATCCTCGCTGGCGCCCGGCTCGAAGGCGGTGCAGCTCTACCTGGAAGATGCCAAACTCCTGCCGGAACTGGAAAATCTGGGTTTCGGCATCGTCGGCTTTGCCTGTACTACCTGCAACGGCATGAGCGGCGCCCTGGACCCCATCATCCAGCAAGAAATCGTCGAGCGCGATCTGTACGCCACCGCCGTGCTGTCGGGCAACCGCAACTTCGACGGCCGCATCCATCCTTACGCAAAGCAGGCCTTCCTGGCCTCGCCTCCGTTGGTGGTCGCCTATGCCATCGCCGGCACCATCCGCTTCGATATCGAAAAAGACGTGCTGGGCATCGATAAAGAAGGCCAGCCGGTCACCTTGAAAGACATCTGGCCGTCCGACGAAGAAATCGACGCCATCGTTGCCGCCAGTGTCAAACCCGAACAGTTCCGCCTGGTCTACGAGCCGATGTTCGCCGCCGGCGCAAGCGGCACGGAACCGACCAGCCCGCTCTACGAATGGCGCCCCACCAGCACGTATATTCGCCGCCCACCGTACTGGGAAGGCGCGCTGGCGGGTGAGCGCACGCTCAAGGGCATGCGGCCGCTCGCGGTTCTCGGGGACAACATCACCACCGATCACTTGTCGCCCTCCAACGCCATCATGGCGAGCAGTGCCGCCGGCGAGTACCTGGCCAAAATGGGTTTGCCGGAAGAGGATTTCAACTCCTACGCAACCCATCGGGGGGACCACCTGACCGCTCAGCGCGCCACCTTCGCCAACCCCAAGCTGTTGAACGAAATGGTCCAGGAAAACGGCCAGACCAAGCAAGGCTCGCTGGCGCGCATCGAGCCGGAAGGCAAGGTCACCCGCATGTGGGAGGCCATCGAAACCTATATGGAACGCAAGCAGCCGCTCATCATTGTGGCGGGGGCCGACTACGGCCAAGGCTCGTCGCGCGACTGGGCCGCCAAGGGCGTGCGTCTGGCGGGTGTCGAAGCCATCGCCGCCGAAGGGTTCGAGCGCATCCATCGCACCAATCTGGTCGGCATGGGCGTATTGCCGCTTGAGTTCAAACCGGGCCAAAACCGCACAACGCTGGGCATCGACGGCACGGAAACCTTCGACGTCATCGGCGAACCCACGCCGCTCGCCACGCTAACCCTTGTGATCCACCGCAAAAACGGCGAGCGTCTTGAGGTTCCCGTAACCTGCCGTCTTGACACCGCTGAAGAAGTATTGATCTACGAAGCGGGCGGCGTATTGCAGCGCTTCGCCCAGGACTTCCTGGAATCGACAGCAACCGCTTAAGGAAACAGGAAAACTCCCATGGCCCATCAACCTCAAATCAAGGTGCCCGCCACCTATATGCGCGGCGGCACCAGCAAAGGCGTATTCTTTCGCCTGCAAGACCTGCCCCAAGCCGCGCAAGCGCCTGGCGCGGCGCGCGATGCGCTGCTGATGCGCGTCATCGGCAGCCCCGACCCCTATGGCAAACAAACCGACGGCATGGGCGGCGCGACCTCCAGCACCAGCAAAACGGTCATTCTGTCCAAAAGCAGCCGGCCCGATCACGACGTCGACTACCTCTTTGGCCAGGTGTCCATCGACAAGGCCTTTGTCGACTGGAGCGGAAATTGCGGCAACCTCTCGGCCGCCGTCGGCCCCTTCGCCCTGAGCAACGGGCTCATCGACGCCAGCCGCATCCCGCGAGACGGAACGGCAACGGTGCGCATCTGGCAGGCCAACATCGGCAAGACCATTGTTGCGCACGTACCCATTACCCAGGGCGCGGTGCAGGAAACCGGCGACTTTGAGTTGGACGGCGTCACCTTCCCGGCCGCCGAGATTCAGCTTGAGTTCATGGACCCGGCCGCGGACGAGGAAGGCGCGGGCGGCTCCATGTTTCCCACCGGCAATCTGGTGGACGACCTTCAGGTGCCAGGCCTCGGTACGCTCAAAGCCACCCTGATCAACGCCGGCATCCCGACCATTTTCCTCAACGCCCAAGATATCGGCTACACCGGCACCGAACTGCAAGACGCCATCAATGGCGACTCTAAAGCGCTGGCCATGTTTGAAACCATACGGGCCCATGGCGCGCTGCGCATGGGTCTGATCAAGCATCTCGATGAAGCGGCTCAGCGTCAGCACACACCCAAGGTCGCTTTCGTCGCCCAGCCTGCCGCCTACGTCGCGTCCAGCGGCAAACAGGTTGCCGCCACCGACATCGACCTGCTGGTGCGCGCCCTGTCCATGGGCAAACTGCACCACGCCATGATGGGCACGGCCGCGGTCGCCATCGGCGCCGCCGCGGCTGTTCCGGGCACACTCGTCAATTTGGCCGCTGGCGGCGGCGAGCGCAATGCAGTACGCTTTGGTCATCCCTCGGGTACGTTGCGCGTCGGTGCGCAAGCCCGCCAGGAAGGCAGTGAATGGAGCGTCACCAAGGCCATCATGAGCCGCAGCGCCCGCGTACTGATGGAGGGATGGGTCCGCGTGCCTGGCGACGCATTCTAAAAACCGTTTCCAGATCGAACGTAAACGCAAAAGCACAGCGCAAGCGTCATCGCCGCAAAGCAAGCGAAGCGCCTTTGCTCCCGTTCGATCTATCGACCGTTCAGGAGTTTCTATGTCAATGGAACCGACAAAGCGCGCCAGTTGGGATCCCGTCCTGGTCGATATCGTTGACTATGTCCAAAACTACCAGATCAAATCCGGACTCGCCTATGACACCGCGCGTCTGTGCCTGATCGATACCTTGGGCTGCGGCCTGGAAGCGCTGGAATACCCGGCCTGCACCAAACTGCTTGGGCCTATCGTTCCCGGTACTGTGGTGCCCAACGGCGCCAAAGTGCCCGGCACCCAATTCCAGCTCGACCCGGTCCAGGCCGCCTTCAACATCGGCGCCATGATACGCTGGCTCGATTTCAACGACACCTGGCTGGCCGCCGAATGGGGCCACCCATCCGATAACCTCGGCGGCATCCTGGCCACGGCCGACTGGCTATCGCGCAATGCGATTGCCGCCGGCAAAGCGCCGCTGACCATGCGCGACGTACTGACGGCCATGATCAAGGCGCACGAAATCCAGGGCTGTATTGCGCTGGAAAACTCATTCAACAAGGTCGGCCTTGATCACGTGCTGCTGGTCAAGGTGGCATCCACCGCCGTGGTGTCGCATTTGCTGGGCTTAAGTCGCGACGAAACATTGAATGCGGTGTCGCTGGCCTGGGTCGACGGCCAAAGCCTGCGCACCTATCGCCATGCGCCCAATGCCGGCAGCCGCAAAAGCTGGGCTGCGGGCGACGCCACCAGCCGCGCCGTGCGCCTGGCCCTGATCGCCAAGACCGGTGAAATGGGTTATCCGTCGGCGCTTTCGGCCAAAACCTGGGGCTTCTACGACGTACTGTTTAAAGGCCGGCCCTTTAAGTTCCAGCGCCCCTACGGCAGCTACGTGATGGAAAACGTCCTGTTCAAAATCTCGTTTCCAGCCGAGTTCCACGCGCAAACCGCGGTGGAGTGTGCCATGCGTGTTCATCGCAAACTCACGGCCATCGGCAAGACCGCCGACGACATCAGGCAGATCACCATCCGCACCCATGAGGCCTGCATCCGCATCATCGACAAGAAAGGCCCCCTGAACAATCCGGCCGACCGCGACCATTGCATACAATACATGGTCGCTGTGCCGACTCTTTTCGGCCGCCTGACGGCAAACGACTACGAAGACCGCATTGCCAGCGATCCGCGCATCGATGCACTGCGTGAAAAAATCATCTGCATCGAAGACCCGATCTTTACCGCCGATTACCACGACCCTGAACAGCGCTCGATCGCCAATGCGCTAACCGTGCAATTGAACGACGGCAGCACGCTGGACGAAGTGGTTTGCAAATACCCTCTTGGCCATAAGCGACGTCGCCAGGAAGGCATACCCTTGCTCGAAGCCAAGTTTCGCACCAATCTGGCGCGGCGGTTCCCGGCCAAACAGCAACAGCGCATTCTGGATGCTTCACTCGACCAGGCCGTGCTTGAAGCCATACCGGTGCACGAATATGTAGACCTATATGTGATTTAATTACGTACAATAAGGCTAACCAACCCCTGCTGGCTTGCCAGCAGGGGTTTTAAATTTCATGCGATCCATTTATGTTTGATACATTTACTTATTACGCCCTGCCGTTCGTTTTTTCAATTTTCGTGGCCTGCGGCTTCGCTTCATTGATTTCCGGCCTGTATCTGATCCTGTTCAAGCTGCGCCTGACCAACCAGATACTGCAACACCCCTATCTGGAACAGCAAGCCTTCGAGCGCTATCCGCTGCCCATTCGTTCTGCCATCTTGATGGATTACTTTTTTCGGCTGGCGTTTCCCAACAGCCAGTTCTGGCTGATCGGCAATGCCAATCGCCTGCTGCGCCATATCAAGCCCGACGATATCCCCACCGCCATTAAATGGCCGCTAATGGGCTTATGGGGCGGTGTATTCATCGGCATCGTCGCCATGCTCGTTGCCTGGGCGTTGATCTTCATCAGAATGTAATTAAAAAGGAAACCACGTGAGCCGCATCATCAAACACGATCCGACCCGGCAGCGCTTCGAGTGGATTGAAAACAATGTGCTGTGCGTGCTGGATTATGATTTCGGCAACGGCGTCATGACCATCACCCATACCGGCGTACCGGAAGCCGTAGGCGGACGCGGCATCGCCGCCGACCTGACCAAGACGGCGCTCGATACCGCGCGGGCTGAAGGCTGGTCGGTTCGACCCTTATGCTCCTACGCCGCCGCGTACATCCAGCGCAATCCGCAATACAGGGACCTGGTGGTTTAAACGGCTACCCGCATCCGGAGTATCCCCCAGCACAATCAGCGTTCGGGTCTGGGCACGAATTCGCGCCATCGCGCCACGATAGCGAAAATCATTGCGCAATCGACCACAGCCCCTGCCTGCTCAGATCGCTTAAAGCAGCTTGCGTGGCAATAAACAACACCGCTCCACCCCCTTGGGCCATCTTTCAAAGCTCAAGTCTTATATAAGATATAAGACACTTGCCCCAAATACGCCTTCCGCATACAATTACACCAACATTTCTTCCTAACCCTCGATCAAAGGGCACGCCTCATGCTGGATTTATATCGTCAACACGTTGCCGAACGCGCTGCGTTGGGCATTCCACCTCTTCCCCTGTCAGCCCAGCAAACGGCTGATCTCATCGAGCTGCTGAAAAGCCCGCCTGCCGGGGAAGAAGCTTATTTGCTCGACTTGTTGACGCATCGCGTCCCAGCCGGCGTCGACGACGCCGCCAAGGTAAAGGCGTCCTACCTGGCCGCCGTCGCTTTTGGCACCGAAGCCTGCCCCCTCATCGACGGCGAAAAAGCCGTTGAATTGCTCGGCACCATGTTGGGCGGCTACAACGTTCAGCCGCTGGTTCAATTATTGGACGACGCCAAACTGGCCGCGGCGGCTGCCGAAGCCCTGAAGAAAACCCTGTTGGTGTTCGACGCGTTCCACGACGTCCAGGAAAAAGCGGAAAAAGGCAACGAATACGCCAAAGCCGTCATGCAAAGCTGGGCCGATGCCGAATGGTTCACCAGCCGTCCCGAGGTGCCTGAAAGCCTGACGCTGACCGTTTTCAAAGTCACCGGCGAAACCAATACCGACGATCTATCCCCTGCCCCCGACGCCTGGAGCCGCCCCGACATTCCATTGCACGCGCTGGCCATGCTTAAAAACCCGCGCGCTGGCATCGAACCGGAAGAGCCAGGCAAAACCGGCCCGATCAAGTTCATTCAAAGCCTGAAAGAAAAAGGCCACCTCATTGCCTACGTTGGCGATGTGGTCGGTACCGGTTCATCGCGTAAATCGGCCACCAACTCGGTGCTGTGGCACACAGGTCAAGACATCCCGTTCGTACCGAACAAACGCTTCGGCGGTGTTTGCCTGGGTAGCAAAATCGCCCCTATCTTCTATAACACCATGGAAGATGCCGGCGCCCTGCCTATCGAACTGGATGTATCCCAAATGAACATGGGCGACGTCATCGAACTGCGCCCCTATGAAGGCAAAGCTCTTAAAAACGGCGCCGTCATCGCCGAGTTCCAGGTCAAATCCGACGTGCTGTTCGACGAAGCGCGCGCCGGCGGCCGTATTCCCCTGATCATCGGCCGCGGCCTGACCGCCAAAGCACGCGAAGCACTGAAGCTGGCGCCGTCCACGCTGTTCCGCCTGCCCGTCAACCCGGCGGACTCGGGCAAAGGCTATACCCTGGCCCAGAAAATGGTCGGCCGCGCCTGTGGCCTGCCTGAAGGCAAGGGCGTACGCCCCGGCACTTACTGCGAACCCCGCATGACCTCGGTCGGCAGCCAGGACACCACCGGCCCCATGACCCGCGACGAACTGAAAGACCTGGCCTGCCTGGGCTTCTCGTCCGACCTGGTCATGCAGTCGTTCTGCCACACGGCGGCTTACCCCAAGCCCGTCGACGTCAAAACCCACCACGAACTGCCTGACTTTATCAGCACGCGCGGCGGCGTTTCCCTGCGTCCCGGCGACGGCATCATCCACTCGTGGCTGAACCGCATGCTGTTGCCCGACACCGTCGGCACCGGCGGCGATTCGCATACCCGCTTCCCTATCGGCATCAGTTTTCCCGCCGGCTCCGGTCTGGTTGCCTTTGCCGCCGCCACCGGCGTCATGCCGCTCGACATGCCTGAATCGGTGCTGGTGCGCTTTAAAGGCAGCCTGCAGCCTGGCGTCACCCTGCGCGACCTGGTCAACGCCATCCCGCTGTACGCCATCAAGCAAGGCTTGCTGACCGTCGAAACCAAAGGCAAGAAAAACATTTTCTCGGGCCGCATCCTCGAAATCGAAGGCTTGCCCAACCTGAAAATCGAACAAGCGTTCGAATTGTCCGACGCGTCGGCCGAACGCTCCGCCGCGGGCTGCACGGTGCGCCTGAACCAAGAACCCATCATCGAATACATTACCAGCAACATCACCTTGCTCAAATGGATGATCGCCAACGGCTACGAAGACGAACGCACTCTGGCCCGCCGTATTAAAGGCATGGAAGCCTGGCTGGCCAACCCGCAATTGCTCGAACCCGACGCCGATGCCCAGTACGCGGCCGTCATCGAAATCGACCTGGCCGACGTGCACGAACCCATCGTGGCCTGCCCGAACGACCCCGACGACGTCAAAACCTTGTCCGAGGTCGCCGGCACCGTCATCGACGAAGTGTTTATCGGCAGTTGCATGACCAATATCGGCCACTTCCGGGCGGCCTCCAAATTGCTCGAAGGCAAGCGCGACATCCCCGTCAAGCTGTGGGTTGCGCCTCCGACCAAAATGGATCAAAAGCAATTGACCGAAGAAGGCCATTACGGCGTTCTGGGCAGCGCCGGCGCCCGCATGGAAATGCCGGGATGCTCGTTGTGCATGGGCAACCAGGCCCAGGTTCGCGAAGGCGCAACCGTCATGTCGACCAGCACACGCAACTTCCCGAACCGCCTGGGTAAGAACTCGAACGTGTTCCTGGGTTCAGCCGAACTGGCCGCCATCTGCTCACGCCTGGGTCGCATTCCCACCCGGGAAGAGTACATGGCCGATGTCGGCGTGCTTAATAAGGACAGCGACAAAATCTACCGTTACATGAACTTCGACCAGATCGAAGAGTTCAAGGAAATAGCGGATTCGGTCGGGGTGTAATGCCTCGCAGCTAGTCCAGGCCTTGGCCTTTAATCCCCCGTACAGCAATGTCGGGGGATTTTTCAGTTGCCATATAACCCATACCGATTCAACCTGATCCCGCCCCTCACTCCCGGAACACCCCATGCCGCGCAATACCTTCAACAGCCTGAAAAAACTCAAGATAGGGAAAAAATCCGCCCGCTTTTATTCCCTGCCTGCACTGGGCGAGGCGCTGGGCGTCGATATAAGCCGTTTACCGTTGTCGATTCGGGTGGTGCTTGAGTCGGTACTGCGCAATTGCGATGGCAATAAAGTCACCGAACAGCACGTAAGGCAATTGGTGAACTGGCAGCCCAATGCCAAGCGCACCGACGAAATCCCCTTTGTCGTCGCGCGCGTCATTCTGCAAGACTTTACCGGCGTACCGCTGCTGGCCGATCTGGCCGCCATGCGCACGGTCGCGGCAGCCGTGGGCAAAGACCCCAAGCGGATTGAACCGCTGGTGCCCGTCGACCTGGTGGTCGACCATTCCGTCATGATCGATTACTTCGGCACCAAGAACGCGCTTGACCTGAACATGCGACTGGAATTCAAACGCAACCAGGAACGCTATCAGTTCATGAAATGGGGCATGCAGGCTTTCGATACCTTTGGTGTCGTGCCGCCGGGCTTTGGCATTGTTCACCAGGTCAATCTCGAACACCTGGCGCGCGGCGTGCATTACGACGAAAAAAACAAGGTCTATTATCCCGACACGCTGGTCGGCACCGACAGCCACACCACCATGATCAACGGCATCGGCGTGGTTGGCTGGGGCGTGGGCGGCATTGAAGCCGAAGCAGCCATGCTGGGCCAGCCAGTGTATATTTTGACGCCCGATGTGGTAGGCGTTGAGCTTAAAGGCCAGCTACGCGGCGGGGTCACCGCAACGGATCTCGTGCTGACCCTGACCGAGCTGCTGCGCAAGCAAAAAGTAGTGGGTAAATTCGTGGAGTTCTGCGGAGCCGGCACCTCGAGCCTGTCGGTCACCGACCGCGCCACCATCGGCAATATGGCGCCGGAATACGGCGCCACCATGGGTTTCTTTCCCGTCGATGATCTCACCATGCACTATTTTCGGGGCACGGGCCGCACTGATGAAGAAATCGACGCCTTTAAAGCGTACTTTAAAGCCCAGAACATGTATGGCGTTCCCGCAGCCAAGGACATCGCCTACTCGCAACTTGTCACGCTGGACCTGTCCACTGTGGCGCCGTCGCTGGCCGGCCCGAAGCGGCCTCAGGATCGCATCGATCTGGACAAGGTAAAGGAGCAGTTCACCCATCTGTTTACCGACCCTTCCAGCAGCGGCTTTAACCAGCCCGCCGAAAAGCTGGATCAGGCCTTCACCACCAGCGCGGGCACTCCGATCAAGAATGGCGACATCCTGATCGCCGCCATTACCTCGTGCACCAACACCTCCAACCCCAGCGTACTGCTTGCGGCCGGCCTGATGGCCAAGAAAGCCGTCGAAGCGGGGCTGAAGGTTCCCAAGCACGTCAAGACCTCGCTCGCTCCCGGCTCGCGCGTCGTAACCGACTACCTGACCAAAACAGGCCTGCTGCCTTATCTGGAAAAACTGGGGTTCGATATTGCCGCCTACGGCTGCACAAGCTGTATTGGCAATGCCGGCGACCTGTCGGCCGATATCAACGAAGCCATCAAGCAACACGATCTGGTCTGCTCTGCGATCCTGTCAGGCAATCGCAACTTCGAGGCCCGCATCCACCCCAACGTCAAAGCCAATTTCCTGGCCTCGCCGCCGCTGGTCGTGGCCTACGCCCTGGCCGGAACAATCATGCGCGACCTGATGACCGAACCGGTCGGGCAGGGCAAAAAGGGCGATGTCTGGATTGGCGACATCTGGCCGTCCAATGCCGAAGTCGACGCCTTGCTGGACCAGGCCATGGACCCCGACGTCTTCCGTAGCAACTACAGTGAAATAAAAACCAACCCGGGAAAATACTGGAAGAAAATTTCGGGCGTATCGGGCGACGTCTATAACTGGCCCCCTTCAACCTATATTGCCGAGCCGCCGTTTTTCAACGACTTCGACATGCAGCCTCAACCCATGCCAGCCATACGCGGGGCACGGGCGCTGGCCATTTTTGGCGACTCCATCACGACCGACCACATCTCTCCCGCAGGCTCGATCCAGGAGTTTTCTCCGGCCGGCGCCTGGCTCAAGAAAAACGGCGTCATGAAAGAGGACTTCAACAGCTACGGCTCGCGCCGCGGCAACCACGACGTCATGATGCGCGGCACATTCGCCAACATACGCGTCAAGAACCTGATGATTGCCCCCAACGCGGACGGCTCGCGCTTCGAGGGTGGTGAAACCTTGCATCAGCCAAGCAGCGAACGCCTGTCCATTTTCGACGCGGCCATGAAATACGTCGACCAGGGCACGCCGACCATGCTGTTCGCCGGCGAAGAATACGGCACCGGTTCCTCGCGCGACTGGGCCGCCAAGGGAACCCAGTTGCTGGGCGTGCGAGCCGTCGTCGCCCGCAGCTTTGAGCGCATCCACCGCAGCAACCTGGTCGGCATGGGCGTGCTGCCTTTGCAGTTCAAGGGCACTGACAATGTAGACACATTAAATATCACTGGCACGGAAACCTTTGATATCAGCGGTCTTGAGAGCGGAATTAAGCCCCAGCAAGACGTGATCCTGACGATTCGGCGCGCCGACGGCACAACACAGCAGGCAACGATGCTGCTTCGAATCGACACCGCCATCGAAGTCGATTACTACCAACATGGGGGCATTCTGCCTTACGTTTTGCGCGAACTGCTGACGGCATAACCGCGACTTTCCATGCGCAGGCTCCGCTTGCGCCTTCGCTGCCCGGGAGCGTGCCTGGCACACTCCCGGGCGGCGTTTAGCCGACCTGCAGCCCCGCCTATGCTTGCCGATTCCCTTATTGGCAAGCACGGCGTTACACTAGACGTCTCTTTATATTGTTCCCGCACATGTCCCCTACGCCCGCACCCCGTCCCGCCCGCCTTTCCCGTGATGCTCAGCGCCTGATTGCGCTGGCTGAATCCCTGGCGCTCTCCGGTAGCCGACTTGAAGACGTCTATTGGGAGAACCTGCTGGCCGCCCATCTTAGAAAGGTGTTGCACGGCAGAAACAACAAGCACATTGAAGCCGCGCTAGAGCATTTGGTGCCGAACAATATCAACGCCTATGAAATCCTGGTCGAACAGGCGGAAACCCATTCCGAATCGACTGGGCTGACTGTCGGCCAACAACACTACGACGTGTTGCTTTTTTCGGCGCCGCTGGTGGCATGGACGCGTTACCAACTGCCCAACGGGCAATTGAGCAGCGCCATGCAAACGAAAGTGCATGCGCAGCTGCACGCCCATATTCTGGCCGAAGGCGCCAAACTGCAACTATTGCCGCAACTGGTTTGCTTCGAGCAAATGCCGCAGTCTTTCCAAGAGACCTGGCTTTGGACACAACGCCTGGGGCTGGCCGCGCTCGACCAGAAAACCGATCCCTGCACCATCCCGCCCGCCCCCGACTCCGAAGGCATGCTGGCCGATGCCCGCTTCCTGGTCGGCGCCATCGTCGTGCCCAAGGGCGAGCCGTTGTTCCGCTGGCAAACCGATCAAGCCGCCTCGACGACCGCACGCGAGCAAAGCTTTAAAAACTGGGCCGACAGCAATGCGGCAACCATTACATCGTTGTTTACCGGCTGCCATATCGAATACCTGCAACCCGACGCCTACTACGTCAACAGCCGCGAAGCCGACCGCCGCATACGGCCGCTGGCCCTGAAAGCGGCTGTCACCTGGCTGCAAACGGCGGCACATATGCCCGGCGCCGACTTGCGCGCCACCATTGTGGCCTGCGGCGAAAGTGTCATCGAAGAGTACCGCGTGGGCTTTAGCAAACGCCAGGACAACGAAGTCATCTATGGGTGCATCTGGCCGATTCTAAGCAAAGAAGAAGCCATTAGCGACACCGTCGAGCACGAACAGGCTGACATTCCGGAAGAAATCGCCGCCCTGCTTAAAGAACTCGACGTGGCCGAAGTGAGGCGCCTTCCTGGTCTGTATTCCACCGAATTCTGCGACGATTGCGGCGCGCCGTACTTCCCCAACCCCTTGGGTGAAATGCTGCACCCCGAACTGCCCGAAGAAATCGACCTCGATCCCATCCAGTTTCATTAACCCGCTATGGCAGCCTGTTGTCCTGCGAACTCGCTGAGCGTCGATATCTTCTGCCGGGTTATCGATAACTTCGGCGACATCGGGGTGTGCTGGCGCCTGGCCCGGCAATTGTACGGCTCCGCGACACAGCCGCAAATACGCCTTTGGGTCGACGATCTGCACAGCTTTGCCAAGATCGAGCCCGGCGTATCCCCCGAGGCCCGGACACAAACCGTAGGCGGCATCGAGCTGATCCACTGGACCGACACGCCGCCGGCGCTCACGCCGCACCCTATCGTGATCGAAGCATTCGCCTGCGATCCGCCGCCCGCATTCATCGCCCGCATGGTGCAACAGCAAAGCCTTTGGATCAATCTGGAGTACCTGAGCGCCGAAGCCTGGGTGGAAAGCTGCCACGCCCGGCCCTCCCTGCAATCCAACGGCCTGAAAAAAAGCTTTTTCTTTCCTGGATTCACGTCCGGAACCGGCGGCCTGCTGCGCGAACACGATCTGATCGTCCGGCGCGATCGCTGGCACTCGCAACCCGAATGGCGTTGGCAAATGCTGAGCCAGCTTGGCGTCGCGCCGGAGCTGATCGAAGGACTGCAACAGGGCTGGCGTCAGGTATTCTTGTTTTGCTATCCCAGCGCCCCCGCAAATGCCCTGGTGCAAACCCTGGGCCGGCAAACCACCCCCAGCGTCATTCTGGCGCCCAGCGGCATCCAGCCACAGCTCAATCACCACGCCGCCGCCCCTGAGTCACCCAACGTCCACGTTGTCGAAATTCCATTCGTGGACCAGAACACCTTCGATCAATTGCTATGGTCCAGCGACTTGAATTTCGTGCGCGGCGAAGACTCGCTCGTCAGGGCGCTTTGGGCGGCCAAGCCGCTGGTTTGGCAAATTTACGAACAAGACGAGCAAGCGCATCTGGACAAGCTCATGGCGTGGCTGGATCGTTCGCCTTTTACGCCAGCCGTCCATAAGTTCATGATTTCATGGAATACCGCCGACGAAGCGGCCTTCGGGCTTGAACTGCAACAGGCTTTGCAACCCGCCGCCTTTGAGCGCTGGCAGGCCGATGCCGCGCAATGGAGCCGGGAATTGGCCGCCAGACGCAGCTTGATACAGTCCCTGCTTGAGTTTTGCGCGAAAAATCAGCGAACAGGTTAAAATAACTGGTTATGTAATTCATTCATGCTCCGGCCTGACAGCCTTGAATCTGGCGGAGCAATCAATCCCGGAGCTTTTAAAGATGAAAACCGCACAAGAACTGCGCGTTGGTAATGTAGTACTGGTAGCTGGCGCCCCCCTTGTTGTTCAGAAAGCTGAATACAACAAATCGGGCCGCAGCTCGGCCGTTGTAAAACTGAAATTCAAAAACCTTCTGTCCGGTGCAGGCAGCGAATCAGTCAACAAAGCCGACGAAAAATTTGAAATTGTCGTGCTCGACAAAAAAGAATGTACATACTCGTACTTCGCCGATCCCATGTATGTGTTCATGGATCAGGAATACAACCAGTACGAAGTAGAAGCCGACAGCATGGGCGACGCGCTGGACTACCTCGAAGAAGGCATGACGGTTGAAGTCGTGTTCTACGACGGCCGCGCTATTTCCGTTGAACTTCCCACCATTGTCGTGCGCGAAATCACCTACACCGAACCCGCTGTCAAAGGCGATACCTCGGGTAAAGTGCTTAAGCCCGCCGAGATCAATACAGGCACGAAAATCAACGTTCCCCTGTTCTGCACTATTGGCGACAAAATCGAAATCGACACCCGCACCGGCGAATACCGCAGCCGCGTGATGTAATCGAAACTTGCCCAAACCCGCTTATTGCAAACGGTCGTCATCAAGATAATCGGGGATGGGCAAGACGGCGATGCCCTCTTCGGCAAGCGCCTCGCGCTCTTGCGCCGTGGCCGTTCCACGAATGGCCCGCTCCTGCACCTCACCGTCGTGCATGCGCCGCGCCTCGCTGGCAAACTGGTCGCCGACATTCTCTGTGTTTCGTACGATTTGACGTATCTGCCGCATCATGTGCGCCTGCAGTTGCGCCAGTTGCTGGCCGGCCGGCGCGGCCACGGCGGCAGGCGCCGTGGCTGAAGGCGTTGAAGGCGCGGCTTCGGCGACGCTGGGTTGCCGGGCCCGCCCCATGTTGATGCGAGGCGCCGACAGCTTCTTGGCTACTTTCTGGCTGTCGCACACGGGACAACGCAACAACCCGCGGGCCTGCTGCGACTCGTAGTTATCAAGCGACGCGAACCAGCCTTCGAAGACATGGCCCTGCTCGCACTGGAGGTCAAATACTTTTAGCGACATAAACTAGTACATGGGGCCAACCCGGCCAAAATCAATACCAGCGGCGATTATAGGCGCTGTCCCGGCTGGCGGTTCGTCACCTCGCACATCGGCCCACCCGGCACGGTACACCGCGAATCAGGCCGCCCCCGCTACAAACGCGGAACAGCGGCCAGCAAGCGACGAGTTTCAGGCTGCTGGGGCGCACTGAGCACCCGTTGGGCGGTACCGATTTCAATAATTTTTCCCTGGTGCATAACGGCAATGCGATCGGACAAATACTCGACCACGCCAAAATTATGCGTAATGAATAAATAGGCCATATTGAACTCGCGCTGCAAGGCCTGCAGCAGCTCAAGAATCTGCGCCTGCACCGAAACGTCCAACGCCGAGGTCGGCTCATCGCAAATGAGCACTTTGGGCTCGACGGCCAAGGCGCGCGCAATGGCAATACGCTGACGCTGTCCGCCGGAAAACTCGTGCGGATAACGATCAACCGTATTTTTAGGCAACCCGACGCGATCAAGCAACTGGCGAATATGGCTCTGGCGATCGTGCCGCGAACGGTCCGGCCTTAGCGCCGCAGCCCCTTCATCGAGAATCTCGCCCACCAGCATGCGTGGGTTCAAGGATCCATAAGGGTCCTGGAAGACGATTTGAATATCCTGGCGCATGCGTTTTAGCTGATTGCCTCGAGCGCTCAACAGCGCTTGTCCCTCAAGCTGGGCCGAACCTTTGATAAGGGTTTGCTTATCGAGCAACTGCAGCAGCGCCTTGGCCGTGGTGGTCTTGCCGCAACCCGACTCCCCCAGCAAGGCCAGCGTTTCGCCTGCATGCAATTCAAACGAAACGTCGTCGACCACCTGAGTGCGTCCCGACAGCCGGCGCAGCAGGCCTGAGCGCTGAAGGTATGCAACTGACAAGCCCTTAACCGTCAACACCGGAGAGCCAGGCGCTGCCGTGGCGGATGAGGCCAATGGCGGCGCGCCCGGCAGAGACAAAGAACGGCCACGCTTGGCAAATGTCGGAACCGCCGCCAGCAATTCACGCGCATACGGATGACGAGGCGCGGCAAAAAAACTGGCCGCATCCGTGGTCTCGACAATTTCCCCATGGCGCATCAACGCCACGTAGTCGGCCACGTTTTTCACCACCGCCAGATCGTGCGTAATCAATAAAATGGCCAGCCCCATTTCACGCTGGATGTCCGCCAGCAAATCCAGAATCTGCGCCTGCACGGTCACATCCAGGGCGGTGGTCGGCTCGTCGGCGATTAAGAGCTTGGGCTCGGCGGCCAGCGCAATGGCAATCATGACGCGCTGCTTCTGTCCACCGGAAAACTGAAAGGGGTAATCGTTGAAGCGGCGCTCGGGCTCGGCAATGCCCACGCGCGCCAGCCAGCCAATGGCGCGCTTTTCGGCCTCGGCCCCGCGCAACGCCGTATGCGTCACCAGCGTTTCCATGATTTGCTGGCCAACGGTGAGCACCGGATTCAAACTAGTTGAGGGTTCTTGAAACACAATCCCGATCTGGCCGCCACGCACGGCCCGCATGCGAAACTCCGGCAAACGATTCAAGTCGAGCTGGCCCAGCTTGGCCATGCCGTCCGTAATACGCCCGGCCTCGGGCAACAGGCGCAACAAGGCCAGCGCCGTTATGCTTTTGCCGCAACCGGATTCGCCCACGAGTGCAAACGTCTGCCCCTGCTCGATGGTCAGCCTCAGGCACTTGACCGCCTCAAGCACGCCGGAATCAATATCGATCTGCACTGACAGGTCGTGCACCGTCAATACCGGTCCGTCCGAAACAGCCGCTAAGCCGATTTGCCGCTCTTTAGTCATGTAGCGCTCCGGCCTGGCCGGCTTTCGCCGGATCCGTCTTTACCCCTGGGGGCAGGGCGCGCCGCGGGCGAAACTTTCGGGCGCGCGGATCGAAGGCGTCCTGGACCGCGTCGGCGAAAATATTGGCCGACAATACCAGGGCCAGCATGAAAACAAAGGCTGCAAACAAATTCCACCACACCATGGGGTCGCGCGACATTTCCACGCGCGCGGCGTCAATCATGGAGCCGAACGACGGAGTGCTGGGGTCGACGCCGATGCCCAGGTACGACAACACCGCCTCGTACAGCACCAGCCCGGAAAACTGCAGCACCATGGTGATCAACACAATGTGCATCAAGTTGGGCAGCAGATGACGCCGCATGATTCGCCAGTGCCCCACGCCGAAAGCGCGTGCCGCTTGAATATAGTCGAGCTCGCGCAATTTAAGCGTTTCCGCGCGCAACAGACGGCACAGGCCGGCCCAGCCGGTCAGCCCTAAAATCAGGCACAACAGGAACAGACGCAAGTCGGCGCGCGCCGCCACCGTATCGAAAAGCTCCGGGTTGTTGTCAATATAAACCTGCATCATCAACACGCAGGCCGCAATCAGCAACACCCCGGGAATCGACGTCAGGGTCGTATAAATATACTGAATGACGTCGTCGATGCGACCTTTGAAGTAGCCCGCCGAAATGCCGAAGATCAGCGCCGGCGGGAGCATGGCCATGGTGGTCAGGGTGCCGATGATCCATGCCGTTCGAACGCTTTTCATGGCCTGCCATAAAACGTCGCGCCCCGTGCGATCCGTGCCCAGCACATGGTAGTTCGTGGCCAAGGCAATCGACACGCAGACGATCAGCGCCAGCAGGCTGAAGGTGACCCATATCGGCCGCCATGGGATGGTCGTCTGTCCCCGCCACCATGCACTGAAGGCTTGCCCCCATGAATCGCCGCGGCGGCGGCCAAGCCAGGTCAACAGCCATCCGCCTAGCGCCATGATGCCCACGCCGGCGCCGACTCCGGCCAGCAGACGCTGCAAAATGTCGCCCGGCCGCTGCGCATCGTCGCTCAGATTTACCCCGGCAAAGCGCAGACGTAAAAAATCGCGCACGGGCTGCCCATCGACCAGATGGGTTTCTTTGCTGAACTGCCGAATGGCGAGCGGCGCCGAATAGGTTTTTTCCGGATTAACCAGACGCGTTGCGGAAAAAAGATCATCAAGCGCCGAATGAAGCACCGGCGAATACATCGTCTTCGCCTCGGCGGCGCCCGGCGCCGCCGGCAGTACCGGCCGATAGTGAATGGAATCCAGCACGCCCACCGACAAGAAGCCGGCCAGCACGAGGGCGGCGCACATGGCCGACGGCGTACGCAATACGCTGCTCCAGGCGGCGCGCAACGAGGCGCTGCGAGCCGCCCTGACGGTGTACAGCACGATCGCCAGCACCAGGCAAAAAATGAAGATATCCGTCCACAGGAAAACAAATTTAGGCATACGGCTACTCGAATCGAATCCGTGGATCGGCTAAGGTGTACGAAATATCCGCCAGGATCAAGCCCACGATGTACAGCGCCGAACCCAGGAAAACCATGGCCCTGACAATGGAAAAATCCTGGGCGTTGATGGCATCGATGGTGTAGCTGCCCAAACCGGGAATACCGAAAAATGATTCGGAGATAAGACTGCCCATGAAGAGCAGCGGAATAGCCGATACCGTTCCCGTCAGGATGGGCAGCATGGCATTGCGCAATACATGCCGGAACAGCACAAGGCGTTCCGACAGCCCCTTGGCGCGAGCCGTCCGCACATAATCCTTGCCAGCCTCTTCCAGGAACAGCGTTCGGTAAAAACGCGCCTCGGCGCCCATGCTGGAAAGTATGCCGACCAGCACCGGCAACACCAGAAAACGCACGCTGTCCAGGCCGCTGGTAAAGCCGGAATACGGCACCCAGCGCAGTATCTTGGCAAACAGCCATTGCCCGGCAATGATGTAGAACAGCCCCGAGATCGACAGCAGCACCACGCAAGCCACCACGCCGGCAAAATCGAGCGGCGTACCTTTGAAAAAAACCAGCAGCAAGGCAAACGCCACACACACGGCCAGCCCCAGGATGAAAGTAGGAATCGCCAACGCCAGGCTGGGGCCCATGCGCTGCGTAATTTCGTGGCCGATATTGCGCCCTTCATCGGAAAAGCCGAAGTCGAACGTGAGCAAGGGCACCGAACGGTGATAAAAAATAGTCTGAGTCAGTTTTTCACTGCCGCTTGCCTGCATGTTGAAAAAAAGAGGTTTATCGTAACCGCGCTCGACCTTCCATTTTTCGACCGCTTCCTGGCTGACGCGCTGGCCGCCTATCGACAAACGCGCCATATCGTCGGGGGTATTGACGGCGAAAAACAGAATAAACGTCAACAAATTAACGCCTACCAAGATCCAAAAGCCATACAACAGGCGGCGAATGATGTAAGACGTCATGAGCGCCCCTTCGACGTGTCGCTATCGGCCAGCGCACTGGCGCGTTCGCGGCGTTTAACCACTTTATAAGCCGGATACAGGCCCAAGGCGAGCAGGGCCAGCACCAGCCACACAGGCCACCATACGGGCGGATTCCATTGCTCGATTTTTTGTGCCCGCAAAGCGGGATCGATGCGGTAGTACTGCAAGGTATTGCGCACCATCTGGGTCGGTTTGGCGTTGCTGACCCAGCCCTGGTAGGCGCCGCCCGACTTGGGAAAATAACCGAACATCCATGGCGCGTCTTGCTGAACAAGCGCCACCATTTTATGAACAACCGCCTCCTTTACAGGGCCGTCATCCAAAAACCGCATTTGCTCAAACAGGCGGTCGAATTCGGGATTTTGATAATTGGACGCGTTCTCGCCGCCCGTCGAGGCTTTGGCATTGGGCCCATAAAGCAAGAACAAGAAATTCTCGGCATCGGGGTAATCGGCAACCCAGCCCCACATAAACATCTGGGCGCTGCCTTGCCGCATTTTGTCCTGAAAACGGTTGTAGTCGGTGGCGCGGATTTCCAGTGAAATATTCAGCGCGGCCAGTTGCCGGCGCATCCAGTCCAGCGTGGCATTCGAACCCATGCCCGCCGCGGAGTCAAAATGCAGGATCAGGGGCGCCCCCGTTTTGGCATCGCGCCCGTCCGGGTAGCCCGCCTCGGCCAGCAACTGCCGTGCAACCTCCAGCGGACGGCGCTCGGGACGCTGATTGGCATCCAGACCATAGACTACCGGATTCACGCCGGCAGGCGGATCGCGGTAGCCCAATATGCCCGGCGGAATCGGCCCGTACGCCGCCTGCGCCTGACTATTCATGAAAATGGCAATGTACTGTTCCCAATCAAATGCAATGCTGATGGCATGCCGAAGCTTGCGGTTTTTTTCCTGCTGGGCCGGCGTATCGCCCCGCCCGACCACCGGATCCAGCCAGTTGAACCCAAAGTAAAAAATCTGCGCCTCGGTGGAGGCCAGCAGTTGAATGCCATGATCGCGATACAGCGATGCCTTTTCGGCAGAATCGTCGGCCGCCACGCGCATGGCTACGCCATACTCGCCGCGATCGACCTGCGGAACGTCGTAGTAGCCTTGAAGAAACTTGCCCATCAAGGGGACGCTTTCTTTTTCAAGGGAAAATACAATGCGATCGATGAACGGGGTCGGCTTGCCGCAATCGGCCAGCAAACCCGCCGCCCGATCCGCCGCTTCGCCTTCGCATGGGTAAGGCTCGCCGCGAAAATTAGGATTGCGCGACAAGACATGGCGGCGGTTCTGTATCGATTCCGTCAACATATACGGCCCCGTCCCGACCGGCCAGGTATTGAGCGAGAAGTTGCGCGCCGCCATGCCGGGCTGCTGGTAGAAACGATCGGCTTCCCAGGCAATTGGCGCCGTAAAGGTCATGGCCAGCCAATATTTGAACTGCGGGTACTTGCCGATGACTTTGATGCGTAATGTATGGGCATCTAGCGCCTGTACGCCATCAAACGGGTATTGGCGCAAATCGAGCCAAGTGCTGTCACCCTCGGCGCGGCGCGCCCTGTCCTCTTTCTTCAAGGCTTCGCCGTAATCGCGCATGCCGACGACGTGCTCGGCCATCACGCCATAAATCGGAGAAACGACGCGCGGACTGGCCAACCGGCGAAAGGCATAGACATAATCGTCTGCCGTCAGCTCGCGCGATCCTGTCTTGGCGAAATCCGCAATGGAGTAGGCATGCTCAAGATCGTCGGCCGCCATCGGCCAATAGCTATAGCTGCCCGACGGTTCGCGCGCAAACGCCGGGTGCGGCTGAAATAGAATGCCCGGCTTGATTGCAACGTCGTATACGCTGACGGCTATGGACTCGCCGGGCGCGTCATCGGGCAAACGACGCCCTTCTTTGTCCAGGTAGACCGGCGGCGCGATGGAGCTTGCGGCACGCGGCTCCAGCCGATAGGGCCGCGCCAGGTAGCCGTAGCCATACAAGGGTTCATAAATGGAATAGGTAAAGGGCGTTTCATCGCCCGAATACGAACTGGCCGGATCCAGGTATTTGGGCGAGCGCTGGGAAAACGCCGTGTACAAAACGTTATCCTGGACTTCAGACTGGGCATAAGGGCTGTTGACGGGCTCGGGCGAACAGCCGGTGAGCCAGACCGCAACCGCCGCCAGCCCTGCGGCTCGCCACATGTTGCGCCACATCGGACGGCGGCCTAGCACTTGGACTTCTTCCAGCATTGATAACGCCACACCCACGGCTGGACCGGATTAGCCTCTTGCCACAAACCCAGCCGGGCGCGCCGCGCCTGCGCCTCAAGCCCGGGCAGCGCCGGGTCGCGCATATATTTCCCGCGGCCTTCCATATTGGCCCACGCCATGCCCGCCGCGACCTGCTGTTGATTGGCGGTTGAGCCGTCGGGCATGGATACATCGCAAATATGGCGATCGTACTGGTCGCGCTCATAGCAGTTTAAACCCACTGTCTTGCCGGAAATAAGGCGGGATAAGGCGGCCTTGGACGCCTGCGCCCCGGGCTGGCCCGGCTGCGACGTGTCCTTGAGGGTTTCAGGCGCATCGATGCTGGCCAGACGAACACGTTGCGAGCGGCCGTCGACCTGGAGCGTAAACGTGTCGCCATCGGCCACCTTGGTCACCCTTCCTGTGAGCGCGTAGGCCGCCTTGGGGCCGGCAAGCGACGGCTGGGAGCGCGTATCGGTGTTCGGCTTTAAAGCGGTTACGCCGCCCAGCGCGGCCAAGGCCAACGCCACCACGCTGGCCAGCGCTTTAGAGCGGCGACTCGAGAACAAGGCGGAAATCAGCCTGGACATCACAATATTCAACGCGTTATTCATGCAGCTGTAGGTTCGGCCTTTCCGGTAAAAAAATCAATGGACAGTATTGCCCGCGCACTGCCTATATCGTACAGGCAGTGCACGCGGCAATATAGCCCGGATTACCCCTGTACGCGGTATTGACCGCCTTGCGCCGCGTCAGAAAGCGAAGCCGGCCCCCGTTTGCACAGCGCTACAACGGCCACGCCCGCTGCAGCACCCCGGTGGTGGCCGGTTTAAAGGCCGTTACGCCAAAAACACGCCCTCCCCGCCCCCCGAACCGGGACTGGATAAAACCGTCGGCCACGGCCGCAGGCGCATGGCGGCGCAATAAATTGGCCTGCGTCAGCAATACCAGCTCCTGAGCGACATAACGCGCACAGGCATCCTGAACCGGACCCGCTTCGCTCATCACCGCCAGAAGCTGATGCGCACTGCTATTGAGCAACGCGTCATCGGCACAATCCCGCAAAAGCGCTGTCCCCAGCAAGTCAGCCAGTTCAGGCTGGCGCTTCAATGCGCGCAAAACGTCCAGGCACATGATATTGCCCGAACCTTCCCAGATGGAATTAACCGGCGTTTCGCGATAGAGGCGGGGCAAAGGCGCTTCTTCAATATAGCCGTTGCCGCCCCAGGCCTCCATGCACTCGCCCACGGCCTCAATGGCGCGCTTGCAGACCCAGAACTTGGCGGCGGGCGTCAGGATGCGCCGATAAGCTTGTTCGAGCGGATCGTCCGTATTGTCCAGCGCCCTGGCCAGCCGCAGCGACAAGACCGTAGCCGCTTCGCTTTCCAGCGCCAGGTCGGTCAATACGCTGCGCATCAAGGGCTGCTCTATTAGCAAACGGCCAAACGCCTTGCGATGCCTGGCATGGTGCAATGCCTGAACCAGCCCCTGCCGCAATAAAGCCGTGCTTCCAAGAATACAGTCAAGACGCGTATAAGCCGCCATCTTGACCAACGTAACGATTCCCCGTCCCGGTTCCCCCACCAACACGGCATGCGTGCCGTCGAATTCGACCTCGGCACTGGCGTTGGAACAGTTTCCCAGTTTGTCTTTAAGACGCTGAATACGGATCGGATTCTTATGCCCGTCGGGATGCCAGCGCGGCACGTAGAAGCAGGAAAACTGCTCTTCATGCGTGGCCAACACCAAATGCGCATCCGACATCGGCGCAGAAAAAAACCATTTATGCCCCGTCAGGCGATAGGCCTCGCCCCGGCCGCCCACGCCTAACGGACTGGCCAGCGTCGTGTTGGCGCGCAGGTCTGAACCGCCCTGCTTCTCGGTCAGGCCCATACCAATGGTCATGCCGGTTTTTTGTTCCACCGGAAGGTCGCGCGAATCGTATTGCCGGGAATAAAGCGGCGGCCCAATCGTGCTGAATAGCGGTTCTTTTTGCAGAATCGGAATGGCCGCCGAGGTCATCGTGACCGGGCATAGCGAGCCCGCTTCGATCTGGCCGTGCAGTAAATAGACCGCCGCCCGCGCCACCTGGGCACCGGGCTGCGGGTTGGCCCAGGCGCTGGAATGCATGCCCTGTTCAAACGCCATGCCCAGAAAATGATGCCAGGCGGGATGAAAACGCACACGATCGACGCGGCGGCCGCAAGGATCGAAAGCCTCGAGCTCCGGTTTAAAACGATTGGCGTCACGCGCAAGCGCAATCGTATCCTTGAGCCCAAGCTGCGCGCCATAGCGGCCAAGCGCTTCGTCATGCCACGGCGCCCCTTCGCGCGCCACCCCTTCCTGCAAAGGCCTGTCGGTCTGATACAGATTAAAACCCGCCCACTCAGGGACCTGATTGCTTACCTCGTGTGTAGATCGACTCATGACGCCCCCACAAATCAGTACAGGCCTTAGTTATTCATCTCAATTTTTATAGCCACCCTGATTTTCGGAACTTCCAATACAAGGTGACGCAAACGCCCAACGTCGCCGCCATCACCAGCGGATAACCGTAAACCCAATCAAGCTCGGGCATATGCTTGAAGTTCATGCCGTACACCCCGGCCACGGCCGTGGGAACGGCCAGGATAGCCGCCCACGCCGCCAGCTTTTTAGTAACGTCGGTTTGCTGAGCCTGCCCTATCATCAGGCTGGCTTCGAACGCGAACGCCAGCGATTCGCGCAAACTGGTAATAAACTCGTTAGCCCTTAAGACGCGGTCGGCCACTTCCCCGAAATAGCCGCGCGAGTCGGCATCGATATGCTGCATTTCCACGCGCGACAACCGCCGGCATATTTCAGCCAGCGGTGAAATGGCCGTATGCATGCGCAGCAAATCGCGCCGTTGGCGATACAGCTTGCGCACGTCGTGTGCATGGAAGCCGCGTAATAAAAACTGATGTTCCACGCCCTCGACGCCGGCCTCGAGCGTGGTCAACGCGCTTATATAGCGATCGACCAGTAAATCGAGCACCGCCGAAGCGACGTAATCGCTGCCGCGCAGCAAGAAATCGGACTGGGCCTCGAGGTGCTTGCGCAGCTCGCGATGGCTGGCGTTGGCGCCGCGCCGAACCGTAACCAAGAACCGCTCACCAACCAATATCTGGGTTTCGCCGAAACTGGGCCGCATGTTTTCAACTTCAACGGTAATCGCGACGATTTGGGTCATGACATCGTATTCAATGACTTTAGGACGCCGATGCGGTTCGATAATTTCTTCTATGGCGCGGCGCCCAAAACCCAGTTTCTCGCCCAGTTCGTTGATCAATGAGGGTTCGGGTTCTTTCAAGCCAATCCAGAGCAAGTCTTTTCCAGACCCCACATGCCGGTCAAGCTCATCGACAGCGACATCAAGCGGCGGCTGCCCCGGGCGATACAAAACCGAGGCGATGACTGAGCTCTGTGGTTTATCGGTAATCGTTGCAGCGTTCGGCATAGCAAAAAGCCTTCTGTTTAGATAGGGCAATAACCCCTGGAAACAACTGATTCGATGGTACCACCAAGCAGGCCATCGACTAAACTCCACAAAACCACTACTTGAATTATTGCAAAAGGAATTATGTATGACGGATCGTCAGCTTGTCATCGTCGCCGCCCTGACCCTGCTGGTGGGGGTTGCGGCAGGCGCGTTCGGCGCCCACGGTTTACGGCGCATCCTGACTCCGGAAGCGATTTCCATTTGGCAAACGGCCGTCTTGTACCACCTGCTTCACGGCGTGGGCATACTGGTTATTGCCGCCCTCGGTGCGCGGTTTGGCTCCCCGCTGCTCGGTCATGCCGGAACCGTCATGTTCGCAGGCATTATTCTTTTTAGCGGCAGCTTATATTTACTGGCCCTGACGGGCGCAAAATGGCTGGGGCCCCTCACGCCCATTGGCGGCGCGGCGTTTATCGCTGCGTGGGCCATGGTGGCGCTGGCTGCCTATAGGTCGGCTTGATGCCGGCCCGACACAGAACCGCTCCTTGCACACCCACCTTTTATGCCACGGTACCTCTATGAACCAATCCAGCGTTGCTGACGACACAGGCCTTCACTCGTTTATCGTAAGCTTGCCCAAGGCCGAGCTTCATGTGCACATCGAGGGCACGCTCGAACCCGAGCTGATTTTCGAACTGGCCGCCCGCAACCAGATCACTTTGCCTTACCCGTCCGCCCAGGCATTAAAGGACGCCTATGCGTTTACCGACCTGCAATCGTTTCTGGATTTGTATTACGCCGGAGCCAGCGTGCTGATCACCGAACGCGACTTCTATGACATGACCATGGCGTACCTGCAACGGGCCCACCGCGACGGCGTGGCGCACACCGAGATCATGTTCGACCCGCAAACCCATACTGCGCGCGGCATCCCCATAGAAACCGTCTTCGCCGGAATCGCCCGCGCGCTGCGCGACATGCAACAACGCACAGGCATGACCGGCTACCTCATCATGAGTTTCCTGCGCCATCTGTCCGAGCAAGACGCGTTCGATGTGCTCAATGCGGCCTTGCCTTTGCGTGAACGCTATCAGGATCTCTGGATCGCCATCGGGCTGGATTCCGCCGAACGGGGCAACCCGCCTGAAAAATTCATGCGCGTTTTCGAGCGCTGCAAGGAACTCGGCTTTCGACTGGTTGCCCACGCTGGCGAAGAAGGTCCGGCGGCCTATGTACGCGACGCGCTGGATCTACTGCAGGTGGAGCGTATCGATCACGGCGTCAACAGCGAGCAGGACGCCGACCTGATGCAACGGCTGATCACCCAGCAAACGCCATTAACCGTTTGCCCCCTGTCCAACCTGAAGCTTAAGGTGGTCGACTCGTTAAGCGAACACAATATCTTGCGTCTATTGCGCCGCGGCGTCCTGGTCACGATCAATTCCGACGATCCCGCGTATTTTGGCGGCTATATCGGCGACAACTATATGGCCGTGGCCCGGGCGCTGAACCCCAGCCGTCAGGAATTGGCGACGCTGGCCCTAAACAGCCTGGCGGCCTCCTTCCTGCCGCAGGACCAGAAAAAGAATCTGACCGACATCCTTAAAATGAACTTGCTCGTTTAACGACAAGCCGAAACAGATACCTTAAAGGTATGGAATAGCCCTTAAACGGTATTAGACCGGACGGCGTCACGGCACCTATACTTGTGGCAATAAACAACCGAATATCAGGAACGCCGTGGAGCCAATCATTAAAGATATCAACTGCTTGATCGTTGATATACCCACCATACGCCCGCACAAACTGTCCGTTTCCACCATGGGCGTCCAGTCCATGGTCATTATTCGCCTGCTATCTTCAGACGGTATCGAAGGCCTGGGCGAAGCCACCACCATCGGCGGCTTGAATTACGGCGGCGAAAGCCCAGAAAGCATCAAAACCAATATTGAGGCCTATTTCAAGCCGCTGCTCGTCGGACAGCCCGCCAACCAGATCGCCACGTTGCGCGCGCTGGTCAACAAGAGCATCAAAGACAACCGATTTGCCAAGTCGGCAGTCGAAACCGCGCTGTACGATGCGCGCGCCAAGCGCCTGGGCGTGCCGCTTAGCGATCTGTTCGGCGGACGCATTCACGACCGCATTTCAGTCGCCTGGACCCTGGCCAGCGGCGATACGGCGTTTGACATCGCCGAGGCCGAAAAAATGCTCGACGCCAAACGGCACAATATTTTCAAGCTCAAGATTGGCCTGCGCGACCCCAAGGACGATATCGTTCATATCTCGAGTATTAAAAAAGCGCTCGGCGACAATATCAGCATACGGGTAGACATCAATCAGGGCTGGTCCGAAACCCAGGCCGTGCGCTACCTGCAGGCGCTGGCCGACGCGGGTGTCGAGCTGGTTGAGCAACCCATACATGAAAAAAATCTGGGCGGCATGCAGCGCCTGACCGCACTGGGCCGCGTCCCCATCATGGCGGACGAAGCGCTTAAAGGCCCGCAAGACGCCTTCCAACTGGCCTCGCAGCACTGCGCCAACGTGTTCGCCATCAAGATCGAACAAGCGGGCGGATTGCAAAATGCCCGTGACGTCATCGGCATTGCCGAAGCGGCCGACATCGCCCTGTATGGCGGCACCATGCTGGAAGGATCGATCTCGACTATTGCGTCGGCGCAACTGTTCTCGACGATAGGCAAGCTTGAATGGGGTACGGAAATGTTCGGCCCCTTGCTGCTGAAAGACGAAATACTGAAGACCCCTCTGGATTACAGCGATTTCTCGTTAAAGCTGCCCACAGGCCCCGGCCTGGGCATTGAGCTGGACGAGGAGAAACTCGCCTTTTACGCGCGCAAACCCTAGAAAAAGGAAAAAGCCATGCTGTTCAAAGTAGAAATGACGGTCAACATTCCACGCGACGCAGATCCCGTTCTCATCGCGCAAACCAAACAACTTGAAAAAGACTATTCCCATAGCTTGCAAAAGTCAGGCAAGTGGCGCCATATATGGCGTGTTGCCGGTCAATACGCCAACGTCAGCATTTTTGACGTCAACGATGCCGAAGAGCTGCACAACATCTTGATGGCTTTGCCTCTTCTGCCTTACATGGAGCTCAAGGTCGAGGCCCTGTGCCGCCACCCGTCCTCCATCCGCGACGACGATCGTTAAAAGATCGCTATTTTTACAAAAGGAGCCAGCCCCATGAGCAAGCAATTAATCGACGAACTGCTTCAAAAAATTGAAAGCACCGAAGGCCCTGTCGCCGACGAACGCGTCAAAGCCATTATTAACCGCATCGTAAAAGACCTGTTCTACACGATTGAAGAATTCGACATCACGCCCAGCGAGTTCTGGACGGCACTGAACTTCCTGGGCGCCGGCGCGCAAGAGTTTGGACTGATTGCCGCCGGTCTTGGCTTCGAGCGCCTGTTGGACGTTCGCATGGACGAGGCCGAAGTCCAGGCTGGCCTGAATCCCAACGTCACCCCTCGCACCATCGAAGGCCCCTTGTATGTCGCCGGCGCGCCTGAGTCGCTTGGTTTTGCGCGGTTGTGCAACGACGACGAAGTCGGCGACCCATTGATCATGGAAGGCCAGGTTTTTGCCGAAGACGGCGTGACGCCGCTGAGCAATGCCCTGGTTGAAGTCTGGCATGCCAACCACCTGGGCAACTATTCCTACTTCGATCCCTCGCAGGAAGCCTTTAATTTACGCCGCAGCATCCGCACCGATGAAAACGGCCGCTACTGTTTTCAAAGCGTCGTTCCGGTCGGCTACAGCGTACCGCCCAACGGCACGACCGACACTATCCTGAAAAAAGTGGGCCGCCACGGCAATCGCCCGGCGCACATCCACTTCTTTGTCACCGCAGACGGCCACCGCAAGCTCACGACGCAAATCAATATCGATGGCGACCCTTACCTTTGGGACGACTTTGCGTTTGCCACCCGCGAGGGCCTCGTGCCGGCTCTAAGCAAGGTCAGCGACCCGGCTGAACTAGCCCGATTCAAGCTGAAGAACGAGTTCACACATATTGTGTTTAATTTTAGCCTTCATGCGGAAAAAGAGAATGTCCTTGGTACTGAAGTAACGCGAGCGCGCGCTACGGCTTAGCCTTCGTATCCCAGCCTTCACAGGCAAAGAAAAAAACCGGCCAGGGTCGTATGCCTGGCCGGTTTTTTTTCCAGTACCTTTACAAAGGCAGTGTGTTGGCGTATTTGCCGTCAGCCTTAAAATTGGCATCCTGCATTTCCGTTACGCACGTAGACTTGCCGTAAAACACCACCTTGCCGCCCTTGGACAAAATGACGGCCGACTCGGTCGCGGAGTATACGGCCGCATATTCGTAACAGGTAAAACCGTTCGCGTTGCCTGATTTAACCTTGGGGCCTTCGCCTATTGATTCGATGATCGGCGCCACATCCTGGCCTATATCGATCGAATTCAAGACCGATTGCAGTTTCAATTGCCTTGGATCCTCGCCAGCCGCCGTCGCTTTTTCTTCAGGGCTGGAAAATGCACCGCCCAATGATGTTTTGGCAACGTTGTAACCCGCTTCAGCCACCTGCCCCGCCATCATGGGGGCGCAGCCAGCGAGTACCGTCAGCGCCAATAAGCCGCTGAGCGTTAAAAGCAGCTTTTTCTTTGTCAAAATTAATTGTTGTGATTTCATACCGTTATCCTTTCAGGCGCAGCGCGTCTCTACCATACCAAGATGACGCAACTCAAACACTTTCTATTCGGTAAACTTTGTATCGAAGTAAGTAGGCGCACAACGAAAAAAACCCAGCCGAGGCTGGGTTTTTTAACAAGTTATGCTTAGATAACTTGAATCGATTTAGCTTGTGGGCCTTTTTGGCCTTCAGCTGGCTCGTAGGAAACGCGCTGGTTTTCTTCGAGCGATTTGAATCCGGTGCCGATGATGTCGGTGTGGTGTGCGAACAAATCTTTGCCGCCCGATTCAGGCTTGATGAAACCAAAGCCTTTTTCGTTGTTGAACCACTTCACAATACCAATTTCTGTTTGCATTTTTTGCAATCCCTAAAAATTAAGAGCAACATGCCCTATAAAACAGACAGTCAAGGAGTAGAGATAAGAGCAAAAAAGTACTGTTTTTGGTACTGGATTGTACAAACTTCAACGAACTTGAAAATCTAACCGTTTATAGTAGTACCTGATTAAGTCAAAGTCAACAAACAATTAAATTATTATCAAGCACAATAAAACAACAATGTCGCAAGCCAAGCACAACCCCATTCCCGATGAATCGGAGTTTACCGACAAATTGCCGCGCACCTTTTACAACCGTGACACGGCCACCGTTGCCCAGGAGTTGCTGGGCAAATTGCTAGTGCATCAGGTCGATGGACAAAAACGCGTGGCCAGAATTGTTGAAGTCGAAGCCTATGTCGGCCCGCACGACCAGGCCGCCCATACCTCGAAAGGGCTGACGCCCCGTACCCGCGCCATGTTCGGCCCGCCTGGCCACGCCTATGTCTACCTTATTTATGGCATGCATCACTGCATGAATGTCGTCACCGAGCCAGCCGGCCATGGGTCCGGCGTACTGCTTCGTGCGGTCGAACCAGTAATGAACGTCAGCGGCAATACACGCGGACCCGGGCTGCTTTGCCGAGCCATGGGCGTGACAAAAGAGGACTATGGCCGCGACCTGTGCAGCGATGAGTTGTATATTGCATCGCCCCCCGTCCCCGAACACATCGTGATTGCCGCAAGGCCGAGAATCGGCGTGGACTATGCCGGCGAATGGGCCGCGAAACTCTTGCGCTTCTACATAGAAGGTAATAAATATATCTCAAGAAAATAAAGGGGGCGGTTCCTGTTCGATAACAGTGCTTCGGCCTGGCCCAAGAGCACGCCGCTACACGACCATGCAAGCGCGTATAAGCGTCGCCATACGCTCAGGCCGACCGTTATAGGCCTCAATCGAAGCATGAATCATGTCGTCTTGATTGATCCGGCTCCAGTCGATGCGATAGCCGGCCTTTTGAGCCAGCTCGCGAATAAACTCGCGCTGGGCCCGGCCATTGCCTTCACGAAAGGGATGCAGCACATTAATTTCGCCCAAATAATACCCGGCGCGTTGACTGAATGCATCGGGATCAAGGCCACGCAAACAATTTTCCGCCGCCAAGCGCTGAAACAACTGCCGGGCGCCGCTTTCTATAACCAGATACCGGGCAAAATTGCTCGTGCCTTTGGTGATTTCGACACGACGCAATTGCCCGGCCCATTCGTACAAGTCGCCAAACAGCCGCTTGTGAATCGCTTGCAAATGCTTAAGGTTGAATCTGCCCAATACCGGATGCCCATGCAACTGGCTGGTTCGTAAAAAAGAAAGACTGGATTCAGCCGTATCAAGCTCGGCCTGGGTTCGAATACCTAACAGATTTCGCAAAATACCCGTATCGGGGTCGAGATAAGGATCGTTTTTATCTGCCGAGTATTTCATACTGCACCCGCGCCTTATAGTTGGCGACTGCGGTATCGATAGTTATTTCACCCCGAACCCATTTTTCGGCGTCTTCAATGACGATCGCATCGGGCTCCAGGCCTTCGATGCGTTGGCTGGCGAGCGCGTTCTGGACAGTTTTCTGACGTTCGATTTGCTCTTGCTCTGAGAGCATGAAGAGAACCTCGGATATTGGATGGCAACAGTCCATTTTACTCCAAACTGCTCTATTTATGGCTTTTTATGGATCAAAAGCCACAAAGTCCTAGTTATTGGACAAATTTAATCGGGCCTGGACGAAATCAAGAAACACTCGCGTTTTAACCGACATCAGACGGGATGGAAACAATGCCAACAGCGGTACAGGACAAAACTGCCAATCGGGCAAAACACGCTGCAAGCCCTCATGCGCGCCCTGCCCGACAAACTCTCCTATGGACAACGCAACGATGCCCACTCCCTTTAGCGCCATACGATGCAACATGCTGACATTGTTCAAAGCCAGACGCCCCGCAACAGCCACCCGCTCGACCTGCCCCGCACAATGCAATTCCCACACGGAATCCTCTTTGCTTGTGGACGAACGTAAACACTCATGTCGTGCCAGATCCGCCGGCTTCAGCGGAACGCCGTGCTTTGCCAAATAAGCGGGCGTCGCAAAAAGCCCCAGAGGAACGGAAGCGATCTGGCGCGAGATAACCGAAGAGTCGGGTTGGCGACCAAATCGAATGATTAAATCGAACGAATCGGCCAGCAAATCGATCGGCCTGATGCTTAAGTCGATATCGCATTCGATATCCGGGTATTCTCGACCGAAATCCTGCAAAATTTCCGTCATGAAATGCAAAGAAAAGCTCGCCGGCATCGACACCCGCAAACGCCCCTTGGGTTGCTGAGACATTTCCAAAAGCTGTTCATGCGCGACCTTGGCCTCGGCAACAATACTTTGGCAGCGCTCGAAATACACCGCACCGGCTTCGCTGACCTCCACCTTGCGCGTACTGCGCTTCAAGAGCGGCACGCCTATTTCGAGCTCCATTTCCCGTATTCGTCGCGATAAAGTAGATACCGGCATATTGAGCGCTTCGGCCGCACGGGTAAAACTCTTGGTTTTGGCGACTTCGACAAACAGCGCAATATCATTAAGCAATGGGCTCATTGATTATTCCAATAACAACAATATAAGAAAGCTAAGGAGCTAAAAACGATTTAATTGTCTCATGAATGGAAATGTGTTTGTAATAATAGGGGTTTATACTGAGAGGGGAAACGAGCATACTTTCTCCATCGCACACGGAATCGGACCTTCTCTTACCAGATTCTTTCAAGTAAGGCCGACCGTGTTTCTACTTTTATTTTGCACCTGGAGCAAGTATGAAATCCGCAGCAAGTACCGTATTAGTCTCTTTATCGTTGATCGCCGGCGCAGCTACCGCGGCCCCGGCCGTTGCTCAGCAAGCTTACAGCGACAATGAATACCCCGTTATCGTCACCGAAAGCACCCTAAGCCGCCAGCAAGTACGGGAAGAATTAGACGCGGCACGTACCGCCGGCCTGTTGGACGTTGTCGACAGCCAATACCCGCGCATACAGCATACGGGGAACACCAAAACCCGTGCCGAGGTTAAAGCGGAACTAAGCGAGTATCAAACCGCGCATGCCGACACCTACGTCTCCGGCTAAGATACATCAGTCTCTAAGCAAACCGTTCTTACTTACTCTGGCGCTGCCGATCGAGAATAACGACGGCGGCGCCGCCGAGTATCGCTATCGACGATAGGATGAGATGCCATGTGATGGGCTCGGCCAGAAGCACCGCGCCGCCGCTTGCTGCAATGGCCGGCACAGTCAGTTGGGCCGTCGCCGCCTGGGTGGAATTTAGTCCGCCCAGCGCGGTGTACCAAACGGCGTAGCCCAGGCCAGAGGTAATCGCACCTGACGCGGCGCCATATAACACCCCGGTCGCATCCAGCGACAACCAAGGCAAGGCCAGCAGCGCGAAACCCACTGCAAAGGGAACGGCGCGCAGAAAATTACCCGCCGTGGCAAGGGTCGGGTCGGGCGCGCGTTTGCCGCGAATCGAATAAATCCCCCAAGCCATTCCTGCGATTACCATCAACAGCGAGCCCCATAGCGGCGGCGCGGACAAGCCGGGAAGAACCAGCCAGCACAGCCCGCCGAAGGCGACCACAAGGCCGACGCCCTGCCTCAATGAAGGACGTTCTCCGGACCACAAGCCATAGCTGACCATGGTGATCTGCACCATGCCGAACAGGATCAAGGCGCCCGTCGCGGCGGTAAGCGCCAAATAGGCAAGCGAAAAGGAGGCGCAATACAGAAACAACGACCCTGCCGAGACCCAATTTCCATGGCGAGCGGATACGGCGCCGCGGAACTGGATAATCAGCCACAACGCCACGGCTCCTGCCGCGATTCGAACCAAGGTAAAACTGGCTGGATCTATCGCCGTCTGCGTTAACGCCATACGGCAAAGCAAGGAGTTTGCCGCAAAAAACACCATAGCGGACATAGTCAGAAAAACAACTTTCACGTGTTTGTTCATGACGAAAAAGTCCCCGAAATCAGCATTCTGCGCTACCTCGGAGTTGACGTAAACTCAAATAGTCGCGCCCGGGGAAGTAGCTCCCGCCGAATCCGCCATTTGAGTTATGCTTTTTAATCGATGGCAATGGTCTCCGAAGGAAACAGGTATGCCCCCACGCCCTAAACCGGATCTGGATAAAATCCGGCAGCAGTGCAAAAAGCTGGTCAGTCGGCGAGCTCTGGTATCGGCCGGCGCGGCGGTCGTACCCATACCCGGCCTGGATATCGGCACCGATGTCGCTATCTTGATGAAGCTTCTCCCGGCCATTAATGAAAAATTCGCGCTGACGCCCAGTCAAATTGAAGAGCTCAGTCCCGATCTTCAAAAAATAGTCATTGTCGGCGGCGCCACAATGGGGTTGGGCCTGATCGGCAAGGCGTTGACGACCGATCGCATCATCGCGCTCCTTTTACGCCTTGGCGCAAAACGCATCGCCACAAAATCGATGGTGAAATATGTGCCGTTCATCGGCAGCGCCATCTCGGCATCCATCAGCTACTATCTGCTAAGAAAAGTGGGCCATGCGCATATTAACGAATGCTATGCCGTGGCCAGAAAAATAGAATTGCAAAAGGCTCGAGCCCAGGCTGAACATAGCACCCTCGCCTGAACGAATAAAAGCTTCTCCTGTGCGCCGACCCCTGATGGTTGGCTTTACGCCACCCTTCCAAGGTGCTTTTATTGCCGTGATTCAGGGTTTACCCTAAAATACATACAGATGAATGGGCGTGGACGACCTCGCTTTACTCTCTCGACCGTGGTGACGACACCACTCTTGGAAAGACGCAATGCAAGTGTACGAACGCAGCCTCTCGGAAAGAGTCCTGCACGCTCTGTTATTTGAAATCCTCGCCATAGGCATTTCCGCCCCTTTAGCCGCATGGCTCGCCGGCCAGTCTGTTTTAAGCATGGGGGTGCTTACCGCCGTCATCGCCACCATGGCCGTGCTATGGAATATGCTCTACAACTGGCTTTTCGACCGTCTGCAAACCCGCTATGAATTCGACCGCACCCTTTGGGTTCGTGCGCTGCATGCCTGCGGCTTTGAATTGGGTTTGATCATCGTGGCCGTGCCTTTCGTCGCCTGGTGGCTCGACGCCACGCTTTGGCACGCGCTCGTGCTGGATATTGGCCTGGTGCTGTTTTACCTACCGTACGCGTTTTTCTTTAACCTGGGTTACGACAAGGTCAGGGAAAGAATCGTGCCTGCCGTATAAGGCAGGCACATTGCCCTAGCCATTCGGTTCATACCGCGACTCCAGGCTTGCCGGCCTGTCGGCGTCCGGCAAAGGGTAAGGGTCCGCCACAAAAGCAGGTCCTTTCATCAGCATGATAATGACGGCCCCTATCGTTATTGTCACCATCAGATTGCAATAGCACAAGATGGCGCCAACGGTATAAATATCGACCTTGCTGATAAGGGCTTGTAGCTGTATTGCGTTCAGGAATGATCCCCCGACTCGAATCAGCATGGACGGGAGCAACAAGATGGCCAGCCCCGCTGCGAGGGCAAACGGAACGGCCCGTAAAACCGTTCGCTCCAGTCCCGGGGGACTCGGTACGAACCCCGGCAATCTATTTAAAAGTCTCATCGTTTCGCTCCCGTAGCGTCTTGCGGTTCAAGCACTGCACTGCAAAGCCAGCACGAGCCGTGCCTGAGCGGAACGCGCGAGCACGGGCCGCTCGGCCCCGACTCGGGAACATGTCTTGCTGGCCGGAAAAAACAGACAACCGCCGCGCTTTCATTGAACCGAACGCACATAAACGGAGGAAACGTTCATGGCTGCCTCGAGTAAACGCGCTTTATGGAAAGGCGCCATATCGTTTGGCCTGGTTCACATTCCCATCGCACTGCACTCGGCCACGGCAGAACAAGGGATCGATTTTGACTGGCTGGACAAGCGCAGCATGGACCCCGTAGGCTACAAGCGCATCAACAAGGCGACCGGCAAGGAGATCGGCAAGGAAAACATCGTCAAGGGAATCGAAGTCGAAGACGGACGATATGTAGTTTTATCCGCCGAGGAAATAGCGGCGGCGTACCCGAAAACGACGCAAACGGTCGAGATCGAAACCTTCGTGTCACTCAGCGATATTCCTTTCGTATATCTGGAGCGGCCCTATTACATTTCGCCGATAAACAAGGGTGCCAAAGTGTATGCCCTTCTGCGCGAAGTTCTGCACAAAACCAAGAAAGTCGGTATTGCCAAGGTCGTGATTCAAACCAAACAGCATTTGGCGGTGTTGATGCCCTGCGGGCCCGCGCTTATATTGAACCTGCTCCGCTGGAACGAAGAAATCCGAACCTGGGACGAGTTGAACCTGCCGGCGGAAGGCACGAAGTCGACGGGATTGACCGAAAAAGAAATGGCTATGGGTGAACAGCTGGTTGCCGACATGAGTTCCAAGTGGGCGCCCCAGGAGTTCACCGACTCCTTCAAAGACCAAATCCTGCAACTGGTAAAAGAGAAGACCGAGGCAGGAAAGACTGAATCCGTGACACAACCTGATGAAGAGGAAACCGGCACGGCTCAAGCGAAAATCTACGATCTGACTGAACTACTGCAGCGCAGCCTGAGCAAGGGAACTAAAAAAACAAAAACCAAGCCTTCCCTACAGGAAAGCAAACCGCCACCGAAACAACGGCGGGCGACGGCTACAAAGCGGCGCAACCATGGCTAAATCCGATCCCCTGCAGGCCTATAAATCCAAGCGCAATTTCTCCATCACCGGAGAACCGGCCGGCGGAGGCGATGCGAATGAATCCGCCCGCGCATTTGTCGTCCAGAAGCATTGGGCCAGCCGTTTGCACTACGATTTCAGGCTGGAGCTCGATGGCACCATGAAAAGCTGGGCCGTGCCCAAGGGGCCCAGCTTCGACAGCGCCGATAAAAGAATGGCCGTACATGTCGAAGATCACCCCATTTCGTACAACGCCTTTGAAGGTCGTATTCCCGCCAAACAATATGGCGCGGGAAAGGTGATTATCTGGGATAAAGGCGTCTGGGTGCCATTGGGCGATGCACGCCAGGGCTATCGGGAAGGAAGGCTGAAGTTTGAGCTGCATGGCCATAAGCTGCAGGGAAAATGGGCGTTGGTTCGAATGAAGGGCAGACAGGAAAAACAAGACGCCTGGCTCTTGATCAAGGAAAAAGATGCGTTCTCGCGCCCCGCCAGTGTGTTCAGCGTCGTCGATGAAATGCCTGATAGCGTTGCTCACCTGGATGACAATAAACCAACCGCCACGCAGGCCGACGCAACGGCGTCATCGTCCGCCGCCCTTCTCCGACGCAGCCCTCGTCCAGCCCCTCCAAGCCGGAAAACAGCGCTTCCAGACGCCTTGAAGCCTCAGCTGGCTACGCTGGTCGATGCCCCGCCGCGCGATCCGGAGCACTGGCTTTATGAAATCAAGTTCGACGGCTACCGTTTGCTGGCGCGCATACAGAAAGGCCGGATCCAGCTCTATACGCGAAACGGCAACGACTGGACCGACCGGCTTTCCGGATTGGCCAAACAGCTGAAAACCGCAAAGCTGCCCGACGGATGGTACGACGGCGAAATTGTCGTCCTGGATGACCATGGCTTGCCTGATTTCCAGGCGTTGCAGAACGCATTCGATCAATCCAGGACCCAGGCTATTGTCTATTATCTATTCGACCTTCCCTTTTGCGATGGCATGGATTTACGGCAAGAGCCGCTTGTGGCGCGCCGCCAAAAATTGCAGCAATGGCTTCTGAATGTCAAAGACGACTCGATCCGTTTTAGCGATACCTTCGATGTATCGGGGCGCGACATCGTTGCGTCGGCGTGCAAGCTCGGGCTGGAAGGCGTCATCGGCAAGAAAAAGGACTCGCACTATGTCTCGCGCCGATCCCGGGACTGGATCAAGTTGAAATGCAGCTTGCGGCAAGAGTTCGTGATCGGGGGCTACACCGACCCCCAAGGATCGCGAACCGGAATCGGATCCTTATTGCTGGGAGTACACGATAATTCGGGGTCGCTGCGTTATGCCGGAAATGTCGGTACGGGCTTCAATTCCAGAACCCTCATCGACATCAAGAAAAAACTGCAGGAAATTCGTTCAGAAAAAAATCCGTTTTCCGCGCCTACAGCCCTTGATAAAAAAGCCCATTGGGTAAAGCCGGTATTGCTGGCGGAAGTATCGTTCGGCCAGTGGACCAAGAAGGGAAGCATTCGTCATTCGGTTTTTCATGGCTTGCGCAGTGACAAGCCGGCCAACCGTATCGTCAAGGAGAGTCCCATGCCAACCAGCGCACAGTCGATCGAGCCCAATTCGCTGCTGGCCAAGTTCAAAGTGACACATCCCGGGCGCGTCGTAGATAAGTCGTCCCATACAAACAAAATAGACGTCATTCGGTACTACGCCCTGGTCGCGCCGCTGATGCTGGAACACCTGAAGAGCCGGCCCGTGTCGCTGGTCCGTGCGCCCGATGGCATCACCGGCCAGACCTTCTTTCAAAAACACCTCGAAACGGCCAAAATGAGCGGAATACGCCAGCTTTCACCCGAACTGGACCCGGGCCACGACCCATTGATGGAAGTTGTCTCAGCGCAAGGTCTTCTGAACGCCGCTCAAATGAATGTGCTTGAATTCCATACCTGGAACGCAGTTAAAACAGCGATAAACAAGCCCGACCGGATGACGTTCGACCTGGACCCCGGCAAAGGCGTCGAATGGCCGGCCATACAAGAGGCAGCGCTGGTCCTTCGTGCTTTTCTGAACGAGCTCACACTCGACGCGTTTGTAAAAACCAGCGGCGGCAAAGGCTTGCATGTGATCGTCCCGTTGCAACGCCGGCACAGTTGGGATTCGGTGAAAGACTTTTCCCGCGCCATCGTGCAGCACTTGGCCAAAACGCTGCCGACACGCTTCTCCGCCTTAAGCGGACCGCGCAACCGGGTAGGCAAGATTTTTATCGATTATTTACGTAATGGTTTCGGCGCCACGACCGTCGCCGCATGGTCGCTGCGCGCCCGTCCCGGAATGGGTGTGTCGGTGCCTGTCAGTTGGGATGAAGTGCAGACGCTGCGCAGCTCGGCGCAATGGCATATAGGCAATATCCACGAACGGCTCGACACCGGCAACGGGCCATGGCGCGATTATAACGATGCGGCGCGCACATTGACCGCCGCCATGAAGGCCCTGGGATACAAGTCCAAAAAATAACAGCAGGTACAGCAGTTGCTGGGTTGGCGGCCTGCATCGCAAAAAGCCGAGGTGTTTGATCCCGGTCAGCTCTGGACCTTGATGATGCTGATGTTGCCTTGAGACTCCATGTACGCCCTATGCACTTCGCTCAAATCCTCTATACCCTGCTGGCGCAGTTCGCTCATCAGCTCGTCGCGCGTGACATATTCGCGCCGCATTCCCCTAAGCTGCAGGACACCGTCTTTGATCAGGCACACGCGTCCAGGTTCCAGTACACGATTGACCTGCGGCCAGAAATAAGATGCGCGGTCCACTATGACGCTCCATAGTATCAAGGTGCCAACCAGAACCATGCCCTCGGCAAGGCTTGTGTATTCCGCGGACATGGCGTTTTGCGCCGCATCGGCGATCAAGACAATAAGCAGGACGTCTGCCGATCCGATTGACCCGAAGTCCCGGCGACCCGCCAATCGCAGCAAAATGAAGATGAACCAATACATGAGACTGCCACGCAAAGCCAATTCCCAAGGTGACACGAAAAAAACAAACAGTTCGTCCCAATGAACGCTCATGGCACTTCCCCGGATAGCCAAATGGAAATAAACAAGCAACTTGTGTGCCTGGAGACCACAACAAACCGCGCTCATACGCCGCAGTCTCCTGCATTAATCTATGTAAGCGATCAACAGCCCGGAATCACGCGCCAGCGCCTCAAGAAAGGCTTCCGGTATATCGATTCGGCGGGGGCAGTCGTTACAGACGAAGAGACGCTCGCTCGTATTAATGCACTGAAGATTCCGCCAGCTTACGAGAAAGTCTGGATATGTCCTTTTTCCAATGGCCACTTGCAGGCCACCGGGCGCGACGCGCGCGGTCGCAAACAATATCGTTATCACGAGCGATGGACGCAAATACGGGATGCTGACAAATATGAACAGCTCCATGCCTTCGGCATGGCATTACCGCGCATTCGGCGGCAAGTGGCCACAGACCTGGCAAAACGAACGCTATGCCGGGAAAAGATAATCGCAAGCGTTGTCCGCTTACTTGATACGACGCTTATCCGCATCGGGTCAAGGGTCTACGCGCAAACCAACAAATCCTATGGGCTCACCACCTTAAAACGTAAACACACAACGGTCACGGCCGATCGCATCCGCTTTCACTTCAAAGGCAAAAGCGGCGTCGAGCATGATGTAACGATCACGGACGCTCGCGTGGCGCGAGTTGTCAGGCGATGCATGGATATTCCCGGGCACCAGCTATTCCACTACAAGGATGACGACGGAACATTTCATTCTGTCGACTCGGATGCGGTGAATACCTATATCAAAGAGGCCGTCGGCGAGGACTTTACCGCGAAGCACTACCGCACTTGGGCCGGCTCGGTCGATGCTCTGGCTGCGTTGCAGCACAGGCCTGAAGATAACGACGGCGCGCGGCGACGCGAAGTGGTCGACGTGGTTAAGGACATAGCCCGGCGCTTAGGCAATACTCCGGCCATCTGCCGAAAATGCTACATACATCCGGCCATTCTCGACTCCTACCTTGAGGGGCGCTTGCCGCCGCGCCAGCCGAATCCCGCCGGCCCCCGCAGATTGAATGCGGATGAGAAACGCCTGCTCGCGTTCTTACGTGAACATTCGGACGCCGGGGCAATAGCCGTAGAACCGGCAAGAAACGCTTCCTGAGGCACGGCACTTGCAAAGGTGAGGTGTTGCCTAGGACAACGGAACCAAAGGAGAAAGACTCCATGACCACAAACGACCATGACCGCGCCGCCCCTACGGCGCAAAAGCAGCGCGAGATCCAGTGCGAACAGGATCGGCGCGACCAGACTCAATCAGAAAAAAACAAACCGGAGAGCGGAAAAGCAGCTCAGACCGGTGCACGTGAGCATCCCGAGCCGCCCATGCCCGCACAGCATTTGGAAAAATCCGGACAGGAAAAAGATATGGAGTTGAAACCCCTGTTCGAAGCCCCCGCATACAAGGGCAGCGGTAAATTGGAAGGTCTGTCGGCAATCATTACCGGAGGCGACTCCGGAATTGGCCGTGCGGTTGCAGTTCTATTTGCCCGTGAAGGCGCGGATGTCGCCATCGTTTACCTGGAATCGCACGACGACGCCGAAGAAACACGTCGCCATGTAGAGGCCGAAGGACGGCGCTGCCTGCTCATCGCGGGGGACGTAAAAAACTCCACGTTCTGTCGCCAGGCGGTGGAGCAAGCTGTCCAGGTTTTTGGGAAGCTGGATATTGTAGTTAACAACGCGGCCTTCCAGGAGCATGCGGAATCGTTGCAGGATCTTACCGATGAACGGTTTGATGAAACCATGAGAACCAATATCTATGGATACTTCCACATGGCTCGTGCCGCCTTGCCCCACTTGAAAGAAGGCGCAAGCATCATCAACACGGGTTCAGTGACGGGCCTGCGAGGCCATCCGCAACTGCTCGATTACTCTACGACCAAGGGCGCCATCCACGCCTTTACCCTGTCGCTGGCGGCGAACTTGGCCAAGAAGGGCATCAGAGTCAACGCGGTGGCCCCCGGCCCCGTCTGGACGCCGCTGAACCCGGCCGATCAACCCGCTGAAAAAATCAAAACCTTCGGCAGTAAAACAGCACTTGGGCGCCCTGCCCAACCCGAGGAACTCTCGCCCGCTTATGTGTTTTTGGCGTCTCCGATATGTGCCAGCTATATAACTGGCATTGTCTTGCCCGTCACGGGCAGCCCGGGCTAGCCTGAAAAACAACGACACTGGTGCCTCGAACCAAAAATAATTCAAGGCACGATACTTGCTATCAGCTATGCCGATGCCAAAAACCGGGACATCGCGTTGATGTGCAGCCGGTTTATGCGACAGCCACATAGAGCGTAGGCGCTGATCAGCACGTTGTTGTTTTCACACAGCCTTAAGAGGGAACAAAATGACAATAGGAACAATACTATTAATTATCTTGATCTTGCTGTTAATTGGCGCGTTTCCGAGCTGGCCTCATAGCCGTAGCTGGGGCTATGCGCCTACAGGCGGGTTGGGCATTCTGCTCATTGTGGTCCTGATCCTGGTATTGATGGGCTATATTTAGCTTCAGAGCTGCATCGTAACCAAGCGATGGCCTGTGTTCATCAACTTATTTATGCTTGCGCATAAAACAAGCAGACAAAAAAAACCGCCTAGAGAGTGACCTCTAGGCGGTTTTTTAACCAATTGACTGCATTGGTAAATTCTGGCGCGGCTGGCAGGATTCGAACCCACGACCCCTTGGTTCGTAGGAACTTGAAAAGGAATTTAGGCGAACTATCTAAACACAATAAATCGTCTATTTTCAACAGCTTAGAGAACTTTCCAGCGTTATAGGATTTTACAGAATCCGCTAACTGCCGTATTCTTGTTTACCCCTTTGTTTACCCCTCAAGGCAAAAAGGCATGACGAGATACCCCAAAAACGGCAAAGGCCATAAGTGGACTATACGCGAATTAGCAGCAATTCCGGCTGACTGGAAAGGCGACACGATCAGCGACGGCGAAGGGCTGTCCGGCGAAGTCCGAGTAAACAAAGATGGCGTGTCGATCCGTTTTAAGTACGCTTTCCGATGGGCCGATAAGGTTGTCTGGTATCAGTGCGGCACCTGGCCTGCTGTTGACCTGGCAGAAATCCGGGCACGGCGTGATGAAGCCAAAAAGCAGGTATCCGAAGGCGTCAACCCGAACGATAAAAAGCAGGCCACCAGGATCGAGAAGCAACAGGAAGTCGAGGCCACCATCGCAACCGCCAAGAAGGACGCGGCCAACAACAAGACCATTGCCGACTTGTTCGACGCCTGGGTTATCAATGGCACTGCCTACAAAGACCAGGGTAAAAGCCTGCGCCAACGATTTAACAAGGACGTGATACCGACTATCGGCCACCTACCGGTAAAGGCCGTTACCCCTGACGATATACGCGCCCTGCTTCGCAAAATGGTAGCCAGAGGCGTTAATCGCTCCGCTATCGTCATGCTGGCCGACATACAGCAAATGTTCCGCTGGGGCAGCGACGAGCAACCCTGGCGGCGGCTTTTGATCGAGGGCGATCCCAGCAAGCGAATCAAGCCAGAAACCATTGTTGACCCTGACTACGACCTGAGCAACGAACGCGACCGGACACTAAACCCTGACGAACTGCGGGAGCTACGGGACATATTCGCCGGTATGGAAAAGACCTACCAGGCGGCACCAGACAAGCGCGTGGCGTCCCGGCCTGTACAGACTGAAACCCAGCTTGCATTGTGGATTGCGCTGTCTACTATGTGCCGTATCGGGGAAATCCTCAAAGCTGAGTGGTCGCAAGTCAACCTGAAGAAAGGCGAATGGACTATCCCGAAAACGAACTACAAGCGCGGCAGAGGCGACAAGCGCGGCGATTACCTTGTCCTGCTGTCACCGTTCGCGCTGGCTCAATTCAAGGCGCTGAAGGCCATTACAGGGGAAACCAAATGGTGTTTCCCAGCCAAGCATAACCTGGGGCCGGTATGCGAGAAATCAGTCAGCAAGCAGGTAGGCGACCGTCAATTCAAATATAAGAAACGATCCGCGCTGAAGAACCGGCGCAACGACAATACCTTAGTGCTGACCAAAGGCGTCGATATGGAGTGGACTCCGCACGACCTGCGGCGCACTGGTTCGACAATGATGCAAAAGCTAGGCGTATCGAACGATGTTCGTAATCTTTGCCTGAACCACAGCATCGGCACAAAGATTGACCGGACCTATGGCGTCCATGACTTCTATGACGAGAAGAAAGCGGCCTGGGGCAAGCTGGGGGAGCGGTTGCAGGCTATTTTGACTGCGTAACGTCATCGCTATCTTGCTGCTTATTCTTTTCGTGCTGCTCTTTGATGACCTCCACCACTTCGGCTACTTTCCACCCGGACTTGTATAGTCGGCGCACTGCATCCAGAAGCGTGTCAGCGTAGGTGATCGAAATTTCAGACGGAAAGCTGGGGTGACGGATAACATCAATAAAGAATCTTTCTTCGGGGCTTAGAACTTCGTCTGGCAGCAACAGCACACGTCCGAGCTCAGAATTGCTTAGCCGCTGCGTGCTCTGATTAATTCTTTCTGTCATGGCAATGAAGTTGTTCCGATTTTCTGCCAAAGGGCTTCCCTCCGGCGCGTCCGTAGCCATGGCGCGCATAGCCTCAGTAACCGACTCCACAATTGGTGTGCCGCCGATTTTGTAACGTGACCCTACGTCGGTTATAGCGTACTCAACTGCCTGACTTAGCGATATGCCGCGATGGCGAGCAATGGCTTCGAGGACCAGTTTTGGCAAGAAAGGCAGCCTGATGCTGAATTGCTCTGGTTTATCAAAAGCGTTTTTCTTCGGCCGCCCTGCCCGTTTTTTCGGTGCCTCTACCATAACTTACTCCATGCAATGTTGCGCAGTCTGCGATATTACTTGCTTTCTCGACGTACGTCGTTTACATTTGTGTTGCTGCATTTAGCACACTGCGTAATGTTGTAAACCCTAACTAAACTATGAGGTAACGAATGACACAGCACACTCAGCCAAATGGCGTACCCGATGATTTGATCTTCGACGACCTAGCGACCCTCACCACCTACACCGGCATGGGCCGCACGGCTACCTATGACGCCATCAAAAATCTAGGCTTTCCCGAACCCTACCAGTTGGGCAAGAGGATTGTTCGCTGGAAACGTATCCAGGTAAAGGAGTGGCTAGAGAACCGGCCACGCGGCACCCGCCTTACACCTGCTGACCGCGCACGTCAAAAGGCGGCGTGATGCTTGCGCCAACGAAAAACCCCGTCCAGTGCGCTAACACTGACGGGGCTGAAATTGCAGCGTCCCTCACAAAAGGAAACTACACCATGAATGATACCGCACAAGTCAACCAGGCGGCCTATATGGGCGGCTGGGAATCATATCCATTCACCGTACAAGCAGGCAAAAACGCGGCAACGCTTTGGTTAACCGGCAACGCAGCGGCCAGCTTGGCAGACTTTCGTGATAACCGCTGGCGCGCATTCTCATGCGGTCGCAGCTTGATCTATCAGGCCGAGCAGCAGGCATTCAACGATGGATTTTCCACGGCGCTGGCCGAACATATCGCGGGGGTACGTCATGGATAAGCACTTAAAAGAATGCCTCAATTTTATTGCAACGCCTATTGAGCGTGCCGTCATGAGCGGGCATGTTTCCGGTGCGCCGTTCGTTGACTTTACCAGCCAAGCAGCAAGCGTTTTCACTGGCTTTGAAGTGATAGTGGAATTATTGCAAATCGATCTATTGCGGGAGGACTGCGACGACGAGGAAGATAGGTTAATGACCGCTCGTCAGAAAGATGCTTTGTTGGGATTGATATCGGCGATGTCTCGGTCCATGAATTTTCGAGTTGGTGATATCAGTGAATGGGCCGATAAGCGTCTACAAGAAAAAGGCGGCAAACATGGCAACTAAGAAAGACACCATTCTAGCGATCCTTCGCCAGCGATCCTTAAACCGCTTCGAGGCCGAACGCTACGGCGACCATTGCCTACACAGCACCGTCTCAACCCTGACAGCAGAGGGCCACGCCTTCTATTCGCAGTGGGAGAAAGTCCCGACCCGCTTCGGCAGGCAGGTACAGGTGAAGCGGTATTTCCTACTGAGAGGCGCGGCATGATGGATATTGTCATACCTAGCGTGGACGAGCGTATAGCGGAGCTTCGCCATCGCGTCTTTGTCCTGGAGCGCGAAAACGACGCACTGAAGGCTTCCCGCGATACGTACATGACCAAAGTCGCCGAGATGCAAAAGCAAGTCAACTACTGGCGTCGCCGCATTAGTGAACCAAAGGCGCGTGTGTAATGGCAAAGCGTGACCACGCAAAAGGCGCTTTATCGCACCTGGGGCAATTCGTCACGCTGTCTTACGGCATGATGGATTGCCCCGATTACATGGGGCTGTCGCCTTCGGCCAAGGTGCTGCTACAGGACGTGGCGCGGCAGTACAGCGGCAAGAATAACGGCTCGCTGTCGCCATGCTGGGAACTGATGCAAAGGCGCGGCTGGAAGTCGCCTACAACTTTGAACAGTGCGAAAAAGGAGTTACGCGCAACCCGGCTCATCACCGTGACTCGCAAGGGTACCAAGGGACGAAATGGGGAGGCAGAGTTGTGGGCGGTTAACTGGTTCAAAATGGACTGGCGACCAGATTTTGATGTTAGTCCACGCGGGCAGGATTACATGGGCTTTATCGAAGTGGAAATCGACCCCAGCGCGGAACAAAGAGGGCGAGAACTACGCTTGATCAAAGGTGCCTTGCAAGCTGCTAGCGCCTGACAATAGCTCACTCACTTTACCCGGCTTGTCCGGGCTTTTTTTATGCCCGTTTAAATTAAATCTTTCAGTACAGAAACTGTATTCAAAGGCCAGCCGACTGCTGGTGTTTGGATAATCCATTATGGCGCTGCCACGTCCTGCTAAATCCGTTTTATTGAATACAGTTTCTGTACTCAATAAGTCGTTAACAAGGCTGTAATGAATACAGTTTCTGTACTCAATAACTGATGCAAAAATGACGCAAAGCTTTTATTCATGCGGGTTTCAGTGACTTCTAGACGTTTGCCGTCACGCCGCGCTTTGAATACAGAAACTGTACAACTTCTAGAGTATGCCATCTATATAGCACAGCGATGTGTCGGCAAGGCAGGTATGTAGGGCCATAAAGCCGGGCGGCCTGTTTGGCAATAGTGCTTATAAACAACGGCTTCAAAAATAGTTGGTTTGCACAGAATCCGCGTAAGTTCACCCTACTTGATTGCTGTTTATATATACAGTAGTACGGGCTAAAATGTGAGTAGCAATTACCTGAATTCACCTATAGGCCCAAATCATGAACATTGCAGCTATCAAAGAAGCTCGCGCCGCCAAAGTCGCCGAAATGCGTGGCCTGCTTTCCAAATCCGAAACCGAAAAGCGCAGCCTGAGCGATGGCGAGAAAACCGCCTTCGACAAACTCAAGAGCGAAATCACCGACCTGGAAGGCCAAGAGCAACGCGCCTCTTTCTTGGCTGACGCCGAACGCCGTCAAGCAGGCCAGCCCGTTGATAAATCCCTGGCCAACCTGGAAAGCCGTATTTCCTTGGTG
>LNAP01000100.1_pt1 | contig 207440 bp, 180 predicted proteins | sample 602601 | NCBI WGS metagenome assembly LNAP01 (sample SAMN02440304, study PRJNA202911) | soil metagenome | biome: Subtropical and temperate rainforests or woodlands; isolation source: soil samples (1 kg each in a 20% v/v slurry with milli Q water) were... ...
CTCGGTAAATACCTCGGTCAGGCCGCCCGCCTGATGGTCGGCATGCCCGACTACGACAACTACGTCGAGCACATGCAAAGCAAACACCCGGACAAACCGTTGATGGACTACGAGGCGTTCTTCCGCGAACGCCAGGAAGCCCGATACGGTGGCAAGGCGGGACCCAAGTGCTGTTGATCAACTGATTTCAGGTTGATGAGGTAACCCTGTGGGAGCGGGCTTGCTCGCGAAGGCGTTGGGTCAGTTACGATGATGTTGACTGACCCACCGCCATCGCGAGCAAGCTCGCTCCCACAGTTGTTTTGGGGTGGCCTTGGGTTCGCATACACCACAGACCCCTTGTGGGAGCGAGCCTGCTCGCGATGGCATCAGGTCAGCAGCATTGATGTTTGCTGATCCACCGCTTTCGCGAGCAGGCTCGCTCCCACAGTTGTTTTGGGGCGGCCTCGGGATTTGCATCACCACAGAACCCTTGTGGGAGCGAGCCTGCTCGCGATGGCGTCAGGTCAGCAGCATGTATGTTTGCTGACCCACCGCTTTCGCGAGCAGGCTTGCTCCCACCATTGTTTTGGGGTGGTCTCGGGATGTGCATCAGCACCGAACCAGGTGCAGTGCATCACTCTGCCAACAGCACCGCTGCATCGAACCCGACCCGCAAATTGCCCCAATGGCGGCCGCCGAAGAAGAACGGTACGTCGATCTCGGTCATGATTTCCCCGGTATCGCGCAGGTAGGTCTGGAGCAGGAAGCGTTGGGTGTTGCCCGCCGCGCGCAGGCCGATCGGGTCGTTGAAGATGCGCTTGTTGCGGCACACGGGCAGGTCGACGGTGCGGTCACCGGTCGGTTGTTTCGAAACCCAGCTGTTGTTCACTGGGCAATAACCCTTGGTGTCGACGATGAATGAGACTTTGCCGCCCGGGGTGCTGCGGGTGAGTTTGTCGCATTCTTCCTGGCAGACTTGGGCAAAACGCTCGGTGTAGCTGGTCATGTATTGCTTGGGATCGGTGCCGGGGATCAGTTGGTAGTTCTGATCGAACAGGTTGAGGCCATCCTGCTGCAGCGCCTCCAATTGGACCTGGAGGTTGTCGCGGCACTGGCTGGCCCGGGTGATGGCGGCATCCAGCTTGCCATGGCCGAGCACGAACCGGCCCAACAATGCCTGGACCTTTTCAGCGACACCGGACAAGTCACGGGTAGCCGTTGCCGAATGCTGCATGCGCTGGTCAATCGACTGGCTGTCGGCATGGATCTGCGTAACCCGTTCGTTGATGCCCGTGTTGGATTCGGCGAAAAGCTGGATATGGGACGCGATATCGGCCAACTTGCCATTGGTGGATTCGAAGTCGCCGATCATGCTTTCGAAATGGCCCGAGGCACGCTCCACGACTTTCTGGGTTTCCCGGGCGCTGTGGCTGATCTGGTTGGTCTGTTCATGTGTGGAACTGACTTCTTCGAGCATGGCGTCGATGTTTCGTGAGATGTCGTCGGTAGCCCGGCTGACATTCTGCGCCAAGGTGCGCACCTCATCGGCCACCACGGCAAACCCCCGACCGCTTTCACCGGCCCGGGCGGCTTCGATGGCCGCGTTGAGGGCCAGCAAGTTGGTTTGGGCAGAGATCTGCTGGATCAGCCCAACGATGGACTTGATGCTCGAAGAACGTTGGTTCAGGGCGCCTACCAGCGTGGCGAATTCATTGAGGCTGCTGGAGATTTCACTGATGTTGCCCGTCACTTCCAGCAATTCTGCATAGGAGTCGCGAGCCATGCTCAGGTTCTGCGCAGTGGTGCTGGAAATGCCCTGAGTCTGGCGCGAGACTTCTTCGATGCGACCTACGGCGGTGTTGCTCTGGTCCATCACTTCCTTGGCGAAGCGGGCCTGGTGAGTAGCGCTGTCGCTGGAGTCGCTGATGTTTTTCAACGAACGCGCCGATTCGACCGCAATGTGCACGGTCAGCGCCTGGACATTACTGATGATCTCCCGCTGCTTGGCCAGGAAGCGGTTGCAAGTGTCGGCCAGCACGCGGATTTCGTCGTGGGTCACCAGAGGCAGGTCTTTGGACAGGTCGCCTTCGCCGCTGGCGATCTCCTCGAGCGCCTTGGTCATGGCCGTGACGGGGCGCACGATGAGGTGGCGAAAGTACCAGACCATGAAGCTGATCATGCACAGCGTCAGCAGCGCGCCGAAGAGCAGGGCATGGGTGAGGCTGTCGAGCCGGCCTTCGACTTGCCCCAGCAGCGCAGGGTCCAGTTGCGCAGTGTGCAACTGCAGCACAATGTCGGCGCGGGCACTGACTGCCACCCAGTAAAGCAAGCCACTGACCACGACCAGCAGGAAAAGGCTCGACAGCTTTTTGGTGAGCGTATCGAAAAACTGCATCTCGATAGACTCGTACAAGGCCTTTAGCGTCTGCATCCGTTGCTCCCGGGTAAAAAATCACTTTGATTGCATACATTCGACCGCGCACGGCAAAGCTTTAGGGAAATGGGCGATTTGATATCACTGCGGCGGTTTCCGCGATCTTTAACCCGTCCCAGTAGGTGAGGGAACGCGGATGTCAATATCCAGAGTGGCGAAGGTAGACGAAAGTCGTACTAGCGCTCTGCCCAGCGACTGCTACGGTTTGAGTGGAAAACAATAAAAACAACGGGAGTTGATTTCCATGTCCACTCAAAAGCAACAGGCTGCGCGTGCCTACTGGACGGAGAACCTGCGCTGGATGCTGGTATTGCTGGCAATCTGGTTCTTGGTGTCGTTCGGCTTTGGCATTTTGCTGGTTGACCAGCTCAACACCATCAGCTTCTTCGGTACGCCCCTGGGATTCTGGTTTGCCCAGCAGGGGTCCATCTATGTCTTTGTGCTCGAGATCTTCTTCTATGTCTGGAAGATGAATCAGCTCGATCGCAAATATGACGTCCACGAAGACTGAGGCCGACGAGCATGGATACCCAAACCCTGATCTACCTGTTCGTCGGTGCGTCCTTTGCGCTCTATATCGCCATTGCCATCTGGACGCGCGCCGGCTCCACCAGCGAGTACTACGTCGCCAGCAAAGGGGTGCACCCGGTACTCAACGGCATGGCCACCGGGGCCGACTGGATGTCGGCCGCCTCGTTCATCTCCATGGCCGGGATCATCGCCTTCGCCGGCTATGACGGCTCGGTCTACCTGATGGGCTGGACCGGCGGCTATGTGCTGCTGGCGATGTGTCTGGCGCCGTATCTGCGCAAGTTCGGCAAGTTCACTGTCCCGGAGTTCGTCGGCGCGCGTTACTACTCGCAGACGGCGCGGGTGGTGGCGGTGATCTGCGTGATCTTCATTTCCTTCACGTATGTGGCAGGGCAGATGCGCGGTGTGGGCATCGTGTTCTCCCGTTACCTGGAAGTGGATATCAATACCGGCGTGATGATCGGTATGGCCATCGTGTTCTTCTATTCCGTGCTGGGCGGCATGAAGGGCATCACCTACACCCAGGTGGCGCAGTACTGCGTGATGATTTTTGCCTACATGGTGCCGGCGATCTACATCTCGATCATGATCACCGGTAATCCGATCCCGCAACTGGGCTTCATCAGCGAGGTCACCGGCTCCGGCCAGAGTGTGATCGAGCGGCTCAACGGGCTGGGTGCGGAACTGGGTTTCACGGCCTATACCGACGGCACCAAATCGACCACCGACGTGTTTTTCATCACCATGGCGCTGATGGTCGGGACTGCGGGCCTGCCTCATGTGATCGTGCGTTTCTTCACCACCCCGACAGTGCGTGATGCGCGCAAGTCAGCAGGTTACGCACTGCTGTTCATCGCCATCCTCTACACCACCGCACCGGCCGTGGCGGCTTTCGCGCGCACCAACCTGCTGACCTCGATCCCCAACGTCAGCTACGCCACCGCGCCAGCCTGGTTCAAGACCTGGGAAAATTCGGGGCTGATCGCCTGGGCGGACAAGAACAACGACGGCATCATCCAGTATGGCCCGGGGGCGGCCCTGGTCGGCGCGCCGAGCTTCACGGGTGAGCGCGGGGCGAACGAGCAGCGGCTGCTGAGCAACCAGGTTTCACCGGTGGCCAACGAACTGTATGTCGACAACGACATCATGGTTCTGGCCAACCCGGAGATTGCCGGGTTGCCGGGCTGGGTCATCGCCCTGATTGCCGCCGGTGGCCTGGCGGCGGCGCTGTCGACGGCAGCGGGGTTGCTGCTGGTGATTTCCACATCGGTCTCCCATGACCTGCTCAAAAGCAACATCATGCCCAGGATCACTGAAAAGCAAGAGTTGCTGGCCGCCCGGATCGCCGCTGGCGTGGCGGTGCTGATCGCCGGGTTGTTCGGCATCTACCCGCCGGCATTCGTGGCCCAGGTGGTGGCGTTCGCCTTTGGACTGGCGGCGTCCTCGTTCTTCCCGGTGATTGTCATGGGGATCTTCTCCAAACGCATGAACCGCGAAGGCGCGATCGCCGGGATGATTGTGGGGCTGACGTTTACATTCACCTACATCGTCTACTTCAAATTCATCAATCCGGCGATGAACACTGCCGATCACTGGTGGCTGGGCGTATCGCCCGAAGGCATCGGCACCCTGGGGATGCTCTTCAACTTCGTAGCCGCGGTGGTGGTGTCACGCTTTACCGCGCCGCCGCCGGAGCACATTCAGCACCTGGTGGAAGATATCCGGGTTCCAAGGGGGGCGGGTGCGGCCATCGATCATTGATGTGCGGTAAGCCCTGATAACAGGGGTGGGAAACGAACAAAGGCGCCGGAGTGATCCGGCGTCTTTTTTTTGCGCAGGTCAAGCGGGAAAGCGTTAGAAATATTTACTGGGAATCATTCTCAAAGTATATTCTCTCTCATTAACATCCCTCTGTGAGTGCTGCGTCTTGAATCGTTCCACCCCTCTCGCTACCCGCAACGCCTTTTTCAAACGCGTGTTGCCAACGCTGTCCTGCTGTTTCATCGCAAGCCCTTTGTGGGCGCAGGACATTCTCGAACTGCCAACTACGGACATCCAGGGCAGTCGCATCACTCAGGACGAAGGGTACACGGCGTCGCAAGCCAGCACCGCGAGCAAAAGCGATGTACCGATCAAGGAAGAGGCGCAGTCGATCAACGTGGTGACCCGGCAGACCCTGGCGGACTATCAGGTGCGCTCGCTGGGCGATGCGATGAAATTTGTCAGCGGCGTCAGCCAGGGCAATACCCTGGGCGGTTCGCGGGATTCGCTGGTCAAGCGCGGTTTCGGCACCAACGATGACGGCTCGATCCTGCGCGATGGTGTGCGTTCGAACCTGGGACGTAACTTCAGCGCCACCACCGAGCGGGTCGAAGTGCTCAAGGGCCCGGCCTCGATGTTATACGGCGCGCTGGAGCCCGGCGGCCTGGTCAACATCATCAGCAAGAAACCCGAATACACCCAGAGCACCACACTGAGCGGCTCGGCCTACAGCGAAGGTGGCGGCACCATGGCCCTGGATACCACCGGGCCGTTGGGCGATACCGGCCTGGCGTATCGGTTGATCGCCGAGCGTGGGCATGAGGATTATTGGCGCAACTATGGCGTCAACGAGAGCACGCTGGTGGCGCCGTCCTTGGCCTGGACGGGTGAGCGGGCCTCGTTGAACCTCAGTTATGAGTACAACGAATATTCCAATCCCTTCGACCGCGGCACTGTATTCACCGACGGGCATCCGGCCGACATTGACTACAACAAGCGCCTTGATGAGCCTTGGGCCAAAAGCGTGGGGATTCGCGAAACGGCGACAGCGCGGTTTGAGTATGAGCTGAGTGAAGCGTGGAAGACCCGCGTGACCTATGGCTGGAACAATGATCGGTATAGTCTTTCGATTGCGCAGCCGCGGCTGTCGAACGGAGTTTTCCAGCGTGCCGCCAACGGCGCGCACTATGACGATGAAACCCGCTACGCCAGTTGGGATTTCATGGGCAAGCAGGAACTGTTCGGCCAGCGTCATGACCTGTTGATCGGTGTCGACAATCAGGTGTCCGATCAATTCCGTGGCAAAACCTATCGCGGAGCTTATCAATCAGGCTTTGACCCTGCGGCACCGGTGTACGGTGGTCTGGGGGAGCCAAGCACGGTAAATGCGCCGCAAAGCAACTTGAGCAACAAGCTGACTTCCAGTTCGGTGTATCTCAAGGACAACTGGCATCTGGATGACCGCTGGATCCTGGTCTTTGGGGGCCGTTACCAGCATTACGATCAATACGCCGACCAAGGCATGCTCACGCGCGTCCACGTTCGTGACGATAACGGCGATGCCTTTGTCCCATTCCTGGGCCTCGTCTATAAAGCCACCGAGGAACTGTCGCTTTATGGCAACTACAGCCGGTCGTTCAAGCCTAACGATACCGTCGATAAAAACCTTGCCACCTTCAAACCGGAAGAGGGCCGCAGCTATGAAATCGGCGCCAAGTACGATCCATTGCCAGGCTTGAACATCAACCTCGCCCTGTTCGACATCGTTAAAAAGAACGTGGTGACCACTGTTGACGACGTCTCCGAAGCCGCCGGCAAAGTTGGCTCCCAAGGCCTGGAGTTGGACATCACCGGTCGCCTGGCCGACCGTTGGGACTTGATAGGCACTTACGCCTACACCCATACCGAGATATTGGATGACCCGAAAAACGAAGGTCATCGCCTGCCCGACGCACCCAAGCACACCGCCAGCCTGTACCTGACCCACCATCTGAACGTGCCCGCTGAATTCGGCGCGTGGCACGCCGGCGCCGGTGCGCGTTATGTTGGAGAGCGCGCCGCGAATGCCGCCAACGGTTTCTGGCTCAGCAGCTACACCGTGGCCGACGCCTTCCTGCGCTGGGAGTCACCGGTATTGGGGCACAAGACCTCGTTGCAGGTGAACGTGGACAACCTGTTCGATAAACACTACTACCCGTCTTCCACCGGCAGCGAAGTGCAGGTCAATGTCGGCGAACCGCGTACCGCCCGCCTGAGTGCCAGCGTGACGTTCTGAGTGCGCTGTACTGAAAACAAAAAATGCCCGGAACCGAGTTCCGGGCATTTTTTTATTCGGGGCCAGCGGCTAAGCCAGTGTGCGGCCAACGGGTACCTGCGTGATGTCACGTTTAGCGCCCGCCCTCAACGCGTGGCGCAGCTTCAGCGCCGGTCGCTCAACGCAGTAATACGACAAGCCACTCAATGCCAGCGACAACACCAGCACCAGTGTAATCATCAGGGCGCTGTACTCAACCGGCCAGAACGCCCGCAACACGTACATCACCACAAAATGGTTGAGGAACACGCCATAGCTGATATTCCCCAGAAACTCATCCATCCAGTGATGCTTGAGCCTGCTGAGCACATGCACCGCCGGCACACCCAAGACTATGCCCAAGGTTACTTCTGCGTTGAAGGGGCGGCGGGGAATGAACCCGACAACAATGGCCAGGAACATTATCGCTGCCACGACTGTGGTGATGGAGGCGACCCATAGTCCTTTGGTTTGGGCGTGGTACAGGTAGCTGCCGCACAGGAAGATGAACAACACGCCCGGCAGTAGGCGGTAGCCGTAGATGTCGGTGTTGACGTAGCCCAGCGAGGCGACCAGGAAAACCGTTACGGACACCGCGAACGCAATGCCTCGGGCCTTATAAAGGATCAGAAACGGGATCAGCAGGTAAAAGCACATCTCCAGCCCCAGAGACCAGCCAGGTGGCAGGATCTCCGGCACAGTGACGCCGAACATATAGAAACCCAGCGGCACGATGGGCATGCTGGTGGCGATGTTTTCGATTGTCAGCGCCGCTGCCTGTGGCGTGCCCGGCAGCAGGAAATGGATCACCGCGCAGGAGAGGACGAAATACAGAAGGAACTGCGGGTAAAGTCTCAACAATCGGTCAAGGTAGAACAGGCCGATTTTCCCTGGGACGTTGTAGCTCCTGTCGATCAAGGGCGTCATCACAAAACCGCTGATAATCAGAAACGACACCACGGCAACAACGCCGGGGTTGAAGCCTACGAACATCACGCCCATGTGGGAAATCGCCACGAGCATGGCCAGCAGCAACCGATAACTCCCCACGCCCATCATCCTTAATCAGAGTTGATCCGTTGAACGGTTAAGTTATTGGGGTTTATCGGCGCTGAACAGAGGTTTGCGGGGCGGCGACGGGGAAGTGGGGGAATTTGGCAGATATGACATCGTTGTCTCAGTCAGGCCGCCATCGCGAGCAGGCTCGCTCCCACATTGGCCGCGGGTGTTCACTCATTATGTGAACGCCATAGCGCCCCTGTGGGAGCGAGCCTGCTCGCGATGGCGGTGGAACTGACCCCGTGGGTTCCAGGGTTGGATATCAATTGAAGGCCGGCACCACCTGCTGGATAAACAGCTCCAGGGACTTCTTCTTCTCGGCATGGGACAGGCTGTTGTCGCACCAGAAGCTGAACTCATCCACGCCCAGATCCTGGTAATACTTGATCCGTTCGATGATCTGCTGCGGGGTGCCGATCATGGTGTTCTTGCGAATGTTCTCCAACTGGAACTCCGGACGCTCGGCGAATTTTTCTTCCGGGCTTGGTGCCAGAAAGCCGTTGACCGGAACTTGCTTGTTGCCGAACCAGGCATCGAAGGTGCGGTAGAACTTGGAGATTGCCTGGGCGCCGATTTTCCAGCCTTCGGGATCGTCGGCGGCATGCACGTGGGTGTGACGCAGCACCATCAGTTGTGGACGCGGCACGTCAGGGTTGTTGTCCAGGGCAGCCTGGAACTTGTTCTTCAGGTCCAGGACTTCTTCATCACCCTTCATCAGCGGCGTAACCATGACGTTGCAGCCATTGGCGACGGCAAAGTTGTGGGAATCCGGGTCGCGGGCGGCGATCCACATCGGTGGGTGGGGTTTGCGAATCGGCTTGGGCACGCTGGTGGAGGTGGGGAATTTCCAGATTTCGCCGTCATGGGCGTAGTCGCCTTGCCACAGGGCACGCACCACCGGGACCATTTCCCGCAGAGCCTGACCGCCGGAGGAGGCGGGCATGCCGCCCGCCATGCGGTCGAATTCCACTTGATAGGCGCCCCGGGCCAGACCGACTTCCATGCGGCCATTGCTGATCACATCCAGCAGCGCACATTCGCCGGCCACCCGCAGCGGGTGCCAGAACGGCGCGATGATGGTGCCTGCGCCCAGGTGAATCGTGGTGGTCTTGCCGGCCAGGTACGCCAGCAATGGCATCGGGCTTGGCGAGATGGTGTACTCCATGGCGTGGTGCTCGCCGATCCACACGGTGCTGAAACCGCCGGCCTCGGCCATCAGGGTCAGCTCGCTCAGGTTTTCGAACAACTGGCGATGGCTGACGCTTTCGTCCCAGCGCTCCATGTGTACGAACAGGGAAAATTTCATGGCGCTTTCTCTTATGGTTGGCGATCGGTTCAGGCGAGGACGGGCAGGGCGCCCATCTTGCCGTGGCAGTAAACCAGCGGCCCTGGTGTGTGTTGCGGCACGATCAGGTTCTTCACGGCCCCGACCATAATGGCGTGGTCGCCGCCTTCGTATTCGCGCCACAGTTCACATTCGATGATGGCGGTGGCGTTGCTCAGCAGCGGGTTACCCAACTCGCTCAGGGTCCATTCGATGCCCTGGGCCTTGTCCTTGCCTTTGCGGGCGAATGCGTAGGCTTCGTTCTGTTGCCCACCGGAGAGCAGGTGAATGGCGAAGCGCTTGTTCTTGATCAGCACCGGATAGGAATCGGAGCTGTAGTTGGGGCAAAACAGCACCAGGGCCGGCTCCATCGACAATGAGCTGAAGGCACTGGCGGTGAGGCCCACGATGTGCCCGTCGTCATCAAGTGTGGTGATCACTGTCACACCGGACGGAAACGAGCCCATGACTTGTTTGTAAACGCTGGCATCGATCATTTAGCAGTCCTCGTACGCAATTCGGTTATGACGCGGTTCCTCAATGAGCCCCGGCGGCCTTGTTGAGGTCGCTTTCGGTCCATTGGGTGTAGACGCACGCATCGGTCGTGGCCCAGCGCACGCGCACCGGGTCGCCGGTCTTGAGGGGCATGCCGGCGGCGGAAAGCGCTTTGACCGTCATGGCAGTGCCGCCCGAAGTCACCACGCTGCAGGTCTGGCTCTCACCGAGAAACAGCACCTCGACGACCTTGGCCGAGACCTCATTCCAGCCGGCCGCCAAGGGCTCCTGGGCGGCTTGTTCGACGCTCAGGGCCAAGGCTTTTTCCGGGCGCACCATCAGCAATACAGCCTGATCGCTTTGCAGACCGGCGGTCAGGCGAATAGACAAGGACTGGTCTTCAAACGTCGCCACCGCGTTGCCCTGGGCCTTGAGCTTGAGAAAGTTGGAATTGCCTAGAAACGAGGCGACAAAGGCATTCGGCGGGTTCTGATAGAGGTCGTAGCCGCTGCCCAGGCCGACGATCTTGCCGTGGCTGAAGATGGCAATGCGTTGGGACAGGCGCATGGCTTCTTCCTGGTCGTGCGTGACGTAGACGATGGTGATGCCCAGGCGACGATGCAACTGACGCAGTTCATCCTGCAGGTCTTCGCGAAGCTTTTTGTCCAAGGCGCCGAGAGGCTCGTCCATCAACAAAATGCGTGGTTCGTAGACCAGCGCCCGGGCAATCGCCACGCGCTGCTGCTGGCCGCCGGACAGTTGCGAAGGGCGGCGGTGGGCAAATTGCTCAAGCTGCACCAGCTTGAGCATGGCGTCGACGCGACGATCACGTTCAGCAGCGGCCAGTTTGCGGATCGCCAGCGGGAAGGCAATGTTGTCACGCACCGACAAATGCGGGAACAGCGAATACCGTTGGAACACCATGCCGATGTCGCGTTTGTGGGGTGGAACGTTTACCAGGGATTTGCCGTCCACCAGGATCTCGCCACTGCTGGGGGTCTCGAACCCGGCCAGCATCGACAGCGTGGTACTTTTGCCCGAGCCGCTGGAGCCCAGAAAAGTCAGGAATTCACCGTCCTGGATGTCCAGGGAGATGTCGTCCACGGCAGCAAAGTCGCCGTAGTGCTTGTTCAGGTTGCGCAGGCTGACCAGAGTCTTGTTGTTCTGTTGTGCGGGGTCTTTGACGGCACTCATCGTGTTCTCCTAGGCGCTCAGGCGCTGATTTCATTGCGCCGGCGCAGGGCGGCGGCGATCACCATCACCAAAACCGAGAGGCCGATCAGCAGCGTCGAAGCGACGGCGATCACAGGCGTCAGGTCCTGGCGCAGGGTGGTCCACATCTTTACTGGCAGGGTTTGCAAGGTCGGGCTGGCCATCATGACGCTCAGCACCACCTCGTCCCACGACACCAGGAACGCGAACAGGGCACCGGCGACCATGCCTGGGCGGATCGCCGGGAAGGTCACCTTGAACACCGCTTGCAGGCGTGAGGCGCCGCAGATCACCGCAGCGTCCTCAATGGACTGGTCGAACAGCTTCAACGAATTGATGATCGAAATGATGGTGAACGGCAGCGCGACGATGACGTGGCTGACCACGAACGCGAACATCGTGCCGGTGTAGCCGAGTTTGAGAAACAGCGCGTACACCGCCACTGCGATGATCACCAGTGGCACGATCATCGGCAGGGTGAACAGGCCGTAGAGCATTTCCCGGCCGGGGAAGCGTCCACGTACAAGGGCAAATGCGGTCGGCAGGCCCAGGGCGACAGCGCAGACGGTGGTCAGTACCGCGACCTTGAGGCTGGTCAATGCCGAGCTCATCCAGTCGGGATTGGAGAAAAACTGGCCGTACCATTTCAATGTCCAGCCCGGTGGCGGGAAGACCAGCCACTGGGACGAACCGAACGACAGCAGCACGATGAACACGATCGGCAACAGCAGGAACAGCGCAATCAGGCCAGTGGTGAAGTACAGACCGAACCGCATGCGCCGGCTCATGGCATTGGGGGTCAGGAGCATGACGGCTTACCTCGCGTTGCTGGCACCCACCGGGGATTCCGGCTGGAGCTTCAGGTAGAAGTAGAACAACACCAGGGTGATCACCACCAACAAGGCAGCGCCGGCACTGGCCAGGCCCCAGTTGAGGAACGACTGCACCTGCTGGATGATGAATTCGGGCAGCATCATGTTCTGCGCACCGCCCAGCAACGCCGGGGTCACGTAGTAACCGAGCGACATCACGAACACCATCAACCCGCCGGAGAACAGACCCGGCCGGCACAGCGGCAGGAACACCCGGAAGAAGTTGGTCCACGGGCTAGCGCCGCAGATGGAGCCGGCTTGCAGGATCATCGGGTCGATGGCCTGCATGGTCGCCTGTAACGGCAGGACAATGAATGGGATCATGATGTAGCTCATGCCGATGACCACGCCGGTGAGGTTGTGCACCATCTCCAGCGGTTGGTCGATGATGCCCAGCGCCATCAGCGTCTTGTTGATCACCCCGGAGGCTTGCAGCAGCACCAGCCAGGAATAAGTACGGGCCAGCAGGCTGGTCCACATCGACAGCAAGACAATGTTCAGCATCCAGCGGCCCCAGCCTCGAGGCACCAGGGTGATGGCCCAGGCCAGGGGGAAGCCCAGCAACAGGCTGAACAGCGTCACCAGCCCGGCTACCGAAAAGGTGTTGAACAACACCCTTGCATAGGCCGAATTGGCGAACAATTGCTCGTAGTTGCCCAGCCCGGGCACCGGTTCCAGCACGCCACGCAGCAGCAACCCAATCAACGGCGCCAGGAAGAACAGGCCCAGGAACAGCAGGGCGGGGAGCAGATTGCCGGCCCCGCGCCAGCGCTGTGCCAGCGACGGCGTTTGCGCGACCATCGCTGCCTTGGCGGTTGCCGCGCCGGCAGCGCCAGGGGCGCTCCCGGTGCGAGGAGTTGCCGTTGCCGAAATTTTCATTTCACCAGCCATTCGTTCCACCGTGTCGCGATGTCCTGACCGTTCTTGGCCCAGTACGCGTAATCAAGTGTGATCTGATCCTTGGCGTGGGCGGTCGACAAGTTGGGAGCGAGCACCGAATCCAGGCGTGCGATGCTGTCGACGTTGACCGGCGCGTAAGCGGTCAGGTTGGAAAAGTCCGCCTGGCCCTTGGCGCTGCTGGCGTTGGCCAGGAACTTCATGGCTGCGGCCTTGTTTTTCGAGCCTTTTGGAATGACCAGGATGTCGGCCATGACCAGGTTTTGTTTCCAGCTTACGCCGACGGGGGCGTCGTCCTGCTGCAGCGCATAGATCCGGCCGTTCCAGAACTGCCCGATGCTGGCTTCGCCGGAGGCAAGCAGTTGCTGGGACTGGGCACCGCCGCCCCACCAGACGATGTCTTTTTTGATGGTGTCGAGTTTTTTGAAGGCGCGGTCCAGGTCCAGCGGGTAAAGCTTGTCCGCTGCAACGCCGTCGGCCAGCAGAGCCAGTTCAAGCACGCCAGGGCTTGGCCACTTGTACAGGGCGCGTTTGCCAGGGTAGGTCTTGGTGTCGAACAGCGCGGACCAGTCCTCAGGTTTACCGGAACCGAGCTTGTCTTCGTTGTAGCCGAGGACGAACGAGAAGTAGAACGAGCCGACGCCGTGATCGGACACGAAGCGTGGATCGATCTTGTCGCGTTCGATGACCGAGAAGTCCAGGGGTTCGAGCAAACCCTCAGCGGCGGCGCGCAAGGCGAAGTCAGCTTCGACATCTACCACGTCCCACTGCACGTTACCGCTTTCGACCATGGCCTTGAGTTTGCCGTAGTCGGTCGGACCATCCTGGACCACGGTGATGCCGCTGGCCTTGCTGAACGGGGCGGCCCAAGCCTGCTTCTGGGCGTCCTGGGTGCTGCCGCCCCAACTGACGAAGTTGATGCTTTCGGCCGCCATCGATGCCTGGCTGGTAACGCTCAGCAGACCTGCAAAAAAAATTGCGGCTGCACTTTTCTTCAACACCATTTTCACGCCCTCATTGTTGTGTTTATTGAGCGGGCTTGTGTTTACCCGCTTATCGGGAGCTTCAGGTCCATCTGGCCTTGCAGGCGACCGGGCCAAGGGCTGGTTTTGTGTGCTTGCCCGCTGGGCGCACTTGGCTGGAGTGGTCGGTCTATGGAATATCATATTATGGTATTCCAAACTTTCTGCAAGCATTTTGCCGTACCGGCTATCTGTCTGGCCGGGATTTTTTGCACTCTCTGTGGGAGCGAGCCTGCTCGCGATAGCGGTGTGTCAGTCAACATTTGAGACCGATAGGTCTACCGCTATCGCGAGCAGGCTCGCTCCCACAGAGGACGGTGATGCCTCATGCTTATCCGGTAAAGGGAATACTCTCCACCACCTCCAGGTCATACCCCGTCAACCCCGCGTATTTGAGCGGCGGCCCCAGGTGCCGCAACTTGCCGACGCCCAGGTCCTGGAGAATCTGCGCACCGGTGCCTACTTCAGAATAGATGCGCGATTGCGACCGGCTGAACTGGCGTGGCGGCTGAGTCAGCTGCGGGACGCGCTCGAGCAACGCCTGGGACGATTCGTGATTGGCCAGTACGACCACCACGCCGCAGCCTTCTTCGGCGACCCGTTGCAGGGCCGCCCACAGCGTCCAATTGGAAGGCCCGTTGTATTCGGCACCCACCAGGTCCCGCAGCGGGTCGATCACGTGCACTCGCACCAAGGTCGGTTCTTCCCGGCGAATATCGCCCATCACCATCGCCATGTGCACACCGCCTTCGATGCGGTCTTCGAAGGTGAATAAGCGAAAGGTACCGTGCACCGTGGGCAATTCGCGTTCACCGATGCGCACCACGGTGTGCTCGGTGCTCAAGCGGTAGTGGATCAGGTCGGCGATGGTGCCGATCTTGATCCCGTGCCTGTGGGCAAAAATCTCAAGGTCAGGACGGCGGGCCATGGTGCCGTCGTCGTTCATCACTTCGACGATCACCGACGCCGGTGTGAAGCCTGCCAGGCGCGCCAGGTCGCAACCGGCTTCGGTGTGACCGGCGCGGGTCAGCACGCCACCTTCCTTGGCGCGCAACGGAAAGATATGGCCCGGCTGCACCAGGTCTGCGGGACCGGCGCCGACAGCGACCGCCGCGGCAACGGTGCGCGCGCGGTCGGCAGCGGATATGCCGGTGGTCACGCCAACGGCCGCCTCGATGGATATGGTGAAGGCGGTGCTGAAGACACTGCCATTGCTGGGCACCATTTGCTCCAGGCCCAAGCGCTGACAGTGTTCGTCGGTCAAGGTCAGGCAGATCAATCCGCGCGCTTCGCGAGCCATGAAGCTGATGGCTTCGGCGCTGCAGCGGTCGGCGGCCAGCAACAGGTCGCCTTCGTTCTCCCGATCCTCGTCGTCAACCAGGAGCACCATCTTGCCTTGTCGGTAGTCTTCGATGATTTCTTCGATGCTGTTGAAGGCCATGCTGGAATTCTCGGTGTCAGGTTAAAATACCTGTGGTATACCATAATACAAAATAAACCGAGAGGTCACCATGAAGGCATACTGGATTGCTCATGTAGATGTCACCGACCCCGATCAATACAGCCAATACACCCAGCGGGCGCCAGCGGCGTTTGCTCTGTATGGCGGACGGATGCTGGCCCGGGGCGGGCGTAGCGAGGCGATGGAAGGCAGGGCCACGCCGCAACGCAGCGTGGTGATCGAGTTCGATTCTTACGAGCAGGCGCTGGCCTGTTATCACTCGCAGCAGTATCAGGCGGCCAAGCGCTATCGCCTGGACGTAGCCAAGGCTGAGGTGATCATCGTCGAGGGTATTGCGCCCTGAGGCCTGTCAGCGGATGAAATGAATCTTGCCGCTGTCGTCGTTGCCAATGTAGATGCCGTAGACCCCGGCCTGGCGTTCCTCGATGTAGCGTTCGAGGATCTGGCGGATGGCCGGGTAGTAAATACTGTCCCACGGAATATCTTCAGGGGCGAAGAACTGGCAAGCGAGGGTTTCCGGGCCGAACTGGCCAGTGATCTCCAGCGCGATGGCGCGAAAGATGATGTACACCTCGCTGATTTTCGGCACGCTGAAGATCGAGTAGGGCGAGAGAATGTCCGCGCGAACGCCGGTCTCTTCCCAGACTTCGCGCAGTGCCGCCTGCTCGGTGGTCTCACCGCCCTCCATGAAGCCCGCCGGCAGCGTCCAGGTGCCGGGGCGCGGAGGAATTGCGCGCTGGCACAGCAGGTACTTGCCGTCCTGCTCGATGATGCAGCCGGCAATGATCTTCGGATTCACATAATGGATATAGCCACAGCCACCGCACATCAGGCGTTCGTGGGTATCGCCCGCTGGCAGGCGGTGACTCAAGTCGCTGCCGCCGCACCTTGGACAAAAGCTGGGGCTGAACATGATCAGCGACCTATGCGAGGTTCTTTGAGGGCGATGGGCGCCGTGATTTCAGGGATGTCGCCGGTTTCTTCCTGCTGGCGCTTGAGGTACTCCAGGGCGACCTTGGCGGCGGCGCGCACATGGTCGACACAAGCCTGGTGGGCGGCCAGCGGATCGCCACTCTTGATTGCCTCGACCATGCGTTCCATTTCCTGGTTGCTGCTACCGCGACGGTTCTGCTGGGACACCGAGGTCGCCCGCAGATAGCTGATCCGGGCCTGCAACTGGCGCAACTGAGTGGCGGCAACATGGTTGCCGGAGCCTTCCAGCAGCACATCGTAGAAGCCCTGTACTGAATCGATGACCTGTTGCAGTTCGCCGTCCTTGAGGGCCTTGCGGTTCTCCTCCAGGGCTTTTTCCAGCGCTTTGATGTCCTTGGCCTTGGCCCGCAGGGTGAACAGCTGAACGATCAAACCCTCGAGTACACAGCGCAGTTCATAGATGTCGCCGGCATCGGCCAACGTGATGATCGCGACTCGTGGGCCCTTGGCATCGGCGAATTCCACCAGCCCTTCGGATTCGAGGTGACGCAAGGCTTCGCGCACCGACGTGCGGCTCACGCCCAGGCGATCGCACAGATCGCGTTCGACCAGACGATCTCCCGGCAGAAGCTGGAAATTCATGATGGCGCTTCGCAGTTTATCCAGCACGATTTCGCGCAGGGTAACGGGGTTGCGATTGACCTTGAAGCTGTCGTCGAGTGGCAGTCCGCTCTGTAATGTGGCTGTCCATGCAGAAGGGGCAAGAGGCTTGCCCGCTCAGATCAAACAGCCGAGGGTTAACTGGAGGCCTCGGCATCGGCTTCGGCGAAGGCTTCACGGGCGAGCCGGAAACTGTCTACGGCAGCAGGGACGCCGCAATAGATGCCGACCTGAAGCAGAATTTCGCGTATTTGCTCACGACTCAGGCCGTTACGCAAGGCGCCACGCACATGCAGCTTGAGTTCGTGCGGACGATTGAGCGCCGAGATCATGGCCAGATTAATCATGCTGCGTTCCTTGAGCGATAAACCCTCACGGCCCCAGACATGGCCCCAGCAGTATTCGGTGACCATTTCCTGCAAGGGGCGAGTGAAATCGTCGGCGTTCTCGATGGAGCGGTTGACGTAGTCCTCGCCCAGCACTTGGGTGCGGATCTTCAGGCCTTGTTCATATTTGTCGTTGCTCATCGTGGTGGCTCTCAACATCGTCGATAGAGGTTGGTTGTGCAGTTGCACGTCTGCTTGGCTCATGCCGGCTCCTGAGAAAATGGGGCGCTCCCACATTGGATCTGCGCCCGGAAGACTCAGGCCAGCACCGGCAGTGGGCCGAGCTTGCCTTTGTGGTAGATCATCGGCGTCACCGGCTGCTCGGGCAGGATCAGGTTTTTCACCGCGCCGACGATGATCGCGTGGTCACCACCATCGTATTCGCGCCACAGTTCACACTCGATGATCGCTGTGGCTTTGCTCAGCAGCGGGTTACGGCGCTCGCTCAGGTGCCAGTCGATACCCTTGGCCTTGTCCTTGCCTTTTCCGGCGAAGGCATAGGCTTCGGCGGTCTGGTCGGCGGACAGCAGGTGGATCGCGAACTGTTTGCTGTCACGCAGGATCGGGTAGGTGTCGGAGGCGTAGTTGGGGCAAAACAGCACCAGCGCCGGGTCGATCGACAGCGCGCTGAAGGCGCTGGCGGTGATGCCGACGATATTGCCGTCTGGGTCCAGGGTGGTCACCACCGTGACGCCGGATGGGAACGAACTCATGACTTCTTTGTAAATGCCGGGCTCGATCATTTCTCAGGACTCCTAGCGCATCACGAACGGGTCAGGCATGGGCGCCTGAGAGAGATTGATCCACACCGTTTTGAGTTCGGTATAAGCGAGCACCGAATCGATGCCGCTCTCGCGTCCGTAGCCGCTGTTCTTGAAGCCGCCAATGGGCGCCATGGCCGAGACCGCGCGGTAAGTGTTGACCCAAATGATCCCCGAACGCACGTCCCGGGCCAGGCGATGGGCGCGGCCCAGGTCGCGGGTCCAGATACCGGCGGCGAGGCCGAACTGCGAGTCGTTGGCAATCGCCAATGCCTCGGCTTCATCCTTGAAACGAATGACCGACGCCACCGGGCCGAACACTTCTTCCTGCATGATCTTCATGGAGTTGCGGTCGCATTCGAACAGGGTCGGCTCGTAGAACCAGCCTTCGCCCAGGTTCGCTGGGCGCTTGCCGCCCAAGCGAAGACGAGCGCCCTCAGCGATAGCGTCGGCCACCAGACCTTCGACCACTGCCAGTTGCTGCGCGGTGGCCATCGGGCCCATCTCACTGGCATCTTCCTGAGGGTTGCCGATGCGGATGCGCTGGGCCCGCTCTACCAGGCGCGAGACGAACTCATCGTAGATTTCATCCTGCACCAGCAGTCGCGAACCAGAGACGCAACTCTGTCCCGATGCGGCGTAGATCCCGGCTATCGCGCCATTGATGGCGCTGTCCAGGTCGGCGTCGGCGAAGATGATATTGGGTGATTTTCCGCCCAGCTCCAGCGACAGCTTGGCGAAGTTTTCAGCACTGCTGCGCACCACATGCCGGGCCGTGGCGGCGCCACCGGTGAAGGCGATCTTGCGCACCAGCGGATGACGGGTGAGGGCGGCGCCGGTGCTCGGGCCGTAGCCGGTGACGACATTGACCACTCCCGGCGGTATTCCGGCTTCCAAGGCCAGGCGAGCCAGCTCCAGGATGGTGGCCGAAGCGTGCTCGGAGGGTTTGATCACGATGGTGTTGCCGGCCGCCAGCGCCGGGGCTAGCTTGATCGCGGTCAGGTACAGCGGACTGTTCCAGGGAATGATCGCTGCAACGACGCCCATCGCTTCGTGCACGGTGTAGGCAAACAGGTCCGGTTTGTCGAGGGGCAGGGTGCCGCCCTCAAGTTTGTCGGCCAGACCCGCGGTGTAATGGAAAAACTCCGGCAGGTAACCGACCTGCCCGCGGGTTTCACGGATCAGCTTGCCGTTGTCGCGGCTTTCCAGTTGGGCCAGTTGTTCTTTGTTTTCAGCGATCAGGTCGCCCAGACGCCGCAGCAGTTTGCCGCGAGCGGTGGCGGTCAAGCCACGCCAGGCAGGACTTTCGAACGCCGTCTGTGCAGCCTGCACGGCGCGCTCGACATCGGCTTCGTCGGCATCGGGCAACTCGGCCCAGGGCTTGGCCAGGGCCGGGTTCAGGCTTTCGAAAGTCTTGCCGGACAGGGCATCGACCCATTCACCGCCGATGCACATCGAAAAGCGTGCGAGTGTCATGCAACGATCCCCTTTATTGGATTTTGTCGGGTATTTGCGCTGTCGAGAAATTCCAGCAGCAACTGGTTGACCAGGCGCGGCGATTCTACCGGCATCATATGCCGCTGCTCGTCAAGCACGGCAACCGTTGCACCGGGAATTCGCTCGGCCAGTTCACGGGCCATTTCCGGCGTCGAGCCCGGGTCCAGTTCGCCGGTGGCAATCAACGTTGGCACCGTGATGCTGCCCAGGTCGTCGGCGCGGTACATATCCTGGGTGGCAAACAGTTCATAGGTGGTCAGGTAACCCTGAGGATCATTTCCTGCCAGGGTCTGGCGCAGGGCGGCAATCTGCGCCGGGTTGGCGGCCTGATACTCGCGGCTGAACCAGCGTGACAGCGCGGCCTCGGCGTTAGCGTCCGGGCCATGTTCGGCGGCCTGGGCGGTGCGGGCGATGACCCCGGCACGCTGCTCGGCGCTGCGGTTGAATACGCTGTTAAGGACCACCAGGCCTTGCAGGCGTTGCGGATAATGCAAGGCAAACGCACGGGCCACCAGGCCGCCCATGGAGAAACCGATCACTGTCGACTGGGGCACTTGCAGGTGGTCGAGCAGCTCCACTAACTGGTCGGCGTAACCCAGCAGGCCGGTGCCGCTTTCGGGACGCGGACTGGCCCCGTGACCAAGCATGTCATAGGCAATCACGCGGTATTTTGTGGCCAGGCCAACGATCTGGCCGCCCCACATTTCTTTGTTCAGGCCCACGCCGTGGATCAAGACCACGGGCTGGCCTTGGCCGGTCGCCAGATAACTGGTGCCGGCCGGGGTGAGTTCAGCGGTGAGCCGAATCATGGAGCGCTCCTGCATGCCTTTTTTATAGTGGTTGCCCAGGCTGGATCACTGCGCCTTCTCGGCGGCCAGTTCTTCCAGATCGATGTAGCGATTGCCGATGCGCGGGTGCAGGCGACCGCCATCGGCGCAACCCAGCACCACAACAATTTCGTCGGCGCGTGGTGCATCCTCGATCTGCATTTCCAGGGTGATGTAGTGCGAGCGCAGACCTTCGTCGTCCTTGTGCATCATCGGGATCTGGATCGAGGTGCCGGGGCCGCCACGTTTATTGGTGAAGCTCAGGTAGCTCTTGGCTTTCACCGCTTCACGGTAATGGTTGCCAAAGCGCAGGGTGTGGATCACGGCGGAGGCGTGCTCGATTTCACCGTCGGCACCCACCACCGCGGCCTTGCCATAGGCTTCGATTTTTTCCGCGCCACCGATGATGCCCACCAGACGCTCGACCATCAGCGCACCGAGGTCGGAGCAGTTGGCGCGGATTTCCGGTTTCAGGTCTTCAACGAAGCCACGGCCCAGCCAAGGGTTTTTCATCACCACCGCCAACCCGACCATGGTCACCGGCTTGTCGGTGGCCTTGCCGCCTTCGATAAAGGTTTCTTCGACATAGCTGACGATCTTGCGAATTTCGAAACTCATGAGCTGCTCCGTAGGAGGGTGGAATTGGTCTGTGCGTATGATGGTATACCATAATACTACTGGCGCAAGTGTCTGCTTTGAGTTTGTTCGCAGGGAGGCGACAAATGGCCGAGCCGGATAGTGAGGGGCGTGGGGGGGGCTGTGATCGCTGAGCGCTCTGCCTGATGAGTGCTTTAATCCTGAGTGCGGGATAAGTCTCTTGCTTAAAAAGGAGAGTCGCTTTTGAGCGCTCTGAAGGGCGGTGAGTATAAATTTCCCTCTTTCGGGGCATTACCGACCTGTTACCTGACTTATTGCACCGATTCGACTCGTTCGGGCGCATGTAGGAAAAAGCTGAAATAAACGTTTCAGCGTATAAAGGAGCGTATGTCGCAAAAATGAAACTAAATATCGCGGGGGCGTACATCTACGACGGTTTCTCCAGCAATGTCCTGGTGCACCGGGCTTAGGCACAGCCTTTGCTAGAGCTCAAGAAAGTAGGCCACTACAGCGCGGGGTTATCAGAGGAGCATTCACGGCGCAGATTTAATCAGGGGGCGCACGTCATCCAGACGCAAAGGCCAGATCAGAGACCGGTGCAATCGAGGTACTCAGAAAAACAGGGCTCATTAAAACAAAGCAAGGCCGGACCATTGGAATGACGAAGTGATAAAAAATGCCGTGTAGAACGCGGCTGGGAGTTGGCTATGCCCCAAGCTTTTTTTAATGAAATGTATGATGCAAAGGGTGACTGCCGCCCGCACTATCAAGCCTTCTCGCGCTGGCTGGCGGACACGCCGCTGGAGCTGCTGGAACAGCGGCGTCGCGAAGCCGATCTGCTGTTTCATCGAGCCGGTATCACCTTCACCCTTTACGGTGACGAGCAGGGTACCGAACGATTGATTCCGTTCGACATTATTCCTCGCAGCATCAAGGCCAGCGAATGGAAGATGGTCGAGCGTGGCTGCATTCAGCGGGTCCAGGCCCTGAACATGTTTCTGGCCGACATCTACCATGGGCAGCGGATCCTCAAGGAAAAAATCATTCCGGCCGAGCAGGTGCTCGCCAATGAGGGTTATCAAATCGCGATGCAAGGCCTGGACTTGCACCGAGGCATTTATGCCCACATCGCGGGTGTTGACCTGGTTCGCGACGGTGATGGCAGTTATTACGTGCTGGAGGACAACCTGCGTACGCCCAGCGGCGTGAGCTACATGCTCGAAGACCGCAAGATGATGATGCGCCTGTTCCCCGAGCTCTTCGCCGCCCAGCGCGTGGCGCCCATTGATCACTACCCGAATCTGTTGCTCGACACCCTCAAGAGTTCAAGCCCCCTGGACAACCCGACCGCCGTGGTGCTGACCCCCGGTCGTTTCAACAGTGCCTATTTCGAACATGCGTTCCTGGCTCGTGAAATGGGGGTGGAACTGGTGGAGGGCGCCGATCTGTTCGTGCGCGACGACCATGTCTACATGCGCACCACCGCAGGCCCCCAGCAGGTGGATGTGATCTATCGCCGCCTTGACGATGATTACCTCGATCCGCTGTCGTTCAACCCCGACTCCATGTTGGGCGTCCCCGGACTGATCGCCGTTTACCGGTCAGGCAACGTGGTGCTGGCGAATGCGGTGGGCACGGGCGTGGCCGATGACAAATCGATCTACCCTTACGTCGACGAGATGATCCGCTTTTACCTCACCGAAGAGCCGATTCTGAAGAACGTGCCGACCTGGCAGTGCCGCAAGCCCCAGGATCTGTCCCACGTGCTGGCCAACCTGCCTGACCTGGTGGTCAAGGAAACCCAGGGCTCCGGCGGTTACGGCATGCTGGTAGGGCCGGCAGCCACAGCGGCGCAGATCGAAGACTTCCGCGCACGCCTCAAGGCCCGCCCCGAAGCCTACATCGCCCAACCGACGTTGAGCCTTTCCACCTGCCCGACCTTCGTCGAGAGCGGTATCGCCCCGCGCCACATCGATCTGCGTCCGTTCGTGTTGTCGGGCAAGGAAACTCGTCTGGTGCCCGGCGGACTGACCCGCGTGGCACTTCGCGACGGCTCGCTGGTGGTCAATTCGTCCCAGGGTGGCGGCACCAAAGACACTTGGGTAGTGGAGGACTAAGACATGCTTTCAAGAACCGCTTCGGACCTCTACTGGATGTCCCGCTACCTGGAGCGCGCCGAGAACCTGGCGCGCATGCTCGAAGTCAGTTACTCGCTGTCGCTCATGCCCCAGGCCGGGCGCAGCGACGGGCATGCCGAGCTGGCGATGTCGTTGCTGGCGGCCGGCACGCTGGACGATTACAACGCCCGTTATGACGCGCTGAACACCGAACGCATGTTGCATTTTTTCGCACTGGACGAAACCAACCCCGGAAGCATCTATAGCTGTCTGCGGGCGGCGCGGACCAATGCCCATGCGGTGCGTGGACGCATCACCGCCGATATGTGGGAGAACATCAACGCCACCTGGCTGGAGATGCGCAACATTGCCAGCAATGGTCTGGGCCGCTACGGCATCAGCCACTTCTGTGAATGGGTCAAGGAGCGCTCGCACCTGTTCCGTGGCGCGACGTCGGGCACCATCATGCGCAACGATGCCTATAGATTCATTCGTCTGGGAACCTTTATCGAGCGGGCGGACAACACCCTGCGTCTGCTGGACGCCCGCTACGAAATGTTTGGTGAGGAGTCGGAAGAGGTCAGCGACAACTCGGCACGCGGTTATTACCAGTGGAGCGCCTTGCTGCGGGCGTTGTCTTCGTTTGAAGCGTTCAACGAGATCTACCGCAATGCGCCCAACGCCGAGCAGGTCTCGGAAATGTTGCTGCTGCGCGCCGACGTTCCGCGCTCGTTGCATGCCTGTATCGAGGAGCTGGACCAGATCCTCTTCAGCCTGCCGGGCAACAATGGCCGCCCGGCCCAACGCCTGGCCGCTGAACTGAACGCGCGGCTGCGTTACTCCGGCATCGACGAGATCCTGGCATCGGGCCTGCATCAATGGCTGACCGACCTCATTGGCCAGATTCGCCACCTGGGCCAGACCGTTCACGAGTCTTATCTGGAGGTGGTATGAAACTTTCCATACGCCACGACACGACCTATAGCTATGCCGATGAAGTGTGCACCAGCATCCAGTTCCTGCGCTTGACCCCCAAAGACACTCAGCGTCAACGCATCCTGCAATGGCATCTGGAATTGCCACGTCTGGTGCGCAGCCAGCTCGATCCCTACGGCAATATCCTGCATGTGATGACCATGGACGAGCCCCATGGCGCTCTGGTGCTCACGGCTTATGGCGAGGTGGAAATCCATCAGGCGGTGCAGATGGAGCCGGACAGCCAGTCACCGCTGCCATTTCTGCGCCCCAGCCGCCTCACCCAGGCCGATGATGCTCTCGCGGCCTTTGCTGTGGAGCAATGCGCAGCCCGACGTGATCGCTCGGCACTGACCGATTTGATGAACGGCCTGGCTGCCCGCATGCCCTACAGCCCGGGCACGACCGAGGTCAGCAGTACCGCCGCCGAAGCCTTCGCCGGGGGCGTGGGGGTTTGTCAGGATCATACCCACGCATTTCTGGCTTGCGCGCGTAGCCTGGGGGTTCCGGCGCGCTATGTCTCCGGTTACCTGTGCACCGAAGATGAAAGTCATCTGGCGAGCCACGCCTGGGCTGAAGCCTGGCTGGAGGACGGCTGGTACAGCTTCGACGTGACCAATCGCCTGACCTGTCCGGATCGGCATTTGAAACTGGCGGTCGGCCTGGACTACCTCGACGCCTGTCCGGTACGCGGCATGCGCCGCGGTGGCGGGGCAGAGCAGATGCACGCGCGGGTGCAGGTGAACTCAATGGTTCAGGTACAACACCAATAAAGGCACAGGCCTCATCGCCAACACCCGATCCCACACTGGAATGGGTGGTGGACACAAACCTTGTATCCACCCGAGAGCCCCTGTGGGAGCGGGCTTGCTCGCGAAGACGGTCGCCCAGCCGACGTCACCACCAACCGGCCCACCGCCATCGCGAGCAAGCTCGCTCCCACAGGTTCCCCTATAACCTGACGCGGCTTATAGTAGTCGGCCTTGTCGTGCCTCCAGGAAGGAGCCCCCATGGCCGAGTCTTCGATCACCCTCGCACGCTTCACTGAAGCCCACATCGCCGGTGTCACCGCGCTCTACAACGACCCGGCGGTCGCCCGTCAGATGTTGCAGATGCCTTTCCAGTCCCCTGAAGTCTGGCGCAAGCGTCTGGGTGGGGATGACGAGCGCCAGGTAAAACTGGTGGCGCTGCATCAAGACCAAGTCATCGGGCATCTGGGGCTGGAGCAGTACTCGCGCATCCGTCGGGCCCATTGCGGCAGCCTCGGTATGGGCGTGGCTGTCGCCTGGCAGGGCAAAGGCGTGGGGTCGATGCTGCTGGCCGCCGCGCTGGACGTCGCCGACAACTGGATGAACCTGCGCCGGGTCGAGCTGACGGTGTACGCCGACAATGAAGCGGCCATCGGCCTGTACCGCAAGTTCGGCTTCGAAACCGAAGGCCTGCTGCGCGACTACGCCGTGCGTGACGGGCGATGGGTGGATACCCAGGCCATGGCGCGGCTGCGCTGAAGGATCCGTCTGCTCAGGCATGTTGGCATTTGCGTACGCCCGGGTCTTTAACCTGTCATCATCGCGCTTTGCAGCATCCCTTATACAGAGGAACAGCGCATGGACGATGTACAGCAGCTAGGCGAGATGCTTCGTCATTACGCAGACAGCGAAGCGCACAAGAAGCAACAGCACGAAGCGCAATCGGCGGTGTGGGCCGCGCAGATCGAGGCGTTGTACGGGCAGATCGAGCAATGGCTGGCGCCGGTCCTGGCCCCCGGCCTTCTGACGCTGACCCGTGAGGCGTATGTGGCCCACGGGCCGAGTGTTCCGGCAGAAACCTCCGGCTTCAAGACAGAAAAGCTGACACTGTCCATCACTGGCAAGCCGGTGGAATTCATACCCGATGTAATGGGGGCCGGCGGGCAGATTTCCCTGGCGATCATGGGGCTGACTGCAACGCGTTACGGCAGCATCTCGCTGGTTTGCCTGCCGCCTTCGTTGCAGTGGCAATGGCGTCGAACCAACGGGTTGAAGGATCCGGATACTTTTACCTTCGACGCGGACTTTCTCGCGCAGCAATTGCAGAGCCTGATACCCCGCGAGCGCGGCTGAAGGCGGTGGCGAGCAAAGGGCTTGCCCAGTGACTTGTTCCTGTCGGAGCAGGCAAAACCGCGCCCATTGGCTATACCTGTAATTCCCGGCCCCGTTTCGTGTGGCTTACAGGAGTGACAGCATGAAGTTTGCGTCAATGATTGGCACCGTGTGCATGGCCTCGCTTGCCCTGGCGGGTTGCTCCAGCAATATCACCCAACCGGATGAGTACTCCGGCTTTCTGGGTGATTACAGCCGGCTCAAGGAGGAGAAATCGCCGTCGGGGGCCGAAGTGATGCGCTGGGTTGATCCCACGGCAGACCTGAGCAAATACACCAGCCTTTACGTCGAGCCGACACAGCTTTACCCCAAGCCGCAGCCGACCGTGAAGATCCCCCAGGCCACCTTGTCCGGCATTACCGGTTACTACGATCAGGCGCTCAAGCGGGAAGCGGGCAAATCCCTGCCCCTGGCGACCGGCCCTGGGCCCGGAGTACTGGTGATGCGCGCGGCCATCACCGCCGTAAGCAGCAAGACCGAGGGCCTGAAGCCTTATGAAGTGATTCCGATCGCGCTGGTGGCGGCCGCGGTCAGTACCGCCAGCGGTATTCGCGACCAGGAAACCACCTTGGGTACTGAAGCGGTATTCCTCGACGGCGGCAACAATGCAGTGGTCGCCCAGGTGGTGCGCAAGGGCACGGGTAAGCCGTTGTCCAACGAAGCCCAGGTGATGAAGCCCGATGATGTCAAAGGTGTGATCGATGGTTGGGCAGCGGACTTGCATCAGTCGTTTCTGAAGCTCAAGGCTAAATAGCCCACAGGCGTCGCTGTAGGCGCTGGCGAAGCCTGCGATCTTTCGCTCTAGACTCAATTGGCAGGGCAAAGATCGCAGACTCGTTGCACTCGATAGCTCCTACACCGCCAAGCCATGACTTTTTATGTCCAACCATAGGTCGCAGAACCATTTCATGGTTAACTCCGGCCTCACCATTTTCAAACCTGTCAGAAGGAATCCGTTCATGGCTCAAGTCACCCTCAAAGGCAACCCGGTTCAAGTCAACGGCCAGTTGCCACAAGCCGGTTCCAAGGCGCCAGCCTTTTCCCTGGTAGCCGGCAATCTGTCCGACGTTTCCCTGAAGGATTTCGCCGGCAAGCGCAAAGTGCTGAACATTTTCCCAAGCGTCGATACCCCGACCTGCGCCACCTCCGTGCGCAAGTTCAACGCCCAGGCCAACGAACTGAGCAACACCGTGGTGCTGTGCATCTCGGCTGACCTGCCGTTCGCCCAGGCGCGTTTCTGCGGTGCCGAAGGCCTGGAAAATGTCCAGAACCTGTCCACCCTGCGCGGCAGTGAGTTCATCGAGAATTATGGCGTGGCGATTGCTGATGGCCCGCTCAAAGGCTTGACCGCCCGTGCGGTGGTGGTGCTCGACGAAAACGACAACGTGCTGCACAGCGAGCTGGTCAAGGAAATCGCTGAAGAGCCCAACTACGACGCTGCTCTAGCTGTACTGAAATAAAGTATTTATTACAATTGTTAACGGCCTGGCCTTGTCCAGGCCGTTTTCATTTGTGCTTCAAGACCTTAGCCAACTACGCGATAGGTAAGCCCAAGGTAAATTGCCGGTAAAGGCGCTTTGCTAAATACCCGCCAGTGCTTATCGTTCAGCCTCCCGTAAAAGAAGCCCACGCGCCCAATGGTTGATCATTCCATGCAATCCTCTGTTTCCCACAAATCCCGTCGCTGGCTGTTTGGCCTGGTCGTCGTATTGATCGTCGCGGCGCTGGCCTGGAAGTTCTGGCCCGCCGGCACGGACCAAAAGCCCGGAGCAGGGCAAAAAGCGCCTGCTGAACAGGCGGGGCGGTCGGGCGGGATGCGGCCAGGGTTTGGGGGGGCGACAGGGCCGGTACCGGTTCGGGTAGCGCCGGCAGTCACCGGTGATTTTCCGCTTTACTACAAGGCGTTGGGCACCGTCACGGCCCTCAATACCATCAACGTGCGCAGCCGGGTGGGTGGCGAGCTGGTCAAGATCGCCTTTGAAGAAGGGCAAATGGTCAAGGCCGGAGACCTGCTGGCTGAAATCGATCCGCGGCCATACCAGAACGCCTTGCTCCAGGCCGAAGGCACGCTGCTGCAGAATCAGGCCCAACTGAAAAATGCCCAGGTAGACCTCGAGCGTTATCGTGGCCTGTATGCCGAGGACAGCATCGCCAAACAGACCCTCGATACCGCCGCCGCTTTGGTGGGCCAGTACCAGGGCACGGTCAAGACCAACCAGGCGGCAGTCAACGACGCCAAGCTCAATCTGGAGTTCACCAGGATCCGGGCGCCGATCTCCGGTCGGGTCGGTTTGCGGCAACTGGATGTTGGCAATCTGGTGGCCGCCAACGACACTACCGCGCTGGCGGTCATCACCCAGACGCAACCCATCAGCGTCGTGTTTACGCTGCCGGAAACCAACCTTGATACCGTGCTTGCCCGCTATCGCAGCGGGGCGAAGCTGCCAGTGGAAGCCTGGGACCGTAGTGACCTGAAGCTGCAGGCCAGCGGTGTACTGCAAAGCCTGGACAACCAGATCGACATCACCACCGGCACCCTGAAGTTCAAGGCTCGTTACGATAACCGCGACCAGTCGCTGTTCCCCAACCAGTTCGTCAATGTGCATCTGTTGGCCGACACCCTCAAAAATGTAGTCCTGGCGCCGACCGCTGCGATTCAGTTCGGCACCAACGGCACCTTCGTCTACGCCCTGGATGGCGATAAAAAAGTCACCATCAGAAAGCTGAAGATCGGCGCCAGCGACGGCGAACACACCGTAGTCACCGAAGGCCTGGCCGCAGGTGATCGAGTAGTGCTAGAAGGCACCGATCGCCTGAAGGAAGGCAGTGAGGTGGATGTGGTCAACGACAGCCAGGACGTGCCCACCACGCCGACTGAACACCTGCAGGGCAAAACGGCGGCGGCCCCGGCTGAACCGGCCGTGGCCGACAAGGCGAAAAAGGGCGGCGCATGAACCTCTCGCGTCTGTTCATCCTTCGCCCGGTCGCCACCACCCTGAGCATGCTGGCCATCGTGCTGGCCGGTCTGATCGCCTATCGGTTGCTGCCGGTGTCGGCATTGCCCCAGGTCGATTATCCGACCATCCGCGTGATGACCCTGTACCCGGGCGCCAGTCCCGACGTGATGACCAGCGCCGTGACCGCCCCTCTGGAACGGCAGTTCGGGCAGATGCCGGGCCTGACGCAAATGGCGTCCACCAGCTCCGGCGGCGCGTCGGTGATTACCCTGCGTTTCAGCCTCGACATCAACATGGATGTCGCCGAGCAACAGGTGCAGGCGGCGATCAATGCGGCCACCAATCTGCTGCCCAACGATCTGCCGGCCCCGCCGGTGTACAACAAGGTCAACCCGGCCGACACCCCGGTGCTGACCCTGGCGATCACCTCCAAGACCATGTTGCTGCCCAAGCTCAATGACCTGGTGGACACCCGCATGGCGCAGAAAATCGCCCAGATCAGCGGGGTCGGCATGGTTTCGATCGCCGGCGGTCAGCGCCAGGCTGTGCGGATCAAGGTCAATCCCGAGGCCCTGGCAGCCGCAGGTCTGAACCTGGCGGACGTGCGCACCCTGGTCGGCGCCTCCAACGTCAACCAGCCCAAGGGCAACTTCGACGGACCGACCCGGGTCTCGATGCTCGATGCCAACGATCAGTTGACCTCACCCAAGGACTACGCCGAGCTGATCCTCGCCTATGCCAACGGCGCTCCGTTGCGCCTCAAGGATGTCGCGCAGATCGTCGATGGCGCCGAGAATGAACGCCTTGCCGCCTGGGCCAACGAAAATCAGGCCGTGTTGTTGAACATCCAGCGCCAGCCGGGGGCCAACGTCATCGAGGTGGTAGACCGGATCAAGGCCTTGCTGCCGAGCATTACCGACAACCTGCCGGCCGGCCTGGACGTTACGGTGCTGACTGACCGCACCCAGACCATTCGCGCTTCGGTCACCGACGTACAGCATGAACTGCTGATCGCCATCGCCCTGGTGGTCATGGTGACGTTCCTGTTCCTGCGTCGGGTCAGTGCCACGATCATTCCGTCGGTGGCTGTACCGTTGTCGCTGATCGGCACGTTCGGCGTGATGTACCTGGCCGGTTTTTCCATCAACAACCTGACGCTGATGGCCCTGACCATTGCCACCGGTTTTGTGGTGGACGATGCCATCGTCATGCTCGAAAACATTGCCCGCTACATCGAGGAGGGCGAAAGCCCCATGCAGGCCGCGCTCAAGGGCGCGAAGCAGATTGGCTTCACTTTGATTTCGCTGACGCTGTCGCTGATCGCGGTGTTGATCCCGTTGCTGTTCATGGCCGACGTGGTTGGGCGCTTGTTCCGCGAGTTCGCCATCACCCTGGCGGTGGCGATCCTGATCTCTCTTGTGGTGTCGCTGACCCTGACGCCGATGATGTGTGCCCGGTTGCTCAAGCGCGAACCCAAAGAGCAGGAGCAGGGGCGTTTCTACCGCGCCAGCGGCGCCTGGATCGACTGGATGATCGCCGCCTACGGTCGCAAGTTGCAGTGGGTGCTCAAGCATCAGCCGCTGACCCTGCTGGTTGCCGTGGGCAGCCTGGTGCTGACGGTGGTGTTGTACCTGGCCGTGCCCAAGGGGTTTTTCCCGGTGCAGGACACCGGGGTGATCCAGGGTATTTCCCAGGCGCCACAGTCGATTTCCTTCGCCGCCATGAGCGAGCGCCAACAGCAGCTGGCCAAGGTGATCCTGGCCGATCCAGCGGTGCAGAGCCTGTCTTCCTACATCGGTGTGGACGGTGACAACGCCACGCTCAACAGTGGTCGCTTGCTGATCAATCTCAAGCCCCACAGCGAACGGGATGACAGCGCCACCGAAATCATCGCCCGCTTGCAGCCGCAACTGGACCGGCTGGTGGGCATCCGCCTGTTCATGCAACCGGTGCAGGACCTGACCATCGAAGACCGGGTCAGCCGCACCCAGTACCAGTTCAGCCTGTCTTCGCCGGATGCCGAGTTGCTTAGCCTCTGGAGCGATCGCCTTGTCGAAGCCTTGGCCCGGCAGCCGGAGTTGACCGACGTCGCCAGCGACTTGCAGGACAAAGGTCTGCAGGTCTACCTGGTGATCGACCGCGACGCCGCGTCTCGCCTGGGCGTGTCGGTGGCGGACATCACTGATGCACTGTATGACGCTTTCGGCCAGCGGCAGATTTCCACCATCTACACCCAGGCCAGCCAGTATCGGGTGGTGTTGCAGGCCCAGGCCGGGGAGCGCATCGGGCCGCAGGCGCTGGATCAGATTCACGTCAAGACCACCGATGGTGGCCAGGTGCGGCTGTCGAGTCTGGCCCGCGTCGAGGAGCGTCAGGCCCAGTTGGCCATTGCTCACATCGGCCAGTTCCCGGCGGTGATGATGTCGTTCAACCTGGCGCCCGATGTAGCCCTCGGGCACGCGGTGGACGTGATCGAGAAGGTCCAGCAGAACATTGGCATGCCGGTCGGGGTGCAGACCCAATTCCAGGGCGCGGCCCAGGCGTTCCAGGCCTCGCTGTCGAGTACCTTGCTGCTGATCCTGGCGGCGGTGGTGACCATGTACATCGTGCTCGGCGTTCTGTACGAGAGCTACATCCACCCGATCACGATTCTCTCCACATTGCCCTCGGCGGCCATCGGCGCCTTGCTGGCGCTGATCATCAGCGGCAATGACCTGGGCATGATCGCGATCATCGGCATCATCCTGCTGATCGGCATCGTCAAGAAAAACGCGATCATGATGATCGACTTCGCCCTCGACGCCGAACGCAACCAGGGCATGGATCCGCAGACGGCCATCTACCAGGCCGCGTTGCTGCGTTTCAGGCCGATCCTGATGACCACACTGGCGGCCCTGTTCGGTGCGGTGCCACTGATGCTCGCCACGGGCTCCGGCGCCGAACTGCGCCAGCCTTTGGGGCTGGTGATGGTGGGTGGGTTGTTGGTGAGCCAGGTGCTGACGTTGTTCACCACGCCGGTGATTTACCTGTATTTCGACCGCCTGGGGCGCCGCTTTGCCAAGCCTGATGGGGAAGAGGTGCGGGTATGACGGTATCTAGCGGCAAGCTTCCAGCAGCAAGCGACAAGCTAAAGCCTGTGCACGACTTGCTTTTCTCTTGCAGCTTGCAGCTTGAAGCTTGGAGCGGTCACCCATGAACCTCTCCGGCCCTTTCATCCGCCGCCCCGTAGCGACCATGCTGCTGAGCTTTGCAATCATGCTGCTCGGTGGCGTGAGCTTTGGCTTGCTGCCGGTTGCACCGTTGCCGCAGATGGATTTTCCGGTGATCGTGGTCCAGGCCAACTTGCCGGGGGCCAGCCCCGAGGTGATGGCGTCGACGGTAGCAACGCCGCTTGAGCGTTCCTTTGGCGCCATCGCCGGGGTCAACACCATGAGCAGCCGGTCCAGCCAGGGCTCTACCCGGGTGATCCTGCAATTTGACCTGGACCGCGACATCAACGGCGCGGCGCGGGAAGTGCAGGCGGCCATCAATGCCTCGCGCAACCTGTTGCCCAGCGGCATGCGCAGCATGCCCACGTACAAGAAGGTCAACCCGTCCCAGGCGCCGATCATGGTGCTGTCGCTGACTTCGGATGTGCTGGAGAAGGGCCAGCTCTACGACCTGGCTTCAACCATCCTTTCCCAGAGCCTGTCCCAAGTGTCGGGCGTGGGCGAGGTACAGATTGGTGGCAGTTCCTTGCCGGCGGTGCGCATCGAACTGGAGCCGCAACTGCTCAACCAGTACGGCGTAGCCCTGGATGATGTGCGCAGCGCCATTGCCGACAGCAACGTTCGCCGGCCCAAGGGTTCGGTCGAGGACGCACAGCGCATGTGGCAAATCCAGGCCAACGATCAGTTGGAGAAGGCCAAGGACTACGAAACGCTGATCATCCGTTACCAGGACGGCTCGGTGCTGCGCCTCAAGGACGTAGCAAAAGTCACCGACGGCGTCGAAGACCGCTACAACAGCGGTTTCTTCAACGATGACGCAGCCGTGCTGCTGGTGATCAACCGTCAGGCTGGCGCCAACATCATCGAGACGGTCAATGAGATCAAGAACCAGCTGCCGGCGTTGCAGGCCGTGCTGCCGGCCAGCGTCAAGCTGAACCTGGCCATGGACCGCTCACCGGTGATCAAGGCCACGCTGCACGAGGCGGAAATGACCCTGCTGATTGCCGTGGCCCTGGTGGTGCTGGTGGTGTTCCTGTTCCTGGGCAACTTTCGCGCCTCACTGATCCCGACCCTGGCGGTGCCGGTGTCCCTGGTGGGTACGTTTGCGGTGATGTACCTCTACGGTTTCTCCCTGAACAACCTGTCGTTGATGGCGCTGATCCTCGCCACCGGCCTGGTGGTGGACGACGCCATCGTGGTGCTGGAGAACATTTCCCGGCACATCGACGAAGGCGTACCGCCCATGAAGGCGGCCTACCTGGGCGCCGAAGAGGTGGGCTTTACGCTGCTATCGATGAACGTCTCACTGGTGGCGGTGTTTCTCTCGATCCTGTTCATGGGCGGGATTATCGAGAGCCTGTTTCGCGAGTTCTCCATCACCCTGGCGGCGGCCATCGTGGTCTCGCTGGTGGTGTCGCTGACCCTCACGCCGATGCTCTGCGCTCGCTGGCTCAAGCCCCACGTGCCGGGGCAGGAGAATCGCTTGCAGCGCTGGAGCCGGCGCCTCAACGAGCGGATGGTCCGTGGTTACGCGCGCAGCCTGGACTGGGTGCTGCGCCATCGGCGCCTGACCTTGCTGAGCCTGCTGGTGACCATAGGGGTGAACATCGCACTCTACGTGGTGGTGCCGAAAACCTTCATGCCTCAGCAGGACACCGGCCAGTTGATCGGTTTCGTGCGCGGCGACGACGGCCTCTCGTTCAACGTCATGCAGCCGAAGATGGAAATCTTTCGTCGCGCCGTGCTGAAGGATGAAGCCGTAGAAAGCGTGGCGGGGTTCATCGGCGGCAACAACGGCACCAACAATGCCTTCATGCTGGTGCGCCTCAAACCGATCAACGAGCGTGGGATCTCCGCGCAGAAAGTCATCGAGCGCTTGCGCAAGGAGATACCCCTGGTGCCGGGTGGCCGCTTGATGCTGATGGCCGACCAGGATCTGCAGTTTGGTGGTGGACGTGAGCAGACCACCTCGCAGTATTCCTACATCCTGCAGAGCGGTGACCTGGCGTCGCTACGCCAGTGGTACCCCAAAGTCGCGGCGGCCTTCAGGGCCTTGCCGGAACTGACCGCCATCGACGCTCGTGACGGCGGCGGCGCCCAGCAGATCACGCTGGTGGTGGACCGTGACCAGGCCAAGCGCCTGGGCATCGACATGGACATGGTCACCTCGGTGTTGAACAACGCCTACAGCCAGCGGCAGATATCCACCATCTATGACAGCCTCAACCAGTATCAGGTGGTGATGGAGGTCAACCCCAAGTACGCCCAGGACCCGAGCACCCTCGAGCAGGTCCAGGTCATTACCGCTGACGGCGCGCGGGTGCCCCTGTCGACCATCGCGCATTATGAGAGCAGCCTGGAGGATGATCGGGTCAGCCATGAGGGTCAGTTCGCCTCCGAGGACATCTCGTTCGATTTGGCCGAGGGTGTGACGGTGGAGCAGGGCACGGCCGCCATCGAGCGGGCAATTGCCAGGCTCGGGATGCCCGAAGACATCATCGCAAAAATGGCCGGCACCGCCGATGCGTTCGCGGCAACCCAGAAGAGCCAGCCGTTCATGATCCTGGGTGCATTGCTGGCGGTGTACCTGGTGCTGGGTGTGTTGTATGAGAGCTACATTCATCCGCTGACCATTCTGTCCACCTTGCCGTCGGCCGGTGTCGGCGCACTGCTGTCGATCTACTTGTTGGGCGGCGAGTTCAGCCTGATTTCGTTGTTGGGGTTGTTCTTGCTGATTGGCGTGGTGAAGAAAAACGCGATCCTGATGATCGACCTGGCGTTGCAACTGGAGCGCGGCGGGCAGTCGCCGCAGGACTCGATCCGCAACGCCTGCCTGCTGCGCTTGCGGCCGATTCTGATGACTACGCTGGCGGCGATCCTCGGTGCCTTGCCGCTATTGCTTGGCGGTGCCGAAGGCTCGGAGATGCGCCAGCCGCTGGGCCTGACCATCATCGGCGGACTGGTGTTCAGCCAGATCCTGACCCTCTATACCACGCCTGTGGTTTACCTTTATCTCGACAAACTGCGCCATCGCTTCAACCGCTGGCGCGGCGTGCGCACTGATGCTGCCCTGGAAACTCCGCTATGACCGACCGTTCGCTTCTCAATCTTGTCGCACCGCTGGCGACCGCCCGTGGCTCGCGGCTGCTGAGCCTGACGCTGTGCGTGGCGATGCTCAGCGCCTGCGCCATCGGCCCGGATTACCAGCGCCCGGCAGCCGCGGCGCCCGTGCAGTACAAGGAGGCTGAGGGTTGGCGCCAGGCCAATCCTAGCGACGCCCTGGCTCGGGGCGCCTGGTGGGAGTTGTACGGCGATGCCCGGCTCAATGGCCTGGTGGAGAAACTCAACACCTCCAACCAGACCGTGGCCCAGGCCGAAGCCCAGTACCGTCAGGCCCAGGCCTTGGTTCGCAGTGCCCGGGGCGCGTTCTTCCCCTCCGTTGACCTGACCGTCGGCAAGAACCGCTCCAGCCAGGGCACCGGCAGCAGTAATTCGAGCCTGAGCAGTTCGGCCAGTGGCATCCGCGACACCTACAGCGCCCAGGCCGGTGTCAGTTGGGAGGCGGACGTCTGGGGCAAGTTGCGTCGCACTCTGCAAGCCAATGAAGCCAGCGCCGAAGCCAGCTTCGCCGATCTGGCCGCCATGCGCCTGAGCCAGCAATCGGAACTGGTGCAAAACTACCTGCAATTGCGGGTGATCGACGAGCAGAAGCGCTTGTTGCAGACCACCGTGGACAACTATCAGCGTTCGCTGAAGATGACCGAAAACCAATACCGCGCGGGCGTATCCGGCAGGGATGCGGTGGCCCAGGCGCAAACTCAGCTCAAGACCACCCAGGCCGAGTTGATCGACCTGATCTGGCAACGTGCTCAATTCGAAAACGCCATCGCTGTGCTGATCGGCCTGCCGCCGGCCGAATTCAGCCTGGCAGAAACCCAGGACATCCCGACCCTTCCGCAAATCCCCGTGGCGCTACCCTCGCAGTTGCTTGAGCGCCGGCCGGACATTGCCTCGGCGGAGCGTTCGGTGATGGCCGCCAACGCCAACATCGGCGTGGCCAAGGCCGCCTATTACCCGGACCTGACCCTGAGCTTGAGCGGCGGTTACAGCAGCAGTACCTACGATAACTGGGTGAGTGTGCCGAATCGCTTCTGGTCGGTGGGACCGCAGCTGGCGATGACGCTGTTCGATGGCGGCCAGCGTTCGGCGGAAGTCGACCGCACCGTTGCGGCCTACGACCAGACGGTCGCCACCTATCGCCAGACGGTGCTCGACGGTTTTCGCGAAGTGGAAAACTACATGATCCAGCTCAAAGTCCTGGAAGACGAAGCCCGCGTGCGCCAGGAGGCCCTGGATGCCGCCCGCGAATCCTTGCGCCTGACCCAGAACCAGTACAGGGCAGGGCTGATCGCCTACCTGGATGTCGTCACGGTCCAGGCCACCGCGCTGAGTAATGAACGCAGTGTGCTGACCTTGCAGCAGAGCCGGTTGATCGCGAGTGTGCAACTGATCGCCGCATTGGGTGGTGGGTGGGATGGGCAGATGCAGGTGAGTGAGAACCCCGATTGAGTCGGCAACGCTGTCTTTTTAAGGGACAAAGATGAATGTGTGGCGAGGGAGCTTGCTCCCGCTTGAGTGCGAAGCACTCATAAAAATGGGGCCGCTACGCAGCCCAGCGGGAGCAAGCTCCCTCGCCACAGGGTGGATTTTCATTGCAGGCAGCCAGGTCCCGCTTTTGGCCGATGCACTGTCTACGACCCGGTGCGTTGACTTGTTATAGTTCAGGCCTCTTTTTCAGCCGGTAAAGGATCACTGCCATGTCGCAATACCAAGCGTTCACCGTCGAACTTGCAGACAATATCGCCCATGTGCAGATCAATCGACCGGACAAGATCAATGCAATGAACGCCGCGTTCTGGAGCGAGATCGTCGAAATCTTCCAATGGATCGACGACACCGACGAAGCGCGCGTGGTGGTATTGAGCGGGGCCGGCAAACACTTCTCCTCGGGCATCGACCTGATGATGCTGGCCGCCGTGGCCAATGAGCTGGGCAAGGACGTGGGCCGCAACGCACGCCTGTTGCGCCGCAAGATCCTGCAACTGCAAGCCTCGTTCAACGCCGTGGACAACTGTCGCAAACCGGTGCTTGCAGCGATCCAGGGTTATTGCCTGGGCGGCGCCATCGACCTGATTTCAGCCTGCGACATGCGATATGCCGCCGAGGATGCGCAGTTCTCCATCAAGGAAATCGATATCGGCATGGCGGCCGATGTTGGCACATTGCAACGCTTGCCCCGGATCATCGGGGACGGCATGCTGCGTGAACTCGCTTATACGGGGCGCACCTTTGGTGCCGACGAAGCGCGCAGCATCGGCCTGGTCAATCGTGTCTACAGTGATACCGCCAGCCTGCTTGACGGTGTCATGGGCATCGCTCGGGAAATCGCCGCCAAGTCGCCGATCGCCGTGACCGGTACCAAGGAAATGATCAGCTACATGCGCGACCACCGCATCGACGACGGGCTGGAATACGTCGCCACCTGGAACGCCGCCATGCTGCAATCGACCGACCTGCGCGTGGCCATGGCCGCCCATATGAGCAAACAGAAACCTGAATTTCAGGATTGATTGATCATGATTTCACGCTGGACCACCGCAGTACTCGATACCGATCTCCCGGGGGGCTGGGCCGTGGCCCGCAGCCCGGAAGGCTTTCTGTTCGATGACAACGGCGCGTTGTTTCCCCGCGACTGGCTCAAGCGCCAGGACCTGTCGATCCTCGCCGAGCATGGCATTGGCCACCTGGATGGCGAGCCGGTCTATCTGCTGGAGCTGCACAGCGCACAGGACATCCCCGGCTGCAGCTGGAAGGGGCTGCGGGCCTTTATGCTCGAGGATGACCACACGCTGTACAAGGTCCTGGGCTATGCCGCGCAGATCGGCACCTGGGCTCGGGAGTGCCGTTTCTGTGGCAGCTGTGGCAAACGCATGGGCCAGATTGCCCGGGAACGGGCGATGTATTGCGATGCCTGTGATTTGCGGCATTACCCGCGAATTTCACCAAGCATGATCGTGCTGATCACCCGTGGCGATGAAGTCCTGCTGGCCCGTTCGCCTCGCTTCGTCACGGGGGTCTACAGCACGCTGGCCGGGTTCGCCGAGCCAGGTGAGTCCGCCGAGGATTGCCTGGTTCGTGAGGTGCGCGAAGAAGTCAGCATCGAGGTGAAGAACATTCAGTATGTCGGCAGTCAATGCTGGCCGTTTCCCCATTCGATGATGCTTGGCTTCCATGCCGAATATGCCGGTGGCGACATCATCAGGCAGGAAGATGAAATCGAAGATGCCCAGTGGTTCAACGTGCACAACCTGCCGCCGCTGCCGGCCTCGCGTTCCATCGCCCGCTACCTGATCGACCTCTATGTGGCGCGGCGCTTAGGCCACGCTGAACCAGTGCTGCCAGGCTAGACGCACGGTCAAGCCCAGTACCACGGTGATAAATACAGGTCGGATGAATTTCGCGCCGCCGCTGATGGCGGTGCGCGCGCCGAAGAATGCCCCTACCATCACCGACAGCCCCATGCTCAGGCCGATGATCCAATCCACTTGCCCCGAAAAAATGAACACCGACAGCGCCGCGATGTTGCTGACGAAATTCATGCTGCGGGCCACACCACTGGCCTTGACCAGATCGATGGGATAGAGCAGCAGGCTGCTGACAGTCCAGAATGCACCCGTCCCAGGACCGGCCACGCCGTCGTAGAAGCCCAGGCTGAACCCCTGGGGCGCTTGCCAGGTCTTCTTGATCGGCGCATCGCTGTCCAGCGGCGCCTTGGGCGTGCCACCGAACAACAGGTACAGGCCACAGGCGAAGACGATCACCGGCAGCATCTTGTTCAGCCACTCGGCGGGCAGGTAATGGGCGACGATGGCGCCGGCCAAGGCACCGACCAGCGTGCCGACGAGGGCATGGGTCCACTGCCTTGGATGGAACAGCTTGCGCTTGTAGAACGTGAAACTGGCCGTGGCCGAACCAAAGGTCGAGCTGAGTTTGTTGGTGCCCAGGACCAGATGGGGAGGCAAGCCGGCGGTCAGCAGGGCCGGGGTGGTCAACAGGCCACCTCCGCCGGCAATGGCATCGATGAAACCGGCAATGAAGGCGACGACGATCAGGATAGCGAGGGTGGTAAGGTCAACGCTGAGTTCGAAAGGCATGAAATGGGCTTATTTGGCAGGGCGCAGGTGACTGCGGGGAAGGCCGGTATGTTACCCATAAATGGGGCAGGGCTGCGACTGCCTCCATGGGTCCCTGAAGTTCTCCGTGGCGAGGGAGCTGGCTCCGCTGGGTTGCGACGCAGGCCCAGAAGCCTTCGCACACCTATGTGGTTGTCGGGCGGAAGCTGGCCTTTGGACGAATTTTTTTTGAAATCAAGGGGTTGTCAGCCTAGGCAAATGAGTACATAATTGCGCCCATCGAACGCACTGGGACGTAAAAAATCTCAATGTTTTCAAGGAGATAGAGCTTCGTAAGCGTCTTGTTTCCTGATCAGGTTTGTACGCGGTTGATGTAGCTTTCTTGCATCAAACGTCTTGAGGCCGAATAGCAAAATGGTTATGCAGTGGATTGCAAATCCACCTACGCCGGTTCGATTCCGACTTCGGCCTCCACTTTAAAACAGCTCCGTAGATCCATGATTTACGGAGCTTTTTTATTTTCGGAGCAGCGACAGGTTTTGTCTTGAAAAGGACAGCAGCAACCTTGCTTCGCCGGGAAGGGATGTATATATTCCCCCCTCTTGCTGCACCAGCCTCGACTGGCATATCTGCTCCACGCTGATGTCCATAAGGTTGACCGCGCTACCGCCCGAATGGCGAAACTGGTAGACGCATGGGACTTAAAATCCCCCGCTCGTAAGGGCGTGCCGGTTCGATTCCGGCTTCGGGCACCATCTTGCATGACATACCTCATGCAAGCCCTTTTGTTTTCCGAACATACTGCCTCCAATCAGGGCCGCTCCTACAATGGCGCCCATAAAATCGCTTCTTCCCAGGCTCATGCCGGTTCCCTATCGATTCACATTGAAGTGCGCACAGGGCGCGCGAACATAGCATTGAAAATACGCTGACCATAGAGGCCGACGGCCAGGCCGAGTACGATCAGGACCACCGCCAGTACTTTGCTCACCGGCACACTTTCGTTGAACACCACTACCGAGCCGAGCATGCCGAAGATCGGCACCAGCAGAGAGAGCGGCGCCACTGTGGAGACCGGATAGGTTTTGAGCAGCGAGTTCCAGATCCAGTAAGCGAACAGCGTATTGGGATAGACCTGGAACAGGATCGACAACACGGCAGTCGTGTTCACCTGACTGACAAGCGCGGTATAGCCGGCGCTGCCGTTCACCGCGTAATCGAGGGCGAACAGCGGAATCGGTGCAAACGCACTGGACCAGACCAGAAAGCCGAAGACATCCTTGGTGCTGGCCTTCTTGTTGATGATGTTGGCAACGCTCCAAGACGCCGCGCCCACCAGCACCAGCAATACGCCGGTCAGGCTCGCCGAACCGTCACTGATCTTGATGATGCACAACAGCCCTGCGAGGGCGATCAACATGCCCAGCACCTGGAAGCGGGTCAGCGCTTCCTTGAACACCCAACCGCCGAGCAGGATGGTGAAGAACGCGCTGAATTGCAGCACCAGCGACGCGATGCCCGCCGACAGCCCGGCCTTGATACCCAGATTGACCACGCCCCACAGACCAATGCCGAACACCAGGCCATAGCCGATGATGTAGCGCCACGGCACTTCGGGTTTACGGATGAAGAAAATCGCCGGTAACGCACAGAGACTGAAGCGGATGCCCGCCAGGATGAACGGGTCGACGGTGGCCAGTCCCAGTTTGATCACCGAGAAATTCACACCCCAGATTGCCGTTATCAATACAGCCAACACTACGTGCAGTGGTTTCATGGATTATTTGCCTTGATGAAGGAGGTCGGTGTCACGCCGCGGAGGTTCAATTCGTACGTCGCCAACGTCAGCCTGTCATTAACCATGGTGCGGATTTCGCCCTGTTCGATCACGTCGAGCGTCATGTCCTCGGGTACGCCGAACATCACCGTGGCGGCGCTGCAGGTTGCCGGTGACAGCTCCTGTGGCACCGACGCGCGGAACGCCGAATCGTTGGAAAGTTACTTGGAAGTCAGTCCCAGGTAGAACCAGTACAGCAGGGCGACTGCGCTGATAGCGGCACCCAATATACAAACGGCGACCCAGCCAAAGTGTGCATAAGTATAAGTAGCGGCTATTGCACCCAGACCACTGCCCACCGAATAGAAGCACATGTAAGCGGCCACCAGTCGGCTTTGTGCATCGGGTCGTGCGGCAAAGATCAGGCTCTGATTGGTGACATGGACGGCTTGCACGGCGAAATCCAATAGCACCACACCTACCGCCATGGCGAACAATGAGTGTTCAACGAACGCCGTAGGCAGCCAGGACAAGGTCAACAGTGCCAACGCGACGCCCGTGGTGCGATTGCCGAGCCCTTGGTCGGCGAGCCGTCCGGCCCGTGCCGCTGCCAGCGCACCGGCCACACCGGCGAGTCCGAACAAACCAATCTGCGTGTGTGTCAGCGACAACGGCGGCGCGCTGAGTGGCAGTACCATCGACGTCCACAACACACTGAACGCGGCGAAGATCAGCAGGGCGAAGGTGCCCCGGACACGCAATGTGCGTTCGGTCAGGTACAACTGGAACACCGATCGCAGTAATTGCCAGTAGCCGCCTTTCGCCGGTGGCGTGGTGGAGGCAGGCATGGTGCGCATCAGCACCAGTGCCATGCCGATCATCAGGGCGGCTGAGACAAAATAAACACCGCGCCAGCCGGCCAGATCAGCCACTGCACCGGAGACGAAACGGGCCAGCAGAATTCCCAGCACCACGCCACTGGTCACGGTGCCGACGGCTTCGCCACGCTGCTCGGGACTCGCCAGCGAAGCGGCGTAGGCAACCACCACTTGCACCACGACCGCCATCATGCCCACCAGCACCATTGCGCCGAGCAACATGCCCCAATCCTGCGACACGCCAACTGCGCACAGGGCCAGAGCCGACAGCAGCATTTGTGTAAGGATAAGTTTCTTGCGATTGAGCAAATCACCCAGCGGAACGATGAACAACAATCCGACAGCATAACCGGCTTGTGTCGCGGTCACTACGACACCAATCGTGCCCGACGAAACCGACAGGCTGGCAGCCATCGACTCCAGCAAAGGCTGGGCGAAGTAGACGTTTGCCACCGCCATGGCGCAGGTAATTGCAAAAAGAAAAGTCTGATAGCGACTGAGCTTGGAGGTGTCCCGGGTTTGGGGTGCTCGCGTGTGCCCACCGCTGTATTTTTCGGCTTCGATGTCCATCTTTACCGGGGCATGAGACTTGAGCGGCATCACTCCTTCCTTGGAATATGTGGTTTCGAAAGGAAACCGATTCGTTGATTTTTATCAAATGAAGTTGTTAAATGCAACCAAATGTATAAAACATTTTCGTCTGACGTTTGAAACTTTCCCCCCTTCCTACTGACTCGCCTCCAGGAGACCCATGGCCAGACAGGAATTACTGGCGCAGAGCGAATGCCCGGTCGCTCGCACGCTTGAAGCGATCGGAGATCGCTGGGTATTAATGATTATTCGCGACGCGTTCGACGACGTTCGCCGCTTCAGTGAGTTTCAGAAACGTCTTGGTCTCGCCAAGAACATCCTCACGGTCAAGCTCAAAATGCTCGTCGAGTTGGGCGTATTCAACATCCAGCCGGCATCCGACGGCAGTGCCTACAAAGAATATGTACTGACTGAAATGGGGCGCGCGGTGTTTCCCATCGTCGTCAGCATGCGCCAGTGGGGGGAGCGCTACTTGTTCAACACAGGGGAGAGCTATTCGGTGCTGCTCGACAATGAATTGTCAGAGCCGGTAGAAACCATCGCCGTACGTTCCAAGGCGGGCAAAGTGTTGACCCCGGCCGATTGTCATCGGCGGGTCGTCAAGCGCTGGGGTTGACGCGAGTCGAAACGACTGGTCGACAGCAACGGATTGCCGATCAAGTGGTCCGAGGCGCCGAAGAGTTGGCTGAATCGAACGAAGACCTGACCGACCATCTAAAACCAAGGGTTTGCGAGCGAAAGCTAATGCAAACCCTTGTTTGTTTCTGCTCCGTGAAACCATCTTATCCAAGCTGCGCTCACAACCTGCGCCGAAATGCCTCGAGAATCTCCCGCGTGCCCTTTTTCATTTGCAGTTGCGCGATAGCGTCCAGCGGATGCCAGAGGCAGTCGCTGATTTCATTCTGTGGCCGGGCGGTCTTTGAATCGGTGACCGCGGCTTCGAACACGTGGTGTTCGGTTTCACCGTCGCTGATGCGCATCAGATAAAGCAGGTTGTGCGCGTCCAGCCCGGTCTCTTCTGCCAACTCGCGTAGTGCCGCCCCAGCATGGGTTTCGCCGCGCTCAACGGTTCCACCAGGCAATGTCCAGCGGCTGTTTGCCTTGCGCACGAGCAAGATGTGGCGATCTTCCTCGCAGATGACGGTCGCTCGAATTTTCATGGCCTTGCTCAATCCGTGACTGTCATTAAATTGAAATATAAATGCAATATTTGAGCCCGATGTCATACGGACTGTCCACTACAGTTTTTACCGGGGCCTCTCTGTACGACCGCGCCAATCGTCGAAAGACTGAACTTCATTTCATCCCCGCACTCGCTATGTGTCTGGACTGGGCATTGGACCGATCATCGCCTCGACTGAATCAGCTTGGAAAAAACGTATCCATGTTGGGTGGATAGCCAACCTCGGGTAGAGGGGAAGTGAGCAGACATGACCACGGTTGAAGACTTCAAAATCAAATCCCACGAGCTTCTCGTGGAACTGGACGCGGCCACTTCAGAAATGATGGCGCTCGTCGACGCACATCAAACGAGCGGGGTGATTTGGGAGCAGGCCGTCCAGCGCCAGCATGACGCTTATGAACGGTGGGTCGCCTATCTGAATGAGCGTGGATAGACGCAAGTTCGGGCGGGGGGACGCGATGGCAGATTCTTTGAACGGACCGTCAGGGGGTGTGCCTAAACCATAGACCTTAAGAGGATTGGACCATGTCTGAACTAGCCAGCTATTTCTGGATCGGCGTTGTGGTGCTTTTGCTGCTTGTGGATCTGTGGGCGATCATCAGTGTCTTTCGCAGTGACAAGACTGTCGGGACCAAGGCGGGATGGGCGCTGTTGTTGATCATCTTGCCTGTGGTGGGCCTGGTCATCTGGGGCGTTGCCGGCCCTCGCGGTGTGAAGGAAGGCCCGTCGTCGCCAGAGCACAGCAAAGGTTAGGGACCCTTCATTGGTTTTTCCAGCGCCCACCGGTGGTTTCGCAATCTTTCTGTGCTTGCGCCAGTTGCTCGGTGTTGTAGTAGTACCGGGTGACTTGCGCATCGTCAGGGATGTTGGCTGACTCGCCGCCACGGTCCTTGCTGGTTGAGTGCGGATTGGCCAGGGATTCCTGAGTCAGCCGGGCCTGGCACGTCGCTACATAGCCTTGGGCGCAACGTTCGACCTGGTTCTTTTCAGTGCTCAGTGCACCTTTGCTTTCGTTGCTGCACGACCAGCCAATCGCCTCGGCTGGCACGCCTTTGTATTCGTAACAACTATGGGTTTCGATCTTCGGTATCGCTTGGCTCTGGGACCGAGTGATTACATCGCAGCCTTGCGCCATGGCGACGGCAGGGCAGGCACAGGCGATCAACAGCAGGATTCTGGCGTACATGGTGTTCTCCCTCTAGCGGCTTTGCTCCGATACATATCCATATCGAGGCGCAAAGAACGCCAGCGTTCCATCGGTTTTCCAACCGGTAGAGCTTGGGGAAGAGCCTGTGCAGCGCAATGCGTTAGCGGAACTTGGGCAATGGTCGCTCGGCGGGCTTGAGGGACGTCAGCGCGCTCTGGATAGAGGGGGCGTCTTTTTCGATGTCATTGAGACGATCCCGGATGCGCACGGCGGTAGGGTGTCCGCCCTGGTGGTCGACCCAGTCAGCGATTTCTTTGCAGGCTGCCGCCAATCGCGCCTGACGCGATTCCAGCAAGGTGAGCACGGTGGTGATGGACTCTTTTTCAGACATGTCGCACCTCCATTGAGTGTGTATAGGGCAGCACAAAACCCGCCAGCAGCGGGTTGTACCGATAATTAAGCGTAGTTGAGTTATTTCGGGTCTGGCGAAGAAAACGGCGCACGGCCGGACGGCCGGTGCGCCAAAGAGGGGTTGCGGACTCAGCCTGACTCTTTTACCCAGGCCGGCGCGACACTGGCTCGCCAGCGCACGTCGGTAATACCGTATTTTTCTGCCAGTGGTTTTGACACCCGCTTGACCTTTTCCCTCCCGAATTTGGGGATGCGCCCGACACCCGCGTCGCAACTGGCCCAATGCCAGGCTTCGGAATTGTTCATCACTTCTGCACGAATGATGAATGACTTGGGCTCGCCATGGAGCATGTAGTCGATGATGTAAAGCGATGGCCCGCCCATAAATCCTCCCTAATTAGTTCTATACGGATGGATGCAGAGGCGGGCGGAAAATTCCATCGGATCTCCAGACGGTCAAAATCGGGGGGGGGCGCGGCGAGGCTCGCGGTCGGGAACCAAACCCGGTTAACCTTCTCCAAGCTGGGCTTGGGCACCAAGGGCCATGGATCGTAGGCGAGTCAGTGCGATCACCATAAAAGGCACACAATGAAAATCTTCGCCAGGGTGTTGTCTCTCGTAGCCCTTGCCAGCGCTTTGCTGGGATGCATTGGCGCTCCCATCGAGCTGACTGCGCAGACCGAACAGCGCCTTCGCACGCTGCCGCCGATCCGCTTTCTGCTGACGTTCGATGACGGGCCCAGCGCATCATCTTTCTGGAACCCGAGCATGGGCGTGCTCGATGCCCTGGCGCAAAACCCGGTGCAGCCGGGGATCAAGGCGGTATTTTTTGTGCAGACTCGAGCGTCGCGGGCCGGTGGCAGTGATATCGGGCGTTCGGTGATGCGTCGTGAACAGCAGGAAGGGCATGTGCTGGGCTTTCATACCGCGACCTCCGGGCACAGCAACCACCGGTTCCTCAGCCCAGATGAACTGGAACAGTCGCTGCTCAATGGGAGCGCCGACATTGCCGCCATCACGGGGGCAGCTCCCAGCCTGGTGAGGCCGCCGTTCTGGAGCTTCGACACCCGCACCTTCGCGGCCTACCGGCGCCATGGCCTGCACATGTTGCTCACTGATCTGAGTGCCAACGACGGCAAAGTCTGGGGCATCACGGCGAGTCCGAGACGGCGAATCAACCTAATACGTCAGCTCAGCGAAGTGCGTGAACGTATCGCCGGCGGGCAGATACCTGCCGTTGACGGGGTCATTCCGGTGGTAGTGACCTTTCATGATCTCAATCGCTACACCGCACGACACGCCCGGGAGTACCTGCAGATTCTGATCGACGCTGCCCAGGCGACTGGGGTGAAGACCGACACCAAGCCATTTTATGACGACCGTCAGGCGCTCGAGCGAGCAGCGCTGGCTCGCACCGTCAAAGACGGCACCGAGCCGGTGCAATTGCCTGGGTTGTGGAACAGGTTGTGGGGTTCTGGCTCACCCTGACGGGCATGTCGCACCCGGGAAATTGCGACGCCCGGTTGATGCCCTGATGCCAACTGAGTGTAAGGTAAGGGGCGTACCTTAGGTTTATCTAGCAGGAGGTAACTATGAGTGCTGCGATGCTAACGAAACTGCACATCAACGGTTATGACGTACTCAGTGTGAACAGCGGCCCATGGCGGGTCTGCACCCAAGTGGACCGGCTTGGTTCCTTTGCTTCCCGTGAGGAAGCGCTGGCTTACGCGGCGGCGTTGCCGGTACGCAGAAACCGAAGCGAGCGATCGGCTAACACTAAATAGCAGCGCTAGAAGGTCGTGTTCGCAGGTCAGAGTTGGCTGCACGCGCGCAACCCCCGGAGGATGCTGCGCACGCAGCCAACTCGCCCCAGTGGTTCAGGTATTGGCCAGTTCCAGCGGGATCTCCAGAGTGAACAAGGCCCCTTGACCAGGCCCATCGCTCTGGGCGTAGAGACGACCATTCATTTCAACCGCGGCCAGAGCACAGCTGTGCAAGCCAAATCCATGGCCGTCCTTGCGGGTCGTGAACCCGTGGTTAAAGATTCGAGCCTGGTTCTGCGGCGCAATACCCTCGCCTCGATCCTTGACGCTGAGGCGTAACGTACTCTCAGCGACGATCTGGATCCCCAGCGTGATTTCCCGCGGATGCCCGGAAACATTCGACATTGCGAACTTGGCGTTGCTGATCAGGTTGATCAGGATCAACAGCAACCTGTGCTTGTCTCCCAGGATGGTGGGGATGTCCTGAAAATCCTTGATGACCGTGACATGGTGCCGGCTCAGCGCGCCTGCGTTCATGCGTAACGCATCTTCGAACAGATCCTTGACATTGAGCGGCTCGATCAATCTCGCGGCGCCAGCGTAGGTTTGTTGGGTGGCGACGATTTCCTTGATGTGGTCAATGCTCTTGGTCAGTTGTGCCAGCTCGTCAATGAGCAGTCCCTGTTCGGCATTGATGGACTCGACCAGCTCATTGAAATAACGAGGCAACAATTTGCCTTTTTCATCCAGGGTAATGAAACGGCCCAAATCCTCGGCATGCTCATTCATCATTTTTACCGCTTTGCCCAGACCGAGCGTCTTGCTGTTTTTCAACTTGCGGGTCACCAGGTCCGCCGAAATATTCACGCTGTTGAGAACGTTCCCCACGTTATGCAACACGTTGGTCGCGATCTCGGCCATTCCCGCCATTCGCGCCGCCTCCACCAGCTCACGTTCGGCCTGCATCAACTCGCGAGTGCGATCTTCCACCCGTTCTTCCAGCCGTTCATTGGAGAATTGCAGTTCCTGGTTAATCTGAGTGATGAGCGCGGAACTGCGAACCAACCGCGCAGCAAGGTAGATCATCAAAATGGCCATGAGGCCGGCGCATACAGCCAGATAGATGTGATATTGGCGTTCGGTCTCGGCGGTCCTGCGTTGGGTTTCGTTCAACAGCTCGTTAATACTATCCAGCTCTTGAGCGACCGGGATCACACTGATGCGGTCAATGAGGTCATTGACGATCGGTTGTTCCTGGATAATGGATTCGACATGTTGTGTCAGCGTGGTAAAGGACGGCTGGTAGGGCTGGGGCAGTTGGGCCATGTATTGCTCCAGCGCATTGAGCTGGCTCCTTACTTCTTCGGCCTTGTCCGAGGTGACATAAAGGGCGTACTCAAGCGTTGTCAGAGTCAGGTCAAGGACACTGGAGGCAATCTCTAGGCGGTTTATCGGAGTGTCGGCGTCCATCTCCCTGAGCCGTGTCTGGATGTCGTCCTCGGCAAGTGGCAGCGCATCCAGAGCGGTGCGTAAGCGGGTGTTGTGTTGCTGGAACTGCTCCACCAGCAGGCTTTTGTTCCTCACCGCCTCCACATAGCCCTGGCGCCTGGATGCCCAAAGGGCCGCCAAAGGACCAGAATTGTTGAGCTGCTCCAACTGCGCCCATCGACTGGCCGCTTCAGGTGGCGGGGTCAGCGACAGGTTGTTATTGATGCCGATCTTCTTTCGCAGGATTTTGACGTTCCAGTTGGCGTCGGATTGTTTGAGTTGGCGGATGAAGTCCCGGGATTCGAAATAGGTGGAGGCGTCGTAGGTGTAGGATTTGACTAAAAAGAATATCAAGGCCGAAAACACAGCAAGCGCGACAGCCAACAAGGCGGGCCATTTATATTTTTTGATGAGAGTGGTCACACGGTCCTCCCGTCAAGGCTATTGGCCGGGCAGATCGGTGAGTTCCCAAGATAAGGCAGGATTGCGCAGCATGGGACGATGGGTGGGGTGTTTGTTTGGTGTTGTATAGGTGGCGTGGGTCTGCTTTTGCCTGGGTGCACGTCGAGCTCCCTGCTAACGATGGCGTGGTACGTCAATGACGTGAGTGTAGCGCTAAGGAGGCGGGGCGATGTGGGAGGCTAGCGGCGGGCGTAGATTAAGTCAGCCGCCACAGTGGCGGCCGACTTTTGGCTTGGTCTATTACAACGGTCACAGCTCAGGAATGAACCGGATAATCCACATATCCACGCTGGTCGCCACCAAAGAATGTGCTCGGATCCGGCGCATTGAGTGACAACCCTTCGCGAATTCGCCGTGGCAGATCAGGATTGGCCAGAAACGGCCTGCCGAACGCGATGATGTCCGCGCGGCCGTCGATCAGCGCCTGTTCTGCCGTCTTTGGATCGTAGCCGCCGGCGATCATCAGTACGCCGTCCCAGGCTGCACGCAACTGACCGATAATGGCATCCCAGCGCGGATCGAAGTTCTCATCTTTTACAGTGCCGACGACGGCGGGCTCGACGAGGTGCAGGTAGGCCAAGTTCCAGTGGTTCAACGAACGCACGATATGGCCGAATGTAGCCTCAGGGGTTTCATCACCCATGCCCATGAAGCGCCCCATGGGTGTCAGACGCACGCCCACGCGTTCTGGACCGACCTCATCGACTACGGCAGCCACCACTTCCAGTAACAGGCGAGCACGATTTTCCAGGCTGCCGCCGTAACGGTCAGTGCGCTGGTTACTGTTACTGTTGATAAATTGATCCAGCAGATAACCATTGCCCGCGTGAATTTCCACACCATCCATTCCGGCGTTCATCGCATTGCGTGCAGCCTTGCGGTAGTCGCTGATAATGCCGGCGAGCTCCGAGGTTTGCAGCGCTCGTGGCACCGGCACATCACCCCAGACGCCGTGACCATCGGTATCGACAATGAACGTCTTGCCAGGTACGGGTAATGCACTCGGGGCAACCGGCAGCGCGTTGTCGGGCTGAAAACTGGGGTGCGATACGCGGCCCACATGCCAAAGCTGCATGAAGATCAAACCACCCGCCTCATGCACGGCGTCGCTGACTTCGCCCCAGGCCTGCACCTGTTCATCGCTGTAGATGCCCGGCGTCCAGGCATAACCCTGGCCCTGTCGGGATATTTGCGTCGCTTCGGTGATGATCAAGGCGGCGCTTGCACGTTGGCGGTAGTACTCGGCATTCATCGCTGTCGGAGTGTCGCCCGGTTGCCCGGCGCGAGAGCGTGTCAGCGGTGCCATCGCCACACGGTGGGCAAGTGTGTACGGACCTAATGCGATGGGACGAAACAGATGTGGCGTCATGGTGTTCTCCAATAATCGAAAAGTGCAGGCAGGGTGGCGTCTGACCTGGGCCAGGCACTGGCTGTACTTAAGTTAAACGGCGCGATGACGCCTGATAATCCACACACTTCGCCACGCTGCATTGCGTGATTTGCAATGCAGCGTGGGTTCATGACGGCTGCTGCGAGCGAGTCAGGGGAAGGTTCAACCAGCGCCGCCCTGTGGCATTCGCGATGGCATTGCCAATGGCCGCAGCCATTGGTCCCTGGACGATCTCGGCGGCGCCGAGAAACGGTTGTCCCGGTTGATCGAGCAGATGGACGTCGACCTTTTTGGGCACTTGCGAAAAGCGCAGGATCGGGTAACCACTCCAGTCGTAGCTGCGAATGCCTCCGGGGTCATAGGCGACTTTTTCATACAGCGTCCAACTGGTTGACTGGACGACCCCCCCTTGCACTTGGTTGCGCAAGCCGTCGGGATTGACGATCTGCCCAACGTCCACGGCTGTGACGACGTGATCGATCTGCACTTCGCCAGTCTGAGGGTGCACCTGAAGGCGCACCGCGATGGCGCAATACCCCATGATGTTTTTGTAGCGGGCGAACGCGAAACCTATGCCCGCGCCAGGAGCGCTGCTTCTTTGCGGCCAGGCAATGGCGTCGCGAACTCGCTCCACCACGGCTCGCGCCCTGGGATCGGTCAGATGGGCAAGGCGCAAGGCAACTGGATCGACTTCGGCCTTGATGGCCAGCTCATCCATGCAGGCCTCGATTGCGAAAATGTTGATGTGCGCGCCGAGTGAACGCATGGCCGATGTGCGAAATGGCATCTCGGTAACGAAGTTCATGTCGATGCGCGTCGAGCCCAATGTGTACAGGGGCACCGCGTTGCGATCGCCGTCGCCTTCGGGTTGTGCGATAGGCACCGAAGGCGCAGAGATGAAAGGGCGGGCCAGCAGCCGCGCCGGCAGCAAGCGTCCGGCATTGACGATGCGTTCGTTATGAGGCGTGGTCCATAGCTCGCAGTTCCAGTCCTGCAGTCGACCCTGCGCATCAAGGTTGGCCTGGACCTCGGTAATCATCGCCGAGCTGTAGGGCTCCCAGAGATTTTCCTGTTCGCGCATCCACTGCACCCGAACCGGGGTGCCCGGTAGTCGCATGGCAATCAGCGCCGCGTCGGCCGCTGCATCGTCCGCGCCGTTGTGACCATAGCAACCCGAGCCTTCGGTGTGGATACAACGAACGCGCTCGGGTGGCAGTCCTGTCATTTCGGCAATCCCGGCGCGCAGGGGGTACACACCCTGTGTGTGGGTCCAGACCGTGAGGGTGCCGTCCTTGAGCCAGGCCACGGCGCATGACGGGCCGATGGAGCCGTGCATCAAATACTGTTTGGTTACGCGCGCGCGGTAGCTATGGTGGGGCACGTCTTGCGGGGTACCTTCATGACTGATTGGATAACGGCGTGAGGGGAGCCGTTCGAGCAAGGTATGGATCGATCCAGACTCGGGGATTGCCTGACCACCACTCCAATAGGCCGATTCGTATCCGCTGCGCATGGCCTTGATCGCTTGCCATTCATCAAGCGCCACCACGGCCAGATAATTACCATCACGAATCACTTGCACGACCCCGGGCAGCATCTTGATCGATTTCGCATCGAAGACCTCCAGCCTGCTGCCGGGACGCGGCGGGCGGATGACTCGCGCATGCACCATGCCTGGCAGACGAATGTCTTGAACGAACGCGGCACCGCCGCTGACTTTGGCCGCAATATCCAGCCTTTGCAGCGAATGGCCGATCAGCTTGAATTGCGTCGCCGGCATGACCGGCGATTCGGCCTTGGCGTAGAGGTGCAGATCGACATTCTTGACGGCGTCGGCATAGCTCATTCGCTGCCCGGTGGGGCCGAGAATGATGCCTTGCTCGGTGCTCAGCAGTGCCGGCAATACCTCCCAGCTACGCCCGGCCGACTCCAGCAGTAACTCACGTACCTGCGCCGCCGCGTTGTACAGCGCGGTCCCACTGTCGAAAATACTGTGGCTACCGGCGGTGTAGCCTTCGTTAGGTGTCAGAGCCGTATCGGCGGTAAGCAAATTGATCGCCGCCGGGGAGACTTCCAGGCGTTCCGCGGCTATTTGCAATAGGGCTGTCTTGACGCCGGTGCCCAACTCAACCTTGCCGGTGTAGACGGTGATGCCATCTGCGCCGACCCGGATCCAGGCATCGAGATAGGGGTTGGTGCGCAGGCTGCCGGGCAGGTCCGGCGCCCGCACTACCGTGCCAAGCGTATCAACTTCGGTGTCTGCCCATGCGCGTCGGGTCATCGGCGCGAGGGTGAATGCCATCAACAAGGCGCCGCCCTTCAAGAAGGCGCGGCGACTGTGAGTCATCTCTTTAACCTGCGTCATAGCGAACTCCGGTTTTGCCTGGCTACAAGGCTGATCGCGTCGATAATTCGCAGGTGGGTTCCGCACCGACACAGGTTGCCTGCCATGTACTGGCGTATGGTCTGTTCGTCCGGGGACGGATTGCTTTCCAGCAATGCCTGGGCGCGCATCAACATACCGGCGATGCAGTAGCCGCACTGGGCCGCCTGTTTATCGATGAAGGCCTTCTGTAAAGGGCCGGGGCGCTCGACGGTGCCGAGGCTTTCAACCGTTCTAACCTGTTTGCCGTCAAGGCCCGCGCAGGGTGTCACGCAGGAAAACACAGGCTTGTCATCGACAATGACGGTACAGGCACCGCATTGGCCCAAGCCGCACCCGTATTTGGCGCCATTGAGCCCCAGGTGATTGCGCAGCGCGTAGAGCAGCGGCATGTCAGGTTCCAGCTCCAGTGTCTGGGGCGAGCCGTTGACATTGAGAGTGACTTGGGTCATTTCGTCTCCTGGCGTATCGCTTCAAGGGTGGCAGAAAGGTCAGTCCAGGGTTGGTCGGGACTGGCCTGGTGGCGCAGGTATGACGCCAGGGCTGAGAGTTGGGCGTTGTCGAGGCTGGCGGCAAACGGCGGCATCACCGGACCCGGCACGCCCGGGATGGCCGGGATGCCATCGAGTACGGTTTTCAGGAAGTTGCGCGCGCTTGAGGCTTGTAATGCTGACGTACGATTCAACGCCGGACGCCCGTCGATTTCGCGCATCGGTGCCGCCGCGCCATGGCAACCGGCACAGGCGCTGGCGAAGAGCATGGCGCCACTGGCTTGGGCGGCGGGCTCGGCGCTGGCAGCATCGGGATGGATTTCCCTGATCACAGCCCTGCCGGGCAGACTCAGCAAGTACTCGGCAATCGCCTCTGCATCGGCCACCGGCATGCGTGCCAGGCCAAGACTGACCGCACGCATCGGTCCAGCCGCGGTGCCATGCCCCTCCACGATTTCCGCGCGAAGGTAGCGCACCAATTGCTCAGTGCTCCATGCGTTTGCACCACGGGCCATGCCGAGTAGCGAAGGCGCTTGCCAACCCTCCACGGAACCGCCCGCCAGGCTTTCGCCGCTCTTCTGGGCACCGAGTAAGTTCAGAGGTGAATGACACCCTGCGCAGTGGCCGGGCCCTTGGACCAGATAACGCCCGCGATTCCAGGCTTCAGATTGTCGTGCTACTGGCGTGAGTGGCTTGGCGTGCAGGAACAGCAGATTCCAGAATGAGACTAGCGGGCGGATGTTCATCGGGAAGTTCATGTCGTTTTGCATGGCCGGTGAGTCCACGGCAGGGCCGCTCATCAAGTACGCATAGGCGTCAGCGATGTCGTCTGTGGTCATGCGCCGGTAATGTACGTATGGAAAGGCCGGGTAAAGGAAGTGACCATCGCGTGAGATCCCTTCGCGCATCGCCCGCTCGAATGCCGGCAGCGACCATTGGCCAATTCCGGTCTGCGGATCCGCAGTGATATTGGTGCTGTAGAGCGTGCCAAACGGCGTTCTTAGCGGCAGGCCCCCCGCCATGTATTGGCCCCCGGGTCGTGTATGGCACACCGCACAATCGCCCGCCTCGACAACGCGAGCACCGCGTTGCAATTGTGCGGAATCGAAGGTTCGCGGACGCTCGATGGGAGCTATCGCCGGACGCCACATCAGCATCACGGCCCCGATCGCGCCTACCGAAGCCAGGACCACGGCGCTGATCCATAACGGCTTGGCTCTGATGAAACTGCCCTTCATGAAAATGCCCGGTGCCGCAGACGCGCGGTCGCAAGTGATGATGAGTTGGGGGTCATGAACAGCTCCTCGGTCAGCCTGGGAAGGGCGCCGGAGGAGAGACCTCTGCGCCAAGTGCCGAAGGTAAGGAAGGTGTGGCTGTTGGAGTATCCGCGGATCGCGCAATAGCCTGTTGCGCCAAGCGCAAGGCGAGTGCGCGTTGCATATGGCGCATCACTCAATTGCTCATGGGGTGGATTCTGCGGATCGACCGCTGCCTTTAGCCTTGACGCCACTTTCTCGAACTCAACGAGGTGTCATCATGCTCACGGGTAACCCGGCGGCAACGGCCAAGGCCGAACAATCTGCTTCACTCTCTGGCCTGATGGTCGCGTTCCTGGCGTTTTGCTGCGGCGCGGTCGTTGCCAACCTTTATTACGCTCAGCCAATTGTCGAACTGATCGCGCCGCAGATCGGCCTGTCCAGCGCCAATGCCAGTCTGATTGTTTCGCTCACACAGTTTGGTTATGCGTTGGGCCTGCTGTTGCTGGTGCCACTGGCCGACCTGATGGAAAACCGACGCCTTGTCGTGGGTTTTACCCTCGCTGCGAGCGTGACCCTGTTGTGTGCCGGTCTGACGCATTCGCCGTCGATGTTCCTCATATTGTCCTTGCTGATCGGTCTTACCTCAGTGGCGGTGCAGATTCTTGTGCCGCTGGCGGCGCATCTGGCGCCGGAAGCAACGCGTGGGCGCGTTGTTGGCAACATCATGAGCGGGCTGTTGCTGGGCATTCTGCTGTCACGTCCGCTGTCGAGCCTGCTGGTGGAAGTGTTCGGCTGGCGCGGGGTGTTTTTCAGCGCCGCGGCACTGATGGCCGTCATCGCCGTGATTATGGCGACTGCGCTGCCGCGGCGTGTGCCGACTCATCAGGCCACGTACCCGGCGTTGATCGGTTCGGTGTTTGCGCTTGCCCGTCGCCACCCGGTTCTGCGGCAACGTTCGTTGTATCAGGGCTTATTGTTCGCCAGCTTCAGCCTCTTCTGGACCCTCGCGCCCATCGAGCTGATACGTAACCACGCGTTCAGTCAGGCGCAGGTTGCGATTTTTGCGCTGGTCGGAGCCGTCGGTGCAGTGGCAGCACCGATTGCCGGGCGCTTGGCCGATGCTGGGCATGGCCGCCGCGGGACGCTGGCTGCACTGCTGTTGGCACCCGTCTCGCTATTGATCGCGGCGCTGCCTGGCAGCAGTTACCTCTGGCTGGTGGTGTGTGCAGTGCTGCTGGATTTCGCCGTGCAACTGAACATGGTGCTGGGCCAACGAGAGGTGTATGCCATCGACCCGCACAGTCGCGCGCGCCTGAATGCGGTTTACATGACCAGCATCTTCGTGGGGGGTGCCTTGGGCTCGTTGGTGGCGAGCCCACTGTATGAACATTTCGGCTGGAACCTGTCTGCCGTGACGGTGGCATTGTTGCCTGCTCTGGCTTTGCTAATGTTTCTGGGACGTAAGGCAGAGGCCTGAGCGCCAGGCGTCGGTGAAAGGTGTGAGGTGCGTTCGTACAAGACGGCGCGAGACGAGTGATGCACAATCGTCTGCGTTCCTTTTCGACCGGATTGCACCTATGGACAAGCTGCTGGCATTGAAGATGTTTGTTGAAACCGTGCGTTGTGGTGGTTATTCCGCCGCGGCACGCAAACTCGGCATCTCGACATCTTCGGTGACACGCCAGGTGGCAGGACTCGAAAATGAGTTGGGCGCCAGTCTTCTTAACCGTACGACTCGCAACACCAGCGTTACCGTCGCTGGGCAAACCTATTTCGAGAAGGCCGTCGCCATTCTCGATGCCATTGATCAAGCCGATGCCGTAGTCGCCGACCGTGGCATCGAGGCCCAGGGACGCCTACGGATCAGCGTCCCGGTGGAGTTTGGTCGACGAATCATCGCGCCGCATCTGGGTCGATTGCTTGCTCGTCATCCAGGACTGGAAATCAGCGTGTCGTTGAGCGATCAGGTCAGCGACCTGCTGAGCGAACAGATCGATGTGTCGGTGCGTCTCGGATCGTCGGTGGTCAGTGAGGATATCGTCAGCAAACGGGTAGGGGCCTTCCAGCGCTGGGTGGTGGCCAGCCCGGACTATCTGAGTCGTCACGCGGTGCCGTCTCATCCCCGTGACTTGCTGGAGCTACAATGCCTGCGCTTCGATTACGGTGGTTCGCACCACCACTGGACGTTCCAGGGCGAGGACGAAAGCATCCAGCTCAACGTCCACGGTCGCCTGCAAAGCAACAACGCCGATATCCTGCGTGAAGCGGCGATCGCCAGCGGCGGGGTGGCCTTGCTGGCCGACTGGCTGGTACGTGACGACGTCGCCGCCGGCCGGCTGGCACGGTTGCTGGAGCATTATGAAGTCAATCCCGGCAGCGCGAGCAGTTGTATCAATGCCCTGTATTTACCCAATCACCGGGGCTCCAGCCGGATCAATGTGTTCATTGATTTTCTTGAGGAGATCCTCGCGCCTGATCGATTGGATAACCGCTAGCGCCAACTCAGGTGCGTAGTTTTCTGTCGGGAGAACCGGGGTGGCACAACAGAAAACGCATGCGCCAGAAACGACAAAGCCCTGAATAATCAGGGCTTTGTCGTATAAAGATGGCGGAGGCGATGGGATTCGAACTCATGGACCTGTTACAGTCGACGGTTTTTAAACCACTCGGCCACACCTCCGTATTGCGTTGCGGGCGCCATAATACCCGAATGAAACACACTGTCAAACTCTCTACGTAGCTTGTTACAGAGCGTCTGTTATCATCCTTGCCACTGAATGTTTCAAAACCGGAGGAGTGTCGCCATGCGCGAACAGGATTACGCAGTGAACAACAGCGTGCAGGCTGAGCAGCTAGAGGTTAGCCGCGTCCTGCGCAACACTTATGGCCTGCTGGCACTCACGCTCGCTTTCAGCGGTGTGATGGCCTTCGTTGCACAACAGATGCGCGTCGGCTACCCGAACATCTTCGTGGTGCTGATCGGTTTCTACGGCCTTTTCTTCCTCACCAACAAGCTCCGCGATTCGGCCTGGGGCCTGGTTTCAGCCTTCGCCCTGACCGGCTTCATGGGCTTTCTGCTCGGCCCGATCCTCAACCGTTACCTGGGAATGCAGGGTGGCGCCGAAGTGGTCAGCTCGGCATTCGCCATGACCGCGCTGGTGTTCGGTGGTCTGTCGGCCTACGTACTGATCTCCCGCAAGGACATGAGCTTCCTGAGCGGTTTCATCACCGCCGGTTTCTTCGTGTTGCTCGGTGCGGTAGTTGCCAGCTTCTTCTTCCAGATCAGCGGCCTGCAACTGGCAATCAGCGCCGGCTTCGTGCTGTTCTCGTCGGTCTGCATCCTGTATCAGACCAGCGCCATCATCCACGGCGGCGAGCGCAACTACATCATGGCGACCATCAGCCTGTATGTATCGATCTACAACCTGTTCGTCAGCCTGTTGCAGCTGTTCGGCCTGATGGGTCGCGACGACTGATTGCATGCGTGATATGAAAAGCCCGCTTCGGCGGGCTTTTTTTCGTCCCCGATTTTTCGTTATGGCCAATTGCCCGCAAAAAAGCCGAATCGTGATGGCGGCTTTGAATAATTGATCTACAACTATGACAAGGGATTGCATTGCCAGGGGCGGCATGAGGTAAACCGGTCAACCACCGCGCGAAATCTTCGCCACGTTCCCCCCAATATCGTTCGCATTCGGCTATCCGAGCCAGGTCTGATTGCGCCCGTTTTTCAGGCGCCAAGGAGGTGTACGCACGTCACTGAGCGTTAACCGTGAGCCGGCGGGGGCAACGCGCCCTGGCCCAATAACAAAGGAAGCCCTGCGCATCAATCAGGAGATCGATGATTTGGCAGGCGTTGCCCCTATAAGGAGATACCGATGATTAAGTCCCACGCAAAGATCCTTGTACTCATGACCTTGGCCGGCGGGTCGTCCATGGCCAATGCCGGCACCTTCCCTGATTTCGGCTTCGCCCCTCCCAAGAGTGAATATTCCGGCCCTGCGTTCCAGCTCAGCCAGAACTATCCCACCACTGCCCCTGGCGCCGCGTCGATGCCAGCGTTCTTCAAGATTCTGCCAACAACACGCAGCAATGATTTTGAAACCTGGCGAGCCTATATGGAGGGCGTCAAGCAATACTGTCTGGAGGGCAACGCCGAGACCAACTGGAATGTGCAGAAAAACGCCGTCCGCCAGTGGTATCACATGCCCTGGCAGCATTACGGGCCGAGCGGGCGTGAAGGCATCCACGGGCTGACTCGAGAGGCGCCTATTCAGCCTAAACAGCTCGCTCACACACAGTTGGAGTCCGGTCAGACTTATGCGGTGGGGATCTATAACGATATCGGTGCCTTTACCATCGGCCAGGTCTGGAAAGATCCGCAGAACCCTGACCCGAGCTTCACTTCAAAGCCCAAGAGCTTCCCCAACGGCACCGTGGTGTGTAAGGCGTTGTATGCCGACATCGATGTCAATTCGGTGCCGTCATTGGCCAATCCCTTGCTGCTGGATGCCTACACCGCCGTCACGTTTACATCCACTGATCGCGTCGTGAAAAAAGTCGCATTGATCCAGATGGACATTGCCGTGCGTGACTCGCGTGTCAGCGAGACCGGATGGCTCTTCGGGACCTTTCAGTACAACGGCATCGATAAAAGCAAAGGCGACTGGGAAAACCTGGTGCCGGTCGGAATCATGTGGGGTAACGACCCTGAAGTGACCAGCAGCGAGTTCACCAATCCGACCCCGACAGAAACCAAAATCAACCCTGCGTTGAAGCAGACCGCAATCAATGCCAATACCAAAGAACTGCCGCCGACCCACCTGGGTTGGAACGGACGCCTCAATGGGCCGGTGGACAACCCGCAGGCTTCATGCCTGAGCTGTCACATGACCGCTGAATACCAGCAACTGGCGATCATGAACCCGACTTTCCAGGCCAACCCACCAGCGCCGGGTACTGAAGAGTGGATGAAATGGTTCCAGAACATCCCCGCCGGCCAACCCTTTACGCCGGGCACCCAAAGCACGGACTACAGCCTGCAATTGTCCGCGGCCTTGGCCAACTTCTATGACTGGAAATGTAATCACAGTGGCGTCTATGCCGATGGCAAGAATGCTTGCGAAAAAATCGTGCCGCTAAAATTGATGAAAGCAAGCAATGCGCCTCAGGATGAGGTGCAAAAAGTGCAGCGCAGTCCTGAGCTGGAAGACCTCGAGTAACATAAATCCCGGCCTCGGATGACACCGAGGCCGGGTCAGGTTCATGCCATGGGTGGCAGTCGCCGCTTGACCGGAGTCTTCTTGACGATGGCGGTGTTGGTTTCTGCCAGAACATTGAGCTTGTCCAGCAAGGTGTCCAGTTGCTCCATCGAACGCACATGCAGCCGAGCGATGAAGCAGTCATCGCCGGTGACCTTGTCACATTCGGTAAATTCAGCGATGGCCTGGATCTGCCGTTCCACTTCTTGCAACTGCCCCGGTAACGGGCGAATACGCACAATCGCCTGGAGCTGGTAGCCGAAGCACTTGGGGTCCACTTCAACGGTGTACGCCCTGAGCACGCCACGCTCTTCGAGCCTTCGAAGGCGCTCGGCGACGCTGGGGGAAGACAGGCCGCTCAAGTTTGCCAAGGCCTTGAGGGAGCGTCGGGAGTCTTCCATCAGCGCGCTGATGAGGATCTGGTCGATGTCGTCAGTCATTTTTCACTCCGTTAGGCCAATGCTCGAAGTTGCCTTGATAAAAAAGGTCGAAAGCCAGTTTAGCCTTTCTCGTGCCATGGAGGAGCGCCCCTTTGGCTCGGCATACTGTGCCCACTTGCTGAAGGAGCCTGAAGATGGACAAGACCTTACGTCGCGGTTCGCTGGAAATGACCGCCGCTATGTTGATTTCCGGAACCATCGGCTGGTTCGTGCTGGTTTCCGGTGTGCCGGTGCTGGACGTGGTGTTCTGGCGCTGCGTGTTCGGTGCTGCGACCTTGCTGCTGATTTGCGCCGGTTTCGGATTCTTGCGTCCGGGTCTCCTGACGCGTACCACCTTCTTGCTGGCGGTGCTCAGTGGCGTGGCGATCGTGGGCAACTGGGTGCTGCTGTTTGCTTCGTACTCCCGCGCGTCGATTGCCATCGGTACCGCGGTGTACAACGTTCAGCCGTTCATGCTGGTGGGATTGGCGGCGTTGTTGCTGGGGGAAAAAATCACCGCCCAAAAGCTGTTCTGGCTGGCGGTGTCGTTTCTCGGCATGTTGGCCATCGTCAGCGCCCACGGTGAGCAAGGGCAGGGTGGCGGCGACTATCTGACGGGTATCGCCCTGGCGTTGGGCGCTGCCTTGCTGTACGCCATTGCGGCGTTGATCATCAAGCATCTGACCGGGACACCGCCGCACTTGATCGCGCTGATTCAGGTCAGCACCGGTGTGTTGCTGTTGGCACCCTGGGCGAACTTTTCAGCGTTGCCGCAGCAGCCCGAGGCCTGGGCTAGCCTGGTAACCCTGGGCATGGTTCATACCGGCGTGATGTACGTGTTGTTATACAGCGCGATTCAACGGCTACCCACCGCAGTGACCGGCGCGTTGTCGTTCATCTATCCGATCGCGGCGATTTTCGTCGACTGGTTCGCCTTCGGTCATCGCCTCGAGTTGCTGCAGTGGCTGGGTGTGGCAGCGATCCTGCTGGCGGCCGCCGGAATGCAGCAGGGCTGGGGCATCAAGGTGCGCCGTCCAGCCCTGCCATAACCCATCGTTCGGCGCGGGTCAGAAGATGTAGTCGGTGGTCAGGAAGTTAGAGTCCCGCCCGCGGATGATGTCGCTGATCAGCGCCTTGTTGTTGTCCTGGAACTTGGTCGCCACCAGCGTGCGGATCGAAAAGGTGCGCAGCGCATCGTGGACCGACAACGTGCCCTCGGCCGAGTTTTTCCGGCCGTTGAACGGGAACGTGTCCGGGCCACGCTGACATTGGGCGTTGATGTTGATGCGTCCGACCTGGTTGGCGAAGATGTCCACCAGTTTGCCGACTTCGGCCGGGTTGTTGCCGAAGATGCTCAACTGTTGGCCGAAATCGGACTCGAGCACGTAATCGACCACGGTATTGAGGTCGCGGTACGGCACGATGGGGACGACCGGGCCAAACTGTTCTTCGTGGTAGACCCGCATTGCAGTGTTCACCGGATAGAGCACGGCCGGATAGAAGAACGAACCGCGGGATTCGCCACCGTGTTCATTCGTCACCTGCGCACCTTTGGCGGCGGCATCGGCCACCAGCGCCTGCAGATAATCGACCTTGCCCGCTTCGGGCAACGGTGTCAGTGCCACGCCATCTTCCCACGGCATGCCAGGTTTCAGGGCGGCCAGCCCGGCGTGGAATTTCTCGATGAATGCCGGTGCCAGGTCTTCGTGGACAAACAGGATCTTCAATGCCGTGCAGCGCTGGCCATTGAAAGACAGCGAGCCGGTCAGCGCCTCGCTGACGGCGTTGTCCAGATCCACATCCGGCAGCACCAGGCCCGGGTTCTTTGCGTCCAGGCCCAGGGCGGCACGCAAACGGTGCGGGCGCGGATGGAGTTTTTTCAGATCGCTTGCAGCCTTGTTGGTGCCGATGAAGGCAAAGATGTCGATCTTGCCGCTGGCCATCAGCGCGCTGACGGTTTCCCGGCCGCTGCCGTAGATCACATTGATCACACCGGCCGGGAAGCTGTCGCGAAATGCTTCCAGCAGCGGCCGCACCAGCAGTACGCCGAGTTTGGCCGGCTTGAACACCACGGTATTGCCCATGATCAATGCCGGAATCAACGTGGTGAAGGTTTCGTTCAGCGGATAGTTGTAGGGGCCCATGCACAAGGCCACGCCCAGCGGCACGCGGCGGATCTGCCCGAGCGTATCCTGTTCCAGCTCGAAACGGCTGGAGCGGCGGTCCAGTTCCTTGAGGGCGTTGATGGTGTCAACGATGTAATCGCAGGTGCGGTCGAATTCTTTTTGGGAGTCCTTGAGGTTCTTGCCGATTTCCCACATCAGCAACTTGACCACTGCCTCGCGTTGTTCGCGCATGCGCGCCAGGAACGCCTCCACATGGCGGATGCGTTCTGCAACACGCATCGTTGGCCACTGGCCCTGGCCGCGGTCATACGCGCGGACGGCTGCGTCCAGGGCGGTGAGCGCGGTCTGTGCATCCAGCAGCGGCGTGCTGCCCAGTATCACTTGTTCGTCCCCCTGCGGGCCTGCCAGGTACACCGGGCTGCGAACAACTGCCAGCGGCCCTTGCCAGGTTTGCAGCACGCCATCGATCAGGTATTCGCGCTGCTCGATCTGTCCCTCGAGGCGGTAGGCCTGCGGAATATCGGCAGCGCTGGGAAACAGGTTGGCGAAGAGGTTGGCTTGGGTCATGTCGTTACTCCATCAATGAAATGAGCCATGGGCTGACGGCTTTCAGGCGTAAATCGCTTTTAGGGTTATACGCCCAAATGGCGGTGCGTTTTAAGTGCCGGGGGCGAGGGACAGGATTTTATCGGCGTCAGGCAGGTGTGGAGGTGGGCAGGCGGGACTGATTGTCGATTGGCATGGCGAGTCGCCAACACATGGCTGCGACCCGCCCTGAAGCGCTGGTTTACCAACGCATCCGTACCCCCAGGCTGCCGATCAGCCCGTTGAGGTCGTTGTCGTCGACGTCGCTGCTGTAGTCAGCGCTGATGTAGAGGCTCACCACCGGTGTAACCCGCGCCACCAACCCCAGCCCTACCTCGACGGTGGAAGATTTGCGGCTGCTGCTGATCTTGTCGACTTTGTCCAGGGTCAAGGTGTCGGCACTCTGGACCGTGTGCCAAAGGTTGGTGCGCACGTAGGGTTCCACGCCCAGGCCGTTGACCTGATACGTCCCTTTGAGGCGTGCTCCGACGCGCCCGCTCCAGGTGCTCAGTTCGTTGCCGGAGCCGTTCTCGGCATTGGGGTTGTCAAGGGTGATGCGCTGGTTGATCAGTTGCGCCTGGGGTTCGACCACCCAATGGTCGCTGATACCGATGGGAAAACCGCCTTCGACCGACAATGTGACGGCATTGCCTTCAGCGGCCTGACGCTGGCCTTGCTCGGTGCGGCTGTAACCGTTGACGCGCCCGCCGCTGGCACTCAGGTCCACATGCCAGCCTGCCGGACCGGTCAGGCTCCAGTACGCGCCCAGATGGGTGCCTTGCAGGTTCAGTGCTTCTTTGCCGGGCTCGGCCATGGCCGGTGTCACCAGCGTGCCATTGACGCGGGTGATGACCTGGTTCTGTCCACTGATCAGGCCCACGCGTTGGGTATGGCCGCTGTCGTTTCGCAAGGTGAAGAGGGCGGGGCTCTTGCTGGAGGTGGGGTCAGTGTTTATGGAGGCGGTGCCCTGGCTGTCGGACTGTGTTCGGTCATACCAGGGTTGCGACGTCTGCTCGGCGGGCCAGGCCCATACCTCCATGGACGAACACAGTAACAACGAAGTCGAGATTGTGTAGAGAGTGGTAGTGATCTCTTGTGGACGGAGAGAAGTTTTCATGGGGGCCTGCCTTGCAATCGCATGCGTTTCTCGCTTATGGCGTCTCTCCTACCCCGAACGAGGGGCGACCGAATGGATTGAGGCAAACCTCGGGCCGTCCGCTGTAGCGGGGTTCCGAGGCTTGCCCCTGACTGTATTTCCGGGGGTAGTACGTTGTAGTCAAGAAGACCGGTGCCGTCGCGTCAAGAAAATGAACGATGAATGGCAAACTGAAATCAGTGCCAATAAATAACTGATTTTTTTCGGTTATCTAGATCGGTGAATTGACGTCAATCAACCGTTTCAACCCCTCTGGTTCATCGACTCACCATTTGATTCGTACGCCGGGTGTCGCGCAGTGTTTGGCCTCACAAATGCACTTCCACGCAAAGCGGCAGGTGATCGCTCAGGTGTGTCCAGGGTTTGCTGCCCAGGATTTGCGGGGCATGGCTGGTGGCGTTGCGCAGGTAAATACGGTCCAGACGCAGCAGGGGGAAGCGGGCCGGGTAGGTCCTCGCCGGACGACCGAGGTGGTGCTCGAAGGCTTCGTGCAGGTATTGGCGACGGGCGAGGGCGGTATTGCCGCGCAACTGCCAATCGTTGAAATCACCGGCGATGATCACTGGGGCGTCTTCGGGCAACGAATCCAGCAGTTGGCAGAGCAACTTGAGCTGCAACTGCCGATGGCTTTCCAGAAGGCTCAGGTGCACGCAGATTCCGTGGACCTCGGCATGACCGGGTACGTCCAGCACGCAATGCAGCAGTCCGCGCCGCTCGGGACCGGTGATGGAAACGTCGAGGTTACGAAACTCGCGGATCGGGTATTTGGACAGCAAGGCATTGCCATGATGGCCATCGGGATACACCGCGTTACGACCGTAGGCAAAATCGCTCCACATGCTGTCGGCGAGGAACTCGTACTGGGACATTGGCGGCCAGTTCTCGTAGCGCGAAGCGTGGCGGTCGTGTTCCCCCAGCACTTCCTGCAGGAACACCAGGTCGGCACCGGTGCTGCGTACCGCTTCACGCAGCTCGGGCAGTATGAAACGACGGTTGAGGGCGGTAAAACCCTTGTGGGTATTGACCGTCAGAACCCGTAGCCGATGGACCGCCGCGGGCGTGTCCAAAGGCGTTGATTCGGCGGCTTGCCGGTTGGGATCGCCAGTCACGTTCACTCCTGAATCAGACGTACCTGTTCATGCGACTTATAGTGGCTGCCGCAGTTCCGGATTTTTCCCCGTTGCCAGGTCAATCACGTCACCCGCTGAGCCACCGTTATCGTGAGCAGGCTCGCTCCCACAGGGTAGGGGGCATCGCTTTTGTGACATGCCTCACACTGGATTGGCGGTGGTCAGATGAACACAATTTCATAGGGCAAACCCATGCGATCAAGAATGACCCGTGGCACCAACGGTGCGATGCCGCTGGCGGGCTCGCCGTTGAGTTGGCTGGCGTAGGCGTGCATGGCGTGCCGTTTGCGGGCGGTGGTCCAGATATCCAGGCGCAGCTTGCGGGCCCGGTGCCAAGGGATCTTGTTTTGCTCACGGACCGGCCAGTGCCAGGCCCACACCGGCAGCTCAATGAACACTGCCTCGATGCTTTCGGCGGCCAGGGCCCCGGCGCGGCCAACGGCATCATGGTCGCTGTCACCATCCTTGCGCCAGGTACTGAACACAACGTCGCCCGGCTTCAAGTACCGAGCGATGAAAGCGCTCAGTTGGGCCTCATGGTCGGCGAGGGTTTTTTCCGGGAAACCACCGCGCACCCACTGCATGCCACGGGCCGGTACCCCCAGGCGATGCAGGGCGTCCACGCTTTCCTGGGGATGGGGGCGGTAGGCATGCTGACGCTCATCGGTCCACAGCGGTGAGCCGGGATGGCTGATGCTGCCGTCGGTGACCGAGATCAGCAAGATGGGATGACCCAGATTGCTCAGCAACTGGAGCAGACCGCCACAGGCACCGACCTCATCACCCGGATGCGGAGCAAGGATGACGGCGCGTGCGCCAGCGGGAATGAGGGTCTGGGTACTGATGATGGGAATGTCGGCCAGCTGGGGGGCGCTGTTCCATATTTGCGGATGCTGTCGACCTGGCAAGCGAGAAGCGAGTTTCATGAGAGACGTCCCTGTTTGTATTCAATCTTTCAGCCATGCACCGGGCCGATTGCCCGGTGGTGCCCACCAGGGCCTGACTGCGAGCGGCGATGTTCCGATCCTGGAATCTACCGCTCGCCAAGTATTGATCATGTTGGGCGATTCGTCGCGCCCCATGTTGTTGCGAATGCTGTTTTTCTGCGCGGGGACTGAGCCGGTGAACAAACCGCGTCCCTGCGGTTGTGTTTTTTCACCCGTTTATCGAAGGTTTATTCCTCCTCCTCACGTTGCAATTCGAACAACAACAGCGAGCGGCCGGTGACGGAGTATTCGTAGTCAAAATCGAAACGCTCCTGGCCACGCACCTTCGGCTGGTTAGTGTCGACCATGCATGTCCAGAAACTGCCTTCGGGTACTTCCGGCAGGCGGAAGTTGACGATGTCGTGATGGGCATTGACCACCAGAAGCAGGGTCGCGTTGCCACCCTTGCGACGAATACCGGTTTCCTGGGCGCGCCCGTCCATCAGCATGCCCAGGCACCGACCGTGGCCGTCGTGCCATTGCTCGGTGGTCATCTCGCTGCCATCGGGGGCCAGCCAGGTGACATCCTTGACGCCCAGGTCTTCGTTGTAATTGCCCACCAGGAACCGCCCGCGCCGCAGGATCGGGTAGGTCAGGCGCAGTTTGATCAGACGCTTGACGAACTTGAGCAGCGCCTCGCCATCCTCACTGAGGTCCCAATTGACCCAGCCGATCTCGCTGTCCTGGCAATAGGCGTTGTTGTTGCCGTGTTGGGTCCGAGCGAACTCATCGCCAGCGACGATCATCGGCGTGCCCTGGGCCAGCAGCAAGGTCGCAAAGAAGTTGCGCATCTGTCGCTGACGCAGTTCATTGATCTCAGGATCGTCTGTCGGGCCTTCGACGCCATGGTTCCAGGACAGATTGTTGTTGCTGCCGTCCTGATTGTTTTCGTCGTTGGCTTCATTGTGTTTGTCGTTGTACGACACCAGGTCGTGCAGGGTAAAACCGTCATGGGCGGTTACGAAGTTCACCGAGGCGTATGGGCGACGACCGCGCTGGTTGAACATCTCGCCGGAGGCCGTCATGCGGCTGGCAAAGTCGGCGAGTTGGCCGTCGTCGCCTTTCCAGAATGCGCGCACCGTGTCGCGGAATTTGTCGTTCCACTCCACCCAGCCTGGCGGGAACCCACCCACCTGATAACCACCAGGGCCGCAATCCCACGGCTCGGCGATCATTTTCACCTGGCGCAACACTGGGTCCTGGCGACAGGCGACGAGGAAACTGTGGCGCTCGTCGAAGCCATCGTGGTATCGACCCAGAATAGTCGCCAGGTCGAAACGGAAGCCGTCGACGTGCATCTCCGTGGCCCAGTAGCGCAGGGAGTCGGTGACCATCTGCAGCACGCACGGGTGACTCAGGTCCAGGGTGTTGCCGGTGCCGGAATCGTTGATGTAGTAGCGTTTGTCATCCGGCATCAGCCGGTAGTACGAGGCATTGTCGATGCCGCGCATGGACAGGGTAGGGCCTTGCTCGTTGCCTTCAGCGGTGTGGTTGTAGACCACGTCGAGGATGACTTCCAGGTTGGCCTCGTGCAGGTGCGCAACCATCTCCTTGAATTCGGCGATTTTGCCGCTGGCCAGGTAACGCGGGTCCGGGGCGAAGAAGGCAATGCTGTTGTAGCCCCAGTAGTTGGTCATGCCCTTGTGCAGCAGGTGCTGGTCATTGACGAACGCGTGGACGGGCAGCAGCTCCACCGATGAAACACCCAGCTTGCGGATGTGTTCGAGCACATCGTCCACCATCAATCCGGCGAAGGTGCCTCGCAGGTTTTCCGGGACAGAGGGGTGGCGCATGCTGATACCGCGAACATGGGTTTCATACAGGATGGTCTTGTCCCACGGCACACTGACACGCTGGTCGTTGCCCCAGGTGTGGGCTGGGTCGATGACTTTGCATTTGGGTACGAAGGGCGCGCTGTCGCGTTCATCGAAACTCAGGTCGCCGTCCGGGTGGCCGATGGTGTAGCCAAACAGTGCCTCGGACCACTTCAGCTCGCCGACCAGTTGCTTGGCGTAGGGGTCGATCAGCAGTTTGTTGGGGTTGAAGCGGTGGCCATTCTCCGGGTCGTAAGCGCCATAGACCCGGTAGCCATAGATCATCCCCGGATGGGCGTCAGGCAGATAGCCGTGGTAAATCTCGTCGGTGTACTCCGGCAGCTCGATACGCTCGAGCTCGACTTCGCCGGTATCATCGAAAATGCACAGTTCAACCTTGGTGGCGTTCGCTGAGAACAGCGCGAAATTGACCCCCAGGCCATCCCACGTCGCACCCAGCGGGAAAGGTAGCCCTTCACGAATCCGCGAAGCCTCGATAACGGGCGGCGGCGTAGTGTTTTTTGGATGGGTCATAGTTGCTCCTGCAAAAGACAGACAGATACGGCAATGCTGTTCACTTAAAATCTATTCTTTTCACTGTGGCGAGGCAGCTTGCTCCCGCTGTGCCGCCTAGCGGCACCATTGATCGACACCGCGCATCCAGGCGTCGGCCTGGTGTGGCGTCAGCACGCGCCCTTGTCAGCACGGGGGCGCATGCCCTTGAGGCGGATGTCAGGTATGGATCAGTTAGCCGGCGGCTTGCGCGGCGCTCGTGGCTTTTTCTCCACAGGTTTTTCCACCGCGGTGCTGACAGCGGCAGGTTTAGCTGCAGGCTTGGCCTTGGGCGTAGTGCTTTTCGTGGCAGGCTTGGCTGCGGTGCTCTTGGTCGCGGCAGGCTTGCTCGCCGCTAGTTTACCGGCGGCCTTGGCGGGTTTGCTCGGTGCCAGGGCTTCGGCCTCGGCAAGTTTGCGAGCCATCTCCCAGTGGCGTTTTTCCTGCCCGGCAGGCTTACCCTCGGATTCCCAGATCTGATAGGCGAATTCACGAATGCGTTTATCGTCGGTACTCATCGCAGTGCTCCTGACTGAACTCAAGATTGGATAAAGACATTGACCGGGAAATCCCCCAGCGCGTCGCTGACCATCAGCTCCCTTTGGGGTGTGACTGCCGCGCTGGAAAAAAGTCCCTTCAGTTTTTCATCCCCACGGGCAAACGGTAGTGATACGCGGGTGTCGCCCCAGTCCGATGCAGCCACCAGCGGCACGGCACCGTTTTCCAGCAGGCGAGCTGCATGGATCGGTACCACTATGATTGCCCGTTGTTGCTCATGCTCACGCATAAAGGCCAGGACCCGTTCGGCCTGCGCGCCAACCACTTGCAATGGCTGATAGCGGCCTTGCTGGAACAGTTGCAAGTGTTCGGTGCGTACGGCCAGTGTCCTGGTGATCAACGCTTGCTTGACCCTGCCATCGCGCCAGGTGCTTACCAGTTGCGCTGGGGTGCCTGGTGCTTGCATCGCCTCGCGGCGCGCCAGGAAATCCACCGGGCGGCGGTTGTCCGGATCCACCAGGCTGAAATCCCAGAACTCATTACCCTGGTACAGGTCCGGCACACCAGGCACAGTCATGCGCAGCAAGGTTTGCGCCAAACTGTTGAGGGCGCCCGCCGGGGCGATGACCTGGACCGCCTCGGCGATGGCGTTGCGCAGAGGCAGCCCCTCATCACCGAGCAACAGCCGCTCCAGGAACAGTTGGGTCGCCTGCTCATAAGCGTCGTTGACGGCCGACCAACTGCTTTGCAACTTGGCTTCGCGCAAAGCCTTGCGTTGCCATTGCCACATGCGCTCGTTGTAGTCGGCCAGTGCCGTGTGGTCGTGCACATCCAGGTCCAGCGGCCAACTTCCCAGTAGCGCCTGATACAGAATCAATTCATCACCGGCTGAAGGAGCGGCGGGGTCGCTGTGCAGCGATGGCGCAAGAATGCGCCACTGGTCCACGCACGCCATGTACCAATCAGCTCGTTCGCTGATGACCGCCAGCCGCGCCCTGGTGTCTTCACCGCGCTTATGGTCATGGGTGGCGGTGGTCATCAGGTTGTCAGGGAAATGCTCCAGCCGTTCGAGGCAGGCGTCATGAAACGCTTGCGGCGGGGCGCTGAACCGTTCGGTGTTGTAGCCCACGTCATTGCGCGACAGCAGTACTGCCGAACGATAAAGCGCCGTGTCTTCCACGGCCTTGGCGGCGGCTGGCGAGGTCAGTTGCTGGAAACGCACGCAAGCATGGCGCAGCCGTTTGCGCTGACCGCCCCGAGGGCGATCCCGCCAGGGCATGCCGCCGAGCCAGTCGGCCAGGTAGTCGAGCACCGGCCAGTCGGCTTCGCTGAGGGTTTGTCGGGCGTCTTCCAGGGCCTGACGAAAAAACACATCGTCTTCGTTGGAGCGGCCGAGCGGGTTGATGTAGGTGCGGTACACCGGGAAGTGCACGATCAGTTCCTGCAACGCGCGGCGAATGGCGCCGAGGGTCAGGTCACGGGTCATCACGTCGTCCCGCGCGACTTGCAACAGGGCCTGGGCGACGCTTTCGAAGTCTCCGGCCAGGGAACCATTGAGAATCTGTTGACGGGCCAGACGGGCTTCTTCGATGAAGTGCGCCGGTCGCTCGCTGTGGCGACTCCAGAACTCGGCAAGGGGTTCGGCACCGGCCGGGTCATGCTGCAGCAACGAGATCTGGTTCATGAACTCGTAACCGGTACTGCCGTCGATGTTCCAGTCCCGACGCAGGCTCTCGCCATCGCCGAGGATTTTCTCAATGAAAATGGGCAGGTGCCGCGAGGGCGAAAGCGAATCAAGACGCCTGCGCAATTTGCGGCAGTAGCCGCGAGGATCGGCAAGACCGTCGATGTGGTCGATCCGCAAGCCGTCCACTAATCCTTCGGCGATCAATTCGAAAATTTTGGCGTGGGTGGCTTCGAACACCGCAGGGCGTTCGACCCGCAGGCCACCCAGCTCATTGACGTCGAAAAAGCGCCGCCAGTTGATGTCGTCCGCCGCCGTGCGCCAACTGGCGAGCCGGTAGCTCTGGCGCTCCAGCAACTGATGCAGACGCTCGAACCCCTCGGGTTGCCGGGAGTCGTAGGCGAGCAAATTATCTTCGATGGTGGCCTGGATACCTGGCTGGCTGGCCAGCTCTTGCAATTGCTGCTGCAGCGGTCGGGCCAGGGTATGGGCGTCGGTCTGGTAGTTCAGCGTGGTAAAACGCTCGGCCAACGCCTTGAGGGATTCGGCCTGTTCGGATGGCAGCGTTTCGGCAGGTTTGAGTAATTCGCCGTACTGCATGGGGCAGATAGGGAAGTGATGCTCGTAATGCTCGGCCAGGAAGCTGCCTTGTGTGGCATCGAAGCGTAACTTCAGGGTGCCTTCCTGCAAGGCCACTCCGTAGTCGCTGCCTAAAAACGGCAGCAACAGTTGGCCCTCCATCAAGGGGTCGGGAGAATGCCACTGGATATCGAAAAACTCGCCGAAGGGGCTCAAGCGTCCCCATTCCAGCAGGTCCTGCCACCAGGGATTGTCATTGCCGCCGACGGCCATGTGGTTGGACACGACATCGAGGATCAACCCCATCCGGTGCTCACGCAGGCTGGCGACCAGGCGTCGAAGCGCCGCTTCGCCGCCCAGTTCCGGGTTCACCTGGGTCGGATCGACCACATCGTAGCCATGCATGGAGCCGGCGCGGGCTTTGAGCAGTGGCGAGGCGTAAATATGGCTGATGCCCAACGATGCGAAGTACGGCACCTGGGGGATGGCATCGTCCAGGGTGAAGCCTTTATGAAATTGCAGGCGAAGGGTCGCCCGCAATGGTTGGATCAACGTCTGATTCATCGGTCACGCTCGTTCGCCTGAAGCCTTGCGCAGGCGAGGATTTCCAGACGCCGGGCGGCGCCCGGGTCATCCAGCAGCACCTGGCTGTCACACGCCAGGCGACGCCGCCAGTTGGGGTGGGTATCGGTGGTGCCAGGCAGGTTGGCCTGTTCGTCGATGCCTAGGGCGTCTTCGAGCGGCAGCAACACCAGCGGCGCACGGGTGTGTCCGAGGAAACGCACACTGGCGTCGAGGATCTCGTCGGTATCCAGGTGTTCTTCACGAAAGTTCTGCGGGTCCTGATTCAACACATTGCTTAGGCCTTCGCGTTCACGCTCGCGGTGTTTGCGCCAGTCCATCTCGGTGTGGGAGTCGATCAGGTCCAACCGGGCGTTCCAGTCGATATCATGACCGTGCCACCAGCCATTGAGGGTCGGCAAGTCATGGGTACTGGTCGTGGCCAGGGCATTGTCCGGCCAGTCGAGGATGGGTTTGAAGTGGGTATTGTCCTGTTCGAACAACAGCACGCGCATGCCGAGGATCGATCGGGCGCTGAGCTTCTCGCGAAGCCCCTCGGGCACGGTGCCGAGGTCTTCGCCCAGGACGATGGCTTGATGGCGATGGGATTCAAGGGCCAGCAGACGCAGCAGGTCGTCCACCGGATAATAAAGGTAGGCGCCATCGCTGGGCGGGGCGTCGTTGGGGATCACCCACAGGCGCTGCAAGCCCATCACATGATCGATGCGCAAGCCGCCGGCGTGGGCGAAGTTGGCCCGTAGCATCTCAATGAACGCGCGAAAACCATTGCGTACCAACCCCTCTGGCGAGAATGCCGAGATGCCCCAGCCTTGGCCGGAGCGGTTGAGGATGTCCGGCGGTGCGCCCACGGTCAACGAGGCGAGCAGTTCATCCTGCCGACTCCAGGCCTGGCTGCCTCCACCATCGGCGCCTACTGCCAGGTCAGCGATCAGGCCAATGCCCATGCCGCTGGATTTAGCCGCGCTCTGGACGCGCTCCAGGCACCGGGTAATCAGCCACTGGCAAAACGCGTAGAAGCCGATTTCGTCGGCGTTCTCCTCGGCAAAGTGCGCCAGCGTCGAACTACGCGGGTTGCGCCATTCTTCGGGCCAATGGCGCCAGTCCAGGCTCTCTCCCCGAGCCGCACGTTCGGCCTGCAGGGCTTCGAAGCGGCAATGATTCTCCAGGGGTTCGCCGCTGGTGTGGCGGAAACTGCTGAAATCCTCATGCAATGGATGCTCGCCCTGGCTGAAGCCGTCGTACAGGGCGCGCAGGACTTTCTGCTTGGCCTGGGCCGCCACGGGCCAATCCACCAGCGGTTGTTCTTCCAGATTGCGCAGTTGGTTGGTCAAACCGGTGGCGTCAATGGCCGCGCGCAGCGCGCGTTCGCCGAGAACGGTGCCCGGCGCGGCATAGAGACTGTTGAGGAAGAGCCGGCTGGACGGTGAATAGGGGCTGTAACGGCCGGTGTCGCTGCTGAACATCGCGTGCATCGGGCTGATCGCCAGGGCGTCGGCACCGCGCTCGCCGGCGACCCGTACCAACTCCTCCAGGGCCTGGGTGTCACCGAAACCTCCGTCGCCGGGGCGGCGCAGCGCATATAACTGCGCGCTCAGGCCCCAGGCGCGGGGCGTCGGATTATCCACCGCATCGGCCACGCTATAGCAATGTGCTGGCGCGACCGCCAGGGTGAAATGCTGGTCCTGGATGCTGACGTGCTGGTAACCCACCGGGACCATCCCCGGCAACCTGGCGTCGGCGTCGAGTTTCAGGTTCAGTGTGGCACCATCCTCGAGCTGGATTTCGCAGGGCGTGGCGGCTTCGAAGTAGCGGCTCAGATCCACGCTGGCGCCGACATCGGCGGTGATCAGCGGTGGCAATTGATGATTCTGTTGGTCCTGCTGCAATTGCAGCAGGCTGGCGTCGATTTCCTGGGCGGTCCCGGCTGGATGGCCCAGACCGATGAGGACTGAACGCAAGACGGCGGGCGAGACTTTCTGCGCCCGGCCGTTGGCGTCGATCCAGTCCACCGCCAGGCCCGCTCGGCCGGCGAGAATTTCCAGTTGCGCATCGCTCATAGGCGCTCTCCAGTGATGTTGGGCAAGTTTGCCGCGTGCGTCAGACTGACCAGCGCGCTGTAGGGCGCCAGGGCCCCTTGCTGCAACAGACCCATGGCGTGCTGCGGATGTTCGAAAAGAATCTCGGCCTCTTCTTGAGCGGTATGCTTGACTGGCTGATCGCTGAGGTTCAGGTCAATGCGCAACACGCTGCCGTCGCCCATGCGCCAGCGTGCGCTGACTGCGCCATGGCCCAGCACTTCGGCGTCCAAGGCCTGGGCTCCGGGCAAGCGCGGGACGATCACTTCACGGCGGATTTTCAGCAGTTGTCGATAGAGTGTTTCACTGGCTAGTTGCTCAGCGTGCTGCGCCTCCAGCTCAGGCCTCGACACCTCGAAGGTATCAGCCGCGTTAGGATCCGGGATGCGCTCACGCTTTTCGGGATCGGCAAAGGCACTGAACGCCTTGAACTCGTTGCGCCGACCCTCACGAACCAGCTCCGCCAGCTCGCCATGATGGCTGGTGAAAAACAGGAAGGGTTGCCGGGCGGCTACTTCATCGCCCATGAACAGAAGCGGAATCATCGGTGACAACAGCAACAAAACCGTCGCCGCTTGCACGGCCTGAGGCGGGGCCAGTTGGTGCAGGCGTTCACCCAGTGCCCGGTTGCCAATCTGATCGTGGTTCTGCAGAAACAGCACGAAGGCGCTGGGGGGCAGGTGACCGCTGGGTTCGCCCCGGGGCTCGCCGTGACGATTGATATGGCCCTGGAAGACAAACCCCTGGCTGAGGCAGCGTGCCAATTGTTCCGTCGGCTCTTGGGCATAGTCAGCATAATAGGCGTCGGTTTCGCCGGTCAGCAGCACGTGCAGGGCGTTGTGCCCGTCATCGTTCCACTGGGCGTCATAGCCGTGCTCCAGCAGGCTGGCCTGGTTGTGTTCGTTTTCCACGGTCAACCAGACATGCCGAACCGGATCTACCTGTTCGCGCACCCTGGCGGCCAGTTCCTGGAGAAAATCTGGATCTTCGATCGCATGCACGGCGTCCAGGCGCAGTCCGTCGAAACGGTATTCCAGCAGCCACATCAGCGCATTGTCGATAAAGAAGTCCCGCACCTCGCGGCGCCGGAAGTCAATTGCCGCGCCCCAGGGGGTGTGCTTGTCTTCGCGGAAAAAACCTTTTGCGTAACGGTGCAGATAATTGCCGTCGGGGCCGAAATGGTTGTAGACCACGTCCACAATCACCGCCAGCCCGTGGCCATGGGCGCTGTCGATCAAGTGCTTGAGCTGTTCCGGCGTGCCGTAGGAGGCCTGGGGAGCGTAGGGCAGGACACCGTCGTAGCCCCAGTTACGGTCACCGGGAAACTGCGACAGCGGCATCAGTTCGATGGCGGTTACCCCTAGTCCAGCCAGGCGCGCCAGGTGCTGTTCGACGCCTTGGAAACCACCGAGGGCGCCGACGTGCAACTCATAGATCACGGCCTCGTGCCAGGGGCGCCCGGACCAGTGGGTATGACGCCATGAGTAAGCATGAGGGTCGACCACCACGCTGTGGCGGTCAATGTCACCGGCCTGGGCGCGGGACGCCGGGTCAGGAACCTCCAGTTCGCCGTCGATGTTATAGCGATAACGGGTGCCGGCGGGGCAGCGGGTCTGGATCATGAACCAGCCGTCGGACTGGGGCAGCAGCGGGATTGAATCTCCAGTGTCGAGCTCGACACTCACAAAAAAAGCATCCGGGGCCCAGAGGGCGAAGCGGGTGTGCTCGGCATCGAGCATGACCGCGCCATGGGTCCAGGTTTCAGGCGTCCTTGACGGCATTGTTACCTCATTGTCTGGCCGATTTACCCAGTGACTTGGCCACTAGCTGTTCATAGAGTTCGGCGTAGGGTTCCACGGCCTTGCACCAGTTGAATGGCGCTGACATGGCCCGGCAGCGCATCGCGTTGAGCAGGTCAGGGAACTCGAAGACCTTGAAGGCCCGGCTCAATGCCTGTTTGTAACTTTCGGCGGTGGACTCATCGAACAGGAAGCCGGTGATGCCGTCTTCGATGGTGTCCGCCAGCCCGCCGGTATTGCGTGCCACCGGCAGCGAGCCGAAGCGCTGGGCGTACATCTGGCTCAAGCCGCAGGGCTCGTAGCGCGAAGGCATCAGCAGAAAGTCGCTGCCGGCGAACATCCGCCGCGCGTCGGTTTCGTTGAAGCCGATGCGTACACCGATACGTCCGGGAAAACGCAGCGCCAGTTCACGCATGGCTTGCTCTTCCTCCGGTTCGCCGCGACCAATGATCGCGATCTGGCCCCCGGATTCGACGATGAACTCGGCGACGGCTTCGGTCAGGTCCAGGCCTTTCTGATACACCAGGCGCGAAACCACGGCGAACAGCGGGCCGCTGGAGTCGTCGAGACCGAACAGATCGCGTACATGAGCCGCGTTCACGGCTTTGCCTTCCCAGTCACCCATGGCGAACTGGCGGAACAAGTGCGTATCGGTGGCCGCGTCCCAACTCTCGTCGATGCCATTGGGAATGCCGCTGAGCAGGCCTTGTTGTGTTTTAGCCGCAAGAAAACCGTCGAGCCCGCAACCGAATGCCGGGGTAGTGATTTCCTGGGCGTAGGTGGCGCTGACCGTGGTGATATGACTGGAGTAGGCCATGCCGGCCTTGAGAAACGACAACTTGCCGTAGAACTCCATGCCTTCCTGCTGCAGCGCGTGCTCCGGGATACCCAGCTCCGGGCATGAGGCCAGGCTCACTACGCCCTGGTATGCCAGGTTGTGAATGGTGAACAGGGTAGGCGTGCGTTGCCCACGCCAGTGCATATAGGCCGGCGCCAGACCGGCCGGCCAGTCATGGGCGTGGACCAGATCGGGGCACCAGTGGATTTGGGCGAGGTTGGCGGCGATATCAGCTGCGGCCAGGCCCAGCCGGGCGAAGCGAATGTGGTTGTCGGGCCAGTCGCGACCGTTGTTGGCCCCGTAGGGTGAGCCTTCACGGGCAAAGAGTTCCGGACAGATCAGTACGTAGATCACCAGGCCGTCGGCCATGTCCATGCGCCCGATCTTGCAGGGCGGCAGCGCGGCGTGGCCGCCCAGTTCACCGATGATGTGGATCGGGTTGCCGCTGTTCATCACCTGCGGGTAACCGGGGATCAGCACCCGCACGTCATGCAGGCCGGCCATGGCCCGGGGCAGGGCGGAAGAAACATCGCCCAGGCCGCCGGTTTTGACCAGGTCGGCAATTTCCGAGGTTACGAACAATACCTTCTTGCGATTGGGATTCTGCCTGACGACCGGGAGCAGTGCCTTGCCGCCGGTGGCCAGCACCGGTGCCGTCGGCGAGTCAGTCGCCAGCGGAAGTTGAGAACGGACTTGCTGTGGTTCCAAGGCAGCACTGATCATAACTTTCTCCCATTTTCTCGATCTGTTTCCGGCAAGCGCCAGAGCTGTTGTTTCATTGGCCGAATCCTGCGGCCAGGCGCACAAGCGCTACGCAAGGTAAGCAAAGCGCTGCCCAATGCGGTTAAGCGAATCAGGTGAAGGGGCTGCTTCAAGGACTTGCAAGGACTGCACCAGCCGTTGTTGCCCTACCTCTAACCTGACCCGTCGCCGTTGCGAAAAGTTTCCACTTTTTTTCGTCTGGACGACCGGTCGGTTTTCTCCCCGGTTTGGCAGTCTAGGTCAGAACCTAGAGCGGTGCGGCGCGCTTCGTCGAATTGTCCGACAATCAGCTTTGTTGGCGGCAATGTCTTACACGACAAAGCGGGATACGCACCGACGAAGTGCAGTTTCTGGAAACGTAATGGGTGTATGGGGAATGGGGGTGTTTCATCGGCGTGCGCGATGCAATGGCGCGATGCACCATCAGGGGGAGGGTGAAATAGAGGCATTTTAGTGGCCATTGTTGGCCCGGAAATACGCTGTTTCTGTGGGAGCAGGCTTGCTCCCACTTAAAACGTGTTCAGTCGCCAGTGGGGGTCAACAGGCGGATCGGTTTGCCGGCCGCCCAGGCTTGCAGGTCTTCGATCATCAAGGAATAGAACTTCTGATAATTGTTCCGGGTGACGTAACCCACGTGCGGTGTGGCCAGTAGATTTTCCAGGGATCGGAACGGGTGGTCGGATGGCAAGGGTTCCTCGGCGAAGACGTCCAGGGCGGCACCGGCCAGGCGTTTGTCGCGCAGGGCGTCGATCAGGGCGGCTTCATCGACGATTGGACCGCGTGCGGTATTGACCAACAGCGCCTGGGGTTTCATCCAGCCCAGCGCCTGGGCGTCCACCAAACCGCGGGAGCGCTCGCTGAGTACCAGATGCACCGAGAGAATGTCAGCCTGTTCGAACAGTTGCTGTTTACTCACGTAGGTCACACCCACTTCTGCGGCCCGTTCAGCGGTGAGGTTCTGGCTCCAGGCAATCACCCGCATGCCGAAGACCTGGCCGAACTGAGCTACCCGTGTGCCGATGCTGCCCAGGCCGAGGATCGCCAGGGTCTTGCCATGCAGGTCGCCGCCCAAGCCTTGCTGCCATAGCCCGGCGCGCAAGGCATTGGCCTCCTGCACCAGGTTGCGGGTCAGGGCCATGATCAGTGCCCAGGTCAGCTCGGGGGCTGCGTGCTTGTAGCTTTCGGTGCCGCATACCTGGATACCCAGTTCTGCGGCTGTCTTGAGGTCCAGGGCGGCATTGCGCATGCCGCCGGTGAGCAACAGCTTGAGGTTGGGCAGGCGGCACAGCAGGCCTTCGTCGAATGGCGTGCGTTCACGCATCACGCAGATGACTTCGAAGCGGTGCAGGCGCGCGGCGAGGGTGTCGCGCTCGGCAGGGTACTCATGAATAAATGTCACCTGGCCGATGCTATCGAGCACCGACCAGTCCACCACGTCCCGCGCTACGTCCTGCCAATCATCGATGACTGCTATTTGCACCGCCATGGAACACCTCGTCAGGGAATGGGTTTGTTCAGCCAGCCCAGCAAGGCCTGGTGGAACCGGTCCGGCTCCTCCATCTGTGGGGCATGCCCCAGATGGGCGAACTCCACCAGGGTCGACTGGGGAATCAATTGAGCCACCTGCTTGCCCAGCACTTCATACCGGCCCAGTTTGGCTTTCACGGCCGGCGGCGCGATGTCGCTGCCGATGGCGGTGGTGTCGGAGGTGCCGATCATCAGCAGCGTCGGTACTTTCAGGTCCTTGAATTCGTAGTAGACCGGCTGGGTGAAGATCATGTCGTAGATCAGCGCCGAATTCCACGCGACTTGCGTGTGCCCCGGCCCCTTGTTCAGCCCGGCCAGCATGTCCACCCAGCGCTCAAACTCCGGTTTCCAGCGGCCACCATAGTAGGTCTTGCGCTCGTAGTTGCGGATACCGTCGGCGCTGAGTTTCAGTTCGCGCTCGTACCACTGGTCCACTGTACGGTAGGGCACGCCGAGGGCTTTCCAGTCCTCCAGGCCGATGGGGTTGACCATCGCCAGCCGCTCGACCTGATCGGGAAACTGCAAGGCATAACGGGTGGCGAGCATGCCACCGGTGGAGTGGCCGAGCACAATGCTTTTCTGCACCCCGAGAGCCTTGAGCAGGGCCTGGGTGTTGGTTGCCAGTTGGTGGAAGCTGTACTGGTAATGAGCGGGCTTGCTGGACGTACAGAAACCGATCTGATCCGGGGCGATGACCCGGTAACCAGCCTCGCTGAGGGTCTTGATCGAGTCGCCCCAGGTGGCGGCGCAAAAGTTCTTGCCGTGCATCAGCACCACGGTGCGGCCATTGACCTCGCCTTGGGCCGGCACGTCCATGTAGCCCATTTGCAACGATTGGCCCTGGGACTGAAGGGGGAAGTGCTTGAGTGTGTAGGGGTATTCGAAGCCTTGGAGTTCCGGGCCATAGGCCGGGCCTTCAGGCGGGTTTTCGGCCTGGGCGAACAGCGGCAGGGCGGCCGTCAGAAACAGGCTGGGTAACCAGCGAGCAGTGGAACGCGACATGGGCAATCTCCTTTGGGCATCCGGCCGATCCTGGCGTGGCCCGATTATGGCGACATTAACCACAGGCAACCCAAAGTCGCGAACGTTCAACCCATCCAGCCCAGGGTCGCGAGGGCGAGTGCGCCATAACGCAACCCTTTGGCCAGGGTCACGATCAACACAAAGCGCCGCCACGGCTCGCCCATCACGCCCGCCACCAAGGTCAGTGGATCGCCGATGATGGGCATCCAACTGAGCAGCAGCGACCAACGCCCATAACGCTGATAATGCACGCGGGCCTTGTCCAGATGCGCCGGACTGACCGGAAACCAGCGCCGATCCTTGAACTGCTCCAGGCGTGTGCCCAGCCACCAGTTCACCAGCGAGCCCAGTACGTTGCCCACGGTGGCGACCCCCAGCAACAGCCAGGTTTCATAGCGTTCGCTGAGCAACAGCCCAACCAGCAGTGCTTCGGATTGCAGCGGTAACAAGGTGGCGGCACCGAATGCCGCCAGGAACAAGCCGATGTAAGCCTCGCCCATCAGTGGGCCGGGTAATCCGCCACCACGGTTTGCGTCCCGTCGCTTTTCAGGCCGATCACCTGATACGCATCACTCATGCCGTCCGTTTCCATACCGGGCGAACCCATGGGCATGCCAGGCGCGGCCACACCGAGCAGGTCGTTCCGTTTGCTCAACGCCAGGACCTGGTCGGCCGGGACATGCCCCTCAACGAATTTGCCATTGATCTGGGCGGTGTGGCAGGAGCGCAGGTTGGGCGCAACACCCAGGCGTTGTTTGACTGAACTCATGTCGGTTTCAACATGGTCGTTGACCTTGAAGCCGTTTTCTTGCAGATGTGAAATCCATTTTTTACAGCAACCGCAATTGGCATCGCGGTGTACGTCAATGGTGATCGGTTCGGCGGCCTGGGCCAGGGTGGTGACAAAAAACGCGCTCAGGGCGAGCAGGTGCAGGGGATTGGCCATGGGGACAGTCTCGTGTCGAACAGTTTGGGAGGAGGATAACAGAGTAGCGAGCGTGAGCTGACAGTGGGCTGAGGGGCGGATTACAGAGTTGTCAGGTTGGGGGCGATGCTGATTCGAAGTTCGGCGCAAACCCGCAGAACCCTGCGGGAGCTAGCCTGCCCGCGATCGCGGTGGGTCAGCTTGGCCAGTGTCGACCTTGCCGCCGTCATCGCATGCAGGCTCGCTCCCTCAGGTTCATATGCAAACAGCCTGGGGCGTTTCAGCGCACTTTGAACCGCCCCATGATCGCATTCACCCGGCTGTTGGCTTCCAGCAACTGGCGGGTGTTGTTCTCGCTGGCCAGGCCACTTTCCACCAGCTCTTCCACCATATGGCGGATCTGCACCATGCTGCGATTGATTTCCTCGGTCACGGCGCTCTGCTGTTCGGCAGCGGTGGCGATCTGAGTGCTCAGGCTGTTGATCTGGCTGACGGAACCGGCCATTTCATCCAGTCCTGAGTTGACCCTGGACGTGGCGTCGGCGGCCGACTGGCAGCTGGCCTGGGTGTTTTCCATGGCCGAAACCGATGAACTCACGCCCTGGGTCAAGCGCGTCAGCATTTCGTTGATTTCCGAGGTGCTGGCCTGGGTGCGGGCGGCGAGGGCGCGTACCTCGTCGGCCACCACTGCGAAGCCTCGACCCTGCTCACCGGCCCGGGCGGCTTCGATGGCGGCGTTAAGGGCCAGCAAGTTGGTCTGCCCGGCAATGGCGCCGATTACGCCGAGAATCTCGGTGATGCGTTGAGCGTCCTGCTGCATGCTTTCGACTTTGCGGGTAGCACTGGCGACTTCATCGATCAAGGCCACCACACTGTTGGACGCCTCTGCGACAACCACCCGAGAATGGTCGGCATGTTCATTGGCGCGTTGGGTGAACGCAGCGGTTTCGGCGGCGTTCTGCGCGACGCTTTCGGCGGTGGAACTCATCTCGGTGATGGCCGTGACGGTCTGATCGGTTTCCGAGGCGTGGCGCATCAGGATTTCGCTGGTGTGGGCTGAGGTCCGTTGCAGGTTGTCCAGGCTTGTCGCCATGGCGCCGGTCGCCTGGGTGACTTCGCCGATCATGTTTTGCAGGTAAACGATGAAGCCGTTGACCGAATGACCGATCGCCCCCAGTTCATCCTCGGCGCGGATGGTGATGCGCCGGGTCAGGTCGGCATCGCCGGTGGACAGCGCATCGATGTTGCTCTTGAGTGTCTTCATGCGGTTGGTCAACTGACGGATCGCGTACAACTGCATCAACACCAGCAGGATCACCATCGGGATCTGCAGCAGGCTTAACGTGCTCAGTACATCGTCGCGCTGGGCGGTGATCAGGCGGGTTGGCAAGGCGGTAGCCAGGAACCACGGCGAACCTTCGATAGGCCGCATGAAAAAGGTACTGGCCTCACCCTTGTTATCAAATTCGACCCGCTGCAGCGGTTGGTCTCGCTGGGCCAGGCCGGCCTTGACCTGTGCGGCGAAGGGCGAGGTTGCCGCCAGTTCGCTGATGTTCTTCAGCACGATGGGGCCGCTGATGCGCGAACTGTTGCTGATGATCTTGCCATCGCCTTCCACGATCAGCATCTCGGCGCTCAGCTCGGCTTCCTTGCGTGCCACCAGCTCATTGAAGAAGCCCAGGGTCACGTCGATGGTGGAAACGCCATAAGGCGCGCCGTTCTTCTGGATGGACATGGCGCAGTTGGTCCGCGGCTCAGCGCTGGCGTCGTCTTTATAGGCGGCGGCCCAGGCGCACTTGCCGGCGGGTGTGGCCATGCCGCCCTTGTGCCAGGGTTGATCGTAATAATTTGGCGCCGCGTCGCTGTTCCAGAAGGTATTGACCACCAGTTTGCCCGAGGCGTCGCGGTGCCAGAACGTGCTGAATTTGCTACGCCCTTCGGCCCGCTGATTAGGCAGCGGCCAGATCCCGCCACCAAAGACTTTCAGCTCGCCGTACTGATCCACCAAGCCAGGCAGGACCCTGTCTATGGCATCGCTGTCGAGCAGCGGGATGGTCTGGGTGATGCTGCGTTGCTGCGCCTGGACCTTGTTCAATTCCCCCTGGATCTGCTCGGCCACTTCGCTGATGCGATTAAGCGCCACTTGCTCTTCGGTGTGGCGCAGTTTGGGCGCGACGAGATAGCTGATACCCACGACGGTCAGGATGGACAACAACAGGATGAATGAAATCAGGAACAGCGTGTAGCGCGCCTGAATGGTGCGAAATGCGGGCATGTGGGAATCCTTGCTCGAAGGCGTTTTTCGGGAGCTGGCGCAATGGCCTGACTTATTTTTATCGGCCCGTCGCTGGACAGCTTGAGGGGTGCCCACATAGCAAACATTACCGCTGATCGGGAAAGAACGCAGCGTGAACGCCGCGATCTTCCAGCATTTCAGCGCGACTTTTTTGCGTGGCCACAGCGCCGAATACTCCGTTTTACGCCGCCGAACCTGCCTGGGCGCTCCTCCAGATGTGCCCTTGGGCTTGCACTTGTTCGTGGAGCCGTTGCATCGGCTCCGAATGCAAGGTGAGCGGGCGATCCAGGGCGCCACGGTGAAACAGCGCCTGCCAGCCGGGGTCGCCTTCAGCAGGCATGATCCCGGTGAAGATGAATCCGGCGTCCATCAATCGTTGGTAATCGTCGGCAAATTGCTGACGCAGTCCGAGTCGCACTGAAAGTGACCAATGGGCCGGCAAGCGCAGCAGTTGCCCGGCCAGGCGAAGGCCTATGTACCCGGCCACAATGTCGATTCTTCCGGGCAGCTGTCGGATTTGAAAAGGCTGTACCGAAGGCAAGGGCGCCTCGAGCGAGGTACCAAACAGCGATGCCAAGGGTTGCGTCAGCCATTGGCATGCCGCGGGCCATTTGAGGTGGGGCAGCGGGCGGCGATGGCCGCTGACCACTTGGCTGCCGACCACGATGGTTTCGGCGTGGACCGTGGCGAAAGGTGAGGGCACATGGTCAGGCAGCAGCCCGGTGTCATGGAACCCCAGGCGTTGTGCCAGACGCTGGCTGTAGCAATGGCTGGTGACTTGCTTGATCGACAGCCTGGCAAGTCCGAGGTCCTGGCAGCTGTCGAGTAATTGCTGCCCCAGGCGCGTCGCAATCTGGCCGCCCTGCACCGCGGGGTCCACCGCGATCAGGGCCAGTTCCGCGTCTTCACCATCGGCCGTCTGCCGACACAATGCGGCATGACCGACCACGCGCTCATCCTCCACGGCGACCATGGAGTGCCAACGGTTCAGCAGGTTGTGCAGGCCAATCATGTGTGGCAGGTAGACGTCTGGTGAGACGTAGTGATCGCCGTAAACCCGGCGGAACAATTCGCTGGTTCCGACGCCATCCGTGGGCCTGAACGGTCGGATGACCACGCTGCTCATCCGGCGTGCCTCGCTGTCAACGGCGCATAGGTGCGGCGGTCGATGATCGACAGGTGCTTGCCAGAGCGTGGATGGCGTTCCAACGCTTGCAGGCCGCAGGCCTGGACGTGCAGGTCGAGTTGGTCGATACCCGGATACTGTTTGGTCAAGGCAGCTTTCAATGTGTTGGAGAGTGACTGGCAAGCCTGGGTTTGCCCGCCAGGCACCCACTTGAGCAACACGCGGTCGTTGTTCTGTGCGTGCTCGATGATCAATTGCCACTGAAGGTCACCGCCAATGCTGCGGATGATGTCGCTGATTTCCTGCGAAAACAGCGAGAAAACGCCTACCCGCACTCGCTGGCTTTTCGCGCTGCGGCCCTGAAGCGCGAACTTGCGTCGCGGGGTGCCAACCGGCTCGCGCCAGCACGCTCGGTCGCCCACCGGATACCGCACGATGGGCATCAGGGTCCGGGTGAGGTTGGTCACCACCAGATTGCCGGGCCGATCGCACGCCTGGATGACCTCACCGCTCAGTTCATCGATGATCTCTACCCGTATCTGTTCGCCGAACACGCGGTGCTCGCCCAGGTTGCAGTCCGGTGCGCTGGCGCCCACCAGCCCGGCGTCGACGCTGGCATAGCCGATGGAGGCGAAGCGTGCCTGTGGGAAGGCGCGCTGCAACGCGGGCAACTGGCTGTCGAACAGGTTTTCTCCGCCGAACAGCACGGTGGTGATGCCGGGCAGCGTTCGTCCCTGTTGATCCAAATGGTCGGCAAACGCCAGCAGGTGCGCAGGCACACCGGCCAGCACATTGATGCGGTGGCCGGTCACCGCCTCGGTCAGCACCTCGAGATCCACCGCCCCGGTGAACGGGAATTCGGTGATGGCTACATCGACTTTGCCAAGGGCGCCATGAATGAACAGGAAACTGGCGTACAGGTCTCCGGAAAAGAACAGGTTGGCGATTCGATCACCAGCCCTCAATTGCGCTGACAGGCTCTGACCGAAGCAGTTGAGCATCCGCTGCCATTCAGCGCGGGTGTACACCGACAGTTTCCCCTGACTGGTCGTGCCGCCGGTTTTGTAGATCAGCGCGTCTTCTATTTTGTCGGTCAGCACGTCCCAATTGTCCAGGTCATGACTGCCGGCCCAATAGTCGGCGACGTCGACAATGGGGACATCCTCCAGAGCGCAATTCTGCGCGGGTAAATGCCGTAAAGACTTGCGGTAGAACGTTGAATGCGTACGAATATGGGCGAGCCATTGTTCGAATGGTAAAGAGGTGCTCATCAGGGTTCTCTCGGACTCTAACGTCCGCTTATTCAATTACACGGGAAAACAATCAAGCGGTGAGTCTGCGATCAATCACCAGCGGTACTTTGCCGCTGTGTTTGTTATGTTCGAAACTTGTCGCCGGACAGGATTGCACGTCCAGTACGAGCATTTCGGACTCCACCAGCGTGGACAGCAGTTCGAGGCCCATGACCTGGCTCCGGACCGTTTGTGCATTGCCATCGGCGCGAATCAACAGGCGTTCGCAGCCGCTGCTGTGGTAATCGAGTACGATCTGAATGGCCGTTTGTGCCTGCTCAGCCAGCTCGTGGGTATTGATCAGGTACGTCACGATGCGTATCAGGGCGCCGTGGCGCTGGCGCAACTCGAACCGGGGTGACTCCAGGCCACACGGGCAGGGAGCGGTGAGCCAGCGCCCGCAATCACCAACTTCGTAGCGGTGAAGGGGCTGCGCTTGGCGTCTGCGCGAAGTGAACAGCAGCCGTCCGGTTTCCCCCGACGCGACCGGAGCGTCCAGTTCCAGCTGGACGATCTCCAGGTATTGAATGTCCTCCATGAGGTGGAACACACCCTCGCCGCTGGCAGTGCAGGCATGGCCAAGGGGACCCGCGTCGACGCTGCCATAGATGGCTGAGCGAATACTTGTCACGCCGCAGTCCTCAAGCAACTGACGGCAGCCTGGCCCCAGATGCTCGCCGCCCAGCATGACTTTGCGCACGCCGCCGTAGCCTTGAAGGGTTTCTCGCTGGCTGGAAAACAGGCGCTGCAAGGTACTTGGCATGCCGACCAGGGTATTGACCTTGTGAGCGACGATCATCCGTGCGATCTCTTCAAAGTCCGCATCTGACGTCGCACCCATGGGGTAATGCACGGCGTTCATGTGCTCCAGTATTTTCGAGAAGCTGAAGAAGCCGCCGTAGAGGTTGCCGCCATAAAACAGATTCATCACCCGATCCTTCGCCGGATCCAGGCCGGCCGCGCGCAGTCCGTCGGCGGCGGCCCGCATGTGACGATCAAAATCGCGGTAGCTGTAGGGCGACAGCACCGGTGCGCCGCTGCTACCACCTGAACGGAAAAACAGCTGGGCCTGGGGGGCGGCAGGCAGCGCCAGGAATGCCGCTTTGTTCATGATCGGCGTCGAGGGTGAAATGGGTGTTGTGGTCGGCGGGGCGTCCAGTGTCACACGATGACTGGCGACACCAGGTTCAAGACCGACCGATACCCGACGACTCAATCGTTGCAGCGCGTAGACGCCGTCGTGAGGCTCGCCCTCGTAGCCTTGCTGGATGTCTGCGGTTGCCGAGATGCGGGTCACGCCGGCGGCTAATACGCAACGTGCCAGTTCAGGCGCCCGTTGCGGTTCACAGATCAGCGCGCAGCTCTGCAACACGTTTCGCCAGGGCAGCAGGGTTTGTGTGATCAGCCCTTGGGGCACCGGTCGTAACAAAAGCGTGCGAAACAGCGGCGATGGCAACAGGTCGCGGTGATGCTCCCAAATAATGCGCCAACCGTGGCCTTCCCAAATCTGGCCGGTTTGTCCTGTAAAGCTGTGGTCGAGTCGGGCAAGTGCCGTGCGGGTGGTGATCTCGCACGCTTCGGCTGCACTGGTTTCCAACGCTGGCCATTGTCCGGCGCGTCGTTCAAATGCGTCAGCCAGGGCGTCACCCAGTGCCTGCATCTGAACCGGCTCATCGCTGTCCACCAACAGCCACTGGGGGCTGGAACAGGCTTGCTGATCGAGGCGGCAGACCTCATCCACCAGACTGTCCAGCGCCTGCTCGTTGGCGGCTTGCGGCGTGACATAAGCGAAGCTGATGCGATGTCCCCAATCGATCCAGCGGCAGCCGCTTGGAAGCTGGTCACGCATGGCTTTGAGTGCGGTCTCGCCACCCCAGGCGCTGACGCCCTGGGCCAGCGCGAAGAGACGCCGGCACTCGTGGTAGGGCACTGGCAGCACCGCAACGTAATCGCGCAACTGGCCGCTTGGGTCGCAATCGAGGAACGTCGCCAGCACCCGCGCCGTCAGGTCTGCATCGCGCGTGCTGGGTCGCAGCCAGTTGACGTTGCCCGCCAGCAGGCTTTCCAGTGCCGCGAAGAACCCCAGCAGCGGAGCATTGCCGGGGGTGACATGCACCACCAGCCCCAGGGGTTGCCAGCTTTCGAAAGGGCCATCGCTATAGTCGATTCGGCGCAGCGAGCGCGCGTCCGCCCCCAGCTCCCGTTCGAGTTTGCGGCTCAAATGCTTGCGTTCGCAGAAGGCGATCAGTGCCTGGCGCTGGTCGTCGTCCAGGAACGGAGTTTGTTCTGGGGCCCGCAGCATTTGTGCGAACGCCTGCGCACAATCGAGCACGCTATCACTGGGGGGCGGTGCGTCCAGAAGAGCAGGCAGTTGCGTCTGCAGGCGTTCAAGGGCTGTATCGAGGGGCAGATCAGCGTGCAGTTGGCCATTGATGAGATACATATCAATTTTCCTTGATCAATTCGGAAGCGGCCATGGCGCAGCTTCGGCTGGCACTGGTGCCGGCCCGGCCGTGCAGCTCGAACCATTGGGTGTTCAGGCCGCACTCACAATTGGCCGGATGCAGGGTCGCCAGGTCGCTCATCACCACGGCATGGGCGGGACTGGAAGAGATGTAAGGCGAGACGAACGACAACAATCCCGCCTCGCCGAAGGGCTGGACGCTGAAGTTCGAGGGGTGACGTATGAAAGCTTTCGAATAGACCGGCACATGAAACCTGTGATGTGCACATTCGATGTACGGCACGGCGTGCTCGACGGCACCGTAACCGTCGCGGCAGCGGTGCGCCTCAATGCCCAGTTGCCGGGTGATGTGTTCATAGACCTCGTGGCGGGGGATCTCTTGGGCGGCCTGTTTTTTCCAGCCGCCTCCCAGAAATACCAGGGAGTCGGGGGCAAGTTTGAGGTTCGGCGTCGCGGTTTCACGCATGCGCTCAAGCGCATGACACAGCAGCGCCGGGAAGCCAAAGATCCGCACCGGCAGGCCCTCTTCGGCGAACTCCTGAAGGGCCCGGATCGCGCCAAAGACATCGAACTCATGACCTTTTCCGGTGCGCCGCAGCGCATGAAAAATCCGATTGGCCGGCGCGAAGCTGCGCAAGAACTGGTCTGTATGAGCGGTGCCGACGTGATTGACCTTCTCCGGTTCGTGACTGAACAACAGGTAGTTGCAGGGCGAATCCGGCGTGAACCAGCCGTAATGTTCAAAGATATGCGCCACCATGCCCTGGGCCGCGGCCATGCTGCGCTCGTCGTAGCGCATGCGGCTTTTCTGGCCGCTGGTGCCGGAGGATGTCAGCTCTAGCGCGTTCTCGCCGGTGGGGCTGAGCAACAAGCGCTGTTTGAAGTAATTGGCGTAGATGGGCGGCAAGCGCGACCAGTCAGTCAAATGCTCCAGATCCTCTACCGCCAGGCCGTTGGCGTTGAGCCAGTGTTCGTAGCCGGGGGTGTGGTGGCAATGGAACAGGCTGATTTGGGCCATGGCCCGATCAAACAGACCAGCAGGTACCGAATCGGGATCGTAAGGCTGCGCCAATGCACACAGCGCATCGGCGTGGGGAAAATGAATCATGGGTAACGTTCCTCAGGGAGGGGATTTTCAGACGTGAGCGGCCGGTTGCGACAGGAACAGACGCAGCGCCACAAGGCAGCTGAGCCCGGCAATGCCGACCATCAAGGCAAAGGCGTTCAGGCTTGTTCCGGCGCCCAGCAGCGCGAGCAGTGAGCCGGCTGTGCTCATCACTGCGATGGAAATCATCCCGACCATGGCCGAGACCAGCCCTTTGCTGTCGTCGCTGGCGAACAGCGCCAATCGATACAAGGCCGCGTTGCCCATGCCCAGCCCCAGGGCGTAGAGCGCCAGGCCGCTGACCAGCGCGGGTACGCCAAGGTTGAACGGGCTGGCGATCACCAGTGCGATGAGGCCGGTAGAAAAGGGCCACAGGCTGTAGCGCAATACCCCGCGCACGCCCACCCGCTCCACCAGGTGATTGAGCAGGAGATTGCCAAGGATCACGCCCGAGAACACCGGGATTTGCCACAGGCCATACACCAGGGGCGACAGGCCCTGGTCCTGGATCAGCAACAGGGGGGACAGACCGATCCAGGCAATCAGCGGCAGGCTCATCAACCCCAGCGCCACGCACGCGGCCATGAAGCCGGAGTGACCCAGCAGCGCGCCATAGCGCCTGATGAGTGTGCGCAGTTCGAACGGCTCCAGGGCCGGTTGCCGGGGGCAGGAGTGCGCCAGACCGGGGCTTCGGGGCATGAATGTCCATAAGGCCAGCCAGCTCACTGCCCCCAGGCCTGCCAGCAACATGAACAGCTCGCGCCAGGACAGCCATTGCAGCAGCAAGCCACCCAGCAGCGGCCCCAGCAAGGGCGAGAGGAGGGCGAGATTGCCCAGCAACGCCATGACCTTCACAGCGTCCGACTCGTTGAATACTTCCTGTATGGCCGGGTAGCTGACCGCGATCACGAAACCCAGCCCCATACCCTGGATCAAACGAAGCCCGTTGAATCCCTGCATGTGGGTGACCAGGGTGATCGCCGCGCAAGCCAGGACAAAACCGGCACAACCGGCGAGCATGAATGCACGACGCCCATAGCGATCGGATAACGGACCGATCAGCCACGGCAGCAGAACACCGCCCAATAGATACAGATTGAAGGCGTAGGGGATTTGATCCGCGGGCGCATCCAGTTCCCGGGTCACCGCGAGCATGGCCGGCATGACCAGGTCGCTGGCCAGATAAGTCAATAGTTCGAAAAGAGCGATAGCCAGGCAAAAACCTGTCAATCGTATTGGCGAAAGAGTTGCCAGCAAGTTTTGCATGATTTCCAACGTTGATTTTCGGTAAGGAGGTAAGCGCCTCTTATTCGAGAATACGTTGGGGGAATTCAGGGCCGAAAGAAGTCTTCCCCTTTGTTTGTGGCAGAAATATGAGTTAATTCTGTAAGACAAAAGTCCGCCAGGGGCGGACTTCTGTCGTGATGCAGGTAATTAATCTGATGGGCTTCGGTTGCGTGAGTACGCCCGTTCGGCTGTACCATGAGACCCCGTCTGCTGCCCGCCATTTCCAAAACACGGTATGGGGCTGGCAAGCACGGGGATACAGAGCGGATACATTCAGGAAATTGGCAATGACTCAATCGCAACGTTTGAAATACTCGATTCTGGTGGTCCTCGTGGTTCTGGCGATCATGCTGGGACTGACCTGGATGCAGAACAACGGCATGATCAGCGAGCAGCTGTTTCAATACATCGCGATTGCCGTCGCGGTCATCGTGGTCGTGATCAACGGCGTGATGCGACGCAAGGTCAAGCCCTGAGCGCCGGCGTCACTCCCCGCCCTGGAGCACGTGCATGGCCTTGCGGTGCAAACTGTAGGTCTTATCGGGGTTAAGGGTGACGACACCCTCGCTGCACAGGCGCTTCAACACCTCGCGCACGCTGAGGAAGGACAATGGAATGTCCAGCCCCAGCAGTTGACTGTGTACGCCCCGCACACCCAGGCTGCGGTTTTCATCGGCGGCCTTGAGCAATGCATCGATGACCTTGAGGCGAATCAGGCTGGTTCTGAGGCCGAAGCTCTTGAGCAAAAGCCTGATGTGTTCATTGCTACCTCGTTCTGCCGGCCTGTCGAACAGGTTGTGAGTGGCTGTCGCCGGAACGCCGGTCGACCTGGGCTTGCCCTCCATGGGCTGACGCGCGTCATGCATGCAAAAACTCCTTACCAGCCTGTTCAGAAAAGGTCACGGATACTCTCCTGTAATAGGACGAACGAACGCGGCCAATCATGAAGGCAAAAAGCTGAAAAATTTGTCTGGAGGCGATCAAACGCCCGTAGTCAGGCGGTGCCAGGCCATTAATTTTTTTTCATCCCATTCGTTTTCAAGGGAGGCACATTCCGGCCAGGCACGCGGTATGTGAATTCCCAGGCAGCCGTCCTGGTTTTAGAAAGTATTGGATCAGGAGTGAATGTGAGAATGTCCGGGCAGTTATCGAGGTTTGGTCTCGCAGGTGTGTTTTTCGCAGTGAGCCTGGGGTTCAGCTGCGTCGCCAGCGCTCAAAGTGATAAAGAACAGGCCAGTGCCGAGATCCGTCGCACCAGTTTTGGCGTGCCACATATCCGGGCTCAGGATGAGCGCGGGTTGGGCTACGGCATCGGGTATGCGTACGCTGAGGATAATTTATGCCTGCTGGCCAATGAGATCGTCACGGTCAATGGTCAACGCTCGCGCTACTTCGGCCCGGAGCAGGTCACGCTCGAACAGCGGGAGAACCGCGTCAGCGATGTATTTTTCAACTGGCTCAACACGCCGCAAGCCGTTTCCGGTTTCTGGCAAGCCCAGACGCCTCAAGTACAGCAACTGGTCGAAGGCTATGTGGCGGGCTACAACCGCGCCTTGGCCGAACGCAAGGCCATCGGCCTGCCCGAGCAATGTGCCAGTGAGTGGGTGCGGCCGATCACCGCGCTGGACCTGGTCAAACTGACCCGGCGCCTGTTGGTGGAAGGTGGCGTCGGCCAGTTCGCCGAAGCCCTGGCGGGCGCTCAGCCGCCACAAGCGACGGCGGACGCTGGCGAGCCGAGGGCAGGTTTTGCAGGCGCAGCGACCCGGCAGCAGCGTTTCGCCCTGGAGCGTGGTAGTAACGCGGTCGCCATCGGCAGTGAGCGCTCCTTCAACGGGCGTGGGATGTTGCTGGCGAACCCGCACTTCCCATGGCTGGGGGGCATGCGTTTTTACCAGATGCACCTGACCATTCCTGGCAAACTGGACGTCATGGGCGCGGCCCTGCCAGGCTTGCCCGTGATCAACATCGGTTTCAGCCAGCACCTGGCCTGGACCCACACCGTCGACACCTCTAAACATTTCACGCTGTACCGTCTGCAACTCGACCCGAAAGACCCGACCCGCTACCTGCTCGATGGTCAATCCGTACCGATGAGCCAACAGACGGTGACGGTGGACATCAAACAACCCGATGGCCAGGTGCAGAGCGTTTCGCGGGTGGTCTACGGCTCGCAGTTCGGTCCGATCGTGCAATGGCCCGGCCGGCTGGACTGGGATGACAAGTTCGCCTACAGCTTGCGCGATGCGAACCGGGAAAATGATCGGGTGCTCGCCCAGTGGTACGCCATGAACAAAGCCGTCACGCTCAAGGACTTGCAGAGTGCGGTCCATGAGATCCACGGTATTCCATGGGTCAACACCCTGGCGGTGGACGATCAGGGGCAAAGTCTCTACATGAACGTGTCGGTGGTACCGAACGTCGATGCCGACAAGTTGGCCCGCTGCAGCGACCCGCGGGCAGGGCTGCAACTCATCGTACTGGACGGCTCACGCGGCGAATGCGCCTGGGATATCGATCCCGAGGCCGTGCAGAAAGGCATTTACGCCGCCGACAAGCTACCGCAGTTGTTGCGCCGCGATTATGTGCAAAATTCCAACGATTCGGCCTGGATGGTCAACCCTTCACAACCCTTGTCCGGTTATTCGCCCTTGATCAGCCAGCAAGACCAACCGCTGGGCCTGCGTGCGCGTTTTGCTCTGCAGCGGCTGGGGCAACTGGCCAAGGACGGGCCGGTGAAGGTCGATGACTTGCAGCGTATGGTCATGGACGACCAGGTCTACCTTGCTGATCAGGTGATGCCCGACCTGCTGGGCTTTTGCGCCGGTGACCTGGGGGCCGATGCCGTGACGTTGACCCAGGTGTGCAACGATCTCAGGGTCTGGGATCGAACCGCTGGCCTGGAAAGCGGATTGGGCTTCATTCATTTCCAGCGCATCATGGCGCAGTTGCAGGGGGTGCCTGATTCATGGCGTGTGCCGTTCGATCCGCAAGACCCGCGACATACTCCAAACGGCCTGGCGATTGAGCGTGCCCCGGTGCACAAGGCTGTGCGTCAAGCCATGCTGGCCTCGCAGGCCTCTGTGAAGGCCGCCGGATTGCCGAAGGATAGCCGCTGGCAGGACATCCAGGTTGCCAGCAGTGGCAGCCGGCAGACGCCAATCCACGGCGGCCCCGGTGAGCTGGGGATCTATAACGCGATTCAGAGCGTGCCAGGGGCCAACGGCAAACGGGAAGTGGTCAGCGGCACCAGCTATCTGCAAGTGGTGAGTTTTGATGGCAAAGGACCTCGGGCTGAAGGTCTGTTGGCATTTTCCATTTCCAGCGACCCCGCATCGCCGTATTCGGCCGACCAGACCCAGGCATTCTCGAAGAAGCAATGGAGTGCGCTACCGTTCACCGAACAGCAGATCAAAGCCGATCCGCACTATCAGGCGGTGATCATCCGTGAGCGTGATGAGGCGGGCAGGGTGGCCGGGCACTGATCACTGTTGTTTTACACAAAAGCCGCGACCTGATCAGGTCGCGGCTTTTTCAGTTGGACGGCCGTTGACCGATGGAGTTGAGGACTGGATTGCCGTCCTGGTTCTGCGTCAGGTAAACCGGCAGGACTTTGGGCAACGAAGGCACCAGGTTCTTCACTTCGTTGAGGTTGTAGATACCACCGATACGCAGGGCGCCCGTGCTGTTGTCGGCCAGCATGACGGGATGCTCGAGATAACGATTGATCAGCGGGAGTGCATCGCTGAGGGCAAGGTTGTCCAGCACCAGCTTGCCGTTGCGCCACGCCAGCGAGCTGTCGTTGGCATCGACTTCACGGATTTGCGGTTGGTAGTCGCCAGCTTTGTAGCTGGCCTGCATGCCCGGCGACAGTTGCGAGCCGTTACTGGCAAGTGCCTGGTTGCTGGTCACCCATACTGAGCCCTCCACCAGCGTCACCCGGACCTGATCCTGATACATCCATACATTGAAGCGAGTGCCGGTCACGCGCACCTGGCCCTGGCCGGCCCGTACAACGAACGGGTGTTGTGTGTCATGGCTGACGTCGAAAAACGCCTCGCCCTTTTTCAGCGTCACCCGACGCTCATTCTTGTAATTGGCAAATACCAGTTCACTGCCCAGGTTCAGTTCTACCTGGCTGCCGTCACCCAGGGTGATGTGACGCACGCTTGCATCCGCTTCGAATCGTTCGTAGGAGTTGGCAACCCAGCCCAGGTTCCAGCCCGTGTAGGCGGCCAGGGGCACGCCCAGCACAAGCACCGCGGCTGCGACAGCCATCCGACTCCAGCGGGACCGAGGTCGCGGTATTGGCGCGGGAGATGGTGCCGCTTCGACACGCGGAAGATGATCGGCCACGGCCCAGATCTCCAGCATGGCTTGGTATTCGAAAGCGTGCAGGGGATCGGCATCGTGCCATTGTTTGAATGCCAGCCGTTCGGCGTCGGTGCAGTCGACGGCGTGCAAACGCATGCACCAATGCGCGGCCGCATCGGTAATGGCGTCGTATTCGGCTTCCGAGAGTGTATGTTCGGTCATTGACTCTTCCTGGTTTGCCGCATTCTAACCTTCGGCATGACCTGTCGAGAACCGCCATCATGGCGTTTGCACATCAAAATGAGCCTGTTTTTTCCGGTCAAAGGCTCGAACACCGGTATGTCGTGGTTATAGCGTGGCATACATCTCGTGAAAAAAAGATCAAGACCCGTCCGCGCGCAGCGTTCGCAGAGGCCGTTTAAAACGTGGCAGCGGGACTCAAGGGTGGGGAGTCCAGCTGTCGACCCAGCTCACAGATGAGTAGCGTCATGGAGTCGGCGTTTCGCAAGATCACGTCGATGCGTGCTGTCGGTGAACCTGGATCCAGAAAGATACTGCGCGCCTCGCTCATGCTTCTGGCGCCGGTCATCTTCAGGATTTCCCGGGCCATATCCCGATGCTCGGGGAACAGCTCCAGGCTCTTGAGCCCGCCGGCTGCACTGTCCCAGCCCATGAACAGTTTGGATCGTGGCGTGGTCAACGACAGCCCGTTGCGTTGCTGGTCCTTTTGATAATTGTATTTTGAATGTCCGAACTGAGTGGCATTGGAAATCAGGTCCAGAAACGGCAGTGCCGCGTCCAGATAGACAATATCGAGCGTGTCGAAAAGCTGATGAGAAACTTCGTGGATAAGCACCGCGGCCTGGGCGTGGGCATCGACATTGAAGGAATCCGGGACCGCGTCCTTGTACCAATCCAATCCGACCTCGAAGAAATACTGGGTCAGATAGATTCTTCCTGCCTTTTCCGGTTCGAGCACGAATGCGGTGGCTCTATCGTCCATGTATTTCAAACGGCCGATTACAAGGCGCTTGGCGTTGCGGGTTTCCCAGGACGGATCAGCCAATGCCCGGCACAGCGGCGAGACGGCGGTGTGTATTTTCTTGATCAGGCTGGCGTCGACTGTCCTCACCCCAAAAAACGTCTTCAGGAAGGTATCCAGCCGAGAGCCCGGCGGGACCTGATGTTTGATCTGATCCAGATTATGCAGGGCGTTGAATGAGTAATACCTGGCCACCTCCAGGGCCTGCTCGATCATGTTTGCGTAAGCCGGGTATTTGCGGCGTATTTGCGCCATGCCCCGAGCCTCAATGTTGAGCGACGTTGAAGCCTTGTAGTCGCTGTAGGAATTGGCCAGCGTTGACATCACTTTGCCGTAGCGAATGGTCTGCCGTTGTGGGTCTACGGTCCATTGCTGGTTATCAGGCGACTGCCTCAGTATTGGGCCCTCTCCCTGTTCATGGACCACGCGCCAGACCTGATTGGCTTTGGCCACCTGAAAAACCATGCCGGCAACAGGTGCGTAAAGCTTGTCGGACCCTGGGGCCCTGTAGGTTCCGTCGATCCGGTTCTTCTGCAGGTTGTGCAGGCTCACCTCCGTGGCTTCGAAGGCCCGCAGGTTGGTGCGCGTCGGGGCGGTGGAGGCGATGTCTTTCCAACGGGGCGGGGTCGCCATGGAGGCGTTCTGCGTGCCGGGACTTATCGGGTCGAGCAGGCCGAAGGTGTCGTCGCGATTCAGGAAGCCAAGTGAGACCATCTCTGCCGCGCCGGCGATGAAGTCGTGCAAGCCCGCTTTCCAGTCATGCTGCTGCAGGGATTCAGAAGAGGCCTTGAAGTCTTGGTAACTTTCCCAAAGCGTTTCGATAAACGTCAGTTTGCCTTGCAACTGCCGCCCCACCAGTTTGACGCCGGCGCTGAACAGATGCAGGGCCGTTTCCCAGTCAAACTGGCGGTTTTTTTCTGTTTGTGCGCTCAGCATGTCCGATAACAGGGTTGTATTGTCGTTGAACAATGCATCGAACAGGTTGGTCTTGATCGGATTGGAAGCCAGGGTGATTTCCGATAGAGAACCGACCGTGGCGGCGAACAGGTTCTTGAACGTGGCTTGCTGGCTTTCGGGGAGTCGACGAATCAGCAGGTCTTGCAACGCGCCCGGCGTGTTGAAGGCGGCAATGAGGCTAGTCTGGTCCTTGAACTCGGTGAAGTTGTGGCCCGCATGGTAGGGGGAATACAGCACATGGGGGGCAGTATCATCGGTGCTTGATCCGATCAGGTAGAGCCCCACTGCCTTGATCGCCGCAGCTCCCCGGGTTTTGATCAGCTCCAGTGGACGAATCAACGCGCTGGCGCCGTCCACTGCCTGGCGTGCGATGGCATCCGGCATGTCCAGTACCTGGCGAATCAAGTCAAACCCTGTGGGCGAAAGGTGCTGTTGTAGATGCAGTGCGTGGGCATGTTGCAACAGTTGCCAGGGCAACTGCCGGCGAAATCGCTGCTTTCTTTTCTGGCCATCGGTCGAGGTAGTGGAGAGTTCGTCCAGTACGATCTTTTTATAGGCGGTGGGGATGTCCAACGACAGCAGCATTTGCCTGACAGCCGTCTCGTTCAGGCTGTCGGGCAACGCGCGCCCGGAGGTCGAGGATACCCTGAAGCCTGTCTTTTGAGTGAAGTCGGCATGATTGAGGGCGAACTCGGTCAAGCTGCTGGCGGGCCCCGCCAACGCATGGTTCGGGGTGATCAACAGGGTGGCGGGATCCAGGTCTTTTACGGCGAAACGCGCATCCAGGAGCGCTTTGAGCTTTTTGCTCACATAGGTGTGCAGGGGCTCGATACCGTCCAGATAATCCTCGTCATCGTCGACACTGCTTCTGTATTGCTCAAGCAGGTCAATCTGTAGGCGCTGTTCTTCAAGTGGTGCGGCGCCAAGCCAGGCGGGGAGTTTCTGTTGCAAGCGGATCGCCTGGGCGATACGTGTGGCGTGTGTCAGATTGGTAGGCGCGGCCTTTTCAAGCAATGTGCCCAGGCTTTTTACCCGTTCAGGCCCTGTCAGTTGCCAGTCCCCGCTCTTTAGCGTGCTCAGATACCTGTATTGGGCCTCGAACAGTGCGTTGAACGACTTCATCCGATTGAGCAGCACGTTGTCTTCGATCAGCTCAAACACATCCAGTTGATAGCGTCCATGGGGCTTGCGTTGGGCGGGCCAGAGGTTGGCGAGCAGACCAGAGCGCTTTCGTGAGTCGAGCAGGTGGCGATTCAATTGCTGGGTGGCAAGTTCGACTGAGGCAAACACTTGTAAACCGTCGGCCGGTGTCCAGAGAATTGCCAGGCCGGAATGAGGCGTATCCAGCCCGCCGCGTTCGGTCAGCAGGAAACAATTGGCCAGCGGCAAGGAGACGGTTTTGCCGTCCTCGGTACATGCCAGCCTCAGCGAATAGACATCGGGCCGGAAGCCCTTTACCCCGATGCGTTGAGTGCGGTCCGGATATTCGGCATCAAAGGCAAAGACCGCGGCGATAAGGTCGCGCGCGGCGGGAGACAGGGTTGCGTTGAGTTCTCTGAGTTCGGCTTCTGCACGTATTCCCAGGGAAAAGACGTTGGTCAGTTTAGGAAGAAGGCCTTTCAATGCGTGACGCAGCGAGGTGTCGCTGGAGAGTGGCAATCGGCTCAGTTCGGCATTCAAGGCCTCTTCGACACTGGCGTAGCTCTTGATCTTCCTCTCCAGTTGATCAGCCATGAAATTGGACGGGCGCAGGTCCCCGTAAAAAACCGGCTGCGTGCCCCAGTGTCCAGCGGTTTTTTGCGTCAGCAGGTTTTTGCCGATCAGGCTGCGTATGTCCAGGGCCTTGTCAACGAGCGCGTGGACGTCCACGTCCCCCTGGCGGGACATCTCCATTGCGAAATGAAGGTTTTTCGACTGTTTGCCGATGATCGCATCAGCCAGAGACTCGAATACCGGCCACGTCACCGCCTTACCTGACACCTGGGGATCGTCAAAGCGCAGGAAGCGGTTGCGCTCCTCCAGGCTGAGCAGACCGTAGAGTTCTTCCTTTCGCCCCGCGCCGGTGGGGGTATTGAGCAGTGCATCCTTGAAACCCAGGTAGTTGTCGACTTTCTCAAGGCCGTGGCTGGGGGTATAGAGATAGTGTCCCTTGGCGCTGATCATCAAAGAACCCGCCAGCTCTACGTAGAGCGGCTCATATTCCCAAAGACGCAGGGTTTCGATAAACAGCAGCGGTTCGTCCGGGCGAGATGGCCTGTACAGCCGCAGCAGTTCCTGGGTGTGGGCCTCAGTGAGTTGTCTTTTCTCCCGCTTGATCAGAATCGTGGCTTGTAGCGCATCGCTGAGAACTTGGGAAAGAAAGCGCCGGCGCGAGGTATTGAACGGGCCGGTGGCGTCCCAATAAGCGTCGATACAGTGGGCAAGGCTGGGGATCAGGTTGCTGGCGGTCACCTTCAACACGCTCTCCCATTGACGCTTGTTTTGCGGTGATACGGTGATGCCTGGATGAATGAAGTCAACGTCTTGCCCGGCGGGCCGACCCTGGCTGTGGAAGTAGGCCAGGACCGCCTCGCTGAGCGTCATGCTTCTGGTCAACTGGCTTGCCTTCTGACTCCCCACGCTACTCCACGTGCTCATGGTTACGCGGGTCTGTCGATGATCAAAGTTGGACAGCACCTCATTCAAGATCGCGTCAAGCATCGTACTGAGGGAGGGTAACTTGATCAGTTCATCCACCATTGTTCGGGCGTTGAGGCTTTGAGCGAACTCGATGGACTCGACCAGGGTGTTGAAGACGTCACCGTCGATACGTTGCCGGGTCGTCCTGATCGCGGAGGTGCTGTTGAGTTCGGCGCGCTGGGAAATCGATAACAGCCGAAAAAGATCGTCACGCTCGGCTGGACTGTCCAGCATTGCTTCCATCTTCTCTTCGAGAGCTTCGGGGCTGTCGAATTTCTTGATTCCGCCGTAGGGCGTGTAGAGGAACGCAGGCTGGGTCTGCGCTGCGTCTGCGTCTGTCAGCGCTTTGAGCACAAGGCAGCCGGCCAGCGGGATCGGCGCGTTTGCGTCGACCTGCAAGCGAATCGTTTCGGCAGACATGGGGGGCGTCTGTGCGGCGCGCAGCGTATGGCTGGACAGGGACACGTGGTGCAGCCAGTCGAGGTCGGCCTGGGTCAATCCGTGGGGGGCGTCCAAGTCCTCCAGGTTATTGGCGGCCAATACCTCTGGAAATAATAACGGCGTAGTTGCAGTGGTCATCGTTGCTTCTCGCTCAAGGCGCCGCGAGGCGGCACGTTTGGTGGATGAGCGGCCAGACTAGGCAACGATCAATGAGCCAAGGTGGTACATAGTTACCGCACGCAAGCGCGGTGATCAGCGTAATCCGGCACGAGCAAGCTTTGCTCCGACAGTGAAGCGGTGTTTAATCAGCCGGCTGGTTCCCCTTACGCTGTTGCTACCTCCAACAATCACTCTGGAGCTTCAGATGTCTGCGCTATCCGATCATGCCGGTTCAAGCACCCTGTCTTTTTCCGCTTTGGTGAGCTTGCTGGAGAAAATATTCCTGCGACACGGCACGTCGGCCGAGGTCGCCAGGGCCCTGGCCGAAAACTGCGCCGGAGCCGAACGTGATGGCGCCCACAGTCATGGGGTGTTTCGCATTCCCGGTTATGTCTCGACGCTGAAAAGTGGTTGGGTCAATGGTCAGGCAGTACCCACAGTCGAAGATGTGGCATCAGGGTTTGTACGGGTGGACGCTGGTAACGGCTTCGCCCAGCCGGCCCTGGCCGCCGCACGTCCGTTGCTGGTGGCCAAGGCCCGCAGCGCCGGGATTGCAGTGTTGGCGATCCGCAACTCCCATCACTTCGCTGCCCTGTGGCCGGATGTCGAGCCGTTTGCCTATGAAGGTCTCGTGGCATTGAGCGTGGTCAACAGCATGACGTGCGTGGTGCCTCACGGTGCTGACCGTCCACTCTTTGGTACCAATCCCATTGCCTTCGCCGCGCCACGGGCCGATGGTGAGCCGATAGTCTTCGACCTGGCCACCAGCGCGATTGCCCACGGAGATGTGCAGATTGCTGCACGCAAGGGCGAGTCACTACCGCCAGGAATGGGGGTGGACAGCCTCGGTCAGCCGACCTGCGATCCGAAGGCGATTCTCGAAGGTGGGGCGCTCCTGCCTTTTGGCGGACACAAGGGCTCGGCGTTGTCGATGATGGTCGAGCTGCTGGCGGCCGCCCTGACCGGTGGCAACTTTTCCTTCGAGTTCGATTGGCACAACCATCCTGGGGCCAAGACACCCTGGACCGGTCAGTTGTTGATCGTGATCGACCCGAGCAAGGCCGCCGGACAGAACTTCGCCGAGCGCAGCCAGGAGCTGGTCAGACAGATGCATGGTGTCGGGTTGCGACGGCTGCCGGGTGATCGTCGACACAACGAGCGCAGCAAATCCAATGAGCGGGGGATCGCACTGGACGGGCAGACATTGGCGCAGTTGCGGGAGTTGGCGGGTTTGTAAAGCCGGCTTCGGATGAGGCTCTGGCGGTTCACGCATCAGTGGCGAGGAAATAAATCTCCTCGCCACACTATCAGTGATCATTCAAACAGGTTTTTGCCAAGGGCTTAACGGCGTCCGAGCAACAACCCCACCACCAGGCCGAAGCCTGCGGAAATGGCCACGGTCTGCCATGGATGTCCGCCGATATAGACTTCGGTGGCATCGACCATCGGCCGGGTCCGCTCCCGTGCGCTGGCAACCGAATCCAGGGCTTGTTGCAGCTTCTGCGAGATCTGGTCGCGCAGGTTTTCAGCGTCTTCGCCGACCAGTGAGGCGCTGCTTTTGAGCAGCTTTTCCGATTCCTCAATCAAAGCCTTCAGTTCACTGAAGGCTTGATCCTTGATTTGCTCTCCATTCCCTTGCAGCGTGCTTTTGCGAGCCATTGAGGTACTCCTTGCTGATGATGGCAGTGAACAATGGAGTGCTGCCCTTGAGCAAAAGTTGCAGCGTCTGGCAGCGGCAGCACTGTGGATCATAAAACGTGGTTAAGACGCGCCTCTTCAAGGTGTAAGATGGCGCATATTTACGCAACAGGTAATTCCCATGAGTTTCAATCTGGCTGACAAGCCCCTGGCCGAGCGCGCGGCACTGGAAGACGAAAAGTCCCGACTTTTTGAACTGTGGCAAAACAATCTGGGCAAGGCCAAGGGTGACGCGGCCCGGTTGTTCGGCGAGCGTTCCAAGCGCAAGGGCAAGTGGTCCGAATGGGTGCGTGCCGAACTGGACGGCATGTCGCCGCCTGAGTACGCCAACATGGTGCGCAGTGAAGTCAATCGTCTGATGGCTGCCAACAAATAAACCTCAGGCAAAGGTCGCGATGATAGCCTCGCGCACCTTGACCACGGCCGGGTCCATCTGCGTATGGGTTCGCCAGCCCAGTTCGATCGGGTAGCGGGGCAGGTCCAGCGGGCAGGGCAGCAACGCCAGGCCACTGAGGGAGGCGATCGCCGCGGCGGCATGCAGCGGAATGGTCGCCACCGCCTGACTGCCCTTGAGCAGGAACGGCAGGGCGGCAAAGTGGGTGGTCGAGGCACACACCCGCCGGCTCAGGCCAAGGCCGGCCAACCCTTCGTCGGTGATGCCGATGAACCCACCGGAAGACACGAGCAGATGCTCGCGGGCCACGAACGCCTCCAGGGTCAGCGTCTGTTGGTCCTGCGTCAGGCTGGCCGGGTCGACGAGACAGGCGTAGTCGCCTTCGCCCAGTACCTGACGGCTGAGCAAGCGTTCGGTAAACCCTCCCGCCGTGATCGCCAGATCGAAACTGCGCTCCATCAGCGCCCGGCCGACGATCTGGCTATGGGTCTGGCGAAAAATCAATCGCAGCCCCGGCGCGCGTCGTGCCACGTCCTCAATCAAGCGCCGGCCATGGGCAATTTCGAAATCATCGGACAACCCGACGATGACCGAGCGACCTTCGTAATGACTGGCATCGGGGTCAACCATCGCCAGGCTCTGGCGACATTTATTCAGTGCGTCGCTGATCACCGGTTTGAGCTGATTGGCCCGTAAGGTCGGCGCCAGGCCGCGGCCAGTGCGCACAAACAATTGATCGTCATACAGGTTTCGAAGCCTGCGCAGCGCTGCGCTGATGGCCGACTGGGTCACGCCCAGGCGTAGCGCGGCGCGGCTGGCGCTGGATTCATCGTGCAGGGCTTCGAAGGTCTTGAGCAGATTAAGGTCGACATCCACGATATTCATAACACTCATATCATTTAGCAGCGTATGGGGCTTTATTCATGATCGTCTGGCACCTGAAAATCAGCAACCCCAGATGATCGAGGAGTTGAAAACCATGCCCAAATCCATTGTGGCTGCCCTGCAGATCGGCTCGTTGCCCGGAGGCAAAGCTGACACCCTGGCGCAGATCCTTTCCTATGAAGATGCCGTACGCCAGGCCGGAGCACGCTTGGTGGTGATGCCCGAAGCGCTGCTGGGTGGGTATCCGAAGGGAGAAAGCTTCGGTACACAGTTGGGGTACCGGTTGCCCGAGGGGCGCGAGGCCTTTGCTCGTTATTTTGCCAACGCCATCGACGTGCCGGGCAGTGAAACCGAGGCCTTGGCCGGGTTTTCGGCGCGCACGGGGGCAAGTCTGGTAGTGGGTGTCATTGAGCGTGACGGCAGTAGCTTGTACTGCACCGCCCTGTATTTCGAGCCCGATGCCGGCCTGGTGGCCAAGCATCGCAAGCTGATGCCCACTGGCACTGAGCGTCTGATTTGGGGTAAGGGCGACGGCTCGACTTTACCGGTGATCGACAGCCAGGTCGGTCGTGTAGGCGCTGCGGTGTGTTGGGAGAACATGATGCCGCTGTTGCGCACCGCGATGTACGCCAAAGGGGTGCAGGTCTGGTGTGCGCCGACGGTGGATGAGCGGGAGATGTGGCAGGTGACCATGCGTCATATCGCCCACGAAGGTCGTTGCTTCGTGGTCAGCGCCTGTCAGGTTCAGGCCTCGCCTCAGGCGCTAGGCATTGAAGTGGCGAACTGGCCCGCCGAGCGTCCCTTGATTGCCGGCGGCAGTGTAATTGTCGGCCCCATGGGGGACGTCCTGGCCGGTCCGCTTAAAGGCACAAGCGGGTTGTTGACCGCCGAAATCGATACCGATGAACTGGTACCAGCGCGCTATGACTATGACGTGGTCGGCCATTACGCCAGGCCAGATGTGTTCGAACTGGTGGTGGACGAGCGGGCCAAACCCGGCGTGCGTTTCACTCGCTGATTTACCAAGTGGCCGCGGTACCCGGCAAGTCCAGGGTGCCGCGATCCACGAAGCGCAGGGTGCCGAACAGTCCACCGGCCAGTTTGCCTTTGAGTACGTAAGGCAGGTTGTCCAGGCTTTGGGTCTGGCTCAGGCCCAGCGTCTGGCGCAGCACGGAGAAAGCCGAGATGCTCACTGGCACGCTCAGTACCGCCTCGGAGAACCGTGGGATGGATCCGGTCTGATCGCTGACCCCCGATGCCAGTGTCCGGCCATTAACCTCGAGGTCGAGCGCGACACCGTTGTAATCGATGGCGGTTTCGTTAGGGTTCTGCAATCGCAGTTTCACGGCAAAGCGCATCTCCAGCTCCTGGCTGGGCAACGGTTCGATGCCCACCACGGTGATGTTCAGCGGATCGCGGTGCGGGAAGAGGGCGCAGGCGCTCAGGCTGAGTAACATCAGGAAAAGGGACACACCGAGGGCTCTGCGCATGGATAAACTCTCACGATAATAGGTAGGGCAAACGGGCGAGCTGTTGAGCACGATAACCCACATCTCTCTCAAACCACCGCACATCACGCGGTTTCCAGTCCAGTTCAATCCAGACAGGGCTCATGGCTCCTGACAGTTTCTGACAGCAGGCTCTGCTAATCTGCGTCAATCTTTTTTCCGGATCGCCCATCGTGTCGCGTACCACTCGACTGCTCACATTATTGCAAGTCTTGCGAGGCAAGCGCTGCCCGGTTACCGCTGCGACATTGGCGGCCGAGTTGAAAGTGTCCGAGCGCACGCTCTACCGCGATATCGCCGAACTCTCGGCCCTGGGGGCGCCGATCCAGGGCGAGGCGGGTATTGGCTATGTGTTGCGCAGCGGCCTGTTCCTGCCGCCATTGATGTTCACGGCTGATGAAATCGAAGCCATTGTGCTGGGGCTGCGCTACGTTGATCAGCGTGGCGACGAGGTGCTGGGCAAGGCTGCTGCCGACGCTTTGGCCAAGGTGGCCGCAGTGCTGGCGCCTGACGTCCGGGATGCCCTGCGCAATCCCACGGTGTTGCCCGGGCCCCCTGGCTATGGCTACCCACAGAATACGGTGGAGCTGAATGTGTACCGCCAGGCCATTCGGGCTCAAGCGAAGCTGCATATCGATTACGCCGACGTGAACAAAACCCCCAGCCAGCGCCTGATCTGGCCGTTGGCCCTGGGTTTTTTCAATGAGGCGCGGGTAGTGGTTGCCTGGTGTGAGTTACGCGGCGCCTATCGGACCTTTCGCACTGACCGGATTGCTTCTGCCACCGAGCAGGGCGAGCGCTATCCTGGCCGGCGCAGCGACTTGTTGCGCGCTTGGTTCAAGCTGATGGAACTGGACGAAACGGGGCGTTTCACTCCTGACAAAAACTGACACAAGGCTGTTCTAGCATGGTGTCAGATCGATAAAACAAGGAGCCCTACCATGTCCAATCCCGTCTCTTCCCTGGCCCCGGCCATCGCCGGCTACATTGCGGCCGCCAATGCCCGTGACAGTTCGGCGGTGACGCGTTTTTTCGCCGAGGATGCCAACGTGTTCGATGAAGGCCAGCACCGCGCCGGTACCCAGGCCATCGCTCAATGGATGGAAGACACCGCCCGGCGTTTACAGCCTCGGGTCGAGGTGCTCAATGTGCAGCAACGCACCGGCAAGGTGCTGGTGCATAACCTGATCTCCGGAACTTTCCCCGGCAGCCCGCTGGAGTTGCGCTACACCTTCCGGCTCGACGAGCAGGGGAAGATCAGTCGGCTGGATATCTCGATCTAGATGTTTGCACGTTGGATCGTCAACACCTGTGGGGAGGGGATAAATCGCCCTCGCCACAGGGTTTTGTTTGGGTTCACAGACAGGTGAGGTCACTCACTCAAAGCCGCCGGCATGGCATACTCCCCGACCTCGTTTTCCGGATCCGGGCCGTATGACTTTCGACTCCCCCTTGAGCGCCTGGCAGCATGCCATCGAACACCATGGCTTTGTCCAGGATGAAGCCCAGGAACTGGCCATCATGGCTCTGCAAGAGTGCCACCAAGCACTGCACGAGGGGCGCAAGTCGATCCAGGGCGTTTATCTCTGGGGGCCGGTCGGCCGCGGCAAGACCTGGCTGATGGACCGTTTCTACGAAAGCCTGAGGGTGCCGGCCCGTCGTCAGCATTTCCATCATTTCATGGCCTGGGTGCATCAGCGCTCGTTCCAGCTTACGGGCACGCCGGACCCTTTGCAGGCATTGGCTGCAGAACTGAGCCAAGAGGTCAGGGTGTTGTGTTTCGACGAGTTGTTCGTCACCGACATTGGCGATGCCATCATTCTGAGTCGTCTGTTTCAGGTCATGTTCGAGCGGGGCATGGTGGTGGTCAGCACCTCCAACCTGCCGCCCGAGGAGCTTTATGCCAACGGCCACAACCGCGAGCGATTCCTGCCCACCATCACGGCGATCAAGCAGCACATGCAGGTTGTGCCGGTGAACGGATGGCAAGATCATCGCCAGCATCCGGGAGCATTGCAGCAGCGCTACTGGCTACGCGACGACGGACAACCCGATCCGTTGGAGGCTGTTTTTGCCCAGTTGACCGCAGGACAGGCGTCCAACAGTTTGCCGATTGAAGTTGGCCATCGTCTGCTTCAGCCCGTGCGGGCCAGCGATACGGTGCTCTGGAGTCGTTACGCGGATATGTGCGAACAGCCGTTCTCAGCCATGGATTTCATGGCACTGTGCGACCGTTTCAAGGCCATCCTGATCAGCGACGTACCGAGTCTGAGCGCCGAGCAGCGCGAGGGACGCATTGCCCGTGGAACCGAAGACGGGGTTGAAAGGGTAGAGGCTGGTGATCGTGAGTTGCCGCAGTTGTCCATCCATGATGACGGTGTGCGGCGTTTCATCGCCCTGGTCGATGAATGCTACGACCGCAAGGTGCCGTTGTACCTTTCAGCACAGGTGCCGATGGACCGGTTGTACACCGAGGGCTATCTGCAATTCCCGTTTCGTCGTACGCTCAGTCGCCTGCAGGAAATGCAAATGCAGCGTTTTGGTCAGTCCGCCTGACCGTATCCCGCCGACGGCACCGGAGCCGCCGGTACTACCGAAGTGAGATGGAACGCCGTGGAAGAAACCAGGGACATTCTTGTATTGCAAGCCAGCTATACCAATGCAGTCCACGCCGAAGCAATCTGTTATGTGCTCAACGGCTATGCCGAAGATCCAATGGGCGGTGGCCAGTCGCTGCCGCCGGAAGTGCTGCTGCATCTACCCGAGGAACTGGCCAAGCGCCCCCATGCTTTCAGCGTACTGGCTTTCGTCAACGGCGAACCAGCGGGCCTGGTCAATTGCTTCGAAGGTTTTTCGACCTTCGCCTGCAGACCTCTGGTCAATGTCCACGATGTTGTGGTGATGAAGCCGTTCCGCGGGTTGGGGGTGAGCCAGAAGATGCTGCAGAAGGTCGAGGATATCGCCCGCCAGCGTGGTTGCTGCAAAATCACCCTGGAAGTGCTTGAAGGCAATGCCATCGCCCAGGCCAGCTATACCAGGTTTGGCTTTGCCCCAGGCATGTTCGACCCGGCCCATGGCCGTATGCTGTTCTGGACAAAGCCCCTGTAGAGGCCGCCCCTGTGGTAGCGGGCGAGGGCGGTGCGGTTATTTTTGCACGACCCGCACCGCAGGCGCCTTGGGCTGCATCAGGCTGAAGTCGATCAAGGCCTTGCGCTGGTGTTCATAAGGGTTGCCGATCAACAGCGGGCGGGCCTTGAAGTCATCGCTCACCAGGCTTTTGCTGCGGTCCAGCTCATCAAAACTCAAACCGGCCAGGTCTGCCCAGGTGTGGATCAAGTGAGCGCTGCTGTAGGGGCGTGACAGGTCACCGCTGAAGTTCCAGTCATGAGTTTCACGCCACTTGGGCGAGGCCCAGGCGATGAACGGAATGGTGTACATCGGCGCGGTCGGCTTGCCTTCGTTGCGGCCAAGCGTGCTATGGCCCGGCGAATCGAACACGTCTTCACCATGGTCCGACAGGTACAGCAAAAAGCCGTTGGGGTCGGTTTTGGCGTAGTCCTTGATCAGGCTGGACACTACAAAGTCGTTGTACAGCACCGCGTTGTCGTAACTGTTGTAGGTCGGGACCTGGTCGTCACGCACCCCCGCCGGTACGCCCTGGCGGTCGGTAAACTTCTTGAAGGTGGGCGGATACCGGTACTGATAGCTCATGTGGGTGCCGAGCAGGTGCACCACGATCAGTTTGCGCGCAGCGCTGTCTGCCAGGGCCTGGTTGAACGGGGCGATCACATCGCCGTCGTATTGCGCCGCGTTCTGGTTGCGGTTGTTGTTCAGGTATACCTGCGCATCGGCCTGTTGAGAGAAGGTCGTGAGCATGGTGTTGCGCTTGGTCATGGTCTGCTGGTTAGTGATCCAGAAGGTCTTGTAACCGGCCTGCTTCATCATGCTCACCAGGGACGGTGTGCTCAGGTAAAGGTCTGGGTTCTGTTCATCGGCGAACGTCAGCACCTGCTGCAGCGCTTCGATGGTGTAGGGGCGCGGGGTGATGACATTGTCGAAAACCGAGAGCTGGTCCTTGAGCTTGTCCAGTTCCGGGGTGGTTTTCCTTGGGTAACCGTACAGGCTCATGCGCTGGCGGTTGGTGGACTCGCCGATGACCAGCACCAGAGTAGCGGGCTGGTCGGCCATGGCGTCCTTCAGGTGGCCCAGGGGGGCGATCTTGCTGGCGCTGTGAAGCATGCCCTGCATGTTTTCCAGTTGCTCGCCATAGCGCCGGTAAGCAACCAGCATCTGCCACGGCACGGCCGGCTCGATGCGACTTTCGAATTTCTCCAGGCCACCGGCAAGCGTGCCGGCACGCAGGGTGTGCTTGACTAGCGGATAGCCGACCACCGCCACCACAATCGCAGTCGCCGCGACCATGGCTCGACCGCGGGGCAGGTACACCGGGCGCAGACGTGTCCAGAGCCAATATCCGACGGCGGTATGGGCCAGGAAGGCCGCCACCATCCACCAGGCAAAATACTGCGTCATGTACTCGCCGGCTTCGGACACGTTCGATTCGAACATGATGAAGATGACGCTCTGGGAAAACTCCTGCTGATAGATGAAGAAATAGCCCAGGCTGGCCATGGAGCAAGCCCACAGGACCACGCCGATCAGCGCAGCAAGTAAACGGGTCCGGGCAGGAAAGAGCAGCATGGGCGCCAGCCACAGCGCGCTCATCACGAATGCCTGGCGAAACCCGGTGAACCCAGAGGTGTCGGTCACCAGTATGAGCAGTTGGGTAATGCCCGAGAAATACCAGAAAAACAGAAATAACCAGCCAAACCCGGCCCAGTCGAAACTTTTCGCAGTCGTTGTGCTGCGTTTGAACAAACTCATCAAGCGCTCCAGCCTTCCTGTCGACGAAGCCGCTGGCACCCATTGGATGCCCATAGGCATGCGCCGAACTATCCTAAAAGGCCAGGAGTATCGCGATGGAGGTGTGAAAAATTTGTGAGATATTTGGTTACAAGACGAATGTCGGGGGCTGTGGCGAAGGCGTTTCTTGTGGCGAGGAAATTTATTTCGGTGGTCGCGTTGCCACCTCACGCACTGAAACCCGCGCACTCAGGGGCGGGACCGCTACGCGCTGCGGCAGGGACACATGCCCTTGGCACGGATGGGTATGCATGGAAATGACACCGGTTTGTCCAGTGCCACTTCCGGCGCCGCGCCTCTGCTCGGGGGTTACCGAGCCAGGGCCTGGCTCTGATGGGACAGCTGGGAGTGTTGCAACTGCATGCGCAATTGCGTCACCTCATCAAGCAGCAGATCACGCTCTTCTTTGAGCAGGCGTAATTCGTCGCGACGAATGGTCACGTAAAGGGTTTGGGGAGGACGTGCGGTAACTACGGAGTCCATTGCTCACCTCGCAAATGGCGTACATCAACTATAGAGATGTCGCCAGTATTTGGTCGACATCTCTACTATCGGCGCCGATTCTGATTTCTTTTGCTTGTGATTGGAACTTTTTTATTTTTCATGGTCGCTGTGTCTTTGGCCGGATCTGGAGCGTTATCCCTTGTGATCGCTCGAATTACCCGGAAACTATGCAGCAATGCTCTGGACTAACCTCCACTCGTCGATTGAGCTAAACCTTTGACACACCTTTATTTGTAGTAGGGAGCATCAGCACATGCAACTCGGGATCATTGGACTGGGCCGCATGGGCGGCAATATTGCGCGGCGCCTGATGCTCAATGGGCTACGATCGCAATGCCGCCTTTGTTGAAAACCTGAGCCAGGAGGGCGCAACGGGCGTCGCGGATCTGCCGCAACTGGTGGCCGGTCTGGAAAAACCACGGGCTGTCTGGGTCATGTTGCCTGCCGGCGCACCCACCGAAGACACGATTAACGTTCTCAGCGAGTTGCTGGAGCCGGGCGACGTCATCATTGATGGCGGTAACACGTACTACAAGGATGACATCCGTCGCGCGCAGGCGTTGTCGGTCAAGGGCCTGAATTATATCGACGTCGGCACTTCCGGCGGCGTTTGGGGCCTGGAACGCGGTTATTGCATGATGATTGGGGGTGACGCCGAAGTGGTGAAGCGCCTGGACCCCTTGTTTGACAGCCTGGCACCAGGGATGGGCGATATCCCGCGCACCCGCGACCGCAAGTCCGACGATGATCGCGCTGAACGCGGCTACATCCACGCGGGCCCGGCCGGTTCGGGGCATTTCGTGAAGATGATCCACAACGGCATTGAATACGGAATGATGCAGGCCTTCGCCGAGGGCTTTGACATCCTCAAGACCAAATCCAGCGAAAGCCTGCCACCTGAGCAGCGATTTGACTTGAACGTGGCCGATATCGCCGAAGTCTGGCGTCGCGGCAGTGTGGTGTCGTCCTGGCTGCTGGATTTGACCGCCGACGCCTTGGCCAGCGATCCGAAGTTGGACGGCTTCTCCGGTGAGGTTGCCGACAGTGGTGAAGGACGCTGGACCATCGAAGCGGCCATTGAGCAAGCGGTGCCGGTGCCGGTGCTCTCCAGTTCATTGTTCGCCCGTTTCCGCTCGCGCCAGCAGAGCACCTACGGTGACAAGATGCTCTCGGCCATGCGCTTTGGCTTCGGTGGTCACGTGGAGACGCCGAAAAAATGACCTCGATCGGCAGGAAATCCAAGGCAGAACCCGCGCCGCCGACCACGCTGTTTCTGTTCGGCGCCCATGGTGATCTGGTCAAGCGTCTGCTGATGCCGGCGCTGTACCACCTCAGTCGCGACGGGCTGCTGGGGGATGGCCTGCAGATCATTGGCGTCGACCACAACGCTATCAGTGATGTGGACTTCGCCCGGAAACTCGAGGATTTCATCCGTCACCAGGCGGCGAGCAAGGGCGGCGATGCCGACCGGGCGCTCGACCCGGTGCTGTGGGCCAGTCTGGCTCGGGGCATCAGTTACGTTCAGGGTGACTTCCTCGATGACAGCACCTACGAAGCACTGGCGGCGAAGATCGCCGCCAGTGGCACCGGCAACGCGGTTTTCTATCTGGCGACCGCGCCGCGCTTTTTCAGTGAAGTGGTCCGCCGCCTCGGCGCGGCTGGGCTGCTTCAAGAGCAGGATGATGCCTTCCGGCGTGTGGTGATCGAGAAACCGTTCGGTTCCGACCTGCAAACCGCCGAAGCGCTCAATGCCTGCCTGCTCAAAGTCATGAGCGAAAAACAGATCTACCGGATCGACCATTATCTGGGCAAGGAAACGGTGCAGAACATTCTGGTCAGCCGTTTTTCCAACAGCCTGTTCGAGGCCTTCTGGAACAATCACTACATCGACCACGTACAAATCACCGCCGCGGAAACCGTTGGCGTGGAAACCCGTGGCAGTTTCTATGAACACACCGGCGCCCTGCGGGACATGGTGCCCAACCACTTGTTCCAGTTGCTGGCGATGGTGGCCATGGAACCGCCGGCCGCCTTTGGCGCCGATGCGGTGCGTGGTGAGAAGGCCAAGGTGGTCGGGGCCATTCGCCCCTGGTCGGTGGAGCAGGCCCGCGCCAACTCGGTGCGTGGCCAGTACACCGCAGGCCACGTCGACGACAGACCGGTCAATGGTTACCGCGAGGAAGCCAATGTCGCGCCCGACAGCAATACCGAAACCTACGTCGCCCTCAAGGTGATGATCGATAACTGGCGTTGGGTCGGGGTGCCGTTTTACCTGCGCACAGGCAAACGCATGAGTGTGCGGGACACGGAAATTGTCATCTGCTTCAAACCGGCGCCTTACGCGCAGTTTCGCGATACCGAAGTCGATGAACTGCAACCTACGTACTTGAGAATCCAGATCCAGCCCAATGAAGGCATGTGGTTCGACCTGCTGGCCAAGCGGCCGGGGCCGACCCTCGACATGGCGAATATTGAACTGGGATTTGCCTACAAGGACTTCTTCGAAATGCAACCGTCCACGGGCTACGAAACCTTGATCTACGACTGCCTGACCGGCGATCAGACCTTGTTCCAGCGTGCCGACAACATTGAAAACGGCTGGCGTGTGGTCCAGCCGTTCCTCGATGCCTGGCAACAGGACGCGACGGTCCAGTTCTACAAGGCCGGTGAAGATGGTCCGTCGGCCGCAGATGACCTGCTGACACGCGATGGCCGCGTTTGGCATGCGCTCGATGAGTGATCAGGTGAAATACCCCATCCGCTTTTTACTCTGTGATATGGACGGCACGCTGCTGCTGCCCGACCACAGTCTCAACCAGCGCACCATCGAGGCCGTTCGCTCGTTGCGCGAGGCGGGCGTGATGTTCAGCCTCGCCACCGGGCGGCCGCCCCGGGCGATGTTGCAGCAGATCGAAGCCTTGGGCGTGGACCTGCCTACCGCCGCGTTCAATGGCGGTACGCTGGTCCACCCGGACGGCAGTTTCCTCGCCGTGCACTACCTGCCACCTGAGGCGGCTTTGGCGACGCTGGCCTTGTACGCCGACCAGCCTGATATCGAGGTCTGGGTGTTTGCCGACGGCGACTGGCTGGTGCGCGACGCCAACGGTCCGATGGTGCCGGTGGAGACGCGTGGGCTTGGCTATCCGCCGGTGCAAGTCGAGAGTTTCGAGCCTTACCTGGAACGTATCGACAAGATCGTCGCCACCAGCGCCAATACGCAGCTACTGGTTGAGCTGGAGGCGCGTTTGCATCCGCTGCTCAAGGGCCAGGCTCAGGTCTCGCGTTCGCAACCGATCTATCTGGATGTGACGGCGATGCGGGCAAACAAGGGTGAAGCGCTGGCGACCCTGGCAGCGTTCCTGGGGGTGCCGTTGGAACAGACTGCCGCCATGGGCGACGGTGGCAACGATCCGGCGATGTTTCACCGTGCGGGGTTGTCGATTGCCATGGGGCAGGCGGAGGCGGCGATTCAGCGTCAGGCCGATGTCGTCACCGCAGCCAACACCGAAGACGGTGCGGCACTGGCAATCGAGCGATTCATTCTGGCTCGATGAACCACGCAAATCATCAGGGCCGGTACCGCACCACCACCGCCCGATACGTGCCATGCAGAGAGTAGCCGCCCACCAGGATCTTTCCGTCTGCCTGCAGCGCCAGGGATGTGGCGGTGTCGAGGCTGTAGCCCAGCCGAGTGCGGACCCAACCGCTGCCCTCACCGAAATCCGGGTCGAGGCTGGCGTCCGGCAAGTGCCGGGCCAGAACGAAGTCCGTTTCGATACCGCCGATGGTGGCCCCAGCGGTCACTAGCTTTGCGTCCGCTTGAAGCTGGGCCGCCGTCCACTGACTGGCGCTGTTGCCAAATGTCAGGAGCTGACACTGTCCTTGATTGCAACGAGGGTCCGGTTTGCCGTCGCTGCCCACTCTTAGCGACAGGCAATGCATCGGGTCGCGGCTGCTGCCCAGTGCTTGCAGATCACCGTCTGGAAGTTGGACGATCTGGCTGACCATCACGCTGTGCTGCTGAGTCGTGATGGACAGGAAACCGTTCTCGCCAAAGCTGTCATCCAGTGTGCCGCTGGGATCATAGCGGGCCATCAAACCTTGTTGGGGCACGTCAATCACTCCGCCGACCACGATGCTGCCGTCGGCCTGAAGCGCCATACAACCCAGCCAAGTGTTTTTCAACAGATGCCGGACCATCACAAAGCCGCGGTTGTTGAACGAAGTGTCCAATGCGCCGTCCGGCAGGAGCCGGATCAGGATGCCGACATGGTCAGATAATTGGTAATGATGGTTGGCGAGGATGAGGATCCTGCCATCGGTCTGCACCCGCATGTCACAGGCTTCAAGACCCGGTACGCCGGGTGGGAGCCAGGTGTCGCGCAGACCTTGGGAGAGGTTGCCGCACAGCCGTATGACCTGCCGCCCGGCGCTGCCGAAGCTTTGAACGGCGCGGCCCTGCTGATCGAACAGCGCGATGGCGGGCAGGGTGCGGTCGCTGTTTTCGTAGTGCAGACCGGACAGCAGGATACGGCCGTCGGGTAATTCCATCACCTTGCCTGCCGTGGCTTCGAAGCCGCGCTCAAAAGAGCCGATCACATAGCCATGGTGTCCGAAGTTCGCGTCAGCCGAACCGTCGTGGTTGAGCCGTGCAAGCCCGAACCGGCTGCCTTCGGTCGTTTCGATCCGGGCTGCCACCAGGATCCTTCCGGCATGATCGACCGTCAGGCCCGTGGTCCGGCTCCCGAAGCTACCGGTAAAATGCACCCAGGCTTTACCGTTATCGGCAAAGCCTGGGTCGAGTTGGCCGGCACAGGCTGCGGCCGTCGGCATTGCAAACGCGGTTTGATCGAGCATGCATGCCTCTCCTTGCGTGTCGATAAGCCCGGAGGGGCGACGACTGCATGAGGGCAACATTCAATCCCTGAATGTGACAATGCACAACTATCAGACTCTGCAGAAACAGCAGCGAATCGTGCCAGAACACTGGCTTTTCGATCCAGTGCAAAGCCTGCAATCCATCATCAGGTTTACCGCTAAGGATTTACTCAGGCATGGACCAGGATTGCAGGGTGTAGCCTTCCTGGCTCAACTCGGCACGGGCCTGTTTCAAGCAGTCAGCCAGTTGGGCCGGGTCGGTGTAGGCACTGCTTGGAATCTGAGTGCGGCCAATATGAGTATTGGTGCGGTCAATGACGGTCAGGCTCAGTTCACCATTACCGTCTTGTGGAGCCCAGGCCACGCATTGAAAAGGACGAAAGGCGCGGTCGGCAATCAAAAGAGCTTCGTTGATACGGAGCGGGGCGTTCATGGCGTTATCTCTTAAGTATGCCCAATCAAATGATGTGCCGTCGGTTGGGCGTACCGGGCGGCTGGTTACTTGTACTGATGTCTTGTAAGGGGGGGCAGGTCACACATTCCTTAAATAAATTTCGATTTTCTTTCAGACCCGGCTTTTGGACTTTTGTTTGAAAGCTTGATGAAAGATTCCAGCGGGCGACAACTAACGAAACGCGCGCTTATAACCACTTTAAAGCGAACTCGATAATCAATTGATACAAGCAGGTGTCAACTTCTTGCTACTGTTACATGCAGGTTCGCCAAACGACTGTTTTTCCTCATATTCCTTATTTTGGCGCCAAGGATCAGTCATGATCGAAGCCAGTACGTCGCGTCGTCTGCTCGTGGTTGATCCCTGCGATGATTGCCATCGCCTGTTGCCCGGATTACGCACCATTGGCTGGGACGTGGAGAGTTGTTCCCTGGAACATGCGGGCGATCGAACGTGCGATGTGGGCCTGTTGCGACTTCAACCTTTTCATCTGGAACGGCCGGAGGCGGTCAAGGAGTTGATCAGCCGCAGCGGCACCGAGTGGATCGCCGTCCTGAATCAGGAAGTGTTGCGTCTGAAGAATGTGGGGGACTTTGTCTGCGAGTGGTTTTTTGATTTTCATACCTTGCCATTCGACGTGTCCCGGGTTCAGGTGACTCTGGGCCGCGCCTTTGGCATGGCGCGTTTGCGCGGACAGGGCTCGATTCACATCAATGAGCCCGAACATGAATTACTGGGCGACAGCAAACCCATTCGGGAGCTGCGCAAATTGTTGAGCAAGCTGGCACCTGCTGAATCGCCAGTGTTGATTCGCGGTGAAAGCGGCACCGGCAAGGAGCTGGTGGCGCGCACGCTGCATCGCCAATCCCATCGGCGCAACAAACCGTTCATTGCCATCAATTGTGGCGCGATACCGGAGCATTTGATCCAGTCGGAATTGTTCGGGCACGAGAAAGGCGCTTTCACGGGTGCCCATCAGCGCAAGATCGGGCGGATCGAAGCGGCTCACGGCGGCACGTTGTTTCTGGATGAAATTGGCGACCTGCCGTTGGAGCTACAGGCCAATCTGTTGCGTTTCCTGCAGGAGAAACACATCGAGCGGGTCGGAGGCAGCCAGCCGATCGCCGTCGATGTGCGGATTTTGGCCGCCACCCATGTGGATCTGGAAGCAGCCATCGAGCACAAGCTGTTTCGTGAAGACCTGTATTATCGCTTGAACGTGCTGCAGGTGCTGATGGCGCCGTTGCGTGAACGCCATGGCGATTTGTCGATGCTGGCCAGCCACTTCTCGCATTTCTACAGTCAGGAAACCGGTCGCCGGCCTCGCAGTTTCAGTGAAGACGCGTTGGTGGCCATGGGCAAGCATGACTGGCCGGGCAATGTGCGTGAGCTGGCCAACCGGGTACGTCGCGGCCTGGTGTTGGCCGAGGGGCGGCAGATCGAAGCGATGGACCTTGGCCTGACAGGTCATCAAGGGCCGGTGGCGCCGATGGGCACCCTTGAAGACTACAAGACCCGTGCTGAGCGCCAGGCGTTGAGCGATGTGCTTAACCGGCACAGTGACAACCTGAGTGTTGCTGCCCGCGTGCTGGGCATATCCCGACCGACGTTCTACCGGCTTCTGCACAAGCATCAAATCCGCTGAATCAACCCTTGCACTACTCGATGTGTAAGCGAGCCTGCTCGCGGTAGCGGTGTGTCAGTCACCAACAGGTCACTGATCTAGCGCTATCGCGAGCAGGCTCGCTCCTACAGGGCACTGCGTTAGAAGTAATACGGGAATTTCAGGCTAAAGGTGAAGTCCGGCGCATCGTCGGTCAGACCGATGGACAGGTTGGGGACGATGGTCAGGTTGTCACTGGCGGCTACGGTCATGCCGATGTTGAAGTAGCCGGCATTGGCGTCGCTGGAAACCACCGATTCCCAATCCCCGCCGTCCTGTTTGAGCTTGCTTTTCTTTTGTATGAGGTCGGAAACCGAGAACGACATACTCATCTTCTCGTTCAGCGCGAAGGCAATGCCCGCGCCGATCTGGAAGCTGTCGCCGATCCGCACCTTGCCCGGTATCCTCTGGTTGACGGTGGAGCTTATGTCGTCGAAGGACTCTTCGAAGTTATGGGTGTAGGAAAGGCTGCCGAACAGCACTGCCGGATCGAAGGTCTTGACCAGCGAGATCCCGGGTGTGATCGACCATACGCCGTTGCCGGTGGGCAGTTCTTCAGGCACGAACAGGTTGGTGTTGGCCTGGGATTGGCGCAGCTTGATGCCGAACGGCTCCTCGCCGGTTGGTGCCTTGACGCGCAGAGTGAGCACCGCGTCCGGGCTGTTGATCGATTCGTCCATGAACTTGTAGGCGATGCCGAAGTTGACGTCACCGATGGTGGGATCGCGGGTAACGGTTTCTTCGCTGGTCACCCCAGCCGCCCCTTGGTTGGCACCACCGGACTGATAGGTGGATTCGCGGTAGACCACCGGTACGTTGAGGTCGAACTGCCAGCGATTGTCGAAGTTGTAACGGCCAGTGAGGTCCAGGGTCCAGGTGTCGGCCTTGATCCTGTCCAGGTTGATGTTGCCCAGGAAAATCGAGTCCAGGGCCAGGAAACCGTTCAGAATCAATTGTCGTGTGTCGTAGCGCGAATAGGTCACGCCGGTTTCGAAGCTGAACTTGCCACCGCCAAAAAAGCCGCTGGCCTCGTCATAGAGGTTGGAGACACTCTGGGCGGGCTGCGAATCATCGGCCAGGGACTGCCCGTAACCGCTGCCACCGGCCGCTGCGCCGCCAGCCGCAGTCTGGTTGCCTTTCATGTCGGCTGGGGATTTGGCCAGGCGCTTGGGCGGGGGAGCAGCGGGTTGATCCTCGACCTGGCGGACTCGCTGTTCGAGTACCGCCAGGGCTCTTTGCTGGACCTCGTATCGTTGTCTGAGCTCGAGAAGCTCCTGCTTCAGTGCTTGAATGTCGGCGTCAGGTGCTGCTTGCAGCAGGGGCGCCGGTAAAAGGGTGCTTACGCACATCACAGCGCGCAACGATACGGATCGATACATGAAATATGCCGTCCCTATTTGCCCAGTGGTCGCAAGGCAGCGTAGTTCAATATCCGAGATTGCGCAGTCCGCGCAGCTGGGTCAGGTTGCAGTCCAAAGCTCCGGCGCTGAGGCCGTTGTTGTTCAACACCACGTTGAGTTGCGTCATGTTGTTGACTAGGTTGCTGTTCCCCAGCAAACGAGTGTTTTGCAGCAAGCCGCCCTGGGCGACTTGTTGCAGAGAACTACCCTGGTTGTGGTTGGCCTGGATCGCCATCTGCACGCCGCTGCCGGTGGCGGTAACCGCGACACTGCCGGCGGCGTTGCTGCCGCTGATGGTTTGGCCTTTGCTCAGCAGTTGGCCTTGAGCAGGCACCAATGCGGGTGCCTGGTTGCTTTCCCTGACGTTGATGCTGACGTTGTTGTAGGCGGAATTGCCATCGCCCGCGGCGCGCACGCTCTGGGTCACGCCCTGGCCACCGGCCAGGCCCGCGCCACCGACAATGTTGCCGCTGCCCTGTTGCGGGGCCTGGCCATTGCCGGTCTGCTTGATCGTTGAGACATAGAACTGGGGTTTGACGGTGGCCGCCTGGATTTGCATGGAACTGCTCGCACCAATCAGGTCGCCACTGGCGTTGCGCCAGGTGCTGCTCATGACGATGCCGAAGCTGATGACCCGTCCGGGCATGACATAGCGTCCACGCAGTTCGGCAAGCTCCTGATCCTTGACTTCGATGGGTTTGAATCCGGCGTGGGCATGGCCCGACACAGCCGCGGCAAGGCTGGCAAACACCAGCCAGCGTGAAGTTTTCATGTGCTGCTCCCGGAGCTTCCTGCTCCTTTTGTACTTATGGTTGGCGATTGGTCGGCGATTAGAAAAAGTCGCTCTGTATGAAACCAAAATCCATCAGCTCTGCATCTTTGACCGGATTGAACCCGTCCAGTTTGTTACGCGCCGTCAGCGGTTGCGGAGGGGTACGCAGTGCGTTGGTCTTGTCGTAACCCGGGCCGACGATGGCAAACACGATACCGTTCCAGCCTTTGACGAAATCATCATGGGCGTAGCGCTTGTGCCCCAGTACGGGGTCGGCGATATAGACCCATTGCCGGTCGGCTCGCTGCAATACCACGAAGTGCTTGTAGCCACGGATGTCCATCAGGACCACCACCGGAATTGTCACTGCCTCGAGCTTTTCTGGCGGTATCCGGTAGCCCCGGGCGCGCATGCCGATGCTTTCCACGTAGCGCTTCATATCGAGCATGGAAAATCCCTGGGTGCGGACCAGGTCATGGTCGGCTTTGACCAGCATGCCCTTGATGACGTGCTCTTCATCCACGTCAAGCCAATAGGCCTGGCGCAGTACCGTGGCCAGCGCGGCGGCGCCGCAACTGAAATCGGTTTTCTGTTCGACGATGTCACTGAACTTGCGCTCGCGCACACTCTGTACTGGCTTGTAGACCAGCATGCCGCCGGCCAGGGCGGCGACCGGCATCTGCGCAGCTTCAGCCACGCCGGCCAGACAAAGGAGCAGAGAAAGGGCTGCCGCTCGCATGATCGATACGCCTTATGCACACCTGGGAAAGAAGCCCCGTTTCCGGGGCTTCGTTTCGATCGCGCTTACATGCAAGCCCTGCAACCGGCCGAAATGGACAGCGAGTTGCTTTGCTGGTTGCCCACGCCCGCCGACACGTTGGCGCCGCCGTTACCGGAGAAGCCGTTCATGGAGTTGGTCATGGTCGCGTTGTTGATGACAGGGTTTTTCCAGCCATCGCGGGTCAGCACTTGTTGGGTATTGCTGCCGGCCAGTTCGAAAGTGCCCACGGCGGAGAACTTGAACTTGTCGTCATCGTGACCGCCGCCGTAGCCGCCTCTGTTGCCCCAGCCACCATGGTCGTCGTCTTCGACGGTGCCGGTGCCTTTGGCCTTGAAGGTGCCGGAAGCGGCATAGGTGCTGGTGAGGGTGTCGGTCTTGTAGGTCCGTACGCCCTTGTTGTCGACCACAAGGCCGGTGGAAGACTGATCAGCCGAGGCTGCGGCCTCTGCGACACGTCCGCCCGATACAGCGATGGCCAGGTTGTTTTTCTGTTGGTTGAAGTTGCCGGCCGTCACGTTGATGCCGATGTTGCCGGAGCCATTGTTGCCCGCATTGGTGAGCGAGGCGTTGTTTCGGGTCGAGTTGTTTTTGACGTAGTTATTGTTATTGACCTGCATGGCGCTGGAGGTCGCGACCGCCGAGCCGAAGATGAATGCTTCGTCAGCGGTGGCGATGGCGGCGGCGTTGTCCTGCTGGTTGCCATCGCCGGCGGCGATGTTGGCGCCCATATTGCCGTTGCTGCCATTGAGCGAGTCAGCGGCTTCAGCCGTGTTGCGGGTGGCCTGGTTGGTCACCACGTTGCCGTCGCTGTTCTGCTCATCCATCACGGTCGCGCTAGCCCCGGCGGTGATCGAAAGCAGTTGTTCAAACGACGGACCTTGCGGACCGTGATTGCCATGCCCGTTGCCGTGCCCGTTGCCACGTCCGTTTCCATCAGCCTGTGCAGCCATTGCCATGACAGCGGCGAGAGCGAAAACCAATGGTTTAAGTGCCATTGTTGGTTTCATGGTGTTTCTCCTTGCGTGTCGTTGGTTAAGTGTCAGTACTTTCTTATGCCCACGTTTTTCGGGTCAGTCAGCGACCCGGATGCTCAGGGTGTTAGCCATGCGGTTCCCCACCCCGGCACTCTGGTTCACCTGGATAACCCCTCGGCTGCCGGTGAAGGCCTGGTCGCTGGTGACGACCTGGCGACTGCCGGTTGGGGTGCCAGTTGCTCCTGAGTTTGGTAACAACGCCACGTTCTGTTGAGAAAGGGCGCTATCGTCGATGCTCTGCGGCCGGGCACTGATGCCCACCCGCATGACATTGGCCATCTGGTTGTTGGCGCCGGCGGACTGGTTCACGCCCAGTACTCCGTTGCCGTTGCTAAATGAGCTGCCGCCGATGCGGGCCGTTGCGTTCATCGACGGGTCGGCCGCGGTGTCCAGTCGTTGACGCACGACAGTGGTGGCCTGGGCGTGAGTGCCGATGGCGATCGCCCGGGTGTTGGTCTGCTGGGTCTGATCGCCAGCGGCCTGGTTGACGTTGAAGTTGCCGGTATAGCGGCTGCCGGAATCCTGCAGATTGGCATTGCTGATCACCGCCGCGCCCGGATCGGCGAACGCGGTGGACGAGCCGAGCAGGGCAAGCAGAAACAGGGTTGGCTTCATGTCACTGACCTCCGGCCAGCCGGCCCAGCGGGGCCAGCCCTGAACTCAGCGAGCGGTTGATCGTGCCGGAGATGGCACCACCGTTGCCGCCACCGTGACCGGCGCGCATGCCCGGCAAGCCGTTGGGGTTGGTCACGATGTTCAGACCTTGTACGCCGGTGTTGTTCGGGTTCACGGCGTTGCGGATCGACGAGCCGCTGGCGACGCTGGCGAATTCGCCGTCGCTCAGCTCAATGCTGGCGGTCGCTTGATTGACTCGATCAGATGGGTTGGCGTTGACGGTGCTCGGGTAGGGGTCTTTGCCACCGTTGCGACCGATATGAACGGGCTGTACGTCACGGGTGAGCACAATGACGCCGTTGCCCTCGGCCTGCACGGGGAGGCTGAACGTCGCGCCAGCGGCGCAGCCGATCAACAGCATGCAGGTCAAGCTTCTATTGAAAGTCCCCACGGCATCGATTCCTTCTTCGGTGGGCTGGCCTTGGTCCAGCGTTGCGAAGGAGGAAGAGCAGGTGTTGTGCCGGTTATAAAAAATCTATCAAATTCAATGGGTTGGTATATTTCAGAGGAATTTCGCCCAGCACCTGTTTCATCCGTGAGACAGGCCGATAGAAGGCTAATGGCCGGGCGCTATCGCTTGGCTCTGGTTCAAGGCTTCGCAGCAGGTGTTTCAAGAACCTGACAAAGGCACTGGAAAAACCATCGAAGTGCTCTGGAGCCGGGTTTGCCAAGACTGGGGTGTTTCAAGAGTGGTACAAACAGAGGGGTAAATCAGGCTTGGAGCAGTCGAGTCACGGTTGCAAACACCCGTTCCCGACGTTGCGCCCAATCGCCTTCAATAACCTGGAAGGGTTGCTGATGCCGAACCAGCCATTGCTCGATAGCCTCGAAAAACCTCATTCGGTCTTCCAGTTCGGGTTGGCAGCGCAGGCCGTCGCCCGTCCATTCGACCTGTTGCGGGCTCAGCAGCAGGTGCAAGTCGTAATGGCGGGCCAGCAAGGCCGGCTCCAGCCAGCTTGGGCAGTCACCGAACAGGGTTTGGCTCCAGAGGATGTTGCTCAACAGGTGGGTGTCGAGGATCAACAACGGTGGTTTACCGGCGCGGGCTGCGTCTTCCCAGGCCAACTGTCCTGCGGCGATATCGGTGATGTCTGACAGGCGGGTCTCACGCGGATTCTGCTCCATGAAGTGGCGAACGTATTCGTCCACCCGCAAGCCGCCGAAGTGCTCCTGCAACTGCGCCGCCAGCCAGCTCTTGCCGCTGGACTCCGGGCCGGTGAGCACCATCACCTTCATGTGCGCAGGACCGGGTCGGCGCGCCATTCGCGCCAGCCTTGTACGGCCAACAGCGTGAACAAAGCGTAGAGCGCAGCGGTCAGGTACAGGTCCTTGTAGATGAACAAGCCCACGAAGATGATGTCCAGGGCGATCCACAACGGCCAGCATTGCACGCGTTTTTGCGCCATCCACCACTGCGCCACGAGACTGAAACCGGTGAGTGCAGCGTCGAGCCAGGGCTGGGCGGCGTCGGTCCAGTGCGCCATGGCAGCACCCAGCATCAGGCTGCCTGCCGCGCCGACCGCCAGGCCACGCAATACTGAAGGCGCGCCCAGACGGGTGATCTGTCGCCCCTCATGATGCTGCCCCGCACGAGTCCATTGGTACCAGCCATAGAGTTGCAGTACGGCGTAGACACACTGCAGCAACATGTCCGAGTACAGCTTCACTTCGAAGAAGATCCAGCTATAGAGCAGCACCATGACCAGGCCGATCGGCCAGCACCAGGGGTTCTGCTTGACGGTCAACCAGACAGCAATCACGCCGAGGGCTGCGGCAAACAGTTCAAGCCCGGACATGGCGATTCCTTGGGTAGTAGAAGAAGGCGGCGATTGTAAACGCTGGCGCCCGTTTTTCTATGCCTGGTAAACCTTCTTGAGCAGGCGCAGCAATTCTTCGCGCTCGGCACCGTCAAGCGTTGAGGTGGAGTCCAGGTCGCTCTGTGCGGCGATTTGCTTGAGTTCCTTGAGCAGGGTTTCGCCGGTTTTGCTCAGGAATATCCCGTAGGAGCGTTTGTCGGGCTTGCACCGAACCCGCACGGCCAGTGCCCGGCTTTCCAGCTTGTTCAACAGGGGCACGACTTGCGGCGGTTCGATCGACAGGGCCTTGGCCAGATCGGTCTGCATCAGGCCGGGGTTCTGGTCGATGATCGCCAGGGCCGAAAATTGGGCGGGCCGCAGATCGTGGATGGCGAGTCGACCGATCAGGTTCTGGAACAGTTTCAACTGGGCGCGACGCAGGGCGTAACCGATCAGATCATCCAGCGCGGAGTCCAGCGGGGCCTGTGCGTCGGTACCGCTGGCCTGGGGCTCGGCGGGTTCGGCAAGCTTGGAAGACTTGGCCATCGGAGGGAGCATCCTCAAGGTGAGTGATTAACAAGGCTATCCATTTTGCCGAGGTTGAAGCGCGATGGCTATGGTGGATATCGAAATCGTGATTTGTCGCTTTGTCCTGTCCGTTGGGAAAAATACAGATAAATGGATTAATAGTTAATTGACATAACTAGTTTTCGAGTTTAATTTTTGCTCATCTTCAGCCAAGAACAAGAGAGCACGCCCGCCATGAGCAATTACGAAGGTCGCTGGAAAACGGTCAAGGTCGATATCGAGGAAGGCATTGCCTGGGTCACCCTCAATCGTCCGGAAAAACGCAACGCCATGAGTCCGACGCTCAATCGCGAGATGATCGACGTGCTGGAAACCCTGGAGCAGGACCCGGCCGCCGGTGTACTGGTGCTGACCGGGGCCGGTGATGCCTGGACGGCCGGCATGGACCTCAAGGAGTATTTCCGCGAAGTGGATGCCGGGCCTGAAATCCTGCAAGAAAAAATCCGTCGCGAAGCCTCCCAGTGGCAATGGAAACTGCTGCGCATGTACGCCAAGCCGACCATTGCCATGGTCAATGGCTGGTGCTTCGGTGGCGGCTTCAGCCCGCTGGTGGCGTGTGACCTGGCGATCTGCGCTGACGAGGCGACCTTCGGCCTTTCGGAAATCAACTGGGGCATCCCGCCCGGTAATCTGGTCAGCAAGGCCATGGCTGATACCGTGGGCCATCGCCAGTCGCTGTACTACATCATGACCGGCAAGACCTTTGGCGGGCAGAAAGCCGCCGAGATGGGACTGGTCAACGAAAGCGTGCCCCTGGCGCAACTGCGCGAAGTCACCGTTGAGCTGGCGCGTAACCTGCTGGAGAAAAACCCGGTGGTGTTGCGAGCAGCCAAGCACGGGTTCAAACGCTGCCGCGAACTGACCTGGGAGCAGAATGAGGATTACCTGTACGCCAAGCTCGATCAATCGCGCCTGCTCGACACCGAGGGTGGTCGCGAGCAGGGGATGAAGCAGTTCCTCGACGACAAGAGCATCAAGCCGGGGTTGCAGACCTACAAGCGCTGAGACGACGGTGCGGCGGGTGCCTATCCTGCGCCCGCAGGCTGTTGTTCAAAAGCCCTTGGCGCTACTGTGAATGTGTTCCCTATAAAGACAATAAAGAGGAATCACCATGCTGGACGTGCCCCTGTTGATCGGCGGCCAGTCGTGCCCCGCCCGTGACGGTCGGACTTTCGAGCGTTGCAATCCGGTAACCGGTGAAGTGGTCTCCCGTGTGGCGGCTGCCACGCTGGAGGATGCCGACGCCGCCGTGGCCGCCGCGCAAGCTGCGTTTCCCGCCTGGGCAGCGCTGGCGCCCAATGAGCGACGCACGCGTCTGCTGCGTGCCGCCGAGCAATTGCAGGCGCGCACTGGCGAGTTCATCGCCGCCGCCGGCGAGACGGGCGCCATGGCCAACTGGTACGGTTTCAACGTGCATCTGGCGGCGAATATGCTGCGCGAAGCCGCGTCCATGACCACCCAGATCAACGGCGAAATCATTCCTTCGGATGTGCCTGGTAGTTTCGCCATGGCCCTGCGTCAGCCGTGTGGTGTGGTGCTGGGTATCGCGCCGTGGAATGCCCCGGTGATTCTCGCCACCCGCGCCATCGCCATGCCGCTGGCCTGCGGCAACACCGTGGTGCTCAAGGCTTCTGAAATCAGCCCGGCGGTGCACCGCTTGATTGGCCAGGTATTGCAGGACGCCGGACTGGGCGATGGCGTGGTCAATGTCATCTGCAATGCCCCGGCAGATGCGCCGGCCATTGTCGCGCGGCTGATCGCCAACCCGGCGGTACGCCGGGTCAATTTCACCGGCTCGACCCATGTCGGGCGCATCGTTGGCGAACTATCGGCGCGCCACCTCAAGCCGGCATTACTGGAACTGGGCGGCAAGGCGCCGTTGCTGGTGCTGGATGACGCTGACTTGGATGCAGCGGTAGAAGCCGCCGCCTTCGGGGCGTACTTCAATCAGGGGCAGATTTGCATGTCCACCGAGCGGCTGATCGTCGATGCCAGCGTGGCCGATGCCTTTGTTTCCCGGCTGAGCGCCAAGATCGCCACCTTGCGTGCCGGTGATCCTGCGGCCGGTGATTCGGTATTGGGTTCGCTGGTAGACGTCAGTGCCGGCCAGCGTATCAAGGGGTTGATCGACGATGCCTTGGCTAAAGGCGCGACGCTGGTGGCGGGAGGGCAACTGGACGGCAGCATTCTGCAGCCGACCTTGCTCGACGGCGTCACTCCAGACATGCGCCTGTACCGCGAAGAATCTTTCGGTCCGGTGGCCGTGTTGCTGCGTGGTGAAGGCGACGAAGCCTTGTTGCGTCTGGCCAACGACTCCGAGTTCGGCCTTTCGGCAGCCATTTTCAGCCGCGATACCACTCGGGCGTTGGCTTTGGCCCAACGGGTCGAGTCGGGCATCTGCCACATCAATGGTCCGACCGTGCACGACGAGGCGCAGATGCCCTTCGGTGGAGTCAAGTCCAGCGGTTACGGCAGTTTTGGCGGCAAGGCGTCCATCGAGCATTTCACCCAGTTGCGCTGGGTGACGATGCAGAACGGCGCCCGGCATTACCCGATCTGATATCCGTCGCATGCGGGCGGCGGCGCGTGGACATCGCCGGCCCGATGCAGGCCAGACATAACAATAACAAGGCCGCAGCCAGATGCTGCCACGCTCCGCTCGCTTCGCGCGGGTTCGGCGTGCCTTGATGGAGGAAATGTACGTGAGTGTTGAGTTCAGATCGTCCTCCCGAGCCGGCCCCGGGCGCTATCGCCAGGTGTCGATTGGTCATCCAGCCGTTGAAGTCAGAGAAGAGCAGGGCATCCTGCACATGCGCTCCCTGGAGCCGTTGGCTGCGTTGCCGACGCGCTTGCTTGATCGCCTGGTGCATTGGGCCGAGGTGCGCCCGCAACAGACCTTTATTGCAGCCCGCCAGGCGGGCGGGGACTGGCGTCGAGTCAGCTATGCTCAGATGCTCGACAGCGTGCGGGCCATCGCTCAAGGTTTGTTGAGCTATGGCCTGTCAGCCGAAAAGCCCCTGGCGCTGCTATCGGGTAATGACATCGAGCACCTGCAAATGGCCCTTGGCGCGATGTACGCCGGGATCCCTTATTGCCCGGTGTCGCCGGCCTATTCGTTGCTGTCCCAGGATTTCGCCAAGCTGCGGCACGTTTGCGATTTGTTGCAGCCGGGGCTGGTGTTTGTCAGCGAGGCCGCGCCGTTTGAGCGGGCGATCAATGCGGTGCTGCCGGCGGACATCCCCTTGATCACAGTGCGCGGGGAAATGGCCGCAAGGTCCAGGGCAAGCTTTGCCAGCCTGCTGGCGCAACCCGGTGGTATTGAGGCCGAGCGCGCCTTTGCCGCCACCGGACCGGACAGCATTGCCAAGTTTCTCTTCACCTCGGGCTCCACCAAGCTGCCCAAGGCTGTGATCACGACCCAACGCATGCTCTGCGCCAATCAGCAAATGCTGTTGCAGACCTTTCCGGTGTTCGGTGAAGCGCCGCCGGTATTGGTGGATTGGTTGCCGTGGAACCACACATTCGGTGGCAGTCACAACGTCGGCATCGTGTTGTACAACGGCGGCACGTTTTACCTGGACGACGGCAAGCCCACCGCCCAGGGCTTCGCCGAAACCTTGCGCAACCTCAAGGAGATTTCTCCCACTGCGTACCTGACCGTGCCCAAAGGTTGGGAAGAGTTGGTCAGTGCCCTGGAGCAGGACGGCGAGTTGCGCGAGCGGTTCTTCGAGCGCATCAGTCTGTTCTTTTTTGCCGCAGCGGGTCTGTCCCAAAGTACTTGGGACCGGCTCGACAAGGTCGCCGAACAGCATTGCGGCGAACGCATTCGCATGATGGCCGGGCTGGGCATGACGGAGGCGTCGCCGTCCTGCACTTTTACCACCGGGCCGTTGTCCATGGCCGGTTACATCGGCTTGCCGGCACCCGGCTGCGAGGTGCGGCTGGTGCCGGTGGACGGCAAGTTCGAAGGGCGCTTCCGCGGACCGCACATCATGCCCGGCTACTGGCGCTCGCCGCAGCAGACCGCTGAGGTGTTCGACGAAGACGGTTTTTACTGTTCGGGCGATGCGATCAAGTTGGCCGATCCCCATGACCCGCAATTGGGCCTGATGTTTGACGGACGGATAGCCGAGGACTTCAAGCTGTCCTCTGGGGTGTTTGTCAGTGTCGGGCCGCTACGCAACCGAGCGGTGCTGGAGGGGACCCCGTATGTCCAGGACCTGGTGGTGACCGCGCCGGATCGCGAGTGCCTGGGCGCGCTGGTGTTCCCACGGCTGGCTGAATGCCGGCGTCTGTCAGGCCTGTCCCCGAGCGCCAGCGATGCCGAGGTCTTGGCCAGCCCACCGGTACGCCAGTGGTTTGCCGATTGGCTGCAACGTCTTAACCGCGAGGCGAGCGGCAACGCCAGCCGCGTAGAGTGGATTGCCTTGCTCGATGAGCCGCCCTCCATCGATCGTGGTGAAATCACCGACAAGGGCTCGATCAACCAACGGGCGGTGTTGCAATGGCGCGCGGCGAAAGTCGAGGCGCTGTATTGCGGCGAAGATCTGTCGATCCTGCGGGCGAACTAGTCGGTCCAGACCCAAAATCCGTGACAGCAAGGCTTGCCATCAATGTTGTCTGGTCTGCCGCCATCGCGAGCAGGCTCGCTCCCACAAGGATCTATGGCGGACCCATTGTGGGAGCGAGCCTGCTCGCGATGGCGGTCTGCCTGCCCCGCTGATTTTCCTGCGCTCGATTGCTCTTGCGTTCGCTCCATACCCCCGCCGTGACACACCGTCCCAAGCCTTCTACTATGGCGACTCTGTTTTCTCTGGAAGAACCTGGATGAGTAAGCCCGGCCAAACGGTGCTGGTCGCATTGCGCAGGATGATCGCCTCAGGCGAGCTGGCGGGCGGTGAGCGCTTGATGGAAATTCCCACGGCTGAGTTGTTCGGTGTTTCGCGAATGCCGGTGCGCATGGCGTTTCGTACCCTGGAGCAGGAAGGGCTGCTGGTGCGCTTCGGTGGTCGCGGATTCCAGGTGCGCTCGGTCAGTGCCGAGGAAATCGCCGGGGCCGTGGAAGTGCGTGGTGTGCTCGAAGGCCTGGCCGCGCGGCAAACGGCCGAGCGTGGCTTATCCGAAGAGGGGCGAGCGGCACTTGAACAATGCCTGGTGCAGGGCGACGAACTGTTTGCCAAGGGCTATGTGACCGAGGATGACCTTGAGGTCTATCACGACTTGAACATGCGCTTTCATCAGGTGATCGTCGAGGGCAGCCATAACCCGGCGATTGCCGATGCCCTGGCTCGCAACGATCACCTGCCATTTGCCTCAGTCACCGCCCTGGCGGTGGATCGTCAGAACATGGCCGGCGAATTTCGCCGCTTCAACTACGCCCACATGCAGCACCACTCGGTGTTCGATGCGCTGATCCATCGCCAGGGAGCCCGCGCCGAGGCAATCATGCGCGAACATGCCAATGCGACTTTGCGTTATGCCGAGGTGTTCGGCTCGACGTTGGCTGATGAGCGGATGAAGGTGATTGTTCGGTCGCAGTGAGCGCGCATACGGCTGGGGGAGCTAAGCTTGCTTGCGATAGCCGTCTGTCAGCCGATAGCAATGCTGACTGAGTCGCCGCCATCGCGAGCAAGCTTTGCTCCCACAAAGCTCTTCCCTCAGGGTATTGGGTCAGATATCCAACACCAAAAGTGGCGTCTTCGAGCGGGAGCAGCACGGCGTGAACTGGTCGTTGCAAGCCTGTTCAGCCTCGGTCAAAAACATATCCCGGTGCTCCGGCACACCTTCCAGCACACGCGTCAGGCAGGTGCCGCACACGCCCTGTTCGCAGGAGATCGGAATCTCGATGCCATGGCTTTCCAGCACCTGGACCACGCTTCGGTCGGCGGGTACTTCGAAGACCTGACCGCTGCTGGCGACTTTCACCGAGAAGCTGCCGTCCGCGCGGGTGTCGGTGGGCGCAGCGGCAAAGTACTCGCGGTGCACACAGCTTTCCCGCCAGCCCTGAACCTTGGCGGTGTCGAGGACATGCTGCATGAAGCCACCGGGACCGCACACATAGAGGTGCAGATCCTCACTGGGGGCGGCCAGGACCCTGGCAGCGTCCAGCATGGTTGCAGGCTCTTCATCGAAGTGCAGAAACACCCGGTCGGCATAAGGCGATTGGCGCAAGCGTTCGATAAAGGCTGCACGCTCCCTGGACCTGGCACAGTAATGCAGTTCGAACGCCGCACCGCTCTGGGCCAGGTGTTCGGCCATGCACAGGATCGGCGTAATACCGATACCGCCGGCAAACAGCAGGCTACGTCGAGCCTCGGGGGCGAGGGGGAACAGGTTGCGCGGTTCGCTGATCAGCAAGCGCGCGCCTGGCAGAATCTGTTCATGCAAATTGCGCGAACCGCCTCGGGATGCGGCATCCTTGAGCACCCCGATGAGGTAGCGATGCCGTTCCTCGGGATGATTGCACAGCGAATACTGACGAATCATGCCGTTGGGCAGGTGTACGTCGATATGGGCACCGGCGGTGAACGCCGGTAAAGGCTGGCCGTCGACACTCGTCAGCTCGTAGCTGCAAATGTCCTGGGCTTCGTTGTGTCGCGCCGTGACCTGGACTTCAATCATGCTCGCTGCTCTCCCTGATGGGTGCTGGCAATCAATCCCGCTTGTGGCTCGCGCTCACGGGCAATCCAACGATCCAGCACTCGACGCGACTGCACGCCGCCGGCATCGATATTGAGCTTGAGCAGGCTGCGTTGCGGGTGATCCAGCAGGTTGCGCTGCTGACGTTCGAGCATCTCCAGGTCTTCGCTGAAAATCTTGCCCTGGCCTTCGCGAATGCTGGCGGTCAGTGCTTCGTCCTGGGGCTGGAAGTGCCGGGCCATGCCCCAGAAGTACCAGATGGATGTCTCGGTTTCCGGGGTGATGAAATCCACCACGATGCTGGACGCCTTGAACTGCGGCGCGGCGTGATACCCGCCGTTGCCGGCATGGGCCACGCCGACTTCGATCAGGACGTGGCTGGGCGGGGTGAAACGGCAGATCTGCCAGCGGTCCACCGGCACGTCGTCGGCCAGGTTGTTGCCGCGCAAGGCCATGCGCCAGAAGGGCGGGGCCATGATATTTTCCATGTGCCGGGCGGTGACCACTTCGTCACCTTCGACCGTGGTCACCGGCGGTGCCTCGTCGATTTCCTTCTGGCCGATGCTGGAGGCGTGCACGTAGGTTTCGTGGGTCAGGTCCATCAGGTTGTCGATCATCAGGCGGTAATCGCACTGGATATGGAACAGGCCGCCGCCGTACGCCCACTCGTCACTTTCGGCCCATTCAAGATGATGGATCAGCGTCGGGTCAGCCAAGGCCTGGTCACCGGGCCAGACCCAGATAAACCCATGACGCTCCTGCACCGCAAACGTCTTGTTGCAAGGGAACCCCCGGACCCGTTGCCCGGGCATTTCGACGGTCTTGCCGTCGCACCCCATCACCAGCCCGTGATAGCCGCACACCAGGTTACCGTTTTCGACATAACCCAAAGAGAGCGGGGCGCCGCGATGGGGGCAGAAGTCCTCGACAGCCGAGACCTTGCCTTCATGCCCACGGTAGAAAACCATCTTCTCGCCGCAGATCTGGCGGCCCAGAGGTTTGTCAGCGATTTCATCGGGGGTGCAGGCAACGTACCAGGTGTTCTTGGGATACATGACGGATCTCCGGGCGGATGTTGTTGTGCTTATGGATCCATTAACTCTCTTAACTAATTCGGTTGTCAATATTTTTGGTGTCCTGGTAGGCGGTTGGCAGTCTTTAATGGATCCATTTGCTTCGTTTCGGCGAAAACAAAACTGCACAAATCTTCCAGACACCCTCGCCGCCAGCGGTTAACCTGCTCGTGCTGATACACAAAACGAGACTGCCCATGACAACGCGCAACTGGATCGATCTCAAGCAGGACGCCACGTCCGGCATCGAGACCGTGCGCGCGCATTTCGAGGGGCATGCCTACGATCCCCATTGGCACGACGCCTATCTGGTGGGCGTGACCGAACAGGGCGTGCAGCAGTTCCATTGTCGCCGCCAGCAGCACAACAGCACGCCGGGCAAGGTGTTTCTGCTCGAGCCTGGGGAGTTGCATGACGGCAACGCGCCCCACGCCAGCGGTTTCACCTATCGCACGTTGTACCTCGAGCCACAGTGGCTGGAGCGCGAACTGCGGTCGTTGTTCGACGTGGCTCCGGATAATGCACAGCTGGGATTCGCCGCCACCCTGGCCGACGATGCGCGGCTGGCGAACGCCACGGCCATGGCGTTCCAGAGTTTGCATCAGCAGGAGATGCGCATCGTGCGCCAGACGGCCCTCGACACCTTGCTGGCCAACCTGACCCAGCACCTGCACTGGCGTGCGCGGATCAATCCCGATCCGCGCCTGCCATTGGTGGCGCAGCAGGCCCGTGATTATCTGCACAGTCATCTGAGTGAAGACATCGGGCTGGATGACCTGGCACGGGTCACCGGGGTGGACCGTTTTCGCCTGACCCGGGCGTTCAAGGCCGCGTTCGGTCTCGCCCCCCATGCCTATCTGATCCAGTTACGCCTGGCCCGGGCCCGGCGCTTGCTGGCCCGTGGCGAAAGCGCGGTGGCGGTGGCGGCGATACTCGGTTTTGCCGACCAGAGTCATTTGGGTCGCTGGTTCCAGCGCGCCTATCGCCTGAGCCCGGCGGACTATCGCAAGCGTTGCTCAAACGTTCCAGACTGAGCGCGGTTGGGTGGGGAATGATCAGGCTACGATCATTCACCGAGATGTTGCTCCATGGACCAGTTGCTGCCGTTCGCCTTGTTCGCCTTTGTTGCCTCCATCACCCCGGGCCCGACCAATATCCTGGTGCTGAGCCACAGCTCGCGCTTTGGCCTGGCGACCACCTTGCCAATCATCCTCGGCGCCTGCGCCGCCGCAGCCTTGTTGGTGTTGTTGGTGGGCACTGGATTGGGCGATGTGCTGGCCTGTCATGCAACGCTCCAGACTTTGCTGTCATGGGCCGGAATTGCCTGGCTGAGCTGGATGGCATGGCAAATATTCAGCACGCCAGTCCAGGCCATCGACCCTGAACGACCCATTGAGGGTCCGCGTCTTGGCTTGGCGGGGGCGGCCGGTTTGCAGTTGGTCAATCCCAAGACCTGGATGATGGCATTGGCGGTGGTCAGCGTCTTCGCCGGCACCGAGGCCGACCGCACCGTGCGGGTGCTCTGGCTGTCCCTGGCGTTCTTCGCGATTTCGATCCCATGCATGACCGCCTGGGCGTATCTGGGCCTCGGCGCCGCCAGATTCTGCCGATCCACCGTGGCCATGGGGCGGTTCAATCGGATCATGGCGGTGTTGTTGCTGATGTCGGCGTGGTTGACGTTGGTGGTGTGATCCTGATCAGGCGCAAGCATCTGATGCAGACCTGTCAGCGACTGGCCATGGAACCTGCAACCCCTTGCAACGGTTGGGCGGTTTAAAAACAAGCTCATTTTGGAGAGGATCGCCCACGCCCCGGCTTAGCGTATTTCAAAATTTCAGATGCTTAATCGACCCCAAGGAAGGAGGTCCATCATGTCCACTGTCGATTCCCATATCGATTTCATCCAGGCCAGGCTACCGGCCTGGTTGAAACAAGCTTCGCGCCACCGCCAAGAGCGTTTCAAGGTCCTTGCCCAGCAATTGCAGCGCGACAGCGATGCGCTGAACGCACTGCTTATCGACCTGCCAGCACCGGAACCCTTCACACTCGATTTGCTACAGGCTCAGCCGCCCATGCAGGCCTGGCGCCCGATCAATGGCCGCGGCAGTGTTTGCGACGCAGTACGGCGGGCAAGGGTCAGGCGCGAGCACTTCGGCCCCTCTCTGTCGGTGGTGGAGGCCGCCATGCGCAACTTTCCTCCTGCTGATGCGGCCACCGGCAGTTCTTTCGATAAAACCGGCGAGCTTTTCATCAAGGGCAAGCCTGGAGAGTTTTACCGTTGGGGCGCGCCGTCAGACACCACGGCATTGCCCACGACCCCTGCGAGTTTTGCCCGAGTCTGTCGGCAGGTGGATGTGGGCGGTGCCTACCAGCGTCTGCTCAAGCAACGCCTGCCGCCTATCGGCGACGAGGTTCCTGTCGTGGCTGACGCCTATAAGGCCTACGCGCGCAGTCTGCTCGCCTATGACGCGTACGAGGCGAAGCTGGATGGACGCCTGGACGACACCGGCGAGCGACTGTTGGCCTATGTCGGGGTGCGGCTCGAAGATCGTCCGGTGGCTTCCCTGGCGTGTGAGGTCAAGGGCCTGGAGGTGCTGTCTGCGCCGTTGTTCGGCGCACGGGTGTATTGGGGGCTGAAAGGGGACGCAAAAGGCGTTCGCCCGGTCGTCTTGCACCTGCCCTATGACGTGGTGGCCCCGATCAGGCAATTTCCCAGCCTGCAGGCCATGGCCGCAAAGCTGACCGAACTGGTGCGCAAACGCAGTTACCGCCAGAGCCTGATGCGTTACCTGCCGGTACGCTTGCAGGCCCGCTTAGGTGAGGCCCTGCATGACCAAGTGGAGTGGGAGATAAAAGACAACCTCAACCTTTTCCAGGAAATCCACGCGCGTATTGTGGGTTGGCGTGAAGGCGAGCTTGGCGAGGAGGGTAATCCCCGGCGCATTCGGGTGCCTGTTCCCCATGTCCCCTGGACCCTTAGCGATGTTCGCGAGGATCACTGGAATGATCGCTATCACGAATGGCGCACCCATACCCTGAGCAATGCCTCGGCGCTGATGATCTCGACCCGGGACCAGGACTGGCAGGCATTGCTGGCACGCCTGGAGTATTGGGAAGGCCTTGCCGAGCGTTCACTGATGCTGGCTGTCAGCTTCATTCCGTTCTGCGCTCCCATGGGGATGGCTGCGGCGGCGGTGGGCGGGGTGCGCCTGGTGTATGAGTTCTTTGAAGGTATCCAGGCGCTCAACGAAGGCCACGCGCAAGAAGGCATCAATCACATCTTCAACGTGCTGTTCGGGGTCGCCCAAGGTGCCTATCTGGGTTTCATCGGCGGGACCGTTGAACCCATGCCCGTGCATGACGGCACGACGCGGCTGTGGAATGGCGATGTCACGCCCTTCCAGGCGCGGCGCTTGCCGCCCGTGGAGGCCGAACAGGACGCCTGGGGTGTCTGGCGTACGCCAGACGAGGCGTGGGTGCGGATCGATGGTCGTTATTTCGAGGTGCAAGGCACCGGCGAGGCCCTGGGGCTGCGCCTGCCTGCCGGTCACCGAGGCGTGACCCCGCCTCTGGAGTGGAGTCGCGCGCGTGGCTGGCAATGGGCGCACCGCAATCCCTTGCAGCGAAGCAATCTGGAGTTGCTGCGCAACTTTGTCGAGACGCCCGCCGAACTGGACGAAGCTATGCTCCTGGCCGTACAGCAGCAGGTCGGTATCAGCGAGGCGCATCTGCGCTACCTGCAAGTTGGCGGGCAGCCAATGCCGGCCATATTCGCCGATGCCCTCGCTGAGGCACGCAACTGGCAATGGGTGCAGCAGACCGTTGGACGCTTGCGCGCGGGTGAAGCACCCGGGAGCGCGCACATTCAGGTCACGCAAACCCTTGTGGATTTGCCCGGTTGGCCTGCGGACATGACGCTGCGCGTGCACGATGGCGAGCAGGTTCACTCCGTGGGCGACAGGGCCACCACGCGTTTTCTCGATCTGGACAAAGCGGACCTGGAGCATCATGCCTGGGCGGAGCGTATCCTGGCCGGTCTTCGCGCGGACGAACAGCGCGTGCTGCTGGGGCTGAGTTCTATCGGCCTGCGCCCGGTGGAAAGCAGTCGGTTGTTGGCCAGCCGCTGGGCCGATTATCTTGAGCGCAATGCTACGCAGGTGACTGCTGGCATGGCCTCGTCCACCCGGCTCGATCCGTTGGCCGCGCCGATAGTTCGGGCTTTTTCCGGGCTGCCTGAATCCATCGCCAACGAGCTTGCCCGGCAGTCTCAGGGCCAGGACCGGGTGCGGCTGCAAGCAGGCCGGGTGACGGGACGCCTGGGTAAACAATGCGTAGAAGCCCTGACTGAGCTGCGCCTGACTCGAGCCTTGCGCGATCTTGAGCGGGGTGAAAGCAGCGCGGACCGGGACCGCATTGTCATGGGCCTGCTTGGCAATACGCCGCAACTGCACGGCCGGTTGCACCTGCGGCTGTTGTCGGACAAGTTGTTGGCTCCGCTCGAGGTGGGAGAGAACGGCCCCTTGAAAGTCATCCGCCAGGACGGCGGGAAATACCATCCCTTCGACGAAAGGGGAAATGAGCTGGCTGGGGATTCGAGCCTCGAAGAGGCGCTGCTCAGAGCCATGCCGGATGAGGCCCGCAACGCGCTCGGCTTGAACATCTGGGCGTCGACCAACCTTCGCAAGGTGCTGGTGGAGCAAGCCCTTGGCGATCGCCAGAGGCTGCGTACGTACCTGTCGCTCAAACGCACGGGCAACGACGCAGCTGCCCTGCAATGGCAGAACGGACGCCTGGGTTATCCGCTCAGTGGGCGCGGGAAACTTCCTTTGCAGGGCTGGCGCCACCGTGTGGAAGGGCGTCTTGAACGCCTGTTTCCCTACTATGCCGGGGAATCGCTGGCCAGGCTTCAGCGTAGCCTGGCCGATCAGGCCAGGCGCGAAGGCATCAGCCTGGACACCCTGGTGACCCGGTTGAGCAACGATTGGGCAACGCTGGACGAAGGCTTGCGTCAGTGGGAGGTCCATGAGGGGGTTCATCACCCCGTCGAGAGCGAATATACCCGTGCAGATACCATCGCCATGCGCAGGGAGGTGGCGCAGGAGATCCGTCGCGCCTGGCGCCGTGAGCCGGATCCGCTCAGGGAGGATAGCGAGCTGACTCTACGTCTGTCGGGGTTGAACATCGGCCGGCTTCCTCCCATCAGTGCACGTTTCGAGCATATTGAAGAGCTGACGTTGGCTCATCTGGGGCTGAGCGAAGACCCTTCGAATTTCCTGAGGTTGTTTCCCAATATCGATACGCTGCGCCTGCATGGCAATGAGCTCACCGCCGTGCCGGTAGCGGCGGGTGAGTTTCGCTCTCTGGAGGAGCTGTCATTGGGCAGAAATCCGCTCAATATGAATGTGGACACCTTTGCCCCCTTGATCGGCGCCGACCGTGCTACTGGTTTGCGAGAACTGCAGCTATCCGAGGTGAGCAGTGGCTCGGACCCCGTGGTCAGTGCCAATATGGTCGCGGCCATCGGCCGCCTGGCTGAGTTGCCGTCCCTGCGTGAACTCGTCTGGTCCGACAACTTGCATTTCACCCCCCAGGAGCTGGAGGCCATCACCGCTTTACCAGGATTGCAAGCGCTGGACCTGGTTCGTTGTGGCCTTCGTCTGGATGAACAGGGCAGTGCATTCTTGCGTGCCGCCACGGCCCTTGAGGACCTGCGCTTGAGCGGTAACAACTGCCGGGAATTACCCGATCTGCCGGAGCTTGCGCACCTCAAGGAGCTGGAGCTGGCCAATGCGGGGCTCGATCGGGTACCGGCATTAGCGCTGGCACTGTTGGCCAGGCCTTCATCCGATCCGATCTTCCTCGACCTCAAGGGCAATCGCATCAGCAACATCCAGGATGATCTGATTCCTGCCCTTGGCAACATGCCGAAGACGAACACCCTTGGGCTCTGGCTCGAAGATAATCCACTGCCCAGCGCCCAGATCCGCGCCCTTCGCGCATTGGACCCCGAGGCCTTTCGCTACACCGTCGATGACTGGCTCCGTGACTTCCCCGACCTCAAGAGTGCATTGGAAGTGGCTCGCGACGATGCCGGAGGGCGACGCTTCATCGATTGGTTCTGCGGCGCCATCCGTGACGCAGACGCCGATCAACCAGGCGGCCTGGCCCTGGGAGATCGTCAGAGGGCTGCCGGTATCCTGCAGTACTACACTGGCTACCCCGACCTTTATACCGAGCTGTCGGGGCGTATCGCAGATTTCGACCAGCAATTGGCCCAACTGCGTACCCGCTTGCAAGCGCGGGTTCTGGACAGGCAAACACCAGACGTTGCCGAGCTGGAGCTGCATTTCCTCATGTTCGGTTCGGTTCAGCGTGCCCGCCTCGAACCCCAGGGCATACACTTTGCGAGGTTCCTGACCAACCATTATGACTATTGGGGCCAGGTGTTAAGCGGCCGATATCCCGAGCTTGTGCAACGCCGGGCCGCGATGACCCGTGAGGGTTTCATCAACTGGCTCAGTGACGCGCAGGACACATTCAACAGCAATGATCAAACGCCCCGCGTAGGGGAACTGGCCTGGCGCCCGTATCTGGGGTTGATGTCTCGCGATTGGCTCGACGGCCTGGCCATCTGGGACACGGTGGAGGAAAACCTGGTGGATGCCTTCAGCGAGCCGGTGGATCCCTCCCATTGGCCGCAGGTATTGCTGGATAACCTGGCGCAACCGGACGCCGACCTGCCCAGTGCCCTGGAGTCAATCACCCAGCCCACCGGGACGATGTGGTATCGGGTGAGGCTCGAGGCCGTAGCGGATGTGAACTGGGCCGCAGGCGAGCCGGTGACGCTCACCGAAGACCAGTTGCGGCGCACCATGGCGATCTACCGTTCGGTCAAGAGCCGGGAAGTCGAGGCCATGGTGCATCGGATAACCACTGGCCTGGTCACCCCTTGGTGGTCGCTGCGACCGCAATAACCTGTGCCGGCACACCTGCCGCGAAGCTGTGGCGAGGGCGTAAATCCCCTCGCCACAGCGCCCTTGCAAAGGGGCGCATCAGGCATCGTTACACGGCGCAGCCATCGTCGCGGGTGAACACCAATGCCTTCAAGCCGCACTCCATATCCGCGTCGGGAAACTCCGGGGGATTGGCCAGGCGTTCCACGAACTTCAGGCCAGGCGCTTCGCGGGTGACGCCGTCGATGAGGAAGTCCGGGCCGGTGGCCGGGTCGTTGCTGCAGGCCAGGACCGTGCCAGTGGCGCACAACAGTTCCGGCAAGCGCCGCAGGACTCGCTGATAGTCCTTGGTCAGCAGGAAGCTGCCTTTCTGAAAGGTGGGGGGATCGATGATGACCAGGTCATAAGGGCCGCTGTTAATCACCTTGCCCCATGACTTGAACAAGTCGTGGCCAAGAAAACTCACCTGGCTCAGGTCATGGCCGTTCAGGCGATGGTTGTCGCGGCCACGACTCAAGGCCGCGCGCGACATGTCCAGGTTGACCACATGCTGTGCACCGCCGGCGATGGCTGCCACGGAAAAACCGCAGGTGTAGGCGAACAGATTCAACACTCGCTTGCCGCTGGCGTTGGCGCGAACCCAGTCGCGGCCGTAGCGCATATCGAGGAAAAGACCGTTGTTCTGCTTCTTGCCCAGGTCGATCCGATAGCGCAAGCCGCCTTCGACCAAGGTCCATTCGTCCAGAGCCTCACCCACCAGCCACTGGGTAAGGCTGTCGGGAAGGTAACGGTGTTGCACGGCCAGCGTATGGGCCTTGCTCTGTTGCCAGGCCGGGGTAACGGTGAGGGCGAGCAGCATGGACATCAGCTCGTCCAACTGCGTCGGCTCAGGCTGCTTGAACAACGAAACCAGCATCACCCCTTGTAGCCAGTCGACGGTGATCTGCTCCAACCCCGGCCAGCAGCGACCGCGGCCATGGAACAGGCGCCGGGTTTCTTCCGGCACCGAGGTCAGGGCCGTCAGTAAATGGGTCTGCAGGGTTTGAAGGGCTTCAGGGTTCATCGGACAAGGCCAGCAATGCGAAAGGCCGGCATTTTAACCAGCCTTTCAGCAGGTGCAATCTGTGGCGAGGGGATTTATCCCCGCTGGCTGCCAACTCGGTGTGCCAGGAAGATGGAGTCTGCTGCATTGGGGCTGCTTCGCAGCCCAGCGGGGCGGTGCGACGTTTCGCTAAATCCCCTCGCCACAAAGGTGCTACCTAACTGCCGCTAGTAGCCAAAATGCTCGCAACCTGTTGCGGCTGGCAGTTGAGGTAGGCCGAACGCTTGAGCCAGCTCGGGTCCGGGTACCAGGAAAACATGAATTGCCCGTCTTTAAGTTTGTCGATCACCTTGCGCGCCACCTGCGGGCGGACGGCAGGGCAGCCCAGGCTGCGGCCGATGCGCCCCTGACGCACGCTCCACAACGGGTTCACATAATCGGCGGCGTGGATCACGATCGCGCGGTCGCGGGCCAGGTCATTGAAGCCCGGCTCCAGACCGTCCATGCGCAACGAGTATCCATGGGCGCCCTGATAACTTTCCTGAGTGCGAAACAGTCCCAGGCTCGACTGGAAACTGCCCAGGCGATTGGAGAACTGGGTGGCGAAGTTTTCCCCGGATTTTTGCCCGTGGGCCACCAGATCGCGCAATACCAGCTTCTTCTGGCGCAGGTCGAAGATCCACAGGCGACGGGCCGTGGAAGGTTGCGAGTAGTCGATGACCGCCAGGTGGCGGGCTGGGCGAGCGCCGTTGGCGACAGCGCATTGCATGGCGCTCAAGGCACTTTTGAGCGCTTGGGGATTGAGTTCCGGCGCCGCGTGGGTGAGGCTGTTGTAAAGCGGCTGAGAATTTCCTTTGTCGGCCAGCGCCGGGCTGCACATCACGCCAAGGCCGGTGATGACCAGGCAGAGTCGGCGCAAGAGGCTTGCTAAAGATGGAAAATTCCCACGGTGGTGTTCGTTTGCGGCATCCCGTCCGATTTGGTTTGTTTGCATGATGGCGGGTCGTACCTGTCGCAAAGTTGACCGTCAACGGGACGGCCATGGATTGGAGTAAAGCAGTTGTTCAAAAAGTCCGCATGTTACCTGAGCCTTTTATTGCTCACTGCGCCATTGGTCGCAACAGCCGAGCAAAGCGATCCGGCATTGGTGCAAACCACCTTGGCCCAGCTGTCGGTCAACTGTCCCGAGCTGGCCGCAGGCGTCGACTTTCCGACGATGATGAGTTTGCAGGCGTTCTACGAGCAAAACGCAGGCCAGGACGTCTGGTCGGACGATGAGCGGCGGATGGCGTTGCAGGCACAGTTGCAGCAACTGGCCGACGACGGACTGGACCCGGCACGCTACAGCTTGCCCGCAGAAGGAACCGCCCAAAACCCCCATTGTGTAGACATCGCCATCAGTCAGCGCTACTTGCAAGCGCTGTTTGAGCTGCGTTTCGGATACCTGCCTCAGGACCGCCTGGAGCCGGTGTGGAAGGCCGACCCGCTGCCACAGGATCGTCAGGCCGAGGTGTTGGCCATTGCCGGGTCGGGCCTGCACGACTTGGACGAGGCCTTTGAGCAGGCCCGGCCGAGCCTGGCGCTGTATCGCAACTTGCGTGAACTTTACGCCCGGCAACGGCAACAGCCCTTGCCCGAATGGCAACCGGTGCCCGGCGGCCCCTTGTTGCACCCGGACAAGCGGGACGCCCGCGTACCGGCCCTGGCCCAGCGATTGTTCAGCGAAGGCTATTTAAGCGCGCCCCCCGTGATCATCGACGATCACTACAACCCCGACTTGGTGGCGGCGATGAAAAGCTTCCAGCTTCACCATTCGCTGCAAGCCGATGGGGTAGTGGGGCCATGGACGGTGACGGAGCTGAACATCAGCCCGTTCATGCGGCGCGAGCAGTTGCGCGTCAATCTGGAGCGCATGCGCTGGCTGGCCCGGGACCTGGAGCCGGACAGCGTACTGGTCAATGTGGCGGCGGCCCGGTTGACGGTCTACCAGGACGGCGCAGCGGTCTGGCAAACCCGCACCCAAGTGGGCCGCGCGGACCGGGAAACACCATTGCTCAAGTCCCGAGTGACACGACTGACACTCAACCCGACCTGGACCATCCCCCCGACTATCATGCGTGAAGACAAACTGCCTGAGATTCGTCGGGACCCAGAGTTCTTGAGTCGACACAACCTGAGGGTGATCGATCGCGATGGCTTGCCGTTACTGGCCCAGGACATCGATTGGGAGCATCCCGGCGGCCTCATGCTGCGCCAGGACCCCGGTCCGCAAAACCCACTGGGTAAAATGGCGATCCGCTTTCCCAACCCGTTTTCCGTGTACCTGCATGACACGCCCAGCCAGTCACTGTTCAGCAAGGAACCGCGGGCGTTCAGTTCGGGGTGTATGCGAGTCGAACAGGCCATGCAGTTGCGTGACTGGTTGGTGAGCCCGGCTGAACGTCTGCGCACCGACACGCTGCTGGCCAGCGGGCTGACTCATGAGTTCAGGCTGGCCAGGCCGGTGCCGATTCTGTTGGGCTACTGGACAGTGCAAGCCGACAACCAGGGGCAGGCGGTGTACATCCCGGATATCTACAAGCGTGATCAGCTCCTCTCCGCCGCCAAGGGCAGCGTGCTCTGATGGCGGTCAGGCGCACTCGCTGCTGGCTTGAACCTGTGCAGTCTCCTCGCGCTGCGGAAACAGCCGCCGGCCCAGGTCATAGGCAGTGGCTAGGTGAAGTGCCGGTTCGAGGGTTTCCGAGTCGAGCAAACGTTGGGAACTGACCACCCGGGCGCCGCAGTAATCAAAGATGCCGTGGTCGATTTGCGCGGTCATCGCCTGGCCATAACCGTGGCGCAGGAACGTACCCTCATCAGCCCCGCCCAGGGCCACCAGATGCACCTGCAAACGCTGCAGTTTTTTGATAAAGGGTTTATCGAGGCTGAAATCGAACGCCCAGCCGTTGGAAAACACCCGGTCGATCCACCCTTTGAGCAATGCTGGCATCGACCACCAGTAAATGGGATACACCAGCACCAGCGCATCTGCGCGGTCGATTCTGGCTTGTTCGGCCACAACGTCCATGGGCGGTGAGGCCTCGCGGTGGTGTACCGCGTGATCGGCGAAACTGAACCGCGGATCGAAGCCTTCGGCGGCCAGGTCGGCGATCTCGAACGTATCGACGGGATTGGCTTGGCTCAGGCCTTGGGCGATTTTTTTCGCGAGGCCGTGGGTAAGGGAATGGGGATCGTGATGAGCGACAACGATGAGTGCGTGCATGGCAAAACTCCTCATGGCAATGACCGGTATCAAGCAGGTATGCTTGGTTAAGTTACCTTTAGTAAGTTACGGTTGGTAAAGTTAGCATGTCAAGCCTTGATGAAAATTCGCGATCTTCTGCTGCTCCCCGTCGACGCTTGTCTCGCGAGGATCGGCAACGGCAGCTGTTGGATGTCGCCTGGCGGCTGGTGCGAGAGGAGGGCAGCGAAGCGCTGACCCTGGCCCGCCTCGCGGAACAGGCGGGGGTAACCAAACCCATCGTGTATGACCACTTCACCACTCGGTCCGGGCTGCTGGCGGCGCTCTATCAGGATTTCGATGCCCGTCAGACGGCGCTCATGGACGCCGCCCTGGAAGCGAGCGAACCGACACTGCAAAGCCGCGCGGAGGTGATTGCTGCTTCGTTTGTCGAATGCGTCCTGCTGCAAGGCCGGGAGATCCCGGGGGTGATCGCGGCGCTAACCAGTTCGCCAGAACTGGAGCGCATCAAGCGCGAATATGAGGCGATTTTCCTGGCCAAGTGCCGAGCCGTCCTGGAACCGTTCGCCGGTACACGGGCCATCACCCAGGCGAGTCTGCGGGCGATGCTGGGCGCGGCAGAAGCCCTGTCCAATGCCGCTGCCACCGGGGAAGTCAGCGCCGCCGAGGCCAAGCAAGAGCTCTTTGTGACCATCGTGGCGATGGTGGATAGAGCCGCCCGCATCGGCGCAACCTGAACCTCTTCCATCGCGAATGGCCCGAGCCCCCCTGTGGGAGCGAGCCTGCTCGCGATAGCGTCAGCCCAGTCACTGCACTTTTATGAAGCCGCAGGCGATGGATCGCACCATGGCAAGGCAATCGTCCGCGCATGGAAGCGTCAGGCGAGCGCCTGTAAGCATGAGGTGACTGGACGGCCTTTTTCACGGGAAAGCCCGCTCCCACAGGGATTTTCGAGGGTTGCAAGCAGCGTTAGGTCTATGACTTCAGGGCGGCAGTCAAAGGCTTGGCACGCTCGCTGCAAGAGGCTGTTCAGGCCCACTGTAAATACATTCAAGTGGGCAACCCTGTCGGTCAACGAAGATCGAGAGCCAGCAGGCCGGGGATAACGGTAGATCGGGGCGCAGTCGCCGGATCGATACCGCACAGAACAGGCAAAGACGCCTGGAACCGCAAGGTTTCAGGCGTCTTTTTTTTTGCTTTCAAAACCGTGATGGGCTTTTGTCGGGTGCTTTTATGAATTCCAACGTTGCTTCCCTGAACAAGCTGCAAACACTGATCGTGATCGGCAATGGCATGGTCGGCCATCACTGCGTCGAGCAACTGATCGAGCGCGGTGCCCTCAATCATTACCACCTGCATGTGTTCAGCGAAGAACCGATGCGCGCCTATGATCGCGTGCATCTGTCGGAGTATTTCTCTGGCCGTGACGCCGAGTCCCTGGCGCTTGGGCAAGCCTCGTTGTACCAGACCCCTGGCGTCACGCTGTACCTGGGCGTGCCGGTGCTGGAAATTGATCGCGAGGCGCGCCAGGTGGTCACTGCCCAGGCTCGCATCAGCTACGACAAACTGGTGCTCGCTACCGGCTCTTACCCGTTCGTGCCACCGATCCAGGGCGCCGAAGGCGATTCCTGCCTGGTCTATCGCACCCTGCAAGACCTGGACGCCATTCGTGCCGCCGCAAGCAACGCCCGCCGGGGTGTGGTGGTCGGTGGTGGTCTGCTGGGCCTGGAAGCGGCCAATGCCCTCAAGACCCTCGGCCTGGAAGCTCATGTGGTGGAATTCGCCCCGCGATTGATGCCGGTACAACTGGATGAGCAGGGCGGTCTGGCCCTCAAGGCGCGCATCGAGAAACTGGGCGTCGGCGTGCATCTGTCCAAGGGCACTCAGTCCATCAGCGCCGGTGAGCAGTACCGTTATCGGATGAATTTCGGCGATGACGATTTCCTGGAAACCGACCTGATCGTATTTTCTGCCGGCATTCGCGCCCAGGATGCCCTCGCTCGCCAGTGCGCTCTGCAGATCGGCCCGCGCGGTGGCGTGGTGATCGATGACCATTGCCTGAGCAGTGACCCGGACATCTACGCCATCGGCGAATGCGCAGCCTGGAACGGCAGCATCTTCGGCCTGGTCGCTCCGGGTTACCAGATGGCCCGCAACGTCGCGGCTCGCCTGTGCGGTGAAAGCGCCGAGCCGTTCACTGGCGCGGACATGTCCACCAAGCTCAAGTTGCTGGGGGTGGACGTAGGTTCCATCGGCGACGCCCACGGCAATACACCGGGGTCGCGCAGCTTCCAGTTCATCGATCAAACCAGCGCCAGCTACCGGAGACTGGTGGTGGACGCCGATGGCAAACGAGTGATCGGCGCGGTCCTGGTGGGCGACAACAGCTACTACGACACCCTGCTGCAATACATGCAGAACGGCATCGCGTTGCCCAAGGAGGCTGCCGGCCTGATCCTGCCGAGTTCCGAAGGTGCACCCACGTTGGGCCCGGCTGCGCTGCCCGCGGCGGCGACCATCTGCTCGTGCCACAACGTCACCAAAGGCTCGATCTGTGCGGCCATCGACAGCGGCTGCACCGACCTTGGGCAACTGAAATGCGATACCAAGGCTGGCACCGGTTGCGGGGGTTGCGCCGCCCTGGTCAAGCAGGTGTTCGAGCACGAACTGATTGCTCGCGGCGTCAGTGTCGACAAGAGCCTGTGCGAACACTTCGCCTATACCCGCCAGGAGCTTTATGCCTTGGTGCGGGTTGAAGGCATCATCAGCTTCGACGAGCTACTGGCCAAGCACGGCCGCGGGCACACCGGTTGCGACTTGTGCAAACCGGCAGTGGGCTCGATCCTGGCGTCGTGCTGGAACCAGCCGATCATGGACCCGTCCCTGGTGCCGTTGCAGGACACCAACGACACCTTCATGGCCAACATGCAGAAAAACGGCACCTATTCGGTGGTGCCACGCATCGCCGGGGGCGAAATCACTGCCGACAAGCTGATTGCCATCGGCGTGGTCGCCAAAAAATACGACCTCTATACCAAGATCACCGGCGGCCAGCGCATCGACCTGTTCGGCGCCCAGTTGCACCAGTTGCCGGATATCTGGGCCGAACTGATCGAAGCGGGTTTCGAAACCGGGCACGCCTACGGCAAGTCGACCCGCACGGTGAAGTCCTGCGTGGGCAGCACCTGGTGCCGCTACGGCGTGCAGGACAGCGTGCAAATGGCTCTGACCATTGAAGATCGCTACAAGGGTTTGCGCTCGCCCCACAAGCTCAAGTTCGCGGTGTCCGGTTGCACCCGCGAGTGCGCCGAGGCCCAGAGCAAGGACGTCGGCGTGATCGCCACCGAGAAGGGCTGGAACCTCTACGTGGCCGGTAACGGCGGCATGCGCCCGCGTCACGCCGAGCTGTTCGCCACCGACCTGGATGACGCGACCCTGATCCGCTACATCGACCGCTTCCTGATGTTCTACATCCGCACCGCCGACAAGTTGCAGCGTACGTCGGTCTGGCGCGAAAGCCTGGAAGGCGGCCTGGACTACCTCAAGGACGTCATCATCGAAGACAGCCTGGGCCTGGGGGCCGAACTCGAAGCCCAGATGCAACTGGTGGTCGATCGTTATGAATGCGAGTGGGCCAACGCCCTCAAAGACCCGGACAAGCTCAAGCGCTTCCGCACCTTCGTCAACGACGGTCGCGGTGATCCGGATGTTCATTTCGTCAGGGAACGCGGCCAGCGCCGGCCGGTTCACGCCCACGAGCTTCACCTGATTCCCGTTACCGAGGAGGTGCTCTGATGAGCCAGTCAAACGTCGTTCGTATCCCCACCCGCAACGCGGCCCAAAATCCCGTGCAATGGCGTGCCCTGTGCAGCCGCGAGGATCTGGTGCCCAACTCCGGCGTGGTCGCCTGGCACGACGGCAGCCAGGTGGCGCTGTTGTACCTGCCCGAACAGCAGGACAAACCGCTGTACGCCATCGACAACCGCGACCCCAAGTCCGGGGCGAACGTGATCGGTCGGGGGCTGTTGGGCAGCATCAAGGGTGAACTGGTGATCGCATCACCCCTCTACAAACAGCATTTCCGCCTGGAAGACGGCCATTGCCTGGAATACCCGGAGCAGCGTCTGCGGGTGTGGCCGGTGCGCCTGAATGGTGATGTGGTGGAGATTGGCGAAGACTGATCCGCCTCTGACCGGGGCGCCACAATGAATCAGGCAATTTAAGTGCATTGGCTTGCCTTTAACTGAAGTTGGGAATCAACAATGAAAACAGCCGCTCAACTGGTAAGACTCAAGAGTGTGCAGAACCAGCAGGTTCACAGCATCGCGCCGGAGCAGACCGTGCTCGAAGCGCTGCAGATCATGGCCGAGAAAAACGTCGGCGCGTTGCCGGTGATCGAACACGGTCAGGTGGTTGGCGTGTTCAGCGAGCGCGACTATGCGCGCAAGCTGGTGTTGCAAGGACGCTCCTCGGTGGGCACTTCGGTACGCACCGTCATGAGTGCTCCCGTGGTCACCGCCGATAGCCAGCAGAGCATCGACCGCTGCATGGAAGTCATGACCGATAGCCACCTGCGGCATTTGCCGGTGCTGGATAACGGCCAGTTGATGGGGTTGTTGTCCATTGGCGATCTGGTGAAGGAGGCGATTGTCGAGCAGGCGGATTTGATCCGGCAGCTGGAGCATTACATTCGCGGGCACTGAACCCACACGGAACTTATCTGTGGGAGCAAACCTTGCTCCCACAATGGTGCGAAGTTTCGCTAAATTTCCTCACCCCAACATCAGCAACTGCCGGATCAGATTCGGCGTACTGCCGGTCCAGCGCTTGAACGAGCGGCGAAAATTCGCCGTGTCGTTGAAGTTCAGGTACTGCGCCACTTCCTCGTTGCTGAACCCCTTGACCTGGTACAAGTACAACGCCACATGGGTGTGCACCCGGTCCACCTGTTGCTGGAACCCGGTATGGTGCTTGTGCAGCTTGCGCTTGAGCGTCGCCGGGCTCATGGCGAAAGCCTGGGCGATCTGTTCCAGGCTGGGCGTCTGCTGCACATGGCTGTGCAGGTAGTCGTAGACGCAGTCCAGAAAGCTTGCCGTGAAACCCAGTTGATCGAGTTGGTCTCGGGCTTCGATCCGCGCCACCTGGCCGGCGGTGGCCGACACGTTGGGCCAGGGCTGGGCCAGGCAGTGGCGAGGCAGGCGCATCAGGTCAAGCGGTCGATTGAATTGCGTCTGTTCACTCAGGTGCACCCAGTACTGTTCGACGTAACGCGGCTCCTCATGGCGAAAGCTGCATTGCCAGGGCAGGCGTTCGCCGCTCAGCCATGCACTCATGGCAACCATCGAAGTCATGCTGGCTTCCAGTATGAAGCGCCATTGTTCATCCGCACCGCAACTGTCCAGCCAATGGATGTAGGCGTAGTGCTCGTCCAACAACAGGCGCGGCGCGGCCAGGGGGCTGAGCAGTGCTTGCTGGTCAATCAGGGTTTCCAGGGCCTGATGCAGATTCTGCGCGTGGCGTAGCGCATGGCTGGCTGGCCCGTAATGCCCCGGCAGCAGCCGCTGGCCAAACAGGAAACTGCTGTCACTGGCATCGAGCAGGCGTCGGCTGTTGTCGATCAGGCCAAGAAACTGTTGCGGGCTGATGCGGCTCTGGCCAGCGAGGATATCGTCGTGGAACAGCCCGGTGCCACGCAGCAGGCGGTGGCTGTCGATGTCACGCGACAGTGCCAGATCGATCAGCGCGGCAGGCTGATAGTGCCCCGGAATGAAGCGGCTGTCGGTTTCATACCAGCAGGTCTTGAGGGTCATGGGCCGGCCTCAGGCGCTTTTCAACGTGGAACGGGATCGGGCCAGCGTCAGGTTGAGGCGTTTGAGCAAGGCCTCCGGCGACTCGTCAAATGCCATCACCACGGCGGTGCTGGCGGCCAGTTGCAAGCGCTCGCCGTGTTGCCGAGTCTTGTGGGCCAGGCTGCCAACCGCGTGGGCCAGTTCTGCGGCCAGATATCGGGCCTGGCTCTCGCCAGTGTCGGGCAGCAGGACCACAAAGCGATCACCGGCCAGGCGACAAAGCAGATCCTGACGGCGCAGGTTCAGCACCAGCAACTGGCTGACGGCTTGCAGCACCGCATCGCCCTCGCCGTGACCGAAGCGCTGATTGATGGCGGTGAAGTTGTCCAGGTCCAGGGCCAGCAATGACAAGGGCTGCTGGCGGCGTCGGCTGTCCTCCAGGCTGCTCGTCAGTTCATGTCTGAAAAAGTCCGCGCCTCCCAGCGGCGTGAGTTTGTCGAACAGGCGGTGCTCGCGGAACAACCGTTCACGCTTCTCCATTTGTCCGTTTATCGCCAGTTGTTCCCGGTGCCAGTGATAGATGCCGAGGGTCAGCAGAATCATGCCCACCGGCATCGGCCCGGACTCCAGCCAGTGGTCCCAGGTGATGCTGTCGGGCAGGCGGATGAACTCGTCGAGGCTGTCGATCCACCAGGAAAAAAAGATGCAACCCAGGCCCCATACGAGGTAGTTGGTCACCCGACCGGCCGGGCGACTCTTGAGCACCAGGCCGAGCCAGACCAGCGCCAGTAAGGCCGAGCCGCCTTCGCCAAGGATATCCAGCCAGACCCACTCACTCAGCGGTTTGAGCTCACCGTTGGCCAGGTGGAGCATCAGCCCGAGGTTGGCCGCCAGCAGAAGCAGGGTGAGTTTGAGGCGGTGCGGGCGCAGCACGGAGAACATGGCCGGAATCCTTTGCCAGAAGCGGAATGCGGCTCAGCACAGCAGATGGATGTGACAATGCGGTGACGGTGGGTGAATGGGTGGGGGAGGTCGAATCAGCTCATTGGTTGTCCGGATTTTTATGCATGAGATCGCCCTTATCTCATTGTGGCGAGGGGATTTTGTGGGAGCAAAGCTTGCTCGCGACGAAGACGACGCGGTTTTTCAGGGGATCGAGGCGCCTGCATCGCGAGCAAGCTTTGCTCCCACAGCGGTGTGGAGCGACGTTTCGCTAAAAGTGATCGGCTGCTGAAGGCCTGTGCGGCTCGGAAACAGGTCATTTCAGCTCATTCTGGTCCGCCAACCCCCTCACATCAGTGTGTTTTAGGCCCTGCGAGCAAACGCTGTCACAGAACCGTCACCCCCCAGCCCTAGCGTGCCCTCCCAGTTGCCGGGCCGTTGCCTGGCGGATTTTCGGATTCCTGGGGGAGATCACCATGCATCACCGCACAAGCACTGCCGGGCTCGTCGGTTTTACGTTCACCGCGTTGGCGATGGCCATTGCCAGTGAACGGCTGAGCGCTGCCGAGCAGACGACCACTGAACACGTCCAAGTGGTTGGTCAGGCGGCCAGCATCGATCAGGCCCTGAAGGAGCAGCGCAGCGCCGATAGCATCAAGAGCGTGGTGCATGCCGACGGCGTGGCGCAGTTGCCGGATGAAAACGTCGCCGAAGCCGTGCAGCGCCTGCCGGGCATCAGCGTCGAACGTGACCAGGGCGAAGGTCGTTTTGTCAGCGTGCGGGGCCTGGGGCCAGACCTCAACAGCGTGACCATAAACGGCACGCTGGTACCGGCACCGGAAAGCGAGCGCCGGGCCGTTGCCCTGGACGTGCTGCCCGCGGAGCTGGTGCAGTCGCTGTCGGTGATCAAGACCCTGACGCCGGACATGGACGCCAACTCCCTGGGCGGCACGGTCGACGTGAAAAGCCTCTCGGCGTTCGACCACAAGGGCTTGTTCTACACCGGCAGCAGCGAAGCCAGCTACGACAAGAATACCGGCCAGACGAGTCCGAAATTCTCTGGTGCTATCAGCGACCGTTTCAGCCTGGGCGACGGCATCGATAACTTCGGCGTTGCAGCAGCGCTGAGCTGGCAGAAGCGCGATTTTGGCTCGGACAACGTTGAAACCGGCGGCGCCTGGGATTTCGAGCAAGGCTCACGACTGGAAGAGTTCGAACAACGCGACTATGACATCCGTCGGGAGCGCGCCGGCGGCGGGCTGAACTTCGACTACAAGCCTGATGATCTGAGCAGCTACTACCTGCGCACGCTTTACAGTCGTTACAAAGACAGCGAAACCCGCAATGCCGCCAGCCTGGCTTTCGAAGATCCGCAAGCGGCCGGTGAGCTGGGTGCCGCAGAAGGCGAGCGCAAGATCAAGCAGCGCGAAGAAACCCAGGAGATCCAGTCCTATGTACTGGGCGGGGAGCGCATGTTCGGTCTCTGGACTCTCAGCGGCCAGGGCGGCTACAGCAAGTCCAGCGAGGACAGCCCCGGTCATATCGCCGGTGCCACATTCGAAGGCATCGACAGTTTCGAGGGGGGCTTCCACGGCAACGACAAGCCGCGGCCGATCATTGGTTCGGGGTCCTATGATCCGGCCAACTTCAGCCTGGACAAGGTGGACTGGGAACAGCAGAACACCACCGACACCGAGAAAAACCTGCGCCTGGACCTGGCCAGAGACTATGACGTCAGTGGCTACGCCTCCCAGGTCAAATTCGGCGGCAAAGTCAGCCGCCGCGACAAGGACAACGATCTCGACGCCTGGGTCTATGAGGATTTCGACGATCTGGGGTTCACCGACGAGCAGTTGAACCTCGGACAATTCCAGAAGGGCAACGTGGATTACAGTCTCGGCCGTTACGGTCCAGGCATCAGTGCCGGAGCCATTGAACAATTGTTGGGTGGTCTGGATCGCGACGCCTTCTTTGATGCGCAAGAGTCGCGGGTCAATGACTTCCAGATGAGCGAAGACATCAACGCCGCTTACCTGATGAACACCGTGGACATCGACGATTGGCGCTTGATCGCCGGCATGCGTTATGAAGGCACGGAGTTCGAAGCCAAAGGCAGCGGCGTTACCGACGGCGTGTTCACCGACACCCAAACCCGGCGCAAATATCACCACTGGCTGCCGGGCCTGCACGCGCGTTACCAGTTGGACAAGAACACCCAGGTGCGTGCGGCCTGGACCAAGTCCGTGGTGCGCCCGACCTTCGGGCAACTGGCCCCGGGTTTTGTCATTGACGATGACGAGGCGACCTTCGGCAACCCGGACCTCAAACCCTTGGAGTCGAGCAACCTGGACCTGGGCATTGAACATTTCATGGGCCGGGCCGGCACTGTGTCGGCTTTCGTGTTCTACAAAGACATCAAGAACTTCGTCTACAACACCGACCTGGCGGGCACGGGCGCCTGGGCCGACTTCTCCGAAGCCCATAGCTTTGCCAATGGTGACAGCGCCAAGCTCTATGGCCTGGAACTGGCCTACTCACAAAAATTCGACTGGCTGCCAGCCCCCTGGAATGGATTGCTTCTGGGGGCCAACACCACCTTCAGTCGCTCGGACGCCGAGATCGAAGGGTTCGATCAGGCCAGCGGAACACAACGCAAGCGCAGCATCGACCTGCCGAACCAGTCGGACACCGTGGGTAATCTGATGCTGGGTTGGGAAAACGACAAGCTGAGCCTGCGTCTGTCGGCCAATTACAAGTCGGCCTACCTGTATGAGCTGGCGTCCATCAGCGACCGCGACCATGACCTGCACGTTGACGCCCAGACCTTTGTCGACTTCAGCGCCCGCTACTCCCTGACCAAAAACCTGCAAGTGAGCCTGGAAGCCCAGAACCTCACCGACGAGTCGTATTTCGTCTACACCGGCCACCGCGCCTACAACGGTCAATACGAAGAATACGGCCCGACCTACAAGCTGGGGCTGACCTTCACCCATTTCTAGATCGTGACGCCGATCCGTCAGGGCGAGGGGAAAAATCCCCTCGCCCTGCAGGTGGACAAAAGACCCGTTTGAACCCGGCTCAATGACAAGGATTTTTCCGTTGAACACAGCTTTGTTTTTACCCAAGCAGTACCTGCTGGCAATGCTCATCAGCCTGGCAAGCGTTCCAGCGTTGGCGGCTTCCCCAACCCTGAAGCTGCAACCCTGGCCTCAGGCACAGGAACGCTCGATCAATGCCCTGGGATTCGTGCCCGGCCATTGGACCAGCGAACGACTGGCCAGCGCCCGTGAAGGCTTGCTGTTGCTGGATGCCCAAGGCCGCGAACTGTCACGCCTGGAGGGCTCCTTCGAAGGTCTCGACAGCCGTGCCCTCGGGGCGAACGTTCTGGTGGCCAGCCTCGACAGCACTCGTCAGCAAGCACTGTTGGTCAGCCTCGATCCGGATAAACGTCAGTGGGGGACGCCGCTGTACCTTCCTGCGCGAGATTTCCCGGTGAATGGGCTGTGCCTGTACCGCGATGAAGCGAGCAACCTGTTTGTGTTTCTGGTGGGTGAAGAAGGCAAGGGGGAGCAATGGCTGGTGGGCAACGGCGAGCACCTGAGCGCCAGTGCACAGCGCGTACGCGGCTTGCCACTGCCGCCCGATGCCCAGACCTGTCAGGTGCAAGACAGCGCCAATCAACTGTTCGTCAACGAGGAACAAGTCGGCTGGTGGGCCTACCCGGCATCCTCCGAGGCCGATGCCGTGCGTGTACCCGTGGCGATGCGCACGCCGTTCGGTGACATCCAGCAGGCCGCTGGGGACCTGGCGGCGTTACCAGGCGGGTTGCTGGGCCTGGACCCACAAGCGCGACAGCTGCATCTGTATCAGCAAGACGGCCAGGGCTGGACCTCGACAGCCCGTCTGGCGCTGCCGGGCCTGAACGAGCCGGAAAATCTGGCGGTACGGGCGACGAAAAACGGCCTTGAACTGTTGTTGCGCGACGATGACAGCGCACGCCTGTATCAGGGCCAAATCAATTGGCAACCCACCCCTGTGTCCCTGCCGCCGGTGCTGCCTACGGTGGCTGCCGTTGGCCAGAGCGAGCCGGTGGCGCGCCAGGGCGACGCGGCGGATGATCCGGCGATCTGGGTTCATCCCACGACACCTGCCTTGAGCCGGGTGCTGGGCACCAACAAGAAGCAAGGCTTGCTGACGTATGACCTGCACGGCAAGCTGCTGCAGGAGCTGGCGGTGGGCCGCCTCAACAACGTCGATGTGCGCGGCAACTTCAAGCTGGGCACGCAAACCGTCGATCTGGCAGTCGCCAGCAACCGCGACCGCAACAGTCTCAGCCTGTTCAGCATCGACCGGGTCAGCGGCGAACTGCGCGAGGCCGGCGAGATCCCCACGCCACTCAAGGAAATCTACGGCATCTGCCTGTTCCAGCCGGTTGAGGGCGAACTGTATGCCTTCGCCAATGGCAAGGACGGGCGCTATTTGCAGTACCGCCTCAGCGCCCCGGACGGCGTGGTGAAAGGGCAGTTGGTGCGCCAGTTCAGCGTCGACAGCCAGCCTGAAGGGTGCGTCGCCGATGACCGGCGCCAGCGGCTGTTTCTCGGTGAAGAAGACGTCGGAGTCTGGGCGGTGGATGCCCGGGCCGACCGGCCGGCGACATTGGACAACGTGATCAAGGTCGGACCTCAGTTGCATGCCGACGTCGAGGGCATCGCCCTGTACCAAGGCGCCGGCCACGATTACCTGGTGATCTCAAGCCAGGGCAACGACAGCTATGTGCTACTTGATGCCGAACCGCCTTATGCCGTGCGCGGTGCGTTCCGTGTCGGCTTGAACGGCGCTGCGGGCATCGACGGCGCCTCGGAAACCGATGGCCTGGAAGTCACTTCGGCCAACCTTGGCGGGCCCTGGAGCGACGGCATGCTGGTGGTCCAGGACGGCCGCAAACGGATGCCCGAGCAGACCCAGAACTTCAAGTTCGTGCCCTGGAACGAAGTCGCGAAAGCCTTGCGCCTGCCTTGAGCGGCGCTGTCATCAACCGGTCATGAACATTTCATCGAATAGCAGCCAGACAGGAGTTCTACCCATGCAAGCCACGCTGGAACATATGACAATCTGGGGCCTGATCAGCGATGCGAGTCTTCTGGTCAAGGCCGTCATGCTCACACTGCTGCTGGCCTCGCTGCTGAGCTGGTACCTGATCATCCAGCGCAGCACCGTGCTGCGCCGCACCGAGCGCCAGTTCAAGGGTTTCATGCAGCGTTTTCGCAGCACCAGCGATTTGCCAGCGCTGTTGCGCGAGACCGCCCAGGTGCGCGAGGAAGAGGGCGGCGTGGAGCCGATCTTTCACGCCGGCTTCCAGGCTTTCACCCAGCTCAACGTGCCCTCCGGCAGCCCACAGGTGGTGCTTGAAGGGGTGGAGCGTTCGCTGCAAGTGGCAATCAGCGAGCAGGAGGTGCAGTTGGAGAAAGGCTTGCAGTTTCTCGCCACGGTCGGTTCGGTCAGCCCTTACATCGGTTTGTTCGGCACGGTCTGGGGGATCATGAATGCCTTCCTGGGGTTGTCCCAGGTACAACAGGCCAGCCTCTCCACCGTGGCGCCGGGCATCGCCGAGGCGTTGATCGCCACCGCCATCGGCCTGTTCGCGGCGATTCCCGCGGTGATCGCCTACAACCGCTTTTCCGCCCGCGGCCAGACCTTGCTGACACGCTACTACGCGTTCGGCAACGAGCTGCAGGCACGCCTGCATCGCAAGCTGCACGGCGCTCCGGTGAACCTGGCCGCGGCCGCTTGAGAGGAGAGGGCAGATGCTAGTCAAGCCGCAACGCAAGCACGGGCCCAAGGCCGAAATGAACGTGGTGCCTTACATCGATGTGATGCTGGTGCTGCTGGTGATCTTCATGGTCACGGCACCCATGCTGACCCAAGGCGTGAAAATCGAGCTGCCCAAGGTCGCCAGCCAGGCATTGGCCAACGATAGCCGCCAACAGATCCTGACCCTGTCTGTTAAGGCCGAGGGCGGTTACTACTGGAACCTGGGTGCTGAACTGGACACCCAAAGCCAGACCGACAGCGCCGTGGACCTGGATCAGATGCGCGCCAAAGTGGCCCAGGTTGTTGCCGAGCGCAGCGATACCCAGGTGTATATCCGTGCCGACGACCACGCCGACTACGGTCGTGTCGTGGCCGCCATGGCCGCCTTGCAGCAGGGCGGAGTGAGCAACCTTGGCCTGGTGACCGAGGCACCCCGATGACGGCGATGATCATGCACAGTCCATCCTTGGGTTTACCCACGGTGTCCGGCAGCGGTTTCTGGAGGAACAGCCTGGCAGCGGGACTCGCCGTGGCCTTGCACGCGGTTGTCGCGGCATTGCTGGTGCTGGGCTGGACCGTAGAGAAACCGACCGTCGAAGCGCCCCGGGTGCTGCGCACGCAATTGGTGATGTTGCCACCGCTGCCGGTGCCTGAAGCGCCTGCGCCGACCGCCGTGGCAGAGGTCGCCCCAGAACCGGTCGAAGCCACGCCGGCTCCAGTGCAAGCGCCACGCCCGGCGCCGAGCAAACCTGCGGTTGATCCAAGGCTCCAAGCGCAGAAACTGGAGCAGGCAACCCTGGCGCGCAAACGGGTCGAGGAGCAAAAGCGCGAGCAGCAGGCCGAGCAACAGGCCCAGCAGCAGCGCGAGCGTCAGGAGAACCAGCGACGTCAGCAGGAAGCCGAGCAACAGGCCGCCGAACGACAGCGCCAAGCGGCTCAACAGGCCCAGGCGCTCGCCCGGCAACGCCAAGCCGAACAGGCACGCCTGGCCGCCGCCGACAGTCGCCACTATCAACCCCTGAGCAAAGAGGCTCCGGATTATCCGCAACGGGCTTTGGACAAAGGGTTGGAAGGCGATTGCACGGTGGAGTACAGCGTCAAGCCGGACGGACGAATCGACAACCCCAAGGTGTTGGACGGCTGTCACCCGTTGTTCATCCGACCCTCGCTGACTGCGGCCCAAACCTTCCGTTATCAGCCGCGGATCGTCGACGGCCAGGCCGTGACAGTGCCGGCGGTGCGCAATACCTTTCACTACCGCATCGAATAGAACCCGAGCCTGTTGCGGCCGGCTTAATCGGACTAAACCGCGCCGGCGGCCGGCCGGTGCTGGCGCAACAGTTCGATCTGCTGCGATGGAACCAGCTCGCGCAACGCCTTATAGAGCGCCCGTGTTTCCAGCAGATTCCAGATGCGTAGCATGGTTTCCAGCGCATCCAGGGGTTTGCTGATGAAGTCCCGGGCGCCCAGCGCCAGGGCGCGCAGGCGGGTGTCGCGGGTGGCGTCGGCGGTCAGCACCAGGATCGGCAGGTAGTCGTTTGCCGGGATGCGCCGGTTGAGCTGCTCCAGCACGGCGAAGCCATCGAATGCCGGCATGTGCAGGTCCAGGATCACCAGGTCAGGCTCAAAACTGTTGAACAGGTCGAGGGTGCGCAAAGGCTCGGTGCTGCTCAGTACGTTGTGCAGCCCTTCGCGAGCCAGCAACTGCTCCATCAGGTCCAGGTTGGGGCGCTGATCGTCAACGATCAGGATGCGCAAATCGTGATTCATGCGGGCTCCGGTAAATAACGTTCAAGGTGGCCGAGAAAGGCCTGGATATGAATGGGTTTGGTCAGGATCGCTGTGGCCCCGGCTTCGTGCAGGGCACGGTGGGTCAGGTCGCTGGCATCGGCGGTGATCATCAGTACCGGTGTGGACGCCGTGGCCGCCGATTGACGCAAGCGGCGCAGTACCTCCAGGCCTGTCAGGTCCGGCAGGGTCACGTCCAGCAGGATCAACTGCGGGGCGTGCTGGCGAGCCAGGTCCAGGCCCAACTGGCCTTGCATGCTCGACAGCAGTTGAATACCCGGACGTCGCTGCATCAGGGTCTCGATCAGCGCCAGGCTCGACAGGTTGTCTTCGATGCACAGTATCTTGCCGTGATATTCAACTGACGGACGCGGTGCCTTCAGCGCGACGATGGGGGGCAAGCGGGCGTGTTCCACCTGGGCACCGGGCAATTGCAGGGTAAAACAACAACCTTGCCCCGGCTCGCTGTGGACCTGCAGGCTGCCTTGCATCATTTCCAGCAGGCTCTTGCTCAAGGACAGCCCAAGACCGGTGCCCTCGACCTGTGGATCGGCACCCAGGCGCTCGAACGGCTTGAACAACCGGTCAAGCTGCTCAGGGGCAATGCCATGCCCGGTGTCGCTGACGGCAATGCTGACTCGCGGCCCCTGGGCCGTCACTTCAATGCGCACTTCACCGCCGGGCCGGTTGTACTTGATGGCGTTGGACAACAGATTGAGCAGCACCTGCACCAGGCGTTGACGGTCGGCCAGCACACCGCTGCTGTCGGGTAGCGGCGCCAGCTCGGCTAACTGAATCCCGGCGTCGGCCGCCATGGGTGAAACCAGCGTCAGGGCTTCATGCAACACCGTCGTCAAGGCAATCGGCTCAATGTTCAGCGGCAGACGACCGGCCTCGATCCGGGCAATGTCCAGCACCTCGTTGATCAATGCCAGCAAATGCTGGCCGGCGCGCAGGATGTGACTGACCTGTGGGCGCTGGCCGGCGCTGGAGTCCATGTCCAGCAGTTGCGCGAAGCCGAGTATGGCGTTCAGGGGTGTGCGCAGTTCGTGGCTCATGCGCGAAAGAAATTCGCTCTTGGCGCGGCTGGCGCTTTCGGCTTCTTCACGGGCGGTGCGCAGGGCGATCTCGGCGGCGCGGCGGTCAGTGATGTCGCGGGTGATCTTGGAAAACCCGCGCAGGGTGCCGGTACTGTCGTACTGGGCAGTGATGACCACACTGGCCCAGAAGCGGCTGCCGTCCTTGCGACAGCGCCAGCCTTCTTCCATGTAATGACCGTCACGGGCGGCTTCGTGCAGCGCCATGTCCGGGTGCGCCGGGCATTCTTCGCTCAGATAGAACAACGAAAAATGCCGGCCGAGGATTTCCTGTTCGGTGTAACCCTTGATCCGCTCGGCACCGGCGTTCCAGGTAATGACATGGCCTTGGGCGTCCAGCGCAAAGATGCCGTAGTCCTTCACCCCATCGATGATCAGTCGCAAGCGTTCTTCGTTATCCCGCAGAGCCCGCTCGCGTTCGGCAAGCAACTGCCCGGCCTCTACCAGACGAGTGCCCAACTGGCCGATTTCGTCCTGCTCCGGCGGTTGCGGCAGCAACGGTTGACCCAAGGCCAGGCGCTGAGCGTTGCCTTGCACCTGTTGCACGCGGGCGACAATGCCCTTGGACAGGAACAGCACCGCCACGATGGCGCCAAGCAGCCCGCACAGCGCCGCCAGTAGCGTGGCGAACAACAGGCGCATGCGCGTGGCCGAGGCGGCGGCACTGCGGTCGGCGAGCAGGGCGTCCTCACGTATACGCATGGCGTTGATCTGCTCGCGCAGCACGTCCAGGACGTGTTTGTTTTCGATCAGAATCGTCGTGATGGCCGCTGTGTCATCGGCCCTGCCGTTGCGCAAGGCATCCAGCCCATCGAGTTTTTCTGCGATCAGTGGGGTGATGGTCTTGAGGCGCTCGCGCATCCGGGCGTCGCGGATGTTGTGGTCCAACCGTTGCAACGCGGCCTTGATCAGCGGCGTGGCCTGTTCGTAGCTGGGCAGGAAGTCTTCGCGCCGGGTCAGCAGGTAACCGCGCACGCTGGCCGCGGCTTCGGCCAGCAGGGTATGCACCGTCTGGATATCGCCCTGGACCAGCAGCACCCGGCGCACGTCTTCTTCGGCCCGGGCGGTCTGGCGTTCGGTGATGTAGATCAGCACCAGGGACAGCAACAGCACCACCAAGGGCAGGGAAATGACCACCAATGCCTTGCCCCGCAATGGCAGGTTGGCCCAGCGGCGGGCGGCGAGAAATCTCATGGCCATTGCCCGCTGGGTTGTGCCACCAACCCCAGGGCAACACCGCGCACGGCGGCCTGGGTTCGGTCGGCGGCTCCCAACTTGCCGATGACGCGCTCCACATGGGCCTTGGCGGTGCCGGGGGCGATGCCGAGTTTTTCGCCGATTTCACGGTTGCTGAAGCCGCCGGCCACCAGCCCCAGCACCTGGCGCTCGCGGGCTGTCAGGGCCTGGACCGGGGTAGCGCCACTGGCACCGCGCTCGGCCATGCGCCGCAGCAGGCGCGCACTGACCGAACTGTTCAGGGCCTCTTCGCCCTGGGCGACCCGTTTGAGGGCGTCCAGCACTTCATCGCGGCTGGCATCCTTGAGCAGATAACCAACCGCGCCCGCGCCGATGGCGGCTTCAAGGTGATCAGGGCTGTCGTCCATGGTGAAGATCACCACTTTGATCCCCGGCTGGCGCTGCTGCAGGATACGCGCCGCTCCCAGACCATTGAGCACCGGCATGCGAATGTCGAGAATGGCGATGTCCGGTTGCAGCCGCTCGCACAGATCGAGGGCTTCCTGGCCGTCGCTGGCCTGGCCGACGACTTCGAACCCCGGGCTGCCGGCCAGCATGCTGATAAAACCGGTGCGGGTCACTTCGTGATCATCGGCCAAAAGCAGGCGTAAAGGGGACGTCATGAGTGTGTTCCGTGGGTGGGTAGGGGGACGCTGGCCAGCAAACGGGTGCCGCCATCGGGCTGGCTGAAACAGCTCAGGTGGCCGCCCAGCAGGCTGGCTCGTTCCTGCATGGCCGCCAGGCCCAGATGGCAGGTGCCATTGGTCTCGATGGGTTGTTCCAGAGCAAAACCACGGCCATTGTCTTCGACCCGCAGCGAGGCCCGGTCGTCGCTCACCATCAATCCCAGGCGTACATAGCTGGCCCGGGCGTGCTTGAGAATGTTGTTGATGCCTTCCTGGGCAATGCGGAACAAGGCGATTTCGGTGTTGCCCGGCAGGCGAGCGGCGCTGTGCTCGGCCCAGTCCACCGACAGGCCTGCATCCCGCAGGCGGTCGGCTTCCTTGTCGACGGCTTTGTACAGACCGAAGTCATCCAGCGCATGGGGACGCAGACCGCCGATCAACTGCCGGCCTTCGCCGACACAACCCCGGGCGAGATCGAGGATGGCCTGCAAGTCGTTCGCCAGGGCCGGCGGCAGAGGCGGGCAGCGACCGGCGAACCCCTGCAGGCGCTGATGCAGGCCGGCCAGGTTCTGTGCCAGGCCATCATGCAGGTCGTAGGCCACACGCTTGCGTTCGTCTTCCTGGGCGCTGAACAGTCGATGGACCAGCTCGGACATGGTGCGTTCGCGGGCCTGCAACGCTTCGAGCAGACGACTGTTTTCCAGATGGGCAGCCAGCAGGGTCGCCAGCAATTGCAGTGACTCAATATCCTCGTTGTCCGGCGTGCCCAGGGCTACGCCGTTGCCCAGCAATAAAGCCCCGAACACCACACCGTCGGAGCCACGCAACGGAACGCGCAAGACCTGGGGCAGGGCGCTGCCAGGGTACTCCAGCCATTGTGGCTCGGCTGACGGCGGCTGAGCCAGGTTGGCAAGCAGATCGAGCCGTTCTTGGCTGCCATGGCTGGCGATGGTGCGAAACGTGGTGTCCGCTGCCCACTCCAGCAGCAGGCCATGATCCATGGCCATGAATGCGCACGCTCGTTGCACTGCGCGCTGGCGCATCGCCGACAGGGGCAATTGCGTCAGTTCATGGCCGGTGCCCAACAGCAGGCGCAGGCGTGCGGCACGACTTTGCGACTGGCGATATTGGGTTCGGATGGCCAGGGCACTGCCGGGGTCATGGGGTGGGCTTTGCATGATAGGGCTCCAGCGTGGATGGGACCGGTCGGCGTGGCGGTATTAGAGCGTGTCATCAGCACCGGGCCTATCTGCCGAACGGCATAGGCAATCGGCACCGGTTGGCCGATGGCGAAGGCCGTCAGGCCCGGCAAAGTCGGCTCATTGAAACCCACAGGAACGTTACGATGAAACTGAAAACCTTCGCCGCTGCCGCTTTTTTCATGCTGACCACACCCTTGGCCCTGGCACTTGAAACAACGCCATACGTTTATCGCACCGTAGCCGAGCAGCCACAGAATCAGAATGACCGTGAAATCGCCGCATTGTTCGACCGCTGGAACGCGGCCCTCAAAACCGGCAACGCTGCTGCAGTAACCAGCCTGTATGCGCCGGATGCGATATTGCAGCCCACCGTATCCAACCAGGTGCGCAACACGGCGGCACTGATTCAGGATTACTTTGAACACTTCCTGGCCGGCAAGCCGGTGGGGCAGATCAACTACCGGGAAATCCGTCACCTGGGACCTGACGCGGCGATGGACAGTGGTGTCTATACCTTTGCCCTGACCAACGCCGACGGCTCCAAGCGCGAGGTTCAGGCGCGCTACACCTTTATCTATGAACGCATTGACGGTCAGTGGAAGATCCTTAACCACCACTCCTCGGCCATGCCGCAAGTCCAGAAGCAACTGCATGCCAGCCACTGAGGCCGTTTGAACAAATGAGTTCGTCCCTGGCTGCGTTGGGGGGGGCGAACCACCCGTTTGGCAGGCTGGCAAAAAACGATAGGCCAGTGTCATTAACAGAGCGGTTCGATAAAGAAGTTGGATTCGTGCGGGAACATTAATTAGAATCACTCTCATTTAATGTATTCCTTGCACAAGGCTTCTTGACATGTCTGATGCAGCTACGCCAACGGAGCGTTCCTTGCACGCGCTGTACCGAGACCACGGTGGCTGGCTGGAAGGCTGGTTGAGACGACGCATGGGCAATGCCTGGGATGCCGCGGACCTGCGCCAGGACACGTTCCTGCGGGTCCTGTCCAGCGCTCAGCCATTGGCCGATCTGCACGAACCCCGCGCTTATCTGCTGACAGTCGGCAAGCGTCTGTTGAGCAACTTTTACGCGCGCCGCAACTTGGAGCAGGCTTACCTCGACGCCTTGGCGAGCTTGCCGCCAGCGTGCGTACCGTCCCCGGAGCAGCGCTGGCTGCTGCTGGAAACGTTGCAAGCCCTGGATGAATTGCTCGATGGCCTGCCGGCTCTGGTGCGGCGGGCTTTTTTGTGGAGCCAGCTCGAAGGCCTGGGCTACCGTGAAATCGCCGAGCGCATGCAGGTGTCGGAGCGCACCATCAAGCGCTATATGGCCCAGGCTTATGAGCATTGCCTGTTGGTGGAGTTTTGATGCGCCAGGCCCCTTCGCCTGAAGCTCGCGAAGTCGCCCGGGCGGCGGCTCGCTGGCTGGCCATGATGGAGTGTGGCGGGGATGACTTCGATTGCGCCGCGCTGCAACGTTGGCGCGACAGCAGCGCCCACCACGAGGCCGCCTGGCAAAAAGCCCAGCGATTGCGCCAGCGTTTCGCCGGGGTGCCGACTTCATTGGGTATGGCGACCCTGGATCGCCCGGCATTGCCCCGTCGGGCGGTGCTCAAGCGTGCGCTCGGCGTCGCCGCCTTGGTGCCCACGGCCTGGTGGCTGGGGCGAGAGCTGCCGCTGGAGGTCTGGCGCGCCGACCTGCACACGGCCACGGGCGAACAGCGGCGCTGGTCGCTGGCCGACGGCAGCGCCTTGCAGTTGAATACCGACAGCGCCCTGGACCTGGACCTCAAGGCTCGACGCCTGGTGCTGGTGCAAGGGGAGATGGCCCTCAATGTCCAGGGCCCTGCGCCATTGGCCATTCAGGCACCGTTCGGCCTGATCTCCGTCAGCCGTAGCGAGGTCTGCGTACGCCTGAATGAGCGCAGTTGCCGGGTGTCGGTCCTCAGTGGTTCGGTGCAACTGCAACCGTTGCGCGGGCCAATGCTGACACTGAAGGAAGGCGAGCAGGTCAACCTCTTGGCCTCGGGCGCCGGACCGGTGGGGGCGTTCGACGTAGCGCAGTTGGGTTGGCGTGACGGTGTACTTGTGGCGCAGAACCAGCCGTTGGGGGATTTTCTCCGTGAGCTGGGCCGATATCGCCCAGGTTTATTGCGTTGGGACCCCGCCCTGGAGTCGCTGCGGGTGACCGGCAGCTTCCGTCTGGAAAACACCGATCGAATCCTCGCGTTGCTCTCGGCCAGCCTGCCGGTGCACGTGCAAACGCGCACCCGATACTGGGTCACATTGACGCTGCGCAAAAATACTGTCTGACGCCTGTCCCCTTTTTTTGTCTCGCTTGTCATTCAAGGCAACTGAACAAAAACGAGAGCTCCCCCCAATGTCCGCAGTAGTACCTTTGCGTTTTCGCCCGGCCCTTGCCGGCTGGCGTCCGCTGTTGAACCTGAGCCTCGTGCTCAGCCTGAGCGCCAGCCCATTGTTCATGTCCTCCAGCCAAGCCGAAGAAGCTGCCCGACGCAGCTATCAGGTGCCGGCCGGCAGCCTCAGCGCCGCGCTCACCCGGTTCGCCGGCCTGGCGGGGGTCAACCTGTCGGTCGACCCGGCCCTGGTGAGCGGGCATAACAGCCCCGGTCTGTCGGGGGAGTATGCCGTGGAGGAGGGCTTTGCCCGACTGTTGCAGGGCTCGGGTCTGCAACTGCAGCCGATGGGCGAGCATGCTTACATCCTGACCCCGGCGCCGGAAGGCAGCAGCTTGCAACTGGCTCCCACCTCGATCATGGGGGCCACGAGCCTGGCGCAGGGCGAGCCCTATGCCGGTGGCCAGGTCGCGCGCCGCGGCTCGCAAGGCTTGCTCGGGTCGCGGGACTTCATGGAAACCCCGTTCAGCATGACCACCTATACCAGCGAAGTGGTCAAGAACCAGCAGGCTCGGACCCTGGGCGACCTGATTGCCAGCGACCCTTCGGTTCGCGCCACCAATCCGGCAGGCGGGCGTTTCGAGCAGTTCACCATTCGCGGTTTCAGTCTGTTCAACAGTGATGTCGCCTACAACGGTCTCTACGGCATCCTGCCGACCTATTCGATCGACATGGAGATGGCCGACCGCGTCGACATCATCAAGGGTCCGACCCAGCTCATCAACGGCGTCTCGCCACGTGGCAGCGTGGGTGGCGGGATCAATGTGGTGCCCAAGCGGGCCACCGACAAGCCCATCACTTCGTTCACGGGCAGCTACGCCTCCAACAACCAGCTCGGCGGCGCCGTGGATGTCGCCCGGCGTTTTGGTGAAGACAACCAGTTCGGCGTTCGTTTCAACGGCGTGAAGCAGTCCGGCGACACTGAATGGGATCACCAGAGTGTCGACCGTGACATGGCCGTGCTGGGCCTGGATTTTCGTGGCGAGCGTCTACGCCTCTCGACGGACATCGGACGCACCGAGCGCGATACCGACGCGCCGCAGGAGCGCGTGCTGGTAGGGGCCAACGCACAGGTCCCGCACGCCAGCGATGTGCGCCGCAACTACGCTCAGCGCTGGAGCAAGGCGCGCACCAAGGACACTTTCGGCGCGGTGAACGCGCAATACGATGTCAACGATTCCGTGATGCTGTACGGCAGTGCGGGGGCGCGCAAAAGTGATCATGACTTCCTGCGGCACAACGTTTCGGTCAGCAACGACGCTGGCGATTTCAGCGTTCAACCCCGCGACTTTACCCGCGATGAAAATGTCCGCACGGCCACGGCCGGGGTGCGCAACTGGTTCCATACCGGCCCGGTGAGCCATGAGATCAACCTGGCCGCCAGCTACTTCTACATGGATTTCACCAATGGCGGCGCTCGTTATGCTTCGTCCCCGAGCAACCTGTATGACCCGGTGCAAACGCCGACTCCGAGCGACCCCACGCGCCAGGACAGCAAGGTCTATACCGAAAACCGCTCCACCGGCGTGGCGCTGTCCGACACTCTGGGTTTCTTCGATGATCGACTGCTACTGACCCTCGGCACCCGCTGGCAGCGGATCAAGGTTGACGACTGGACGGATAACGTCAAAGGCGCCACCGCGTACGACGAGGAAAAGATGTCGCCGTCGGGCGGAATCCTGTTCAAGGCAACCGATAAGCTGTCGTTGTATGCCAACTACATGGAAGGTTTGAGCCAGGGCAAGATCGCGCCATCGACCTCGATCAACGAGGACGAAATATTCCCGCCGTTCATCAGTCGTCAGGTCGAGGTGGGAGCCAAATATGACGCGGGTGCGCTCGCCGTCACCGCCGCCGTCTTCCGGATCAAGCAGCCTGCCTACGCCACCGATGCCACGACCCGTGTCTTCGGCCCGAACGGCAAACGCGAGAACACCGGGGTTGAGTTGAGCGTGTTCGGTGAGCCGCTCAAGGGTTTGCGTTTGCTCGGTGGGGTCATGTATATCGACAGCGAGTTGACCGATACCACCGATGGCGCCTTTGATGGTAATCGGGCGCCGGCCACGCCCAAATACAACGTCAACCTGGGCGCCGAGTGGGATGTGCCGACCGTGCAGGGCCTGACCCTGACCAGCCGCGCCATCCACTCCAGTTCGCAGTACCTGGACCAGTCCAACACCAAGGAAATCGATTCCTGGGAGCGTGTGGATGTAGGCGCGCGCTACGCGTTCAAGGTGGACCAGAAGAACATCACCCTGCGTGCCAATGTCGAGAACGTCGCGGACAAGCGCTACTGGAGTTCAGCCGGCGCCTCGGATGACAGCGAGGCAGGCTTGACCCTGGCAACGCCGCGCACTTACCTGCTTTCGGCCACCGTGGACTTCTAGACCGATGTGCAGCTTCAGGGATGAAGCTGTTTCTCAGGCGTCACGGAACAGGTCGTGGGCATCCAGCAAGCGCCAGGCGATTTCGGGACGTTTTTCCAACCCGCGTCGAATGGCGGTGGGGATCGACTGGCGAATCTTGCGGCACAGGCCGGGCTGCTCCTGGAACTCGATGGCGATGCCGCGCATGGTGCGTACTTCGTTGTAGCCGGGTTCGACGCTCAGGCGGATTCCAAGGTTCTCGTACATACGCTGCTGCAACCGTTGGAGTTCGTCCAGGCTCTGGATATTTTCCAGCCGTTCGAGCAGGCGTTTTTCTTCCTGACGGTTCAAGCAAAGAATGCGCAGGTCACTGCCCGGGGTTTGCAGCAACGCATCACGCCCGCAGTCACAGACACCAGGCGGGCAGGGGGGGCGGATCGGAATCGACGCGGTCATGGGCTCCACAGGTCAGCAACGAGCAAATCGCCTCTGAGTGTATCGGCGGTCCAGGCAATGTGATGCCTGGCGGCATGCCGGTCAACCCTGGCGAGTGGCCGCTTGTCTAGCGCCGTTGTGAGGGGGCGCTGGGCCGTGCCCGCAGCACCAATGTGGGAAGCGGGCTTGCTCGCGAAGACGGTTGCTCGTCCAGCATTGCTACCCGCTGACGCACCGCCTTCGCGAGCAAGCCCGCTCCCACAAGGTTTCTGTTGCTTATACAAATGCCGTGCGCCTACAGCCCCAAGTCAGACAGCCCCGGATGATCATCCGGCCGGCGACCCAGCGGCCAATGGAATTTGCGTTCGCTTTCCTGGATCGGCATGTCGTTGATGCAGGCGTAGCGGTTGGACATCAACCCTTGCTCGTCAAACTCCCAGTTTTCATTGCCGTAGGAACGGAACCAGTTGCCCGAATCGTCGTGCCATTCGTAGGCGTAGCGCACGGCGATACGGTTACCGGTGAAGGCCCACAGTTCTTTGATCAGCCGGTAGTCCAGTTCCTTGGCCCATTTACGGGTCAGGAAGGCCTTGGCCTCTTCGCGGTTATGGGCGAATTCGGCACGGTTGCGCCATTGAGTGTCCAGCGTATAGGCCAGGGACACCCGTTGCGGGTCGCGGGAGTTCCAGCCGTCTTCGGCCAGGCGGACTTTTTCAATGGCCGATTCACGGGTGAAAGGCGGCAGCGGCGGACGAACTTCAGCAGTGGATGACATGGCAGATCTCCAGTGAGTGATCGAGCAAGTGGCACAGCGGTTTACGGGAACGGGTTATTCAGTTTCAGCCAATAAGGACTTCAGTATGTTCTGGGCCTGGTCAGCGGCGCTGTGATCGCCCATGACCAGTGCGACGGTAATGGCCCCATCGATCAGGATCAGTAACTGCCGGGCCAAGGCATCCGGGCTCTCGACGCCTTGTTCTGTGCATAGCCGGGTTACATAGTCGAGCAACTTCTGTTTATGCAGTTTGGCGACCTGGCGGACCGGGTTCTGTGGGTCGCCGGTTTCGCCACTGGTGTTGATGAACGCACAGCCACGGAAACCTTCGCTGTCGAACCAGGTTTTGAGCACGGTAAACAGGTTGAGCAGCCGGGCACGCGGAGTAGGGGCCTTGTCGACCTCACTGCTGAACCAGTGCATCCAGCGTTCGTCGCGCCGTTGGAGTGCGGCCACGATCAGATCGTCCTTGTTGGCAAAGTAGCGATAAATGCTCTTTCTGGAGACGCCGGCGGTTTTCACCAGCAGATCCATGCCGGTGGCCGCGATGCCACTTTTATAGATCAACTTTTCGGCGACATCGAGAATAATGTTTCGGGTCTCATTGCTATTGATTTCGTTCATGGCGCTAACAGTAGAACGATCGTTCTCCTTGGTCAAGTTGTTTTTTCATGACGCCCTGAAGACCCGAACCCATCGATGGTGTAAGCTCAACCACTCTTCGGATTCGACCTTTTGCGAGCCCTATGCCGTCGCTTTTCAAACGCCCCTTGCTGCCTAAGCTGCGCAGCTTTGCACTGACCGCCGATGCCGTGACCATCCTCGATGGCGCCGCCGAGTTCCGCCGTTGCCTGCTGGAGCAAATCGCCCAGGCCACCCAGCGCATCTACATCGTCGCCCTGTACCTGCAAGAGGACGAGGCCGGGCAGGAAATCCTCGATGCCTTGCACGCCGCCAAGGCCAAGCGTCCGGAACTGGACGTGGTCGTGGTGGTGGATTGGCTGCGGGCCCAGCGCGGGCTGATCGGCGCCAAGAAGCAGCCGGGCAATTCGGCGTGGTATCAGGAGCAGACCCGCACTCACGCCAGCGAAGTGCCGATCTACGGCGTGCCGGTGCAGACCCGCGAGTTGTTCGGCGTGCTGCACCTCAAAGGCTTCGTGATCGACGACTGTGTGCTTTACAGCGGCGCCAGCCTCAATAACGTCTATCTGCACAAGTTCGACAAATACCGCTACGACCGCTACCACCTGTTGCGCAACGAGGCACTGGCCGACTCGATGCAGCACCTGATACAGCATGGCTTGATTGCCTCCAGCGCCGTGCATCGTCTGGATTTGCCGAACCTGCCCAGCACTCGCAGCCTGCGCAAGGACATCGGCGATCTGCGCAGCCGGCTCAAGTACGCCGCGTATGACACGCAGGCCGGCAACCTCGACAAGAGCGGCCTGTCGGTGAGCCCGTTGCTGGGCGTGGGCAAGAACAATCCGTTGAGCCGGGTAATTGGCGAGTTGATTGCCAGCAGTCGCCGGCAACTGACCATCTGCACGCCGTATTTCAATCTGCCCCTGGGGGTGACCCGGGAAATCAATCGCGCGCTGGCTCGCGGGGTCAGGATCGACATTATCGTCGGCGACAAAACCGCCAACGACTTCTACATGCCGCCCAGCGAGCCGTTCAAGATCATCGCCGCGCTGCCCTATCTCTACGAAATCAGCCTGCGCCGCTTCGCCAAGCGGCATCAGCGGTACATCGACAGCGGCCAGTTGAACCTGCACCTGTGGCGTGACGGTGACAATACCTATCACCTCAAGGGCATGTGGATCGACGAGCGCTACACCTTGCTGACCGGCAATAACCTCAATCCACGGGCGTTTCGCCTGGACCTGGAAAACGCTTTGTTGCTGGATGACCCCAAGGGCGAACTGCTGGGGCCGCGTCAGGCCGAGCTTGAGCAGATTTACCAGCACACCCGGCGCATCGATCGATATCTGGACCTGGAAACCCTGCCGGACTATCCCGCCGCAGTCGCCAGGTTTCTGAAACGGGTCAGCCGGGTGCGGATCGAGCGGCTGCTTTACCGGATCCTGTGAAAGCTCGTGCTATGTCGGAAAAAGACACCATCTCCATCCAGTTGGTACGTGAGGCGCTGCTGCAAAGCTGCGTTCCCGGAGCGGCCACCGATGAGGTTCTGAGCAAGGTCGGCATAGACCCTGCGTTGCTCGACGACTCCCAGGCGCGGGTCCCGGCCCATGCTTATGCGCGGCTCTGGCGTTTGCTCGCCCGACGCCTGGATGACGAGTTTTTTGGCATGGACCCGCGCAAGCTCAAGTCGGGTAGCCTGGCGTTTCTCTGCCAGTGCGCCATGGCCCAACCCACGCTGGCGAGCGGCCTGACGGCGGGGCTGGGGTTCCTCTCGCTGATGTTCGAACAGTTGCCGGCCCAATGGGTCCGCCAGCAGAGCCTGGCGGAAATCGTCCTGCTGGAGGACGATCAGGATCCGCGACGGGCCTTCACCTATTTCACCTACTGGATGATTGTTCATGGCGTGGCCTGTTGGCTGGCCGGGCGGCGTATTCCGATTCTTTCCATCGAGTTGCGTTGCCCGGAACCGGACTTCTGCGACGACTATCGTGTGATGTTCTCCCGGAACCTACGCTTTGACCGGCCCCGCACCCGGATGATCTTCTCCGCCGAATGCCTGGACCTGCCCATCCGACGCAGCACCGAGGAACTCAACCGCTTTCTGGCCCAGGCACCGGCCAACATCCTGGTCAAATATCGCGACCCGCAAAGCCTCGCCAGCCGCATCAGACACGACCTGCGCCAATTGCCACCCGAGCAGTGGCCGGAGACCGAGGCTCTGGCCCAGCAGTTGTGCGTTTCGGCGTCGACCCTGCGCCGCCGCTTGGCGGAGGAGGGCCAGACGTATCAAGGGCTCAAGGACAGTGTGCGCAAAGAGTTGGCCATCAACTGGCTGGCCGAACCTTCCATCAGTTTCGTGGAAATCGCCGCACGCCTGGGGTTTGCCGATGCCAGCTCCTTCTACAAGGCGTTTCGCAAGTGGTCCGGGTCCAATCCGGGACATTATCGCAGCCTGATTCTCAACGATCCTGGCTGATCCGGGATGTGGGTTGAGTGGGCTTGCGCTATCGCGGGCAAGCCTTGCTCCCACATAAGGTTCGCATTGCCCCGGTGGGAGCGAGCCTGCTCGCGATAACGGCCTCCCAGACGCCACATCACCCAACCATGGCCAAACCAGTCAAGCAACTTGATGGCTTTGACCATTGCCGCCCAAGCCCTTCGGCGCGAGTATTTCCCTGCTGTTTACGGTTCCCCCAACCAATAAAAAGTACAGAGGGATTCTGGTCATGCGCGATTACTCGTCCGCCACGTCACAGTTCGATTACCTGCACACCGTCAACACCGCACTGCACGGCTCGCTCAAGGCATTGAACGCCTGTGTCGAGTGTTGCGACCGGCATGCGTTGCCGGGGCGTATTGCCTTGTTCTGGGAGGGTCGCGACGGCAGCGACGCGACCTGGACTTACCGTGACCTGCAGGACAACGCCGCACGTTTTGCCAATTTCCTCCTGGCCCAAGGCGTGGGCAAGGGTGACAAGGTGGCCGGCCTGCTGCCACGTACCGCTGAATTGCTGATCGTGGTACTCGCCACGTGGCGCATCGGCGCGGTGTATCAGCCGTTGTTCACCGCGTTCGGCCCCAAGGCCATCGAACACCGTCTGGGCAGCTCCGGTGCGCGTGTTGTGGTCACCGACGCGGTCAATCGCCCCAAACTCAACGATGTAGCCGGTTGCCCCACAGTGGTCACGGTCGGCGGCGCAAAAGGCCAGGGCATCGTTCGTGGCGATTACAGTTTCTGGGCAGAAGTGGCGAACCATGCAAACCAGTGCGAACCGGTGATGCTCAGTGGCGAAGACCCGTTCCTGTTGATGTTTACCTCCGGCACCACTGGGCCGGCCAAGGCGCTGTCGGTGCCGCTCAAGGCCATCGTCGCATTCCAGAGCTACATGCGTGACGCCGTGGACCTGCGTCCCGAAGACGCCTTCTGGAACGTCGCTGATCCGGGCTGGGCCTACGGCATCTACTTCGGTGTGACCGGGCCTCTGGCCATGGGGCATCCCATCACGTTCTACGATGGGCCGTTCACTCTGGAAAGCACTTGCCGAGTCATCAACAAGTACGGCATCACTAACCTCGCCGGTTCACCCACTGCCTATCGTTTGTTGATCGCCGGGGGCGATCAGTTCGCCCGCTCGATCAAGGGCACGCTGCGCGCGGTCAGCAGCGCCGGAGAGCCGCTGAACCCGGAGGTCATCCGCTGGTTTGCCGACAACCTGAACGTGGTGATCCACGATCACTACGGCCAGACCGAACTGGGCATGGTGCTGTGCAATCACCACGGGCTGGAACATCCGGTGCACATGGGCGCGGCTGGTTTTGCCTCGCCGGGCCACCGGATCGTGGTGCTGGATGAAAATAACCGTGAATTGGGCGTGGGCCAGCCGGGCATTCTCGCTGTCGACCGCAGCCAGTCACCGATGTGCTGGTTCGCCGGTTACGAGGGCGGGCCAACCAAGGCTTTCGTCGGCGATTATTACCTGAGCGGCGACACCGTTGAGTTCAACCCCGATGGCAGCATCAGCTTCGTCGGCCGCAGCGACGACGTGATTACCACCTCCGGCTATCGCGTCGGCCCGTTCGACGTGGAAAGCGCACTGATCGAACACCCCGCCGTGGTCGAGGCGGCGGTGGTCGGCAAGCCCGATCCCGAACGCACCGAACTGGTGAAAGCCTTCGTGGTGCTCGGCGCCCAATACCGCGCCGCGCCGGAGCTGGCCGAAGAGCTGCGCCAGCACGTGCGTAAGCGCTTGGCCGCTCACGCCTATCCCCGTGAAATCGAATTTGTCAGTGATTTGCCGAAAACCCCAAGCGGCAAATTGCAGCGCTTTATCTTGCGCAACCAGGAGATCGCCAAGGCTCAAGAGGCCGCGGCGCCTAACGTTTCAGCTTGAATCCAAGGAAACCATGATGCAGATCGACAACAAGATTTTCCTCGTCAGCGGCGGCGCGTCCGGCCTCGGCGCGGCCACCGGCGAGATGCTGGTCAAGGCCGGTGCCAAGGTGATGCTGGTGGACCTCAACGCCGAAGCCGTGGCTGCCCAGGCGCAGATGCTGGGCTGCCAGAGCGTGGTGGCGGACATCAGCAACGAAGCGGCGGCAGACGCGGCGGTCAAGGCCACCGTGGCGGCGTTCGGTGGCCTCAATGGCCTGGTGAACTGCGCCGGCATCGTGCGCGGCGAGAAGATCCTCGGCAAGAACGGCCCGCACGCGCTGGCCAGCTTCAGCCAGGTGATCAACGTCAACTTGATCGGTAGCTTCAATCTGTTGCGTCTGGCCGCCGCTGCCATCAGTGAAACCGAGGCCGATGCCGAGGGTGAGCGTGGCGTGATCATCAATACCGCTTCGGTGGCGGCTTTCGACGGCCAGATCGGCCAGGCAGCCTACGCGGCCTCCAAAGGCGCCATCGCCAGCCTGACCCTGCCGGCCGCCCGGGAACTGGCGCGCTTCGGCATCCGTGTGATGACCATCGCCCCGGGCATTTTCGAAACGCCGATGATGGCCGGCATGACACCCGAAGTACGCGACTCCCTGGCCGCTGGCGTGCCTTTTCCACCGCGCCTGGGCAAACCGGCCGAGTACGCAGCGCTGGTCAGGCATATCATTGAAAACACCATGCTCAACGGTGAGGTGATCCGTCTCGACGGCGCCTTGCGTATGGCTGCCAAGTAGGAGCAATTGTCATGTCCAACGATCCGATTGTTATCGTCAGCGCCGTCCGCACCCCCATGGGCGGCTTTCAAGGTGAACTGAAAAGCCTCAGCGCTCCGCAACTGGGAGCCGCCGCCATTAAAGCTGCCGTGGAGCGGGCCGGCATTGCCCCTGATGCGGTTGAAGAAGTGCTGTTTGGCTGTGTGCTCGCGGCAGGCCAGGGCCAGGCTCCGGCGCGCCAGGCCGCACTGGGGGCCGGGCTCGATAAATCGACCCGCTGCACCACGCTCAACAAGATGTGTGGTTCGGGCATGGAGGCGGCAATTCTTGCCCATGACATGCTGATCGCCGGCAGCGCCGAGGTGGTGGTGGCTGGCGGCATGGAAAGCATGTCCAACGCCCCGTATCTGCTCGACCGCGCCCGCAGCGGTTTGCGCATGGGCCACGGCAAGGTGCTCGACCATATGTTCCTCGATGGCCTGGAAGATGCCTACGACAAGGGCCGCCTGATGGGCACCTTTGCCGAAGACTGCGCTGAAACCAACGGTTTCAGCCGCCAAGCCCAGGATGCTTTCGCCATCGCTTCCACCACCCGTGCCCAACAGGCGATCAAGGACGGCAGTTTCGACGCCGAGATCGTGCCGTTGCAGGTCATGGTCGGCAAGGAACAGGTCACCGTGCGCCACGATGAGCAGCCGCCCAAGGCCCGCCTGGATAAGATCGCCTCGCTCAAACCGGCGTTCCGTGAGGGCGGAACGGTCACTGCAGCCAATGCCAGCTCCATCTCTGACGGTGCCGCAGCCCTGGTGTTGATGCGCCAGAGCCAGGCCCGGGAGCGAGGCTTGAAGCCGTTGGCGGTGATTCACGGCCACGCTGCGTTTGCCGACACGCCGAGCCTGTTCCCCACCGCACCCATCGGCGCGGTGAAGAAACTGATGAACAAAACCGGTTGGTCGCTCGACGACGTGGAGCTGTTTGAAATCAACGAGGCTTTCGCAGTGGTGGCGTTGGCGACCATGGGCGCGCTGGAGATCCCCCACGACAAGGTCAACGTCCATGGCGGCGCCTGCGCGTTGGGCCACCCCATCGGTGCGTCGGGCGCGCGGATCCTGGTGACGCTGCTTTCGGCCCTGCGCCAGAAAGGCCTCAAGCGTGGCGTCGCGGCCATCTGCATCGGTGGCGGCGAAGCCACGGCCATGGCCGTTGAATGCCTGTATTAAGGAATCACCATGCTCCCGACTGAAGAACAGACTCAAATCAGCGACGTGGCCCGGCAGTTCGCTCAGGAGCGCTTGAAACCGTTCGCCGCTGAGTGGGACCGCGAGCACCGTTTCCCTAAGGAAGCCATTGCTGCAATGGCCGAACTGGGTTTCTTCGGCATGCTCGTGCCGGAGCAGTGGGGCGGTTGCGACACCGGCTACCTGACTTATGCCATGGCCCTGGAAGAGATCGCCGCCGGCGATGGGGCGTGCTCGACCATCATGAGCGTGCACAACTCGGTGGGCTGCGTGCCGATCCTCAAGTTCGGGAGCGATGAACAGAAGGCCAAATTCCTCACCCCCCTGGCCAGCGGTGCGATGCTCGGTGCCTTTGCATTGACCGAGCCCCAGGCCGGTTCGGACGCCAGTAGCCTCAAGACCCGGGCACGGTTGGAGGGCGATCACTACGTGCTCAATGGTTGCAAGCAGTTCATCACCTCCGGGCAGAACGCCGGGGTGGTGATTGTGTTTGCGGTGACCGATCCGAGCGCCGGCAAGCGTGGCATCAGTGCGTTCATCGTGCCCACCGATTCGCCGGGCTACAGCGTGGCGCGGGTCGAAGACAAACTGGGCCAGCACGCCTCCGACACTTGCCAGATCCTGTTCGAGGATGTCCGTGTGCCGGTGGGCAACCGTTTGGGGGAGGAGGGCGAGGGCTACAAGATCGCCCTGGCGAACCTCGAAGGCGGACGGGTCGGTATCGCCGCGCAGTCCGTGGGCATGGCCCGCGCGGCGTTCGAAGCGGCCCGCGACTATGCTCGCGAGCGGCAAAGTTTCGGCAAGCCGATTATCGAACACCAAGCCGTGGCGTTCCGTCTGGCGGACATGGCCACCCAGATCGCCGTGGCGCGGCAAATGGTCCATTACGCCGCTGCTTTGCGCGACAACGGCCAGCCGGCGTTGGTGCAAGCGTCCATGGCCAAGCTGTTCGCCTCGGAAATGGCCGAAAAAGTCTGCTCCATGGCGTTGCAAACACTGGGCGGTTACGGTTACCTCAACGATTTCCCGCTGGAGCGCATCTACCGCGACGTGCGCGTCTGCCAGATCTACGAAGGCACCAGCGACATTCAGCGCATGGTCATTTCGCGCAATCTTTGAACAGGAGTCCTGCATGAGCTACGAAACGATTTTATTGGAGATCAAGGACCGCGTTGGCCTGATCACCCTCAACCGTCCCCAGGCGTTGAACGCCTTGAACGCGCAGATCGTCAGCGAGCTGAACCAGGCGCTGGATGCATTGGAGGCTGATCCAAAGATTGGCTGCATCGTGCTGACCGGCTCGAAAAAAGCCTTTGCCGCCGGTGCCGACATCAAGGAAATGGCCGAGCTGACCTACCCGCAGATCTACCTCGATGACTTGTTCAGCGACAGCGACCGCGTGGCTAACCGGCGCAAGCCGATCATCGCGGCAGTGAACGGGTTTGCCTTGGGCGGTGGTTGCGAACTGGCGTTGATGTGCGACTTTATCCTGGCCGGTGACAATGCCAAGTTCGGTCAGCCGGAGATCAACCTGGGCGTGCTGCCGGGCATGGGTGGCACCCAGCGGCTTACTCGCGCAGTGGGCAAGGCCAAGGCCATGGAAATGTGCCTGACCGGCCGTTTCATCGATGCAGTGGAAGCGGAGCGTTGCGGCATCGTCGCGCGTATCGTGCCGGCTGATGAATTGCTCGACGACGCGCTGAAAACCGCCGCTCTGATCGCCTCCAAGTCAGTGCCCATCAGTATGATGGTCAAGGAAAGCGTCAACCGCGCCTTTGAAGTCAGCCTGTCCGAAGGTGTGCGCTTCGAGCGCCGGGTCTTCCATGCGGCATTTGCCACGCAGGATCAGAAGGAAGGCATGGCGGCATTCGTGGCCAAGCGGGCGGCGGAGTTTCAGGACAAGTAATGCGGCGTCCTGACTGACGCCATCGCGAGCAGGCTCGCTCCCACAGGGTTCGGAGGTGTACACAGAGATTGCGTACACCAAAGATCCCATGTGGGAGCGAGCCTGCTCGCGATGCTTTTTCAGCCATCACACCAGGTAGTTCTTTAACTCCCGGGCAATCACCATCCGCTGTATCTCGCTCGACCCTTCATAGATCTGGGTAATCCGCGCATCGCGGTAGTAGCGCTCCACCGGATAATCCTCGAGATACCCATACCCGCCATGAATCTGCATGGCCGAGGAGCAGACTTTTTCGGCCATTTCCGAGGCGAACAGCTTGGCCTGGGACGCTTCCGACAGGCATGGCTTGCCGGCGCTGCGCAGGCGGGCGGCGTGGAGGATCAGCAGGCGGGCGGCGTTCAGGCGGGTGTGCATGTCGGCCAGCAGGTTGGCGATGCTCTGGTGCTCGATGATCGGCTTGTCGAACTGCACCCGATCACGCGCATAAGCCAAGGCCGCTTCAAACGCTGCACGGGCGATGCCCAAGGCCTGCGCCGCGATGCCGATGCGGCCGCCTTCCAGGTTGGAGAGGGCAATCGCCAGGCCTTTGCCGCGAGCCCCCAACAGGTTGGCTTCGGGGATGGTGCAGTTGTTCAAGGTCACGGCGCAGGTATCCGAAGCGCGGATGCCCATCTTGTGTTCCGTGCGATCGACGATGAAGCCCGGCGTGTCGGTCGGCACCAGAAACGCCGAAATGCCTTTCTTGCCCAGCTCAGGATCCGTCACCGCAAAAACAATCGCCAGTTTCGCCCGCTTGCCGTTGCTGACGAATTGCTTGGCGCCATTGATCACCCAATGGCCGTCCCGCAGTTCGGCGCGGGTGCGCAGGTTGTGGGCTTCGGACCCGGCCTGGGGTTCGGTGAGGCAGAAGCAGCCAATGGCCTGGCCACTGGCCAGATCGGCCAGCCAGGTCTGTTTCTGTTCGTCGGTGCCGAAATTGAGGACCGGCCCGCAACCCACCGAGTTGTGAATGCTCATCAGCGCCCCGGTGGCGCCATCGCCCGCGGAGATTTCTTCCACCGCGAGGGCATAGGCCACGTAATCGACGTAGGTACCGCCCCATTCTTCGGGCACCACCATGCCCAGTAGACCCAATTCACCCATCTTCGCCACCAGGGCGTCGTCGATCCAGCCGGCTTTTTCCCAGGCCTGGGCATGAGGGGCGATCTCGCCGCGGGCAAAATCCCGGGCCATGTCGCGGATCATCACTTGCTCTTCGGTCAGCTCAAGGTCGTGCATGGTTCAGTTCCCGTGGTCGTCGAAGCCGTCGAAGAAACTCGCCACGTGGCGCTTGTCCAGCGCCTCCAGGGTCGGCGGGTTCCACTGCGGGTTCTTGTCTTTGTCGATGAGCAAGGCGCGCACGCCTTCGATCAGGTCGCCGCGCTCGAACCATTGACGGTCCAGGTGCAGTTCCAGGGCAAAACAGTCTTCCAGGCTCAAATGCCGGCCGCGACGCAGCATTTCCAGGGTTACGGCCATGGCCAGGGGCGAGCGGGTCTCCAGCAGGTCGGCGGTTTTCAGCGCCCACTCATGGCTGTTGGCGACGGTGACCTGACGCAACTGCTCGACCATGCTGGGCACGTCCGCAAGGGCAAAGAAGTGATCGATGGCCGGGCGCAGGTCGGCCAGAGGCGGGGCAGGCAACTGCTGCATGCCGAGTTTCGCCAGCAGGCCTTGCAGGTCCTTGAGGGGCGTGTCGTGCCATTCCAGGCGGTCGAGACGTTCATCGAGCCGATCGAGCTTGTCGCTGTCCAGATACCAGTCGGCCAGCCCGCAATACAGCGCGTCGGCAGCACGGATCTGTACGCCACTGACTCCCAGGTAGATGCCCAGTTCGCCAGAAATACGCGGCAGGAAATAGCTGCCCCCGACGTCGGGGAAGTAACCGATGGCGACTTCCGGCATGCCCAGGCGGCTGCGTTCGGTCACCACCCGCAGGTCGGCACCTTGTGCCAAGCCCATGCCGCCGCCCAGGACGAAACCGTCCATCAAGGCGAGGATCGGTTTGCGGTAGTGATGAATCGTCAGGTCGAGGGCGTATTCCTCGACGAAAAAGTCTTGGTGCAGGTTGTCGCCCTGCTTGTGGCTGTCGTACAGCGAGCGGATATCGCCGCCGGCGCAAAACGCCTTGTCACCGGCACCGCGCAGTACCACGGCGCGGATCTGTGGGTCCAGAGCCCAGGTATCGAGCTGTTGCTGCAAGCTGCGCACCATGTCCAGCGTCAGGGCATTGAGGCCGGCGGGGCGGTTCAGGGTCAAGTGGCCGATATGGTTGCGTACTTCGACCAGCACTTCATGAGCCACGGCTCCGATGGGTCCCGAGGCTTGTGATGAAACCTGAGCTGTCATCGCTAACTCCCTGCTTTTATTGTTCTTTATGAATTGTGTCGCGCGTACCCGGTCAGGATCGTACCAGTGCAAATTTGCCTTGCACAACCGGGATACGTGCAGGTCCTGTCTGCATATTTATAGCAGCCTCAGGCTCAGCCGCGACCCGAGAGGACTTCCGTGATGCTGCGACGCCTGGCATTGCGTTCGCTGGCGTGGATCAGTTGCTCGAGATCTTCGGGAGTTACGTCAAAGAATGCTTCCATTTGCTCAAGAGCGAGCTTCAAGTCCTCAGCCGTAATGGCCTGACGGTCGATGGGCGAATGGTCGGCGGGAATGACCGGCGTCGGCTCGCTGGCGCGCTTGGGATAGCGCACGCGCGTCAGGTTGTTATAGGCCAATGCACTCAATAGCAAGGTGGAACCGGCCAGCATCGCGGCACCGACGGCCTGCCAGTCCAGGGCGATGATCGACGGATCGGCCAATACCATCGTCGCCGCCAGGGCACCCGCCGGAGGGTGCAGGCAACGCAGCCAGCACATCAACACCAGCGCCATGCCGGCCGCCAGACAGGCGCTCCCCAGGGTACGGCCCAGGACATGGGCCACCAGCAATGCCACCACCGAGGCGCACAAGTAACCGCCGAAGATCGACCAGGGCTGGGCGAGGGCGCCTGAGGAGACGGCAAACAACAGCACGGCCGAGGCGCCGAGCGGGCCAATCAGGTGTTGCGCCACCTCAAGGCCAAACACCTGGCCGCACAGCCAGACACTGAACATCGTACCCAGGGCCATACCGATGGCGGCCCGGCTCCATTCGGTGGGGCGGGTATTGATAGCAGCGGGGAACCAGCGAGAAAGCATTAAGCGAAAATCCAAAAAACGAACAAAAAAAGGGGCTTACGGGAGAATCCCTGAAAGCCCTTTAAGTGTTCCAACAGTTGGGGGAGGAACGATGCACAGTGTGCCGTTCGCGGCCCCTGCTTACAAATTCATATTAATGCTGTTTGAGTGCACTTATTTTGAAGTAAAGAAGATCATGCGCTTCTGGACGCTTGAAACCAGGTTTGCTGAGCGATAGGCAGGTTGCACGATTGCCCGCGCCCTATGGGGAAATAGGTAAAGCCCTTGTCTGCCATGCGGTCCGGGTCATACAGGTTGCGGCCATCGAAAATCACCGCAGCCTTGAGCCGTTGCTGGATCAGGTCGAAATCCGGCGCCTTGAACGGTTGCCATTCAGTGCAGATCACCAGTGCATCGGCCCCCGGCAAAACCGATTCCGGCGTGCCCATCAACATCAGCTTCGATTCGTCGGGATACAGCTGCTGGGTCTGCTGCATGGCCTCTGGGTCAAAGGCGCGGACACTGGCACCGGCACCCCATAACGCCTCCAGAAGGGTACGACTCGGCGCATCGCGCATGTCGTCGGTGTTGGGCTTGAAGGCCAAGCCCCACACCGCGAAGGTTTTACCGCGCAAATCGCCTTTGTAGAACGCCTGGATGCGTTCGAACAGCTTGTGCTTCTGCCGTTGGTTGATGGTTTCCACCGCTTGCAACAGATCGCTGGAGCAGTGGGCTTGCTCGGCCGTGTGGATCAGCGCGCGCATGTCCTTGGGAAAACACGAGCCACCGTAGCCGCAGCCCGGGTAAATGAAGTGATAACCGATGCGCGAGTCCGCGCCGATGCCCAGGCGCACGGCTTCGATGTCAGCGCCCAGGTGTTCCGCCAGCTCCGCGATCTGGTTGATGAAGCTGATCTTCGTCGCCAGCATCCCGTTGGCTGCGTACTTGGTCAGCTCGGCGCTGCGCAGGTCCATGAACAGGATCCGGTCGTGGTTGCGATTGAAGGGCGCGTACAAGTCGCGCATGGTGTCGCGCACTTCATCGCGTTCGCAGCCGATCACGATGCGATCCGGACGGCGACAATCGGCCACCGCCGAGCCTTCCTTGAGAAACTCGGGGTTGGACACGATATCGAACTGCAACAAACGGCCGGCCTTGAGCAGGCATTTGTCGATGTGCGCCCGCAGGGCGTCGCCGGTGCCCACCGGTACAGTGGATTTCTCCACGACAAGGACTGGTTGTTCGCGGTAACGAGCCACCGCCTCACCAACGGCCAGGACCTGACTCAAATCGGCCGAGCCATCTTCCCTGGAAGGCGTACCCACGGCGATGAACAGCACCTGGCCGTGCTGCACGGCAAGCTGGTCATCGTGGGTGAAATGCAGGCGTCCGGCCTCCAGGCCCTCACGCACCAGCGCGGCCAGACCGGGTTCGAAAATACTCACCTGGCCCTGGCGCAAGCTTTCGACTTTCTGTTCGTCTATGTCCATGCACACCACGTCATGGCCCACCTCGGCCAACACCGCCGCTTGCACCAATCCCACGTAACCACTACCGAATACACTGATTTTCATGGCGGACTCCCTGGATGACTTCCGAACGGGCAGGCACGTACAACCCGCACATCGCCGCAATGCGCGCATCAGCAGAATAAGTCGGGGATATTTCAGTTCGCTGACAGGCTGCAGCGGTTGCGGTCAACCCGTGGGCAAGGGAGGGGAGCCACCCTGGTCTGAACGTGTGCTGTCAAACTCGCCGCTACGCGGCAGTTTTCAGGCCTTGACCCAGCGTTGACGACTCCAACTGCTCAGCGAGTCGACCGCGAGGACCAGCAGCAGCATCGCCAGAATCACCGTGCTGGCCTGCGCCTCCTGGAACAGGCTGAGGCTGACATAGAGCATTTGCCCCAATCCGCCGGCGCCGACGAAGCCCAGCACGCTGGCCATGCGAATGTTGTTTTCCCAGCGGTACAGGATGTAGGCCAACAGCTGCGGCATCAGGTTGGGCAGGGTGCCGTAAAAGAACGCCCACACGGCATTGCCGCCTTGCAGGCGAATGGCTTCGGCCGGTTCGGGTGGGGTGTTTTCCAGCGCTTCGGCGAACAGCCGGCCGAGCACGCCGGTGGTGTGCAGCGCCAATGCCAGGGTGCCGGCATTGGGGCCCAGCCCAGCAGCCAAGACCATCAGCGCCGCCCACACCAGTTCAGGAACCGCGCGCAAGGCGTTGAGTACCAGGCGCGAGGTGCTTTGCATCGGCCAACCGAAGCGCCCGGCGGCGGGGAGGGCCAGGACCAGGCCGAACACCGCGGCGAGCAGGGTGCCAAGGGCGGACATGGCGATGGTTTCCAGGGCACCGTGGCCGATTGCTTTCAGATGGCTCGGGCTCAGGTCCGGGCTGAGAAAACGCTGGGCATAAGCGCCCATCCGGTTCAGGTTGTCGCCGTCGCCAAGCTGGCCGAGGTCGATGCCCAGATAGGCGAACGAGGCGACGACGGCTGCACCGATGCACAGGAGCAATATCGCGTTGAACAGGCGGTTCATGCCAGCCTCCAGCGCAGCAGGCGACTGAGTTGATCGGCCAGCAGGACCAGGACGAGGAACGTCAACAGCATGCTCGCCACTTCACCGCCGGCGAACATGCGCAACGACAGGTCCATTTGTTGGCCCAGGCCACCGGCACCGACGAAGCCCATCACCACCGAGGCGCGGATGGCGCACTCCCAGCGATACACCGTGTAGGACAGCAGCTCCGCCGCGACATTGGGCAGGATCCCGTAGCAGAAGGCTGTCAGTCGGCCGCTGCCAGCCTGCAACAGCGCATGTGCCGGACGCTGGTCGACCGACTCGTAGATTTCCGCGTAGACCTTGCCCAACATGCCACTGTAGGTAATGGCGATGGCCAGCACCCCGGCAGTCGGCCCCAGACCGACGGCGCGGACGAAGAGCAGGGCCCAGACGATTTCCGGCACGCTGCGCAGGAAGATCAGCAGACCGCGTACCGGCCAGCGCAGCAGTTGCCCCCAATAGCCCGGTTGGCCACCCCGGGAGGCCGCAGACAGCGAAAGCGCACGGCTGGCCAGAAGGCTGGCGGGGACGGCGAACAGCAATGCCAAAGCCATGCCCGCCGTGGCAATGGCCAAGGTCTGCAAGGTGGCTTGCAATAGCAGCTCAATGAACGCTTCGCCATGGGCCGGTGGCCAGAAGGCCGAGACAAACCGGCCCATCTCGCTTTGACTGTCGCTCGCCACCAGCACGCCAAGGTCCAGCTCGCTGAAATGGATGCCCGGCCACAGCAGGACAAGCGCCAACAGGCAGAGCAGTAGGCGAGGGCCGCTGGCGGGGTCTCGGGTATCGCGTGTCAGCATCGCGGGATTTGCACACTCAAGGGGGAGGGCGGTGGGGGCGAGGGCATCAACTGCTCATTGGCGTAGAGTTTGTCGAGCCGCTCACGGTCGACGGCATCGGTCGGCAGATCGAACAGGATCTGCCCGTCACGCAGGCCGATGATCCGCGAAAAGTGCGCCAGGGCCAGGTCCACCGCATGCAGGCTGGCGACCAAGGTGACGTTGTGCTCCCGGGCATGGCGGCAAAGCACTGAAAGGGTGTGCTCGGCCAGCACCGGGTCCATGGCCGAAACAGGTTCATCGGCCAGCAACACCTCGGGCGCCTGATACAGCACCCGGGCAATCCCAACGCGTTGTAACTGGCCGCCGGAGAGTTGCTGGCATTGCGCGAACAGCTTGTCGCTCAGATCCAGCCTGGCCAATGCCGCCCGTGCGCCGGGAACATCCAGCGGATGCAGCAGGTTCAGCAGGCTCTTGCCCATGCCCCACTGACCCAGTTTGCCGGCCAGCACCGCAGTGATCACGCGCTGGCGCGGTGGCAGGGGTGGCGCTTGGTGGATCAAGCCGATGCGCGCGCGCAGGCGCTGTCGTTGGCGGGCAGATAACTGCCAGGCCGTTTCACCGAGCACCTGCATTTCGCCCTGACCCGGTCGCAGGGCCGTGCCCAGCAGATTGAGCAGGCTCGATTTACCCGCACCGGACGGACCGATGATGGCGACCTGTTCGCCGGCACCGATGTGCAGCTCCACGCCACGTAGCGCCTGGACACCGTTGGCGTGGGTAAGGCTGACCTGGGTCAGATGTAATGTCATTTGAGCAATTCGGCGGCGCGTGCGGCTTCCTCGATGCCCTTGTAGTTCTCGGGCTTGGTTTCGATGAAGCGGCTGGCAGCCTGCAGATCGAGGATTTCCTTGTCCTTCGGATTTGCCGGGTCGAGTGCGAGGAAGGCTGCCTTGATCTTGGCTGCCAGCGCCGGGTCGAGCGTTCCGCGCACCGTCCAGTTGTAGTCGAAGTAGGCCGGGGTGGTGGCAAACACCTTGACCTTGGCGGTGTCGACCTTGCCGGCGGCGACCAGTTTTTCCCAGACGCTGGCGTTCAGTACCCCAGCGTCCACTTTGCCGGCCTGGACCCAGGCGACGGTGGCGTCATGGGCGCCCGAGTAACCTACGCGGCTGAAGTAGCTTTCCGGCTTGATGCCGTCCTGGAGCATGAAATATCGCGGCATCAGGCTGCCAGAGGTGGAAGACACTGAACCGAATGCAAAGGTCTTGCCCTTGAGGTCGGCGAGGGATTTGACCGCAGGGTCGGCGGTAATGAATTTACTGGTGAATTGGGCGTCCTGCTCGCGCTGCACCAGCGGGATCGCATTACCGGTTTTCAAGCGTGCTTGCACGAACGTGAAACCACCCAGCCAGGCCAGGTCGATGCGGTCGGTCGCCAGCGCCTCGACCACCGCCGGGTAGTCGCTCACGGGAATGAACTCGACTTTCATGCCGGTCTGTTGTTCCAGATAAGCGCCCAAGGGCTTGAACTTACGCAGCAGTTCGGTAGGGGCTTCATCGGGAATCGCGCTGACTTTCAGGGTGTCGGCGGCCTGGGCCAGCAAGGCGCTGAAAGACAGGGTCAAGCCGACGGCCAATGCCAGGGAACGCTTGAGCATGGAAAATCTCCGGTACGTTAACGCAGGAATATTGAAGCGCCAGGCACTCGCGAACAACCGCATGGCGCTTTGTGAGGGTAGACGAATGAGTGTGATAACGGTCGTTTTTGGCCCTGGTGAATCTCGGCCATCCAGTCACAATGCGCGGATCCTACAAGCTCGAACGCGCGATGCAAACAGTTCTTGGCTGTTACCGCCCCCTGGGACTGGATTGTCCCGAGCGTTTACGATTTTTTCCATAGTCTGAATGATGTAGCCTCGCAGCGGCTATATGTCAGTTCGCTATCAGAGGTTTGCTGTGTCCAGGATGATCGAGCCCCGAGTGCGCTATGGATGCCTGCTTCATGTTGTATGTTGGTTCTATCTGAGTGGGGCCCAGGCCGATGATCAGGATCCTGGTGCTGAACAGGCGGAGCCTGGCCGGCCTTCGGTCTTGGTACTCGACGAGGTGAAGGTCACTGCCCGCCACCGCGAGGAGCGCGTGCAGGCCGTGCCGATTGCCATGAACGTGCTCAATGGCGAGCAATTGAACGATGCCGGCATCTACCGTACCGAGGACCTGCAGCAGCGCGTGCCGAGTCTGTTGGTGGCCGTGCCCAGTGCGCGTTACGCCAGCTACGGTATTCGCGGACTCGGTTCGAGCTCCTACAACGATGGCCTGGACGGCAGTGTCGGGGTGTTTCTCGATGGGGTTTACCTCGGGCGCCAAGGCATGTCGCTGGTCGACCTGGTCGATATCGAGCGGGTCGAGGTGTTGCGGGGGCCACAGGGCACCCTATATGGTAAAAACACCACGGCAGGTGCGATCAACATCAGCAGCCGCGCGCCCACCTTCGAGCCGCAAGGCAATGGCGAGGTCTCGGTCGGCAGTGATGGCCTGCGTCAGTATCGCGGCACGGTTTCAGGCGCGCTGATCGATGGGGTGTTGGCAGGGCGCCTGACCGGCTACGACGTAGAGCGCGACGGGCTCATAGAGAACACTTACAACGGCAGCCACCTGGGTGACCAGAACCGCCAGGGCCTACGGGGCCAGTTGCTGTGGACGCCGAGCGAAACGTTCAGCGCGCGATTGATCGGTGAATATGGTTGGCAGGACGAGCAGGGCAATGTCTTTGCGGCGAGCAACTACAGCCAGACGAGCATCGATCGAGCCGCCTTCGTTGGCTACCGCCAACTGCCGATAGATCCTTATGCGCGTCGCGTGCAGCAAGACGAACCGAACACGGTGAAGACGCTGCAGACCGGCACTACGCTGGAGTTGAACTGGCTGCTCGACAGCGGCGCCACGCTGACCAGCATCAGCGGTTACCGCGACTGGACCTATGATGCGGACCAGGATGGCGATGGCATGCCGCTGTCGGTGGCCGAAAACGCCGCTGTGAAGCTCGATCACCATCAATTCAGCCAGGAGTTGCGCCTGGCCGATTCGCCCAACGAACACTTCGACTACGTGGTGGGCCTTTATTATTTGCGGCAGAAGTTGAACCGCGAGGTGGGCGTGCGTTTCGGCGAGGACGCGGCCGCTTATTTTCTGGGGGATCGCCCGGAAATCGACTGGCTGGGCATTACGCCCGGAATGATTGCCCCGTCATTGCTCGATGGCGCGCAGCAGGACTTCGACGGTCAGCAACGCACTGACAGCCGCGCCGTGTTCGGTCAACTCACCTGGCATGCCACGGACCGCCTGGCGATCACGCCAGGGCTGCGTTACACCCGCGAGCGCAAGCAGGGCTGGTTGTCGCGCAGCGTTTCGGGGTTGGCGCCACTGGGCCCTGACCTGATCTCGCAGTTGGCGGGCCCGTTGCTGCGCAGCGTCGCACTCGGCGGCGAGTACTACCGACGTGATGCGATCGAGGAGAGCAACCTTTCCGGACAATTGACGTTCAGCTACCAGTTTGCCGATGACCTGCTCGGCTATGCCAGTTGGTCACGCGGTTATAAGGCCGGTGGAATCAATCTCGACGTAATCGGCCCCAATGTCTCATCGACATTCGATGCGGAGCGGGTCACTTCGGTCGAGGTGGGCCTCAAGCGCAGCTTCTGGAACGAACGAGGCGTGCTCGATCTGGCTGTGTACCAGGCCGATGTCGACGACTACCAGGCATTGACCAACCGTGCGCCGGCGGACCAGTTCTCGCCGCCGATCCGCGACAACCTGATCAATGTCGGCAAAGTGCGCCTGCGCGGGATCGAACTGGACGCGCAGCTACGTGCCAGCGAACGGGTTGACCTGAGGCTGGGGATCGCCTGGAGTGACGCACGCTACCGGGATTTCCCCAACGCACCGTGCTCGCCAACCAGCGCTCAGTGGTCGTGCGATTTGGGAGGTCAACGCGTGTTCAACGCTCCAGAGTGGAACGCCAACGCCGGAATCGACTATCGCTACCCACTGGAGCATGGCCTGGAGCTGTTCAGCGCCCTGGACTACAAATTCCGCAGCGGTTACTACGGCACGCTCGAAGGTGGCCAGGGCAGCTACCAGCCATCCTATGGACTGACCAACCTGCGTCTTGGACTGCGCCGCAGCAACAGGCGTTGGGAAGCCGAACTGTGGGCGCGCAATCTGTTCGACGAGAACTACATCACCGCCGTTTACCCTCGGCTTGGTGCAGGTGATTACGGAGTGCTTACCGGCGACCCGCGCAGCATGGGCATGACGTTGCGCACGCGCTGGTAGTTTGGTGGCTGCCGTGATGATGCTCGCCAAAGGATTGGTGCGCGGTGAATTGGTTTTCAGTGGTGGAAAATCTGTGAGTGACTCTTAAATATTGTAATTAATTTATCTCATTGAATTTATTATAAAAAGATACATTTGTTATCTTTTAATGTTGTAAAAAACAACCTGGTTAATATTTTTTTACATTTTTCAAAGTCCAGCTACGCTCATAACGAACTGTGATCTACAGAGGGATGCAGGGGGGGCGCATGGGGCAAATTGTGCTGCGGGAGGGCTTGGTTGTCGTCGCGAGGGGGCATGTTGCGACAGTTAATAAGTGTCTTCCTAACTTGATGGTCGAGGTTATCGTAAAAAAAAGTAGTGAGCAGTTGGTTGTCGACATTGACGAAATTGAGCATTTGCCCTCAAGGGATGAGGATAATATAAATCTCCTTCAAGTTGAGTCATTGTCAAGCCAGTCGACAGCAACTCTGGAGGAGTTGCAGGCCGCTCAGTCACAGTTCGATTTGATAAAGAGATACTTGGCAAAAGAACTCAACTTGGCTCAGGCGCTTGAGATAACAGGCGTCTCAAATGGTACCTTTTATAGAAACATTAAGCTCTATGATGAAGAGATTGGTCCCGCTTCTCTTCTAAGGATGAAAAGAGGGAACAAGAAAGGCTCGAGAAGGCTCATTAAAGATATCGATGACGTAATAAAGCAGGCAATCAAAGAGGCATACACAGGGAAGTCGGCAACCATAGCTGCAGTTTTTCGCAAAGCGGAAGAGTTATCCATTAGGCTTGGTTTAAAACCACCTTCACGATCGGCAATATCTGCACGACTCAAAGACATACCTGAAAAAGAACGTCATCTGAGAAAATATGGGCATGAGGCGACGAGTCAAAAATATGAAGCAAGACCAGGTAAAAAGGAAATTCATCTGCCGCTTGAATGGGTGCAGATGGATCATACCAGAGTAGATCTGATATTAGTCGATCAAATTACACGTCGACCAATAGGCAGGCCATGGTTAACTGTCCTTATTGATGTCAAGACCAGGGTTATCCTTGGCTATTACCTAAGTCTATACCCGCCATCTAGTCTCTCTGTTGCCTGTGCTGTAGCGCATACCGCACTTCCTAAAAATCAATTCCTGAAAAGACTGGGAGTGAGCTCAGGTTTGCATCCATATTATGGGGTTCCCAAGCTCTTGCACATGGATAATGCAAGTGAGTTCAAAACCGTTAAATTTCAGCGCGCATGTGTACTACACAAAATTGACTTGAAATGGCGGCCAGTCGGGGCGAAGCATTATGGCGGTCATGTCGAGCGTTTGATCGGCACACTGATGACCGATTATGTGCACTTCTTGCCCGGAACTACTCACTCCAATCCGGTGAGTCGCAGAGGCTATGATAGTGAAAAAAATTCTGCCCTGACCTTCAAAGAGTTTTGCCAGTGGTTTGCGGGGCAAGTCGCTATTTATCATGGACGTAAGCATAAAGGGCTGGGACGCTCTCCTGCAGCGGAGTGGAAGTCGCATTTTGTTGATTCCGAAAACAACGTTACTCATCCTCCGATAATTTCCGATCCATGGACGTTTCGCCTTGATTTCATGCCGGAGATGAGTCGAAAAATCCACCCTCAGGGCGTAACTCTAAATGGTAAATGGTACTGGAGCCCTGGATTAACTCCCCATATTGGTAGAGAAAGAGTGGTTATTAAGTACGATCCGCACTCAATGGCGACAATATGGGCAAGGTTGGATGGAGTATATATTCCGCTGTACTTTTCAGATGTAACGACCAGTGACTTTGCATATGAGGAACACAGGGCACTATTGCGGTTTAGGCGAAAAGAAGGCGTCACACCAAATGGAGCACTGGAGGATCATGCTTTGATAGATGTAATAGAAGAAAATGCGCAGTTAGTGAAGGGGGCGATAAAGAAGACAAAGCGAGCAAGAAAAATAATAGCTGCCAAATTCGAGCATGAAACCAGCACATGGGTCACAGACGAGGCTATATCAGCGACTGCTCCGGATAGGGTAGATGAAAAAATCAAAAAGCCTGATTACTCGAAAAAGGCAACGCCCTATTCTAGGAGGTCTTGATGAGTTCTTATGAACACTTGACGGCGAGTGCTAGGAAGCTGGCCTGTTTATCAGGCGATATGCGATTGGCCGCGATTCAGCGAGACAGTTTTTATATTGATCACCCTCAGTCAGATAGTATTTTAATTATGATTGAGAACGTGTTGGCCGTTCCTAGAAGAATGCAGGCGCCGTGCATAATTGTAACTGGTGCTCCTGGTGCCGGTAAAAGCTCAATCATTCAGCAGATAAGGAGTTCCGAAGCGCTCTCGAATCAGATTGCCTTTCTAGATATGACTGCCAATCCATTTAATCTAAAGTTTGGTGAGTTACTTGTTTCGGCGCTAGGCCTCCCCCATGGGTTGATTAAGTTCGGACTGCCTAGAAAGGCCACGCTTCCAGCGGAACTGGCCGAAGTGATCAAACTGAGAAAGATAAAGGCTCTGGTTATAGATGAGTTGCACGATTCATTACTTGTGGCGAGGCCGGAACAACTTAAGAATTTATCTATTCTAAAGGCATTATCCAATCATATTTATGGGTTATCTATAATAGGTTTTGGTATTGATCTAGCCAGGAATGCTTTGAGTATGGACGAGCAGTTCTCTAGGCGATTTTATAGCGTCCAGGTTGACGATTGGAGCGAAAGCGAGTCTTTTAGATCGTTTCTGGCTGGGGTTGAACAAAATCTACCATTAAGAAGACCGTCAAGCCTTGATGGTGCTGATGTTATTGGATTTCTTTTAGAGAATACCGGCGGGCGAATGGACTCTATTATGAACTCGATTAAGTCTGCTGCATGCTACGCAATAAAGTCTGGAGAGGAGCGCATCACAATAGACTCTTTGGCAAAAGCCATTTCGAGGCCGTGGAGTTACTAATGAGTCTCCTTGACTTATGCCCTGCCAGCCTGGATGAGTGCTTTTCATCGTGGATATATAGATGCATGATGAAGTTTCCTTGGGTGAAATTTTCATTGGAAGGTATCAATGTAAGAGGTGAGTCTGATAGGTTTGGTGGAATCGTCTACGAGGATCCGGATTTTGATATCGACTCTAGTTATGTTCAAGATGTTATATTGAGGCTAGACCTCGCTGAAGATGACTATTTGCCATTCTTTGAGAAGAGGCCTGGCAAGCTTCTGTCATGGCAAAGTCGACGATTTTACTGCCCAGAGTGTATAGCGGAAGACGTTATAAATAATATTCTCCCATGTTGGAGGAGGGACTGGTGCAGCGCTATTTCTGTATTCTGTTCGTCCCATAAGAAAAAGTTGTCGAGCATTCGGTTTAATAATGAACCTATTGGTCGAGGTTGGCGAGCATTCTCTGAGCTTGCAAACTATCCCCACCCTCAATATCAAGGCACTAGAAACTATGATTTGTGGGAGAGCGAGAATTTGCAGAAAGCCCTTTATTACCTTGCGGCCCAAGTATTTGAATGGTATGGCGCTGACGAAGAAACAAGGTTAAATATTGCAGATACTGATGCTGCCTCAACTGCATCCTTCGATCTTGTTCTTGAGTTGTTGACCCAGGCCCCTAGCCTCCATAACTCAGGCGGTCTGTCTTGGGCGTTTACATTTGCTTTTAAATTGAGACTAGGGCGCTATCGAAAAGGTTACTCTTGGTTGCTTGAGAATGGCGTTAATGAGGTTGATATAAATCAAAGGATTTGTGGGGTGATTTTAGCTGGCAAGGTACTTGGGATTCTGTCTGATGAAGAAGTTGGACGGCTGGATTGCATGGTGGATGATTTGTTTCCTTATTTCGGCCTCAGCAATCTAGAACTAGGGTTTACATGTGCAAATTATAATTCTATTAGCGATTATGACTATCTTCTATCTAGGATCGGTCAGCTTCCATGCTCAAGCCAGAAGCGTTTCCATAGCTTTGTTGCGGGTTTGACTCCAGAAACATAAGCAGATCTAAAGGGAATAAATTCTAACCTTTCTGGCAGCCTGTATGTTGGGAGTTTACCTTGGCGGACTAGCAATCCAATGCAATTCGCATCCATCTCGGTATTTTGCTGGTCATCAATTTTATTAAGTCTTCAGGCCTAAGCGCTTTCTTGATCGTAGTAGTGCATTCCGGAGTAGCGCCTTCTTTACCGAGATAAAACAGTGCACTGATAGCCATCCCCACCTCGGTCCCTGCATGCTGCATAACCATCGGTGCTGCATGTATCAGCCGGACTTCAGCTTTCCCTATGAATACTGAGCGGCTGGCTCCGTTGGTGTAATAGATTGGAATGAGCGACATCTGGGTACTGAGCCCAAACCTTCTGACGGCATTGGCACCATGGATCTGTAAAGACAGGTGCTTCTGCCTGGCAATCAGGCTAATCAATTGCCAGGGGTTGGGACGAGCCCTGGCAACGTAACGTCCGGGTTTCGGGCGCATATAAATCCCGCGATACACCCGTTCGAGTTCGCCCCGGTAGACCAATCGAGCTATTGCTTTAGATACGGCGCTTTTCGCTCCAAACTCTTTGAAACGCCTGATGCTGAAAGGCTGACCTTTAGGTAGGCGCTTGACCCGTTGCGTAATCCGGGCGGATACCGACTGGGCTTGATCAGTGCTGAGCATCATGGCGTTCACGTCTATAGCGTGAAGTCTAATGAGGAGCTGAAGAGCGGCTGATGGAACGCAATTACCCTTCGTCGATACTCATCATCTTGAGCATCGCTTACCAGGCACTCTTCGAGGCGCCCCAGCGAGAAAATCTGATCGGTGGTCGGGTAGTGCCTGAGCAGGCTTTTCGCATAGCTACGGATTTCATCAGGTAGTTCGGCGTTACGAGAGAGCTCTCGGAGAAACGCTTCGGTCTTGACGACACTCCGGGTTCTTTCATGAGGAAGGGTCAAAGCGGCTATCTCCTGATTCAGTTATCCCAATCTACGAGACCAGACGGGCAGCCGCGCGCTTACCCCCTAACTGGTCCGCGATTCGACGTGGTAGCTCATGGATTTTCAACTCAACAATCAGCTCTTTCCCCAGTAGTTGTCTTTGCTGACCAGGCCAAAATCTTCAGAAGCAAATGGCTGATCATCATCGAACATGCCATTGACCATACGCTCCCGACGCAATCCACTCAGCACCCTGAAAAAGCAAGGCTCACAGAGATGCACCCGATAGTGCTCCCCGTCATGCTGTGAGCCATATCCCCATTGGGCTTCAAGCTTGCCGTATTGAAGACCGTAGCCGGAGATACGCGTTCCAGAGCGGCACACGTCGCAGGCCACATCTTCAACCACATCGACCAATGCCTGCGATTTGATATCCATGCTCACCTCACGATTACGATTCAAGCGGCACAGACCGGTTATGGAGTCACACAACCGAGATCATTCAAATAACCTCGACTGGCTAACCATCAAAAGCAAGCCAACAACTGCTGCCTGTAATGTTGGGAAAAGCTGACCTGATAAGCGGGCTCAGCTGCAAAATCACTCAGCGAAATGATGTTCGCAGCCCGCAACCCAATACCCGATTCCGCGTCGCCTAGGACAACGCCATCAATACCATCGATATGGTCAAAATCGCCAATCGGCTCAGGCCTGGAGCCTGTAGTAAGACCCGGCATCAGCACATCACTTAAAACCGCCAGGTCATCCGGCAGGTCATCCGCAATTCGCTCCGCAAAACCCTGAAGCGTCGGTTCCGCCAGCATGAATAGCCATGCTTGATCATCCGTTTCACCTGTGCGCCGCAGCACCCGCCCCAGCACTTGCCGGTAATGAAGTTCGGTGCGGATACGGCTGAGATAGCAGCACACTTGCAGACGGGGAATGTCGGTTCCTTCGCTGATCATTCCTACAGCGATAATCCAGCGGCAGGTGCTGCTCCGGAATGCATTGATCACCTGTTGCGCATCCGGGGTTTTGTTGGTCACGATACGGCACTCTTCACCCATTGCTTCCAGAGCCTGGGCTATTTGCTGGGCGTGTTCAATGTCGGTGGCCACCACCAAACCAGCTGCATCAGGCTTGATCATGCGCAACTCATTGAGCTTCCCGCAGCCAAGATCGAGGATCGGATTGATCACCTCGTCATGACGCAGCAGTTCCTCATAGGTGACAGATGACTCGCCCAACAGCTTGGCGATGCTGGGAAAAAGCCTCACGGAGCTATCCGTACCAAGTTCTTCCGTGAGTTTCACCTTCTGATTGTCGAGTAACACAATGCGAGGCGATCGGCACACGCTGTCGGTAATGGCGTCTTTCAAGCCATAACGGTAATCACAGATCAGATGCCTCTCGGGCGATGAGTAGCGAGCTAAGGCGATGGCCTTGTCGTCCGAACGCCAGGGCGTGCCAGACAGGGCCAACGTGAAGGTAGCGCGATCCTGTATCCGATACAGTATCTGCTGCCCCCAGGCATTACTAAGTAGCGGATCGTGGCCGGCGCAATGGTGGATCTCATCGAAGACCACGAGCACCCGATAGTCATCAAGAAGCTGCCAGAATCCCTCATCACGGTATTCCATAGCCTGATAGGTATAGGCCGCCCCCACGGCACCTATCTGGCCGTCGAGACGTCTGCCTAGCGCAGCCGCAAAGGTCGAACGAAAACCCTCCACGACCTGGCAGGACGGCGCAAAGCACAGCACCAAATCGATTCTGTCCGACTCAAGCAGTCGGCTGGCCAGTTCTGCAGCCATGCGAGTCTTTCCGGCTCCCGGCGTTGCTTGGCAGAAGAAGTGTGGAGTGACAGTAAAGTGCTCCAGCGCCGTGTCGATGCAGCGGCGTTGCCAGTCTCTCAATAGTGTGGTCATCATGCGGAGGCAAGCGTCTTGAGCGTCTTTTCGATGGCGCGAAGATGGCCCAGCAGGCGCGAGCTTCGGTCTCTGGCCTCCAGGTACTCACTTTCGACCTTGTCCCGGAGATGCGGCATATCATCAATGAGTAGCTTGTATCGCTCCGCCTCGCCCATCGAGGCCAGGAAGTCCAGCCTGATCTCTTTGAGTAGCGCCTCCAGGTGCTGATCCGCATCGACTGATGGTTGAAGCGTCACCGCCGCATTATCGATCGCTGACGGCACCTGCTCTGGCTCACAAGCAGTCTTGCGGCTGTTCTCGAACCCGCTATCGATCAGCTCCAGCTGCAGATGTGCCGGGATGGGCAGCAGGTGGTAGACCTGTCCCCGTACGCGGCGCTCTTCGTCATGCACTAGCCAACCTATGCGTAACATTCGGCGTATCTGTTCATATACATAGCGGCGTACATCGCCGATGCGATAGGTCATGCCTTCCAGGCGCTTGGCGTAGGCATCGCGCAGTTCACGGATCGTGAATCGTGTGCGGCCTTCCTCCTGAAGCAGCTCATACAGCCGCCGAGGCTGATTTCATTGCGGCACCAGAGGGGATAGCGCGAAAAATACGGATTATAGTCCGTGGCCTGCACGTCCGTAAACGCATGATATTGCCGTCTCAGCGGAATTGAGACGGTCATGGATAAGTTGGCGAGAGCGTTGGGCGAACGCATCCGCGCGCAGAGAAAGGCCTGCGGGATTTCTCAGGATGCCCTGGCGCTGGCCTGCAGCATCGACCGCAGCTATATGGGGCGGATCGAGCGTGGTGAAGTAAGCATCACCGTAGAGAAGCTGTATCGGATCGCAGGCCAGCTCGCCTGTGATCCGTCCTGTCTGCTACCCCAGATGTCAGAACTGGAACCAATCTGAACGATCCCTGGGTTTAAGAAAGTCGCAGTTGGCCGTCGCGCGGTTGGGCAAGTGATTCACACGCTCGAGTATGGCTTGCCGGTCTAGCCGCTTCGGCCAACTTTACTTTTCGCTGGCGGAGTCGATTTATCTACTACCTCGGTTGCGCGCTCGGCCCTGCGCGGCTGCCGACGGCTACCTTGCCTGACCTTGGCCTTGCTCAAGCCGTCCAGTTCGCTCTGTAGATCCTGATTGCGTTGCTCCAAGGCCAGTTTGACGGCTTCTGCTGCGCTGAGCTGATTCCTTAGAGCCTCCAGGGTTTGGGATTTCTGATCCAACAGACGCTGCTGAACCTGCTGGTCCCTCAGCAACTGCCTTGCCTCGGTAAGGAGGCGTTCGTTGTCGCGATTCAGCTGGGTCAGTTCGTCCTGCTTGACGATCAGCGTCTGCTGCAGCTGACGTATCTCCAGCTGAAGTTGCTGCACCTGCGACTCGTGTCGGCGTTGTTCCTGCTCACGCTGTTCCCTGCTGGCCTGTCGGTAGTGCTCCAGGGTGTCGCGCGCATGTTGGTGTTTTTCCTCCAGCGAATGGATCTGTGCGTCACGATCCTTTAGCCGCTCCTCCAGGTCGCGATTGGCCTGCTGTAGGCGGGCGTTCTCGATCTCGGCCTGCTGCCGTTGCTCGCGCGCCTGCTGCAACTCCTGATGAGTGGCCTGAAGTCGTTCGGCGTCGAGGGTGACCTGGTCTTCCAACTGTTGGATGCGGCTTTCGGCCTGTCGAGTCCGATGCTGGTAGTCGATTCGCTCACGTCCCAACTGCTCGCGCTCGCTAGCGACGGCAGCTTGGGCCTCTTCCTGCAGCTGGTCGGCCAGTTGGTTCACCAGGTTGGCCAGTTGTTCGCTCAGGGCAAGCGGCGCACCCGCACCGCCGTGATCGGCGGCCTCTAGCTCTTTCAGGTAGCGATGAATGGTGGTCTTCGAGCCGGTATTGCCTAGCTCAATCCGCACCGTATCAATGCTCGGATGTTCGCCGCGGGCGAGGAGGGCAGTGCGGGCTTTTTGCACCACCGCCTTGTTAATACCACCACGGGCCATGTCGATCTCCTACGATTTCGTACTAGTATACATACCATGTATTTACATTCTGTTTTTTATACATATTTCTCGCCAGTTGGTATCTAGATTAATATTGGATAATCACGAATTATCAAGTGTCAGAGCGTTTTGGGTCATGATTTGTGTCCAAAGCCAGTACACCCAGGGGCGGCAGCGTGAATGACAAGGTAGAGCGCTATCTGCAGGCCGGCACACGGGCCAATACCCGGCGCAGCTATCAGCAGGCCATTGAGCATTTTGAGGTCAACTGGGGTGGCTTCCTGCCTGCCACCAGCGATGCTGTCGTTCGCTACCTGGTGGATCACGCCGGCACCTTGTCGAGTAATACGCTCAAGTTGCGCCTCGCAGCACTGGCTCAATGGCACGTCAGCCAGGGCTTCCCCGATCCCACCAAGACGCCGCTGGTACGGCAGGTATTGAAAGGCATCCGCACGCTGCATCCGCGCCAGGAGAAGCAAGCTGAACCCTTACAACTGCGTCAGCTTGAGCAATGCGTCGCTTGGCTGGAGCAGTCCGGCGAGCAAGCGCGAGCGGACCATGATTTGCCGCGCTTGATGCGGTGCTGGCGGGATCGTGCATTGCTGCTGATGGGCTTCTGGCGAGCCTTTCGCAGTGATGATCTTTGCCGCCTGCGGGTTGAGTTCATCCAGGTTCGGACCGGGGAGGGGATGGAGCTGTTTTTACCCAGCAGTAAAGGGGACCGTGATAGCCAAGGGCAGACCTTCCGTGCGCCGGCGTTAGCCAGGCTTTGTCCGGTACACGCCTATGTCGATTGGATCAGTGTGGCCGGGATCGCTCACGGCCCGGTGTTCCGCAGTATTGACCGTTGGGGACGGCTGGGTGACATCGGGTTGCACCCGAACAGCGTGATTCCTATATTACGATCAGTGCTGGCAGGCGCTGGGCTTCCCGCCGAACTTTATAGCAGCCACTCTCTACGCCGGGGCTTTGCGACCTGGGCTACCCGTAGTGGCTGGGATCTTAAAGCTCTAATGGCGCATGTCGGCTGGACAGATGGGCAATCTGCAATGCGTTACATTGAGAGCGTTGGAGTGTTCCCTGGGCAACTGAGTCCGGCGGCGGGGTTAGCTGGTGATACGGCGAGTCTGCCTGAGAAGCTCCAACCAGTGGGTCAGCGACAGGTGGGAGTACCGAGCCACTAGCGACTCAACCTATTGCTGCGCGTTAGCGGTGCTCCGTCATTCTGGTTAGGTGACTAGTGTCTCGCTAGTTCTGCTCTTAGCGCTGACTGAAGAAAGGGAGTATTATTCTCGCGCTTGCTCCGAGAATTAGTTGGCCCATGGCCTCCCCTTGGAGACACCCGAAGACCCGCCCATCAAAGGCGGGTTTTTCATTTTATGGCCCATAACGGCTATAAATGGACACTGCCCGGTCTTGATTAAGCGGATCTACATCGGCTTGGCAATTCTGGTCGTCCTGGGTGCGGCGTTGTTTTTCGCCCTGGTCTGGCGGCCGACCATCGCACCCATCGCTCCGGGCTCGGTTGCGGGCTTCCCCGCCGAGCTGGTTGCCAAGGGTGAAGCCTTGGCCGGCGCAGGCTACTGCGCGACCTGCCACACGGTGAAGGGCGGACAGCCCTATGCCGGCGGCTATGGAATGCCTACCCCCTTCGGTGTCATCTATTCGACCAACATCACACCCGACCCGGATAGCGGAATCGGCCGCTGGTCCGAGGCGGCATTCATGCGTGCGATGCACGAAGGCGTCTCTCGCGATGGTTCGCATCTTTATCCCGCATTCCCCTACGACTACTTCACCAAGGTCGCCGACGAGGATGTGAGGGCACTCTATGCCTTCCTCATGACGCGTGAGCCGGTGAGCGCGCCGGCGCAGCGCAATACCCTGCCGTTCCCCTTCAACATCCGCGTCCTGCAAGCCGGCTGGAAGCTGCTGTTTATGGACCAGGGCCGCTATCGGCCGGTCGCCGGCAAGAGCGAAGCATGGAACCGCGGCGCCTATCTCGCCGAGGGCTTGAGCCATTGCGCCGCCTGCCACACGCCACGCAACGTGCTGGGCGCCGAGAAAGCCGCTGACGACAGCTACGCGGGCGCGATGATCGAAGGCTGGTTCGCGCCGGCACTGACGGCTGCCAATACCACACCGCTACCCTGGACCCAAGACGAGCTGTTCACCTACCTGCGCAGCGGAGCGACTGCCCTGCACGGCGTTGCCGCGGGCAAGATGTCGGACGTCGTGCACGACCTGGGCAGGCTTCCCGACGCCGATATCCAGGCAATAGCCGTCTATTTTGCCGACCTCAACGGCTCCTCCGCACTGAAGACAGGCAGCGATGAAGCGCTGGCCAAAGCGCTGGCGACCTCCGCTCTCGGCAGCCGCCTGGAACCCGACGCCGGAGCCGTCCTGTACTGGGCAGCCTGCGGGTCATGCCACTACAACAGCGCAACGACGCCTCTCAGCGTGCGACCGGAGCTTGCCCTCAACAGTGCGCTCACCGCGGCCACCCCCGACACGTTCATCCATATCGTGATGGCTGGAATAGGTCTGGAAGAAGGCATCCCCAACGTGCTCATGCCGGCTTTCTCGCAGGCGCTGAACGATGGCGAAATCGCGAAGATTGCCGACTATCTGCGCCGAACACGCACCGAGCTGCCCGCCTGGGAGCAGCTGGAAGCGAGGGTGGCGGCAATCCGCAGGGAAAGTGCTGGCTCTGCTGACCTGAGCCCTTGATGGAAACGTTGTTCGGAGTCGCAAGATCATGACCAGATTCGAACTCAATGGTCGGGACGTCTCGGTCGAGGTGGCCGACGATACCCCGCTGCTTTGGGTGATCCGTGACGACCTCGGCCTGACCGGCACCAAATTCGGCTGCGGGATCGGCCTGTGCGGGGCCTGTACCCTGCACATCGATGGCCGCGCCATCCGCTCCTGCATCACCCCGCTGGGCGCCGTGGCTAATGCGCGGGTCACGACTATCGAGGGGCTCGATCCCAAAGGCCAACACCCGCTGCAGAAAGCCTGGATCGCGACGCAGGCGCCCCAATGCGGTTACTGCCAGTCGGGTCAGATCATGCAGGCGGCCACGCTGCTCAAGGACTTCCCTGATCCGAGCGACCAAGACATCGACGCCGTCATGAACGGTAGCCTGTGCCGCTGCATGGCCTATGTACGCATCCGCCAGGCGATCAAGCTCGCCGCGGCAGAGTTGAGAAGCGGCACAGTCCATGAAGGCACAGCCCATGAATAAGTTCGTGAATGACCCGCAGGAGGCGGGTGGCCAAGGGGTTGCGATCTCACGCCGTGGCTTCCTGATCGGCGCCACGAGCGCGGGCTTCACCCTGGCGTTTTCCTGTTCCGGCCTTGGGCTTCTCGATCCCGCCGAAGCCATCGCCAGCCAGAACTTCGAGCCGACCCTCTGGTATCGCATCGATCATGACGGCCTCGTCACCGTCAACATCGCCAAGGCCGAGATGGGCCAGCATGTCGGCACCGCGCTGGCACGCATCGTCGCCGACGAGCTGGAGGCGGATTGGCAGTCGGTGCGCCTGAACTACGTCGACACCCATCCCAAATGGGGGGCTGATGGTCACCGGCGGCAGCTGGTCCGTGTGGCAGAGCTTCGAGCCACTAAGCCAGGCTGGTGCCGCCGGCCGCATCGCCCTGATCGAGGAGGGCGCCAGGCTGCTCGGCGTTGCACCCGCTGCCTGCACCGCACGCAACAGCAGGGTCCAGGCCGGCAAGCGGTCGATCAGTTATGCCGAGATCGTCCAGCGCGGCGACCTCACCCGCAGCCTTACGGCGGATGAACTCAAACGAATCCCGCTCAAGAAACCGACCGAGCGACGGCTGATCGGCAAGGAAACCCTGGCCATCGATGTCCCCTCGAAGACCGACGGCAGCGCCCGCTATGGCATCGATGCGCGCGTCGAGGGCATGGTCCATGCCCGCCCGCTGCTGCCGCCCACACGCTACGGCGCCAAGGTGGTGTCCATCGACGATTCCGCCGCCAAAAGCGTGAAAGGCTACCTCAAGAGCATCGCCCTCGATGACCCCTCCGGCACGGTGCCAGGCTGGGTGATGGTGTATGCCGACTCCTTCACCGCCGCCAATAGTGCAGCTGAAAAAATGCAGGTGACCTGGGCTGCAGGCGACACGGCCAACGTGTCGGAGCAGGACCTGCTCGACCACGGCGCCAAACTGATCGACGATCCCGCGGTCGGCTCCCTGGTATGGCCCGATGAAGGTGTCGACGAAGCATTCGCCAAGGCGAAATCGACCTTGGAGCGTACCTACAGCACGGCGAGCGTCCTGCACTTCCAACTGGAACCGCTCAACGCACTGGCGTTCGAGAAGGACGGTATCTGGGAAATCCACACCGGCAACCAGTCTGATCCTGCCGGTACTGGCGAAGGCGCTCGGGGTCGGCCAGGACAAGATCATCATGCGCAGCTATCTGTTAGGCGGCGGCTTCGGGCGCAGGCTCAACGGCGACTATGCCGTGCCGGCGGCGCTGGCGGCCAAAGCCATCGGCAAGCCGGTGAAGATGCTCTGCACCCGCGCCGACGATGTGCGCTTCGACTCCATCCGTTCGCCCTCGATCCAACGCCTGCGCCTGGCCTTCGGCGAAGGCGGCAGCGTAATTGCCATGGAGCATCATGCCGCCGCTGGCTGGCCGACCCAGATCATGGTGCCGGACTTCATGCCCAAGGGCGCGAATGGCGTGCCTTACGACCCCTTCGCGATAGCCGGGGCCGACCACTGGTATTCGGTCGGCGCGCATCGGGTACGCGCCCTGTCCAACGACCTCGCCAACCGCACCTTCCGACCCGGTTGGTTGCGTTCGGTTGGGCCGGGCTGGACCAACTGGGCCCTGGAGTGCTTCATGGATGAGGCCGCCCACTCGGTCGATGCCGATCCGCTCGCCTTCCGCCTCGCCCTGCTCGATGGCAAAGGCAGGAACGCCGGTAGCGCACCCAATGCAGTCGGCGGCGCCACCCGTCAGGCCAAGGTGCTCAAGCGCGCAGCGGAAAAAACCAATTGGGGCGGCACACTGCCGGCAGACAGCGGGCTGGGCATCGCCACCACCTTCGGTCAGGAGCGCGGCATGCCGACCTGGCTCGCCTGCGTGGCCCGCGTGAAGGTTGATCGTGCCAGCGGCGTGGTGAAGCTGGAAAAACTCACCATCGTTGTCGACGCGGGCACCATTGTGCATCCCGATGGCGCTCTCGCGCAGATGGAGGGGGCCGCCCTCTGGGGCGTGAGCATGACGCTGCACGAAGGCACGCAGATCGAGAAAGGGGAGGTGAAGGACACCAATCTCGACACCTACACGCCGTTGCGGATGGGTGACGTCCCCGAGATGGAGATCGAATTCCTCCCGAGCACCGAAGCCGCGGTCGGCCTGGGTGAGCCCGCTACCACAGTGGTCGGTCCCGCGATCGGCAATGCGATTTTCGCTGCCGTCGGCGCTCGACTTCGCCACCTGCCGATACGGCCCGCTGACGTCCTGCAATTGCTCAAAAAAACATCCTGAGCCGGGTCTACGGGCCACATGGGTAGAGTTACCGCATGCACCAAGGCCGGAGCCAGCTTAGGCCAGACTTCCTATAGCTGATGAGGTGTAGTTATGTTTGGCTTGGAGGCTGTCGACCTGGCCCGAATCCAGTTTGCGTTCACCATCTCATTCCACATTATCTTCCCGGCCATCACCATCGGCCTAGCCAGCTATCTGGCGGTGTTGGAAGGCCTGTGGCTGAAGACGCAGCAGGAGGTCTACCGCGACCTCTACCATTTCTGGTCGAAGATCTTCGCCGTCAACTTCGGCATGGGCGTGGTTTCCGGCCTGGTGATGGCCTATCAATTCGGCACCAACTGGAGTGCTTTCTCTGATTTTGCCGGCAGTATCACTGGCCCCTTGCTTACCTACGAGGTACTCATCGCCTTCTTCCTCGAGGCGGGCTTCCTCGGCGTCATGCTATTCGGCTGGAACCGCGTGGGGCCGGTACTGCACTTCTTCTCCACGCTGATGGTGGCTATCGGCACGCTGATCTCAGCCTTTTGGATTCTCGCCTCGAACAGCTGGATGCAGACCCCGCAAGGCTTCGAGATCATCGATGGGAGGGTGATTCCGGTGGACTGGTTCGCGGTGGTGTTCAACCCGTCATTCCTCTACCGGCTGGCGCATATGGCCACTGCGGCCTTTGTTGCCACTGCCTTCTTCGTCGGCGCCTCGGCGGCCTGGCACCTGCTGCGCGGGCGGGACAACCCGGCGATCCGCAAGATGCTCTCGATGGCCATGTGGATGGCCTTGATCGTTGCACCGATCCAGGCGGTCATCGGTGACTTCCATGGCCTCAATACCCTAAAACATCAGCCGGCGAAGATCGCCGCGATCGAGGGCCACTGGGAAAACGTCGGTGACGAGCCGACCCCGCTGATCCTGTTCGGCTGGCCGGACATGGGGCGCGAGGAAACCCGCTTCAAGCTGGAGATTCCCGCCCTCGGCAGCCTGATCCTGACCCACCGCCTGGATAAGCAGGTCCCGGCGCTGAAGGAATTCCCGCCGGAAGATCGACCCAACTCGAGCATCGTGTTCTGGTCGTTCCGGGTGATGGTCGGCCTGGGCATGCTGATGGTCCTCACCGGGATCTGGAGCCTGTGCTGCGGGTGCGCGGTGGGCCATCGCCCAGCGCTGGTTCAGCCTGCCCAATCTGTTCTGGTTCCTGCCGGTGCCGGTGTTGGTGCTGGTCTGTACCCTGGCCCTGCTGCGCGCGGTGAAGAACAACGCCCACTACTCGCCGTTCGTGCTCACCCTGGTGCTGATCTTCCTCGGCTACAGCGGCCTGGGCATCAGTCTGTGGCCGAACATCATCCCGCCCTCGATATCCATCTGGGCCGCCGCCGCGCCGCCGCAGAGCCAAGGCTTCGCACTGGTCGGCGCGCTGTTCATCATCCCCTTCATCCTGATGTACACCGCCTGGAGCTATTACGTGTTCCGGGGCAAGGTGACCCATGAGCATGGCTATCACTGAATAAAAACGCTCGCAGCCTGTGTCAAAAGCTTTCTTCAGGAGGCTGAAAGTGTCCCGTGAATCATAGGTTTCCGACGTTCTACCTGAACCCGAGAAAACCTATACTGGAGACGTGACACCTGGTCATCGGTACGTCGCAAGTTGCTCTGTTGAGTGTCGAGCTGAACAGACAAGCTTGGCCGCAGTGTGAAAAGCGCAGCGCTACTTCAGCAACGCTACTGATCTTTACGCCGTCAGAAGATGCCCAACAAGGGATTGTTGGCGTTGTGCCTGGGCGGTCACCTGCGCGGCGAAGTGCAAGGTATCGCGCAGTTGGTCAGAGCTCTGCAGGGCCAGTTCATGAATGGCATGCAGCTTATGGTTGATCTCTTCCGCCGCCAGGCTTTGTTGGTCGCTGGCACTGGCGATTTGCGCGCTCAGTTGGGTGATCGCGCCGATGGTGTCGAGAATGCTGACCAAGGCCGCGGCGGCGGCATCCACCTCGGTAACGCTGGACTGCGACTGGCTCTGGCCTTGCTCCATCGCCCGCACCACCTCGGAGGTTCCCTCGCGCAAGGCCTCGATCATGGCCTGAATCTCATCGGTGGAGGACTGGGTGCGCTGGGCCAGGGAGCGCACCTCATCGGCCACCACGGCGAAGCCGCGGCCATTCTCTCCGGCGCGCGCAGCCTCGATGGCAGCGTTCAGCGCGAGCAGGTTGGTCTGTTCGGCGATGCCGCGGATCACGTCCAAAATGCGTCCGATCGCTTGGCTTTGCTGAGTCAGGGTCGCCACCGCGCGGGCCGAGCTGTTCAGGGTTTCGGCCAGCAGACCGATGCTGTGATGGGCCAGGCCCACGCGCAGGCGCCCAGCATCGGCCAGCTGTTGCGCCTGCTGCGCCAACTCGGCGGCGTTGAGGGTGTTGCTCGCTACTTCCTGGATGGTCGCGGTGAATTCCTCCACGGCGGCGGAAATGCCGGCCAGGGCGTGTTGCTGTTCCTGGGAGGCGTCGTTGCTGGTGCCGATCAGGCTGGTGGCCTGGCCGGCATGTTCGGCGACCCGGCTGCTGCTGTCATGGATGCGCGCCACCATGGCGGACAATTTCACCTCGAGCAGGCGCATGGCGAGTTGTAACTGGCCGACCTCATCCACCCGTCCGGTGTAGATCAGCTGTTTGATCGGGTGCTGCACCAGGCGTTGGCTGCTATCCACCAACTCCCGGAAGGCTCGGCTCTGCCAGCGCAGCAGGGCCCAACACAGGGCGCCCGACAGTAGCAGGGTGAGCCCGCCAATTAGCGGCGCCTGCGCCAGGGCCAGCGTGATCAAGGGCAGGAAGGCCAGGCAGGCGCTTAGGCTGAGGCGCTCAGCCAGTGCTGGGTTTGGCTTTCGCAGGGCTGCCGGTTGTTTGCCTTGCGCGCGCACGCGATAGACCTCGCTGGCGCGGGCAATGACGTCCGCCGTAGGGCGACGGTAAATCGCCTGATACTCCAGAACCTGGCCGTTGTCGAGGATGGGGCTGATATAGGCATCCACCCAGAACGCCTCGCCATCGGCTCGGCGGTTTTTCAGCATGCCCATCCAGGACTGGCCGCGGCCGAGGGTTTCCCAGAGGTCCTTGAAGGGGCCGCCGGGCATCTCGGCGTGACGCAGTCGCGCTATGGGCTGGCCCAGCAGTTGCGCCTCGCTGTAGCCGGCCAAGTGGCAAAAGCTTGAGCTGGCATAGGTAATGACGCCTTTGGCATCGGTCAGCACCAGAAGCAGATCCTGCGCCTGGGCCATTTCGCTCCGAGGGTTGTTCCGTGCCATCAATGCGAATCCTTGTGGGGTTACAGCGGCACATGGCCTGGCCCCGAGCGGCAGCGATTGACGTCGCCGTTGTGGATCAGGCCTTGCCGGTAGCGATTGAGGAACAAGGCCAACCCGAGGGTTGGCCTTGGAGGCGGGGTTTTAGTTACCGGTGGCGCGCATATGCTGCACGCTGAACATCTCCGGCGGGCTGAGGGTTGGGTCGACCTGGCCCTTGAACTGCCCAGTGGTGCAGTGCATGGCCTGGACGTCGATCATCGAGAAGCTGTCGTCCAGCGCCACCCCGGTGCCCTTGTTTTTCGGCAGGTGGTGGTCCGGATGGGCCTTGCCGATGGTGAAGGTCTTCCACTGCGCGCCCTTGCGGTCGTAGGAGATGGTGCGCGACACGGCGAAGGTCTGCGCGTCCATGTAGTGCACGCGCTTGGAGAGGGGATGGCTGGCCTCAACCGGCACCGATTCCACCTCGTAGACCTTGCGCAGCTGCCAGGTGATGTTGGGGAAACAGCCGCCCTGGCCGCCGAAGGCCACCACCTGATAGCCGTCGCTGTCCTTGTGGGTTTCGCTGTCCAGCGCGAGGTCGTTGTGGTTGTAGAAGGGCATGAGCATGAAACGGGTGCCCTTGTAGGTCCACTTCATGTCGGAGATGCGCCCGTTGTAGCCCTCGAAGTCCTCGATCATCAGGTCGGAGCCGAGGAAGGCGTCGGTCACCTGGCCGGTGGCCAGACGGCGTACGCGGCGTTGGAAGCCCATGTACAACCAGGAGTTGTCGCGCTTGAGGTCGTCCTCGGCGCGATGCATCAGCAGCTGGGTGTTGCGCACGTCATAGGGCTCCTGCACCTTGACGTAGATGCCGCGGAACAGCTGCGAGGGGTTCGGGGTGATGGCCGGTTTCGGATCCTGGTCGACCCGGCGGGTGAAGTTGAGGTAGTGGAAGTCGAACTTGATGGTGCGCTCGACCTTGCCGGAGTTCATGTCGCGGAACTTCCAGTAGAACGGCGAGACGGCGGCGCCGTCGCCCCAGTTGTAGCCGTACTTGAAATTCCAGGCGAGCTTCTCACCCGCACGTGGGTCGCTGGCATCCGGCTCTTGAGGGAAGGGCCGGCCGGCCACGGCGCCGCTGATCTCGCCGGGCTTGGCGCCCAGCTGGACCTTGTCCATGTGCTGGCGGGTGGCTTCGATGTAGCTGGCAGGGAGGTCGAAGGAGGTGGTTTCACCGACCTTCAGCTCCGCCCAACCTTTCTCGATGAAGCCGTAGAAGGCCGGGTCGAGAATCTCCTTGAACTGGGCGACGTTGCCCTTGTTGATGGTCATGCCGGCGCTCAAACCGTTGAAGCTGGGCTTCTCGGTTTTATAGGGGTGGAAGGCTTTGTCGATCACCGCCTCGTCGGCAGCCAGCGCGCCGCCGGCTGTGGTGGCAGCAGCCAGGGCCAGGCTCAGGGCGGCAAGGCGGAGTGTTGTCTTGTTATTCATATCTGTCCCTCGTGGTTGATCAGAAGCTGTAACGCAGGCTGATTTGCAGTTCGTCTTCCTTCTGCGCCATACCGATGGGGCCGGCGCGGAAGCGGCCGAGCGGCTCGTAGCCGGATAGGCCGGCACTCACCCCGGCAGGCAGGCCAAAGCTGGTGAAGGGGTCCCAGGGGTTGCAGCTACGGCAGTCGTCGAACTCGCGAGCACCACGGCCGACCTTGAAGTTGGCGCCGGCGATGATCTTCAGGTTGTCGCTGAACAGGTACTCCACGCTCGGCGCGATGGCCGTGGCATGGGCCTTGAGGTCGTGGGCCACTAGCACCTGCGGGCTCAGCCGGTTGTTCATCCACCAGCCCTTGACCAGCAGGGTGCCGATCCAGTTCTGTTCCCAGTCCGGCATGCCGACCTTGCCCAGCGGACGATCCTCAAGCTGGTGCTCGTGGATGTGCTGGCCGAACAGCTGGCCGGAGAAGAGGAAGGCGCGGCCTGGGTTGAGCACGGGGATGAAGATGTTCTTGTCCGCACCTATCACGTAGCGGGTGACGTTGGATTCGGAAAACAATCGCGACTGCATGGTGTTGGCGAACTCCTCGCCCTCGGTGTGGGCCACCTCGAAGCGGAACACCGTATCGATCGCCTGCGAGTAGTAGTCCATCGAGCCGCCGACCAGGTTGACCCGCGGGAAATGGATGTCGAAGGCGATCAGGCTCGGCCACACCGCGACCTCGCCGGTGAAGGGGTTCAGAGCCGGGATGCCGCCACGCAGCGAGGGCAGTTGCGAGCGGTAGGTCAGGGCGTTCAGCGAGAAGCCGAAATCGCCATAGACG